>Ga0207851_100012_pt1 | contig 188137 bp, 197 predicted proteins | sample A23E3SouthBayCA_FD_187747 | JGI IMG/M metagenome (GOLD analysis project Ga0207851, IMG submission 187747) | Aerobic enrichment media microbial communities from Eden Landing Ponds, California, USA - A23 E3 (SPAdes) | ecosystem: Environmental > Aquatic > Marine > Unclassified | place: Emeryville... | reverse complement strand
TCGCCGCCGGCGAGTGAGGCTCCGGCGCCGGCCGCGACGGCGACCCGCGGTTACAACTCCCCGTCTGCCGCCAGCTTCCTGACCGCGCTCGCCCGGTCGCGGATCGCGGCCAGTTCCGAATCGCTCTTGTCGTCGAGGTGCGAGTACATCAGCCCCATCCGACCGGTGCCGCGCAGCATCTCCTCGTTCTCCGCCAGGAAGTCCCAGTAGAGCGCGTTGAGCGGGCACGCCCCCTCGCCCGTCGTCCGCGAGACCGCGTACGGGCAGGACGCGCAGTAGTCGCTCATGCGGTTCACGTAGCTCCCGGAGGCGGCGTACGGCTTCGAGGAGAGCACGTCCGTGCCGAACGACCCCATCGCGACGACGTTCGGCGTGGTGACCCAGTGGTAGGCGTCGACGAAGCCGAGGTGAAACCACTCGTTCAGTTCCGCCGGGTCGGTCCCGTAGAGCAGCGCGACGTTCGAGAGCACCATCAGCCGCTCGACGTGATGCGCGTAGCCGTGCTCGCGGACGTGGCCGACCGCCTCGGAGAGGCAGCGCATGTCGGTGTCGCCGTCCCAGTAGGCGGGCGGGAGGTCCGCCGACTGCTCCAACCGGTTCGCCGCCGCCAGCGCCGGCATCGCCTCGCGGTAGACGTGTCGGGTGAACTCCCGCCACCCGAGCACCTGCCTGACGAACCCCTCGGCGGCGTTGAGCGGGACGGGGGCGGGGTCGCGGTCGGCGTCGGCCGCCGAATCACGGTCGGCCGGCGAGTCGCGGTCGTCCTCCGCCCGCTCGCGACCCGACCCGAAGTCGTCAAGCGGCGTCGCGTTCGGATCGATCCCACCGTCCTCCTCGGGGTCGTACGCGCCCGGCTCGACGCCTCGGTCCTCGTAGGCGACCTCGACCGCCCGGACCGGCTCGCGCGGATTCAGGAGTCCGAGGTTGATCGCGGGCGAGAGCAGCGAGTGCGAGAGGAACGGCTCCCCCTCGACCATCGCGTCCTCGTAGCGCCCGAACGACGGGAGCCGGTCGCGGACGAAGGCGTCGAGCGCCGCTCGGGCCTCTCCGCGGGTGACCGGCCACGCGAAGCCGTCGAGCGAGTCGCTCCCCCACGTGTCGAACCGCTCGCGGACCCACGCGTGGGTCTCGCGGGTGAGGTCGTCGGGATCGAACCGCGGCCGTTCGGGGGGTTCCCAGTCGTCGGGCGGCGTCTCTCGGTTCAGGTCGTCGTAGTTCCACTCCCCGCCGACCGGCTCGTCGCCGTCCATCAGCACGCCCGTCTCGCGGCGGACGTGGCGGTACCAGTTCTCCTGTCGGTAGCGCCTGTCGGCGCTCCCGTCCTCGCCGACGATCAGTCCCGCCGCTTCCCCGTCCGGTTCGCCGGCCCACTCGTGCCAGTCGGCGGGCGTCGTCCAGAACAGCTCGTTGTCCAGCAGCTCCAGCGAGCCGCCGCGCTCGGCGACGAGCTCCCGGAACCGGTCGCCCGCCCCGTGGCTCGCGGGGCGCATGAGCCGGAGGTCGGCGTCGCCAGGCGCGCCGGCGAACTCCTCGCCGAAGAACCGATCGAGCCCGTCGCCGAACGACTCGGCTCGGAGATACGTCACGTCGTGACCCCGGTCGCGGAGCCGATCGCGGAAGTGGCGCATCGCCGAGAACACGAGCGTCAGCTTGTGGGCGTGGTACGGCTTCCGGTCGGCGAAGCCGTGCGCCTCGATCAACAGCACGGCGTCGGCGTCGGAGAGCGCGTCGAGGTCCGGGTTGAGCTGATCGCCCAGCAGCCAGAGGACGGAGTCGTCGCTCATGGCGGAGCACACGGACGCGGGCGACGTAGGTCTACGGGCACGGGAGCCGCGACCGCCGCCGGCGACACCCGCGCTTTTTTACTCGGCCTCGATGAGGAAGGGGTATGGACGATATCCTCACGAACTGGCTCCTCGGTCTGATCGCCGCCCTCCTCGCCGTGCTCGTGCTCGACTCGACCGGACAGTCGTTCCTCAGCCCGCTCGCGCCCGTCGCCAACGTGCTCGCGCTCGTGACGTTCCTCGCGTTCGTGCTCCTGACGGGCGCGTTCCTCGTGTACACGGCGTCGTTCCGGGACGCCTAACTCGCCCTCGCGGCGATCTCGCCCGGGCGGGTAGCTTTTTACTCCCGCTCCGTCTGCTCGGCGTATGGAGTACACGACGCTCGGAAGCACCGGGACGACGGTCTCGAAGATCTGTCTCGGCTGCATGAGCTTCGGCGACTCGGACTGGCGCGAGTGGGTCCTCGACGAGGAGGAGGGGAAAGCGATCGTCGAGCGCGCGCTCGAACTCGGGGTGAACTTCTTCGACACCGCAAACATGTACTCGAACGGCGAGTCGGAGCGCGTCCTCGGCGAGGCGCTGGAGGGCCACCGCGAGGAGAGCGTCGTCGCCACGAAGGCGTACTTTCAGATGGACGAGTCGAACCCGCACTCGGGCGGGCTCTCGCGGAAGGCGATCGAACAGGAACTGGAGCACAGCCTCGATCGGCTCGGCATGGAGACGATCGACCTGTATCAGCTCCACCGCTGGGACTACGAGACGCCGATCGAGGAGACGCTGGCCGCGCTCGACGACGCGGTCCGGCGTGGCAAGGTCCGTCACATCGGTGCCTCCTCGATGTGGGCCCACCAGTTCGCCGAGGCGCTGCACGCGAGCGACCGGGAGGGGTACGAGCGGTTCGCCACCATGCAGAACCACTACAACCTCGCGTACCGCGAGGAGGAGCGCGAGGTGCTCCCCCTCTGCGAGAAGGAGGGGATCGGCGTGATGCCGTGGAGCCCGCTCGCGCGCGGGTACCTCACGCGCCCGCACGAGGACGTGGACGCCACGCTCCGCGGGGAGACCGAAGAGCACCTCTACGAGCACCCCTACCGCGAGGGCGGCGGACCGGCGGTAAACGAGCGCGTCGCGGAACTGGCCGACGAGAAGGGCGTGAAGATGGCGCAGATCGCGTTGGCGTGGCTGTTCCACAAGGAGCGAGTCGACACCCCCATCGTCGGGACGACCAGCGTCGAACACCTCGAAGACGCCGTCGAGGCGCTCGACATCGACCTCTCGGGGTCCGACATCGAGTGGCTCGAAGAGCCGTACGAGCCGGTCCGCGTCTCCGGTCACGAGTGAGTGACGGAGCGGCCCCGTTCGGACCGCTCCGACGGCCTAAATGATGTTTTAGGAGTATATCGGTAACCTATTTGTGTGATACTTGTTGACAATGGTGTATGACCGACGACACCGAGCGGCCGTCAGTCCGATCGAGCACCGAGTACGCGCGCACTCGGACGCGGTGTCCGAACTGCGGCGATCACGTACCGGCCGCCGGCGGAGACGCGGAGACCGCGGAGTGCCCGAACTGCCACCGCATGGTACGGACGTGACCCCGAGTCCGGGCCGATCGCGCGGCGGATCTCGACTTGAGCGGTCGTCGCGGTTTATAAACGCACCGTCACGGGCGGCACGGCAACCCTTTTCGGCCGGGACGCCGAACCGAGGCCCATGGCAGACGACGACGCCACCGACGCCGGCGAGGAACAGGGCGACAGCGCCGCCGGAGCCGAGGGCGACGACGGCGAGGAGAAATCCTTCCGCGAGCGCGTCGAGGAGATCCGCGAGCGACGCGAGCAGGAGCGCGAGGAAGGCGACCGTCCCGATCCCGAGGAGATGATGGGCGGCGGCGGCCCGCCCGGGATGGGCGGCGGCGGTGGCGGCGGCGGCAACCCCTTCGCGCAGATGATGTCCGGGATGATGGGCGGCGGCGGTCCCGGCGGCGCGGGCGGCCCGCCCGGGATGGGCGGCGGCCCGGGCGGTGCCGGCGGGCGCGGCGAGGACCGCGGCGATCAGGCCGGCAACGAGGAGCTCGTCCGCGAGGTGCGCCAGCTCCGCGACGAGGTCCGCGACGCCACCCGTCAGCTCCAGCGCATCGCGCAGGCGCTCGAAGACGACTGACGACAGTTTTCTGCGGCCGCGGCTTTCCGTTTTTCGAAGCGTGGGAGCCTCGCACCCGTCCGCCGATCGACGGCGGGAATACGTGTGTCGGGTCGACAGAGATGCGTCTGAGTGGGCGAGGGTTGTCGCTCGCGTCCTGGCACCGTCGAAAAAATCGCGTCGTCGAACAGCTCGTTACCGCCGGTCAGACCCGTCTAACACTCCGACCAGCCGCACGACTCGCACGTCTTGCAGCCCTCGGAGTAGTAGAGGTTCATCCCGCCGCACTCGGGACACTCGGGCGACTCGCCCGCCGCGATCAGCTCCTGCATCGCGTCGTCGGCGCCGGTCGCGTCGTCCGCGGCCTCGGAACCGCCAGCGGCGGGGGCGTCGGTCGCCGCGCCGGCGTCGGTCGCGGTACCGGCGTCGACCGCGCCGCCGTCCGTCTGGCTCGGCGGCTCGGCGACGCCTTCCACGTCGTCGAGGCTCTGCTGTTGGGGAATCCCCTTGTCGATCTCGTCGTCGAGGTAGCGGCGGAGCGCAGTGCCGATCGCGTCCGGGATCGACTGGATCTGCTCGCCTTTGTCCCACGCGACCTTCGGGCTCCGGGTCCCCTGCAGCTCGTCGACGATCTCCTCGGGGTCGACGCCCGAGCGGAGCGCCGTCGAGATGACCTTCGCGAGCGCCTCCGTGAATGAGTTGGTGTAGCCGCCGGAGTGACCGATGTTCGCGAACAGCTCGAACGGCAGCCCGTTCTCGTCCTCGTTGATGGTGACGTACAGCTTGCCGTAGCCCGTCTCGACCCGCTGGGTGACGCCGTTCAGGGAGTCGGGGCGGGGACTGCGCTCGCTGTAATCGATCTGGGGCTGCTCGCTGGCTTCGAGCAGGTCCGATATCTCCGCGTCGATCGCCGCCTGCACGTCCTCGTTGTCGAGGAACGCCTCGATGCCGCCGAACACCTCGCCGATCTGCTCGACGATCGCCTCGGCCGCCTCGCTCTCGTCGGCGAACTCCGTGTTCTTCGCGCGCGTCGTGAGCACCTGCTTCGAACGGGTGCCGTCGCGGTAGACGGTGACGCCCTTCCCGCCGTGGTCGTAGATGTAGCGGTACACCTCTTCCATCTCCTCGGCGGTGGCGTCGTTCGGGAAGTTACACGTCTTCGAGATGGCGGAGTCGACGCCCTCCTGGCACGCGCACTGGACCGCCGCGTGCTGCTTGCCCGAGAGGTCGCCGGTGACGACGAACAGCTCGCCGATCGCGTCCGGAACCGTCTCCAGCCCGTCCACGCCGTCGAACTCGTTCGTGGCCATCTGCTCTTGGGCCTCCTGTTTGACCGCGTCGACGTCGACGTCGTTCGCCTCCAAGGTGCGCAGGAAGTAGTCGTCGAACTCGACGAGCATCTCGTCGCCCTGCACGTCGTCGGAGACGTTCTTGTAGAAGGCGACGTTGTAGATCGGCTCACAGCCGCCGGTGGTGTTGCCGATCATCGACGTCGTGCCCGTGGGCGCGATCGTCGTCGTGTTGTGGTTGCGCATCGGGAAGCCGTCCTCCCACTCGTCGGCGTCGAGGCCGGTGTAGTGCTCGAACCAGTCGCGGTACTCGGTGGGGTCCGCGTACTTCGACTCCTCCCAGTCGTTGAACGTTCCGCGCTCTTTCGCGAGCTCGTGGGAGGTCTGCTTCGACGCGTGGTTGATGTGGGTCATCAGCTGGCGGGCGACCTCGTTGCCCGGCTCGGTGCCGTACTGGATCCCGAGCTGGATGTACAGCTGCGCGAGCCCCATGACGCCCAGCCCGATCTTCCGCATGTCGCGGACCTTCTGTTCGATCTTCTCGACCGGGAAGTCCGACATCGTGACCACGTTCTCCAGGAAGCGAGTGCCGTAGTCGATCCGCTCGTCGAACTCCTCGAAGTCGATCGCCTCGTCCAGGAAGGCGTCGATCGCCGCCGCCTGCGAGTCGTACTCGTCGGCGTGCTCCGCGGACCAGACCCGCCAGTCCGGCGCGTCCTGCGCCGCGAGCGTCGAGAGGTTGATGTGCCCGAGGTTACACGCCTCGTACTCCTCTAACGGCTGCTCGCCGCAGGGGTTCGTCGCGAGGATCCGGTGGTCCGGGTGTTCCTCGGTGTCGAAGGAGTGCTCCTTGTTGACGCGTTCGAGGTAGATGACGCCCGGCTCGCCGTTCTCGTGGGCGCCCTCGATCATGTCGTCCCACAGCTCCTGGGCCGGGATCGAGAGGACCTCGCCGACCTCGACGTGCTCGCCGAGGCCGAACATGTCGTAGATCTCCTTCGTCTCGGGGGTCGCGACGTGCGGCTCCTCGGTGCGCGGGTTGGTGAAGGTGAACTCCTCGTCGTTGTACAGCGCCTCCATGAAGTCGTCGGTGACGCCGACGCTGATGTTGAAGTTCGAGAGGTGGCCCTCGACCGCGTTCCGGAGGTGTTCGGGCACCTTCCCGTCCTCGTCGATGAGGTCGCGGGCCTCCTCTAAGGCGTCCGCGAAGGAGTTGTGCGTGAAGTCGTCGGGGTCGTTCAGCCGCAGCGAGTGGGCCAGCGAGACGTCCTTGTTCTTCGAGTGGATGAACTGGATCACGTCCGGGTGCGAGACGCGCATGACGCCCATCTGGGCGCCGCGGCGCGCGCCGCCCTGCGCGATCGTCTCGCACATCTGGTCGAACGTCCGCATGAACGTGATCGGGCCGGAGGCGATACCGCCCGTCGAGCCGACGGAGTCGCCGTAGGGGCGGAGCTTCCAGAACGCGTACCCCATGCCGCCGCCGGACTGGAACACCTCGGCCGCCTCCTTGGCGGTCTGGTGGATGTCCGTGATGTCGTCGTCGGGGGAGTCGACGAAGCAGGCGGAGAGCTGCTGGAGCTCGTCGCCCGCGTTCATCAGCGTCGGCGAGTTCGGCATGAAGGAGAGCCGTTCCATCCCGTCGCGGAACCGGTCCGCGGTCGCCTCGACGTGATCGCGCACGCTCTCGGGCAGTTCGGGGACGACCGTGTCGTACGCGAACTTGTTGACGTTGTGCGCGGTGAGCGTCGTCTCAGCGTCGTCGTCGGCGGTCGTTCCGGTCCCGAAGACCTCCTCGGCGAGCTCGTCGCGCCGCGGGTGATCGGGCTTCAGCTGGTCGGGCGTGACCGTGACCTCGACGTCCTGCTTCTCGGCCTCGAAGACCGCCTCCGCGAGCGCGACGTTGCGCGCGACGCGGTCGAACAGTTCCTCGGGATCTTCGATCGCCTCCCCGTCCGCGTTCTTCCGGAGGTAGCGCGCGGGCAGGATGTTGTGGTAGGCGTTGGCGGTGAGACGCTCCTCCATCGTCTCGCCCGTGGTGCGTTTGATCGGCAGTTCGAGTTCGTCTGCGGCGACGCCGTCGCTGCTCATTCGACGGCCACCCCGCTCGGTTGGCGTGGGATATGGATCATCTGTAGTGTTGGGGTACTGGCGAGGCGGGCCCTTGTACGTTCGGATGTCCGGACCCGACAGGCGCCTATATGTACGATTCGTTATGCAACGTCCGTTCCGGGCGTCTGACGCTGGATTTCGGTACGTCGGCAACGGACGGGCTCCGGACACATAAGCGTAGCCAGACCGGAGTGAAACTGATCGACGACCGAAAAAACCGCGGCAACGGGGCGTCTCCCCACCGGAACAAAAGGGGGGTTGTTCGACGGCGATCCGCCGACGAATGCGGCACGGTACCGCACTCGCAGCCGCCGCGGTGGTGATCGTTCGTCGCGCTCAGCCCCAGTTCTTGCGCAGACCTGTCAGAAACGGATAACTGCTGTCGGAAACAGGTGACCGATCGGTCGCCCTCGCCCCACAAGCTTATACCGGGCCTCGCCGTGGACCCGGACATGACCGCTTCGCTCGCCGCGCTCGCGGCCACGGTACCGCTTCAGGCCGGCATCCTCGCCACCCCGACCGGACAACTGCTCGTCGCGCTCGTCGCCGTCGCGGTCGTGATCGTCCTCGGGAAGTTCGTGTTGAAGCTCGCGTGGCGGCTCGTCACGATCGGGATCGTCGTCGTCGCCGTGCTCTACCTGCTGTCGACGCTGGGCGTCGTCTAAGCCGAGCGTCGTTTGACAAAATCCGCAGTCGCGGGCCGGTCCGGATTCGGACCGACTACTGGAACGCGGTTCCGGGTTCGGTCTCCGCGGACTCGACCTCCGACCGCTGGAACTGCTTTTCGATCTCCTCGTAGCGCTCGCGCGTCTCGGGGGTGACGCTCGGGTTCACCTCGTCGAGGGCGTCCTCGAAGTGCTGCATCGTCACCCGGACGTTGCCGACGGACTCGGTCACTTCCTCGCGCGAGACGCTGCCGATGAACTCCCGGGAGGCGTTCATCGACGCCTCGCGGGCCACCGCCTCGATGTCGGCGCCGACGTATCCCTCCGCCTTCCGAGCGATCGCGTCCAGGTCGACGTCGTCGGCCAGCGGCTTGTTCCGCGTGTGGACCTCCAGGATCTTCCGGCGCGCGTCCTCGTCGGGCACGGGGACGTGCACGTGGCGGTCCAGCCGGCCGGGGCGGAGCAGCGCCGAATCGATGAGGTCCGGGCGGTTCGTCGTCGCGATGACGACCACGTCCTCCAGCGACTCGAGCCCGTCGAGCTCCGTCAGCAGCTGGGAGACGACGCGTTCGCCGACGCCGGAGTCGCCGGAGTTCTTGCCGCGCTCGGTCGCGATCGAGTCGATCTCGTCGAAGAACACGATCGTCGGCGCGTTCTCGCGGGCCTTGCTGAACACCTCGCGGACGCCCTTCTCGGACTCGCCCACGAACTTGTTCAGCAGCTCGGGCCCCTTGATCGAGATGAAATTCGACTCCGCCTCGTTGGCGACGGCCTTCGCGAGCAGGGTCTTCCCCGTTCCCGGCGGGCCGTACATCAGGACGCCCTTGGCGGCCTCCATGTCGAGCTCCTCGAACACCTCGGGGTACTCAAGCGGCCACTGGATCGTCTCGCGGAGCCGCTCTTTGGTGCCCTCTAAGCCGCCGACCTGGTCCCAGCTCACGTCCGGGACCTCGACGAACACCTCGCGGAGCGCGGAGGGTTCGATCCCCTTCATCGCCTCCTTGAAGTCGGACTCCGTGACCTGGATGGAGTTCAGCACGTCGGCGTCGATCTCGTCGCTTTCGAGGTCGATCTCGGGGCGGATGCGACGCAGCGCGTGCATCGCCGACTCCTTCGCCAGCGATTCGAGGTCCGCGCCGACGAAGCCGTGGGTGTTGTCGGCGTACTCGTCCAAGTCGATCTCCTCGACCAGCGGCATGTTCCGCGTGTGGACCTGCAGGATCTCCTTGCGGCCCTCGCGGTCGGGGACGCCGACCTCGATCTCGCGGTCGAACCGGCCGCCCCGACGGAGCGCGGGGTCGATGGCGTCGACGCGGTTCGTCGCCCCGATGACGACGACCTCGCCGCGCTCTTCGAGCCCGTCCATCAGCGAGAGCAGCTGGGCCACGACGCGACGCTCCACGTCGCCGCCCGCCTCCTCGCGTTTCGGCGCGATCGAGTCGAGCTCGTCCATGAAGATGATCGCGGGCGACTCCTCGGACGCCTCCTCGAACACCTCGCGGAGCTTCTCCTCCGACTCGCCGTAGTACTTCGACATGATCTCCGGGCCGGAGATCGTGTGGAAGTTCGCGTCGATCTCGTTGGCGACGGCCTTGGCGATCAGGGTCTTCCCCGTGCCCGGCGGGCCGTGCAGGAGGACGCCCTTCGGCGGGTCGATCCCGAGGCGCTTGAACAGCTCCGGATGCCGCATCGGCAGCTCGATCATCTCCCGGACCTGTTCGAGCTCGTCGTCGAGCCCGCCAATGTCCTCGTAGGTCACGTCTGGCCCCTCGCCGGAGCCGTCACCGGCCTCGCTCCGGTCGGTCAGCTCCTCGGCGGCGACCTCGGAGATCTCGATCTCGGTGTCGTCCGTGATGACGACGGTTCCCGAGGGAGTGGTCGACGCGACCTTCATCGGTACCGCCTGCGACTGGCCGCCCATCAGGCCGAAGCCCATCGACGTGCGGATCGTCTGCCCCTCGGTCACCGGCTGCCCGGAGAGCTTGTCGCGGATGAACGGGGCGATCTGCCCGCGGACGCGGAGCTGGCTCGGGAAGGCGATGGTGACCGACTCCGCCCGCGAGACGTCGACCGACTCGACGGTCACGCGGTCGTCGATCCCGACGTCGGCCTCCTGGCGGAGCCGACCGTCGATGCGCACGACGCCGGTTCCGTCGTCCTCGGGGTACCCCGGCCAGACGCGGGCGATCGCGGCCCCATCCGACCCCTCGACGCGGACGATGTCCCCGCCGGAGAGCCCGAGCTCGTCGGCTGCGACGCGGTCGATCGCCGCGAGGCGGCGCCCGGCGTCCTTCTGTTTCAGCGGTCTGACGGTGAGCTTCATCGCTGGCCCTCCGCGGTGTCGCCCTCGGCCGTGTCGCCCTCCACGGTGACCACGCCGTTCTCGACGGCGACCGAGTCGGCCGCGCCCGGGAGCTCGAACTCCGACTCAACGGGCTCGCCGTCGCCCTCGATCACGACGATCGCGGTGTCGCCGACGGTGTCGACGGAGACGTTCTCGGCGTCGGCGCCCAGATCGGCGGCGACGACCCACCCGTCCTCGTACTCGTACCGGCGGAGCAACGCGCCGTCGCCGGTCGATCGGGTCTGTTGGTGATTCATGCTAACTACAAGTTAGGCGCGAGAGTATATAAATATGTCGCTAAAAATCGCATGACGTGAGATTTCAAGGGGCGCATCGGTAGTGTTGCGGTTCGGGATCGGCGAGGGGGAGATCCGGTCGCCGCGTCTCCCGCCAGTGCGTCCGGCGGGGGCGCCGGACGTTTATCAACTCCCGCGCGGGAGGACGAGTATGAAGCGGGTCACCCACGACGGCCGCGACACCGCCTATCGGGTCTCCGACCGCGGCGGCGACGGGCCGACGGTGTGTTTCGTCCACGGGAGCGGCGGGAGCAAGGACGTCTGGAAGGCGCAGGCGCGCGTGGGCGATCGGTTCCCGGCCGTCGCGCTCGACCTGTCGGGCCACGGCGACAGCGACGACGTCGACACCTCCGCCGGGCGCGAGGCGCTCGACGCGTACGCGGACGACGTGGTCGCGGTCGCCGAGGCGACGGACGCGACCGTCCTCTGCGGGAACTCGCTGGGCGGGGCCGTCGCGCTGTGGGTCGCCTTGGAGCGCGACCTCGCGCTCGACGGCCTCGTGCTCGCGGGGACGGGGGCGAAGCTCGCCGTCGCCGAGCCCCTCCGCGACGCGCTCGCGAACGACTTCGACCGAGCGATAGAGCTGCTCCACGAGCCCGACCGGCTGTTCCACGACGCGCCGCCGGAGTACGTCGAGCTGTCGCGCGCCGGGATGCGCGACTGCGGGCGCGCCGTCACCGAACGCGACTTCCGCACCTGCCACGCCTTCGACGTCCGCGACCGGCTCGAGGAGATCGCGGTCCCGTCGCTCGCGGTCGTCGGCGAACACGACGCGCTCACGCCCGTCGAGTACCACGACTACCTCGCGGACCGGATCGACAGCTGCGAGCGCGCGGTGGTCGAGGACGCCGCCCACCTCGCGATGCTCGAACAGCCGGCGGCGTTCAACGCGGCGCTCGCGGCGTTCTGCTCGCGGCTCTCCGCGGAGTCGTAGCGGCGGCTGGCCGTCTTCTCACGCGGATACTAAAAGGATGCGGCGAGCGAAGCGGTCGTCCAGACCGCGTTCCCGTCCGGAGACGCGGCCTGTGCCTGGAAGCCGTCTGGACAGAACTCGAAGCGATACCTCCCGGTCGTCGTCGGCCGTCGGTTTCGGTCTTCGATACGTTTCTCACTCACCTCGTGACACATGATAACACACAACACTACTTAAATCGTTCGACGCCCCTCGTCTCTGCCGATCGCCGGTATCCTTTTTAAACGACGGTCTCGATCGGAGCCCAATGGACGGCTCCGGCTCCGACCGCGGCTCCGATCGCTCCGGCTCGCAGGAGGGTTCCGGCTCCCGGGGGAGTTCCGACTCGCAGGGAGAGTCCGGCTCTCGGGAGGGTGACACCGCGTCCGACGCCTCGCGGGAGCCCGGCGCCTCGATACACGGCCCCGCGGACCCGGACATCAACGACCTGCTCGCGAAGCTCGACGCCCTGAGCGACACTGTCGACGAGGGGCACGAGCGCGAGAAGGTTCGGCAGACCATCTCGCTCGTGGAGCGCATGCCCGGTAGCGCCGCCTTCACGACGCGGATCACCAAGTACACCTCCCGCGACATGGCCGAGGCGTTCGTCGGGTCGGTCCTCTTCTCGCTCCCCCTGCTCGTGGAGGGCGGCGTCTTCGAGATCGCCGCCTGGTTCGCCGCGGCGACCGTCGGGGGCGTCCCCGTCTTCCTGCTCGCGCACGTGGCGTTCGTCCTCGTCATGACCGCCGGACTGCTCTACTTCGCCGACTTCCGCCAGATCGAGATCAGGCACCCGATCTTCGGTCTGATCCCGCGGCGGTACGCCGGGGTGTTGCTCGTCTCGCTTTTCACCTCGACGCTCATGCTGCTCCTGTGGGGTCGGCTCCACGAGGGGGACCCGACCGGGGCCGAGCGGGGCGCTCGCGTGCTCGTCGTGTGGGCCGCCGCGGCGTTCGGCGCCGGGCTCGGAGACATCGTCCCGGGCGAGTCGCAGGGGGAAGACATCGGCGAGATCGACCTCGACTTCGACCGGAACGGCTGATCTCGGCCGAGCGGGACCGTCCCCCCTTTCCACACCTTTTTCGCCGCGGCGACCGTACCCGTGTGCATGTCAGCGTTACGCGACGCGCTCCGGGACCTCCCGGACGCGGTGTTTGCGGACCTGCTCGAATCCGACGAGGGGTACGTGCTCGTCGTCGACCTTCCGGGCGCGGCCGCCGAGACCACCGAGGTGCTCGCGGAGGACGGCCGGATCGTCATCGAGGGGCGCCGCGAGAAGGAGGCCCCCGAGGGGTTCCGCTACGTGCGCGAGGACCGGCCCCTGTTCCTCGACGCTGAGCTCCCCCTCCCCGCAGACGCGGACGGCAGCGGCGCCGACGCCGAGATGGACCGCGGGGTGCTCGAAGTGACGATCCCCAAGCGGACCGGCGACACCTCCCGCAACATCCCGGTCGACGAGGCCGGTAATGAAGGGACCGACAACGGCGGCTCCGAGGCCGACGCCTGACGGGTGGTTACGCTGGTTAACCTCCGCGCGTACTGGCGGTTTTTCGTGGTCATGCGGCAGTTCTCGCCGCTGATCGTCGCCTACTGGCGGGACCGGAAGCGGTACTTCCTGTTCGGCGGAGGCCGCGAGGTCGACGCCGAGACTCAGCGCGAGCGCGCCGCCGTCCTCCTCGACATCCTGCTGACGCTCGGCCCCACGTTCATCAAGCTCGGACAGATCCTCTCGACGCGGCCGGACATCCTCCCGCCGGCGTACATCGAGGTGTTGGAGGGGCTCCAAGACGACGTGCCGCCGGCCCCGTGGGAGGAGTCGAAGACCGTCCTCGAAGACGAACTCGGGGCGGTCGACGAGACGTTCGACGACTTCGACCGGGAGCCGATAAGCGGCGCGAGCCTCGGGCAGGTGTACACCGCCCGCTACGAGGGGACGGACGTGGCGGTGAAGGTCCGGCGTCCGAACATCGAGTCGCTCGTCGAGGCCGACCTCCGAACGATCCGGTGGTCGATCCCGCTGATCAAGAAGTTCATCGGCAGCGGGCGGGCGTTCTCCCTGGAGAACCTCGCCGACGAGTTCTCGAAGACGATCCGCGAGGAGATGGACTACAAGCGCGAGCGCGAGATGCTCGAGGAGATCCGCGACAACTTCGCGGACGAGGACCGGATCCGGATCCCGACCGCCTTCGAGGCGGTCTCCGGGCCCCGCGTGCTCACGATGGAGTACATCCCCGGTACCAAGATCAGCGACGTCGGCGCCCTCGACGACGCCGGGATCGACCGGAACGCCATCGCCGAGACGCTCCAGGAGGTGTATCTCCAGATGATCATCGAGGACGGGGTGTTCCACGCCGACCCCCACCCGGGGAACCTCGCGGTCGACGACGACGGGCGGGTGATCTTCTACGACTTCGGGATGGCGGGGCGAGTGGACCCGTTCGTCCAGGAGAAGATCGTCGACTTCTACGTCGCGGTCGCCCGGCAGGACATCGACGGCATCCTCGACACGCTGATCGCGATGGGCACCCTCTCGCCGGAGGCCGACCGGGAGGTGATGGGGAACGTGATGGAGCTGGCCATCGCCGACGCCAGCGGCGAGGACATCGAGCAGTACCAGGTGAACCAGATCATCGAACAGGTGGAGTCGACCATCTACGAGTTCCCCCTCCGGCTCCCGCCGAACCTCGCGCTCGTCCTCCGCGTCGCCACCGTCGTCGAGGGGGTCTGCGTCACCCTCGACCCCGAGTTCGACTTCATCTCGACCGCGACGGAGTACCTCAAGGAGGAGGGGTACTACGAGCAGACCGCCCGCAACCTCGCCGAGGACGCCGGACAGCAGGCCCAGAAGACGGCGGAGGCGCTGTTCACGGTCCCGCCGAAGGCCGACGACTTCCTCGAACGAGCGAACCGCGGCGACCTCCACGTCGACGTCACGATCGACGACGGCTCGAACGTCCTCGACAAGCTCGCGATGCGGATCGCCTACTCGGTGCTGCTCGCCGTGGGCGTGCTCTCCGCGACGATCCTCTACTCGTTCGCCCAGTCGTGGCGGCTCGCGGCGGTCGTGCTCCTGCTCGCCGCTCCCCTCGCCGTGGCGCTCTACCGCTCGTTCCGGAAGAAGCGCGGTATCCGCGCGAAACCCCAGTTCACGAGACAGGGGATGAAGAAGCGGCGCGAGGACTAGCGCCGGTCACGCCGGGGCCCGTCGGGACTGTTGTCCGCCGAGCTCACGCCGAGACGACCTCGACCGGAACGAGGAGGAAACAGAGCGCGCCGACCGCGAACGTTCCGATTCCAACGGCGATCCGAGGCCAGCCGAGCCGCTCCTCGTCGGCGGGATTCGCGGGACCGTTGAACGCGATCACGAGCGAGAACACGCCCCAGAACGCCCACAGCCCCACCGACTGGTCGAGCCCGAATCCGCGCCAGAAGTAGAGGTACGCGGCGATCGAGAAGAGGACGCCGGGGACCAGCGCCGCGACCGTCTCCTGTCGCGGGCCGATCATCGACCGGACCATGTGGCCCCCGTCGAGCTGGCCGACCGGCAGGAGGTTGAGCAGGGTGAAGAACATCCCGACCCAGCCGCCGATCACCACCGGGTGCGCGGAGAGGGTCGGGTCCTCGTACGCCGTCGGCTGACCGAGGAGATCGGCGATGATACCCAGGAGCGGCGGGTTGTTGAACCGGATCATCGTCCCCGACGCGTTCGCGATCTCGGCCGGAACCCGGATCGGGTCCAGCGAGAGCCCGATCGCGGTGACGACGACGGTCGCGACCAACCCCGCGATCGGGCCGGCGACCCCGATGTCGAACAGGGCCCTCCGCGAGGGCATCCGGCCCCGCATCCGGATGATCGCTCCGAGGGTTCCGAAGGGGAAGACGAACGGGATGACGTACGGCAGCGAGACGTCGACGCCGTGGTACCGCCCGGCGACGTAGTGCCCGAGCTCGTGAGTCATCAGGACGCCGAGCACCGCGGCCGTGAACGGCCACGCCCGCAGCATGACCAGCGGGTTCGCGGCGATCTCCTCCCACCCGATGTAGTACCATCCGTACGCGCCCACGAACAGCGTCGACAGAATCGTCGCCGCGAACATGGCGACGTTGACCCACGGGATCCCGTCCCGCCCGTGGTTGAACGGCGTCGCGACGACGACGTGGCCGCCCTCGACCGTCTCCAAGTCGACGTCGTACCCGGCGTCGCGGAACTGCGGGACCAGCTTCCGCAACAGCGTGCGTTCCGGGATGTACGACTCCCCGACGTACCGAACGCGGCCGTCCTCCCGGCGGACCTCGTCGATCCGGAAGAACGTCCGGAGCGGCTCCGGACGCGGAACGTCGGACGCCGCCGACGGCTCCCCGTCCTCGTGTTCTGGCATCGTCGGTCGTAACTGGTCGGCGAGTATAAACCCCGCGTCGGGCGAGGCGTCCGCCCCGATCGCTTCGCCGGCGGCGAAACGTGCGCCGATCGGCGGGACGGCGATCAGTGGCGGTTCAGAAGGACGAAGACCGGTCACCAGCGGAGAGGAGGGGACCGGGGGATCGGCGTCGGCGTCTGTCAGCGTGGTTGTGGAGACCTGTCAGCGTGGTTGTGGAGGCCTGTCAGCGTGGTTGTGGAGGCCTGTCAGCGTGGTGTGATGCGGGGACGCGCGCGAGCGCGCTGTTCGACGGTGACGCTTCCGGAGATCAGGCGGGCTCGACGCGCCAGGTCGTCGCGCCCGTGTACGACCACTTCTCGACGGTGAGCTCCGTGGCGGAGTCGCGGAGCTTCACCATCAGGGCGCCGATCTCCTTCGGCGAGAGCTCGACGTCCTCGGAGATGAACTTCCCCTTGAAGTACATCTCGCCGTCCTCCGCGCGGTCGAGCAGGTACCGCTTCAGCCGCTCTTCCTTGCTGAGGTCGTCGGTCGTTGTCGCGGTCGTGGAGGGGTTCGCAGTCGCGCTCATGATACACTCACCGCTTGTCCCCGGAGGGTGTTATAAAGACACGACCGTTGGGGGGCGTTCAGCGGCTTTCATGGCGTTTCAGGCCACGCGGGAGCGGTGAAAGGTGTCAGACAGACCATTCACAAACGTTCGAGATCGCGTTAGACGTTTTATAGCCCCCTGAGAACAGTTCGATTTGGATCGATCCGAGTCTATCAGGTTCGGGTCAGTCGGTGCGCGATCCCGGCATCAACCGGCAAAAACAGCCGACAAAGTGCGCGGAGTCCTCGTCCGCGCGGTCGACGCCCGCCTTCCGAGCGCCCGCGTCGCCATCGCACCGCCAGCGCGTTACTCCCGCTGGTGGACCCAGAACTCCTCGGCCTCCGTGGCCTCCTTTTTGAATATCGGCACCTCGTCTTTCAGCCGGTCGATCCCGTCTTCGACGGTTCGGAACGCCTCCCGGCGGTGGCCCGCGAGGACGACGACGAACACGATGTCCTCGCCCGCCTCGATCACCCCCGTCCGGTGATGCATCCGGACCTCGAACACGCCGTCGCGCTCGGCCAGCTCGGCCGCGATGGCGTCCATTCGTTCGGCGGCGACCCCCTCGTACTTCTCGAACGCGAGGTGGGTCGTCCGGTCGTCGTCGGGGGCGTCTCGCGCGCGGACGCGTCCGGTGAACGTCGCGATCGCGCCGGCTCGGTCCGCGTCCGCGGACGCCTTCACCCGGCGTACGAGCATCTCCCGAGTGATCCACGGCTCCGCGTCGGCCAGGTCAGCGACGACTCGGTCGAGGTCGATCCCGTCGGGCGCGTCGGCGGCAGCGACGACCGACCCGGGGACGTCCGCCGGCTCCGCGTCCGCGCCGAGCAGGACCGTCGGGACGCGCAGACGGGACTCCCCGACCGCGACGAGGTAGTCGTGATCGGGCGCGAGCCCGTCGAGGAGGTTGTCGAGCCCGTCCACGCGGCCGCGACCCGTCCACGAGCCGTCGGCGTCGACCGCGATCGCCGTGTCGGCGGCCGTTTCGGTCGCCGGTCCCCCCTCGTCGTCGGGGCCGTCCCGTCGCACCGCGATGCCGCCGTCGGTCGCCTCGGGATCGGCGGACCGGCGGGCGCGCTCACTTTCGCCTGCGCAGTCGACGACCGCCACCCGCCCGTCGAGCCGGTCCGCGATCGGCCCCGCGAGGTCGGTCGCTCTCGGGCCGACGATCGATATCGGTTGCATACCCCAACGCGGGCTGCGAACGGCTTAGGCGTTTCCCGGGCGGAGGGGCAAACCCGCGTTCGTGCCGGCGCCCCCGCTGTCTCCGCCATCCGCCAGTCCCGCTTGATAATCCTTAAGACCGCGACAGGGGTATTCGGCCGTAATGAGAGTCGTCGTTTCTATCGGCGGGAGCGTGCTCGCGCCCGATCTGGACCCCGACCGGGTGGCCGCGTACGCCGAGGCGATCGAGCGGCTGGTGGCGGACGGCTGCGAGGTCGGCGTCGTCGTCGGCGGCGGCGGCGTCGCGCGCGAATACATCGAGACGGCGCGGGGTTTGGGCGCGAACGAGGTCGAACTCGACCAGCTCGGTATCGGGACGACCCGGCTCAACGCCCGCCTGCTCATCGCCGCGCTCGACGGCAGCGCGAACCTCTCGCCGGCGACGGGGTACGACGAGGCGGCCGCCGCCCTCCGCCGCGGGGAGGTGGCGGTGATGGGCGGTGTGACCCCCGGCCAGACGACCGACGCGGTCGCCGCCGCCTTCGCGGAGTCGATCGACGCCGACCTGCTGGTGTACGCCACGAGCGCCGACGGCGTGTACGACGCAGACCCCAACGTCGACGAGAACGCGACGCAGTTCGGGTCGATGTCGCCGGCGGAGCTCGTCGATATCGTGCTCCCGATGAGCCGGAACGCGGGGGCGTCCGCCCCCGTCGATCTGCTCGCGGCCAAACTGATCGACCGCGCGAGCATTCGTTCGATCGTCCTCGACGGCACCGACCCGAGCGCGGTCGTCGACGCCGTGCTCCGCGGCGAGCACACCGGCACCGACGTGGTTCCGACCGGAAGCGACGAGCCGACCTACTGGACGGGGGCGAGCGACGCGTGAGCGCCGACGACGCCTCCGCGGCCGACGCGACCGACGGTTCGGCGCCCGGCGATTCGGCGACCGGCGATTCGGCGCCCGACGACTCCCCGCACATCCTCTCCGAGCAGGCCCGCGGAGCCGGCTCCGCGGGGGGGACCGACGACGAAGTCGGCGAGGACGACGGCGGGGAGTTTCGGGCTTTCTGGGCCGACGTGGTCGCCGACGAGATCGAGGCGCGCGACCCCGACGAGCCGATCGTGATCAAGGGCGGCGTCTCCCCCTCGGGGGTCGCCCACCTCGGCAACTTCAACGAGATCATCCGCGGCTACTTCGTCGCCGCGGTGCTTCGCGAGCGCGGCCGCGAGGTCCGGCAAGTGTTCACCTCCGACGACAAGGACCCGCTCCGCAAGCTCCCCCGGAAGCTGGCGAACGCCGACGGGGAGATCGTCGGACTCGGCGAGGTCGACGCCGGCGCGCTCGGCCGGAACCTCGGGAAGCCGTACACCGCGATCCCGGACCCGTTCGGCGAGCGCGAGTCGTACGCCGCCCACTTCGCCGCCCTCCTGAAGACCGACGCGGACCGGCTGGGGATTCCGGTCGAGATGGTCTCGAACACGGAGCTGTACGCGGACGGCTCCTTCGACGACGTGACCCGGACCGTCCTCTCGGACCTCGACGGCGTCCGGGAGGTGCTCTCGCAGTACCAGGACAAGGTCGACGGCGAGTACGTCCCGTTCAACCCGGTGTGCGCCGAGTGCGGGAAGATCACGGAGACGGTCACGGGCGTCGACGTCGACGCCGAGACCGTCGAGTACGTCTGCACCGACATGGACGTCGGCGACGAGACGATCGAGGGGTGCGGCCACGAGGGGACCGCCACGTTCCGCGAGGGGAAGCTCCCGTGGCGGCTGGAGTGGCCCGGCCAGTGGGACGTGCTCGGCGTCGACTTCGAGCCGTTCGGGAAGGACCACGCGGAGGGGTCGTGGCCCTCGGGCGTCGACGTGGCGCGAAACGTCCTCGGGGTCGAGCCGCCGGTGCCGATGGTGTACGAGTGGTTCACGCTCAACGGCGAGCCGCTCTCCTCGTCGGCCGGTAACATCGTCACCGTCCCCGAACTGCTCGAACTGCTCGAACCCGCGGTGCTTCGGTACTTCTTCGCGCTCCATCCGAAGAAGTCCCGCGACCTCGATATCGAGCGTCTCGACCAGCTCGTCGACCGGTTCGACCGGTTCGAACGCGCGTACTTCGGCGAGGTCGACGACGAGGACCTGACCGCCTTCGCCGAGCGCGCCTACCCGTTCGTCGTCGGGCGCGCTGACGACCCGCCCGAAGAGAAGCCCGTCCGGCTCCCGTACACCTTCGCGGCCGTGCTCGGGATGGTCGACGGCCCCGACTTCCGCGAGCGGCTCGCCCGCGACGAGGGACACATCCCCGACGACGCCTCAGACGAGGTCGTCGAGGCCGCTCTCGCCCGCGTCGAGAAGGCGCGCAGCTGGGCGGAGCGCACCGCCAACGAGTACGACTATCGGCTCCAGACGGAGCTCCCCGACGTTGACTTCGACGCCGATGTCGCGGCCGCACTGGACGACCTCGCTGACTTCGTCGCGGCCGGCCACGACGGCGACGCGATCCAGTCGGAGATGTACGAGACGGCGCGCGCACACGACGTGGAGGTGAGCGACTTCTTCGCCGCCGGCTACCGGCTCTTCTTCGACGACACGCAGGGCCCCCGCCTCGGCGAGTTCCTCGGCGAACTGGAGCGCGACTACGTCGTGGCGCGGCTCCGCCGGGAGGAGTAGATGCCCGAGGACCGCTCGCTCGACGAGTTCGGGAGATCGAACGAGGATACCGAACCTGCCGAGGCCGCGGACACCGACACCACTGGCGGTGACTCGTCGCCCGTCGAACCGGACCGAGCCGCCGTCGACGACCCGCCCCCAGTCACGGCGACGGCGACGTGGACCACCGACGGCGCCGACTGCGAGCGGTGCGGCGAACGCGTCGAACGACGCTGGCTCGACGAGGGCGATCGGGTCTGCCTCGACTGCAAGCCGTGGTGACCTCAATCAAGGTTTAATACGTCCCGGTGATAGCCGTTACTTACCTCGACAACTGGCTGGGTTTAGTGAACTATAAATGAAATTAAAATCCGATCTCGTCTTCGGCCGTTCCCCGCGGGAGCTCGCCGTCGCGTATCTCTGTCTGGGAGCGGTGTTCGTCGTCTCGACCGATCTCGCGGTCGCGTCCGCGGTCGGGTCGCTCTCGACGTGGACGCCGGTACGAGCCGCCGACGGCTGGGCGTTCGTCGTCGTCTCGTCGCTGGTCCTCTACGGCGCGACGGCGTACCAGCAGCGACGTGCGATCGCCGCTCGGAGCGAACTCGAGACATCGAATCAGCAGCTTCAGGTTCTGAGTCGAGTGTTCAGACACAACGTGCGGAACGACCTCAACGTCATTCAGGGATACACCGACCTGCTCTCCGACCGGATCGACGACGAGCGGAGCCAGGAGTGCCTAGAGACGATCCGGGAGACGACCGACGACGTGGTCGAAATCAGCGAGAAACTGCGCGTCATCGAGGACGCGTCGCCGGCCCCCCCGAGCGGGCGGATCGATCTCGTCGGCGCGGTCCGCGAGGCCGCGGCAAACATCGACCGCGCGGACGTCTCGCTCACCGTCGACGCGCCCACCGAGGCGTGGATTCGCGCGGACGAGTCGGTCGAGTACCCGATCCGGGAGGTGTTCGAGAACGCCGTCACGCACAACGACGAGTCGGTGCGTCGAATCGACGCCCGCGTCACCGAGAACGGGTCGACGACCTGTCTGGAGGTCCGCGACAACGGGCCGGGGATCCCCGACGACGAGCGGGCGGTGCTGCGCGCCGAGGAGGAGACGCCGCTGTCGCACGCGAGCAGCATCGGACTGTGGCTCGTCAAGTGGATGTGCGAGACACAGGGCGGAACCGTCGGGTTCGAGACGACCGACGACGGGACCACGGTCCGGCTCCGGTTCGAGTCGGTCGACGGTCCGACCGCGTCGACGGAATGCGCCTGCCGAGAGTCACCGAGCGGGGGCGACACGGCGGGAGCCAGCGCGGTCGCGGACGGGAGCGGTGGAAGGGCTGTCGACGACGGCTAAGGGGAAGCAAACGGCCGAACCGAGAGAAGGGAAACCACTGAGCCGGGAGGTGACGGGGGACCGAACCGAGGCGGGCCTAGTCGAGCTCCGTGATCGTGACCGCGTACACCGCGCCACAGTTCCCGCATTCGACGTGGACCCCGCGGCTCGTCTGCCCGCGAGTGAACTCGGAGATCTCCTCCGAGCACGAACACTCGAACTGGACTTTCATTACTTCCGGTACGATGCTCTAGTATTTAAAAGAAACCGTCTCGAAATCGGATCTGAAAACCGAGGCAGGCCGGTCGCCTCCGACCGCGGAATGTGAGCGGCGATCAGTCGCCGCGGATCGGTTGCCGCCGCCGATCAGTCGTCGTCGACGATCACTTCGACCGGCTCGTCGCTCGCGTCCGCGTCGTCGTCGGACGCTCCGGCGGACCCGCCCGATTGGGTCTGCTGGTAGTAGAGCCCGCCGGCGACGGCGAGGACGATCCACGACCGCCAGTTCGCGAGGTTCAGCGTGTAGCCGATGCCGAACGGCTTCTCCACGAGCATTCCCTTGTCGGGCTGCCAGTACGACGAGAGCAGCCGGCCGAGGCTCGGCCGCTCGAAGTTGTACGGGATCCCGAGGATCTCCCCCGAAGACGGTTTGTCTGCCATACCGGTACATCACTCGCCGGGCATATAAAGCGTGGCGCAACGCGGCGTCGTTCGTGGTCGCCGCCGGTTCACCGATCCCGCCCCCGGCCGCTCACCGGTATCGCCCGCGACCCCGCACGTCGCGGAGCCGTTCGAGAACGTCGTCGTCGCCGACGGCCGCGTATCCGGTCTCGAACGACTCGATAAGGGGGTCCGGATCGGTCGCAGTCGCACGGACGGACCCCTCGAACACGTGGAGATCCATGGCGCGGTCCTCAACGTGACCGGTGTGGTAGGCGAGCCCGAAGTCGATGAGCGCGGTCCGGTCGTCGACGGTCGCCGCGTCGGCCGCGCTTGGGCCGCCGGCCTCGGTCGACGACCGCTCGCCGGATCCGCCTGCGCCCACCCGCACGTTCCGCGTGGTCGGATCGCCGTGAACGATGCCCGCGTCGTGGAGCCGAGCGAGGTGCCGCCCAACCGACGCCACGCGCTCTGTCCCTCCGTCGAGAGCGGCGGCGAGGTCGCGGTCACCGACGTACTGGAGCGTTAGCGTCGCGTTCGGCACGTCGGTGTCGTACACCAGCGGGGTGGGAACCCCCGCGCGGCGCGCCTCGCTCGTCAGCCGGGCCTCCGCGACGGTCCGGTCGCGCCTGAGCGTCCGGTCGAGCGCGGGGTGGCGGTACTCCTTCGGGACGCGGCGCTTGATCACGCGTCGGTCGAGGGCGTCGGAGTCGCTCCGCCCGTCGCCGCCCCCTCCGCTTTCGTCACCTCCCGCAACGATTTCCACCGTCGCTTCGGCGCCCCGTCGATCGGCGTCACTCCCGGAGGTTCCCTCCCCGGGAGCGCGCCCGCGAGCGACCGACTCGCCGCTTCGCCACGTCACCGGCACCTGATCCGGGCGGAAGTTCGGGTCGATCGCGGACTCCGGGATCGGAACGGTGTCGCCGGCCCGCGCCATCTTCTCGCCCAACACGGCGATCATCCCGGCGTTGTCACGGAGGAAACGCGGCTCCGGGGCGTGGAACTCCGCGCCGCGGGCCGCGCACATCGACGACAGCATCTCGCGGAGCCGGTCGTTCTGCGCGACTCCCCCGCCCAAGACGAGCTCGTCGGCGCCCGTCAGCGAGAGGGCGCGCTCCGAGACCTCGGTGAGCATCGCGAACACGTGCTCCTGCAGCGAAAAGCAGAGCTCCTCGACGGACGTCCCGTCGTCGTACGCGTCGTTGGCCGCGGAGCTGATCCCGGAGAAGGAGAAGTCCATCCCCTTGACGACGTACGGGAGGTCGAAGAGCTCTCCCGGGTCGTCGCTCGCCTCGGCGTAGCGCCGCGCCGCCGCCTCGACCTTCGGTCCACCGGGGTGGTCCCAGCCGACGTGGCGAGTGAACTTGTCGATCGCGTTGCCGACGCCGGCGTCCATCGTCTCCCCGAGCACGCGGTAGCGCCCGTCGTGATAGCCGAGCAGGTGGGCGTTCGCGCCGGAGGCGTTCAGACACACCGGATTCTCGAAGCCCGACTGATGGCGACCGATCTCCAAGTGCGCGACCATGTGGTTGACCCCGACGAGCGGCACGTCGAGCGCCCCCGCGAGCGCCCGGGCCGCGGTGCCGACCGTGCGGAGGCAGGGACCGAGGCCCGGACCCTTCGAGAAGGCGACCGCGTCGATCGCGTCCGGACCGTGTTGGGCCTCCGCCGCCGCGAGAACCTCGTCGACGACCTCTGGGATCGCCTCGGACATGTGCTCGGCCGCCTCGCGCGGGTGAATGCCGCCGCTGTCCGGCTCGTAGGGGTTCGATTCGATGAGAACGGAGTCGGTCTCGGCGTCGTACAGGGCGGCGCTCGCACACCACGCGGTCCCCTCGATGCCGAGAACGCGCATTCGGCTGGCGTTAGGCCTCTTCGGCGTCCGCGTCGCCCTCGCCGCCGATCTTGTTGCGTTCGAGCATGTACTCCTGCTCGACGTCGAGCGCGTCCTCGGCGCTGTCGTACACCTTCGCGTAGCCGACCGTCTTACGCATGCCGAACTTCGTGTCGAGCTCGTGAACGACGACCTCCTCGGAGGCCTTGTCGAGCTTGGCCGCGAGCGAGTCGCGGACCGACAGACGGGAGGGCGTCGCCTCCTCGTGAGTCGTCTCGAATCGGATGTCCGTGCGGTGCAACATCGGGTTCTCCTCCTCGGAGATGATATCGACGTCCATGGTTCAGTTAGGCGTATATCCCCCCGAAAGCTGTAAAAGGATTTCGAAGCGGGGGTGCCGTCGAGATCCGTTCACGGTCGCCTTCCGACCGGATCTCACTGATCGCCGTCGGGGGTCCGACCGAGCGCCTCGTAGGCCGCCTCGACGTCGCCGTCGAGCGCCTCGAACAGCTCCCGGGCCTCGGCGCGGGACTCGGGGGTAACGGGGACGCGGACCATCCCCTCGCCCGGCTGTCCGTAGACGACGCTCGCGCCGTCGGGCGCGGTGAGAATCGCCGGCAGGGCGGCCAGGTCCTCCTCCCCGGTCACCTCGATGATGACCGGGTCGGCGTCGGAGAGCGCCTCGCGGAGCGCCGCGAGCAGCTCCGCCGACAGCGCCGCGGCGGGGTTCTCCACGGCGATCCGGCGGGCGTCCGCGGCCGAGAGCGCGGACTCGATCGCCGCGTCGACCGCCTCGCGCTCGGTCTTGCCGTCGATAAGCGCGACGTCGGGGACGCGGCCCGCCTCTCGCAAGTGGTACGTGACCACATCTCCGACGGCGATTATCGGGGCGTCGGGCGCGACCCGCTCGGCGCGGGTCTCAGCCGCGCCCGCAAGCAGCTCGTCGGCGTCCGTCGTCACCGGGCCGAGCGGCTCCTTGAAGGCGTCGCGCAGGGATTCGGGGAGCGTGAGCATGAGTGGGAGCGTGGTTGAAACCGTAACTGCGACCCCTCGCCGCGAACCGTCGTCGTCCTATCGGACCTTCAGCGCGTACGAACCGGGCTTCGTGACGTTCATCTCCTCGGCGATCTGGCTCTCCTCGGGCTGGGTGATGATGACGTAGCCCGCCCAGTCCTCGGTGAGCGACGACGACCCGCAGTGTTCGCAGGTCTGGGAGTCGGGGTCGTTGACGTGGTGGCACTCACGACACGCCAGGCGGTCCTCGGCCATCAGTCGGCCTCCTCACCGGTCTGTTCGCGGTGTTGTCGCTGACCCTCCAGCCAGTCGTGCTTCCCGAGACCGGGCTGTTTCGCGGTGAGCCCGATCTTCGAGTCGCGCGGGTTGCGCTCGTCGATGCTCTTGGTCACCACGCGCACCCGGACGGCGTCGTCGACGCCGAGGGTCTTGTCGGAGTCCGAGGAGGCGAGCTGCTGGTTCGCCCCGTCGAACGTGAGGTACTCGTCGGTGATCTGCGAGACGTGCAACAGACCGTCGACCGGGCCGATCCCGACGAAGGCGCCAAACTCGACCGTCTCGACGACCGTTCCGTCGGCGACCTCCTGCATGTCGGGGTCGTACGTCAGCGCGTCGAACTCCGCCTCGTAGTAGACGCCGGGACGGTTGTGCAACACAGCGCCGTCGCCGATGTCGTGGACCTCGATGACGCTCACGACGCTCCCCACGTCCTCGTCCATTCGTCCTTCCAGTTTGTCCTGCAGCAGGGCTTTCACCCGCTCGTCGGTGACGTCCGCCAGGTGTTTCGGCGGTACCTCGACCGTATCCTTGAGTCGAACTCGTTTGTACATATTCGTTGGTTGTCCGCGTCCGCTAGGGTTCCGTTATCGCCAGTGTGTTCCGACCCCTTAAACCGATTACTGGTGCGCCCGCCTCCAGCACCCGGTTCGCCAGCGGTCGATCGTTGGTGACGACGCCGTCGACCCGGCCCTCGACGGCCAGTTCGACGAGCGCGTCGTCGGCGTACGATTCGTTCGTCTCCACCGTCTCCGCCCGCGTCGCGAGGTCCGCGCCCACGCTCGCCGCGGTCGCCTCCGCGCCGTTCCCGCCCTGCAGCCGGTCGAGCTCCGACACGACCGCCGCCGGGACGACGGCGTCGTGGGCGCCGAGGAGCCGGTCGAGCTCCTCGAACAGCCGGAGGTCCGCCTCGACCGGCGCCATCAGCGCGCTCGCGTCGAGCGCGACGACCCGGATATGGGCGGCGGCCTCGCCGGCGTCGCGGGCGTCGTCGGTCACGCTACGAGAGCGTCCCGACGCCGATGAGCCGCCAGCGCGCGCCGACGCGACGGTTGATCGCGATCTGCGCGCCCTCCTCGGCGCAGACCGGTCGCTTGAGGCTCACCTCGCACTCGCCCTCGCGGGCGCTCGTCACCGCGCCGACCGTCGTCGCGGTGCCGACCGTGAGCATCAGGGGCTCGCCGGTGTTGATGTCCTCGATGTCGCTCTCGCCGCTCTCGTCGTCCTCCTTCCCGACGACGCGGTCGAGGAGGTCGACCTGCATCTCGAACTCGTTACGCGTCGGCGGGAGCGTGCCGGGCTCGCCGGCGACCTGCCCCGCGAGCGCGTCGCCCTTCGTCAGGCTCGGGTCGAGCCCGGTGCCGACGCCGAGCAGCCCGCCGGGGCGAGCGCTCTCGACGTCGTTGCTGCCGGCCTGCAGCGAGCGGACCGTCGTTTCGAGGGGCCGCCACTCCGTCTGTCCCTCTTCGTCGACCTCGCGACCCGGTCGGATCTCCAGCCCGTCGCCGACGGACAGCTCGCCGCTGACCAGCGAGCCGCCGACGACGCCGCCCTTGAGGTCCGCCGCGGTCGCGCCCGGGCGGTTGATGTCGAACGAGCGAGCCGCGTACATGCGGGCGCTCTCGCCGGGGTCGCGGTCGGGGGTCGGGATCTCCGTCTCGATCGCGTCGATGAGGAGGTCGAGGTTGACCTCCTGTTGCGCGGAGACGGGAACGATCGGCGCGTCCTCCGCGACGGTGCCCTCGACGAACTCCTGGATCTGCCGGTAGTTGTCGACGGCGCGGTCGCGGTCGACCAGGTCGACCTTGTTCTGCGCGATGACGATGTTCTCGATCCCGATGAGATCGAGCGCCATCAGGTGCTCCTCCGTCTGCGCCTGCGGGACGTCCTCGGTCGCGCTCACGACGAGGACCGCCCCGTCCATGATCGAGGCGCCCGAGAGCATCGTCGCCATCAGCGTCTCGTGGCCGGGCGCGTCGACGAACGAGACCGTCCGGACGGGCTCGCTCTCGGAGCCGTCCTCGCACTCCTCGTCGACGGTGTAACACTCGGGCGCGTCGACGCCGGGACAGCGCCGGAACGTCGCGTCCGCGTACCCCAGCCGGATCGAGATACCGCGTTTCATTTCCTCGCTGTGCTGGTCGGTCCACGAGCCGGACAACGCCTGCACGAGCGTCGTCTTCCCGTGGTCGACGTGACCGACGAGACCGATGTTCACCTCCGGTTGTGTGTTGGCTTCAGTCACTGTTGGACCTCCTAACGGAGTAGTCTTATGCGAAATTCGCCCCGTGCGAGTGATAAAGTTGCTGTTATAGGTGCGAAACGCGCACGCGGTGAAGCGTCGACGAGCTCTTCGGACCCACCAGCGCGGTGCGGTGGCGCGTGCCTGCGAGTGGCCGCCGAAGGCGGCCGCGAGGAGCACGCGCGAGGGACGCCGCGAGCAGAGAGGGACCGGAGGTCCCTCATGCAGCCGGCGCGCAGCGCCGGCGACGAAGCGAGCGGCGAGGCTGGGGAGGCGTGAGGCTGCGGTTACGGTGTGGGTGGGACGTGGGTGGGCCGCAAAGGGGCAGCCGCGAGGACTCGCGGCTGGGGCTTTTGCGGCGTCCGTCGGCGATCCAGTGTCGACCGTTTATAAACAAACGGCTGAGACTTTGTCGGTGTTCACCGTGTCGCCATCAGCAACGCCTCTCAGACGAACCACTGATCGCGAGCGATCCGCGTTCGACGCCGATTTACGCCTCACGCGTCAACTCGGAACGTAATGGGATACGCGTGCCCCGTCTGCGACACCCCGCAGCGCGACGGCGAACACCTCGCGCACCACCTCGCGTTCACGGCGATGTTACACGGCGGCGACCACGAGGCGTGGCTCGACGAGCGCGTCTCCGACTGGAGCGATCGGGAGCCCGCGGGGCTCGCGGCCGAGGTGACGCCCCACGCCGAGGACGCCGAGTACCACGAGGTGTTCGAGGACACCGTCGACCGCGGGCGCCCCGACGTCGACCTCGGAGCGCACGACGGCGTCGGATCGGGCGGTCACGACCACGCCGGCCACGATCACGGTCACGCCGGCCACGACCGCGCCGCGGGCGGCGCCCCGGGAGCGGTCGACTCGACCGGCGGGACCGATCCCGAGGTTGCCGACGCGATCCGCGAGGCCCGCGAGATGGCGCGCGAGGCGGGCGACGACGAGAACGACAAAAGCGATCCGAGCGACAGCGGCGGATCCGAAGACGCCGACGGCCCGTCCGCGTAACGGAACGCCCTTTTCAGTCGACGGCGAACGGCGGGTATGGACACCAGAGGGACGTTCGCCCCGGAGACCCGCGCCGACGCGCTCGAACGCTACGAGGAGGTCGGACCCGTCGCGCAGGTCGTCGTCCGCGAGGCGACGAAGGCGATGTCGTTCGACGCCGACGAGTACGACAAGCGGGTCACGCCCGAAGTGATCCGGACCGCGCGCGACGCGACGTTCGCCGAGCTGCTCGCGGTCCACGTCGGCGAGGACGGGGAGTTCGACGAGTGGCTCGCCGACAGCGAGTTCGACGAGGATAGCGTGGTCCGGATCGGGTCCGACAACGTCGACAACGTCGTGTGGCATCCGATCCCCTTCGCCGACACCGTGGTCGCGGCGACGTACCAGGACGAACCGGACGCGGCCGCCAGCACCCTGCGGCGAAACGCGTTCGGGCGGGTGTACCGCGAGGAGTTCTACGAGTCGGGGCGCTAAGCGAGGCCGCTTTCAACCGCCAGCCGCCGCTTTCGGACGGAAAAGGAAAGTACGAGACCGCAGCCGCGGGATCGTCGGCTATCGCGAGTTCTCGACGCCTATTCGAGCGTGCCCTGAGTGACGAGGGTGTCGTCCTCCAGGTAGTGCTCTACGTGGTGGGCGTGTTCCTCGACGCCTTCGAGGATCTCGCGGAGCAGCTCCTCGGTGTTGTAGTCGCCGAGGTTGTTGGCGAGCTGGACGTGCTCGCGGAGCTGCTCGATGATGTCGCCGAAGATCTCCAGGTCGTTCTCCAGCGAGGTTCGGATGTCGTAGGCGTCGGCGTCCTCGGGGCTCACCGGCGCGTGCTCCTCGTAGTTCGCGCCGCCCGAGAGCGGCACGCCGCCGAGCGCCTGCGCGCGCTCGGCGATCACGTCGGCGCCCTCTTCGAGGTCCGCGGCGACCTCGCCGAGGTACTCGTGGATGTCGTGGAACTCGGCGCCCTCGACGAGCCAGTGGTGCTTTTTCACCTGGTGGTAGAGGACGTACGTCGCCGCGAGATCGCTGTTGAGCGCGTCGACGAGCTGTTCGGCCTTCTCCTCCGGGATGCGCAGCGCTTCGCTCTCGTGAACGTCGCCGTACCGCTGACGGGCCTCTTTCTGGGTGCTCATAGCTGTTTCAACGTACGCGCGCGACCCACTTAATAGCTCTTATATTGGTAAGAGAAATTCTATATATTGAAAGTATTTTTCGTTCACTTGCAACACCGGTCTACACCGCTGTCAACACCGCCCGCGAAGGGAAACGTCTTAATGGAGTACGCGCGCAGTTTGTGGTGTATGAGCAACGGCGACGACGACCCGGCCGACGCCTCCGAGGGGGCCGACGCCGCGGACGACGGGGAGGAGGCGGGCGGCGCCGGCGAGTCGACGGACGCGGCCGCCGCGCCGACGCTTCCCGACGAAGCGACCGAGGAGTCCCTAAACGAATACCTCGACGAGATCGCGGAGCGCCTCGACGGCGCCGACACCGAGGCGGACCTCGACGACGTCGACGCGCTCCTCGACGACGCCGAGGAGGGGGTCGCCGAGGCCGATCTCCCCGAGCCGGACGAGGACGACGAGGACGCCGACGACCCGCGGGGCGACCTCGAAGACCGGATCGCGGAGCTCCGTGACGGCGTCGAGGAGGCCCGCGGCCCCTACGCCGAGGACGTGGTCGACGCGATCGAGGCGGCGGCGTCGACGCTCGGAGACACCGAGTGGACCGCTGCCGGGCGCGACGACGCCGCAGACGCGGTGGTCGCGTTCGTCGACGCGGCCGCAGACGCCGTCGACGACGGGGTCGACGCGGACGAGATCGACCCGGACACCGTCGATACGGGCTCGGCCGACACAGAGGCCGCCGATGCGGACGCCGCCGAGGAGACCGGCGGCGACCGGACCGACGACCTCGTCGCCGCGCTCGACGCCGTCGCCGAGGCGGTCGCGGGCGCGGGTCTCGATCCCGACGACGACGCCGAGACGATCGCGGCCCTGATCGACGCGGCCGACGCGCTCGAAGCGGGACTCGACGACGCCGAGGAGTGGGACGACCTCGAGACCCACGAGCAGCTCCGCGCGCAGGGATACTACGACGTTCTCGGTCACTACAAGGACTACCCGGTCGAGTGGGCCGCGCTGAAGGAACACGAGGCGCGCGGCAACGTCGACATGATTCTGCTCGCGCTCGACTCGCTGCAGTCCGACTTCATGGAGCGCCACTGCCTCGAAGCGTTCGAGCGCATGGGCAAGCGCGGAAAGACCGAGGCGTCGGTCGAGGAGCTGCTCGGCCGCGCCGAGAAGCGCGACCGGCCGTCCATCCGCATCCTCGGCAAGATGGCGGCCGAGGAGGCGACCGAGACCCTCGTAGAGTACGTCTCGGAGGACTCGAACCCGCAGCTCCAGAAGACCGTGTTCAAGGCGCTCGGCGAAATCGGCGCCGCGGAAGCGGTTCAGCCGCTCGCGAACCAGCTCGATCCCGAGAGCGACACGGACGATCTCGTGCGACCCCACGCCGCCCGCGCACTCGGACTCATCGGCGACACCCGCGCGATCGACCCCCTCGCCGGCGCGCTCGCCGAGGACGAGTCGGACTACGTCCGCGCCGCCGCCGGCTGGGCGCTCCGTCAGATCGGTACGCACGAGGCGCTCGAAGCGGTCGCCGAGTACGGCGACGAGCACTCCTTCATCGTCTCCACCGAGGCCGAAAAGGCCGAACGCGCGCTCGACGAGGCGGCGCCGACCGCCTGAGGCCGAGGCCTGACGCCGACCGCCGTGCGACCGACCCTTCTTATCCGATGCCGCGAGCAGACGCCCTGTGTTGCCCGCATCCCCCCGTTCCGCGAGCGTCTCTATCGCGATCCTCACCGCCGTCACGCTCGCACTGCTCGTCCTGACGACCGCCGCGCCGGTCGCGACCGCAGGTGACGCCGGAACCGGCTCGGGGATCGCTGGACCCGATCCGGGGGACGCCGTCCGGCAGTCGAACGAGGGGACGGAGAACCGGACGCTCGTGGCGATGAAGCCGCGGATCCTCGAGCTGTTTCCGAATCCGACGGCGGCCGAGAACCGCGGCGAGTACCTCGTCGTCCGGCTCCCCGAGCAGGGGAACTGGTCGCTCTCGGACGGCTACCACGAGGCGTCCATTCCGGCGAACGCGAGCGGGGTCGTCGCGCTCTCGATGGACCCCACGAATACGACGGCGCTGCTCGACGACGAAACCGCGAGCGCCGGCCGCGGCGGCGTTGGCGAACCGGTCCTCCGCGAGCTCGACGGGTACTTCCCGCTCGCTGCGTCCGGCGACCGGATCGAGCTTCGCCGAAACGGGACGGCGGTCGCCGTTGTCGATTACGACCGCGCGCCCGAAGGGCACCGCTGGCGCGCGGACTGGGGAGAGTGGCGACCGCGGGGATACGATCCGCGACCCGTGGCCAGAACGGAGAACACGACCGTGACACCGTTCGTGCTGCCGGACAGCCCGCAAGTCCCCGTCGATCCGCTCCGTGCGGCCGACGACCGCCTGCTGCTCGCGGGGTACACGCTCGGGTCGGAGCGTGTCGCCGACCTCCTGGTGGGCGCGGCCGATCGCGGCGTTGAGGTGCGAGTCCTCGTCGAGGGATCGCCGGTCGGCGGCTTTTCCGCGCGGAGCGCGCGGCTTCTCGACCGGATCGCGGCCGCCGGCGTCGAGGTCCGCGTGCTCGACGGCGACCCCGAGCGGTTCCGCTTCCACCACGCCAAGTACGCGGTGGCCGACGGCCGCGCGGTCGTCCTCACGGAGAACTGGAAGGCGTCCGGGACGGGCGGGCGGACCAACCGCGGCTGGGGCGTCGTCACCGGAGCGTCGCGGTCGTCGAGCGTCGGCGAGACGACCACCGATGAAGCGACCGACGGCAAGACGGCCGCAGACGATCTCGCCGCCCTCTTCCGAGAAGACGCGACGGCGCCCGACGCCCGGTCGTGGTCGTCGTTCCGAAACGACACCGAGTTCCACGAATCGGGGACGGCGAACGGGTCGTATCCGGTGCGGTTCGAGCCGCCGGCAGCGACGACGGCGGACGTGGAACTCCTGACGACGCCGGGCAACGCCGCCGACCGATTGGTCGCGCGGATCGACGCTGCCGACGACCGCGTGTTGGGTGTGGTCCCGCGGACGGGCGGAGCGGATAACCGGATCGTCCGCGCGCTCCGACGGGCCGCGGACCGCGGCGTCGACGTTCACCTCTTGGTGTCCGGCGCGTGGTACGACCGAGAGACGAACCGCGCGCTCGTCGACGAACTCGCCGACGAGCCGATCGACGTGGCCATATCCGAGCCGCGCGGCCGATTCGGGAAGGTGCACGCCAAGGGGCTCGTCGTCGACGATGCCGCCGTCGTCGGGAGCCTCAACTGAAACGCTGTCCACAGGTTGTTATACCATTAACCCAACTACGGTGGTATGGTTGCATCAGGTGACGATCCTAACAGCTACCAACGTGAGTTCGAACACGAGAAGCAGAACATCACTGCGCAAAATGAGGATGAGGAATACCGTGTACCAAGAGAAATTGACCGCAAGGACCTGCGACTCTACGCGCAGACAGTTACCGACCGTGTAGACTACAGCTGTGCCTTCAATTATATCGGACGGCTTCGGAGATTAGCGGAAGTGCTTGATAAGCCCCTCAGAGATTGTGAAGTTGATGATATCAACTTAGGAATGGCAGACCTGGCCGAGAAAAACAAAGGTGAAGGAGAGTCGTATTCCGATGGAACGCGCCGACAGTACCTGCGGACTGTGGAAGATTTCGGGCAAGCTCGTGGTATCGATGCCCTGTCTGACATTGATGTTCCGTCAGTCACTCAGAGTAAAATCGATGAGGAGTGGGTGCTTGATAAGGACGAAGTTTGGGATTTGATCGATGAAGCCGACAAGACTCGAACAAAGGCTGTGATTGCGGTTTGCTGGGAGTGCGCCTGGCGTTCAACGGCGTTGATGTCGTTGAAAGTCAAACACTATGAGGATGTAAACGATGAGTACGGGTTGTTGTCAGCTCCTCTCGGTGTTACGGGGGACAAAGGTGCTGGCGGGGATAAGAAGCCGGTGACGGTTTCGAGAGGGTATTTAGATAACTGGTTAGCCGACCATCCGCGGAGTGATGACCCTAACGCGGCTCTATTTTGTCGAACTGATAAGGAACGGCACTACGGGGAGCACATGTCGTCTGAAGCAGTTCAGAAGCAACTGAAGAGAGCGGCTGAAGGTGCGGGAATTGATAAAGATCGCGTATACGTCCATTGTTTTCGTCACGCACGAGTGACGTACATGAAGAAATCTCCTGAGTATAGTGATATGGATATCGAACATACATTAGATTGGTCTGAAGGGAGTAATCAGATGAAACGGTATAGTCACGTGACTCAGGAAGATAAGATTGCGTCCGTACTGCAGGCTCGGGGGATAGAAGCTGAATCTGGGAGTGTTGAACCAGAACTGATGGGGTGTCCGCGATGCGGACGGGATATCCCGTACGATGCTCGTAATTGTCCGTATTGTTCTGTGAGAGTTGATTCGAAACCAGCTGACTGGTACCAACTGTACTCTGATCTGTTGATCGCTCCCGAGGAGGACCCGTTGTGTAAAAAATACGAGGGTATGGCAAGTACAACACCAACAATACAGCGACTTCCACGTGAACAATTTTCGTGGGTCACTGCAGTATTCAGGTCGTTTTTAGTTGAGCGCGCTGGGATTGGAGAGCCGCTAGGAGCACACGAAGAGATTTTAGATGAGATTGATATTGACAGTTTGCCAGAAGAGGCAGTGGAGTCAGTGAAGCGTTTGATTTTATCATCGAGTCAGCAACAGAACTACCAACTACATCAGGCAGATTATGAACTCGCTGAAGATGAAGAATTCCTTGAGTGGCTTCGCGGGGAATCGTCTGTAGATGAAAATTTAACAGGGACTGAATACATGGAAAAATTGTACGGTTCGATCAGGGATTAATGAATCCCAATAAACAGTGTACATATTGTGCAGCCTCTGCGGATTATCTGGCGCATCATAGATCAAAAGGACCCACAGTGGGAACCCAAAACAATTCACCTCATAGCAGATCAGAACAGACGGTCTGAGAGGTCTCCAAAGATATTTTCTAATCGTCGGACAGCATGAGGAGCAATTCGCTGGGCAGCTGTCGGTTCGATGATCCGGGAAGCGAACACGGCAGCAGCAAGTTCCTCATCGCTCCATTTTGGGTAATCAACGAATGAGCCATCTGTGTCGATTATCGGCCCATGGAGCCGCTCCGAAAGTCTTCAAATTTGTTCCTTTTCGTCAGGAGTCCGGAAGGGTACTGCCTGTTCTTTGTTAGGTTTTTCCCTAACACTTATCGGAGCAGGGTGCGTCGACACACGTGTGGATGAGCGATGATGTCACCGTACTCGAAGATGAGATCGAGGCCTATGCCGACGGCACTGTTGCGCGGGTTCGCGTGCTCTCGGTCCCACCCTCGGACCGGTTTGAGGACGGGATCAAGTACGCCTACCACTACGGCGAAGCCGGCGCGGACGAGCCGATCATCCGGTTCGACAACCACCACGGCGTCCACGAGCTTCACCTCGGAGGCAAGACCTTCGAGATCGACTACCCCGGTCTTGCGGAGATCTTCCGCGCGTGGCGGGCGGCGCTCCCAGAGGAGAAGCGCGACGACTGGTAGCGCGTTCGAGCACGGTGACTGACGTACTAGCCGCGACCGACTCCAACCGACAACCCCACACCACCCATGACTCAGACACTCCACGTTCGGATCAAGTCCGCCGACCGTAGCGACCTCGAAGAGCGCCTCGAAGCGATCGATGCCGGCGAGGACGTCGAACCCAGCGAGCCGACGCTCTCGATCGAGAACCTCGAAACGTTCGGCCGCGTCTTCCGCTCGACCAACCTCGAACTCTTAGAAACAATCGTCGAACACGAGCCAGGGAGCATCCGCGAGCTCGCGCGCCTCGTTGACCGGAACCCGCCAGAAGTCCTCGAAAACGTGAACGAGCTGGCCGACTACGGCCTCCTCGAATTCGAAGAGGATGGCCGGGCAAAGCGACCGGTCGTGTGGTACGACGAGATCGATGCCGACATCCCGCTCACGACTGGGTCGGGACAGGAGCGCAAGGCGAACGCCTGACCCAGCGAGGAGACACGGATGGGCGACGATGTCGATTCCGAGGATCCGCGTCCAATGGTCACTACCACGTCGACCGCAACGCAGAGTGGTACTACGTCGACGACGACCTCGCGGGGACGATCGCCCTCGGGCCAGCGACCGACGGCGGGCCAGGTGACGACTGGGTGCTTACGCTCTCGGCCGCGACGCCGGACGGCGATCCCGATGCGGCCGAGCGTGTCGCCGTTCGCCTCACGCCGTGGGCGCTCCACGAACTCTACATCGATGCGCGAAACCTCTCACCAGATGCTCGCCAAGCAGGGCACAGCGCCGAGTGTGGGCTCTGCGGTGAGCAGGTTCCTCTCGATCGAGCGTGACCCGGACACCGCAAGCGACCGTGTCACCCAGACTGCTACGCCGACGTGTTCGGTGCGCCGCTCTGGTACGATGGACAGTAGTCGGGTGTCGACAGGGCGTCAAAGATGAGCGGCAACAGGCTTCTTGTCGCTGCTGGCGCGACCGTACTGTGGGTCCTCTTTGGAGTGCTCTTGTTCGGGGTCACCAGCTGGGCGTCGGCCTTCGAACTCGCAGTCTCCGGGCCGTTTTTCGACCTCTCATCGGTGCTTGATGCTTGGCAACTAGCTGGGGTTATCATCGGTGTCGCCGATGTCGCCCTCCTCTGGGACATGGCTACTGGGTGGTGAGGACGAAACACCGATACCTGTCCTGATACCCACCCAGTAGCTGCTCGTCCGGGAGGAATCATCGGCCTATCCCTAAAATTAGGCGGCTCTGTCGAAATCCTATTCTTCAGACATATTTTATGCCTGAAACAGCCGGTCGATGAGAACCGTAAGTGGTTCGGCTTCCCTGTGATAATATTTTATATAACGCAGGTTGTTTTTTTGATATATGGTCCCCTCGCTCTCACCCGCTACACGACAATTCCTTGTATTCGTATTTGTAGGAATATACGCTCTGTTGAGCCTTCTCCGACTCATGGGGGGTGGTTTCATTCCATGGGGCTCTGTTGTGGGTATTGGAGTCGGTATCGCACTCCTTGCCGGTCCGGTTGTCTGGGTTGCGCGTGACCGATATCCGGAACAGCGCCGAGAGCGTTTGGCATTAGTAGCATTTGGTATCGGTATGATTGTCTTTCCTCTCACGCTCGGTCTTCTGCTTGCGTTCGGCGCACCCCCGTTTATACCGTCATCTGACGTTCTCATTGTTGGGGCTTACGTTGGACTGCTCTTTGCTCACATAGCAGAACACACGGTTGTGCCGGAACGGTTGCGAGCTGTCAATTAGAAATCGGACTACTGATTGTATATGTATATACTGTACTGACCAGAACCCATCGCAGATATGTTACTTTCTGAGGATTTCAACAAAGCCGGCCCTTAGCTCTCATACGTTACCCTAAAGCCCAAGACGACTATGGCTTGGGCGTATCTACATCTTAACCGGCATATCTATAGATGTTGATAGGATCCACGAGATGGGTTTGTCACGTTGTATCTCCCGTGGTATTGAAGCGAGAACATGGCTCGAAGCCACCTCGAGTTATTTATCCGATCATTCAAAATACACTACACTGTTCCATCCATAGAGAACGGCTCTGTTGAAATCCTCAGCAAGTGATATATTCTGACCCAGTCGCGGTCAGTACAGGAGATACAGTGACCGGCGAGATCTGTTACCAATTAATAGATCATCAGAATTGCGTGTAACATACAGCAGGTCGGTTCAGTGATCGACTGGGTCCTGGTCGATTGTTTGGCAACGTACACTGAAGAAAACGACCGGGAAGCAGCAACCCAGACAATACCGCTATCTTCCGGTTAGGTACCGCTCGTAGCCGTATCCACCGATCACACCCAGCGGAACGATGAGAATGGCACTAACCAAACTCCCCCAGAAAGCGATTACAGCAAAAGTGGCGATGAACTCAGAGACTACATCACTGCGTGCGCCAGCTAAAAGTACCTCTAAAGAGTTCACAACGCCTTGTAGAACCCCTAATACAATGAGTGTCCCAAGTGCCGAAGCGATGCCTGCCAAGGCACCGCGGACTGGTGCCGGCTCATCAGGCAGCATCACACGCCACACGACGGTTGCTACACAGACGGCGATAATCGGGACGGGGAATGCCGAAAAGTTGACGAACATGGTAGTGGCGATAACTCCCTGAGGCCTGTTGCTCTCGCCCAAGACCCAGCCGTTAAACAGAACAAGAACAAGCACCGCGGCAACACCGGCCACGATGCCCGCACCGAGATCTCGTCGAGACACTCCGAGATAATCGATTAGAGCCCGATTCATAACTCAATTTCTTTACACACAAGTATAGTTCCATCCACACGTTCCCAGACATCAGCCACTCATCGTCTGGGCCGTTGAATTTCTCAATTCATAGGCCGATGAACTCTGTCCATCTTGTAGGACTTTCAGAACAGATCCGAGAATTAGTACGTGTCTCAGTGATTCATCCGCAGTTCTCATTGACCGGCTGTTTCAGGCAATAATATGTTTGAAGAAGAGGATTTCAACAGAGCCGAACGCACCTAATTGGAAACAGACCCCAGTAACTGGTGATGAGCTCGACGACATCGAGGACCGGTATACAGACGCGCAGACTGCCAACGTCGAGTTAGACGAGATTCACTACGCGCAGTTCTCCACGCTGAATACCATCATCTCGAACGTCGAAGCCTGTTGGCAGACCTGTGGTTTCTCAACGAAAGGACAAGCGGAGTCTCGGCTACACGAGATCAACGAACTCCGCAACGACGTTGCTCATGCCAATCTGCTGGTTGAGAATACAGACAGCGACGGCTTCCTCAACAGTGGCCGTACGACCGAGAACCTGTCCACTACCCTTGAGACCATCAACAAGGTCCTCACCAACCTCGAAGAAGCCGGGTACGATCCGGGGACAGCAGAGGATCGGTTCGAGCGTTCAAAGCAGACTGACTAACCCCTCTGAAGAACGATTGTATCGATTCGACCCTCCAATTAGAACAAATGAGCTGTCGGACTAGAGCCATCAACATCAAACGGGCCGATTGTTTCGACAGTACCCATGTTCGCCGTCTCCGCTCAGAAGCGGTTCCTCGCTAGTGGTCGGTTGAACTGTTGTACATTGCTTCGAACTCTTTCTCGCCGCGGATCAGCTCGTCGACGCCGTTTGTGAGCGTCACCTCTCCGAACACGGTCGCTCGGTAGTACGTGTACAAGCCATCTTGGCCCCGTTCGGTCTGTTGACGTTTTTCGACGAGACCCACCTCGACGAGCTTGTTGAGGTGGTAGTGGAGGGTACTGTCGTCGATATCGATGGCGTCCTCTAGTTCTTTGGGACTCATGTCTCCGCTGTGAACGAGTCGGTAGAGGATCTCGTATCTAGTACGATGGCCGACGGCAGCGTGCATCGCAAGATACTCCTCAAGGCTGAGGACGCTCTCTTCCGGCAGTAGGTCTTCGGGATCTTCCGGGAACCCACCCCCGGCTGTCTCCGTGTGATTCGTCGCCATCTTGGTCTACGGTACAACGGACAGACTCTTAGGCTTTCTCAAGCCAGACTCTCTCAAAAAATGCAGTTTTTAAATACTTTCGGCGAGCATGATTGCTCATGACTGAGGAGATTACGCGCGATTTGATTGCCGAACGGTTAGGTCAGGTAACCTACGACCGGTTTCTCTTCTACTTGATGGGCCCATACAAATCGTTCAATCTCAACTACATTCTCAGCGAGAAGGAGCGCCAGGAAATTGATGTGGAAGACCTCCCAGGGCCGCTCCGGCAATTGTTTCAAAGCAAAGATGAGATCGACGCGGCGCAGGCACTCTTGCGACGGGTACAAGGAGAGCTCCGTGTCAGACCCGGAGTGAACGCGTTTCTCGCTCTTGACGTGGACGTAGACACTGATGACGTGGACGCAGCGACTCAAAGCATCAAATACACGCAGTGTAGCAATGCGACTGCGTTCATCTTGCCGTTTCTCGGGCATAATTTCGGTGTCGGAGAAGAAGCCGGAAGTATTCTTGAAGCGCTTTCGGAAACACACAGTGACCGACTCATTTTCGTTCATGAGGACGACGTCACGAGTGCGATGATACGATCTGCACAGGTGAGATGGGACCTACGGGTAGAAACATATGAGACCGAGTCAGAGCTTATTTCGAAACTTCGGTTGTTCGCCGGTGGCATCATGCATCAAGAACGTCGGGGAGAACTCGACCAGTTAGATTGATTTGGCGCTGTTAAACTTCTCAACGAGAGTATTTTCTGAGCTAGTATCGGTCAGTGGAGGCCCCGTCAAGTGAGGAAGTGAGATGCTCTCGTACCTGTAGACCTGTGCTGAACCGAGAGAGGATGTCGGACTGATGGGTTGAGCATGCGAGTACCGCCAGCCCCCCGTTCCCGACTGGGATGACCGGTTGTTGTGGCTTGTGCGGTGCGTGACGACAACTCGGACAGTTAACTCCACCGGCCGGGCGGTGATTGAGGAGTTCGGCGCGGCCTTCGGTCGCAAGCCCACAGAGAGAACAGAACTCTTCGAGGTGGTTGTCACACCCGACGAGAGGAATCGTTAATTGGTCGAGCAGTAGGAACGAGACGCTTTCTCTTCCCGGTGACTGAAGGGCGGATTCGCAAGCAGTACACTGAATGAATTGGCTCCCGTCGGGGGAATCTGGCACTGATTGGAGAGGGTCTCCGTCGTCCATACTCAATATATACGTTCAATTGATGGGCCATGCCGGTAAGTTACGGGGAATCGGGTTCTCATCGGTGCCGCGACCACCGATCGCGGACACCGTCGCCGTTCGATCTCAGTTGACATCGATGATTTCGACGTCGAATATCAGCGTTTCGCCGGCAAGCGGGGGCTAATCGTCATACGAACACGAGAAACATCACACGGGAAGTCTGTTGTATCGAGAGAGCTGTCGCTGCCGCGTCAGCTATTTGATCGTTCAGAGCGATACTCCGCTATCACATCGGACACCTCTGCGGATGACCGAGATGGTTCACCGGAGGCAGGCGACTCGGACCGCACGGATGACGCCTCCGACCGGCTCGTCACCCGCCGCCGACTCCTGCTCGGCGTCGCGGGCGGTGTTGGGCTCCTTGGGGGCGGCGGACTCTACGTCGCACAATCGCTCAACGGCGACTTCGGCGGGTACGATGCACCGGAAACCCAACCGATGGTGACGACCCGAGGGCGGCTCGACGCGGACGACCCGACGGAGCGAGTGGGCTCGTGGGACTTCGACGAGGCCGACGCGGTGGTCCTGTACGTTCACGGTCTCGGCGCGGACGCCGAGTCGGCCCGCGATCAGGCGTACACTGCCCAATTGGGACTGACAACGGCCACGGGATCCGACGGCCCGCCAGTGATTGGCTACTCGTGGGCGTCGAACGTCGACTGGGGGCCGGCGAAAGAGACCGCGGACGCCAACGGTGCCCCGCTGGCTGACTGGCTGACAGCGTGGGCTGACGACGACGGGCGACCGATCCACCTGTTTGCCCACTCACTCGGTGCCCGCGTGACAGGGGCAGCGCTCCGCGAACTCGCTGAACGCGGGCGGACTGACGTGCTCGCTTCGGTGTCACTGTTCGGCGGGGCGATTCCGAACGACAGTGTCGCCGTCGACGGACGATACGGGTCGGCTATCGCGGCGGTTGACGCCCCCGTCTTCAACTTCCACAGCCGAAACGACCGCGTCCTCGGCTGGGTGTACCGTGCCTCGGACCGGACCCGTGCGATCGGTCACGGGGGCCTCGCGGTGTCATCGACCGCACCGGCCAGCTACACGGATGTCGATGTCACCGATTTGGTCGCCGATCACTATTCTTACATCGAGCCGGAGGAGGGGTGTCTGCCGCGGGCAGTCGATCGAATTGGATTCGAGTGAGTCGATTGATCAGACCGACTTGAGGTCCTTCTTGTCACTTCGACCTCGATCTCCGTGTCCTGCGTTCATGAGACGGATGCCTCTCCAAACTGATTCGAGTATTGAGGTTGGTAGGCGACCTCGACGAGAATGTTGGTTCTGACGAGTGGCGATCGCCAACGAGTTTAACCAACAGTGCGCTGCACTTTTTGGTTCTGTTGGTTAAGACTAGTGAGATTCACCGTCGTCCGTCTCAACCCGCCCGTGCCGTTCATCGATCTCATCGAGCATATCGAGTGTTTTGCGGATCGACGCCCGAACCGCGTCGCTTCGATTGACGAACTTTCCCTCGTCACCGACGTGTTCGTCGAGGTCATCGAGCAATTCCTGAGGGATCTCGACGCTGACCTTCGGCATACGCTCGTGTTCGCAGAGGAATATCTTCAGAGTGTCGCACAGTACACCAGATTCGTCCGGAGGCCTCAGTACGCACGCTACATAGCGACTATAAGACGAACACCGCTACCAACCCAACACCTAGAAAGTGATTCAAACCCCACCAACGGTGGCGAGGAGTCCGAGTAGCACGAATACAACAAGCACGACTGTACCGACAGCGAGCAGCGTGTTCTCCATGGCTTTCTCGTAGAACGGCATCGCGTCGTACTGGTCTCGGAACGCGTCTCGGTTTGTCTCGTCGTAGAAGTATTTGGTTTTGAGCGCGAACCGCTCGGTCACCGCACAGCCGGTACAGACTGGTGTTCCTTCCAACCGCTCGGTTTTGATATGCGAGTCGCAGTTGATGCTCCCGCAGTTCGCACAGAACGTGTAGGTGGCGTCCGTTCCGGCAGTGTCACAGTGCACGCACTGATGGATTCCGTCCTCACTAGTCACGCGTGAGGGACCGGCCGCGAAATATTCGTACGGGTACGAGTATTCTCCGAGCTCGGTCGTGTGCCGGACCTGTGGGAGGTACACCGGTTCGATCGATTGGACGGACACGTCGGAGCATTTCGGTTCGCACGTCTTGGTGTACGTGACGTTGTTATCGCCCGTGTAGGAGACGGTCGTCGTGTGGTGATCGCGGAGCCGTTCGACCGCCCACTCCTTGTACTCGGTCTGCGTCTGCCCGAATCGCCGCTCTTCGATTACATCGAACTCGGTCTCGAACCGATCCGGATCGAGGGTAACCGTCGCGTTGAGATTTTCCGCCACGAGATTCGTCACGTCACTCGACGCGGTGCGTGGCTGCCCGCGCTCTGCGTGAACGACGAACCGGGATCGGTCGTTAATCCGATGAACCACGCCGACCGACGTCTCGAAGACCGCGTTCGTGTCCGCCGTCACGGTGACAACCGGGCGGAACGTGACCTCTGAGTATGGCTCGGGAACCTCAGCGGAATCGAGGTTGTCGATATCCCGGAACGCCGCCGTGACGGGTGCGGTTACTGCCGTCGCCGGGTCGTACGGGCGGAGCGTCTCGTCACAGAGGATTTCGATCCTGCCGTTGTAGAGATCGAGTCCGATGTCGTCGGCGATCACACGGAGGTCTTCGCCGTCGATCAGTTCGATCGGATATGGGTCGTCGTTTCGTTCGAGGCGCTCAGCGTACTCGATCGCCGGACCAGTGAACCGGCCAGTCGTCGCCACCATCCCACGTTTCGGCCCGTCGAACTCAAACGTCGCAATCGCCGAGTGTAGCTTCTGTACGACTGGCCGGCCCACCGTCCCCGTGTGCTTACACTCGACGACAACCCCGTGGCGCGTCCCGTCGACGACCTCCTCCATGAGGATGTCCCGCCCCTCGTCGGCCGTCCGTTCGGCCTGGCGGACGTTCTCGTACCCGAGGTTCCGGAACACGTCTTCCATCACGTCCTCAAACTCGAACCCGGACAGATCATCGAGAACCGACATATGAGCTGTACGATACGTTAGCGCTTCGTCGTATATACCTTCCTTGAGAACCGGTAGGTGGACCGTAATTCAACGCAGTAGTTGTAAGCGTTCAGCTCTGCTGAAGCCCTATTGATTCGACATCATCGCTACTGAAACATCAGACCCAGGTGAGACCAATGAGTCCGCCGGCGATCATAGTGACCCCGAGTAAGAGTATTAGTGCCTGCCGAGAACCGACCGCATCACGGAGGTACATATGTAGTCTTACTGGGGGCGCGACAAAACAATGCCGTCTGCTAGAGATACACAGCAGAGTAAAGTGCTCTTCGTCGCGTCTACAGTGTACGGTATTCAAATGAAGATTTCAGAGGAACTTCGGTGTCTGTTCTCGGGGAAGGTCGAAGAGCGCAATGGGTCATATGTGGTTGAGGTACCGGAACAAGAACTCCGCCTTGGTGAGCTACAGGCGGACGAGACGTACCGTGTGGCTATTCTGCCGGCACCCGCAACCAACGAGGCAACCAACACTGACGCTACCCCAGAGCCGGAGCAAGCAACACAAACGCCTCCTGTCGAGGAGGGCGAACAACGCACCGTCGAAATCGAAGACATCGGCGACCAAGGCGACGGTATCACTCGCGTTGAGCGCGGGTTTGTCGTTATTGTTCCCGACACCAAACAGAGTGAGCGTGTCACTATCGAGATTACCGATGTGCGCGAGAATGTCGCCTTCGCGGAAGTTGTCGAGCGTGTCAGTTACTACGAGTAGTCTAAAGCGTTCATTCTCTTTGTCCGTGGACGGGGCCGCGTGACAGATACGCACTCTTCAGCGATCAATTGTTTCGTACGACATTACGTCTGAAGAACAAGGTTTCAACAGAACCACAGAGCCCTCTAATCTCGATTGGGATGGCTCAGTCAGTTGTCGTGGTCGATATACTGACGTTCCCACTCTGCCCGTGCCTCGATCTCTCTGGTCCCTCGGCGGGTGGTCGTGTACTCGTTGGTTCGCCGGTCGCGCTGGCTTTTCTCAATGAGTCCCTTCTCGACGAGCGTATCGAGATTCGGATACAGTCTGCCGTGGTGAATTTCCTTTTCATAGTAGTCCTCGAGTTCGTCTTTGATTGCGAGTCCGTGTGGATCATCGAGGCCAGCAACTACGTACAGCAGATCTCGCTGAAAGCCAGTGAGGTCGTACATATTCCCATATTATATCTCCATCTTTTGAAATACTATTGATTTTGGAATAGTGAGCTCTTTCCCACCTTTGTACTCTCCTGAACGGTAACGGGCCCAGACACCCAGACACGAATACTTTTGCGTGGGGTTTGAGAACTCACATGTCATGACAAATCACTTAGAGCCGACCGAGGAGTATGACGGGCGGATCAGAGTGAAACTCCTTGATGACCATGCTGATACACGAGTTATCCCGTGTTCATCCTACACGGAGGCGATAACACTCGTCAAAGAACATCAACACGAAGTCACCACCGCGAAAATCATCGACCGAGAGCAAGAAGTGGTCTTCAGCTCAGCTGACATGGAGATTGACGTTTGGGAGTCGATTTGGAAAAACGAAAAGCGTCGCCTATCAGTCACCGTCGAGGACCGCGACTGCCCGTACGATACCATCTCCTGCTTTTTCGATGACCTCTGTGTCCAATGTAAGATGGACAAATTACAAGACGAGTTCTAAACCGGTCTGTAGATGTTGGAGGCCACTTTGTACAGATCACGCACGCTAATACTGTGGAACGACCCAACGGAGTGACGCGCAACCAGATTTATTTGTTGCTGTAGACGACATCGAGGTACGTCTCATGCCTGAAAGCGAAACTGAGCATCTTGATTACTATCCGGCAGGGTGGAGCGAGGAGGTCCATGACGAGTACTACGTTGAGTGGATATTCGATAACGACCAGACAATCCTCGTTCGCCTTGACGGAACGATGGGCGATAGCGACTATACGGTAACCCCGATCACTGGTGTGAATATGGACGGAGAAGAGTTCGTGACCAAGCCGATTTCGGGACTCTCACGAACAGAGGCGTTCGACATCGCAGCAACACTCATCTATGCCATGAATGGCGTCACGGGACGACTCAACGGAGAGGATGAGTTTACGGGCGATACCAGCAACGAATCCTAATCTCAAGAAAGTACAGGGGGCGGTCTTTGTCTGTTGAAGAGGATGTTACGAGAATTCAGGCCGCTCAGCGTACGCAATCGGGTCACGTGACCCAGTATTCCGGAACGCTTCAAGCCGGAACGCACACGCATCGCACGTCCCGCACGCTGGTCCTTCATCCCAATCTCAATCGCCTGCTGAAACGCGTCAAAAAACGCCAGACGACAATAGGATGTCTAGGGATATTGGCCGAGTGTACGCCAATAACGGCCGCGAGTCGATGTCGAGCCGAGCGTCACCGGTGCTCGTCAATCCACTCACACCACGCGTGGAAGTCCTCGGCTCCGCACTGATCAGCGATCGATTGGAGCGTTCCGGTCGGAATCTCATCTTCTGACGCCATCGGAACAGTCACGATCCGAACCTCATCCGTGTCTGGTGACTCGTAACGCATCTTCAGGTGACTACCGACACGACCGACACGCTGGTATCCGAACTCATGGAGAACAGACGCAATCTCGCGCCCGGAGAAGTTCGTCCGGACCATTCACCGCATGAATTCGGGAAGGTCCTTGTCACCGGGTTCCGTCTCTTCGAGACCCCACTCTTTGAGATCCTCATCAGTGACGGGTTCACCGCCGCCTTCGTGAAGTTCGATCGCCTCCGCAAGCATTCGGAGCGCTTCCGCTTTCGTCTCGCCAAAGGAGGCGACACCGGTCTCGATGTCTCTGGCAGTGATCGAGCCGTCATCCTCGTGAATGAACTCGACGCCTTCCCCGTTGGATGCGTCACGTGTCGCACTCGCCATACCCCGTCTTCGTGGACCGCTCGAATAAGCGTTCTGTCGGCTGTGATCAATGGAGTGGACACACAGCACCGCTACGAAAGCAGGACGCGGACTGCTCGATGGGTTACGAGAACTCCGGCCGTTCAGCGTACGCAATCGGATCACTCGACCCAGCATTCCGGAACGCCTCAAGTCGGAACGCACACGCATCACACGTTCCGCATGCCGGTTCCTCGTCGCGGTAGCACGACCACGTGATGTCGTACGGCACACCGAGCTCTAAGCCCCGCTCAGCAATCTCCGTTTTCGACCACTCGACGAACGGCGCTTTCAGCTCAATTTCTGTCTCCGGCTTTGTCCCGACGTCGATCACCTGCTGAAAGGCGTCGAAGAAAGCGGGGCGACAGTCCGGATATCCGGAGAAGTCTTCGGAGTGCGCCCCGATAAACAGCGCCTCCGACTCAGTCGCTTCCGCGTACGACGTCGCCATCGACAGCAGATTCGCGTTCCGGAACGGGACGTACGACGTCGGGATCTCGTCACTGTCCAAGTCCGCGTCAGCCACGTCCATCTCCTCGTCCGTCAGGCTCGACGCCCCAATCTGCGCCAGATGTCCTGTTTCGATGTGGAGGAAGTCAGCGGCATCGACCTTCTCAGCGAGCGCTTTTGCGCACTCGTACTCTTTGTCTTCGGTGCGTTGCCCGTACGACGTGTGGAGGAAGTACGGCTCGTACCCCTGCTCCATTGCTTCGTATACGGCTGTCGCACTATCCATCCCGCCAGACACCAGAATGACCGCGCTTTTGTTGCTCATGTATCCTCCGTTGTGTCGTATCGATTGTTTCTCTGTTCGCTACGTCCACACCGTACTCTATCGACCAGGGCGACGCTCATGTCCCTGGTGCGTCGTTCCACAGGTCCACGTGGAGTCGTGGGGTGTACCGGTAGCCGTACTCCATCGCTAACTCTGCCACCAGGCTCCGCGTTCCATCGAGTTGCTCACGGGTCATCCCTTCCGGCATCAACAACACGTCATCGTCAGCTACGTTCGTTGTCGTCGCCGCCCGCACCCGATCAACGAGGTCCGTAATCTCTGGGAGGTCTGATTCATCGGTCACGACGAACTTGAGCTGCGTCTCGTACGTATCGACCAACTCGGAGAGCGCATCCATATCGATCCGGTTCTGCTCGTGTTTCTCTTCCCACTCGCCCTCGCCTTTTGGGTCCCGATCGGGCGTCGGCGTGCTGCTTGCCAGCTTCGGGCTGATACTTGCGAGGTCGATTGGTGCGTCCCGGTAGATGGTCCCGTTCGTCTCTACCGTCGTGTGGTAGCCTTCTGCGTCGAGTCGCTCCAAGAGTTCGACGGATTCCTCGTGGATAAGCGGCTCGCCGCCCGTGAGCACGACGTGGTTGGCCTGCTCGTGTGATTGGACTTCCTCCACGATCGTGTCGACGTCGCGCCACGCGCCGGTTGGTTCCCACGATGTATGGTACGAATCACAGAACCAACACCGTAGGTTACAGCCTGAGGTCCGCACGAAGACAGAGGGGACGCCTGCGAGCGTTCCTTCCCCCTGCAACGAGTAGAACACCTCGTTGATCGGGAGGCCCTCACCAGCCGCGTCAGCGTCCGTTGTAGGCTCCTCCACATCACTTGCGACCGGCATCAGTAGCTTGCGCAGAGTTCGCCGGTTTCGCTCACCGACACCGACACGTCCGAGACGGTGTCCGGGAACGCCTCAAGCATTCGCTGTTCGAGCAGGACGCTCATCACCTCCGCCGTCGGGGGGTGATCGAGGACGACGAGGGCGTCGCCGTCGCCGGACGCTTCGAACGCATCGACGAGCGGGTCGCCTTCTTCGACGAGGAACCGGTGATCCCACGCATCGATGACGTCTGTGACGTCGCCTTTGTCGACGACCCATCCCTCCTCAGTGAGCTCGCCGGTCACTTCGACGGTGATTTCGTAGTTGTGGCCGTGTGGCCGCGAGCACTTCCCGTCGTGATGCAGGATGCGGTGGCCCGAGCTAATCCGAATGGGGTTGTCCTCTCCGATGTGGAGAGTTCGTTGGCCTGCTTCAGCTAAATCTATCGTCGAAGAATCATCTCTTGATATGCTTCGAGACATACTCGAAGAATACAAGGCGCAAATATAAGCATTAAGCTTTGATGGCTCAGTCAGAAAACTGGGCCCCACAGAAGCCCTCAAACAAAATGCCCGTCCACCACCAAGGACAGACTGATTGCCGAGAGTTCAGGCAACTCACCCGATAAGAATAGTCGTGCGAAATACAGTATAACGCTGTCTGGGTCACTTCCCAGGTTGCCCGGTTGATACTGAATGGGTGGCGGAGGATGCAGTCCTCGGTCAGTAAGGGTTAGAGATCAAGATAATTTCTGGTCTCTTCCCATTGCTGTAATTTCTTCTTCAGCTCGTTGATTTTCTCATCGGATTCCGCTTCTTTTTCTCGAACGCGTTCAACGTGTCTCGATACTGTGCTCTCTTTAACCCCGTACTCTGCTGCGACGTACATCTGCTTTAGATCGTAGCGAACAGCAAGTTCCCACATCGCTATTTGTCGTTCCGTTAACGCAGTTTCCTCAGCAAGCTCTGCCCACCGCTCTTCATTCGTCTGTCGAAGCGCTGTGACAGCCTTACGTCCCTGCCGATTTGCATCTTCCGGCGTCGGATTCATATCAATATTCACCATTGTAGACTTGTATATCTTTTTGTGCTATTTTTCACCCATACTACTTGGGTTAACGCTTTTTAACGACTAGTTATTCTCATCATGCGCAATGCAACAGATAATCGGCCGAAAGGTATACGACACAGATAGCGCAGAACAGATTGGCAAGCACGGATCAATAATAGACAAGCAAGACTTCCACGCGCTCGCAGAAACGCTGTACAAAGACCCAGAGGGTGAGTACTTCCTCCACTGCCAAGGCGGCGCTGCCACAAAGTACGCTGAGCAAGCGAATGAAGGAACGACATATGGTGAAGAAATTCAGCTACTCACAACAGAAGAAGCCCTCAACTGGTGCGAAAAGCGCACTATCGACCCAGATAGTATAATCGAGGAATTCGCAGATCTCATAGAGAACCCCAACAAAGCCGAATAAAGGACGACGAAACGCACACGTACGACGTCGCCCACACACCAGTTTAGCATCTCATCTGACACATCACCGCGGGGGCAGTTTCAGATACGATCGTTGTACCACGAAAGCGTCTCACCAAACTGTAATCCATCCGTCGGCACTGTGAATTCAACACTCGTCTCGGAAAGCAATGGTGTGAGTTCTTCATGGTAATCTCGCCCAGCATGGAAGACGAGCCGATTCCCGTCAGCAAGCAGTCCTTCTGTGCGTAACTGCTCAAAGACCATTTCTGCCCATTCGGCTCTGTTGAAATCCTCAGTAGGTGATATATTCTACCCCGATTGCGGTCAATACAGGCCATTTAATTCCAAGTACTTCGGTGTGGTAAAAGACCCAAAGCACATATTTGATGGCAGTAATTCTCCATTGTGGACTATACAAGGCTTGGTAAATTTCTACTCACACTACTTGTATCGAATATGATTGCGTTCATGATTGGGGCAATAGTATCTCCCCCCGACCCATTCTCACAATTTTACTACTATTTACCATTAGCACCGGTTACGGTGGTTGTTTCGTATCTCCTTGTCTACAGAGACGGGTTTGATTACATCAAAGCTAGAATCTAGTGTCGGTCAGTACGCACTCTTCAGCGACCAGCTGTTTCAGACGATAATATGTCTGAAGAATAGGATTTCAACAGAGCCGCCCATTCCCGTCTTGTATCCACGGATGCACCGCTCAGGGTTTCATTGTATGGCTCGATTGGGTCTCCGTTCGGATCGAGCAGATGGTGTTTCGCACAGAGAATATACCACACATCGTGATTCGCTTCAACGTATTGTCGTGCCTTCCTGAAAAACGCAGACTCAAGATACAGGTCCTTCGGTTTCGCCGCCTCCTCACGCTTACTCTTCGTACAACTGACGAGCCCTATCTCCATGTGAGCTCGTTGTATCGTCTATCCAATAACGATACTCGTAGGGAACCTACAAGTCACGTAGAGTGTCCGGTGTCACGATCCTCTGGCTCTGTTGGTGATGGTAGACATGACGGCGTTAGGGAAACAATCAAGCGACCCCGGTATGTAGCAACTCCTAATTCAGATGCCCCGTATCGATCAGATCGACAGGCGGACAGACGTTGTGTTCATACTGTTCCACCACGCCGAGTCGATTCACGGAATCACAAAGCTACAGAAACTCCTCTTCCTGATCGAGGAGGAGACGGAATTCTTCGAGGAGTATAAGGACGATCTTGCGTTCGAGTTCAATGCCCACAAAATGGGTCCATTCTCGAAGCACGTCTACGAAGAGATTCGCTTCCTACAGCAGCTGAACGCGATTGAGACTGAACCGATGGGAGACCAAAGCGAAGGCGAGAGCGATCTGACGAACAAGATATTCCATATCACTTCAAAAGGCGAAAAGATCGCATCAGAGCTGGCAAATCAGTTGGAACCAGAGCATAATGATGAACTCGCAGAACTGGTAGAGAATTATAACGGCATGGAACTCCGAGAACTGCTCAACTATGTCTACACAGAGTATCCCTCGTTCACGACTGAGTCGGAAATCAAGGACGAAATCCTTACGGAAGCAATCTGATGGCGACAAAAGAGAAAATCGAGACCGTACATGCCGAGCGACTTGAAGATGAAGACTCTTCAAAGTTCTACGTCCCCGAAAAGTACCAGCTCGGCCTGCTCACAGACTACCTGAACTCGCATGGTTTCGATTACGTGACTGAGGGGCGCGTATTTTGCTACCCAATCGATATCTTGTGTGCCCGCGGAAAAACTACCGTCGCAATAGAAATGAAGTCGGGAAAACTCAGTAGGGGAGTTGAGCAGGCTTGGAGAAATAGCGACTTCGTCGATTTTTCTTACCTCGCTGTTTGGGAAAATCGAATCAACGAATCCCTGCTTGAAGCTGTATCAGACAAGCCGGTCGGTCTGCTCGCAGTCGATAATGAAGTGACACAGATTTCTTCACCCTCAAAAACGGCAGAACAATTATGTAGTCGTGATATAATCTTCTCAACGATTCGAGAGGATGTTCGAAACGACACTTCGATACAACAGTCCGAATAATAAGCACGCGGTTGAAGGGGAACTAGCTCGGTTTGATTCGGTGATTATCGATGGGAAGATGCTTGCCTATTCTAGCAAAGCGATACCCCAGCTAATCTACAGCCTGCGAAATGAACGGAGTATAGAGTACTATGTTGAGCCGATACTTTCGCAGTTCCGGAGGGGGAACGATTTCCGATATGCTGATGGTACGATCAAGAGTTGGCATGATAAGTACGTCGAAGAACTTGGTGATCCACTGAAGCGGCACCTCCGGTCAGAGACTAATGCTGACCCTCGACGCATGGAAGAGGACGATATACGGGATATTACTCTCTCAAGCGTCCTCTTTCAGGAGGAGTTCATCAAGAGTCAGGTTGAGGAAGAGTCCGGAAAATACGAGGATGTAGATACAGAAGGCCTTCTACCGAAAGCTGTGATTCCTTGGCATCACCGGATCAATGAGACCGAAGATCTCGGCCCCAATCGAACCATCCTCGAAACGGCAGTCGAAGAGTCGGTTGTCCCTGTAAAGCCCTGTATCCACACGACTAAGGAGTTTATTCGTGATACGAGCAATAGGACGGCGCTGACTGAACTTGCCACCACATACGACCTCGATGAGTGCTTCCTACTCGTAGAAGAGTTAGGTAAACACAGCACATTTGAGAGTACCTACAAGAACGTTATCGACTTGGTTTACGACCTGTCCGAGGCGGGTGTTGAACCCCACTTCTTCTATGGTGACTATTTCTCGAATATGCTATCTTATTTTGGACTAGGAGGGACAACGTACGGAGTCATGTATGGCGAAGAGTACAGTGAATCCACAGAAAGAACCGATCAGAGCGGGATGCTGAATCGATACTACGTAGATCAAATTAAGGATTTTCTGAAGGTCCCAGCAGCTGTCGAGTTTATGCAGCGGATTGACGCAGACATGTGTGAGTGCGATGTGTGTCAGCGGAACTTCGAAGACTGGCAAGCTATAATCCGGCATCAAGAGAGTGACGAGGCTCTGATGAATCATCTTCAGAAGCACTACGTCGAGTGTAGATGGCGACATGCTCGTCAGGTGGAGGAGGATTCATTCTCAGACGCCGTAGAAAAATTGAGATCTGAATTCGAAGACTACGTCGAGGATTACAGTAGAGCCCGGCAGATCAGTCCCAATAAGGATTTTGAATATATGCCCCGGTGGATCAACGTACTAGAAGATAGGACTGAACTGGTAGATTGAACTCAGTGAGATATCTGCCGCACCTACCTAACGGCGACTTCTTGGCTATTCACGTGAAACGGACAGTAACGGTTGCTGTACCTGTTTTCTGTATTCAGTGAGCAGTTCTTGTTAGCGGCACAGTGTCACAATAGAGCCGATCCTCTGGTTATATTGGCTATCCGTTAGTAGATAAGCTAATGGCAGTCTCTCTCGCCGAGCCAACGGTACTTGCTGCCGCGAAAGACGCGCTATACCCTAATATCGACACAACGCCGGATCAGTACGCAATCACAGAAACACAGTTCACGCAATCAACGTGGGGCGGGTGGACAATTCCCAGCACGATCCGGGATCGACTCGCACCGTATAACACGATCCGGCTCGCTGCTGGCGAACCCGACTTACTCGGCGTCGGCATGCCAGCAGCTGATGTTCTGAACGGTGACGCAGCCACGACGCCAGTCACAGTGATTGAGGCGAAAGGCCACAACGCAGACCCAAGCGCCGCGGATGTCGCTCGCGGCATCACCCAAGCACACGCACATCTCCCCGAAGTCAACCTGGGATACGTCGCCGCACCAGCCCCAAGCATCACCGACACAGCACGCGCACAAGCAAGAAATCTCAACGTCGGTGTCATCGCCGTCGACAACACAGAAACGGCACGCGTTGTCGAACCCGCTCGCGTCACTGGGGCTGGTGAGTTCTCTACGACGATCGACGCGGTACGACTCCAAGCTACGACGCATCGGCTCACCGACGGCAGCTTCCCGGTCAATCACCCGAAGAACTACCTGGGGTACGCGCTTGCGCTTGCTGCTGACGGCGACACCGACACCGTCTACGCCGATAATGTCATCAACGCTATTTCGGGTGGCCGGCGCGGGGCGATCCTGTTGAATCTCGTCGACGACCAGCCTCACGGCGACTCACTTACACACCTCGGCGCTGAAGTCGTACGCTTCGCACGTGATCAGCACGGGAGCGTCACGGCTGCACTCACAGAGTTCGACACGTGGACTGGCAGCCGAACACGATTTACTGAGCTCGCCCCGAGATGGGCGCAGCTCGCACGCTCTGTCGCCATCCAATACGAACCCACCCGGCTCATCATTACCGCGCTCGAACGCCTTCACGACGGTGGCGTCCGTGATGCGTCGCTCGCCGACGTCACGCTCGAAGCCACACGTATCAACCAGCCGCTGGCTGTCGAGGTGTTCTTCACCCAGAATCGTCGGGACGACGTTCTCACTGCTGACGGTGATATTGACGAGTCCGTACTCAAGGACCCGACTGTGTACAAGTCCGGCATCCACTTCCAATTCAAGTACCAGCTCTACCATCTTGGGATCCTCACCACTGGTGGGACTGACGACAAAGGAGAGGTGCTGAGTAATGGGTGGCGGTTAGAGCAAGCCGTTGGCCTATCTGAGTAGTCGCTATTCAGTAAAATCTGCGAGTGTCTTTCGCCGTCTATCCTCCGGTTCTACGTTCGTTATCAGGACTTCAGCGACCTCACCGCGATTACTTGCATCGCTGTTAATCGCTCGCGTCGCATCTACGTATGTTACTGAAAAGGCGTCGTGCTCCTCATACAACTCTGTGACAGGGGGTGAATTCGAAATGAGAACTGAGACCTCTTGGTTTGCGAGTTCAACAGCGGCGTCTCGTAGTCGGCGCTGATCGTCTCGATCGAAACCGTCAGCGTGGTACGAATTGAAGTCTGCTGTTTTCGACACGGGTTCGTACGGGGGGTCGAAATACACGAGGTCACCGCTCGATATCTCATCTAACACGTATTCAAAATCGGTGTTGAACACAGCCGTACCCTGCAAGGTACGTGACGCCTTCCGAATCCGTTGTTCTTGTACCCAGTCCGGATTCGTATACCGTCCGAATGAGACGTTGAATTCTCCGTCACTATTCTCCCGGTATAACCCGTTGAAACACGTCCGATTCAGATACAGGAGCAGACTCGCCTCCCGAACACGGTCCCCACGTGTCAGCTTAGACTCCGAGAGAAAGGCGTTGAATTCCGACCGTGCCTCGTAAAAATACTCCTCCGAATGTTCGTGCGTCTTATTTTCTTCAATAAGTGCATCCGGCCGCTCACGCACAACCTCGTAGAACGTCGTCAACCGCTCGTTGAGATCATTAATCGTCCCCGCATTAGGATCAAGGTGAAAAAACACTGCGCCCCCACCAACGAACGGCTCATGATATGCCTCATATGTCGTTGGGAAGAGCCCCGTAATTTCGGAGAGAAGCTGGCGTTTCCCACCCGCCCACTTCAGAATCGGTTCCACCATCCACAACCACGTTTTAATGGGATATAGAAAAGCCTGTCTCGTCTTGGGCCATGACTTAGTATTGGCTTGATTCGACAGTGAGAGACACGAGTCAGGGGGATCTATGAGTTAATCTACTGATTTCTCCGAGACGCCTACCAACGATTATGCGCTCGTTCAGTAATCAGAGTTACATCACTCCCGTGTACAGTGCGGGTATGGACGACGATCGCCGCATGAGCACAGACCGATTCTACGGCGGTGTCGAGAACCGCATCTCAATTCTCCAAGATTTTCTCGCGTTCGTCGGTAATGAACATCCATCTCAACAGGAATTCTACGACTGGTTCGATCAGAACACAGGTGGCGGCGGCGAAGGTTTTGCGGATCGGAACATCAGATTCTTCGAGTCGTTACACCTTGTCCGGTTCGACGGTGAAACCTGTCGTTTAGGGGTGTACGGTGAACGATACGACCGTACACATGACCCGTTCGTGGTGCTTCAGGCGCTTCGTAGTGGGATCAAAGGCTTCGACACAATCCTCACTGCACTTTCAGACTCGACCTGTACTGACGAAGAAATTCAATATCTGATCGTCGCTGAATTCGATGCTGCTTCCACAGGCACAGCAATCAAACGGCATCGAGAGTGGTTACAAGCTCTCGGATACATCAACCACGAGGGAGACACGAACTCACTGACGAGTGCCGGAAGAGAGGCCGTTGAAACACTCAATTTACTCAGCGATCGTGCTGTGATCCCACCAGCAACCGGGGACGCAACGAGTGACTGGGTTAACGTCCTCAGCCAGCACTGCGACAAGCACGGAATCAAGCTCGAAGACAGTAGTCTTGAAGGGTTCAATGTAAAGATCCCAGGCGATCAGCCAACCCACATTCGTGTTCATCACCCGTTTATAGACGATTTACACACAACCACAAACACCGATCCGGAGTTCCTGCAAATCACCGTTGACGAGGAACACAACGCATTGGAACGTGATGTGGCTGGGTCGATCGTTGGAATTGTCCTCAACACTGACACCCCTGATTTGTACGACCCAGTTCTCGATGACTTCCTCTATTTCACGGAAGATATCCTCAGCGAAGTAGCCTCTACTTCCCAGAGCTTCGAGATTGGAGTCGCTGATGATGGGACCTACGGCGACCCGTTCACCGGGCGAGCCAACAATTGGCACGATCTCCTAGCGATCCTTACGCACGAAGGCCGAACCGACACCATCGAGCCAATCACGGATCCGGCACCATACTACTGGGTGAATCAAGGTGAGGAAGAAATTGACGGCGAGTACCTCCAATCCCCGACGGACGATCTGTTCCAATATGATCTGCCGAAACTCACTGTCGGTGATATCGTCTTCAGTCACACAGGCGGCGAAATCATTGGATATCACGAAGTTGTCGAACCAGCTCGCATCATCACAACCCACGACGCTGGTGATGAGACTGACAAAAAAGAGTACTACCGTGTCGAAACCAAATTCACGCATTTCCCAGAACCGCTCGCATTTGCTGACGTATTCCAAACGCTGTGGGAACACCGCCTCGACCAGTACTATCCCGTAAACGCCGGTGGGATCAATCGACAGTACTTCTACAATCTCAGTGATGCAGCTGGGGATTACCTCCTCCAACAGGGTACGCAGCGACCACAAGACGACACTGACGGGACTGACGACGAGACACACGACATCGACCATCCGATTCTCAAACATCTCGACGAACACAGCGGAACCACCGTCTACAAGCTCACTGCGCCACCAGACTACTGGCTAACCGCCGTCGAGTACCGCGGCATCCTCGTTGAAGAGACACATGCCGACTACTGGCTCGACGCCTCACCCGGCGACATTGCTCTCCTCCACGCACAACAAACACCGTCAAACACTGAGCTAGAAACCCAAGACGGAGTCGTGTTTGGCGTCGGGATCTTCGGACACCCGTACCAGAAAACCGAGTACTGGCTACACGACGAACACGAAACAGACCATCTCATAGAGCGTGTCATCGGGCTTGACCGGCTATTCATCACGAGCGACATCCACGAACTCGATCTTACAACTAGCACCCGAGCGAAAAGCCACGCGGAACTCAACGACGAACTCACCGCGTTAACCAGGAATGGACTCACCATCGATCGCGTTCAAGAACTCTGTCAGGAGGCAAGCGGCACAGAGTTCCCGACACAGAACACGTTCGTCACGTTCCGCAGCGATGATGGCACGCAAGACCTCACCCGTCCACGCGCCATCATCACCGCGATCGCACCAGATCTTACAGAACTCTCACCAGTCAATTACGAGAAACTGTTCACCGGGACGCTCCCAGCCGAGGAACTCCTTGACGGGTTGTACTTCCCGGGTGACCTTGGTGAGACGATCATCGAACAAATCGAAGCCGCACTCCTCGCCGGTGACCACATCATCCTAACCGGTCCACCCGGCACCGGGAAAACGGAGATCGTAGAACGCGTCGCCACGCACCTCGCCGACACGTACCCGTACCTGTACTCCGGATCTGAGCTCACCACTGCGACCGCTGATTGGTCCACGTTCGACACCGTCGGCGGGTACATGCCGACCGAAACCAGCGGCGACAACGCAGACGCTGATCTCGCATTCACGCCCGGAATCATCCTCAATCGGCTCAAAGATAGCCAGACCGGCGTTCAATCGAACGAGCCCGTCATCATCGACGAGTTGAATCGCGCCGACATCGACAAAGCCTTCGGCCAACTATTCACGCTACTCTCCGGGCAATCCGTTCAACTCCCCTTCACACGAAACAACCGCGAAATCGAACTCCTCACCACCGAACATCTCGACGGCCTGCCCGCCGAACACCAGTACGTCGTCCCCGACTCCTGGCGGATCTTCGCCACCATGAACACGTACGACAAAACCTCGCTGTACGAGATGAGCTACGCGTTCATGCGGCGCTTCGCATTCATTCGCGTTCCTGCACCCGAATTCACGACCGGTGACGACGACACCGCAGGTACCGAGCTGACGACCCAGATGAACGCGTACATCGACGCCTGGGACGGGCTCAACCCGAGCGATGAGGAACGCGACGCGATCGGGCAAGTGTGGAAACAGACGAACCAGGCTGTCGACGACCGGTCGATCGGTCCTGCGATCGTCCGCGACATGCTCGCATACGTTACGAACCGCCACACTACCGAAGCAGACGAGCTCTCCGAACGTGTCACTGAGGCTGTTATCAGTTACATTTTCCCGCAGCTCGAAGGTGTGCCGGAACGCAAGCAAATCATCACGCACATCGCAGCCGTCGACGCAACCGACACTGACACGCTCAGAACCGCTGCGAGTGACATGCTCCAAGTCACGATCGACATTGAAACTGAATCATGAACCGCGAGGACCTCATCGACGGACTCACTCAAGACATCCTCGCGTATGTCATGAACGGCGGGTTCCCCAAACAGGAACTCGCCACCTCGATCAAACCCGAAGCGCTCGATCAGCGCTTCGAAGATTACGAACTCCTCCTCGACCTACACTTCATCCTCAAACCCGATGTCGTCGAGTTCGTCGAGCAACTCTCACAACGACTGCGAAACGTCCGCACCGAAACGAAAACCGTTGCTCGTACGCAACGCGGCGGGATTAACGGGCACATCAACTGGGGTTCAACTGTCAAAGCCCGGTACTCAACCAACCCGAACGACCGGTCGCTGTTTGTCACGGAAAACCGCTCGGAGGACTACAACATCCCCGAAAACATCGTCCTCAAACGCCTTCTCTCAATCATCTACACGACTCTGCGCGACGCTGACGAGTACCTGAAAGGCAACTACGACTGGGTCACCGACCGGTGGCAAGCCAACACCGACCTCATCGATCAGGTACAACGCACCGTCGAACGCAACGTCCACGTTCGCCGCATCCGAGACCCAGAAACATACGAACCAACCGAACGTATGCTCACCACCGCCGCAAACTCCCGGCAAGAGATATATCGTGACGCAGCTACGCTTCTACGAGTTCGTCAGGAGTTATTCGACGGGAACCCTGACGCGCTCCGTACTCTTCTCAGTCAAACTGCAATCACTCCGGACGACCAAGCTCGGCTCTTCGAACTCTACGTCCTCTTCCGATTCATCACCACGCTCGAAGAGTTACAGGGCACGCAACCGGTCTTTCAAACGATCAAAAGCGGACGGCAAGAAGTCGCTAAGATCGACGGTGAGAAAGAGATCGTGTTGTATCACGACAAATCCGCGGGCGACCGCAACCTCTCATTTCGCACAGAAGCTACGCCTGATGACAGAGACCTCACTCGCGCCGAACAAGTTCAACAAACCGCGCGTGACGTCGCCAACACGTACTTCAACGAGAATTTTAAGACTCACACAGGCCGTCCCGACGTCATCGTCCTTGAAATCAAATCCGAGGACCCGATCACGTACGAATATCTCATTGCAGAGGTGAAGCACAGCACCCGCAGAGAAACAATTCGCACCGGAATCAAGGAAACGCTCGAATACCTCGCCTTCCTTCGCATCAACGAAGATTACGTCTTCGGACGAGACACGAGTGACGAGGCAGCGATCTTCGGTAGCGGGTGGAACGGTCTCCTTGTCGTACAGGACCTCGACCAAGAGACACCAACCACTTCGGAGCAAGCTGACGAACCGATCACGATCCTTCAGGCAAGTGAGCTCGATGAGGAACTTCCGACTATACTCCAATCAGTTCTCAATAAGTAATTTAAAAACTGTAACAGCGAACCTGATTGACTTTACCTCAGTCTGCCAACTTTGAGACCGTCGTCGGTATCTATTTGTCCACACATATGACTCGGCTGTGAAATTATGATTAACTGATCTGTTGAATCCGAAGAAGGCACCGGGACTGAGTCATATATGGTCGTTCGGCTCTGTTGAAACCCTATTCTTCAAATACATTTTCATATGAAACAACCGGTTGATGAGATCCTCGAAGCGATCACATCTCGAACTGGGATAAGAACTATGCTCGCAGGAACGGTCGGTTGAATATGGTCTTCGTACCGGACGAACTCCCGGATCAACTCCTAGTTGATTACGAAAACGCGACCGTGTATGGGGATTTGGAACAGGAGAAGGTGCTTCACCAAGGCGAGGTTCGTGTTCTCCCAAACGGGTGGGTTGCGTTGCCTACTGACCGGCTGCTGTCTCCCGAAGCAGTACACCACATCGATCCGTAGAGACCCTGTACTGAGCGATCAAAGCTGTGAAAATATCAACTTCTGAGGATTTCAACAGAGCCGGTCGTTCAGTATCGCTACCGGAGAATACTGAGATGTGATCTTAGTTGAGAGGTGCAAATAGAGATATCGCCGAGCAAATTGATCAAACACATCGGCGACGAAGAGCGAAATAATCCCCCTTCAGATGTCGTGATCCCCTCGCAATCATCAGATTCAACAGAACAAAGTCCTCAGGCTAGGTGTGGCTTATATTTATAAGACGTCGAATCAAAGAGAGGAACAAGTAATATGGTATTGACCGCGATTGATTTATTTAGTGGTGGCGGGGGAGCATCACTAGGACTTCACCGAGTTGACGAGGTAGAACTCCGAGGAGCGGCTGAAATCAACGATAAGGTCCGAGAGCCGTACAATGAGAATCTCCCCGTCGAAGCTGCTGATATTGATCTCACTGACGAAGACGCGTTACAACAAATACTTGACAAATACGGGTTAGAGACATCAGAGATTGACTTGGTGATCGGGTGTCCTCCATGCCAGAAATACAGCAGTCTACAAGACACAACACCACCACTAGATGACGGGCCAAAGAACAAACTCCTCAATATCTACATTGATCTGGTCCTCAACATCTCCCCGAAAGTCGTCGTGTTTGAGAATGTTCCTGGTTTGATGAGTGAGAAAAACAAACAGTACGTTGAAGACCTCAAACACTATCTTCGGAAAGCGGGATACGGTCTTGACATGCAGCTCCTGAACACGGCTGAATACGGTGTTCCTCAAGGTCGAAACCGCGCAATCGCAATTGGGATCCGTGGCGTACCTGACTCAGAGATTTCGCTCCCCGAACCGACGCATGCCCCTCCTGAACAGGCTTCTAAAGAAGGAAAACAACCCTACCGGACGGTCAGAGATGCTATCGGAGATCTGCCCCCGTTAGAAGCAGGAGAAAAACGAGATGACCTCCCGTTCAATGGCCATCGTGCTCGGAATCACCGAAAGAAAACCATTGAATTCATGAAAAAGATTCCCAAGGACGGAGGAAGTCGAACAGATCTCCCAGAGTCTGAACAGTTAGAGTGTCACAAAAATCTCGATAATAAGAATAGTGCTGGGAATGTCTATGGGAGAATGAAGTGGGATGAACCGGGTCCAACACTCACTGGTCGCTGTACTTCTCCAAGTTCTGGTCGGTTCACCCACCCTGAGCAGGACAGGGGGATCAGTCCTCGTGAGGCAGCACGTATCATGACGTTCCCTGATGATTACGATCTTCCACAAGCAAACGGGACAGCAGAGAAATTAATTGGGAATGCAGTCCCCCCGGATTTCATCGCTACCGTTCTATCAGAATTCCTCTCAGAGCATAAGTCCCTCATCGAGAAGCCACAACTGAAAGCAGCTGACTGAATTAATGTAGTTCGTTTTTATTCTTAGAGCGGGACGGATTCAGACCGTTCGAACACAGCGTCAAACACTTCAGAAACATCGCTAACCAGATCTCCTTCAAGTATCACTCCGAACTCAAAATTCCCATGTAGATTCAAGTTTGTGAGATTCGCACTTCCAATGTAACACTGTTCGTTGTCAACGGAGATTATCTTGGCATGAACGGCTCCTGTCTGATATCCCGTCCGCGATGTCTCGAAGAAATCACGGATTTTGACGTTCTGAATTTCGTCTGAACTTAGCGATTTGACGATCGCGGTTACTGCTTCTAATGCTCTCTCATCGGGGTTCTCCCCAGTCACTTCACGAGTTAGAATACGTGTTTTGATTCCTCGACTAGGTAACGCCGCAAGATCATCGATAATCCATTGATCAGGGTCGAAGTACGGGTTTGAAATTCGGACCGTATCAGAGGCATCTAACAACATCCTTCGAAGTGCGATGTCGAGCCGTCCGACGTCAACTGCGAGCTCGCTCTCAATCTCTTCTGGTAATGTCGACACCAGCCTCACATCAGTAGATGAGTCCTCTGGCGAGTGTAATTGCCGGCCTGCCCGAACAGCGATCACCTGTTGGTCTAATACCTGAATAGCCTTACTTGGTGTTACGGAGAACGTATATTGACTGTACCCTCCGGTTGTGGTTTGTGATTCTGTTGCTGCGTGAGTGTTAGTAAGCGTGACTAATACAGAATTGAACTCTGCCACGGTCAACGGCTGTGCTGATTTTGGAAGACATTGTAATCGAGAGTTGAGTTCCGCTCTTGTTACCTGTATCTGCTCTTCATCATACGTCTTGAACGCTGCTTGAATATCACGTAGCCTCTCAATGTCATCAACCACTGAAGCTGCAGTATAGTCGTGACACAACACAGAACCATCTGAGAGGCTTACATTGGACATAGGACTGCTACAGTTCTGTGAGTTCGTCTGGGATACCGTTCTCAATCTCACTATCCCAGAACCCGACGATATCGCTTTTACTCCGGATTATTCGACGATCGAGATGATGATTAATTGCCTCACAAGATGTCTCTTCAATGTGGAGGCAAGCATCACAGGCTGCACCTTCCGGATTTTCACGACAGGTTGCATCAATTAGACACTGGTCAGCTAGGTCTCGTGCATCGGAAATCCAAGGATGGAGGCGTGTCTTGAATAGTGTGAACATGCTGCCAAGTGCGAAGTTCTCTGTGCTTGCTGCGTAGATTGCGATTGCAGGGACTACTGGGAGGATACGTTCGCTGAGACTTGAGGTTGCGAGTCCACATTGCTCACCTGCACGAGCTAGGAGACAGTGACTCAAGGAGTGTAAGAGACGGTAGACCCAACGAGTGATCTCGTGCTCGATTGGTGTGAATGGATTATCTAACTCGGTAGTAGCGATGTTGTTTAAGAACCATTCTTTCAGTGCTGCCTCATCAGTTGTATCTGGCCGTTGGTCTGGTGTGATTACGTCATTTGCTTCTAGCCAATTAATAATCGCTGTCCGGTCGATCTCGAAGATAATCGCTTCACTGGGAGTCCGGTCTGCGAATATCGGCGTTGTTGCTCGTTCTCGCGGGTGTGGGAAGCTACGCAGATCAACGTTATTTGACTGTGAATCAGCTCTCGTGTATCCATAGAGGATGTTCAATAACGGGAATTGATCTACAATCCATGCTTGGCGAATATGTGATGCCGTTAATTGCGATCGGTAACGACCACTTTGAGGGTGCCGATCGCGGAAATCCGGATCTGTCAAGAACTGGTTCAACGATGTCGGTTTCGGGTGACGGGTGTTTTTTAGATCCTCAGAATCTCCTTCGTAACCATTTGTCGAACGGTGGAAAGTGAATAGTTGATGAGCGATGTTTGAGTATGCTAACTCCCGCGTTCCTTCGTCAACATCGCTCTTAGTGTCTGGTGGTTCGATATGCTCGGTTTCTGCAACGAGAGTATCTCTCCCGTGAACATTCTGATCCATATCATCGAACATCTCCTGGGCATCCTCCTCACCAAGTCTACCTACCCATTTTTGATATTTATCTACCATCCCCTCGGTAGTCGCTAAGTCTTCGATAGTGTCGTTCTCTAAGTCAGCAAGACCAAGATGAACCGCCATCAGGACATGTGCCCAGGATTCATCATTAGGGATCTCCTCCGCTTTTCCTCCTAAGTAGGGAATATCGACTTCAACCGCTTTCTCTGAGTAGAATATTCGGCTACTCGCTGTTGGGAGTGGGCCGGACATGTCATTACAGACGCCGCAGAAGCCGCTTAGCGTGCCAATTTTTGTATTACATTTTCTACATTCGTACCTCCACATCGCAGGTTGGCTAGCACGCTTGTTCAGACGGATATCGTCAAATCCGTGTTGGCTACACCCATTTTTCGGGCTTGCATCTTCCAATCTTCCACAGGGACACACATTGACAAATGGGAGTTGAGTAAGAGAGTCACCGCACACTTGACACTCTCCGTCTGAAGGAAGATATCCGGGTTCCGTTGCGGAGTATACTTTCCGACAATCGCTGTTCTCACAGTAGAATACGAGCGGGAATAACCGTCCTTCGATTTTCAACGGCCGATAGATATCAATGCTGTCTGCTGATAAGTCATCCCACTCACTTGCTGTGGTAAGATTCCGGTACCGACTGATTCGGCTTTGAATGATATTCGCTACGCGTTCACGGTCAACGTCATCAATTTCTTCAACACGCCCCCATGGATTCGTTTCCATCGTGAGGCCCAATTGACCGAAGTCGAAGATATTCCGAGCGCCATAACTGTTGAGTACCTGTGCAACACCGCGTTCCATCTCGAATTCTGAGTTGCGTGACATGGTTACTTCCTGTATTCTTTGACCAACCGAGAGGTATCACTATCTGGGGCAATAGTGAGTTGTTCGTCGATATCCCGAAGATTGCGCATCGGGGTGCGGACGGAGTCATCCCGCTCCAACACCCCCAGCGGGATGAAATTATTCTCGTCTGTGTTCCGGTCGTTTGCCCGACTATCTGGGATTCTATTTTCCTGATCAAGGCAGGCATCCCAGAGACGATCAAATTCATCCTCGATTTGATCTCGATATAATTCTACACCGCTGCGGGGGTCATCGTCTGATGCGACGACATCTGCCTCATTAATCCCGTAGGCGTCAACGACAAATTCGAAGATGTCATCACGAGACAGTTTGCCACTTCTTGCGGCCTCTTCAAACCCGTCAAACATGTAGACCCGTTTCGAGCTGCTCGGATCCTCTTCTAATTCGAAGTCGTAGTATTGGAGTAGAGCAGCACAAAACACGCCGGGTATCGTGCATTGGATAGCGAACTCTGCCCACCGTTCGAGCGGTGTTGCTTCAACGAGCAGATCTTGATATGCTTGATACAGTTGGAACCGCGTGTAGTAGGAACGGTCGCGTACTCGAACTGGGTTGTGTAGCATGAAGACGGTGCCTGGCCATTCACGCCCGACACGAGAGTACGATTGAATGTACTCTGCAGTCTGTCGGGGCAGGCCGAAGAACCCAATAAAGTTGAGTCGTCCTATGTCCACCCCGTGACTAATCATCGATGTCGCAATCAGCATGTGGACTGGGTCAATCCCCTCTTCATCGTGATTTAACAGTCGCCGCATGATCGATCGCACATCACCCAAGTCTGTTTCCCCGGTGAGGAGCTCACCTTTAATTTCAGCGTACGGGTCTGTATCGTCGTTTAGATGCTGATTGATCATCGTCCGGAGAACCCGGCTCATGAGGTCCGTATTATCTTTCGAGTAATGGTAGGACACTTGGACCTCGTAATCATCTAAAACGCTCTGAAGTACTTCTTTACGTGGTTGAGAGGATGACGGGAATACACCGTCAGAGACTTCGAATGGGTCATCCACATTTTGGATATCGTGGAATAGTTTCTCTGTATCGTCTTGATATTCCTGAATGATCCTTGCGTACTCCTCATGTACTTTCTCGATAGCGTATGTTCGGCTAACACTGCGAGGGATCGCGCCCACCATTTTCCGCTGTCTCTGAATTGGGTCCTCGTACGCGTAGAATGATTGTCTGAGTCGCGGTCCCTTTTCTGGGAAGATATTAGATTTCTTCTGATAGAGCGCTCGAACTTGCCGTTTAGCACCTTCAATAGTTGCAGTTGCAGCAATAACGTTCATATTCCAATTGCCGTCTGTCACCCGGTTATTATACGCTTGAAGGAACGTCTCGTAATGACTATCGAATGCCCCGAATTCCTCTCTAAGAAGGTGTAGTTCGTCTTGAATCAGCAATGATGGTGGTTCAACTGAGTCAACCGGTTCCCAATCTTCTTCGGAACATTCCCCACTGCCCAAGATTGCGCTTTTTTGGACAACGCATTCACTCTCGCCTGCATACCCGTGTTTCTCACACCGGATCTTAGCTTGCCCGAACAACGTTCGCATCCGCCGCTGCATCCCAATGATGCTGATTTTATCGATTGTTGAAACAACAAACGTCGGTGCATACCGGTAGACTTCACGGTCAGACACGTATATCGGAAGTTCACCCTCATCGCATTCGTCACTAGTACACTGGTGAATGATCCGGCCGCGTTCTCTGTTTGCCGTTATTTCGACAGTTTCGCTTTGACAAAACGGGCACTCGTCAACATAGAGTAAATTCTGTTGTACCTCATCGTCGTCTTGAGCTTCTCGAAGTTTGTTTCGCCCTCCTTCCTTCAAAGCATTAGGTGTATTCTGCTTGCCAACTAGGTACCCGATAGAGAACTCTTCACCACCGAGCCCCTCACTTCTCCGTAATAACTCCGCTTGTGCTAACACGTTCGCCGCTCGCTGAAGTTGTTGTAGAGAGAGGAATCGAAGCGGGAATTTCGTGAAAGCAGTCATGCCGTACTCTTTTCCACGAAGCCGATCGTGGAATGCTGTGAACGTAACAACACCCAGATAAGCTTCTGTTTTACCTCCGCCAGTTGGGAAGTAAATGATGTCTGCAGCATCCAAGCTGTGCGTCATGTCCTCAGAATCAAAGTCAACATCCACGTCGTCATTAACTCCTGACGCTTGTTTCAACATATCTGGGATAGACATGACTATAAACACGATTTGGAACATCCGCCATCGCTTGAACCCGAGTTCAGCGAATGCCTGGTTACAGAGTGTGAAGGCTTTGTAGGCTCTCTCGTCCTGTCGTAGACATTCAATGCCAGCTTGGAACCGCTCGTGTTCGTATTCGAATGCTGCTACTGAATCATCGAAGTCATCTCTAGCATCACTCGACTTTCCTTCTGTCATCTCCTCCTTGATATCCCTGTAATCGTTTGCTGCATCCTCCATCGCGTCAGAAATACGCGTAAGCGCATCAAAAACCGCTTCACGCCCGTTTTCTCCGCCGAAGACACTCATCGTAGCAACGATATCCTCAGGGTTCCTACTCAGGTACTTGGCTTGTTCATACGTTGGGACTGTTTCAGTCCGGACACCGATCGCGTCAGCAGGATCAGTATTTTCTGTCTCTTCATAGACGGGCTCAACCGCGCAGTTTTCTCCTACTCCGTGAATTGTCCCATCATATTGATATTCATCCTCAATCTCTTTTGATTTGAAATCACCCAACTCACACCCGCTTACTCTGGCAGTCACACCAATATCAAATAAGGTTGCGCGCCAGTCCTCGTACTCCGGATCGATTGCACTCTCGTAATCCTCTCCGTGCGTGTTCACTAACCGTACAGTAATCGTTACGAACTCTCGGTCGTCGTCTACCGGGTTGTCATGCCGAGCGTTCAACTCTAAACGAGCTTGCCAAAGCGGGTCTACAGTAGTTGACGTGTAAACCTCGTTGAGGTAGTTTTGGAATGTTTTCTCACTCTGTAGGGCAGTGAGTGGAACCTGATTGGCATCTCCTTCACCTACATCATCTTCACGTTCTCGGAATTGCCATGGGACATCTTCCGCCTCCTCAATCGCATCTGTAAGATCAAGTGCCTTCTCTTGTGGGGAATTCCCATCAATGAGCTCACGGATATCAGAACCAGTGATAGTGAGTGAATCAAGGTCAAAGGGGATTTTCTCGTATACACGTGTCAGTTGTTCATATCCCTCTTCAACCACATCTGAATCCATGTCCGCATCATCACTGTCTGTCTCTGGTTCGCGCTCCTCAATGAGAACGTCTGCATCATCGTTATCGTTAGCTTTCGTCTGTTGTTCCTCTAATGTTGGAAACCGACGTTGGTACCCTGAAGAACGGGGATCAATCTCGATCGTAATCTCCTCTTCGTCAAAATCTGCAGGGATGCGGAATTTCACCCCGATAGTGAACGGAGAAATATCAACGGAGTAGTTCTGAAGTGAGTCATCCTCAGCTTGGGCTTCTCTATAGTCGTATTGACTTCCAAGGGCTCCTGCGAAGTATTGATTTGAAGGTTGAGATCCATACAGTGTCTTCGCAACATCACCACGACCAGTCAGACGATTAATGAGTCGGTCTGTTATCGCACGATTCACCAACTGGTGCCGAGGATACGCCGGATCATCACCTGGTTCGTACGCTTCTTTGGGAGGGCGTGTGAACCGCGGGGCGGTTTGTTTTGGAAACGGACGTTCCATAATAGGATACTTGCCACTTAGCCTCAGTTATGTATAAAACCAATCCTCGTTATCACACCTCACTTGAGTGGATTTGTTATATATTCCGCCACCTGCCAATGGCACTCCTAGAGACAGTACCGATATCTTGTACAGAAGTAACGGTGTGTACTTCTACGAAGGACGCCCCAGTTTCATCAGTTGGATCGAGGTCGGACAATCTGATGTCTAACTCCTCGTCAATAACCGGGTCACTCCCATTATCATTAGCTATTGCTTCCTGACTCCGTTGCTTTAGTAATTTAATGAATTTGTTCTTAATACGTTGGACTTTATGATTCGCCGTCCACACGTGCTCGAATTCTTCGAGCACTTCTTCGATTTCGTAAGCTAGAGCGATCTTGTGTAAGCTTTCTTTTGACTTAGGAAGATGAATATCTCCGTAGTACCATCCACGGTATGTTGACCGGCGTTTGTCTAACCCCTCTTCTTCCATACGCTGAATGAAGTCGTCGAGACTGTCTCCACGTCGTTCAATCTCAGTATTTAGTTGATTCTTCCACAAACGACTGTAGGCCACTAAGTCTAGATGACCACTATCTAACAGTAATTTCTCGATAGAATCTCGAATCACATCCCGATCTTCGATTGCAACCACCTGTTCTCCGCTATGAATCGATTTTGCTGGTTTTTTGACTGTTGTGCCGGACCCCGGATTAACCACTTCTAATTCATCGGTTGGTCGATGAATGATAGCTCGTTGATCATCGACCTGAATCTCAATACAGTCTTCAACATTCTGGCCACCCCGTACAGAGGATGATCTGGTTGTTCCTCCCGATCTACTTCCGTTCGGACTGTACGTTGCATTCTTCGAATCGAAATCAGGCAAACTCTCATTGATAATACCCTCAACTGAATCACTTCCCGCAGAACTAACAATCTCATAATCGTCAAACGGCGTGTCTGACCCGTCTGTAGAACGCTCTAGGTCCGGGATATTAATTGAAATACCATCAAATTGGCCTGAGTCTGTACGAGAGTAGGACTGAGAGGGATCCGTTTCTTCACTATCGGCGAAAAGAGCCGGTGCGGAAATACTGTCCAACAGGTTTGATTGGAATCCCTCTTCATTTCGATCCGGGGTTGATTGGCGGAGCTCCTTGTTAATTTGTCGTACCTGTGAGTGTAAGAGTCCTAATTCATGTTTGTAGGCCAAGACACCAACATTGCGTGCCTGTGGCGTTCGAAGTAACCATCTATGCTGATACTTCGGAGGGCCATAGAGCAGTAAGTGATCTGCCGGTTCAGCATTTGGAATGGAACGGGGAGTGTGTAAATAGATTTGAGTCCGTGCTTCAGAATAGAACTCCGGTTGTCTGATCCGCAGATCAGCTTGTAGAGCCTGTCGCTCGGGTTCATCTGGCAGAACTATAATTATCTCTTCACCATCGTCAACGACTTTCTGCAAAGCCGTGAGAACAGCTCCTCGCTTCCACTGATGAGTGTCTCTCTCTGTGAGAGTATCTCGAAGTTCTGTAAGTGCATGGTGTACGTGTTCAACTGGTGTACGCCCTGCTGCAGCATCCCCCGACAGACCCTCCATGATGTGGTCAACCTGACTAATGCGCCCCGTGAGGGTCGTTGCTTTCCCGTGTTCTGCCCGATAGTTATCGCTGTACTCTAGACTCGACAGAAGACGAGTAAACCCGTTTATCGCGCGTTTAGAAACACCGACAGCCGTGTAAAGTTGCTTTTCATCAATGTCCTCTGCGGCATCTTGCAACTCTTCAAACGCATCCCACAACTGTCGGAATGCCTCCACAACAGGACCATCTGTACAAGAATAAACATGGTAATCCTGTCCGGTAGCTTTCTGCCGAATTAGTTTTTCTTCACGTCTCGTAGCATCAGGGATAATCTCTCCCGAATCATCAGCCAACCCAGTAACGTCTTGTGACACCGATTCTAGACCATATGGAGTCCAAGCCCAAACTACATCCAATTCGTTCTTTACACGCTGATAGACCGGCCCAAGAGGGTCTCTAATGAAATAAATTGTGCTTGGAATCTCATTTCGACATCGCCATTCTGCATACCTATCCCAACGATCTTCTTCAAATTTCACCGCATCATCGTAAAACACAGCACGAATGTCTTCGCTTATATCGTCATTAGGAATTCGTGTGCTGTAACGAGTGAAGATCACACCTGGCGGTGCATCAGCACTGCGAACATGCTGTGTCCTGTAACTCAACTCTCTGTCTGCTTTGACTGTAGCAAGTGGCCATTTTGCCGTACTGTACCGCATACCGTTTTCTAAATGCTCATACCGATCTCGGATAGATGTATTCGGAGAAACGATAAACACTGGTGTAAGTGTGGACATATCCTGAAACAGAGCTGCGAGCGCGTAATAGTCGAGAAACCCACTATGGAACGTAGGAGTGATAATCCCGATATCCTTTCCCAACTCTACAGCAGATTGGATGAGTTGTGTATGGACTGATTCTGTTCCGGGAAGTTGGTAGCTACCGTCATTCAGGCGTAGTGACGGTAAATCGATAAGCTTGAGATTTCTTAGTGAAGGGCTCGAATGAGACATTACTTACCTAAAGTATATTGAAGTATACGTTCCATTAGAGAACGTTGGTAGAGTAACACTGTCACCATCTCATTCATTGACACGTTGATTCGAGTCTAATACCGCCCTACGTAAAAGGGGTTGGGTGGTAAATTTCACTTTCTAAGGATTCAACAGAGCCACTAATCGGGATATGCCTAGACTGTAGGTACTTAGGTTAACCCCACTGAAGCTATTCTGTTTGTTCCCAAAGAAGAGAATTCCCGATCTTTTTACTCCTAACTTTTCCTTCCTCTTCTAACGATTTTAATTTCAGATAGGCGGTTCGACGGTCGCAACCAATATAATCAGATATATCAGTAGTTCCGCTCGGCCCGAGTTCAGCCAAGGCGTCTAAGAATTCTTGGGACGGGTATTCTTCTGTAAACTTCCCGCTTCTCTCATCACGATCCCGGTCAGCCATACTGAAGCTAAGGGTACCACATCACATATGACTGCTGAATAAATATCCATTAGTCGAATGTCCAAAGGTTTATACCAATAGACGCATGACTAATGGGTGTGAATCCGGCCATCGGGCATTAATCGGCAGAAGTGCCCGGGTGTTGTAGCACCCAGGCTGGGTTCCAAACAACAGTCTGAAAACCCATGAGTAATCCAAGAACGGAAGCACAAGAAGGCAGCGACAGATCGACAATTGAAGTCATATCAAATAACAAACAATTTGCGCTCGGGGAAGGCCCGGAGGCATGCCAAATCTGCGACCGCAAGCTCCGGGAAGGCGACGAGCTGACCGCGTATGCCTTCCGGGCAGCTGGCAACTCCATTTTTGACATCGGATACGTGATGTGCGGGGCGGACGAGCACGAGCACCCGACAGAGTTCATGCGCGGCGTACACGAACTCGTTGTGACGGGCCGAATCGGCTGCTGCACTGATGTGGCGACCCAATCATCGTGGCTGGTGCTCATCGCGCCAGAACCAGTTGTCGAAAGCAAACCCAAATCGAGCAGCGCACACACGATCGGCGAGGAGACGACACACGACACCACCACCCCCGAGGAGCGCACAACCTCACCGTTCCCAGACTTCGACGAAGTCCGCGAACGGGGCGTCGAGGAGACCCGCGAGATCACTGAGTACACAGATTACTCGCAGGTGACCCGGAAATACGTCGACGAGAACGGCGAGGAACACCGCGAACACCCACCACAGGGAGGTGCCGAGTAATGCCCCCGGAGTTCGATACCGGACACCTTGACCACGAGATGTCACTCCCAGATGACATCGAACATCTCACACTCCCAGATCTGTACGTGGGCCTCGAAATCCCACTGCTCGCGCCGGGCGACGGGATTGTGACGGACCGACACCACGCCTCCGCCGACCGGTACGAGGCGGACGACCCACAGAACCAAATCGGCGGCATGGTGTCACCGTTCCCACTCTCGGGGTGGCTGCGCCACGGGTGTGAGCGCGTGATGCAGGTGGCAGGCGCGACAGCGTGCCATCCGGGCGAGGCGAATGCGGACTACATGCTCGAAGACGTGTACGAGCGCGACCTTGACGCCGGCTACCACGAGAAAGGCTCGTGCGTCGAGGGTGACGCGGGCTGCGTGCTCTACGACTTGTTCGGCGGGTTCAACGACCGGGCAGGACGGCTTGTCCGCCGGCCACTCCGATTTTCGCCGATTCGCCGGCAAGTTGATGTCCTCCAAGGCGAGGCCGAAGCCCACTATCGGCAACTGAACACCCAGGTGCGCTCACGCAATAGCGAGGACGAAGGCCAACCCCTGCGGATGGCGTCCCGAGACGTCGTCGGTAACCTGGTGGGGACGTGGAAACTCTCGTTGCGCGAGCTGAAACCGGACTACGTCGGCCTGCTCGTCGAGGCGGTCGATTACCTTGATGCTCACAGCGAGGAGTTCGAACTACAGTTGGGCGGCGCGCGCAACTTCGGCGCGGGCATGGCTGAGGCAAGCGTCATCAACCCGCTGTATACTGACGCGGAGATCAAACGCGTGTACAATCGTGCCCAGGACGCGACGTCGGGGATGGCGTGGAAGGATGACTTGTGGCGAGAGTCGGTCCGGCAACAGTTCGTACAGGCGCTTCAAGAGCGCGTGGACGGCGACGCGGGGGCGACGTAATGCCCCCAGCGGTCACGGGCGATCACGAGACCGTGGACATGGGGGTAACCTACAGACACGATGTCCACAAACTGCGTGGTCGCCAACACGGCGCGGGCCGTGACGAGCTGTTCGGGGTGGCGGTCAATGACCCGGTCCCGTTGGGCGCGGATCGAGATGCGGCGCTGTTGAGCCGCCCCGAGGGGGAACCCGAGCAGACGGTGGCGAATCATGCGTCGCCAGCACGCCTGTCGCTGCTCACGGGGGCTGTGCGCGAAGTGGGGGCGGTCCCCGTTGTGGAGACCGACATCAGGCCATTGATCGATGGCTCACCGGACGAGCTACACGCAGCGTGGCTGACGAGCGAGACCGCGTCGCTGGTGAACGAGTCGGTATATCTCCCGTACTCGTCGCTCAAGTACCACGTGTTGCTGGTGGCCGCGTTGCTCGATGCGTACCGGGCTGGCCACGCATTCGACGAGTTGTACCTGGTTGCTGAACCAACACGGGAATCCCCGCCACGAGACGCACAGCGAGCAGCGAGACAGCAGGCGGCACTCGACGTAGACTGGGTGGTGCCACACCGAACGGTCCTGTGGACGGAGGCGACGACGATGCGGCTGACGACGTCACCAGACGGACCCGCAGCGTGGCTTGGCCCAGCCCCGGCTGAATCGTTCGCCGACGTGTGGAGCCGGGTGTCTGGGTCGCCCCTCGGACGGGAGACTCAGTGGTGGCGACATGTGGATGCACAACTCCGTCGCATCCGGTCGTGGTCGACGGCGCTACAGTATCTCGAGGATGCTGCCGCGGAGGAGACGCGCGAGGCGATGGGGGTGAACGGGTGACCCGCCGACACGATCGTGGCTGGCGGACCGTCGACCCCACCCATGTGATATGGTCAGGCAGTGAGCTCGTGAGTCGGGCTGACTGTCTGCCGGCGTCGCCAGGGGATTGGCGTCGACGACTGCTGGGCAGCCAGGGAGCGCCCGCGACACTGCCGGCTCAACGAACGTCGACGACAACCGGAGACGCAGACCACCCCACACGCGGGCGAAGCCAAGCGAACCCACAGCCCGGCATCCCAGCGGAATGGTCGGGCCGTGAGTCCGCGGGACGGGCTGCGAGTCAGCATGCCGGCCCGCTGTGGGTGGGCCAATCAGTCACGACCGACAGTCACAGCCTTCGTGATGGTGTTACAACCTCTATTTGTCACGAAGGATGTGAACATGTTACAACCTCCACTCGAATCGACGGGGGTGTGGCATGATGACGATTCAACAACTCGTATTCGAGTTGACGACACCGTATGCGGGGCGGCCGTACTACGTCTCTGGCCACGCGCTGTATCACGCGATTGCGGCGGACGTCGACGAGCGGACGCGACGCGCACTACAGGTGAGCCACGGAGTTTTCACACCATCCGAGTACGGCTCCTACCCGGACGAACACTCACAGCTTGGGTACGCTGGCAAGCTTGGCGGCGCGCTCCCCCCAGTGGAATCGTACGACGATCTGTTCCTCTTCCGAGATGCGGCCCAGCGGTGGCTACAGGCGTCCCGGCCGCGCGCCGCCCACAACACGATGGACGTCCAATCACATAGCGGGCGGCTGGCCGTCGCGCCGGAGTCGTTCTTCGGTGTGCCGGAACACCAGCGGAATTCGAAGCGGCGCGTGACGAGGTACGTCCACGCGTATCTTCACAGCGAACACGAGAGCGTCCTCCCAGTTGACGAGGAGGTACTTGATGGAATTCAGTTGGGCGGAGCCCGAAACTACGGGTTTGGGGAGGTCTCGCTCGTTGACTCACAGGTCGTCGATCTTGATGCGCTGTCCTTTGCTGGGTTGCGTGGTCACAACGCGTACACCATCGAGTTGGTGACACCGTTCGTTCTACAGAGCGAGGCCCCAGGCGCTGACACCCAATCAGTGCCCTGGTGGTGGGACACGTCGGTGACCGGTCTGGGGGGTGACGCCCCCACACGAGACCGACGGCTCCGACGCCGAGAGGAGCGACTCGTTGGGGAGAAGATGTACGAACTGGCGACGGTCGATCACGGACAGTGTGTCGGCTACAGCGGGAGCGACCCGATACGGACAGCGAAGAATGGCGTGCGACGGCTGGGAACGCATGCGCGGTTCGGCTTCGGTGAATTACGAGTGCGACCAGCCGGACGCGATCGTGTGCCAGAGCGGGGTGAGGCGTAATGCTCGATCAGGTGGCGTTCGATATCGAGACGACCGGGTTCGATGTCGATGATGAGGTGACCGTCGTCGGGTTCGCGCTCCCGCTTGGTGTGCGGGTATTCGTACAGACTGGCGGGCAGACAGCTGACGACGTCGAGGGGGCTGTGAAAGCGCAGCTCTCCGAAACGTTGGTGAACATCTCGACACACCCCGACGAGCCCACGTTGCTGGCGGCGGTGACAGAGTTCGTCGCCGAGCGGATACAGAACCCGGACGTGCTACTCATCGCGTACAACGGCGAGGTGTGGAGCGGTGGGTTCGATCTGCCGTTTCTGCGGACTCGGTTTGCCCGCCATGAGGTGGCGTGGCCGTTCGTCGACGTCCCCTACGCAGACGTGATGCCGCTCGTCACGGACCGGTTCAACACGACTGTTGATGGGGCCGCGGAGGGCGGGCTCGTGACCGCATATGAGGTGTTGTGCGACGGGTCGGACGGAGAGCTCGACCCATTCACGGACAGCGCCGAAGCGGTGACCGCCTTCGAGGACGGGCGGTTCGCCCCACTCGTGCTACACAACGTGGCGGATGTGTTGCGGACCCAGGCGCTCGGCGAGCTTGCCGAGCGCTACTGCTCGAAGGCGGACTTTAGCGTGAAGTCACTCTCGCCGACACGGGAGGCGTGAGCTTGGCTGTCTGAACGGGTGTGGAGTGTGAACCCCACACCGCGGGCGGAACTGTGTGAAGCGATACACCACGGGAATGAGCGATGCTGGCGGTCGCAGAGTGGCGAAACCGGAGTGCGACACCAAACACAAATGACAGACTCAGAAGACGAGGAAACGGCTGATGGCACAGAAGCAGAAGACGAAACGACAACTCAAGATGCGGACGCCGTACTGGGCAGTAGCGACACAGACTACTTGGAGACTGCAAAGATGGGATCGAGCGATACGAGACACGAGACTGTGGATCAGGTGACGCAAGAGGCGGTGCTAGAACGCGACCAGCATCGCTGTCGGGCCTGTGGTGTGAAAGGGCCGGGCGCTGGCGGCCTCGCAGACCTCGAGGTCCACCACGCAGACCGAGACCCGGACGATATTGAGGAACACCACATGTCGAATCTCCTTACGCTGTGTCGGAGCTGCCACTCTTGGCATCACAAGCGAGCGCAGCCTAGCGAGTCACCGATCCGGCTGACGGACGCAGATCTCTCGGAGCTGCTGTCTCACGATATCGAGATTCTGCGGATTCTCGATGAGCATGGCCCGCTTCGGACGGGAGCGATTGAAGAGGCGTTATCTGTCGACATGACGGTCACGGCTGTTCGAGAGCGGCTCTGGCTCTTGGCTGGGCTCGATAATCACGTGGATGATCGAGCAGAGCCGCCCGTGATGAAAGATGTCGCCTCTCAGGAGTGGGGATTGATTGGTGATATCGTGACAACCGCTCGTGGACATATCCCCGATGATCCCAAACACCTCGTGCAGCGCGTGGAGGATGAACTCATGCGGCGAGCGTTTGATCGTGGCTGTGACCGTGAGACGATTATGGAGGTCTTCGACAGCTCTCGGCGGGGGACCTTCTACAAGGAAAAGCGTGCGAAGATGTACGATTTCCCGCTCGATGCGTTCAGTCGTGGCGGGCGGCCGCGGTTGTCGGAGACATCCGCGGATGAGTCCGTGTCGAGCGCGAGAGGGCCGGATGAGGCAGAGGCGATCCGGAACGCGGCAGCGAGAGCGAGTGAAGCGACTGCCGACAGTGGCGGAGAATCTGCTGGTGAGATCGTGTCGGATGCGGGTGAGATTGGAGGTGATTCGGAGAACAAGGAGACGGCAGCAGATGCGAATGAGACTGATGCTGTACAGCAATTGTTGGAGGAGGCGTTAGATGCGATGCGGGACGACACGTCTGAGCAGTAATCCGCGTTCTGGCGGCTTTTTGACTGCGGTGGTGCATGTAATCGAATTTCTTAGTGTTGAGTTACCCAATAGTTCCCATGATGTTAGCATCGCTGAAAATAATGCGCTTAACTCAAAAAATAGGTCCGATTAGGATGTACACATTCGGTACAATTTTGCAATTAAAATCAGCACGGGATACGCCACTGATAGCACAAATATTGCTTGTATTGGGAATGAGGCAATTGATAACTCAAACAAATTAAAATTGACTCCCATCCCTTTTTTCACACCCCATGCTAGCAGGGTGAGTGAGGTAACCAATGACAGCTGTGTCAACACTAAAAATACGCCGTTGAACTGATTTACCTGCTGAGTTCTGTCAATCCAATCTTCATAGGAATTAAGCAGGATTACAAGCCATTCATCCTCTCGATATTTTTCATCTAGCATTCTATTAATGTCATTCGAGTTTGGACCTAAGTCGGGAGATGAACTACTGTAGGTGAACATACCTAGTGAGATCGAGAGAACAAGACCAATCACCCCCCACTTTGTGAAGGGATTTACATATGTGTTTGGATTTTCAATAACTGAGGGGGCGGATACCAGAATTCCCAGAATTACAGCCGTAATCCTAACTGTTCTGGTGGCCTTGTTATCGATGTCATTTAGTATACTTATTTGATGATCTAAAACGGTTCGTGCTTCCTCATGTGTAATTCTTAGAGAGCGAATATTAGAAGGATACGACAAATCCTCAGAAGATGTATCATCGGAATCAGACATAAAACTATACTATTTAGTTATAATTGAGTGGTACTTATTTCAAACGATGTATTCAGATAGAGCGATAGACTCCATCTTGAACCTTGTCTAATTGATCTTTCTCAACGAGTTTCCCCAGTGAGCGGCTAACACTAGATTTAGGCCGGCCTGTTGCCTCTGCCAGTTCACCTGTGGTGTGAGTTTTCCCTTCTGACTCTCGAAAATAGTCGAGTATCTCAGTCTCAACTTTACTTGCTACGCTGTCCAATAATTGATATTGATATAACAATTGTTTTAACTTTCTCAGATCAATCTTAGCTTGATCAATCATTCGAACATTTGGTGCTGAGAAACCAAGATCATCGTTTGTTTCAATAATCCCGAACTGCTGAAGGCTCTTCAGTTGGCTTTCTGTGAAATTCACCGATGTAAATTGCATTTTCGTATCACCACTAATCCGAAATTCTGCTTCTGAGGACATACTCTAGGGCTGTTGATAAATCAACTTAAGTATTATCCTCTTCGTTACTCTGAAATCCGCTTATCTCCAATATATTACCGGAGATGTTAACTAGCATATCACTGTTTAGAATGTATTTGATATTTGGCTCAATTACTGCGGTTTTTGCGTGTACCTGAACGCCCTATTGTGAATTCATTTGAGATGCAAGCTAAGATGTATAACAATACCGCAGTATAGTATGATTTTAGCGTCAAATTTTATGATGATACTGTCATCGCTCGTAGGAAGAGTTAAACTTCTGCAACCTAGAGTTAGGAGCATAATGGCTGATATTAGAGATAACGAACCCCCGCTAGAAGGCCAAAAGGGGTTCAAGGGACCTGCAATCTTCGCTAGGTTCTTCAGTTCGCGTGTCGAGCGTCAGTCCGACCGCGACAAGTAGACCTAAGCATTATCACACCGTTAGTGGTGCTTATTTACAACACTACCAATATCCTGATCACTTCGGATTGATCGTAATTACCTCCTCACATTTTTCGCAGCGGTAGTCGTTGATGACGTATGGATTTGGAGCGAGCACGCAGTGTCCTCCTCGGGTTGGCGTGTGGAGATGCGCTGGTCGGCCGGTCGAGTTCAACTCTCCACCAGCCATCAGTACAGAACACGGACGACTCGACGAGATGGTCGGGGAAGGAACGTGGAACCAGCCCGCTGGGACGATTACGGACGACACCGAGCAGGCGCTGTGTATCGCGCAGAGTCTCGTCAAATTGCAAGAGTTCGATCCGGCGGATGTCGCTGACCGGTTCGTCGCTTGGTACGACACCGGCCCGTTCGACATCGGGGGGATGACGGCGAGGTCACTCAACCGACTCAAACGCGGCGACACATGGAATGAAGCAGGCCAACATGTCTAGGAGCAGAGTCTAGAAGGCCAAAATGCGGGGAACGGAAGCGTGATGCGGTGCCCACCGCTCGCTGTCTCGTACGCGAGTGATTGGGATCAACTCGCCGAGGTGAGTCGACAGTCTTCGCAGATCACGCACGCTGACCCGCGGTGTACGGACGGCTGTGTGCTTCTGAATCTCACGGTCGCGGGTCTGCTCGACAACGCAAACGCGCCGTTACAGGCTGCACTCGACTACGTCAGCTCAGACGCGCCTGACGAACTCGTGACGGCGCTCGAACCAGTCGCCCACGGTGAGACGCCTGCCACGTTGGAGACATCAGGCTACGTCGTCCATTCGCTACAGACTGCACTCCACGATGGGCTATCCTCGGAGAGTGCCGAGGAGGCGGTTGTGGCGGCGGTGATACGGACACGATTGGAGCGATTGCGGGCGCGGTCGCTGGTGCGCGGTTCGGGGCCTCACAGCTTCCGGATCGGTGGCTGAGCGCGATTGATGAGGCAGACGAACTCGAAACCCTAGCAGCGCAACTCGTGGAGGTCGCATGATGTACGTCCTCGCATTTGACCGAGACTAGTTGACGTGAACCCGCATCCACGCCGAGGCGCGGTGCCGCTTGCGTGGGCGCGGTACTGGTGCACGAGACGTGGGCAATTGGAAATCAGGACCGCGTCGAGGAAGCAGACATCCGGAGACGGTAGCGGCGATTCGGTGGCGGGACGGGCACATTGATGCGCTTGGTGAGCAGGACGAGTACGGATACTATGAGTGGTGGCCTGAGCGGGAAGAACGACTGCAGATTCTCGTAGAATTGTTCCCAGACGCTGAGAGGTACACCGCTGTTCAACACAGCAGATTAGACAGTTCTGTACGACACGATCACGATACACAATTGCGCCATCACGTGCGCAATCTCATCTACACGGTCTTACTGGGTCATATCTTCACTATCACCGCCGTCCGCACGGGTTTGTATCGCGTCTTCATCTCTGGCTGTTTCGTCGCTGATCATCGTAGGCTCACTATCCACGTCCGCATCAGTATCGTCCTCGTTGTCCGCACTCGGATTCGACCTAGTCACTATATTGGAATCACCCACCGGCTCGAAATGTTCGGTCTCATCGGACCACGCGAACTCGATACGTTCGAGGACGCGCTCTCTGTACTTGTTCACTACCTCCCGGTTATTCGAGTGTACTTCGATGCCTGCGTGGTAAACCGCTTGTGCGAACTCTTCCTTGGTGAACGATGGGGGTGACATCTCACAGTCGCCACTAAGATTGGACACGATCTCCGTCGTCTTCTTCCTCTCCCAAATCTCCGACGAGAGATAAATATCGGGACTTTCGTCGTACTCCCAGCGCTTCACGCCCTTGTACTCCACCACGCGCGGCGTGTACTCGTTATGGTAGTAGTCTGTCCCGGTGGTCTCAGCGTCGATGGCGTTTTTGAGATCTTTCTCGGAAAAACAGTTCCCGAGGGAGCGCGCAATCCTCCGAGTGATGCGCTCAGTTTTCGATAGGTCGCCCGCAGTGTCGGAGCCGTCATCGGTGTCCTGCGCGAAGGATCGCTCTGCTTCGGGAACGACGCGTTCGAGCTTCTCAATGAGACGCTCTTCTTTACTCCCACCAAGGTACCACGCAATCACGCCGCGTAGAACTTCGTGTTTCGAGATGTCGTTCGCCGCAGCGTACTGTTCCATTCCGTGTTTGACATCCTCGTGGACACGAACAAACTGCCGACTCGATTCGGTGTCGGCGAGAGACGGAATACTTGGAAAATTATTCTTTCCATCGACCTCACGAGAGAGTCCGGCTGCCTCTAGTAGACGGTTGACATAGGTCTCTAAGGGATGGACGTCACAGTACTCACGCCAAGACTCCTCGATCTGAATGCCGGCATACAGATTGGTTTCACCCCACTCTTCTTCGACTTTGTCAGTATATTCGGCCCATCGATCGTTCGGGACTTCCCACCCAAGTTTCACGCGAGATGAGGTCGTCACGCCAACCACCTCGTGAGTAGCCACGTGCCAGACTGACACAATCGTGTCAGTCTGTACGTACGTACGTAATATTCTGGCACGTAACAGTAGTCGAAGTGGGGGTAATCGAAAGATGAACTCGCCTCAGTGTACCAGTCGCTCTCATCTGCGACTGCCCCCCGTCTGGTAGTTTTCCGTTTCTCAGTCTTTGTTTGTGAGCGTTGTGGGGACACTCTCACAAGATCATTCGAAAAAAAAATCTCCTCTGAAGACTGTCTCGCTAAAATGAATTGCCGGACGCTTCTTTATTAGATCGTCGTCGCTCTCGTCTTGGTCGTCACTAGTGTCTAAAGTGCTACTATACGTCTCGTCAGTCCCAGTTGGTGTATTGTGTGTCGTGATTCGCATCGTGCTACCTTAGCCGTGAGGCCAACCGCTAGGCAACACGAGCACCGCGCGGGACTGGGCATCCCCGCGATTCGCAACCGCGCACAGTGAGGGATTGTTATCGGCCTCGTATGCTGCTGCACCCAGACATAATGCCCTACTTGTTATAACCTTATTGGCGGTATTTTGATAAAAGATCAGTGAAAGCAAAGAAAAGATCAAGCATCTGTTGAAATCCTCAGCGGGTATGCCGAGTAGTGAGTTATCCACAATTTTTAGCGAACGGCTATTCCACCCCGTATTGTTGTTGAGGCGGAGTAACGACCACTTCTAATCCATGTCGCTCCCATGGTGTCAAAATTGCGCAGACGACAGAATATCCAACCATTGAACTGGTCCCCAACTTCTCGTCGAAGGCCATCTAGGGCTGGTGTCTCAACCCACCGTGATTGTGGAGAGTGGACCCCCTCCGACGAGTGTACACTGTGGTGTGTACCTCACTCCTCAGTATCTAATCACAGAGTGTCAAATATCTGTGAGGGGAGGATATCGTCTCTGTCACGGTCACTTGTCGTCAACGAGTTTAGTCTGCGCCGTGTTCTCGTGAATATGGTCAGTCGTGAACACAGTTCCCCGCCGATTGAGTGTATCGAGTACAGTGTTGTTGACATCGCCGAACACGAACACGTGAGACGCGAATGGAGCCGAATTTGACTCTCCTCCGAATGAGAGACGAGAATCAATCATTCCGACAGCGGACGCCTCCGTGACCGCCGCATGCCACCAATTAGTGGACGTATCTCCCTTACACAAATAAAGAATAGTGTCAACCTCGTCACGGTGTAGTTCGGAGATGACCTTCTCGGTCCACTTTTTCATGTCCGAGTACGGTGGATTGACCCACACTGTGCCGAACCACGACTGTGCGAGCCCATCGTCGTCCTCAGTGTAAACGCACTCCGCGATCGGGCTTTCTTCCGCACCTGCAGCCGCATCAAGGTCGAAACCGCCGACCGCCTCTGCAAGCGGTCGCAGGAAGTCTGGTGGTGTCGCCCACTCATCCGTCTCGGATGAGGTGAACAAACTCATATCATCGGTCGAGTCCCCGCCGTCTGTCATCAATTGTTTCTTTTGTCTATCGTCTCCGGCACGGTTTGTTCTGACATCAACGATCTCCATCGTCTTATTTGAGTACGTGTTGTACCGAATCATGTCATAAAAATCTTGAATGCTTATCATGTGATTATTGCGTTGATATAGTCGCTATACTGTTCACAAGTGTAGTGGAAGTCGGGAGCATCCGATATTACGGATGTATGGATTAGGCATCCGAGGAATGGCGAACGTCATAGTGATAATTTCCACGGTACCTAATGATATCCAAGTTATAGGCTCTGTTGAAATCCTCTCCTTCAGACCCCTTCTCGTCTGAAACAGTTGGTCACAAAGAGCCGCGAGTAGACCGGTGAAAATCCTACCAATTCGAGATACTGTTCTGAGCGGCGTGCAAGATGGAGGGCGCATATTCAGCAGCTACGGTCTGAACGTATTCTCCGAAATAATCGCGTTCGATGGAGTGTGTATAATAATAACTTCAAGTTTGTCAGCTTCAGGTCCAACCGGGTCGTCACGGAAGTCAGCACCTTCTGGTGTACTGGTTGTACCAGTCTTAATTCGAAATTGGATTGTGTCGCCTGCCATCCATGTGTTTGAATCTGCAGGGATGATAACCTGATTGGGAGCTGAACTGCCTCTATCAATCATATCATAACCTTGAACATTACTAGAGTCAACAGCAGTAGAAAAGTAACTATCAGTAGGTAGGTCAACTAATCGCGCTTCAGCATCTACCTCAGGTCCGGATGCGCGAACGATAATTTCCACTTCATTAATACTAATTGATTCACCGGCAATGTGTGTGATCCGAACGATTTGATTGTTACCTGCTGTTTCGCCGGGAGGAGTAACGGTAAACTCACCAGTCGTATCGGCGATATTCGGCGCAGGTTCATTAATATCCCCTGCGACACCGAAAAAGAACACGGAGACTGTCGCAGCTAAAACAACAACTATTGCGATCATAAAAATAGTCGACACAACAGGTGTGACAGCACGATCCTGCTGATTCATCTTTGTGTCTATCTGTTACTGAGATATATCTTTACCGGGCTTGCTGCTGGGTTGATCCTCTGTATCTTGAACGGGTATCCTGCCAGTCAGGGGATAGGTCGTAGTCATCTGTGTTGCGTCTTTGGCCTGGGTTGACCAATTCACGATCAACTTGGGAACCTACTCCCGTCCGAGTTCGATTACGTACCTGTCCCGGATCGAGTCGTCATCATACGTCAGCTCATAGTTCGACCATTCGAACCCAAATTCCTCTTAGACCACTCGAAGATGATTCTCTATTCCGAACTGGTCAGTCGAAGTCCGGTCGCTCCCGATACAAGCGTTCTATGTCGTATTCGCAGCTCTCATCGAACGGCTGTTTCTGCCGAGGAAATCTCTGAAGAAGAGGATTGCAACAGGGCCAAGAAATCCTGTATCACTTCAAGGCGTTATGGGACGCCGCCGATCAACTCTGCTGCTTACTCGATGACACCGCGATGAGATAGACTGGCAACGAGCCGGAAACAATCTTCGAGACTTCGAGGAGCGTTAGCGCTCGGAGCCGAGTGTTAACACTGGGGGCATAGCTTTACCACACCTCCCTAACACTAATTGTAGTACAACGCGTAACACTAAACAGAAATGGCGAAAACGAAGGTCCAAGTTACCGAATCAGAGGTCACTGATCGGGACGGAAACACCCGCGAGACCAAACAGTACCGAGTCACCATTCCGAAAGACACGGCTGAATTCTTTAGTCTGTCACAGGGTGATGAACTCGAATGGGAGATGGGTAGTGCAGCAAACAAGATGGAGCTGACGGTCCACCAGTACGATGACGAATGATGAAGAGACGCTCATAGCCGACGGCTACACTCGACTTTCTCAGGACAGCGACCGGTCTATACCACGGCAAAAAGAGAATATCGAGGCATACGAGACCGTGATTAACGACCGGGATGACTATCCTCCGGTCGAACTGAACACGATCTATAACGACGGCAGGTGGTCAAGCGGATTCTCAACGGAAGACCGGGGAGAGTGGCAGCGTGTGATGAAACGCATTGAACATGGAGAGACGGACTTGGTATGGGCCGATGGAAAGCGTCGGTTCGCTCGGGATTTTGATGACACTATGGAACTCATCGTGGCCTGCCGTAAGAACGATGTCGAGCTTCACGACATCGGATCTGGGCCAATAGATTTAGATGATCCAATGACTGTTGCTATCGAACTCTTACAAACTGCCTCAGAGCACGAGGCGATGAAGAGATATATTGAGAAATCGATTGAGGAAACCAAAGAGCGCATTTCGAATGGTTACTACCATGGGCAGCCTCCGGTTGGGCTCTGTTTTGATGGCGACAAACAGTATCTTGTCATCGAGGAAGAACACAAAGAGGATATCCGATTGATATTGAAACTTGCCGACAACGGCGAATCCACCCGTAGTATCGCTGAGGAAGTGCCGTGGACGCATCCGACCGTGGCTAAGATTCTGAAGCGAGAGCAGGCGTACAACCACGCAATTGCCGGGGGACGTCTTGGCCACCAGTTGGAGACTCTTGGGAAACCAGCGTAGGATGTGTGCCGCGCGGTGGACGGAGGTAACAGTCGGTGACTACCTTGCTAATAGCTTGGTCACGGATGAAATCAGATAAGAACAGGATCTACCTAATCACCCTAATATGTCATATTCTCCAAACTGACTCTTTTAAATAACTACAAATTTAGCTTGTGTGTGACTGCTCACGATAGAAAGCCGTCAGCTACAGACGCTATTGGTGTTGATACGTACTTCCGAATGTACATTGGGGCACTACGAATAGACAATCGTGCCCGTCGCCTGATTGCCTGCTATGTTATTTTACTTGCAGGGCGACTTGGGATGCGATTACAGGAAATACAGCATCTTCGTGAATCTTGGATCGATTGGAAACGCGGAGAGATTTGTATCCCTTCGTTCGACCCCTGTGGATGTAGCCGATGCTGGGTTGGCGCGCTTAACGTATGGGGACGAAAAGGACTGAAGGAACTACAAGAGAGCGGCGAGTGGGAATCTGGCATCTCTTGGAAGAACCTGACTGCCGAGGAGCGAGAAGAAGTAACCGAACGAGCTGAGTTCTGTACTCCCGAGAATTTGCAGGAAGTCGTCTACAAAACCAAGTGGTCTCCCAAGTACGATCGGTCTGCACGCGTCATCGCGTTCGGCTGGTCATATCGAATCACTGCTTGCCTAGTGACGTTTTTCGACGAGTTTGATTGCCTTGACTGGCGACAGTACTCTATCAACCGACTGCTGAAAGAGGCCGCCGAAAACGCCGACGGTATGGATCCATCGGAAATTTCTGCCCACCCTCTACGGGCGACAGGTGAGACGTTCCTCGCTGATGCGTCGGTAGATGTGAAGATGCTCCGTGATCTTGCAGGTTGGCAAGACCTACAGACAGCGGTATACTACATAGCAAAAAGCGGTCGCATCAATACTTGGAAATTATACCACGTAATGGGAAAGGGCGACGAAGCGCCACCCGTTGTGCCTGAGGACCCCGAACATCAGTTCCCGGTCATTGCTAACCCATTTCCGTTTCAGAACGAACCCTTCTACCCAGTCAGTCCTGACGGCGACGCATACGATGAAGATGTTCGTCGAGAGCGCCATCGAGAACAGCGAAACCAGCCCCTTCCGTTACATCACCCACGCGACGTGAACCTACCGCATGACCATGCTGGCTTCCCGAATAATGATCAGATTCACTATGACCCGAGTGACCACGAACTCCCTGGCCACATTGACCGTGATTCTGACCGCGTTGAAACGAAGGATGGAATCCCAGTTACGGAAGCGACAACGCTGGTCGATGTTGAGAATCCTCACCGAATCCCACGATCGCGCGATCCTGAACCAGGTAAGCATCGAGCGGATTGGGTGAACAGTGAACTCGATGAATTTCTCGATCAGGATAGTGATGACAGCCCAACGCTGTCAGTCATCGGTGTCGGTGGAGCTACTGCTTATGCCACGCTTCGAAGTGCCTCAACAATCCGTACTCGGCTTCGTAGAGAGTGGAACAGATATTGGATAACTAATGATGGGGCAGCACCTGATGCTACGAAGTTCGGGAAGGGAGTTGCCATGTATTTCCTGCTGGTTGTGTTTCCACTGGCGGTAAACTTCGGATTTATTTTGGAATTCTGAACCGCGCGCCAGCTGCGTTCGACCTGTCCTTTTTTATCTGATGACGACAGATTGAGTGTTCTGAAGTACGATAACGAACACACTTTCGCTCAATTTCGACCGTACATGTTGTGTCGAATGAGTTAAGCTGCCCTCTAGTACGGTCGTGCTGTCACTCCGAGCCACAGATTATTAGCAGTCGTCTTTGTTGAAATCCTATCTTTCAGAGATATTCTCTTCTGAAACAGCCGGTCGATGGAGACTGCATCTCGGCCAGAGCAGGGTTTGTCTTAGACGATCTCTTCAAGTACTGACACACCGCTGCCATCCTGTGACTCCCATTCCCACTCGTCTTCGATACGAACGCGACCGTCGTCAAGCAGTTCGACGGTGCCCACGGAGTGACCACTCGCCGTTTCATTATCCTTGTTGATCTGCGAATACCTGATGTCCCATTCATTTCCGTCAAACGTTCCGACGAGATGGCCATCGACGATACTTCCGCCTGTATAGTGTGCGTAAATCCGCTTGCCCTCCTGTTCAAACTCGAAGCGAGTATCTCCACTCACTTCCCCAGCATCGGTGTTTGCAACGCCAACAAGTGTCCGACCATCGAGTGAGATATCTTCGTTCATATACTGTTGTGCTATCTATGAGGTCAAAAAACCCCGAACTGAGTTGCTGACTACCCCCTCTGTATTGACCGATCCGTACTTCAACTGTATTGACCGCAACCGGAGCAATATATACTCCCTAGCGAGGATTTTGCCAGCGCCAGTTATTCTTATCTGATTCGAGGATCTCAATTGAACTGCGGTTCGTCATTTGCGCTGAATCTATGACCGAGGGAGGATGTGTCCCGAATGAAATTTGTTTAGAGGGAGGTGGGGAGTCGTTGTGTTGTCCTCCGTTGAGACGGGGGGAGGGGGGTGTCCCGAGTGAAATCCGGCTCAAAGGCGGGGTGGGGGGGTCAGCACCCCGAACATGCTACACGTATAAAGGCAGGCTTACATTCACTTCACGTTAGTGCTATGTAACAATAATATTGTATTTCGTATCCGGTGCTAAAAGCACTATTAGTTGTTTTCTATTCGTTCTTGTTATTTACTGTCTGTTTGCTACTACTACTACTACTACTGTAAATAGAAAACCTTATAATAAAAGCAAAAGGCGACATGAAATAGAGATGAAACGAGATTGAAAGAGTGGACTGAAAAACTGTCTAAAGGCGTTGAAATGCGTATGAGCAGTTATTTTGAGTTGGGATTGGTCGTCAAAAGGTACGTTTCGAGTGGAGAGGGGCCCCCCTCCGTTCTGAGTGATTTCACTCGGGGCACCCCCCTCCCCCCCTTCGAAAAGACTCGGCGATCCTTGGCCACACTCGTTCCCACTGGCTCCCGGATTCTCACTGAGTACACAGAAGTCTCGTCCTGATCGGAGACAATATTTTCCACCAATATTCACGTCACTTTCACTCCTAACACTTTTTACAGTGGGCTACGCTCCGCATTCAACGATGTCTATCGACCGAGATACCTTCAATAACACCAGCGAGGACGAGCTCGCACCCGAACCCCAACTATTCGGCACGACATCCAAGAAGGGTTCGACGTCTGGGGGAATTCCGGAAACACCCCCTCTCAGACTTCAATTACCAACAGACATACATATGTCATGAAGAGCCAAACGGCGTGTGAGTTACCCTCCCCATGTCCACCGTCTGATCCCACTGAGACCATCCCCGGGTAAATCCCTCCAATAACAACACACACTTTCGGACGAGATTGGGGGTTAGTCACACCAATTTGAGATCAATCTATCCGAGTAAATTGCTTGGCAGAGTCTATAATGCTCTTAACTACTCTAGCTTAAAAAATCGATATATCTCATGGGTATCTCACGGTGCGAGAAACGGTTTTTCGCACCCCCGTCTATAGGCTATTTCCGCTCTTGGCGTCGGGTATTTCCAACTGTTTATATCAATTCCTGAGAACAATTCGGCATGTCACACCAATCGCCCCAACAGCAGGTATACCAGGACTTCGTAGATAACCAAGACGAAGAGGAAGACAGTAACCCAACCCGAGGCAAAATCGTGTTGACGATAGCCGACTCAGACGAGCAGATGAAGCGTGATCTGAGGATTTGTTTCGGTGAGTTTGGTTGGTCTGAAGGGTTTACCGAAAGGGCTCTCGAACAGACGATGAAACGCCTCAAATCCCGCCCCTCGTACGAGATCATGCCAGGGGTGAGTGACTCAAGGGATAAGGTGTCAATCATCTCCTACCGCCCCGACATCTCGCGTAATCGGCCAAATGGCATGCCCGATGAGGTGCTCCGGCGGATGGTCAAAAAAGACGCGAACACCGAGGTGATCTGCAACGGAGCTCCCGATGATATCTCGCCGGATTTCGTCGAATACATATTAGATGATTGTGAGATGTTGACGTTCGTTGGCGAGGACGGAGGACTCTCCCTTCGCCCAGGTGCCGATCAGGGGCTCATCGAGCGGGTGCTTGATTCCGTCCGCCACGTTGAGAGGACTGAGGATGGGACAGAGATCATCGAAAAAGTCTGGCAAGGCGGTAGGCCGCCTCTTGGCACCGAAATAGACGACGGTCGATTGGTCAAGGCGGCCAACTACAGGAACGTCTCACGCACGATCTTGCTGGTCCGGCAAGATGAGATCTCGATCTCCGAGGCAGCACGCCGGTTGGATTGTACGCGCAAGACGATTACTAACATCATCGACGACCGGACTGACCTGTATGCGGTTGTTGGGCAGTAGTTGCGTATTATATTTTCTGGCTTTGTTGAAATCCTCAGCAAGTGATATACTCTGCCCCGGTTGTGGTCAATACAGGGAAACCACAGGGGGTCGGTACTCGGTGAAGGGCCGATATTTGCAGTCGCTCACGTGTCATCGATGTCAGCAACGGTAGTCGCAATCCCGAGAAGCATCAGCCCGACACCAGCGGTGCCTGCTGGGATTGACGTCTGTAAGAGAGATCCCAAGGCGAGTGCCCCAACACCACCAACAAGAGCTCCACGCCTCCTTGCTGGGGCGGCGTCACGGGAGAGAGAAACGAACGTCTGGCGATGAGCGATCATTATTGAACTCACGGTTACATACAGCGGTAATATTGAGATTGTAACCAAATGATCAGTGGTGTCGAATTCTGCGACAGAGACCGTAACTACCAGTCCAACAAAGAACGACACAGCGTACCGGAGGGCAGGACGCATATTCCAAACTGAGAGACAGTCAATAAAAACCATCCGTACGACAATCACTTGACCGGCTGATTCAGTGATTACGCAGTCTTCATCGACCAACTGTTTCAGTTATGAATATATCTGAAGAAGAGGATTTCAACAGAGCCTATTTTCTAGACGGGATGTTGCAGCAGTAGCCGGGAGTTCTGTTTTTGTCAGCGTCGAGGAATCGGGTGATCGCACACACGATCGTGTGTGAACACGAACTGCAGACACCCCTCAAAATTTTTAGTTGGAGTCCGAGATTAATGGGTGATGACCAGCCCATCAGACATCCGCGGCGCGCTGGCATCCGAGGATAACGACCAGGAGACGCCGGCGACAGACATGCTCATCAAGGAGCGACGCCGTGACAAGCAGATGATCGACGAGAAACACGGGCTGTCTGAGTAGCCGGTGTCCGAAACCCGACTCTGCCGGTTTATACGGGTCATAGCCCGAAGTGTTTGTGTGACGATGGCACGAGATACGCATCTGTACCACACTCCTAAACGACGACATGCGCGAGCAATGCGTTCAGTGTAGTTCGATAATCGACACACTTTCGCTCGATTCCGGGCGCACATCCCCGTGTCCAATGAATTAATCTGAACTAGCTCTATTGAAATCCTCTTTTTCGGCTTTGCGTGGTAGACAGAGATACGATGGTCATGGTGAGAGTACGGATAACGGGTTGCCAGCATGACCGTGCTACTACACGGTGTTGACAAAAGAACAGAAACGTACAACCGGTACCAGTTCGGGTGCTGCTCGATTGCTCTTTTGATGGTGTGCGAGGGCTTGTCAGTTCAGTCGCTGGTCGGCTAGCCCATCCGGGTGATCAGGTGGAGCAAATCACTCACTGTTTTGGAACGATAACCTAATCGTGTAAGCCTCAACTGGAACGAGGGCGCGGCGACGGAGAACAGGGAAGTGATGCTCGCGGTGGAGGACGAATCGGTCGCGAACTTCTACGCCCGTGCGTACGCGGCCGATTGGCGCGGCGGCGGAGTCCACCTGCCTGTCGGGCTGCTCGGGGGGCTGGCGGCCGCCGCCGCGGGCGCCGGCGCCGTCGCTCGCAGAGAGGTGGCGTTCGCGTAGACGGGTTGAGGAACGACCGGCGAGCCGGCGTCAGTCGTCGATCGCGGCCGTCGACGAGAGGGCCTCGTCGATCTCCGCTTCGGCCATCTTCTCGACGAGCGTCTCGATGACGGCGCTCCGGCGCCCCTTCACGAACTTGATCGAACCGACGACGAGGTGGCCCCCGCCGGAGACACCCGCTTCGGGAAGCTCCTCGTTCAGCTCGGTCACCATGTTCGGGATGTCGAGCCGGACGCCGTCGGAGCGGAGCACGCAGAAGTCGGGACCGTAGCCGATGGTGATGACGGGGTCGCCCGTCTCCTTGACGCGGGTGTCGTGGAGCTCGCCGGTCGTCTTCCCGGGAGCGGGATAAGTGAACCGGTGGGCGTACTCGTCGAGGTCGATGCGGTAGAGGTGCGCCCCGGAGGCGAGCCGCTCGTGGTCGACGTGGTCGTCGACGGCGTCGAGCTGGCGCTGCACGTCGCGGTCGGCGCGCTCGGAGAGGAACTCGACCAGCTCCTCGTGGCGGTCCCCGTCCTCACAGCCCACGTTGAGGGCGTCGTTGACCAGGGTCTTCCCCTCGGAGTAGCGTAGCCAGTGGGCGGCGTAATCGAGCGCCTCCCCGATGTCGAGCAGGTCGGACTCGTCGTAGCCGGCCTCCTCCGCGAGCGCGACGTAGTCGTCCATCGCCTCGGCCTTCGAGCGGTCGGAGAGCCCGGCGACGGCCGGGACGTGCTCCAGCTCGTCGGTGATCGACGGATCGATCAGCCGGGCGAGCTCGACGCACATCATCCCCGTCGTGACTCGGTAGTCCTCGTCGTGGAGGTACGGGTTCACGTGGGCGTCGAGCAGCGGCTCGACCGCCTCGGGGTCGGGGTGGTGATGGTCGACGGCCGCGATGGGGATATCGTAGTGCGCGAGGTTCTCGTAGGCGGGCACGTCCTCCTCGGTCGAGCCGTTGTCGAGCATCAACAGGAAGGGGAGCTTCTGCCCGTGGCGGGCGCGCCCCTCCAGCGCGAAGTTCAGGTCGCGGGTCACGTCCTCCATCTCGTAGTACGGCGCCTTGCTCGGGAGCCGCTTGAACAGGTGCCGGGCCGCGTCGGGGTCCTCGTGCACGTCGCGGACGAAGTTCTCCAAGGCGAGCTGGACGGGGATCGCGGCGCACATCCCGTCGCCGTCGGCGTGATGTCGGACGCGGATCGGGCGGCCGGAGAGCACGGTACGACGGAGCAGCCGGGCGAGCTCGCGGAGGTCGTCGTGGATCGGCTCGAACGCCTCCCACTCGACGAGGGGGTCGAGGTCGGCGGGCTCGGCGCGCTCGTCGAGGGCCGCCTCGAAGCGCTCGCGGGCCTCGATCGCTCGCTCCTCGGGGAGGCGCTTCAGCGAGTCGACCTCCAGCTGGAGGGCGTTCTCGCGGGTCTCGATCGTCCCGCTGACGTGGACCATGTCGCTGACCTCGACCTCGGGGTACGCCCGGACGCCGGCCTCCTCGAAGGCGGCACAGGAGACGACGCCGGAGGCGTCCGCAACCGCGAAGATCGTCGGGCCGCCCGTCTGTTTCGCCTGCACGACCTCGCCCTCGATGGTGACCTCGTCGCCGGGGGCGAGCCCGCGGACGCGGGAGACGGTCGGTTCGTGCGCGACCGTCTCGGTGCGGTAGTCGTCGAGATCCTCGTCGTCGAACGCCACGTCGCCGTTCTCCTTCACCTCGGTCAGCCGGACGACCAGTCGGTCGCCGACGGCGTAGGTGCCGTCGAGGTTGGACTCGTGGACGAGCCCCGAGAGGGCGTCCGAGACGTCGACGAAGATCCCGTAGTCGACGATGCCGTTGACCTCGGCGTGATACAGCTCGTCGACCTCGGCGTCCTCGAGGGTGCAGTCCGGTGCCAGATCGTAGACGGTCGGCCGGTCGTCGGCCGCCCCCTCCGCCGCGTCAGCGTCGGGTTCGGGGCTCGAATCGCCCCGCGTGCCGGAATCCCCGGCGGTGTTCTCGCTCATGGAAAGTCATCGGGAACGGCCGGTGTTAAGCCTGTTCTCTCGCGTCTCCGCCGCCGTCGAGTGAGGGGATCCGGACTCGTGTCCGGCAGGGGGACGCGTCGTTCGCCCCGCGGTCCGGAATCCATATGGGGCGACGGCGCCTTCCTTCGCGTATGCGACTGTTCCGCTCGGACGAGCTCCTCGGGATCGCCCGGGAGACCATGGAGTTCGTCCTCGAGGCGAGCGAGGAGAGCCACCCCGACGAGTACATGGGGTTCCTCCGCGCGGACGACGCTCGGAAGCTCGACCTCGACCGGGACGGACAGGTGATCACCGACGTGCTCGTGATCCCGGGGACGGAGTCAAGCCCGACGAGCGCGAGCGTCCGCACCAACATGAAGCCGAACGACATGCGCGCGGTCGGCTCGGTCCACTCGCACCCGAACGGCGCCCTTCGCCCGAGCGACGCCGACCTCGCGACGTTCGGACAGGGGCGGGTCCACATCATCGTCGGCGCGCCCTACGGGTGGGGCGACTGGAAGGCGTTCGACAACGAGGGGAACCAGACCACTCTCGACGTGCTCGACGTGGAGGTCCCCGACGAGCACTTCTTCGACTTCACGCAGGAGGACATCGACCGCGAGATCGGCGAGGAGCGACGCGACGGCGGCGGCTTCCTCTCGTGGTTCCGATGACGCGGGTCGTCGCACAGGGGACCTTCGACCTGCTTCACCCCGGTCACGTTCACTACCTGGAGGACGCCGCGACGCACGGCGACGAGCTCCACGCCATCGTCGCTCGCCGCGCCAACGTCACGCACAAGCCGGCGCCGATCCTCTGTGCCGAGCAGCGCCGCGACATGGTCGCCGCGCTCGGCGCGGTCGACGAGGCGCACCTCGGCCACCCCGAAGACGTGTTCGTCCCGATCGAGCGCCTCGATCCCGACGTGATCGTGTTGGGGTTCGACCAGCACCACGACGAGGCCAACATCGCCGACGCGCTCGCCGAGCGCGGCATCGACTGCCGGGTCGAGCGCGCCTCGGCCCGCGATCCCAGGTACGAGGACGAACTGCTCTCTAGCGGCGACATCGTCGATCGGATTCTGAAGCGACGGGACCCCGACCGCGGCGACGGTCGTGACTGTCAGAACGGCGATAGGCCTCGCGGCGAGCGGGGATAACAGTCGTCTCGCCGCCGACGAGCGCGACCGATACGCCGAAGCGCGGAACATATATGGGTCCGCTCCCAACAGCGACCAAGTGACGATACCCGACCGATTCCCCGCGGTTCTGGCGGCGGCGGCGATGGGCGTGTACCTGCTCATCGTCGTCGGCGCCACCACCTCGCTCACGGAGGCGGCGACCGCCTGCGGAGGCTGGCCGGCCTGCGGCGGCGGGACCGCGCTCCCCGCCGAGACCGCCGGGTGGGTGGCGCTCGGGCACCGACTGCTTGCGGTCGTCGTCGGGGCTCTCGTCGCCCTCTCCGCCGCCCTCGCGTGGCGCGACGGCGCGAGCAGCCGGATCCGAGCCGCACTCACCGCCGCCCTCGTCGTGTATCCCGCGCAGGCCGGCGTGGGCGCGCTCGTCGCGGTCGGCGGGCTCCCGGCCGCGCTCGGGCCCCTTCACCTCCTTCTCGGCGTGGGCATCTTCGCGGCCGTGCTCGCCGGGCTCGCGTGGTGGCTGGAGGCCGAGACCGGCGACCCGGACGACGCGCCGGTCGACTTCCAGCCCGGGACCGACGACCTCCCGCCGGTTGAGGAGGCGCCGGAGCCCGAGATTCCGACCGCGACCGTCCCCCGACTGCGGGCGACCGCGGCGGCGTACTTCCGGCTGATGAAGCCGCGGCTGATGTGGCTGCTCTGTCTGGTCGCCGCCGCCGCGATGGCGCTCGCCGGCGGGCAGGGGTTCACCCCCCGCGTCGTGGCCGCGACGCTCGTCGGCGGCGCGCTCTCGATCGGCGCCTCCGGGACGTTCAACCACGTGCTCGAGCGCGACGTGGACAAGCGGATGCAGCGCACGAACGACCGCCCGCTGGCGACCGACCTGGTGCCGGTGTCCCACGCGCTCGCGTTCGGCGGGCTCCTCACGCTCGTTTCCGTCGGCCTGTTCTGGACGGTGAACGCCTTGACGGCGGCGCTCGGACTGATCGCGATCGTGTTCTACAGCGTGGTGTACACGCTCATCCTGAAGCCGAACACGGTGCAAAACACCGTGATCGGCGGGGCCGCCGGTTCCCTGCCCGCCCTGATCGGCTGGGCCGCAGTGACCGGCGAGATCGGCGGCGGCGGGCTGTTGCTCGCGCTGGTCATCTTCCTGTGGACGCCGGCGCACTTCTACAACCTCGCGCTGGCCTACAAGGACGACTACGAGCGCGGCGGCTTCCCGATGATGCCCGTGGTCCGCGGGGAGACGACGACGCGCCGGCACATCGTCTGGTACCTCGGGGCGACGCTCGTCGCGGCCGTCGCGCTCGCGGCGGTCGCCGAACCGCTCGGCGCGCTCTACGCCGTCGTGGGCGTCGGGGTCGGCGTCCTGTTCCTGTGGATGGTCATCCGACTCCACTACGAGCAGACCGAGGCCGCGGCGTTCCGCGCGTTCCACGCGTCGAACGCCTACCTCGGTCTCCTGCTGTTCGCCGTCGTCTTCGACGCGCTGGTTATCTGAGCGCGGCCGGCGCCGGTTGGCCCTAATTATTGAGTGTGACATCTGGCTGTGCGTTATTTATATAGCCCCGCGAAAAAGCGGTCACAGTCAAATGGACGTCTCGTCAAGAGCGGCTATTCGCTCGCTGTGGCCCGTCTGGGGTCTCGGCGTCGTCCTCGTCCTGTCGCTCGTCGCGGAGACCGCGACGGTCTCGTTCGGGATCGTTACTGTTCCCGACGGCTACTGGGTCGGCCTCATCTCCTCGGTACTGGTCGTACTCGGGATCGGATACGTCGTCCGTAACATTCCGGGATCCGAACTCTCGCCGGCTCGGTATCCGCGACTCAATCAGTGGTGTTTCGCGGGGGCGTCTGGCTTCCTCCTCATCAACGTGGGGTTCATGGCGGCGCTGCCGACGGAAACGACGTTTCAGATCGTCGGGTGGGTCCGCTGGGCGATTAGTTTCGGCGGCGGGATCGGGCTTCTGATCGGATTGTTCGAAGCGAAAACGATCGAACGCGAGGTCGCCGCGGAGCGAAGTCGTATCCGACAGGACGAGCTCCGACGGGAGCGAGACCGACTGGAGGAGTTCGCTGGCGTCGTGTCTCACGATCTCCGAAACCCGCTCAACGTCGTCCGTGGTCGGGCCGACCTCGCCAGACGAGCACATCCAGAGGACGAACACCTCAAGGAGATCGAGCCTGCGCTCGATCGGATGGACGAGATAATCGAGGAGACGCTCACGCTCGCCCGAGAGGGGAAGAGCGTCGACGACGTCGACGACGTCGATCTCGCCGAGTGCGCGCGCGAGTGCTGGTCCCGCGTGGATACAGCGGACGCGACGCTCCAAGTAGACGGATCGACGACGGTCCGGGCCGACCGCGACCGACTGTCTCACGTCTTTGAGAACCTCTTCCGGAACGCGGTCGAGCACGGCGGCCGGGACGTGACGGTTCGAGTGGATCTACTCGCCGGCGGAAACGGCTTCTATGTCGAGGACGACGGCGTCGGCATCCCGGAGGCGGACTTCGATCGGGTACGCGAGACCGGGGTCACGTCGTCGAACGACGGGACGGGATTCGGGCTCGCGATCGTCGATCGGATCGTCGAGGCGCACGGGTGGGAGATGCGGATCGGCGAGGGAAGCGAGGGCGGCGCGCGGTTCGATATCAGCGATGTCGATCGCCGAACGTAGAGACCGACAAGAGATACGCGGTGCGTTTTTAAGTTCTTTCGGCACGAACCGGAGACCGTATGACCCGCATCGAAGTCGAGTACTGCGTCCCGTGCGGCATGTTGAATCGCGCCCAAGACGTGTCGGAGGCGGTCCTCAAACAGTTCGGTGAGGGGATCGACGAGGTCGCGTTGGTGACCGGCGACGACGGCGTGTTCGTCGTGCGCGCCGACGGTGAGGTCGTCTTCGACAAGACGGAAGACGAGTACGACGTGGACGCCATCGTACGCGCGGTCAAGCCGTACGTCGGCGCGACAGCGTAAGCCGACGGCCCTCCGGTCAGGCGCGGGGCGGGTCGGAAGCGGGCCGCACCCGCCGGGGGAAGTTAATTGTTCTTCCCTGACAAACTCGGGGGTCGATGGCGAGCCAACCGAGACGGGATCCGAGCGAACCGGGGGGAGACGCGTCGGACGAACACCGGGACTCCGGGGAGACGGAGCAGGACGCCGATCCGGGCCCGAGTAGCGGAGCGGTCGGCACCGAGTGGCTGGATCGGGTCTGGTACCGGTCGCGCGTCGGTATCGCGCTCGTCGTCGGCGATCTCCTGTTGACCGTCACCCTCGTGGCCGCAGCTATCGTTCCCGCCGAGGGCCCGTTCGCCGGAGCGACGGCTCTGTCCGGCGGTATCGTCCCGAGGTACGTTCCGGTGTTCAGCCTGCTCGGCGCGTTGGGATTCATTTTCACGACGCTGATCGAGCGGTTCGACGGCTCGACCGGGAGGCTGCTCCGACACAACTTCCATCTCCCCGCCGCGCTGCCGCTCGGCGTCGGGATCTTCCTGCTCTCTGACATCATCCTGGGCGAGACGCCGAACAGCGATCCCCTCGTCGTCGGTTTAGTCTTCCTCTCGGGGCTGTACGTCAACCTCGGCTACAAACGGCTCGGCGCGCTGGCGAGGCGGCTCCTCCCGGGACAGAAAGACCGGTCCGCGTCGGACGGAGCCGAGGAGTCCTCGTCAGGCGAGAGCGCGAGCGAGTCCTCGGGATGAGGTGCGTGACTGGAAGCCGCGTCATCGGGTGTGACTGGAAGCCGCGTCATCGGGTGTGACTGGAAGCCGCGTCATCGGGTGTGACTGGAAGCCGCGTCATCGGGCGTGACCGGACGCGGCGTCACTCGGTGTCGACGACCGCCCGGGCAGAGTTGCTCACCACGAGGAGACTGCTCGTCGCCATCGCGACCGCGGCGAACAGCGGGTTGAGGACCCCCGAGACCGCCATCGGGATCGCGACCGCGTTGTAGACGAACGCCCACCCGAGGTTCTGCTTGAGTCGGCGATTCGTCCCGCGGGTGACCGCGAACAGCTCCGGAATCGCCGACAGGCGGTCCTCCAGCAGGACGGCGTCGGCGGCGTCGGCCGCCAGATCGGTTCCGCTGGCGACGGAGACGCCGATGTCGGCGGCCGCGAGCGCGGGCGCGTCGTTGCTCCCGTCGCCGACCATCGCGACGCGCTCTGTCAGGGTCAGGCGCCGGACCGTCTCGGCCTTCGCCTCCGGGGGGACCTCGGCGAACACCTCGTCGATGGCGGGGTGCGCCTCGAACCGCCGGGCCGCGGCCGGGGAGTCGCCCGTGAGCACGACGACTCGACGCCCGTCCGACGCCAGCTCCTCGACGACCGCTTCCCACCCGTCGCGCACCTCGTCGCCGACGACGAGCACCCCCCTGACGCGCCCCTCCCATCCGACGTACACGGGGACACGACCCGCGTCGCGCGCCTCCGCGCCCGCCGCGTCGAGCGAGGTTGGCACGGTCCACGCCTCTCCCTCGAACAGCGAGCGGTGGCCGACGACGACCTCGTCGCCGGCTATCCGTCCCGTGACGCCTCTGTCCGTGACCGTCACGTCCGTGGGTGCGGGCGACGGTTCGGTCGCGGTCGCCGTTCTGCCGTCGCCGGCCGCCGTGCCGCCGTCGGTCGTCGCGGCCGGACGGCCGGCGGGCTCGGCGCGTTCGGTTTCCTGTCCAGTCATCCCGGCGACGATCGCCTCGGCGATCGGATGGGCCGAGGCGCGCTCCAGCGCCGCGGCCCGCTTCCGGACGGTCCCCGAGTCCGACCCGTCGGTCACGGTGTCGATCAACCGCATCTCGCCGTCGGTGAGGGTGCCGGTCTTGTCGAGCACGACCGTGTCGACGTCGGCGGCCTCCTCGAAGACGGCGTCGGAGACTATCACGATCCCCCGCCGGGCCGCGTCGCGGATCCCGGCCGCGACCGCGAGGGGAGTCGCGAGCCCGAGCGCGCACGGACACGACACGATGAGCACCGTGAGCCCGACCAGCGCCGCCTCGACGGGCGCGGCGCCGAACGCGAGGGTCGCGCCGGCCGCGAGGACCGCCACGGCGACGACGAGGGGGACGAACACCGTCGCGAGCTTATCGACGAGCCGCTGTATCCCCGACCGCGAGCTCTGTATCTCCCACAACATCCGCACGAGCGTGTCGAGAGTGCTCTCGGCGTCCTCGCCCACCTCGACGACCACCGGGGCGTCGGTGACGACGGTGCCGCCGCGGACCTCGTCTCCCTCGCGTTTCGTCGCCGGGAGCGACTCGCCCGTGACGAGGGCCTCGTCGACCGCCGCGGTCCCCTCGACGACCGCCCCGTCGAACGGCACGCGCTCGCCGGGGCGCACGAGGAGACGATCCCCGGGGTCCACCGCGTCGGCGGCGACCGTCTGACCCGCCTCGGTCCGGACCTCGCGGTCGGTGGCCGTCGTCAGTTCCGACAGCGCGCCGGTCGCGCGGCGCTTGATCAGCGACTCGTAGTGGTTTCCGGCGGTGACCACCAGAACGACGGCGATCGTCACGTCGAAGTACAGGTCGGTCCGCCCGAGGAACATCGCGAGGGTGCTGTAGGAGTACGAGCTCACCGCCGCGAGCGACACCAAGAGGTCCATGTTCGGCTGTCGAGCGCGGAGGCTCACGTAGGCGCCCCGCAGGATGGGGTACCCCGTGTAAAACAGGACGATCGACGCGAACACCCAGATCTGCGTGAACAGGTAGAGCCCGGAGACCCCGCCCAGATCGAGGAACGGCTCGTAGCCGAAGTAGGTGGGGTACAGGAAGACGACGTACCACAGCATCGCCATCATCCCGAAGAAGCCGCCGCCGATCAGGAACCGGACGACCGCGTCGTCGCCCTTCGCGTCCGGGTCCGCGCGGTTGCTCGCCGAGTATCCGGCGACCGAAAGGCGCTCCGGGAGCTCCTCGGCGTCGACGGCGTCGGGGTCGTAGTCGACCCGGATCGTGTCGGTCGCGTAGCTCGCCTCCGCGGCCGCGACGCCGGGCTGTTCGCCCGCCGTCATCTCCAAGAACGACTCGCAGGTCGCGCAGTGCATTCCGTTGACGTGGAGGAACGTCGTCTCGCCCTCGAAGTCGTCGTCCGGCTCGTCGTCCGGCCGACGAGCTTCGACGGCGTCGAGCCCGCCGTCGAGCCCGTCGGTCCCCTCGCCGTCGCCGAGCGACCGCGCGACGGCGAGACAGCCACGACAGCAGAACTCGCCGTCGACGTCCGGGGCGGTGTGGGGATCGTCCCCGGTCGGCAGATCGCAGAGTGTACAGCCTGACATGTGTTTGGTCCCGGAGTTCCGCAGGGGGTTCTCGGCACGGACGGGGCGACCGAGATTCGACGCGTCCGGTCGCCGGCCGTGTCCGGGCGACTACGCTCGGTCCGGGTCCGACGCGTCGCCGTCGCCGAACCCCAACAGGCTCCCGCCGGTCGCGATCCGGAGACTCGCCCAGATGAGCAGCACGTTCACCAGCGTGATCGCGACGAAGATCTCCGCGCGGTCCGCGATGAACACCGCCGCGGGGACGAGCCCGCCGAGCACGAGGAGCACGGCCTGTTGAAGCGAGAAGTCCATGTCGTGACCAACGGTCCGCGGAACATATATAACATCCGTGTTTTCAGGGTGTGAGAACGGATAGACCTTATATAGTTGTTTACCATCAACACGACCCATGGGCCGAAACGAAACCGCACACGGGTCGGCGGACGACGTGAGCGGTGACATCGAGGAGTTCGATCCGATCGGGACCCTCACGCTCATCGGGATCTACTTCGTCATCCTGGTGCTTTCGTGGGTGTACATCTACTACATCGAGTTCCTCGGCCGTGACCTGGTCGTCGTGGGGTGATCACAGCATGCACATTCACGCCTACGAGAAACTCTGGCTCGCGGCGTCGGTGCTCCTGATACTGCTCCTCCTCGGCTCGGTCACATATGGCGCCGTCGGACCCGGCGTCGCGATGGTGAGCGACAGCGAGCCGGCGATCGACGCCGGCGCGCTCGACGAGGACGAGCGGTTCTCGGAGCCCCGGGTCGAACAGGTCGGCGAAAACGAGTACGCGGCGTACGTCCTCGCCTTCCAGTTCGGATTCCAGCCCGACCCGATCGTGGTGCCAGAAAACAGCACGGTGACGTTCTATATCACGTCACGGGACGTGATCCACGGCTTCGAGGTCGTCGGAACGAACGCCAACACGATGGTGGTTCCCGGCGAGGTCTCGGAGATAACCGTCGAGACCGACGGTCCGGCCGAGTACGGGATCGTCTGTAACGAGTACTGCGGCCCCGCCCACCACGGGATGCAGGGGAAACTGGAGGTCGTGAGCCAGTCCGAGTTCGACGGCCGGACGAACGGAGGTGAGGGCGAATGAGCGAGGCGATCGAAGCGGAGCAAACCTTCTACGACAAGTTCCCCGAGGAGGCGCGGATCGTCCGCGCCGCGCTGCTCGGGTCGTTCCTCGCGCTCACGCTCGGCGCGATCTTCGGGATCATCCAGACGCTCCACCGGACCGGCGTCTTCCGCGGGCTCATCTCCTCCACCGATTACTACACCTCCCTCACCGCACACGGGGTGTTCCTCGCGCTCAGCTTCACGACGTTCTTCCTCGTCGGGCTGTTCACGTGGGCGGTCGTGCGGAGCCTCGATCGGCCGCTGATCGACATCAGGATCACGTGGACGTGGTACGGGCTCATGGCCGCCGGAATGACGATGACGGGGATCTCGATCCTCGCCGGCTTCAGCAGCTCGATCGACATGAGCGCGGACGTGTTGTTCACCTTCTACGCCCCGCTGCAGGCGCATCCCATGTTCTACGCGGGGCTCGCCGTGTTCATCGTCGGCTCGTGGATCGCCGGCGCCGACTGGTTCCGGACGTGGCTCGCGTGGAAGCGCGAGAACCCCGACGAGCGGATCCCGCTGCAGACGTTCATGGTGCTGACGACGATGGCGATGTGGTACATCGCGTCGTCCGCCGTGGCGGCGTCGGTGCTCATCTTCCTGCTACCGTGGTCGCTCGGGCTGATCGATCAGGTGAACCCGACGCTGACCCGGACGCTGTTCTGGTTCTTCGGCCACCCGGTGGTGTACTTCTGGCTGATGCCGGCGTACCTGCTGTGGTACACCGTCCTCCCGAAGATCGCCGGCGGGCGGCTGTTCAGCGACCCGCTCGCGCGCGTCGTGTTCGTGCTGTTCCTCCTGCTTTCGACCCCCGTCGGGATCCACCACCAGTACCTCGATCCGGGGATCGCGGAGGGGTTCAAGTTCATCTCGATGACGAACACGATGTTCCTCCTGTTGCCGAGCCTGCTCACCGCGTTCACCGTCGTCGCGAGCGTGGAGTACGGCGCCCGCCAGCGCGGCGGGAGCGGGCTCCTCGGCTGGCTCACCGACCTCCCGTGGCGGAAGCCAGAGTTCACGGGGATGATGCTCGCGGGACTGATGTTCGCCGCCGGCGGCTTCTCCGGGATGGTGAACGCCGGGATGAACATCAACTACATGATCCACAACACGATCTGGGTCCCGGGCCACTTCCACCTCACCGTGGGGACCGCGGTCGCGCTCACGTTCATGGCGGCCACCTACTGGCTTTGGCCCCAGATCACCAACAAGCCGATCTACAGCCGAGCGATCGGGCTGTTCCAGGTCGTGCTGTGGTTCATCGGCATGGCGCTGATGTCCAACGCGATGCACGCACAGGGGATCATGGGCGTCCCGCGTCGGACCGCGGAGCCCGAGTACTCCGGGTTCGACTACCCGACGATGTTCGGCGGGTTCGAGGAGCTCAACGTTCAGATCGCGATCGGCGGGACCCTACTGTTCGTCTCGACGGTCCTGTTCATCGGGAACCTCGTGCTCACGATGGGGAACCCGAAGGTCTCCGGACTCGCGGAGACGCTGCCGCCGGCGCTCTCCGGCCCCGACGACGCGCCGCGGGTGCTCGATAACCTCCGATTATGGGTCGGAATCGCGGTCACGCTCGTCGTCCTCGCGTACGCGCTCCCGCTGGCGGCGATTATCAACCGCGGCGGGCTGCTCGGGCCGGGCGTCGGCACCTATCCGGTGTGGCTCGCGCCCGTATACGACGCGCTCGCACACGCGGCACCCGGCGTGTTCGGCGCGGTCGGCGACGCGTCGTCCGCGCTCGTCGAGGTGGTCAGATGAGCGTCGACGTGACCCGCGGCGGACTCCTGGTGACGCTCGCGATCTTCGGCGTGATCGTCTACGAGTTCCGGACGGTACTCGACTTCGTCGGCGTCGAGCTCCCGCTGATCCCGTATATGGCCGCCGTCTTCGTTCTCGCAGGCGCCGCGGTCTGGTTCGTCATACTCAAGGGCGGTTGGCGAACCGAGACCGAAGGCGACGAGCCGGCGTAGCGACGACAGTTCCGTTTCGGTCCGGCTATCCACCGTTTTCTTCGCTCCCCGCGGCCGCACCGGGAACGCGACAGTTATGTAGAAGAGGTACAAGACACGCGCATGGACGGAACGCGCGTCACGGTTCGGTGTCGCGACTGCTCGTTCGCGGCGACCTACGAGAGCCTCCGCGACGCCAGAGCCGCCGTGGACGACCACGAGTCGACGACCGATCACGGCGTCGGCTGGACCATCGAATCGCTCGCCGCGGGCGTCTCGCAGGCGGGGGCCGACGCCGGCGTCTGCGGCCGCCCCGAGTGCGCGAACGAGGACTCTCCGCTCGTCGATCCGGCGCCGCCGGAAACGGAGCGGTAGCAGTCGTGTGCGATCGCGTCGGCCACCAGACCTACACCGACACGGCCGGGACAACTCGACTCGTATCTCGGTGACGGCACCGACACACCGACCGGGAGACCGCCTTTCGGAGAGTGCTTCACCCGAACCACGTCGCTGGTGAGATATGCGTAACTGAGCCACCCCGCACCCGAACGCGTGTGACCAGAAGGGTACCCGCGCACCGAGTCCCCCGAGCGCGGATCCTCCCCGGGCGACAGCCCGCTCACGCGCGACGAAGTCGTTCGAGTCGATCGGCGACGAGATCGAACGCTGAGTCGGGAGCGACGTCCGTGTCTCCACGGCGTCGTGGCGCGTTTCCGTCGCGAGGACCGCCCGGCCGACGAGGGTTATGAGATCGCGTGTGACTGGTGGGCAACGCAAGCTGGGCAGCGCTCGGGCCGAGCGCGCTGTACGTCCGCTGGAAACCCTCTCTCCTACAGATATCGCCGACCATCTCGTCGACGTCGGCGCGGTCGTCGCAGGTGTACCGCTTCCCGCGGCAGTGCTGAACGACGACATCGGCGTGTTCTCGACCTCGATCGCCCCGCGGAACGGTCTCGAGGGGACCGTCAACAGCCCGTCACACCCGTTTGCCGGAGCTGTTGGAGTAGCCGTACGAAGGGTGTCCGACAGCCTCTCGGCGAGCAGTGCGAACGAATCGGAAAGCGTTGCGGGTCGGAGACCCGCAGATATCCGCTATTCTGAACCGAACATCTGCGCATGAGTAGTTGGCTGTATTTAATTTATGAACACAAGACGAGATCGGTCGAGCAACGTAGACATCAAGCGGGGGTTACGTCCTTCGCGTGCCGGCGGTGTCCCGATTCACACGTCCTCGTCAAGCAATTGTTGAGGGAGTTCCGCACCGTGCTCAGCCAATTCGGAATCAAACGAGACGAGGGTTGCGTCGGCAGCGTCGGCTGCCGAGAGGATCATCGCGTCCATGGGGTACAACAGCGTTTCCGATTGGAGGCGTTCGCTGCCATCATATCGGAGGCGTCGGGAAAGGTCACGGTCATACGGGCGGTAATTCGATTCTCGATAGCCTCGATTCGATCCCGTTCGAACCGTTTCTTTTTGCTCAGAACACTCCGCAGTTCCATGAGGCTGAGAACCGAAACAAGCGGATCGTCGATTTGATCAAGCAGTTCGATTGCTTCGTCAGACCGATCGGTATCCCGAGTAACGGCTGCGACGAGAACGTTCGTGTCGAGGAGTACTCTCATAACCGTTCGCGGACGTCACGAACGGCTTCGACGGAGTCAACCTCGACATCGAGTCCCAGCTCTGAGAGTGCCTGTCCGAGCGGGACCGTCTCGTCATCATCGGGATCCGAGGAAACGAACTCCTCGAAGTCGGCCGAAGTGAGACTCATACCGAACCTTGCCCACCGACTCGCAAAAGACTACTGGTGGTCCCGCTGTCGGTGGTGATGCGGTGCTACTCGAATTTACGCCGACCACCCCCAGATGGGAGACAACTGAGGAGGGAGCAGTCGCTCAGGGTCGAAAAAGAATGTAAAGGAACGTCGATGTTCGTTACTCGTTTCCGAACATCTGGCGCATCATCGGGTGCATCTCCATCAGCTGCTCTTCCGCGATCTCCTCGTACAGCTTGTACGTGATAGAGACCGCGAGCAACAGTCCGGTTCCGGAGACCTGCCCGATGGTGCCGAGCAGGTTCGCCATAACGGCGAGCAGCCCGACGAGGGCGCCGCCGATGACCGTTACCTGCGGGATGTACCGTTCCATGACCTTCTCGACGACCTGCGGGTTCCGTCGGAACCCGGGGATCTGCATCCCGGAGTTCTGGATCTGTTTCGCCGTCGCCTCCGGGCCCATCCCGGTGGTCTCGACCCAGAAGATGGCGAAGATCGCGCCGCCGACGACCATGAAGGTGAGGTCGATAAGCAGTCGAACCGCGATCATCCACGGCTCAACCGACGCCGGTATCTCACCCAGGAACCACATCCAGTCGGTTCTGCGCTGGATCGGGTTCAGATAGTAGAACAGCCCGGAGATGGGCTGACCTTGGCCGCTGTAGACGCCGAGCCAGCTCGGCATCCCCGCCCACTGAGAGGAGAGGAGCTGCCCGAGGAACTGGATGTTCGCCTGCAGCGCGCGGACGAGGATCATCGGCAGGACGGACGCGTAGATGAGCTTCACCGGGAAGCGCCCGCGAGCACCCTTCACTCGCGCGTGCGACAGCGGGATCTCGACGCGGACCGACTCCGCGTACACGACGATCCCGAAGATGAACAGCGTGGTGAAAAGCGCCAAGATGTTCCCCGGGTCGAACAGCAGGTTCTGGAGACCCTCCGCCGTGAACGGCGAGAGCGACACCGGCACGTCGCCGACGATGATGCCGTACCAGCTCGCGAAGAAGCCGGAGGCGCCGAGCGCGGAGAAACTGAAGAACCCGCCGACGATCTGCTGGCTCACCGCCGCGATGATGAACAGCCCGACGCCGGAGCCGACGCCCCACTTGCTCACGATCTCGTCCATGAACAGAAGGAGGACGCCGCCGACGAAGATCTGTACGAAGATCAGCGCCTCGACGCCGAACGTTCCGATACCGAGCGACTGTCCGACGGCCGGATCCGCAGGCAGGAACTCGCCGGTGAACACCATGGGCGCGGCCGTCAGCGCCGTGACGATAATCACCAGCAGCTTCTGGAGGCCTTGGTACAGGACCTGATCGCGCGGGTCGTCGGTGTCGAGCCCCAGCAGGTTCGCACCGCCCAACAGCTGGAGGACGATGGACGCCGTGACGATCGGTCCGATACCGACCTGCAACAGCGAGCCGGACGAGCCGGCAAGCACCGACCGGAACTGCCCGAAGAAGTCAGACCCCTGGCCGACGGCCAACCCGAACGGGTTGATGTTGGTCAGGAAGAAGTAGACGACCAAGATGCCGGCCGTCCACATGAGCTTCCGCTTGAACGGAACGTGACCCGCGGGCCGCTCCACGACGGGCATCCGCGTGAGCACCGGTTCGGCGACCTCCTTCCAACTCATTGGTTACGCCTCGTCGTCCTCGTCGTCAGAAGTGTTTTCCGATTCGTCAGCGGCCGCTTCGGCGCGCTCAGAGAGCGTCGCCTCGCCGCCGGCTTCCTCGATGAGTTCGACCGCACCCGCCGTGAACGCGTCGGCGGTGACGCGGAGCTCGCGACGGACCTGTCCGCCGCCGAGCACTTTCACGACGTCGGCCTCGTGGCCGTCCTCGACGACGTCGCGCGCGTCGATGACGTACCCGTCTCCGTCCTCCTCGGCGAGGTCCTCAGCGGCGTACAGCGCCGCGTCCTCGTCGATCTTCTGGACCTTCACTTCGAGGACCTCGGTCTGCGTGCTTTCGGGACGCTTGAATCCGTACTTGCCGAGCGGACCGTAGTTGTGGAACTCGTGTTTCGCGCGACCGGCCGCGCCGCGGCCGCCGCGGTGACCGGCGCCGCGCCGGTTCTTGTGCGTTCCGCCGCCGTGCGTTCGGGAACCGCGCTGTCGGCGTTTCTTGCTCGTCATCGCATCGCCTCCAGGAGACTGTCGATCTCCTCGGTGCTGTGTTTTCCGAGTTCGCCGCCCTCGATCACGGGGTGTTTGATGCCCTCGTGACCGCCGCGGGGAGCGTGGAGCCGGAGCGTCGGCGAGAGGCCCTGCTCGCGCAGAGTCGTCTCCTCGTCGACGAGCGCCTCGGCCAGCGCCTCGAGATCGGCGTAGTCGGTGTTGTCGTCGATCCACTCGTCGTCGATGTCGGCCGAGCCCTCCAGGGGCTCTCCGCGTCGCGCGACGGTTCGCGCAACGGCCTCGACGCTCGGTTCCCCGAACGCGACGACATCGTTCACCTTGGTGATCATGCCGTGGTACGAGTCCGTCTCGGGGACGAACGTCGCGTGGTTGACGCGCCCGATGTTCAGCATGTCGAGGGTGTCCTCGACGCCGTACCCCAGGTTCACGTCACCGCGGAGCTGCACGATCGCCTGCATCACTCGCTCACCTCGTCGTAGTGGACCTCACGCGCGTGCTGCGGAGTGCGGGACTGCGCCGCGTTCTCCAAGGCGTTGAACGTCGCCTTCGCGAGGTTCACGGTCGTGCGGGTGTTGCCGTCGGAGTTCGTCCAGGCGTCCTCGACGCCCGCGAGCTCCAAGATGTTCCGGACCGTCTCCGCCGCGGCCAGTCCGAGCCCCTGCGGGGCGGGCTGGATCTCGACGGTGACGGAGCCGGCCTTCCCCTCCGCCTTGCGGGTGAGGGAGTTCGTGCCGCCGGGCTGGTCCTCCCAGGACCCGGAGCCGCGGTCGACCTCGATGATGTTCAGCTTCGCGACGTCGATCGCCTTCTGGATGGCGCCGCCGACCTGGTCGTCTCGGGCCTGCGCGTAGCCGAGGTAGCCGTCGCGGTTGCCCACGGCGACCACGCAGCGGAACTTCACGCGGCGGCCGGAGTCGGTCATCCGCTGGACCATGTTGATGTCCAGCACCTCGTCTTCCAGCCCCGGGAGGAGCTGGTCGACGATTTCGGCCTCCTTCAGCGGGAGACCGGAGTCGAGCGCCTGTTCCATCGACGAGATATCGCCGTTCTGTACCTTGCGGCCGAGTCGCGTCCGCGGTTCCCAGCCGTCGTTGTGTCTACTCATGGTCCTCCTGGATTGTCGCGAGCACGTCGTCGAAGTGCTCGGGTAGGTCGGCCGCGTCGAAATCACCGCTGTACAGCGGCTCGTCGAGCTGCTCGGCGTACGCGGCGATGTGCTCGCCACGCGTGCGCGACCAGTCGGCCAGCACGTCGTCGTTGTGCGGGATCTCGAGGCCGGCGTCGATCGCTCCTTCCTGTACTGCGAACGTCTTGTTGCCGGGCGTCGCCGTGTTGAGCCCGATGTCGAGGACGGCCTCGTCGAGGCCGGCGTCGACGGCGCGGGCGCCCGCGAGGTACCCGGTGAGGTACGCGCTGGGGAGGTTGCCCGTGGGGGCGTCCCAGCCGTACTCGCCGAGCTCCTCGCTGGAGGCGGCCGCGTGGGTCTCATCGCCGTCGGATCCGGGAGTCACCAGCTGCGCCCTGACGTGAGCGTTGCTCACCCGGGCGACCAGGCGAGGCTTGCCCGATTTCAGCAGGCGCAACCTCTGATGGTAATCCGTCCGGACCTCTCGGCGGCGACGCATCGGCACCTTGTATCGTGGTCCTGTCGCCATTAGTCCGTCACCTCGTAACCGTACTGCGTCTGGATGTACGCCTCCAGCCGCGCGACGTCCTCGAAGTCGCCACCGCTCGCCTTGTTGTAGAGCGTGCGGTACTCGCTGGCGTCGAGCACGTCCTCGTCGTCGCGGAGCTCCTTCAGGCGGGCGCGCTGCGCACGGATCCGCGCCTTCCAGTCGTCCTTCGTGTTCTGTCGCGCGCCGGCCTTCCCCTTCCGGGTACCGGCGCCCGACTGGTGACCGTACGAGCGCTTCTCAGCGCGCTCGCGGGCCTGACCGCGGGAGTTCGTCTTCGCGTCTTTCGCGCGGATGGTGCCCTGTTCGATGAGTTCGCGGACGTCCTCTCGCGTGATGGCGTCCTCGATCTCCTCCTGTGCCTCGGGATCGAGCCAGACGCGGCCCTTGCCGACGTCCAGCTCGTCCGCTGCGAGCCGTTTCTGCGCCTTCAGATCACTCATCGTCGACCTCCACTTCGACGTAGGTCGGGTTCAGCACGCGGATCTCGCGCTCCTCCGCCTCGTCTTCGATCAGTTCGCGCTTGCGACCGCCGACCTTCGAGGCGATCCGAACCGCCTGCGTGTCGCCGTCGACGCCCTCGAGGTCGTCCGTGTTGTGCACGCGGACCTCCTCGAAGCCGCTCGGGTGCAGGTCGCGCGACGCCTTCGGCGATCGGAACCCCGCCTCGACGACGGGACCCTTCGCCTTCATGCGGCGGCGCTGCTTGGAGAGCCCGCCGCGCGGCTTGCGCCACGACGTCGGGATCCGCTTTTTCTTGTGGTAATCCTGCCGGTTGAACTGCGGTTTCCCCTCGCGGTGCTTCTGTGCGAGCGCGCGAGCGGTCTCGTCGTCCAGTTCCGGCGTCTTGTCGGCGTGACCGCGGGGGCGAAGCTCCGTCTCGACGTCCTCGTCGGCGTCGGCCTCGTCGGCCTCCTCCTCCTCGTCCGTCTCGTCTTCGATCTCCGCGTCCGCCTCCTCGTCGACCTCCAGCCCGCCGACGTCGGCCTTGATACGCGCTGCGAGCGCGTTGCCGACGCCGTCGACCTCGGAGAGCTCCGACTGGGAGGCGGCCTTCACGTCCTCGACCGTCTCGTAGCCGGCCGCGCGAAGGGCGTCCGCCTTCGAGGGACCGACACCGCTGATGTCTTCCAGTTCTTCGGCCATTGGTTAGGCACCTCCGGTGGGCTTCTCGACGATGTACACGCCGTCTTGGAAGACGCGCGTGTCCTTGTCGGTCACCTTCGTCAGCTGTTCGATGTCGGCGGCGGTCTGCCCGACGGCCTCCTTGTCGGAGCCCGAGAGGGTGACCGTCTCGCCGTCGATCTGTACGTCCGTGTCCCCGCGGATCGGGGTGCGTCGCTGTGCCCGCTCGCCGAGGAAGTTCTCGATGACGACCTCGTCGCCCTCCACGGTCACCTGCATCGGGAAGTGGGCGTAGTACACTTCCATCGTGTACTCCCATCCGTCGGTGACGCCGTGGATCATGTTGGCGACGTGGCTCTCGAAGGTGCCGACCGTGGCGTTCGTCTTCGCGTCCTCGTTCTCGGAAGCGATCGCGACGACACCGTCCTCGACCGTGACCTCGACGTCGGGGTACCAGAGGCGTCGCGTAACGCTCCCGTTGGGACCCTCGACGGTGAGTTCGAGGTGGTCGGTCTCGGCGGAGACGTCGTCCGGAATCTCGATTTCGACTCTGTTCATTGTTAGTAGACGTATGCGATCACTTGGCCGCCGATGCCCTCTTCGCGGGCCTCGTAGTGGCTCATAACGCCGTGGCTCGTCGTGACGATGAGCGTCCCGTAGTCACGGGCGGGGAGGTATCGCTTCTCCCACTTCTCGAACTCGTCGGCACCCGCGGAGTAGCGGGGCTTGACGGCGCCACACTCGTTGATCGCTCCTTTCAGTTCGACCTCGAACTTCCCGGCCTTCCCGTCGTCGACGTACTCGAAGCCGTCGACGTACCCGCGGTCGTAGAGGACCTCGAGGACGGAGCCGATGATGTTAGAGGCGGGCTCAACCGTGTACGACAGGTGGCCAACGCTCTCGGCGTTGTCCATGCCGGCCAGCGCGTTGGTGAATGGATCGTTTCCCGTCATGATCAGCTGTACTTCTCGAATCCCATGTCTCGGGCAACCTCGCGGAAACACTGCCGGCAGAGATTGATGTCGTACTTGCCGACAAGTCCCTGCTCGCGGTCGCACCGCCGGCACGTGTGCCGGGAGTCGGTGCGTTTCGACGCGTGCTCGCCCGTGTCGTTGTTCGCTTCGCTCATTCCGTTACCTCAACGTCGAAGTTCGTTTCGAGGAACGCGGCCGCGTCCTCGGCTGTCATCCGGTGTTTGGACGGGATCGAGGCCGTCGCCTTGTCCCGCTTCGACACGCGGTAGCCGGGACGGACGATCGTCGTCGTCACGTCGAGGCCGTAGATGCCGATGCTCGGGTCGTACTCCTGGCTCGGGAAGTCGGTGTGGTCCTCGACCCCGAAGCTCAGGTTGCCCGTGTCGTCGAACTGGCTCCGCGAGACGTCGACGATGTCGAGCGCGGTCGCGAGGAACTCGTGTGCGTCCTCGGCCCGCAGCGTCACCTTGACGCCGATCGGGTCGCCCTTGCGGATCCCGAACTCGGCGATGGTGCGCTTCGAGGTGGTCCGGACCGACTGCTGGCCCGTGATCTCCTCGATGATCTCCTCGGCGTCCGCGAGCGGCTCACCGCCCTGCCCGACGCCCATGTGGACGACGACCTTCTCCAGGTACGGCTCGCGCATCTCGTGGGACGCGCTCTCGGATTCACTCATCCGAATCACCCGCCTCGTCGGCGTCGTCGCCGGTGAAGTTCTCGTCGATGACGACGAGGTACTCTTCGACCGTCTCGTAGCCGTCCTCGTCGTCGCCGACGAAGACCGTGTTCGAGCCGGAGCCGAGCGTGACGTCGATGTCGGCCACCTCACCGATTCGGCCGGCGTGCTGGCCGGCGACGGCGGTGACGAGGGCCCCCTCTTCATACTCGAAGTGGGCGACGATCTCCTTCGACTCGTTGTCGACGACGATCGAGTCCTTCGTGTCGTACTCGGCGTCGTCGTCCACGAGGACGTTCGTCCCGTCGTGGAGCGTCAGCTGGACGTCTCCGCCGGGGACGACGGACTTGTTCGTGATCTTCCCGAGCCGGCTGCCGGCGGCCTCCTCGTCGACGGGGGTCAGCGCGAGCCGACCGCCCTCGTCGGGGAAGACGCGGAAGAACTCCCCGCGCTCGGGGAACGCCAGGATGTCGAACATCCCGATCGGACGCTGTTCGTCCGAGACCGCGTCCCCGTTGACGAGGACCGAGTCGTTGTTCAGCGCGTAGCGCGCCTCCTTCGTCGAGTCGACGTAGCCGAGCACGTCCCGCAGCAGGACGACGAGCGGAACGCCCGCCTCACCGTGCGGGCCGGCGCCGGCCTTGACGGTGAACGTGTTCGTCTTGCGCTCGACCGGCCAGGAGTTCGGTACTGCCAGTCGCTTCTGATGTCGCGTCATTCGTTATCCTCCTGGAGCCGCGCCTCCCGGCGCTCGTCTTCCAGGTCCAGATCGATCACCCGGACGTTGCTCGCCGGGATGGGGCGGGGAACCTCCTCCCCGTCCGCCTTCTCGACGGTGACGTCCTCGACGGTGATCCGTTCCGCGGACAGGTCGACCGAGATGACCTCGGCCTCCGTGCCGGCCGCGTCGCCGCGAAGCACCTCGACGGTGTCGCCGGCGTTGACGCGGACGTTCCGCTGTCCGTACTCCTCGCGGAGGTCGTCCGTGAGGGTGGCCCGGACCTGGTTCTGCCGCTCGTGGAGCGGCGCGGTCTCCGACCGTTTTCGCTGTTTGCGTGGCTGTTTCGTCATGATTAGACGATCATCGTCGCGGTCGAGGCGATGCTCCCGAATCGTTCGGCGACCTCGCGGGCGACGGGGCCTTTGATCTCCGTGCCCCGCGGCTCCTCGAGGTCGTCGATGATGACGGCCGCGTTGTCCTCGAACTTCACGCGCGTGCCGTTCGGACGGCGGATCGGCTTGCGCTGGCGGACGACGACCGCCTCCAGCACCTGCCGCCGCATCTCCGGGGTCCCTTTGGTGACCGAGACGGTCACCTTGTCGCCGATACCTGCCTTCGGGTGGCGGTTCTTCGTGCCGGAGTAGCCCGACACGGAGATCACCTTCAGCTCACGGGCGCCGGTGTTGTCGGCGCACGTGATGAGCGAGCCCTTCGAGAGCCCCTGCGTGACGTCGGCCTTGAGCGCCTCCATCACTGATCACCCGACAGGTTCTCGACGACGACGTGGGACTTCGTCTTCGAGAGCGGTCGCGTCTCCGCGATTTTCACTTCGTCACCGACTTCGAGCGAGTCGAGCACGCCCGGCACGTGGGCCGGGATGCGCGAGCGACGCTTCATGTACCGATCGTATTTCGGTACGAACACGTCGTACTCTCGCTCGACGATGACGGTCTTTGCCATATCCGTCGACACGACCGTTCCCTCGCGGGTCTGGCCGCGGACGGAGAGCTGCCCGTAGAACGGGCACTTCTCGTAGTCGTAATCCTCCGGGTTGTCTGGCTCCGGAGGCGTGGGTACGTCGATTCCTATCGCCATTGTGTGACACCTTGTTCGGTGCGTTCGGCGGGTCGATACCGTAGCCGCTCGCCATCCACCGTCGCGTAGACCACGTCTTTGCACTCGCCGCGTCGGCTCGCCGGACCCGCGTCGTCACCGGTGACGACGCTTGTGGACCCGGACGGGCCAGACTGACGGGGGCGGACCCCCGTAGTATCCGACCCGAGTTGGGACGTAGACCCCGACGACTCGTCGTCGTCGGCGGCTTCATCTGTGCGGGCGGTCGGTCGATCGACGACCGCGAACTCGAACGTCGCGCCCGACTTGGGCACGCGTTTGTCCCCCGATCCCGTTCGCACCACAAGGGTGCCGAACGTCTCGGACAGCACGCGACCGGCGATGCCCGCGTGGGCGTCGCTCTCGGCGTCGGCCACCCGAACCGGGAGGCCGACGAGTTCGTGCCGAACGAGTGTGTCGGGGGATATCATCGTTATTCGTCGTCGAAGTCGCCTTCTTCCGCCTGGATCGTCTTGATCCGCGCGATCGTCTTCTTCATCTCCTTGACGCGGCCGGGGCTCTCCGGCATGCCGCCGGCGGCCCGCTGCGCCTTCGAGTTGAGCAGCTCGGTCTCGAGCTCTTCCAGTTCGACCTGGCGCTCGGCCGCGGTCATGTCGCGGATCTCGTCGGTATAGAGGATCGCCATTTATTCGTCCTCCTCGTCTTCGTCGGCGGCTTCCATCTCTGCGACGAGGTCGGCCGCCTCGGATTCGATCTCCTCGTCGAGCTCGTCGATGTCCTCCGCCTCGGCGTCGCCGACCGGCTCCTCTTCGGCGACGTCGGTCGCCTCCGTGGCCGTCTCCTGGGTCTCCTCGACCACTTCCTCGACGATCTCCTCGTCGATGGCCTCTGCGGGGTCCTCGTCGGGGACCTCGACGTCCTCGTCGGCTCCCGCGTCGGGCACCTCCTCGGGCTCCTCTTCGAGCAGCGACTCGACGCCCTCCTCGGCCTCGGCGCCGACCGCCGCCTGCTCGACTTCCGGGACCTCGGCGTCCTCGCGGATGTCGAAGTCGTCCGGGAGCTGTGCGCCTGGCGGGATGATCTTCACGTTGACGCCGATCGTCCCGAGCTTCATCACCGCGACGCCCTGGCCGTGGTCGACGACTTCCTCCGCGGGCTCACCGTTGTGCTTGATGTAGCCGCGGTTGAACTTCTCGACGCGCGATCGCGCGCCGGTGACCTTGCCGGACAGGACGATCTCGGCACCCAGCGCGCCGGCGTCCATGATCCGGTCGATCGTCGTGTGACCGGCCTTCCGGAAGTACCAGCCGCGCTCCAGTGCGTTCGCGAGACGGTCCGCGACGATCTGGGCGTTCAGGTCGGGCTCGTCGACCTCCTGAACGTCGATCTGCGGGTCGTCCATGTCGAATCGGTCCTCAAGCTCGGTGGTGATCTTGCGGATGTTCTTCCCGCCCTTCCCGATCACCATACCGGGCTTTTCGGCCTTCAGGACGATCTGCGTGCCCATCGGCGTCTGGGCGACGTCCATGCCGCCGTAGCCGGCGCGGCCGAGCTCGTCCGCGAAGAACTCGTTGATCTGTGAACGGCGCAGGCCGTCCTCGATGAATTGGTGTTCGTCAGCCATTATTCGTCAGCCTCCGGCTCCTCGATGATGAGTTCGACGTCGGCGAGGGTGGTGTTCCATCCGGTGGCGCCCGCGGCTCGCGGGTTCCGACCGGGTCGCTCGCCGACCTTGTGGGGGGCGACGTGTTTGATGACCATCTCGTCGCCGTCGAATCCCTGTTCGTCCGCGTTGTTCTTGACGTTCTCCAGGAGCTTCAGGAAGTCCTTGGCGGCCTTCTCGGGGTATCGTCCCGCGTCCCAGCCGTCGATGTCGGAGCGGTGCCCCGCGCCGGCGTTGTGCTGGCGCATCGGCACCGAGGTCTCCTCGTCGATGACCTCCTGGAGGAACTCCTCGGCGTCGGCGACCGTCTCGCCTTTGATCTCCCGGGAGATCTCTTTGCTGTCCTTCACGCTGATGGGCCGATCGCGGAGCATCCCCTTTGCGGTGGTCTCCGGGTCGGCCTCGACGCTGTAGTTGATTCCCATGGGTTACTTGAGGGGCACGAACTTCGAGGACCGGGTCGCGCCGATGCCGGCCTGGCCGTGTTCGACGGTGCTTCGAGTCAGGTGGAACTCGCCGAGGTAATGACCGATCATCTCGGGCTCGACCTGCACGCGCTCGAAGCTGTGTCCGTTGTACACGGAGAAGGTGACGCCGACGAACTCCGGCAGCACCGGCATGTCGCGCAGATGCGTCCGGATCGGGTCGTCCGCCGTCGTCTCCTTGTCGCGGCTCCGGACCGTCTCCAGCAGCTTCTGCTGTTCGGTGCCGAGGCCGCGAACGATGCTTCGCCGCTGGCGTGCGGGGAGCAGTTCCGCGACTTCCTCTACGTCCATCTCCTGCAGCTCGTCGAGCGAGTGACCGCGGTAGGCGAACTCCTTGCCCTCGCGGCCGGTTCGGTAGTCTGAACTCATTTGTTGCCACCTCGTCCGGTGCGCTTGGATGCGATGTCACCGACCTTCCGTCCCGGCGGGGCGTCCCGCGAGACCGATTTCGGCTGGCCGGGGTGTTGGCGACCACCGCCGCCGAAGGGGTGGTCGACGGCGTTCATCGCGACGCCGCGCACGCGCGGGTATTTGGTCCCGCGCGCTTTCATCTTGTGGTGTTTGTTACCGGCCTTGACGAAGGGTTTCTCCGTCCGACCGCCGCCTGCGACCACGCCGATCGTGGCGCGGCACTGCGGGTCGAGCCGCTTCACTTCGCCGCTGGGGAGCTGGACGACCGCGACGTCGCGGTCGTGGGTGAGAAGCGTCGCCGACACGCCGGAGGCGCGCGCGAACTTCCCGCCGTCCCCGCGGTTGCTCTCGACGTTACAGACCGGGACGCCCTCGGGGATCTCCGCCAGCGGGAGCGTGTTCCCGGGCTTGATCTCCGCGGAGACGCCGACCTGAATCGTCTCGCCCACGCGCACGCCTTCCGGCGCGAGCACGAGCCGACGGTCGTCGTCCTCGAACTCGATCTCCGCGAGCGGAGCCGAGCGAGCGGGGTCGTGTTCGATCCCGACGATCTCGCCGGTGATCGTGTCGACGTCTTCGAGCTTCTTGTGCGACAGTTCCGCCTTGTAGCGGTGGGACGGGGCCCGGAACGTCGGGCCGCCGCGTCCACGCCGCTGTCCTTGGATTCGTCGTCCCATATCAGAACACCCCGATGCGCGATGCGATCTCGGTCGCGTCGTCGTCGTCGGAGAGCGTGACAGTGGCCTTCTTCGCGCCCTGCGGGGTCACCTGCGTGTTCACGTCGACGACGGAGACGTCGTACCGGTCCTGCACTTCCTCGCGGACCTCGGGTTTGGTCGCGTCGATGTCGACGAGGAACAGCAGCTTGTTCTTGAAGTCCATCTCGTTCATCGCCTGCTCGGTGACGATCGGGTGCTCGATGATGGAGTTCATCGGTCGGCCACCTCCTCAACGGCGCTCTCGGTCCACAGCGTGAGTCGGCCCGGGTGCGCCCCCGGCGCGAGGTCCTCGGCGTTGACCTCTCGCGCGGTCGCGACGTCGACGCCCGACAGGTTGCGGGCGGCGCGGGACGGCTCCTCGCTGGTGACGACGAGCACCGACTTCGGCTGGCTGTACTTGCGACCGCGGGTCTTCCCGCGGCCGGCTCGGACGGAGCGACCCTCCTCGGCGCGCTCGATGTCGGCGTCGACACCGACGGCCTCGAGCACGCCCAGGGCCTCCTGGGTCTTCTTGAGGTCCTCGAACTCGTCGCTCACGACGAGCGGGAGATCGAGGTCCTCGTCGAACGCGTGACCGCGTTCGGCGACGAGCTCGGCGTCGGCGGTGGCTGCGATGGCCGACCGAATCGCGAGCTGTCGTTCCTTGTCGTTGAGGCTCTTCGTCTGGTCCTTCTCGGCCTTCGGCGGGTGCGCGGCGCGGCCCGAAACGGCGTTCGGGACGCGTCGGGCGACGTTCTCGGAGCGCGGGATGTGTGCGAGCCCTCGCCCGGAGCCGAACGACTCCGCGGGGGTTCGCAGCCCGGCGAACTCGTCGGCACCGTAGGCCTGCTTCCGGTTAGCCTGTGCGGCGGAGACCGCCCGACCGATAAGGTCCGGTCGGAACGCGGTCTCGAAGATCGCCGGCAGCTCGACGCTGCCCGCGTCCCCGCCGTCCAGGTCGTGTACTGTTGCGTTCATGGATTATCCCTGGTTGGATGCGGTGGATACGTACCGGACCTCGGGGTCGAGGCGCGGCTGGTCGTTCGGCCGGATGGCCGGGCGGAACCGAAGCAGGCGCTTGTCCGGACCGGGCAGCGAGCCCTTGATGAGCGCGTAGTCGCCGTCGACCTCGCCGTAGTTGACGAAGCCGCCGTCGACGGAGGCGTCGTCGCCCTCGCCGAAGTCGATGAGGCGCTTGTTGAGCTCGGTGCGCTGGTGGTAGCCGGTCTGCCCCTGCTGGGGGACGGTGGAGCGCACGCGGGAGGGGTTCCACGGACCGAGGTTGCCGATCCGGCGCCGCCATCCCTGGCGGGCGTGTTTGCCCTTCCGCTTTTGAACGCCCCAGCGCTTGACGGGACCCTGGGTCCCCTTCCCCTTCGTGATACCCGACACGTCGGTGTACTGCCCCGCGCGGAAGACGTCGCCGAACTCGTGGGCGCCGCCCTCCGCGACGAGGTCGAGCCCGAAGTCGACGCGCTCCTCGAGGGAGCCGCCGCCGACTCGGGTCTCCATGATGTCGGGCTTCTTCTTGGGTACATTCGAGAGCTCCGAGGGGACGGTGTGCGTGATGACGCGGACGTCGTCGACGGCGTCCTCGTCGAGCAGCGCGCGCAGCTCGTCAGCGTCCTCCTCGAAGGTGTCTTCCGCCGGGAGGTCGAGCGCGCGGTCGAGCTCCTCGTGGAACTCGGTCGCCCAGACCTCTTCGACCGGCTTCTTTCCGTACGGCGTCTGTTCGTAGGCGCGCAGGGCCACCGCGTACATCGGCGGCGTCTCGACGACGGTGACGGGAACGGACTCTTCCATCCCCTCACGCGGCGAGTTGGCCTCGTCGTTGACCATAACGACGTGCGTCATTCCGGCCTTGTAGCCGGCGAACCCCTGCAGTGCGGGGGCTCCGTCGTCGTCTGGCCACGATCGAATGCGCGGGACCTCTCGGTCTGCGCGGGTACGCGGGCCGTAGCCCAGCGAGCCTTTTCGTGGTCGGCTTGGTTGTGGCATGTGTTTACTCCGTGAGTGTGAGCGAGCCGAGAGTCACGAACAGAGCCTCCTCCGTCCGGACGACCTCGCTCGCCTGTGCCGGGATCGTGTTCAGCCAGAGGTCGAACCCCGGATCGGGTTCGACCGAGCGGCCGTCGGCGACGGCCGCCCGAATGCCGTCGGGCGAGAGCCCGAGCATCTCCGGAAGCCCTCGCTCGGGCGAGCCGAAGGCGACGGTGTACCCGCCGGCCTCCCGCGCGTCCGAGACGATGGTGCCAAGCCGCGAGACGGAGAGTTCCTCCCCGTGTCGCGACGTCGCGACGGCCAAGCCGTCGCCGGCGAGCGCTTCCGACAGGTCCGCTTCCACGACCTGGAAACCGTCCTCCGGCTTCCCGGTGATGCGGGCGCGGACCGGTTCTCTCGAAGAGACCCTGATGGTGACGCGCTCCCCCTGCTCGACCTCCATTCCGGAGGGAACGAGCAGGGAGATCGGGTGTTCCCGCAGCGGGGAATTGACCCGGACGCGGCCTTCAGGTCCGACCTCGGTCACGAGTCCCTGTGTTTTCGACTCTTCCCCGCTAGGGGTCGAGCCGGTCCGCCACGGCACGCGGAGCGGCGGGAGCACGCCGGCGTACCGGAGTTCGTCGCGCTCCCCCCAGAGGTCCTTGCGGAGCCCCGGAGGGGTCGCGGCGTACCCCAGCACGGTCCGAACGTACTCGCCGCCCCGTCGCCGCTCGCCTTCCCCGTCGGGGAAGACGACCAGTCGATCCGCCCGGAACACCGCCGCCGCACGGGCGACGTAGCCGAGTTTGCGAGTCGCCTCGCGAGCGTCCTCGGCCTCCCGGACGACCGAAGACGGAATGCAGATCGTGAGTCCGTCTTCGGTACGCATCGTGGCGAGACTGTACCCCTCGATTTCGGGCGGCGGCCTAAAAGGGTAGCGGTACCGATTTCGCACTGTGGCGCGTTCACACGGGGTCTGGCGGGGGTTTTCGGCCGCGGATCGAGAGAGTCGATCGCACGGTCCGGTTCGGGCCGGAGGTCCCCCGTCGTGCTCGTGAGGGCACGCGATTCCGGTCAGCGACTGTACGCCTGCCGTCGCCGGCGCCCGGCGGCGGTCACGCTTCGAGACAGACGTTCGTCCGGGGCACACAGACCCGGTTCACTTCCCGTTCGCGCGCCGCACGCCGGAGTCGGTCGGCGAGCGGTTTCGCGCCGTAGCGAACGGCGAGCGCCGCCGTGACGGCGACGGCGATCGCAGTCGGATACGTGACTGCGACGGCGAGGCCGAACGTCGCCGCGAGCAGCAGCGCCGCTCCCGACGCGATGTCGCTCGCGTCGGCGCCGGGGACGGGGTTCGGTGCGCCGCGTGACGGCCGTTCCGTGTCAGGTCGCATACGAGATACGTGGGGCGGACCGGCCTTAATGATAATCTGTATGACGTTTTTGTAACGTTCCTTACGGTAATTCGTTTGAGTAGATCGGTGCGAATCGCTCCCACCCTCGCTCGGGAACGATCCGCACGACCGGGGCGTCGGCGTCGTCGACCGCGACGTAGAGGTGGCCCGTGGTCTGGTCGACCGCGATCGCGCGCATGCGCCAGCCGCGGTCGACGAGGAGAGGTTCGCGCTCGGTCACCGCGGCGTCGGCGACGCCCGCGCCCTCGACAGTGAATCGGCCGAGGTACCGCGCTGCGAGCGTCCTCGCGAACAGATCGCCGCGCCACTCGGGGAAGGCGTCGCCGTCGTAGAAGACGGCGCCGCTCGGCGGGAACCCGCCGGAACCGCACGGCCAGTAGTGGACCGGGGCGACTGCGTCGTCCCGCTCGTCGTGGCCCGGCGCGACGGGGTCGTCGGTCCCGTAGCGACACGCCTCGCTGGCGACCGGCCAGCCGTAGTTGCCGCCGCGCTCGATCACGTTGACCTCGTCGCCGTCCTCCTCGCCGTGCTTGCACTGCCAGATCGCTCCCGTCTCGGAGCGCACCGCCATCGCCTGCGGGTTCCGATGGCCGTAGCTGTAGATCGCGTCCGACGCGCCCCGTTCGTCGACGAACGGGTTGTCGGAGTGGGCGTCGCCGTCCGGGGTCAGCCGGAGCGTCGACCCCAGTTCGTTCGACCGATCCTGCGAGACGTGGTCGGGGCCGAACTCGGTGTCGCGCCGGTCGCCGACCGTGACGAACAGCGCGCCGTCGGGACCGAACGTCGCCCGCGAGCCGAAGTGCAGGTCCGTTCCGCGGAACGGCTCGGCGACGAAGAGCGCCTCGAAGCCCGACAGCGCCGGGGCGTTCGGGTCGAGCCGTCCGGCGCCGACGTGCGTCGTCGCGCCGCTCCCGTCGGCGAGCGAGTCCTCGGTGGTCGCCGCGTACGAGGTACACGCGCGCGTCGGCCGGGTAGTCGGGGTGGACCGCGACGTCGAGCAGCCCGCCCTGCCCGGCCGCGTGGACCGCCGGGGCGCCCTCGACGGTCGAGCGAGATCCGTCCTCGGGGTCGACGAGCGAGAGTCGCCCCGGTCGCTCCGTCACGAGGAGGCGGCCGTCGTCCGGGAGAAACGCGAGCCCCCACGGGTGTTCGAACCCCTCAGCGACGCGCTCGACGGCGTACTCGACGTCGCCACCGTCGGCGGGCGGGGCGTCCGCGCCGTCGGCGCCGTCGGCGCCACCGTCGCCGTCACCGCCGTCGGCCGGGCCGTCGTCGCCCCCTTCGCCGAGACAGCCGGCGGTCGACAGGGTGGCGAGGCCGCCGGTCGCTCGGAGCACGCTGCGTCGATCGGCGACGGGGGCGAGGTGGCTCGTCATGGAGGTCGTCCCGTGTGCGTCTCGGTCGCGAGGCCGATGACGCTTCCGGCGGCGAGAGCGACGGGTGGCGGTGCCACGTCGACTGTCGTTCGGAACCCTTATATCTCCGACTCGGGCTATGTGAAGATGCGAAGCACGCACCGGTAGTGTAGTGGTATCACGCAACCTTGCCATGGTTGCAACCCGAGTTCAAATCTCGGCCGGTGCATCTTCTCGAACGTAGTGAGAGAAATCACCGAGCGATTTGAACTCAGAAAGACGCAGCGGCGAGCGTAGCGAGCCGACCGTCTTTCCCTCGTTCAAATCTCGGCCGGTGCATCTTCTCGCTCCGCTCAAAGAGACACCGCCCTGACTCCCGCTCGCGCTGCTCGCGGGGAGTCTCGGCCGGTGCATTTTGCGCACGGACTACCCGAGTAGCGTTTGCTCCGCGGCCTTCCCCGACCGATACTTTCAATCGGCGATCCGCCGAACCCGTGGCGTGTGACCGTTCCAACGAAAACCCTCCCGAGCGGGGCCGAGCTACCGGCGCTCGGACTGGGCACGTACGATCTCGGAGATCAGACGGCCGAGAGCGTCCGCGCGGCGCTCGACGCCGGCTACGCGCACATCGACACCGCCGAGGGGTACCGCAACGAGGCGGCCATCGGCGACGCGCTCGCGGCGAGCGACGTCGACCGCGACGACGTGTTCCTCACCTCGAAGGTGCTCGCCAAGAACCTCAACTACGAGTCGGTGATCGAGTCGTGCGAGGCGTCGCTCGACCGGCTCGGCACCGACTACCTCGACCTGTACCTCGTCCACTGGCCGAACCCCGCGATCTCGCTGCGCGAGACGCTCCGGGCGATGGCGGAGCTCCGCGATCGCGGGCTCGTGCGCGACGTGGGCGTCTCGAACTTCAGCGCCTACCAGCTGAGCTGCGCGCACCACGTCTCGGACGTGCCGATCGCGGTGAACCAGATCGAGTACCACCCGTGGTTCCAGCGCCCCGACCTCGTCGACTACTGCCGAGAGTCCGACACCGTGATCGAGGCGGCGGCGCCGCTCGCGCGGACGGACGTGTTCGGCGACGAGGTCGTCGCCGAGCTCGCCGAGAAATACGACACCCACCCCGCGCAGGTCGTGCTCCGGTGGGCGCTCGACAACGGCGTGGTCGCGCTGCCGCGGTCGTCGACCCCCGACAACGTCCGGGCCAACGCCGACCTCGACTGGGAGCTCGACCCGGCCGACCGGCGGCGGCTCGACGAGCGCGACCGCGACGAGCCGGTGTACGACACGCCCGCCCGCGACTGGACGGACGACGTGTACGGGATCGAGCAGTAACGGCCCCGCGGCCTCCACCGCGCCCGTTCACCACGCCCCGTTCACTACGGCCCGTTCACCACGGCCCGTCGTAGTTCACTCGCGGGCGGTCGACGTCGACGCCGATCTCGCGGAGCGCCGCGGTCGCGTTCTGGACCGGGGAGGGCGTCAGTCTGTCGAGCGCGTCGGTCGTCGCCTCGGCGAACCGCACCGTCCAGTCGCCGTCGATCGCGACGACGGCCCGGCGCGGGATGTCCGAGTGGCCCTCCCACGACTCCGCGAGCAGGTCGTACGACTCCGCGATCCCCCCGTGGAAGTCGGAGACGATCGGGAAGGGGAGATCGAACCGATCGGCGTACGCGAACCCCGCGTACAGCGAGTCGCCGGTGAGCGCGACGACGGCGAGGTCGTCGCGGTCGTGCCAGCCCGCGTCGCGGACCGCGGCGAAGGCGGCGGTGCAGGTCGGGACGAAGTTCGCGGGCGCGAAACAGCAGACGACGGCCTCGTGGCGGTCGACGAGCCGGAACAGCTCCAGCTCGGTCGCCCGCCCGCCGGCGACCGCGGGCGCGATGAAGTCGGAGGCCTTGACGCCGACGTCGATCACGGTTACAACACCGTCCCGTGTTTCTTGTCCGGCAGGTCCTTCTCCACGTCCTCGTAGAACGCGAAGCGGGCGGCCAGCTCCTCCCGGAGCGTCGAGGGCGGGACGATCTCGTCGATGACGACCTCGCTCGCCATCCGGTGGACGTCGATGTCCTCGCGGTACTCCTCGCGCAGGCGCGCCTCGGTCTCGGCGCGCTCCTCCGGGTCGTCGATCCCGGCGAGCTTCCGGGCGTACACCGCGTTGATCGCGGCCTCCGGCCCCATGATCGCGATCTCGCCGGAGGGGAGCCCGATCACGCTCTCGGGGTCGTAGGCGGGCCCGCCCATCGCGTAGATCCCCGCGCCGTACGCCTTCCGGACGACGACGGTCTGTTTCGGGACCGTCGCCGAGGAGGTGGCGTAGATCATCTTCTTCCCCTTCTCCAAGATCGCGTCCGTCTCGACCTGTGAGCCGGCCATGAAGCCGGGCGTGTCACAGAGGTACAGCAGGGGGATCTCGTAGGCGTCGCAGGTCCAGATGAACTCGGCGGCCTTCTCGGCCGCGTCCGGGAAGATGGCTCCCGATCGGACCGCGGGGTCGTTGGCGACGACGCCGACGGGGCGGCCGTCGATCCGGCAGAACGCGGTGAGTATCTCCGCGCCGTACCCCTCCTTCAGCTCGAACACCGACTCGGCGTCGGCGATCCGGTCGAGCAGGTCGCGCACGTCGTAGGGGCGGTTCGGCGACTCGGGGATCAGCTCGTCGATGCCGTCGGGCGAGTATTTGGGGGGTTTCGTCTCTCGCTTCGGGGGCTTCTCGCCGGCCTCGTCGGGGAGGTAGCCGATCAGGCCGGCGACGAGCTCGCGGGCGTGCTCCTCGTCGCGGGCGACCAGGTCGGCGGAGCCGGACTCCTCGGCGTGAACGCGGGGGCCGCCCAGCTCGTCCAGCTCGATCTCCTCGCCGGTGACCATCTTCACCATCCGCGGCGAGGCGATCGCCATCGCGGACATCCTCTCGACCATCACGGTGAAGTCGGCGAAGACGGGCGTGTAGGCGGCGCCGGCGATACAGGGGCCGTAGAGGACGCAGATCTGCGGCACCGCCCCCGACAGCATCGAGTGGTTGTAGTAGTACTTCCCGATCCCCTCGCGGTTGGCGAAGAAGCCGGTCTGCTGGTCGATCCGCCCGCCGGAGGAGTCCATCAGGTAGAGCACGGGGTTCCCCGTCTTCAGCGCGCGCTGCTGCATCCGGAGGAACTTCTCGACGCCCTTCGCCGCCATCGACCCCGCCTTCACGGTGAAGTCGTTGGCCATGAAGTGCACGTCGCGCCCCTCGAACTCGGCCGCGCCGGTGAGCAGGCCGTCGCCGGGGAGGCGGTCGCTCGTCTCCTCGGACCCGTCGCCCTCGCCGTCCTCGTCGCCCTCGCCGTCCGCGTCTCCATCGTCTCCGCCCCGCCCGGCCCGCCCGGGCGCGTTCGGGTGCCAGTCGTCGAACGCGGCGAACTTCCCGTCCTCGAAGTGGATCCCGGCCGGGCCGCCCTCCGCGGCGCTCGCGTCGCCCGCGCCGCGGGTCCCGCCCTCGCCGCCGAACCAGAGGTCGAGCCGGTCGCGGACGAACAGCTTCCCCTGCTCGGGGAGGCGGTCGCGGTACTTTTCCGGCCCGCCGTCGAGGATGTCGTCGATCTCGGCTTTGAGGGCGCGCTCGCGGTCGGTGGGCCCGAGGTCGTCGTCGAGGGGGTACTCGACCTCGGGGGGCTCCGCGCTCGCGGCGGGCTCCGCGCTCTCCCCGACGTGGACGTCGACGTCGACGCCGAGGTGCTCGGCGAGCGACTTCGCGATCGCCTCGGCCTCCTCCGGCGTCGCCGCCGCGCCGACGTGGACTTTCATGGGCGCAAGATTTGCGGTAGATCCTAAACAGTTTTCCATGCACGTCTCCCCGGCGCAGAGAGGTCGGCCGCAGGAAGGGTCGCGAACAGCGAGATCAGTCCAGCGCCGCCTTCAGCCGCTCGACGAGTCTCTCGTTGCCGACGTAGAGGGGGACGCGGTCGTGGACGCCCTCGGGTTCGACGTCGAGGATGTCGACCTCGCCGTCGGTGGCCGCCCCGCCGGCCCGCTCGACGATGTAGGCGATCGGGTTCGCCTCGAACGAGAGCCGGAGCTTCCCGTCGGGCGCGTCGACGAGGGCGGGGTACGCGAAGATGCCCCCGTAGGTGAGCACCTGGTTCACGTCGCCGACCATGGCGCCGCCGTATCGGAGCTTCAGCTCGTCTTCGACCTCGCGGGCGTAGGCGGTGAAGTCGTCGGGCCAGTCCGGGACGCGCCCGCCGAAGCCGTAGACGAGGGGGTCGTCGGGGAGCCGCAGGTCGCCCTCGACGATCGAGCGGTCGACCGACCCGCGTTCCGATTCCGTCACCACCTCCTCGCGGACGCCGTCGGCGTCGGCGACGACCATCGTCGTGATCGGGCCGTACAGCACGTAGCCGGCGGCGACGAGGTCGCGTCCGGTGGCGGGAAGCGGGGCGTCGTACACGCCGACGACGGTCCCCATGGCGTTGTTCGACCGGAGGTTCGAGGAGCCGTCAAGGGGGTCGATCGCGACCGCGTACGCGCCCTCGCCGACCGCGCCCCCGGCGTCGACGGCGGCCTCGCGCTCCTCGCTGACGAACGAGCCGACGCCCTCGACCGCGGTCAGCGCGTCCGCGAGCAGCTCGTCGGCGTAGAGGTCGCCGGCCAACACCGACTCGCCGGAGGGGTTGTCGGTCCCGCTCTCGACGCGTCGACCGGGGAGCGCGGCGCGGATCTCGGGCGCCGTGGCCGCGACCGCGTCGAAGATCGCCTCGACGATCGGGTCGCTCTCGGGCGGATCGCCCCCGTCGGCGGCGGGGTCCGGGTCGGCCATCAGTCGGCGCTCTCGGCGATCGCCAGCGCCTCCGCCGGGTCGACCTCGTCGAAGACCACGGCTTCGAGCGCGTCGAGGATGCGCTCGGGCTCGTCGCGCTGGAAGACGTTCCGGCCGACCGCGAGCCCGGTCGCGCCCGCGTCGATGGCGTTCGCGACGTTCCGGAGGAACGCCCTGTCGTCGCGCATCGTCCCGCCGGACATCACGACCTTCGTGGGGCCCGCCATCCTGACGGCCTCGCCCATCGCCTCGGCGGAGCCGGGGTACTTCACCTTCACCACGTCGGCGCCGAGCTCCAGCCCGAGCCGGGCCGCGTACGAGATGGTATCGGGGCTCGTGTCGTTTTTGACGCCCTGCCCGCGCGGGTACGACCACATGACGACGCCCATGTCGTGCTCGCGGGCGCCCTCCTGCGCCTCGCGGAACTCCTCGGCCATCTCGACCTCGTAGTTCGAGCCGCCGTAGAGGGTGAACCCGACGGCGTCGGCGCCGAGCCCGGCGGCGTACTCGGCCGAGCAGTTGACGGGGCTGTCGGGCTCGCCCATCCAGAGATTCGAGGTGCCGTTCAGCTTCAACAGGAGGTTCACGTCCTCCTCGTAGTCGGGGTAGTACGCCTCGGCGACCCCCTTCTGTACGGCCAGCGCGGTGACCGCGTCGTGGGTGGCGAGCTCGAACAGCCGCTCCGGGTCGGCTGTCGACGGGTTCGGATCGAAGTCGACCGGACCGTGTTCGAGCCCGTGGTCGTATGCGAGGATCAGCGACTTGCCGTCTCGCGAGATGGCGTCGTCAGCGTGGGGAAGCATCAGTTCGTACTCCCGTTACATCCGTAAAAAACACTATGGTCGTTCCGGCGGACGTAAAGAAACGAATACGACTGTGTCAGCCCGTTTCTCCCGTATCTTCGGCACATCTATCGAACTCATACTTACTACTCGAATAGTTAATTGCCGGGCGTCGAATCGGATCGCGGACCGCCACCCTCGGAGCCGCAATACTTACCCCCGCTGCCGCGACAGCGTCTCGCATGCGGGAGCTATCCGACATCGGCGTCGTCGGCGTGGTGGGGGCCGGCACGATGGGCAACGGGATCGCGCAGGTCGCCGCGACCGCCGGCTACGAGGTCGTGATGCGCGACATCGAGACCGAATACGTCGAGCGCGGGCTCGGTGACATCGACGACAGCCTCGCCCGGCTCGGCGGGAAGGGCCGACTCGACGAGGAGCCGGCGGCGATCCGCGACCGGATCGAGGGCACCACCGACCTCGGCGCCCTCGCCGCCGCGGACGTGGTCGTCGAGGCCGCGGTCGAGGACCTCGACGTGAAGCGGGAGGTCTTCGCCGACCTCGACGACGTGACCGACGACGACGTGGTCCTCGCGACCAACACCTCGACGCTGTCGATCACGAGCATCGCGAGCGCCACCGACCGCGCGGGCGACGTGGTCGGGCTCCACTTCATGAACCCGGTGCCGATCATGGACGGCGTGGAGGTCGTCGTGGGGGAGCGCACCGCGGCCGCCGTCGTCGACTTCGCGCACGCGTTCGCCGAGGACCTCGGTAAGGAGACGTGGGAGGCCGACGACAAGCCCGGCTTCGTCACGAACCGCATCCTGATGCCGTGGATCAACGAGGGCGTCCGCGCGTACGACGAGGGCGTCGCCGACAGGGAGGACATCGACCGGGGGATGAGGCTCGGGACCAACGTCCCGATGGGCCCGCTCGAACTCGCCGACCACATCGGGCTCGACGTGGTGTTAGACGCCAGCGAGACCCTTCACGACGAGCTCGGTGACCGCTACAAGCCGGCGTACCTCGTGAGGCGGAAGGTGGAGGCCGGCGACCTCGGCAAGAAGACGGGGAAGGGCTTTTACGAGTACGAGTAGCCGCTATCAGGTCCCTTCGGCGCCTTCGCCGTCCGTGTCGTTGCTCGCGGTCCACCGGCGCGCGCCGGGGAGCAGGCCGACGAGCTTCGTCACGTAGCCGAACCTGAAGAGACCGAGCTGAGAGAGCGCGCCGAGCGCGAACACGGCGAGGAACGCGGGACCGGTCACGTCGAACAGCAGCGGCTCGACCGTGGTCTCCGAGGCGGCCGCCTCGAGCGTCGCGGGGGTGATCGACCGCGACGCGAACGCCGCGCCGATGAAGGCCGTCGAGACGACGAGCGTCGTCCGGCTCAGCACGAACCCGAACAGCGCGCCGACCGCGACGCCCGCCAGCGTCGCGCCGACGAGGAGGAGGGTCCCCTCCATCCCGGCGGCGTCGGCCGCGTACATCGGCCCGACCGCGAACCGCCCGGCGAAGCCGCCGACGAGCCCGCCGATGGCGACGACCGCGAAGGAGAGCCCGGCGTACGCGAGGAAGCCGCCCACCGCGGCGCCGAGCCCGGCGGCCGCAGCGGTCAGCACCAGCCCGTCGACCGCGATCAGCCCGGCGAGGTTCGGCGCGGCGACGTAGCCCGCACCGGCGCCGACGAGGACCCCGGTCAGCGTGACGGCGTAGACGGAGACCGCGGCCCCGACGAACGCGAGGAGCAGCCCCGCGACGACGAGCCCGGCGGAGAGTGGCGTGATCATGTCTCCACGTGCATTCCGATCCGACTTAAAAGGTCGCGAGGCGGGAGCGTCGGCGGAGCGGGACGGCCTGACGCACTCACCGCCCTCGACGCCCGGCCTGTCGATCGATGTACCGCGTGTAGCCGCCGACGGCGAGGCCGAACCCGGCCACGATCAGCCCGAGCCCGAGCATGCGGGTCGTTCCCAGCGTCATCAGCGCGAGGATGCCCCCGAAGACGAACGCGAACACGCCGGCGACGACGACGCCGACGTCGAGGAGCGGAGACGGTTGGACGGTCTCGCAGTGGGGACATATCCGCGCGTCGCTCGGGATCGGCTCCCGGCAGTCGACGCAGTGGACGCGGTCGCGGGACACGACCGCCGGTTCGCCCGTCGGAGACTTATAAGGATCAGTCGAGGGCTACGGCGTCCACGCTCAGTCCGCCGCGGCGGCGTCAGCGACGCCCTCATCCGCCCCGAGCGTCTCCTCGACCTGCGTCGCGACGCACGCGAGCGCGACGACGGCGAGCGCGGCGCCGACCGCGAAGGGGACGACGAAGCCGAAGCCGACGAGCCAGCCGGACGCCAGCGGGCCGATCGCGACCCCGAATCCAAACCCCATCGTGAGCACCGACAGCGTCGTGCCGGACTCGCCCTCCCGCGCGAGGTCCCCGGCGAGCGCCAGCGACGGCGCGAACACGCACGCGACGGCGATCCCCTGGCCCAGCCGGACGAGCGTCATTATCACGGGGTCGGTGACGATCCCCTGCAGGAGGGTCGTGGGAGCGAGCAGCACGAACCCGGCCAAGAGGAAGGGCCGTCGCCCGATCCGGTCGCTCGCCTGACCGATGGGAACCTGGAACAGGACGTTCGCGACCGTCACCGCACCGAACTGGAGCCCGAACCACACGGGCGGCTGGTCGAGCCGGACGTTCACCTGGTTCTGAAGGGTCGCGAACAGCGCGATACAGATCCCCATCGCGACCGTCGCCAGCCCGAGCGCGAACACCGGGTCGAGCAGGCGCCCCTCGCCCCGGACGCGGATCGAGAGGTCGTCGCTCGCCTCGCTCGACTCGGCGGCGTCACGCACGAGGAGGAAGACGAGGGCGAAGCTGAGGTACGCGCCGGCGCAGGCCGCGACGAACGCGGCGTCGAACCCGTCGAGGACCGGGAGCCCGACCGCGGAGAGGTCGTACGGGCCGCGCTCGACGACGGCGCCGGCGAGGACCGGTCCGAAGCCGAACCCGATCAGTCGAAAGGTGTTGTACACGCCGAAGTTGCCGCCGCGGTCGGCGTCGCTCGCGGCGTACTCGTTGACAAGCGCGACCGTCGCCGGGATGATGAGCGCCGCGCCGAGCCCCTGGGCCGCGCGGAGCGCGATCAGCTGCCAGTAGGCGTCCGCGACCGTGTAGAGCCCGCTGGCGGTCCCGAGGAGGGCGATACCGGCCAACACGAACGGGCGTCGCACGCCCGTCCGGTCCGAGAGCCGTCCCGTGAGTGGCTGGGAGAGGCTGTTGAGGAAGCCGAACAGCGAGAGCACGAGCCCGATCAGCAGCGGCTCGGTCAGGGTCACCGACGCCGCGCCGACGCCGACCGCCGTCCCGAGGAGCGACTCGATGTCGATCAGGTCGCTCGCGATGTACAGCGGCAGGACGACGATGAGGAAGGAGTTGCCGGCGGCGCCGACCATCCGGGCGAGCGCGAGCACGATGACTCGGCGGTCGGTGTCGACGACGCCCGAGAGCACCCCCATCGACCGCGCGTTCGCCCGCGAGCGCAAAGGCGTTTGCGAACGGGGGGCATCGATCCGGTTCCGGTGCGGGATCGCCTCGACTGCGGGGAGGATGTCAAGAGGGTCGTTCGATCCCGCGGATCTCGAATCGCGCGCCGCCGTCGGCCGCGTCGACCGCCTCGACGGTCCACCCGTGAGCGGTGGCGATCTCCTGGACGATCGCCAGCCCGAAGCCGGTGTTCCCGGCGGTCCCGCTCTGCCCGGGCTCGAAGAGGCCGTCGCGGACCGACTCGGGGATGCCGGGGCCGTCGTCCGCGACGTAGAACCCGTCCGGGAGGTCGCCGACGCGGATCCGCACGCCGTCGCCGGCGTGTTCGACCGAATTGCGGACGAGGTTCTCGAACAGGTTGCGGAGCCGGTCCGGGTCGGCCAGCACCTCGCCGTCGGCCTCGTTCGACAGCGACACCGACCCGGTGTCGACCGTCTCCCAGCTGTCGGCGGTGACCTCGGCGAGCGTGACCGGCTCCGGGTCGCCGACGGTCTCCCCCTCGCGGGCGAGGGTGAGCGTGTGCTCGACGATCGACTCGATCCGGTCGAGCGCGTCGGCCGCGGCGTCGAGCTGGGCCGAGCCGTCCGTCGCCTCTCGCGCCAGATCCACCCGCCCCTGCGCGACGTTGAGCGGGTTCCGGAGGTCGTGCGAGACGATGGCCGCGAAGGCGTCGAGCCGCTCGTTCTGGCGTTCCAGCGCCGCCTCGCGCTCCTTGAACGCCGTGATGTCCTCTTGGAAGCCGACCCACTCCGAGACCGACCCGTCGCCGTCGAGGATCGGCGCGACGCTGACGCGGTTCCAGAACGGCGTGCCGTCCTTCCGGTAGTTCAACAGCTCGACGCTCTCCGGCTCCTCGGCGTCGATCGCCTCACGGAGCCGGGAGACCGGCTCCTCGTCGGTGTCCTTCCCCTGCAGGAACCGGCAGTTGACGCCGACCGCGTCGTCGCGGTCGTAGCCGGTCACCTCGACGAACCGGTCGTTGACGTACACCATCGGGTTGTCCGGGAGGTCCGGGTCGGTGATCGTGATGCCGACCGGGGCCTCGTCGAGCGCCCGGTTCTTCGTCTCCAGCTCCTCGCGGCGCGCGCGCTCGTCGGACACGTCTCGGAGGATGCCGACGCTCCCCTCGAAGCAGTCGCCCTCGTACGGGAGCGCGGCCATGTGGTCCCGGCAGGGGATCGGCTCGCCCTCCTTCGGGACGATGTCGACCGAGAAGCGGTTCACGTCGGGGCCGGAGCTCGAGAGGACCCGCCCGAGTCGGTCCTCGGCCTCGTCGACCGCCGTCTCGTCCTTTATCAGCGCCGGAGTGCTGCCGACGAGCTCCTCGCGGTCGTAGCCGGTCAGCTCCGCGAACGGCTCGTTGACGAACCGGAAGACGCCCGTCTCGTCGACGACGTAGACGGGGTACCCGAGCGCGTCGATCACCGTCGAGTAGCGGTCGGCGATCTCGCGGGTCCGGTGCTCGTCGACCGCCTGCTCGACCCGGTTCGCGAGCCGGCGGAGCTGCTCGGGACCGCCCTTCTGGAAGTACCCGGTGACGCCCGCGTTGAGCGCCTGACTGGCGATCTCCTCGGACCCCTTCCCGGTGTAGAGGACGAACGGGAGCCGGCGGTGCTCCGCGTGGATCGCCTCGAAGAGCTCCAGCCCGTCCGTGCCGGGCATGTCGTAGTCGCTGACGACGCAGTCGAACTCGCCGTCGTCGAGCCGGTCGAGCGCGGCCGACGGCTCCGCGACGGTCGTCACCGCGACGGACCCCAGCTCGCGTTCGAGGAACGCCTCCGTGAGGTCCAGCACGGACGGGTCGTCGTCGACGTGTAACACGTCGATCCGTTCGGACATGGCGCGGTCTTCGCGGTCGGCGGGTAAACGAATATCGGCTCGGGTATCAGTTCTGAGGCCGTCGGCGGCTCCGCCGCCGCTGCGGCGTCGGTTCCACTACCGCCGCGCGTGGCGGATTCTTAAGGCCTCGCGGCGCGGAGCCTCGGGCGATGGCGGGCGGAACGCTCCCCGGGACCGACGCGGACGACGACGCTGGGAGCGACCGCGTCGTGTTCCACGTCGACATGGACTGCTTTTACGCCTCCTGCGAGCGCCTGCGACGCCCCGAGATGGCGGGCGAGCCCCTCGTCGTCGGCATGGGCTACGAGGCGGGGGAGACGATCGGCGCGGTGGCGACCGCGAGTTACGAGGCCCGCGCGTTCGACGTCGAGAGCGCGATGCCGATCTCGGAGGCGCTGGAGCTGCTCCCCCGACGGGCGAACGCCGACCCCGACGATCCGGACGCGCCCGACCCCGACGAGGCGGGCCGGTACCTCCCCGTCGACCTCGACTACTACAAGGAGGTCGCGGGCGACGTGAAGGCCGTCCTCCGCGACTGCGCCGACGTGCTCCGCGAGGTGAGCGTCGACGAGGCGTACCTCGACGTCACCGACCGGACGGCGTGGGACGCCGCCGGCGACTCAGCGGATCCCCCGCCGAGCGCCGCGGCCGGTCCCGCCGAGACCCGGACGCTGGCGGAGGGGTACGCCCGGCACGTCAAACAGCGCATCGAGCGCGAGGCCGGCGTGCCCGCGAGCGTCGGCGTCGCGCCGAACATGTCGACCGCGAAGGTCGCCAGCGACGCCGACAAGCCGGACGGGCTCGTCGTCGTGCCGCCGGGCGAGGTCGAGCCCTTCCTCGCGTCGCTGCCGACGGCGGAGATCCACGGGGTCGGGCCGGTGACGGAGCGGACGCTGGCGGAGATGGGGATCGAGACCGCGGGGGACCTCGCCGCCGCCGACCCGGACCGGCTCGGCGAGGAGCTGGGCGACCGCGGCCGGGAGCTGTACCGGCGGGCGCGGGGCGAGGACGACCGGGAGGTGACGCCCACGGGGCTCCCCAAGAGCCTCTCGCGAGAGTCGTCGCTGTCGGCGACGGCCGACGAGGACCGGAAGCGCGAGACGGTGCGCGCGCTGGCCGCCGACGTGGCCCGTCGCGCCCGCGAGCGGGGGTGTCTGTACCGCACCATCGGGATCAAGGCGGTCGAGCCCCCCTACGAGGTGAACACCCGCGCCCGGAGCCTCCCCGGCCCCGTCGACGACCCCGACCTCGTGGAGTCGGTGGCGCTCGATCTCCTCGACGAATTCGCCGGCGACCGGGTCCGGAAGCTCGGGGTGCGCGTCTCGAAGCTCGACTTCGCCGAGAGCGACCAGGCGACACTCGGCGGGTTCGACGCAGGCGACGGGCCGGGGGACGGGAGCGACGGCGCGGCCGACCGCCCCCGCAGGTCGGATGGCCGGACGACCGCCACCGACGGCAACGGCGGAAAGCTCACCGACTGGGTCGACGGGGAGCCGACCGCGGAGGGCGACGCTCCGGGGGCCGACGCCGAGCGCCGGACCGGCGACGGGCAGGCGTCGCTGGGCGACTGGGAGTGAGTCCCGCCTGACGCGTGGATTTATGAGGCGGCTGAAACGATCCGCGAGCATGTCCCTCGCTCGCCGCGTCCTCCTCGGCTCGAATCCGAACGGCTCGCCGCGTCGGCATCGACTGCTCGTGCCGCCGCTGCTCTTTCTCGCCTCGTTCGCCGCCTACGGGCTGGGCGTCTTCGCTCACGCCGGCGGGGTGGTGTTCCTCGCGTTCGACGCCGCGGCCCTCGGGGTCCTCGTGACCGCGGGCCTCGCCTACCGAGGGGCCGGGGTCGCGCTCGCGTGGCTCTCCGTCTACGGGGCGCTGCTCGGGAGCAACGCCGACCACTACCTGCTCGGGCTCTCGGGACGGCCCCTCGGAGAACGGGTCGCCGCGCTGCTGGAAGTCGACGGGCTCGTCTTCGTCGGCGTCGAGGCCCTCGCGCTGGGGACGCTCGCGTGGGTCGCCGGCGCGCTCGCGGGCCGGGCGGTCGACGAGGTCCGCGACCGCCGGCGGGACGCCCCCACGGAGTAGCGTCTCCGCCGGTGGCCCACCGGGTAAGTGACGCCCCCCGCCGAGTGAGGGGATTTAGGTGCCCGAGCGCCGACCCCGACGCATGGACGACTCCGCCGACGAGCTCGCGTGGGAGACGCTCGACACCGAGATCGACTACCGCTGTCCCGGCTTCGACGTGCGCCGCGACGAGGTGCGCTTCCCGGACGGCGAGACCGACGGGTACCACTACGTCGACGAGTCGCCGGCGGTCGTGGTGCTCCCCCTCACCCCCGACGGCGACGCGGTCGTCATCGACGAGTGGCGGCAGGCGGTCGGCCGAGTCAACCGCGGGCTCCCCGCGGGGTCGGTGGAGCCGGAGGACGCCGACGACCTCGAACGCGCCGCCGCCCGCGAGCTCGCCGAGGAGACGGGGTACGAGGCCGACTCCTTCGAACGGCTGACGACGGTCGAGCCGACGAACGGGATCGCGAACTCGGTCCACCACCACTTCCTCGCGACCGGCTGCGAGCCGACCGCCGAGCGGGACCTCGACCACAACGAGTCGATCGCGGTCGAGACGGTGCCGTACGACGACCTGCTCGCGGACGTCGTCGACGAGGGGCTCCGCGACGGCCGGACCGTGACCGCCGTGCTGTGGTACGAGCTCCTGCATCGGTGAACCGGAACCGGAGCGGGCGACGGCCACCCGGAGTCCGGCGAGTGAGGGAACGACGGACAGGCCTTTGGGCGATCGGTCCGTACGGGTGGCAATGAGCGATCCCTCCGAGTTCGGTACCGAGTCCGGCGGCGGACGAGAGCGCGACGGCGCGGCGGACCCGACAGAGCCGGCGGCCAGCGACGGCGGCGAGCCCACCGACGCCGGCGCGGTGGTCGACGCCGCCGACCCGCCCGACGAGGGGGGCCGGGGGTCCCCGCTTCGGGCGGTCGGCGTCGCCTTCGGGCTGGGCATCGCGGGCATTCTCGGCCTCCTCGCGGTCACCACGATCGTCGGTGGCGCCGTCTTCGCCGTCGCGACGCTCACCGGGCGGCAACCGTCGCTCCTCGGCTCGTTCGTCGCGCCGTTCGTCGTCGGGCAGGTCGGCGCGTTCGTCGGCGTCAGCCTCGGCTATCTCCGGTGGCGAGGACTGAACCGCGAAGACATCGCGGCGTACCTCGGTATCCGGCGGCCGACCGTGGTCGAGTCCGTGATCGCCGTTATCGGTCCGGTGCTCGTGCTCGTCACCGCGCTGACCGTCAGCTCGATCGTGTTGCTGGTCGGGACGGAGCCGGCACAGAACCAGGGCGCCCAGATGACCCTGGAGAACCCCTCGATCATTCCGGTCATGATCGTCGCCATGCTGCTCGTCGTGGGCCCGTGCGAGGAGCTCCTGTTCCGCGGCGTCATCCAGAGCCGCGCGAGAGAGACCTTCTCCGCGATCCCCGCCATCCTCCTCGCGGCCGCCGTGTTCGCGCCCGCCCACGTGGTCTCGCTGAGCGGCGGCGTGGGCGCGATGCTGACGACGATCAGCATCCTCTTCGTCCCGAGCCTGATCTTCGGCGCGGTGTACGAGTACACGGAGAACCTCGTCGTCGTCGCCGTGATGCACGGGCTGTACAACAGTTTCCTCCTGACGATCGGCTACATCGTCATCACCTACGGGCCCGAGATGGAGAACGCGGGGCAGGCGGGTGCGGCGCTTCTGGGAGTGTAGGCGGACCGCGTCGGCGGCGACGGCGAGAGCCGTAACTACGGAGTACAGGCGGACTGAGGGGAGTAAGCCCCCTTCGGTTCGTCCCGACATTCGGCTGAGCGTCCGCGCCGTGGCCGGACTACCTTGTGGCGCGGACTTGCACCGGCGAGGATTCGCCGTTCCATCCGTTCCCACCCGTCGATCCTCATCGGGTTAGCTCCCTTCCCTTGCGGGTCGGTTCGCGCGGTCGCGGGTGACCCCGCGGCCGCCGCGGTCGCCGAATCGACCGCGCGAATCACGGGTCGGGGTGGGGGGTGTCGTTGCTGTTCCAGAGCCAGCCGTCTCCGACTCCGGGCGTGTGCCCGGTCGCCCGTCCGGCCGGTGGGGGGACTTTCCTCATGCCAGAGGCACGGGAGTCGGGCTCCCTCTGTCCGATCGCGTGTAGCCGACGCCCGCGAATAAGGGGTTCGGTCGCCGAGCGGGGACAGAGACGGCCGAGGCGGTCGGCGACGTCGAGAGCGGTCGGCGACATCGAAGTGGTCGGCGACGTCGAGAGCGGTCGCTCCCCGCCACGCTCCCCCGGGGAGCGGGGACGAGCCGCCGAGTTCGCAAGGGAAGCGTTCAAGTCGTCAGCAACGTAAGGGACTATCATGTCCGAGGCTCAGACCGTTCAGCTGTCGTACGACGACGGTGCACGAGCGGTCGAACTCGCGCGGGAGGCGGTCGAGTCGTTCGTCCGACACGGGCAGCGCGAACAACCAGGGAGTATGCGCGAGGCGTTCTACGCCCGAACGGGGGCGTTCGTCCGGTTGGAATCCACGAGGGGACGCGGGCGGCTCCGCGGCTGCGCCGGCGCGTGGGAGACCTCCGATCAGCTTGGTCACGCCATCGTCGAGGCCGCCATCAAGGCCGCCTCCGACGACTCCTGCGGCTCCGAGGTCGAACCAAAGGAGCTCGACAACATCACCGTCTCCGTGTTCGTCGTCTCGAACACGGTCCTCACCAACGACCCGCTCGCCGACCTGAAGGTCGGCACTCACGGCGTCGCCGTCGACGGCGGCAACTCGCACGGCTGGCTCTATCCGACGGTCCCCGTCGAAAACGGTTGGTCCGGCGCCGAGTTCCTCTCGCGCGCCTGCCGGAAGGCAAAGCTCGCGCCGAACGCGTGGGAGGACGAGGAGACGATGGTGACGCTCATCGAAGGGCAGGTGTTCCGAGAGCGCGCCGACGGCGGCGCGGTCGAAGAGCTGTAGCGGCCGCAGACACCCGTTTTCTCCCGATCCGTTACTCTACCTCGTCTCTGTCACTCCGCCTCGTCTCTGTCACTCCGCCTCGTCTCTGTCACTCCGCCTCGTCTCTGTCACTCCGCCTCGTCTCTGTCACTCCGTTCCGTACCCCACCGCCTCCGCGTCCGCGAGCGCGCGCTCCGCCGCTGCGTCGAGGTCGAACGCGTCGTCGGCGACCACGTCGCCGTCGCGGATCACCGGCTCCATGAGCGACTCGGCGCCCTCGGGGCCCGAGCGGTCCGCCAGTCCGACCGCGTGGGCGCCGTCGGCGGTGCGGTACACGTCCTTCGCGTCGGAGAGCTTGCCGCGCTTGGCGGCCGGCTCTCCATCGACTTCCACCACGTCGAGCGCGAAGTCGACCGGGTCGGCGTTCGAGACGTACCCGCCCACGCCGAACCCGTCGACGACGTCGCGAAGCCCGCGGAGGTCGTCGGGACCGAGCCCGCCGGAGACGTACACGTCGATATCCGCGTGACCGCGGACGTCCAGCTCCCACTGCACCTCCCGAACGATGTGCCGGAAGTCGCCGCGGCGCGAGCCGGTGGTGTCGAGCCGGACGCCGTCGAGGCGATCGCCAAGCGTCTCGACCGCGCGCAACACCTCGTCGACCTCGTCGGAGTAGGTGTCACACAGCGCGATCCGCGGGACCGACTCGTTGACGGCCTCGTCGAAGGCGCGCCACGCGGCCTCCTGTTCGCCCCGACCGAAGCAGATGGCGAGGGCGTGGGGCATCGTCCCCGACGCCTCTCGGCCGATCAGGTCGCCGGCGGCGACGTGCGAGAACCCGTCGAACCCGGCCAGGAGCGCCGAGCGCTCGACCGCCGCGGTCATCGAGGGATGGACGTGGCGCGCGCCGAACGAGAGGACCTGCGACTCCGGCGCCGCGACCCGACAGTCGAGGGCCGCGGTGGCGATCCCGGAGGCGTGCGAGAGGAAGCCGAGGAGCGAGGTCTCCAGCCGCGCGAACGCGAGGTACGGCCCCTCGATCCGCATCACCGGGCCGCCGTCGAACAGCCGCCCCTCCGGGATCGCGTCGACGTCGACGGTTCGGCCTTCCAAGAGCGCGACCGCGTCTTTCAACCCGGCGAACAGCTCGAAGTCGCCGTCGGGGAACTGGTCCGCGGTGACCTCGACGACGACGCGAGGATTTCTCCCCGCGTGTTCCAAGGCGGCCTCGGTCCGTTCGAAGTACGCGTCGGTCGCCCGCCCCTCGCGGACCGCGGCCGCGTCGACGATGTCGAAGTCGGTCATAGCCGACGGTTCGGCCGCGAGGGAGGAAAAGCCCCCTGAGTCGGGCGGGCGACCTCGGCCGAGCCCGACCGCTCAGGGACGCACGCGACGCGCGAAGAGGGCCACCGCCGCGAGCAGGCCGACGAGCGCGGCCGAGACGCCGAATCCGGGCACGCCGTCGTCGGTGGCGGCGTCGGGACCGGAGCCGCCGTCGTCCGCGTCGCCCCCGTCGGGGCCGGCGTCGTCGCCGTCGGAGTGGTTCCCGTCGTCTGACCCGACCTCGCCGCCGACGCCGTCGTCCCCGTCGTCCCCGTCAGCCCCGTCACCGTCGTCGTCTCCGTCGTCGGTCGAGGGGAGTTCGAGGTCGGCGTCCGGTCGGAGTTCGAGCACGTCGGCGGGCTCGGGACCGTGCGCGATCGTCACGGTGGTCCCGTTGCGTTCGACGCCGTAAGCCCCGCGGAAGTCCCCGTCCGCGACCTCGTACACCTCGCCCGCGGTGTAGTCGTCGCCGCCGTGGGCGGTCAGCATGCGCAGGTACGTCTCCCGGAACTCGGTCGCGTCCGCGGTCGTCTGCCACTCGGTCACCCAGACGTACCCGTCCTCTCCGTCGACCGCGGTCGTGTCGTCGCCGCTCCCGTCCGCAGTGGCGTTCCCGTCGTTCCGGTAGGGATACAGCTCGTCGCCCGCCCAGCCGGCGGTCGACTCGTGTGCGTAGTTGTAGTTCGCGCGGGTCCGGAGCTGCTCGTCCGGCTGCGTGTGAATCCGGATGTTCTCCCGAACCGTCGCGTCCGGGTCCAACACCGCGTGGCGGTACTCGTAGCTCTGGTACCAGAACATCACGAACATCGACGCCTCGCCGGCGGTGTCCGATCCGTTGACGCCCTGGTCCGGATACGTCTCCCAGCCGTCGGTCGCGGTGTCCTCGAAGGCGACCTCGCTGGTCTCGTAGTCGGGGTCGCGGTGTATCACCTCCGAGGTCGCGTTCGGCGGCCGGTTCATCGTCTCGTTGACGGCGCTCCACCCTCTCTCGTCGACGAGCGATTCGACGTAGAGCGCACCGTCAGAGTACGGCTGAAGGACGGTCTGGAGGATGCCGAAGTTGTAGTTGGGGACCGCCCCTCCGCCCCCACCGCCGGAGTCTGGCGGGGCGAGACAGCTCCAGTTGGCGGCACAGCGCGCGTCGTAGCGCTCCTCGATATGGACCGCCTCGCCCTCGACGATCCCGTCGACCGCGAGGTCGGCGTCCTGCGTGGCCCCGACGTAACGGGGCCGCGTGAGGTCGTGGTACTGGTCCTGCATCGCGTGGACCAACTCGTGTGCCAGCGTCGACGGGTCGATCTGCGGGTCCTCGCCCTCCGGGACGACGAGGACGATCCGGTCTTGGCCCGGCGAGTAGAACCCGGAGACCGCGCCGCCGTAGACGCTGTCGATCGCGTCGGACGCGTTCTCGTCCTCGCCGACGACGAACAGCGCCTTCCACACCTGGTCGTTCCAGCGCCGGAACTCGGCGTCGGAGCCGCCCGTACTCCCGCTCGCGGAGCCGTTCGTGAACTCGGAGCGCGTGACGGTCTCGACTGGCACGTCCTCGCGGAAGGGGCGCTCTCGGACGTGCTCGACGCGGGCCATCGTCAGGTGCGTCAGCTCTTCCAACTCGGGCTCGGTCAGCCCGTCCGTCTGGTTGAACGCGAGCTCGTCCTCGTAGTGGGTCCCGTTCCAGCAGCCGACGAGGTCGGTCCCGTCACCGACGCCGCACTCGGCGGCGGTCGCGCTGGCCGGGGCGTCTCCCGCGATCGCGGCCCCGGGAGAGACGGCGGCGGCCCCGCCGGCGCCGAGCGAGAGGAGGGTGATCGCGGCCGCGACGAACGAGAGGGTGAGAACCCGTCGCATAGGTGCGATTACGGCCGACCCGATAAGTAGTTTGTCGGTGTGATCGCGGCAGCGGCGCGACCGCGAGCGACACCGGGGTGACATCGGACTGCGAGCGGCGCCGGTGGTTTTTGAGCCCGGACGCCCAACCTCCGCGCATGCCGTACGACCCGACCGAGACCGCGGTGATCGTCGTCGACATGCAGAACGGGTTCTGTCACCCCGACGGGAGCCTCTACGCCGAGCCGAGCGAGGCGGCCGTCGAGCCGGTGACCGCCCTCGTCGACCGCGCCCGCGACGCCGGCGCGAGCGTCGTGTACACCCGGGACGTGCACCCCCCTGACCAGTTCGAGGACACCCACTACTACGACGAGTTCGACCGGTGGGGCGAGCACGTCGTCGAGGGGTCGTGGGACGCCGAGCTCGTCGGCGACCTCGACGTACGCGAGGAGGACCACGTCGTCGAGAAGCACACGTACGACGCGTTCTACCAGACGGATCTGGAGGGGTACCTCGACGCGCACGGCATCGACGACCTGCTGATCTGCGGGACGCTCGCGAACGTCTGCGTGCTCCACACCGCGGGCAGCGCCGGGCTCCGCGACTACCGGCCCGTCGTCGTCGAGGACGCGCTCGGCTACATCACCGAGGAGCACCGCGAGTACGCGGTCGACCACGCCGACTGGCTGTTCGGCGAGACGGAGGGGCGCGAGTCGATCGCGTTCGAAGAAGCGTGAGGCTGAGAAGCGTGACGACGGGAGAGTCGAGGATCTGCTGAGAGATTCGGCGAGTGCGATACCACGGACCGGATGTCGAGCGCCAAAATGTCGCCGTCCCTCGTGGTGCGGAGCTACCGTACCTCACCCCACGTGCCGACGAGTTCGCCCTCGTAGAACCGACGCTGCTGGAACCCGAGCGCGTTGCAGATCATCGTATGGCCCATGAACGAGACGGCGTAGTCGGCCATCCCGAACGGGTGGAGCTCACGCTGGTTGGCCGGTGGAAGGATAGAGCCGAGGAGACTGATCTCGGCGTCGCCAGCCCCGAGTGACCCGGCGGCCACGCCGTCACCGACGACCTCCTCGCCCTCCGATGACTCCTCGACACCCTGCATCCGTCCGGCGATGTCGCCGCCAGCAGCCGTGAAGGCGTCGTCGTCGATGACTGTCGCCGGTTGGTCGTTTTCATTGGGAACGTACCCGATCTGCGGACTCTTCCACATCTCGCGCTGGAGCGGCCTGATGTCGTCGAGCAGGTAGTGGTCGAAGTCCCGATCCGCCAAGTTCGCGATCCCGACCTCGATCGTCTGGATGTCCTCGGCAGACAGCGCTCCGGCGTCCCCCACGTCGAGTCGGTCGAGGAGGTACAGGCCCGTGTCCGTCAACACGAGATCGCCGCCCGCCTCGACAAACTCCTCGATCGCCGCGACGTACTCGTCGCTGTCACGACCGACATCGTGAGAGACGACGAGTTTGTCGTACCGACGCTTGCCGGAGTTGCCACGCATCAGGCGGCCGATCTGCACGTCGTGGACTCGCACACCCTCCATGCTCCCAGACTCCAGGTTCGGTTCGAGGTCGGCGAAGAACTGCATCGGATTGACGACGTACTCCTCCTGGGAGTACCCGAAGGCCTCCTCCGGGTCGGGGTGTTCCTCCTCGCTCTCGACGGTGACGAAGTCGGCCTCGACCGCTCCGTCACCGTCGAACTCGATCGACCAGTCGCCTTCCGCCGGTCTCGGGACGTAGAAGCTCCGGTCGTCCGTCTCGCCGAGATCGATGGTCCGAACGACTTGCCCTCCCGGATTGATCAGCTTCACGACGCCCTCGTCGGTCCCGCTGTCTGAGAGTCGCACTGCGAGGGAGTGCGTCTGACTCCGAGCGGGGGCGTCTGCCCGTCCGGACGGGCCCGGCTGCACCGTCCCGTGTCGGGTTTGGACCTCGGTCGCCCGTTCTCGGCCGGGGGCACCGCCATTTCCGGGACCACCGCCATTTCCGGGACCACCGCCATTTCCGGGACCACCGCCATTTCCGGGGCTCTCGTCGGTGTGCGACAGATCGGCCGACTTACGGGTGAGTTCCGAGGTCGTTACGTAGGCGGTGTCCTGACCGCCCGTCGCGACCGTCGCGTCGGTGTCCGCTGCGCACATCTCGGCGAACTCGCGCATCGAGATCCGATAGGTGGTCGCCAAGTGGCGCTCGATGTACGGGCGCCAGTTCACCCAGGCCCGCATCGCGAGTTCGGGGGCGACCGTGACGGCACCGAGACCGCCGAACTCCTCGGGCTGACCCGCCCATCCGAGCAGTCCGCCGGTGATGTTGTAGCCCAGCGAGTCGTAGATCGAGCCGTAGTCGAGCAGCTCGTCCGGAACGTAGTCGTCGGGGTCGCCGAATATGGTGTCCTTCCCCGCACGGGTAGTGTCGGCGGCGATCGCCTCCGGACTCTCCCACCGGTCGGTCATCGCCGCGTCGATGCGCTTGTTCACCTCGTCGAGGTTGTGGGTGCCGTCGTGTTCGTAGGCAGCGTTGGACTCGAGGTTCAACACCATCGTGTCCGCGAACCCCATCATGTGGTAGTCACAGAGGTACTCGACGTTGTCGTACCCGCGGAGGTGGCCGACGGTCGACAGTGCGTCCGGGACGACATCGTCGTACCCCACGTCGTAGCCGGGTCGTACGTCGGGGGCGTCCCCGTGGTCGGCCGGCCAGAACGCGGGATTCGCCCATCCGATCGTCGGGTACTGTCGGTTGGTGTCGACTTCCGACGCGTTCCCTCGGTAGTGGCCGTAATGGGGTGAGCCGAAGAAGGATTCGTACGGGTTCGGTCCGAACTGCGGCTTGCGGACCGTCCAGCCGTCCGGGTTGACGTAGACCCAGACGATGACGATGTCGTCGAGGAGGTCGGTGAATTCGTCGGCGTCGCCGCTGACGGCGTCCTCGATGATCCGGCTCCCGGCCTCGACGCCGGCGCGCTCGTTACCGTGGATGCCGACGATGAAGACCGCCTTGTCCTTCTCCTGGAACGACGCCTCGTCTTGAATGTCGTTGGTGAGTTCCGCGACGTAGATGTCCTGCGGGTCGGAGTCGTCGCCGGTGAAGAAGTTCTCCCAGCCGGGCCCCTGCCCGATCCGGTGGACGCGGACCATGTCCGGATACTCCGCCGCGAGGTGGTCGAGCCCCTGACCCACCTCCGGATGCGAGAGGAAGTCGCGCGCGTTCTCGACGTCGGGGAAGACGCTGTCCGCGTAGGGCTCGTCCAGCCGCCAGAACGGGTTGGCACCCGGCGAGAAATCGACGTGGTCGATGCCGCCGATCTCGTCGAAGGCGAACGCGAGTTCCTGTGCCGTGACGTTGGCGTGTGCAGACGGACTGGGACTGTCACGCGTCACCGCCTTCGGCGCTCGGTCGTCCTCGTCGATGTCCCAGTCGGGGTCACCGAACTCGTCGTAGAACGCGTCCAGCGACCCGCCGTCCGCGAACTCGATCGCGAGAGCGGCCTCGTACTCCGCGGGCGTCGAGTTGACGACGAACTCCGCGAGGTCCGTCATCGAGTCGTCCGTGACAGCCATTTGGGCCTCGCTCTGCCCGGCTGCCGCGCCCGGAAGCGAGAGCGCCGCTCCGGTCACGGCCGCAACCCGGAGGAACGTCCGTCGATCGACCGCCTCACCGTCGAACCTGTCTTCGTCCAGCGCCACCGCCTCTCGATAGGTGTACCGGGACGAGGTACCCGCTCGTTCTCCTGAGGCGTCTTCGCCTGTCTCTGGTTGTGTCATTGTGTAACGTGGGTGTCGCCACCGATTAGCAGAGTGACACCTACAGGCTAATAAGTTTAATCACCGCCGTTCACATAGGATTTTTTTAGTTTATTGTCGAGCTCGCTGACGGGATCAACACGCTCCGGCCGGATCCGCGCCGAGAGGATAGGCGGGAAGCTCGGTGAGCAGTAGGACCGGATCCGACGCGGTCTCGACGGACTCCCCGACCCCGTTATCAGCCGCGTGAATCGGCGTGTAACCCTTTTTACCGGCGACGGGGACCGTCGCGTATGGAACTCTCTCGACGCGGTATGCTCGGCGGGGTCGGGGCGGCGCTGGCGGTCGGCGCCGTCGGGTTCGCCGGCGCTACCTCGGTGGCGGACGGCGTGGCGATCGGCGGCGGGACCGCTTCCGGCTGGGACACGGTCGTCGGCGGTGCGATCGACGGCGACGCGGCCGGCGACGACGAGAGCGACGAGTCCGGGTCGGTCCCGGTCGATCCCGACGCCCCGTTCGAGGCGCGACTGCTCCGCGACGGCGACGACGACCGACGGCTCTTCGGCGCCGGCGACTTGGACCGCGTTCAGGGCGTGATCGCCGAGGGCGACGAACACCTCGTGTACGTCTCGCTCGGCGACGCGGGAATCGACGCGTTACAGGCGGGGCTGGTGGACGCCGGCGCGACGGACGATCCGGAGGGGTTCGTCGTGTCGATGACGCTCGACGGGACCGAGGTCAGGCGGGTCGAACTGGACGGGGCGACGGTGTCGGCGCTGACCGACGAGGAATGGGGCGGCGTGTTGACGCTCCCGTTCGGCGAGGAGTCAGTCGCGAAGTCGGTGTACGACTCCTTGGCCGACGCCTGACTCCGCGCGACCCACCGGTACGGCGCAACTCCAGATCGGTGCCCCTCCCAGATCGGCGCCCCTCCCGGATCGGCGCCTCTCCCGGATCGGGTCCCTCCCGGATCGGCGCCCCTCCCGGATCGGCGCCCCCGCCGAGGACAGCGGTTATGCCGGACGGGTCCGTTTGACCGGTATGAGCGACGCCGAGGAGAGGGCGAACGGCGCCGGGGGCGCGGAGAGTGCCGGATCGGGGGCGACAGCCGACGCCGGCGGCCGGCCCTGTCCCCTGTGTGAGACCCCGATGTACCACCGCCACTGCAAGTACGTCTGCCCGGAGCACGGGGTCGTGTACGACTGCTCCGACACCTTCTACTGACGCCGGCGATCGCGGCGGGAGAACCCGACCGCCGGCGGCCGGTGAGGCATCCACCGGATATCGAACTGTGCTGTGCGAACTGTTATGTTCTTGCAGTCCGACCCGTATGTTATGATTGGCGACCCGCTATCGACCTTCCCTGCCGGCTGTCAGAGGTCAGCATGGTAGAGAAAACGCAGGTTGCCCGGGGGAAGCGGATCCAGCGTCGGACCGGGAAGACGTTTCACGTCGCGACTCGGCTGCTTCCGGAGCGGATCCGTCACCCGACGTACGTGCTGTACGGCTTCTTCCGGATCGCCGACGAGGTCGTCGACGCCGCGGACACCGCGCCGCCGGACGAGCAGCGGGCGGAGCTCGACCGGCTCCGCAGGGCCGCGCTGGGCGAGGAAGCGACCGACGATCCGGTGTTGGAAGCGTTCGCCGCGGTCTGCGACGAGCACGGCATTCCCGATGCGGACGTGAACGCGTTCGTCGACGCGATGGCGAGCGACATCGACACGGACCGGTACGAGACCTACGAGCAGCTGGAGTCGTACATGGACGGCTCCGCGGCTGCCGTCGGCCGGATGATGACGGCGATCATGGAGCTCGACGGGGAGGCCGAGTCGAAGGCGCTCCCCCACGCGACGAAGCTCGGCGAGGCGTTCCAGATGACGAACTTCATCCGGGACGTGCGCGAGGACGTGGTCGAGCGCGACCGGGTGTACCTCCCGCTGGAGACGCTCCGTCGACACGGCGTGAGCGAGGATCAGCTCCTGAACCTGGAGTTCGACGCCGACGTGGCGGCCGCGATCCGCGAGGAGCTCGCCCGGACCGAACGGCTCTACGAGGAGGGGGTCGCCGGGATCAAGTACCTCCCCGAGGACTGCCAGCTCGCGGTGTTGCTCGCGGCGGTGCTGTACGCGGACCACCACCGGCTGATCCGGAACCTGGGGTACGACACGGTGTCGACGACGCCGGAGCTGTCGTTCACTCGCAAGATCTCGCTGCTCGTCCGGACCCGCTGGAAGTGGCAGTGGAACAAGGATCCCGAGGCGGTGTTCTACGAGATGTGCGGCGGCTTCGACGCCGGCCGCGACCACCGCGAGCACGGGCCGCACGGGCCGGGGATCGCCCAGTCCGACTGAATGGGAGGCGGGGAGACGTGAACAGGTCCCGGTTCGTCGGTCTCGCGCTCGCCGCGTTCGGAATCGTCTTCCTGTCGTTCGTCGTCCGCGGGACGACTCGGCTCGTCGCGCCCTACGAGGTCGCCGTGGCGCTGTCGGCGCCGATCCTCTTCGCCGCCGCCGCGTTGTTGGTCGGGCTGGTCGCGCTCGCGACGCTGGACGCGACCGGGATCCGGCCGCTGGAGTGAGCGGGGGGTTCGGCGCCGGGGCGAGAGTCGGAACGCCCTTTTGACCGCGGCACCGAGTGCGGGTATGGATGTACGAACCGTCGCCGACCTCTCGCCGGCCGAGCGCCGCGCCTTCTTCGAGCGCGACGCGGGCGTCGACGCGGTCCGCGACGACGTGAGCGAGATCGTCGGTCGGGTTCGCGAGGAGGGGGACGTGGCACTGCGGGAGTTCTCCGAGGAGTTCGACGGCGTGACCGTCGGCAACATCGACGTGACGGACGACGCGGAGCGCGCGCACGCCGAGCTCGACGACGCGGGCGACCCGGTGCTCGACGCGGTCCGCGAGGCGGCCGCGAACATCCGCGCGTTCCACGAGCGACAGCGCCCCGAGGACTGGCGCGAGGCGTTCGGCGACCGCGAGCTCGGCCGCCGGTTCCGCCCGCTCGATCGGGCCGGGGTGTACGTGCCCGGCGGCGCGGCGGCGTACCCCTCCAGCGCGCTGATGGGCGTGATCCCCGCGACCGTGGCGGGCGTCGACCACGTCTCGGTCGCGACGCCGCCGGCCGAGGAGCTGAACCCGGTGACGCTCGCGGCGGTCCACGAGGCCGGCGCCGACGCGGTGTTCCAGGTCGGCGGCGCGCAGGCGATCGCCGCGCTCGCGTACGGCACGGAGACGGTGACGAGCGCGCAGAAGGTGGTCGGCCCCGGCAACAAGTGGGTCACCGCCGCGAAGGCGGTCGTGCAGGGCGACGTGGGGATCGACTTCCTCGCCGGGCCGAGCGAGGTGCTCGTGCTCGCCGACGAGACGGCGGACCCCGCCCTCGTCGCAGCCGACCTCGTCGCGCAGGCCGAACACGACCCGAACGCCTCCGTGGTCGCGGTCACCGACGACGCCGACCTCGCCGCGGCGGTCGCGGAGGCGGTCGACGCGCAGGCCGCGGGCCGGGAGCGCGAGGAGACGATCCGGGCCGCCCTCGACAACGAGGCCTCCGGGGTGCTCCACGCGCGCTCGATGCCCGAGGCGGTGCTGTTCGCCGAGGAGTACGCGGCCGAGCACCTCTCGATCGTCGCCGACGACGACGAGGCCCTCCTCGATCGGATCTCGAACGCCGGGTCGGTGTTCCTCGGGCCGTACTCCCCCGTGGCCGCGGGCGACTACGCGACCGGGACGAACCACGTGCTGCCGACGAACGGCGGCGCGAAGCGCTACGGCGGGCTCTCCGTCGACACCTTCCTCCGGTCGTCGACGGTCCAGCGGCTCGACCGCGACGCGCTCGACGGCCTCTCGGACGCGATCACGACGCTCGCCGAGGCCGAGGGCCTGGAGGCCCACGCCGAGAGCGTCCGGAAGCGGTTCGAGTAAGCCTCCGGCGGACTCGATCGACCGCGCGCCCCCGCAGAAACGGTTATCTCTCGCTGTCGCGTCTCAGGCGACATGATTCCCTCCCTGCCCGCGTTGTTCGAAGGGCTCACCGCGGTCGAGGCGACGGTCGCGGTCCTCGCGGTCTCCGTCGTCGCCGCCCTCGGGATGGAGTTCGTCGTCCTGCGTGTCGCCCGCCGGTACGTCTCGGCCACCGACTCCGGGTACGACGACATCGTCATCTCCTCGCTTCGCGCGCCGCTCGTCGTCACCGCCGCGCTCGCCGGGGTGTTCGTCCTCACCCAGGTCCCCGCGATCCGATCGTCCGTCCTCGTCGACCCGCAGCTGCTCGACGACATCTTCGGTCGGCCGTCGCTGTCGGTCATCGTGCTGGTGTGGGCACACGCCGCGAACGGCGTCGTGAACCGGGTCGTCGCCGCCGTCAACGAGGAGGGCAGCCGGTTCGACTTCGCGCCCGTCTTCTCGAACGTCTGGACGCTCGCGGTCCTCGTCGGCAGCGCCGGGACGCTGCTGTGGCTGTGGGGCATCGAGATCACGCCGCTCCTTGGCGCCGCGGGGGTCGCCGGCATCGCGGTCGGCTTCGCCGCGAAGGACACGGTCGCGAACTTCTTCGGCGGCATCGCGCTGTACTTCGACGACACCTACAAGATCGGTGACTACATCGTCCTCGACGACGGCACCGCGGGGACCGTGATCAAGGTCGGCGTGCGCTCGACGACGCTGCTCACCCGCGACGAGGTGCTCGTGACGGTTCCGAACGCCGCGCTCAACGCCGCGAAGGTGACCAACGAGTCCGCGCCGCAGAGCCGGCGTCGCGTCCGGGTGCCGATCGGCGTCGCCTACGGGACAGACATCGACGCGTTCGAGGCGCTCGCGGTCGAGGTCGTGGGGGCGGAGCCGCTGGTCCTCGACTCCCCGAAGCCGCGGGCGCGGCTCCGCTCGTTCGGGGACTCTGCGCTGCAGTACGAGCTGCTCTGTTGGGTCAGGGGACCGACGCGACGGCGGCGCGCCCAACACGAGCTCAACCGCGCGCTGTACAAGGCGCTGGCCGCGGCCGACATCGAGATCCCCTACCCCAAGCGCGACGTGACGGTCACCGCCGCGGCCGACGGCCCCGATCCCGGCGTCGCCGACAGGCAAGCGGGCGCTCCGTCGCCCGCCGCCGACGAGCCGGCCGCGGCGGCGCGCGACGGCGACCGGGCGGGGTGAGCAGGGCAACTCGATCGTCGCCTCGGCGCCGCCGAGCGCCTCGGCGCCGCCCTCAGGACCGGTCGGCGAAGACGACCGCGTCGCAGTCGGCGCAGGCGCGGACGGCGCGCTCGGGGTCGCCGCTGACGCCACCGGGGCCGCCACAGCAGTTCCGGAGGGTCGTCTCGCGGACCGGCCCGTCGCAGACGGGACACGTGTCGAGGAACGCGCGGAGCGGCCGCGCCGCCCGCCGGGCGACCGCGTCGTCGACGCCCCGCTCGCGGAGCGTCTCCGCGGCCGCCGTCTCCGCCAGCGCGACCGGGCGGCTCAGCCAGGCGTCGCGCCCGCCGGCGAGCAGGATCCGGCCGTCGTGGACCCGTCCGTCGATGCCGGGGCCGGCGAGCGCCGCCGCGCGCTCGGCGAGCGCCTCGTCGGGGCCGCGACGGAGCGCGTCGATCCGGTCGGCGAGCGCGGCGCGGAACGAGTGGTCGAGGAGGAGCGTCTCGCCGTCGTCGACGAGCACGCCGGCGTCGACGAGCGTCGCCACGAGAGCCTCCGGGTCGACCGGACCGCCGTCTCCGCGGCTCTCATTGCCCTCGTCGTCCGCACTCCCGGCACTCGGGGCGATGCCGGCGTCGTGTCCGGGACCGAGGGCCGGCTCGCCGACCTCCGCGTCGCCTTCCGCCGGTTCGCCGTTTGGCGGGTCGCCCTCAACCGGGTCGCCCTCCGCCGGATCGCCGTTTGGCGGGTCGCCCTCCGCCGGATCGCCATCGACCGGGCCGTCCCCCGCCGCTTCGACCGTGACCTTCCCGTCGGCGAGCGAGTCGGAGTCGATCCCCGCGCGGTGGTCGGGCCCGACGTCGATCGGGAGCGGGGCGACGAGCCGCGGGGCGAACCGCGGCGTTCCGGGGACGACGTAGCCGCGGAGCCAGATCGCCGCGCCGCCGAGGGCGGCGGCGAGGAGGCCGAGCGACCGGCGGCGCCGCGAGAGCAGGCCGGCGACGACCGCGACGCCGAGCGCGTTGACGAGGGTGCAGGGGAGACAGCGGTTCTCGCCGGTGTGCTCGGGATCGGCGAGGGCCTCGACCGCGTCGCGCAGGGCGCCGGGGCCCGACCGGTCGTCGCTCATAGGTCCACCCCGGGAGTGTGCTGGAGCGGCTCGCCGTGGACGGCGCGGTAGGCGCGGGGGAACGCCGCGAGCCCGAGCGGCTGCACGATCCCGCCGAGCAGGGCGAGCCACAGCGAGCCGGCCGCCGTCGCCGCCGCCGCGACCCCGACCGTCGAGAGGAGGAAGAGGGCGCTGAAGTAGCCGACCCGCAGGGGGAGCGTCGCCAGCTCGCCGCGGCGCGGCCACGCGCCGACGTCGAGCGTCTTCGCCCGGAACAGCGCGAGCGCGACGCTCCCGAACCCGATCGCGAGGAGCCCGGCGATCGGGACCGCGTCGGGGGAGCGCGTCTGGAGGACGAGCACCGCGACGAACGCGGGCGACGACAGCAGCGATATCTCCGCGCCTCCGAAGAACACGCGTTCGAGCCACTGAACCGCCCCGTCTCGTAGCCGTCCCACGGTCGCGCCGGTTGAACCCATGACTGACAGCCACTCGGCGCTCGGGATCCATAGCCGTTCCGACGGAACCGAGAGGAGACGCGCGGGAGTCGAGAAGCGCGGTCAGTCGGCGGTCCGTCGCGAACGCGCGCGCTCGATCAACAGTGAGTGTTGGCAACAATAATTATATATAGGCGGATTTAGTAACAACAGCTGTAATGGTCGACAGTGAATCCGATCACGAGACCGGACGTGTGGGGGTATCGCGGCGACAGTTCCTGGAGGCGACAGGCGCCGCGGGGGCGGCCGTCGGGCTCGCCGGCTGTTCCGGCGGCGGGGGCGGCGACGGGCCGATCCAGATTACGATGGACAGCGAGTGGGCGGGGATCTCCGACTCGGTCAGCCAGAGCCTCCACGACGCGGGGCTCGACGAGGAGATCGAGATCGAGATCCTGCCGGGCGACTTCGAGTCGGGCGCGCGCCGGTCCGAGTTCACCTCGGCGCTGGACGCCGGGCGGGCCAGCCCGGACATCTTCATGATGGACTCCGGGTGGACGATCCCGTTCATCGCGCGCGGCCAGCTCGTGAACCTGAGCGAGGAGCTCTCCTCCGAGACGCTCGATTACGTCCAGAGCGACTACCTCGACAGCGCGGTGAGCACCGCGAGCGACCCGGGGAGCGGCGACCTGTTCGGGCTCCCGCTGTTCCCGGACTACCCGGTGATGCACTACCGGAAGGACGTCGTCGAGGACGCCGGCTACGACCCCGAGGGCGAGAACTGGGCGACCGAGCCGATGAGCTGGCAGGAGTTCGCCGAGATGGCCGCCGACGTGTGGGAGCAGAACGGCGGTCCCGACGGCGACGGCTTCGACTACGGGTTCACCACCCAGGCCGACAACTACGTCGGGCTCGCCTGCTGTACGTTCAACGAGACGATGACCGCCTTCGGCGGCGCGTACTTCGGCGACCACGAGAACCTCTTCGGCCCGATCGGCGACCGGCCGATCACGGTCAACGAGGAGCCCGTCCACGACACGATCCGCATGATGCGGTCGTTCATGGAGGGGCCCGACGCGGAGTACGCCCACCCCGACTTCCCGCAGATCTCGACGACCGACCTGCTGTCGTTCACCGAAGAGCCGGCTCGCGAGCCGTTCACGTCCGGGAACGCGATCTTCATGCGCAACTGGCCGTACGCGATCCCGATCAACCTCGACTCCGACAGCTTCGACCCGGCGGACTACGACGTGATGCCGCTCCCGTACGGCGTCGAGGCGGGCGAGGGCGCCTACGAGGGAACCGGCGGCCCCGCCGGGGCGCTCGGCGGCTGGCACCTCACGATCAACCCGAACACCCAGCGGCTCGACGAGTGCGTGCAGGTGCTGGAGGCGTTCGCCAACGAGGAGGTCATGACGAGCAACTTCGCCGAGGGCGGGTACCTCCCGCCGGACCCGTCGGTGACCGAGTCGGTCGACCCCGACGACGTGGGGGCGCTCGGCGACTTCCTGGACACGCTCGCGGTCGCGGGCCAGAACACGGTCCCGCGCCCCGTCACCGTGGCGTGGCCCGACCAGAGCCCGCAGGTCGCCTCCGAGGTCTCGGCCGCCTACCAGGCCGATAAGTCGCCGGAGCAGGCCATGTCCGACCTGCAGAGCTCGCTCGAATCGATCGAGTCAGACCTGGCCGAGTAACGAGGGCCGAGCATGTCAACCGACACGCGAGCGGACGAGGGGGGATCGCTGCTCGCCCGGCCGCTCAACTGGCTGGAGACGCAGAGCGAAGAGGTGTACGCCTACGTCCTGTTAGCTCCCGCGTTCCTGCTGCTCGCGGTCGTCGCCTTCTACCCGCTGATCGAGACGTTCCGGTTCTCGCTGCTCGCGGACGCGGTGGCGTCGGCGGATCCGTTCGGCGAGTTCATCGGCCTCGACAACTACGTCGACCTGCTGACCGGCGACACGAACTTCACGCAGCAGTTCATCTCGGTATCGACTACGGACTCGTTCCCGTTCGTCGAGTTCGGGGCGCCGTTCCTCCAGCAGGCGCTGTTCGTCACGCTGGCGTTCGCGATACTGAGCGTCCTCTTCGAGACGCTGATCGGGTTCGGGCAGGCGCTCGTGCTCGATCAGGACTTCTACGGCCGCCGGTGGGTCCGGGTGTCGATCATCATCCCGTGGGCCATCCCCATCGTCATCCAGGGGATGATCTTCTTCCTCCTGTTCAACCCGACCATCGGCTTCGGGACCGAGTTCATGCAGTGGCTCGGCGTGTTCGGCGACAACCCGCTGTCGAGCAGTTCGGACTCGTTCATGATCGTGTTGGTCGCCGACATCTGGAAGACGACCGCGTTCATGGCGCTGCTCATCCTGGCGGGGCTCCAGAGCATCGACCGCGGGCTCTACGACGTGGCGAAGGTGTCGGGCGCCTCGCCGTGGCAGCGGTTCCGGTACATCACCCTGCCGCTCGTGGCGCCGGCGCTGCTCGTCGCGATGCTGTTCCGGACGATGGACGCGATGCGCATCTACGGGCTGATCGACGCCACGGCGGGCTGTGAGACCGTGCCGTCGCTGACCTGCCTCGTGATCATCGCGCTGCAGAACAGTCGGCGCTGGGCGACGGCCTCCGCGGTGGCGTTCCTGACTGCGGTCGTCATCAGCGCGTTCGTCGTGTTGTACCTGCTCGCGCTGCGCAACAGCGAGGGAGGTGTCGCATGAGCGCCGACCCTACCGCCGACGAGTCGGCCGACGGGGACGACCCGACCGTCGAGATGGCGGAACAGGCGAAGGCGGACGAGCCCGAACTCGACCGCGGCCTCGTCGAGGCGTGGGCCGCGAAGATGATCTCCAACCCGGACCGCGCGTACCGGGCGACGTTCTACGTCGCGACGATCTTCTTCCTCGTCACGACGCTGTTCCCGTTCTACTGGCTGCTCGTGGTCGCGCTGACACCGCGGAACAACCTCTCCGAGGTCGGCGTGTTCCTCCCGGCGGGGTTCAACCCGGCGGCGTTCATCGAGGTCTTCCAGACGCTGCCGTTCCACCGGTACGTGTTCAACAGCTTCCTGATCGCGACGATCGCGACCGTCGCGGTGCTGCTCGTCGGGAGCCTCGCCGGCTACGTGTTCGGTCGGCTCCGGTTCCGGGGACGCAACGCGATGCTGCTGTTGGTGCTCGTCACGTCCTTCTTCCCGCCGGCGGCGTTCTTCATCCCGCTGAACCGGCTGTTCAACACCAACGTCGACGTGTTGCGGCCGCTGATCTCGGCGGGGTCGCTGTACAACACCCCGTACGCGATCTTCATCCCGCTGTCGGCGATCTTCCTGCCGCTGTCGATCTTCATCCTGATGACGTTCTACTCGCAGATCCCCGACGGGCTGGAGGACGCGGCCCGCGTGGAGGGGACGACCCGACTCGGCGCGCTGTTCCGGGTCATCGTCCCGCTGTCGGCGCCGGGCGTCGCGACCGCCGGCGTGTTGACGTTCATCTCGGTGTACAACGAGTACTTCTTCAGCTCGCTGATGACCGACGGACGGCCCGGGAGCTGGGCCCCGATGCTCGAAGGGATACTGCGGTTCCAGGGCGAGTTCGAGGTGCTGTACAACCTCATGGCGGCGGCCAGCATCGTCGCGGTGCTGCCGGTCGCCATCCTCGTCGTCGTCGCGCAGGAGAAGATCGTGAGCGGACTCACCACGGGGGCGGTCAAGGAGTAACCATGGCATCAGTCACACTAGAGGGAATCACGAAACGGTACGAGGACGTAACGGCAGTCGACGACATGAACCTGGAGATCGAGGACGGCGAGTTCGTCACCTTCGTCGGCCCCTCCGGGTGCGGGAAGTCGACCACGATGGAGACGATCGCCGGCCTCACGCTGCCCACCGAGGGCACCATCGAGATCGGCGGGCGCGACGTGACGAACCTCCCGCCGAAAGACCGGGGGATCTCCATGGTGTTCCAGAACATCGCGCTGTTCCCGCATATGGACGTGTACGACAACATCTCCTTCGGGCTCCGGCTCCGGAAGTACGAGCAGGAGGAGGTGGACCGGCGCGTCGAGGAGGCGGCCGACATCGTCCAGCTGGAGGGGATGATGGACCGGATGCCGAGCGAGATGTCCGGCGGGCAGCGCCAGCGGGTCGCGATCGCCCGCGCCATCGTCCGGAATCCGGACGCGTTCCTGATGGACGAGCCGCTGGCGAACCTCGACGCGGAGCTGCGGGTCCACATGCGCACCCAGCTCCAGCGGCTCCACCGAGAGCTCGACACGACGATCATCTACGTCACCCACGACCAGGCGCAGGCGATGACGATGTCCGACCGGATCGCGGTGATAAACAGCGGCGTCCTCCAGCAGGTGGCGCCGCCGCTGGAGTGTTACAACGAGCCCGCGAACCTGTTCGTCGCCGGCTTCATCGGGTCGCCCGCGATGAACTTCATCGAAGGGGAAGTCGTGGACGACGGCTTCGAGTCCGTCTACACGCAGATCGACTTCGACCCGGAGACCCACGGCGTCTCGCCGGGCCAGGAGATCACGGTCGGGATCCGCCCCGAGGACGTGTTCTTGGAGGCTGACTCCCGGAAGGCGGCCTCGCCGACGAAGGCGTTCGACGCCGTCGTCGACGTCATCGAGCCGATGGGGAAGGAGGTGAACGCCTACCTGCTGTTCGACCGCGACGTGGAGGCGAGCGCCGAGGGGCGCGGCGAGGGGCAGCTCCTCATCAACCTCGCGCCCGACACGGAGATCGCTGAGGGCGACGACATCCGGATCGTGATGGACCGCGAGAACGTCCACCTGTTCGACCGGGCGAGCGGCGACGCGATCACGCACTCACTGGAGTGACGGGGTCGCCGGGGGAGCGCTCCCGGCGCGGACCGAGTTTCCGAGCGGGAGACGCCCTTATTCGACGCTCACGACCGTGATCCGATGGGCCTCGACGGCCTCGACCATCGCGCCCCAGCCGCCGACCTCGACGGGGCCGTCGTCGGTCTCGACCACGAGGGCGACCCGACCGCCGTAGCTCGCGACGGTCTCGGCGGCCACGTCGTCGTCGCCGGTGACGATGACCTCGGAGAGGGGGCCTTCCACGACGCGGTCGGCACCGGTGTCGGTGTCGGTCCCCTCGATCCGGACCCGGACCGTGTCGCCGTCCCGGAGGAGCGGGGCCACGTCGCGGACGCAGTACCGGATGTCGATGTAGTCGATCGGCGGATCGTCGTCGAGAGCGGTGTAGATCGGCTCCCAGGTGTCCCACTGGGTCGTGAGGAAGTACCAGTGGAACACGTAGGTGTGGGTGCGGTCGTCGACGAGCACGCCGTACTCGTTGGTCGACCCGGCGTGGGGCGCGAAGCAGGTCCGCGTCCGGTCGACGATCACCACGAACGGGGAGGGGAGCCGGCGGTGGCGCGCCTCCGAGCAGACCTCGGCGAGGTCCTCCGCGTCGGGCAGCGACTCGGCGTCGCCGTTCGGCGTGTGGACGGAGAGGTTGACCCGGACGCCGTTCTCGGTTGCGGCCCGCAGCGCGGGGCGGAGCCGCTCGAAGTGCTCGACGCCGAGCGAGACGTTCACTTGCGTGTCGGCGTCGCGGATGAACTCGTCGGCGTTCTTGATCACCGTCTCAAAGCGGGTGACGATGCTGACGGTGGACTGCTCGACGGAGGGCTCGTTCCAGCGCCGCTCGATCTCCTCGGTCGCCTCGGTGAACCGGTTCGCTCGCGTCCGGAGGTCCTCGGTGATCTCGTCGAGGCTGTTGGCGCGGGCGTACAGCGACTCCTGCTCGTAGGTCTCGATGTAGCCGGCGCTCTCCAGGTCGCGCAACACGTCGTAGATCCGGGGGTCAGGGACCCCGCTGGCGTCGGCGATCCGGGTGACCGGCGCGGAGCCGAGTTCGAGGACGGTCACGTAGGCGTCCGCCTGATACGGCGAGAGCCCCGCGTCCTCCAGGGTCTCGGTGAGTTCTTCGCGGTCCACCTTCATCCTCCGCGTGCGGTTCCACGGCGGCTCGCGCGGTCGCGGCGACCCGCTCCGTCCGCGCGATCGCAGCCACCCGCCGCGCCCCGGGCGACGGCGACGCCTTTCGGTCGATATCGGTCGGTACGTGGTCCTGCCATGTCCTCAACTACCACGGCCGTGATAAAACGTTTTATTTCCGTGACGAGGGATCGCCGCCGACCGACCGCCGGTCCGACTGAAAAGGCTTTATTCGGTCGCTGACGGAGGACGCGTATGCACGAGACGCCGGAGAGCGACGGCGGTCGCTCGCGGTCGCGGTGGACCAGAGCGCAGGCCGCGTCGATCGAGCGCCGCCACGGGAACGTCGCGCCGCCGGCGGGCGCTCCCGCGGCCGACCCGTTCCCGGAACTCCACGTCTGGGACACGTGGCTGCTCCGCGACCGACACGGCGATATCGCCGACGTGGGCGGGTACCGACTGGCGTTCTCGCTGACGGCACCGGCCGACTTACTCCCCGGGAAACGCCACGACGTGGCCGAGATACGGTGTTTCTACTCGCCGGACGGGAGGGAGTGGCGCGACGCGGGTCCCGTGTTCGACGGCGGCGCGCTCGGCCAGCGCCAGTGGGCCGGCTCCGCGCTGTACGACGACGGGGAGGTCTACCTCTACTACACCGCCGCCGGCGACGAGACCGCCGACGAGATGACGTACACCCAGCGGATCGCGGTCGCGCACGGCGGAACGGTGCGCGCCGACGAAGGCGGGATCGAACTCTCCGGCCCGTGGACCCACGAGACGCTGCTGACGCCGGACGGCGAGTGGTACGAGACCGAGGCGCAGTCGCGCGGGATGACCTACACCTTCCGGGACCCGTGGTTCTTCGAGGACCCGGCGACCGGCGAGACGCACCTCCTGTTCGAGGCGAACGCGCCCGCGCCGGAGCGGGAGGGCGACGACCCAGCGACGGCGCACCGACGGGAGTTCAACGGCTGCGTCGGCGTCGCGGTCTCCGAGTCCGGCGACCCGCTCTCGTGGGAGCTCCGACCGCCTCTGCTGGACGCGGTCGAGGTCAATCAGGAACTGGAGCGCCCGCACGTCGTCGTCGCCGACGGCCGCTACTACCTGTTCGTCTGCAGCCACGTCCACACGTTCGCGCCGGGCGTGACCGGTCCCGACGGGCTCTACGGGTTCGTCGCCGACGCGCTCGACGGCGAGTACCGCCCCCTGAACGGGTCGGGACTGGTCGCCACGAACCCGCCCGAGGCGCCGTTTCAGGCGTACTCGTGGATGGCGTTCGCCCACGACGAGGTGGTGCTCGTCCAGAGCTTCCTCAACTACCACGACTTCGCGGGCGATTCGCTCGACGCGATCGCCGACCTCCCCGAGGCCGAGCAGCGCGAGCGGTTCGGCGGGACGCTCGCGCCGACGCTCCGGCTCGCGGTCGACGGCGACCGCACTCGGCTGCGCGGGACCCTCGACGCGTGGCGGATCCCCACCCCGGACGAGCCGCTGCCGCCGGCCGACGACTCGGAGCTTCCCGACGGCGACGCACTCGGGGGGCGAATCCGGGAAGGCGGGAGCGCCGGGGGGTACGTCGCGGGACCGAGCGGGGCTGTCGACGACGGGGCGGTCGACGACGGGATGATCGACGACGAGTCAGCCGACGGCGGAGGGGGCGAGTCGCTCCGCAACGCTGGATCCGGAGAGAGCGACGGTTCCCACGGCGCGATCTGACGGTCAGAGTTCCTCCGAGCGGTCATGGGCGGGAGAGCCGGCCGACCCCCGGACCTCGGTAGAAGGCTTATGACTAACCGTCCGATAAGTTCGGGCATGGAGCGAAGGACCTCGCAGAAGCGGCCCTGGCTCGCCGCCCTGCTCGGCGCGCTCGCGACCGGATTCGGCCACCTCTATCTCCGGCGGTGGCGTCGCGCGATCGGGTGGTTCGCGGCGCTGTTCGCGGTGAGCTACGCCTTCGTCGACCCGGCGGCGATCGAGGCGCTCGCGGCCGGCGATCCCGTCGACCCGCTGAGCGTCGCCCCGACCCTGATCGTGGGCGGCGCCAGCGCCGTCGACGCGTACGTTCTCGCCCGGGCGCAGAACGCGATCGCCAGAGCGAGAGACGCCGCCGACGGGTCGGTCGCCGCGGACGCGAGGGCGAGCGACGAGACCGGAGAGAAGGCGGAGAACTGTCCGAACTGCGGCAGGGAGGTAGACCCCGAGCTCGACTTCTGCCACTGGTGTACGGCGGACCTGTCGGGGAGCGCGGAGAGCGATGGCGTGGACGGGGGCGATGGCGGGGGCGCCGAAAGCGAGCGGTCGGGGCGCTAAGCGTCGACCCGCCGGAGCGTCGCGTCGACGTACTCCTCGGCGGTTGCTCGGGCACGCTCGTACTCGCTCACGTCGTCGAACACCACCGACCGGGTACGGGCGCCCTCGACGATCGTCAGCAGCGACCGCGTGACGCGGTCGGCGTCGACGTCCGCGAAGGCGTTCTCGTCGATCCCGTGATTGATGACGGCCTTGACCAGGTAACGGACGTACTCGTCGTTCTGCCGGAATCGCTCGGCGAACGCCTCGTTGTAGGGCGCCTGACTCCGCATCTCCAGCAGCGCGACGGACAGGTCGGGGTTCTCCTGCGGCGCGACGAGCAGCTTGTCGAGCAGAACCGTCAGGCGCTGTTCGGGGTCGGTGGTCTCGATCTCGCGGATGGAGGCGACGAACCGGTTCAGGATGTAGTCGAGAAACGCCGCCAACAGCTCCTCTTTCGTGTCGTAGTGGTAGTGTATCGCGGCGGTCGATTTGCCGTACTCCGCCGCGATCCGCTTTATGGTGAGATCGGCGTACCCGTACTCGCGGAGCGCGCGGTAGGTCGCTTTCATGATCTCCTCGTCCGTCTCCGAGAAGGTCCGCCCCGATGGTTCGGCCATGTCACGACGCTTCCGGCCACGGGCGAATAACGATTGCGGCCGAACGCGCGAAACACCTGTAAGAACTTACCGTACCGTCATCCGTCAGAGACGGCTGAAAAGCATAGAAGCCAGGTTTTCGTAGTATTCCTCGGCCCAGAACATTTTTGACTGACTAGTTAGTAAGTTCGGTATCGACCACGATGGATGATAGAGCGACGGTGAACCCGACGACTGCGTTCCGTACCGGCCCCGAACGGACAGACACGGGGGGTCGCCCCTCGGTCGACGAACTCCGAAAGCGCGCGAGGGCGTCCCGCTGATGGGGCTCATCGAGCGTATCGACGCCCTGTTCAAGGGCCCCGAGGAGTTCGATCTCACGTCGGGCGGGATCGCGAAGCCGCTCTTCTTCCTCTCGATGCCGATCGTCGTCACCAACCTCTTCCAGACGGCGTACAACCTCGCGGACACGTTCTGGCTGGGGCAGTACAGCACGGACGCGCTCGCGGCGATCAGCTTCGCGTTCCCGATGGTGTTCCTGCTGATCTCGCTCGGGATGGGGATCTCCGTCGCCGGCAGCGTGCTCGTCGCCCAGTACACCGGGGCGGACGAGGCGCGCGAGGCCGAGTACGCCGCCTCGCAGACGGTGACGTTCGCGGTGATCGCCTCGGTGCTCCTCGGCGGCATCGGCTACTTCTTCGTCGGGGAGTTCCTCGATCTGATGGGCGCCTCGGCGGACGTGTTACCCCTCGCGTCGAGCTACATGGAGGTCATCTCGCTGGGGCTCGTCGCCATGTTCGGCTTCGCGGTGTTCATCGCGCTCATGCGCGGGTACGGCGACACGATCACCCCCATGCTCGTGATGTTCGGCTCCGTCGTGCTCAACATCGCGCTCGACCCGTTCCTCATCTTCGGGTGGGGGCCGTTCCCCGCGCTCGGGATCGAGGGCGCGGCGATCGCGACCGTGTTCTCCCGGGCGCTGGCGCTGATCGTCGGGCTGGCGATCATGTTCCGCGGGGTGCGCGGAGTCCGGATCAACCTCCGCGATATGGTTCCCGACGCGAGCTACCTGCGCCGGCTCCTCCGCATCGGCCTGCCGGCCTCGATCGAGGGGACCGGACGGGCGGTGTCGATGAACCTCCTGCTGTTCATCGTCGCACTGTTCCCCGACCCGGTCGTCGCCGCCTACGGGATCGGCACGCGGGTGTTCTCCGTGGTCTTCCTGCCGGCGATCGCGGTCGCCCGCGGCGTGGAGACGATGACCGGCCAGAACATCGGGTCGGGCAAACCCGACCGGGCCGAACGGGCCGCGAACCTGGCGGCCAAGACGCTGTTCGCGGTCCTCTCGGTCGCCGGCGTCGTCGTCTTCCTCGTCCCCGAGCCGATCGTCTCCGTGTTCGTCGGCGCCGAGCAGGCCGACGCCGGCCGCGTGGTCGCAGTCGGCTCGCAGTTCCTCCGCGTCGTCGCGCTGACGTTCGGCTTCATCGGGATCATGCGCGCGTACACCGGGAGCTTCCGCGGCGCCGGGAAGACGCTCACCGCCGCGGCCATCTCGGTGTTGATGCTCGGGATCGTCCGGTTCCCGATCGCGTGGGTCGCCGCCGGGCGGATCGGCGAGACCGGCATCTGGCTGTCGTTCGCGGTGTCGAACGTCGTCGGCGCGGCCGTCGCGTACGCGTGGTACCGGCGGGGGGCGTGGCGCCGCGGCGACCTCACCGACCGTGGCGTCGCCGGCGACATCGACGAGCCGGTGGCGGCCGCGGAGTCGACGGACGACTGAGCGACGAGGCGTCCGTTCGCCGATCGACGTTTCGGCCGCTCACTCCCCGCCGGTCGGCATCGCCTCGCCGAGCGCCCACGCCGACAGCGACGCGATCTCCGCGCGACCGCCCTCGGCGCGCACGGAGACGCCGACCGCGTCGTCGCGGGTGGGGTACACCCGGCTCGTGAGACAGCGCCGCCCGTTCGCGTAGATCTCGATCACGGAGCGGTCGAGGAAGACGCGCACGGAGAGCGGCTCGTCGTAGGGGGGGACCGCCATCGACTGTTCGTCGGCGAACGCGCGGGGGTCCAGACTCGACGGGGCGCGGTCGACCGACAGCGTCCCGTCGCGCGCGTAGCGGATCGGAGTGCATTCGGCGCGATCCGGCGTCTCGAACACCGAGAGCTCGACCAGCTCGGCGTCGTCGAGCGCGATCTCTGCCCGGATCTCGATCGCCGCGCCCGAAAGGTCGAGCCGGCGGCGGTCGTCGGGCGCGAGAGATATCGCCTCGTCGGCGGCGATCCGCTCCGTCCGGAGGTCGGTCACCTCGTCGGCGGGGCGCTGGCGGAGGTCGCCGTCGGGGCCGGACTCGATCACGCGGGGCAGCGAGAGCGCGCCCGACCAGCCGGCGTCCCACTGCGCGTCCACGTCGCGAGCCTCGGGGAGCCACCCCCACGTGAGCGAGCGGCCGGCGCCGTCGTCCGCGTCGCCGTCGTCTCCGTCGTCGCCGTCGTCGCCGTCGACACCACCGCCGTCGGCGTCGCTCCCGCCCGCGTCCGTCAGCGACTGCGGCGCGTAGAAGTCGCCGTGGTCGAGCAGCCCCTCTGACTCGACCGCGAACTCCCCGTCCTCGACGCTCCCGAGGAAGTAGACGACGTTCTCGTAGTCGGAGACGTGGAGGAGCCGGCGGTCGCCTAAATCGAGCAGTTCGGGGCACTCCCACACCGCGGCGGCGTCGGGTCCCCCGGCGAGCAGGGGACCCTCGTAGGTCCACTCGGTGAGCGTCTCGGAGGTGTACAGCAGGGCCGCACCGCCGCCGTCGGCGAGACCCGTTCCGATGAGATGGTACCAGCGGCCGCCCTCGCGCCAGACGTTGTGGTCGCGGAACTCGGCGCGCCAGTGCTCGGTTTCGAGCACGTCGAGGTCGGCCGGCGGCGACTCGATGACGGGATTACCCCCGTGCTTCTCCCACGACCGAAGGTCGGGGTCGTCAGTCGTCGCGAGGCAGGGAAGCTGATCGCGGCCGTTGCCGCCGGTGTACAGCAGGGTCGGGGTGCCGTCGTCGTCGACCGCACAGCCCGACCAGCAGCCGTCGCGATCGGGGCCGTCCGGGGAGGGCGAGAGCGCGACCGGCTCGTCGCGCCACGTCACGAGGTCGTCGCTGACGGCGTGGCCCCAGTGGATCGTGTTGTGGAAGGGGCCGGCGGGGTTGTACTGGTAGAAAACGTGATACCGCCCGTCCCACCGGATCAAGCCGTTCGGGTCGTTCAGCCAGTTCGCGGGCGGCGTGAGGTGGTACTTGGGGCGGCCGCCGGGACCGTCCTCGCCGGCGGCGTCGACCCGGTCGCGGAGCCGGCGCATGTCGCCCGCGTCGGTCGGGCGCGCCGGCGTCCCGTGGTCGACCGCGACGCTCCGGAGGCAGCCCGCGACGAGGCGGTCGCGCGTCTCGGCGAGTCCCGTGGCGTCCGGGTCGCGGGGCCCGCCGTGACCCCCGTGACCGTCGCCGCCCGGCGGGTCGGCGAACAGGACGGGCGCACCGAGCCCGACGATCGCACCTCCGCCCTCACCGCGCTCGTCGAGTTCGGCGGGCTCGGCGCGACCTCCGACCCGCCACGAAACGGCCGTCACCTCGTCCGGGACCGCGGTGTCGCCGCGGACCGTCGAGGCGAGCGCCTCGCCGCGCCGGGGGAGCACGCGCTCGTACCCGACCGCCGGGACCGTGCCGCGGTCCCGGACGTGGTGCCGGAGCCCCTCCAGCGACGCCGTCGCCGGGTGGTCGGCGTACAGCGAGCGCCACAACACGCCGGTCGGTTCCGCGAGCGAGTCCTCGCCGACTCGGTCGGGCGGGACCGACTCCACAGAGAGGCGGTCGACCGACGCCATCGCGCGGAGCGTTAAGAGGAGGCCGCCGCCGTCGACGAGGTACGACTCGATCGTCTCGGCCGCGTCGCCGAGGGGGTCGCTCCCGGCAAGTGGCGCCGCGCGATGCCACCAGAGCGCGTCGAAGTCGGTGGAGACGTCGCGGTCGCTGAGCCCGTCGAACGCGACCGTCTCGACCGCGATCCCGTCGCGCGCGGCCAGCCAATCGGCCGCGGCGCGCTGCTCCTCGGAGAAGTCCCCGTCGGTGAGCATCCCGACGCGGGACGGCGACGCCGTCATACGCCTGTTCACTCGCCACCGAGTCAAAACCGTGTCGCCCGCCCCGCCGGCGCCGGCAGGGTTTTTATCGTGCGGACGGAACGTGTTCGCATGAGCACCGAAACGGTCGACACGGGAAGCGACCCGGCGATCGAGGTGACCCCAGACGCCGCGGAGGAGGCGCTCTCGCTCTTAGAGGGCGAGGGCCTCGACACGGAGGTGGCCGGACTCCGGCTGTTCGTCCAGCAGGGCGGCTGCGCGGGTCTCTCGTACGGGATGCGGTTCGACACGGAACCGGAAGACGACGACCTCGTCGTCGAACACCACGGGCTGCGCGTGTTCGTCGATCCGGCGAGCCGGAACTACATCGGCGGGAGCAAACTCGACTACGAGCACGGCCTGCAGGCCGCCGGCTTCGAGGTCGAGAACCCGAACGTCGTCTCCGAGTGCGGCTGCGGCGAGTCGTTCCGGACGTAGTCGGGTCGGTTGCGGTCCGCGGCGGACCGTCGGCGGTCTCACGGTCGAGTCACGCTTTTAAACGGTTCCAGCCGATACGGACGGGTATGAGTCTCGACGCGTCGACGACGGCCGACGGCGAGCGGGTGTACACGGACCGGACGCAGATCGAGCGGGGCGCAGAGGGTCCCTTCTACGTCGTGTTCGCCGACGCCGACGGGTCCTCGCGGTGGGGGTTCCAATGCGGCAACTGCGAGTCGTTCGACACCGCGATGGACACGATGGGGCGGATCCAGTGTACGGAGTGCGGCAACCTCCGGAAGCCGGACGAATGGGACGCCGCCCACGAGTGAGCGGCGACTGTGTCAGAGGGCGGTACAGAGCAGTACGGGGACAGAGCGGTACGGGGACAGAGCGGTACGGGTGAAATCGCGAGCGATCGCGCCCGCGATCGCGAACGGCCGAAATCGTGAGAAAGTTTATCACGAAAGCCGGCCAACGTCGGAGTAGATGGCCACTGCGAGCATCCCACCGACGACGGAGGCCAGAGACGTCTTTCGCGAACTCGGGTACACCGTCTCCGAGGGCGGACAGGAGTTCGTCGCGGAGCGAAAATGGCGGCGCGTGCTCGTGACCGTGTTGTGCATGGAGGACGACGATCTCGAGCCGTATCTGGCCGACGGCGGCGACACACCGCGGCTCCGCTGTTTCGTCACGTGGCGCAACCGGGCGGGCGACCTGCGAGACCGGCTCGTCTCCACGAAACCCCCGTACGACTGGGCGGTGATCGGCATCGACGCCGACGGAGAGGACTTCGCGGTGATGGAAGGTGCGCCCGGCAGCCCCTGACGCCGGCACCCCGTCCCCGACAGCGTGCCCTCGTCCCCATCGCCTCCTTTTATATTACCGTGTGTCCAACTAGCGCGTGACATGGTGTTCAAGAAGATCACGCTGATCGGGACGAGCGAGGAGAGCTTCGACGACGCCGCCGACGACGCGATCGATCGCGCCGAGGACACGCTGGAGAACGTCTACTGGGCGGAGGTAGAGGAGTTCGGCGTCGAGTTGGAGAGCGCGGCCGACCGGCAGTATCAGGCGGAGGTCGAGGTCGCGTTCGAGCTGGAAGGCTGAGATCGGGCCGCGCCTCGTCGAGCGCCGGTTCGATCTTTCGGCGATCGGTAGGAGTTGGGCGGTTCTCGGGAACTTGCTTATAAGCCGTTGAGACGGGACCGGCAGCGAATATCGCAACTCCCGGCCGCGACGGCTCGCGCGCCGACCGCACGTCTGTTTATAAGCGATCGCCGAGGCGCCCACCTATTTATCCGACCGCCACCACGGACCGCCAATGACTGCGTCACGCGCGCCGGCGGAACCCGACGTTCGGGAGTTCGAGGCGACGGTCGAATCGGTCGACGGCCGAGAGGTCATCCTCGACGAGACGTACTTCTACGCCGAGTCGGGCGGCCAGCCGGCGGACCGGGGAACGATCGACGGGGTCCTCGTCGCGGACGTGACCGAGCGCGACGGCGAAGTGGCCCACGTTCTCGACGAGGGCGCCGAGACGCTTCCGGAGGCCGGCGAGACGGTCTCGGCGGTCGTCGACGACGCGTTCCGGACCTACTGCACCCGTGCGCACACCGCCTCGCACGTGCTCTACGGCGCGGCGCGCCGGACCTGCGAGGACCTCGGCTACGCCGGCTTCGACATCTCGGAGACGAAGGTACGCGTCGACCTGACGACCGCCGAGCCGCTCGACGACGCCGACCTCGTCGAGTTGGAGCGGCTCGCAAATCGGGCCGTCTGGGACTCGCTGCCGGTGTCGTGGGAGACGCTCCCCGAGGACGAGGCCCGCTCGCTCGACGGGATCGCGTTCAACACGAAGACGGAGGAGGGCGCGATGAGCGGGACCGAGGCGGTCCGGGTCGTGACGGTCGGCGAGCGCGGCGGGGAGCGCGACGAGGAGGACGGGGAACGCGACGAGGCGGGCGACGAGAGACGTGACGGAGCGCAGGAGAGCGGGAACGCGCCGACCTGGGACGTGGCCGCCTGCGGCGGGACCCACGTCCGGAACACGAGCGAGATCGGCCCGGTCTCCGTGCTGGACCGGTCGAACCCCGGCGAGGGCGTGACCCGCGTGGAGTTCGCGGTCGGGCCGACCGCGATCGACCACGAGGCCGCGGTCCACGCGGCGGCGCTCGACGCCGCGACCGCCCTCGACGCGCGGATCGGCGACCTCCCGGACGCGGTCGGCCGACTCCGCGATCGGGCCGACCGGCTCGAGGCCGACCTGCAGGCCGCCACGACCGACCTGCTCGCCGCGCGCCTGCGCGAGTTCCCGGCCGTCGAAGCCGACGCCGACGGCGCGACGTGGGCGGTCGGGACGGTCGACGACGCGGACCCGAACGACCTGCGCGAGCCGGCTCAGCGCGTCCTCGGGGAGGCGGGCGCGCCCGACGCGATCGCGGCGGTCGGAACGGGCGACGCGCCGTTCGTGGTCGCCGCGGTCGCGGAGGAGGCGGCCGGCGGGGGCGGCGACGGCACGTCCAGCGACGACGGGGACGCCCCCGACGCGGGCGCGGTCGTGGCCGCCGTCACCGACGAGTTCGGCGGCGGGGGCGGCGGCGGCCCGACGTTCGCGCAGGGCGGCGGGCTCGACGGCGACCCGGACGCCATCGTCGCGCGGCTCCGGGAGCGATGACCGGGAAACTCGGCCCCGAGGCGCTCGCGGAGGTGCTCGCGGCGACCGGCGCCGACGACGCCGCGGTCGACGTGGGCCCCGCCTACGGCGAGGACGCGGCCGCGATCGATCTCGACGGCGCGGAGTCGACTCTCGTCGTCGCCGCCGACCCGCTGTCGCTGGCGGCGGACGCGGTCGGCGAGCTGGCGGTCCACGTCGCCTGTAACGACGTGGCCGCGAGCGGCGCGGACCCGCGGTGGCTCACGCACACGCTCTTCCTCCCCGACGGCGACCCCGACCGCCGGCGGACCGTCACGGACCAGGTCGACGCGACCGCCCGCGACCTGGGCGTCGCGATCGTCGGCGGCCACACCGAGGTGTTACCGTCGCTGGAGCGCCCGCTCTGCTCGATGACCGCGCTCGGCACCACGGACCGGTTCGTGTCGAGCGCCGGGGCCGATCCGGGCGATCGCCTCCTGCTCACGAAGGGCGCCGGCATCGAGGCGACCGCGATCCTCGCGACGGACTTCCGCGAGGCGTGCGCCGAGGCGGGGGTTCCGGCGGAGACCCTCGACGCCGCCGCCGGCTTCCTCGACGAGGTGAGCGTCGTCCCCGACGCGGCCGCCGTCCGCGACGCCGCGACCGCCATGCACGACCCCACCGAGGGCGGCCTGCTGACCGCGCTGGTCGAGACCGCGAGCGCGAGCGGGACCGTCCTGTCCGTGGAGCGCGACCGAGTGCCGGTTCGACCCGAAACGGAGGCCTGCTGTGAGGCGCTCGGCGTCGACCCGCTGGCGACGTTCGGCTCCGGCGCGCTGCTGGCGGCTGTCCCCCCAGAGCGCGTCGACGAGGCGACCGAGGCGCTCGCGGGCGCGGGGATCGCGGTCGGCGAGATCGGCGAGGTGCGGGCGGCGGACGGCGGGCGAGGCGGATCCGAGGGGGCCACCGCCGACGACGGCGACGGAGCCGCCGCCGGAACGGTCCTCCTCGACGGCGACCGGATCGACGAGGCGCCGCGCGACGAGCTGTACCCGCTGTGGGAATAGCGCGCGGGTCCTGGACCCTGGGCGCGGCGCGTGGCGGGGTCGCCCCTCCCCACCCCCGATCGCTCACCTTTTTCAGTATGAGATCGAATCGGACGGTATGACTGGCGCACGCGTCGGCTCGTCGCTCACCGACGAACAGGAGGCGATCCGCGACCTCGTCCGCGAGTTCGCGGCCGAGGAAGTCCGACCCGAGGCCGGCGAGGCCGACGAGGCCGAGTCGTTCCCGGAAGACGTCTGGGACGGGCTCGCCGAACTCGGCCTGACGGGCCTGACGGTGCCCGAGGAGTACGGCGGCTTCGAGGCCGACGAGACGACCTACGCGGTCGTCAACGAGGAGCTGGCGTACGGCCATCTCGCGGTCGCGACCGCCCTCTCCGTCCACTGCCTCGCGACCTCCTGTATCGCCGAGTTTGGGAGCGAGGCCCAACGGGAGCGCTGGCTGCCGGAGATGGCGGCAGAGGGACGCCCCGTCGGGATGTTCTGTCTCTCCGAGCCGCACGCGGGGTCGAACCCGGCCGAGATGTCGACGACCGCCGAGTACGACCCGGAGACCGACGAGTACGTCCTCGACGGAGAGAAGCAGTGGATCACGAACGGGGAGCGCGGCGGGGTCGCGATCGTCTTCGCGAAGGCCGTCGACCCCGACGCCGAGAAGGCGACGGGCGAGGGCGACACCGGCGACGCCCGCGGCTCGATCACCCAGTTCCTCGTCCCGGCCGACGCCGAGGGGTTCGAGGTCGGGAAGAAGGAGGAGAAGCTCGGGCTCCGGGCCTCGGACACGACCGGCATCTCCTTCGACGGCTGTCGGGTCCCGGCCGAGAACCGGCTCACCGAGGAGGGGAAGGGGCTCTCGGCCGCCTTCCGGACGCTCACCGGCGGCCGGATCGGGATCGCGTCGCAGGCGGTCGGGCTCGCGCAGGCCGCCTTCGACGAGGCGACGGCGTACGCCGCGGAGCGCGAGCAGTTCGGCGGCCCGATCGACGACATCCAAGCGATCCGCCACAAGTTCGCGGAGATGGCGACCGACATCTCCGCGGCCCGGCTCCTGGTTCGCGAGGCGTGCCGGCAGGCCGAGGCCGGCGAGGACAACCGCGTCGCGGCCTCGCAGGCGAAGTACCGCGCCAGCGAGACCGCGATGTCGGTGACCAACGAGGCCGTGCAGATCCACGGCGGCTACGGCTACACGACCGAGTTCGACGTGGAGCGGTTCTACCGCGACGCGAAGATCACGCAGATCTACGAGGGGACGACGGAGATCCAGAAGACGATCATCGCGCGGGGGGTGGTGGGCGAATGACGGCCGACGACGCGCGGGCGATCGAGACGGCCGACGGCGAGCGAGCGGTCGAGACGGACGGAGACGCGCCCAAGAGCGCCGCCGGCGTCGTCCCGAGCGTCGACCGGCCGATCGATCTCGCCGCGTACGACGCCGTCGTCTACGACCTGGACGGCACCCTCGTCGAGCTCGCGGTCGACTGGGGCGCGGTCGCGGAGTCGGTGCTCGACGTGTACGCCGAGCACGCGATGATCCCCCCGACCGAGGAGCTGTGGGGTCTGCTCGAAGCCGCCGGGGAGTTCGGGATCCGCGACCCGGTCGAGGACGCCATCGCGGTCCACGAGCGGGCCGGCGCGCGCGACTCGGTCCTGCTCCCGCTCGGCGGGCGGCTGATCGAGGCCGTCGAGGAGATCGACGGTGCCCGGAACGCCCTTCCAGCGGGCGTCTGCTCGCTCAACTGCGAGGAGGCCTGCCGGGTCGCCGTGGAGACCCACGGGCTCGGGGGCGCGCTCGACCCGGACGCGATCGTCGGGCGCGACACGGTCGACACGCACAAGCCGGACCCGGAGTCGCTGCTCGCGGCGGTCGAGCGGCTCGGCGCCGAGCCGGCGCACGCGTTGTTCGTCGGCGACTCGCGGCGCGACGCCGTGGCGGCGGAGCGCGCGGGCGTCCCGTTCGCGTGGGCGGCGGACCTGATCGACCGGTGATAGCGGTCGGGTAGGGGTTCAGTCGCCTGCGTCGTCGGGATCATCGTCCGCCTCCGCCACCCCGCCGTCGCCGGCGTCGGTGCGCCGCGCGTAGACGGCGACGGCGACGGCGGTGACGAACCAGATCGGGGCACCGACTCGGACGGCGAAGGCCGCGCGGGCCGGCCACGAGTCGAGGGTGACGAACGCGGAGAGGGCGGCGACGACCGGCGCGCCCACGAGGATGGTGACGACGAACGTCGTCTGCATCACCCAGCCGTAGTCGATCCCCTCGTACTCGGCCCGCTCGACAGGTTGCACGACGAGTCGTCCGTGGCGGACGTGCAAATCGGTGACGGTCCGCAGACGAGGGGAGAGGCGATCGGTCGCCTCCGAGGTTCCGGGGGCGACCGGACTTCCGGATTCCGGCGACTTTAACGGGTTGCCCGGCAGTGTACGAGCCATGACCACGACTCGGGGACTCCGGGAGGGCGACGATCCGATCACGATGCTGACCGCCTACGACGCCCCGACGGCGGCGGTCGTCGACGAGGCGGGGATCGACGTCATCCTCGTCGGCGACAGTATGGGCAACGCCGCCCTGGGCTACGACTCCACGCTCCCCGTGACGATGGCGGATGTCGAGAGCCGGACCGCGGCGGTCGCCCGCGCGGCCGAGGACGCGCTGGTGGTCGCCGACATGCCCTTCCTCTCCTTCGGCGTTGACGAGGCGGAGTCGGTGCGCAACGCCGGACTGCTCCTGAAGGAGGCGAACGCCGACGCGGTGAAGATCGAGAGCGGCCCCCACACCGTCGAGATGACCCGGCGGATGACCGAGGTCGGGATCCCGGTGATGGCGCACCTCGGCTTGACGCCCCAGCACGTCAACCGTCTCGGCGGGTACACCCGACAGGGGACCGATCAGGACGCCGCCGAGGAGATAATTGACCTCGCGGGCGCGCACGCCGAGGCCGGCGCGTTCGCGCTCGTGTTGGAGCACGTCCCGGCGAACCTCGCGGGGGCGGTGACGGAGGCGCTGGAAATCCCGACGATCGGTATCGGCGCCGGTCCGAACTGCGACGGGCAGGTGCTCGTGATCAACGACGCGGTCGGGTTCGGCGAGTGGTCGCCCCCCTTCTCGGAGCAGTTCGGCGACGTGCGCGGCGAGATGCTCGACGCGGTCGCGGCGTATCGCGACGCGGTGGAATCCGGGGCGTTCCCGACCGAGGAGCACTCGCACGTCCAGTCGGATCTCGACGACCTGTACTGAGGAGCGCGGCGATCCGCGTCGAGTCCCGCCTCCGAGCGCCGCGCCGAAACCGCCGCACCCGGCGTGGAGTATATACGCGACAACTACCTACACCACGTGTGACTACCCGGACGATCCGCGCCCGCGACCGGCCGGTGTTCGGCGTCGACGTGCACAGCGGCGACGTTCGCGGCGACGACCCCTCCTACGCCCTCGTCATCCTGGACCCCGTCGACGAGGACGACCCGGACGCGCCCGACGCGGACGGGCCGATGGCGCGGGTCACCCGCGACGTGGTGTCGTTCCGGAAGCTCTGCCGGCTGATCGACGACCGCGAGCCCCTGTACGTCGCTACCGACAACGCCTACGAGCTGGCGGCGGACAAAAGCGAGCTCGTGGGGTTCCTCCGATCGCTGCCGGACGGCACGCGGCTGGTGCAGGTGACCGGCGCGGAGCGCCCGGAGCCGCTCTCGCGGGTGGCCTCCAGACACGGGATCCCGTACGGGAAAGAGCCGATGAAGGAGGCGGAGGCGTCGGCCCGGCTGGCAGCGGCCAACGTCGGCCACGAGGTGACCGCCTTCACCGACGAGACGCGGGTGAAGGTGTCTCGCGGGCGCTCGACCGGGAAGGGCGGGTGGAGCCAGGACCGCTACACCCGGCGGATCCACGGCAACGTCCGGAAGCGGACCCGACAGGTCCAGTCGAAGCTCAAGGAGGCGAACCTCGACTTCGAGCGCGACGTGACCGAGAAGTACGGCGGCTACGCGAACGCGACGTTCGCGGTCGAGGCGCGCCCCGAGGACATTCCGGTGTCGAACTCGCGCGCCGGCGACGTGCGCGTCGAGGTCGAGCGCGAGCGCCGCGACGGGATCGAGTACGAGCCGCTCGTGCAGCGGCGCGACCGGGTGATCGTCGGTATCGACCCGGGGACGACGACCGCGGCCGCCGTGGTCGGGCTCGACGGCACCGTCCACGCGCTCTACTCCTCGCGGACCGCCGACACCGCCGACGTGACCGAGTGGATCATCGAGCAGGGCCGCCCGATCATCGTCGCCGCCGACGTGGAACCGATGCCGGAAACCGTCGAGAAGTTCCGGCGGTCGTTCGACGCCGCCGGGTGGCGGCCGACCACCGACCTCCCGGTCGACGAGAAGCTCCACCGGACCCGCGAGACCAACCACGCGAACGACCACGAGCGCGACGCGCTGGCGGCGGCGCTGTACGCCTACGACGACCACGAGGACCAGTTCGAGCGCATCGCGGCGAAGACCCCGCCCCGGCTCGACCGCGGCGCGGTGATCGCCGGCGTCGTCGCGGGCGGGTCCTCGGTCGAGGCCGTCATCGAGGATCTGAGAGACGACGAGAGCGGCGGGAGTGACGGGAGCGGCGACGCGGACGCCGACGAGACCGATCCCACCGAGTCCGAGCGCACCGAGGAGGAGGAGACGATCCGGCGACTCCGCGATCGCGTCGACCGGCTGGAGTCGCACGCGGAGTCGCTGGAGGAGGACCTCGACGAGCGCGACGAGCGGATTTCGGAGCTGGAGGGCGAACTGGAGGAGGCGAAACGCGAGGAGCGCATCGAGGCGCGGAGCCGGCGCGCCGTCTCGCGGCTCGAACGCGAGACCGACCGGCTGGAGCGCGAGCGTGACGAGGCCCGAGAGCGGGTCGCGGAGCTCGAAGGGAAAGTGGAGACGCTGAAGGAACTGTGGCGGCTCGACCACTCGAACTTCCACGACGTGGCCGACGACCGGGGGCTCGTCAGCGTGAAGGTCGTGGAGCAGTTCACGCTCGACGCCATCGAGGCCGCGGACGAGGCGTACGGGCTCGTCGCCGGCGACGTGGTCTACCTCCGTGACGCCTCGGGCGCGGGGCGCCGGACCGCCGAACGGCTGGCGGAGACGGAGCCGCGCGCCGTGATCCGCGACGGGAACCTCTCCGACGTGGCCGATCAGGTGCTCTTCGATCACGACGTGCCGGTCCTCCCGGCCGACGCGGTCCCGGTCCGCGAGGTGGACGAGCTGGCGGTCGCGAGCGAGGAGGCCGTGGCGGCCGCCGTCGACGACTGGGAGCGACGGGCCGAGCGGCGGCGGAAGGCCGAGAAGCAGGAGCACCTCGACCGGATCATCTCGGAGCACCGGGCGGGGCGGACGCTGCCGGAGACCGAGGAGTAGGGGAGAAGGCGGACGGGAGGTCTGCCGGACCGTCCGCCGGCCACCTCCTACTCGCCATCCGTCCGCACGCATCCAGAAGTCATATGACCGACAACCGCGCAGTCGGGAGTATGGACGCTTACGAGCGGATCACCCGGAACGCGGCCGAGGTGGTCACCGAGGAGGAGATCGAGGCGCTGGCCGACGACCCCGACGGGAAGCGGGCGTACGTCGGCTACGAGCCCTCGGGGGTCCTCCACATCGGGCACATGCTCACCGCGAACAAGCTCATCGACCTCCAGGAGGCCGGGTTCGAGGTGACGGTCCTGTTGGCCGACGTGCACGCCTACCTCAACGACAAGGGGTCGTTCGAGGACATTCGACACACCGCCGAGCGCATGCGCGACCAGTTCATCGCGTACGGGCTCGACGAGTCGAACACGCAGTTCGTGCTCGGCTCCGACTTCCAGCTCGACGACGATTACACGCTGGACCTCCACTCGTTGGAGCTGGAGACGACGCTCGCGCGGGCCGAGCGCGCGATGGCCGAGATCACCTCCGGCGACTCGGTGAAGGTGTCGCAGGCGGTGTACCCCCTGATGCAGGCGCTCGACATCCCGTACCTCGGCGTCGACATCGCGGTCGGAGGGATGGAACAGCGCAAGGTCCACATGCTCGCGCGCGACGTGCTCCCGAGTATCGACCGGGAACCGCCGACGAGCCTCCACACCCCGCTGATCGCGGATCTGGGAACCGGCCGCGGGAAGATGTCCTCCAGCGAGGGCGTCACCATCTCGATGGAGGACTCCCGCGAGGACATCGAGTCGAAGGTGAACGACGCGTACTGCCCGCCGACGGCCGACCCCGAGCCGACCGACGACGGCGAGGCGCGGGAGAACCCCGTCTTGCAGGTGTTCGAGTACCACGTGTTCCCGCGGTTCGACGCCGTCGTGGTCGAGCGCCCCGAGGAGTACGGCGGCGACCTGAAGTACGAGACGTACGACGCGCTGGAATCCGATCTGGAGTCCGGCGAGCTCCACCCCGCCGACGCGAAGGGCGCGCTCGCGGAGTACCTCGACCGGCTGATCGCGCCGGGGCGCGAACAGCTCGCGGAGTAGGCGGCTTCAGTCAGTTTCCGCGCTGTTTCTTCCCTCCCGCCGCGTGTCCCTCGTGCTCGCAGCTCCCGTCCAGGCAGCCGCGACCGGCGGCCGTCTCGAAGATCGGGAGTCCGCAGTCGCACTCGTCGACGACGACGCCGGAGGGGATCGAGAATGAGGTCTCGCACTCCGGACGGTTTTCACACGCGAGATAGACGCGGCCGGGCGCGGATTGGACGGCGAGGTCGCCCTCGCAGTCCGGGCAGTCCCAGACCCGGTCGAACCGATCGCTGACGGCGGCCTCCATGGGATCGCACGCGGGGTCGAGACAGAGGTGGAACGGCTCGCCGCGCTCGATCCGGATCTTCGGGAGCCCGCAGTCGTCGCAGACCCCGTCGGTGACGCTCGCGCCCGCCGGGAGCCCCCACCGCTCCTCGCAGTCGAGACAGACCACGTCGCCGCGCGAGCGCACGAGCACCCCGCCGTCCGCCGGGCAGGTGCCGACCGGGAGCCCGGCTTCGGTGATCGGCAGCGCGCGGCTCGCGGTCGCCTCCTCGGCGACGACCCGGAGCCGGCGGGCGCCGTCGCGGGCGGTGACCGAGAAGCCGTCGCCGTCGCCCTCGACGACGACGGAGTCCGGACGGGTGAGCCACGCGACCGGCTGGTAGCCGTCGGCGTCGTGGACGAGCGTGGTGTCGTCGGGCTTGATCAGGACGACGACGCGCCCGCGGTGGGTGCGGGAGCGGTCGCCGCGCTCGGTCACTCGGCAGTCGCCTGCGAACACGCGGAGTCGTTCGGGCATACGTCGGGTGGCGCGGGATGGGTGAAAAGCGGTCGGAGCGTGGGTTTATGCGGGATGTAGAGCGGTCCGCCGACCGAGCACCTACGCCACTCGAACCGTCCGCGTCGCTCTGACGGGCATCAGCGGCAGGTCGGGGAAGACGACCTCGACGACGAACTCCAGCTCGTCGGCGTCCGGCGGGCCGAACACGCCGACCGGGACCGTCGTCTCGCCGTCGAGGTACGTCGTCGTCGCGGTCATCTCCACGTCGTTGACGGTCACCCGGATCCCCGCGCGGGCGCTTCCGGAGACGGCCGCCACGGTGACCTCGCACATTTCGTTTTCGCCGACGGCAACGGTGTCGGGGAAGTCGCCCCAGTCGATGTCGACCCGGGGGCAGTCGCGGGCGGCGTCGACGATGCGCTCGGCGACGGAGCCGCTCAGGCCGGCGTTTTCGAGTTCGTTCGCCCCGGCGTCGACGGCGGCGGCGGGGGAGGTGAGCCCGGCGTCCGCGAGTCGCTCGGCGCGGCCGGAGCCGACCCCGTCGATCGCGGTGAGCGCGACCGCCTCGCGGGAGACGCCGTGCTCGACGCGCGCCTCGACGCGACACGCGAGGTTGGCGGCGCGGGGGCCGGCGAAGCGGTCGAGGAACTCCGAGAGCGCGGCGAGCAGGCGGAGCGCGTTCTGCCGGATCACCCACGCGTCCGAGCGCAGGTCCGAGGGGATCGAATCGGCCATCCCGGCGAGCAGGATCGCGAACACCTTGCGGTGGCCGTCCTCCAACTCCGTGTCGCGGCCGTCGAGGATCCGGTCGATCGCGTCCGACTCGGCCGAGCGCGCCGAGACCGAATCGAACTCGCCGGCCGACGCCACGGTCTCCAACACCGAATCGACCGTCAGCGTCTCGCGGTCGGCGAGCCGACGGAAGCGGCGAGCCGTGTCGAGCCGGAGGTAGTACTTCGAGGCGAGGCGTCCGAGCGCCGTCGGCTCGATCGCGAGGTCGTCGTCGGCCGCGACGAACCCGTCGTCGACGAGCGATTCGAGGGTGTCGCGGACGCGGTCGCGGAGGGTGCCGAACCCGTACTCGTCGGGCTTCGACTCGGCGCGGACGTAGTAGAAGGTCGTCTCCAACCACTCCATCACGTCCTCCAGCCCGCGGATCGTCCCCATCGAGATCTCGGCGTTGAGGTGCGACTCCAGTTCGGCGGCGAGCCGCGACTCGATCTCTTTCCCCTCCTTCAGCAGTTCGCGGTACTTGTCGGCGTCCGCGCGGTCGCAGACCACCCACCCGTACCCCACGTCGTCGTAGCCGGGACGACCCGCGCGCCCGAGCATCTGGAGCACGTCGAGCGGCGAGATGTCGGTCTCGCCCTCCAACGGATCGTGGTACTTCGTGTCGCGGATGACGACGCACCGCGCCGGGAGGTTCACCCCCCACGCGAGCGTCGACGTCGAGAAGAGGAACTTGATCTTCCCCTGCTTGAACCACTCCTCAACGCGGTCGCGGTCCTCCTTCCCGAGCCCGGCGTGGTGGAAGCCGACGCCGTCGGTGACCGACTGCCGGAGGGTGTCGTTGGTGAGCTCTTTCGCCTCGTTGTGGAAGTCGTAGTCGCCCCGCGAGTCGATCGGGATGTCGCGGTCGGTGATCTCGTCGCGCGCCTTCTTGGCCGCCTGCACCGTGTCCTGCCGCGAGGAGACGAAGACGAGCGCCTGCCCGTCCTCGCGCACGTGCGGCTCGGCCAGGTCGAGCGCGCGGTAGAGCCGCCGGTACTTGTCGGCGAAGGCGTTCGAGCCGTGCGAGTACGTCTTCACGCCCGTTTCGAGGTCGACCGGGCGGTACTCCTCGCCGAACTCGTAGGTCGTCTCCGCGGGCGCGTCGAGCCACTCGGCCACGTCCGCGACGTTCGGCATCGTCGCCGAGAGCGCGACGACCCGGGGGTCCTGCAGGCGGCGGAGCCGCGAGACGGTGACTTCGAGCACCGCGCCCCGCTTCTCGCTGTCGAGCAGGTGGACCTCGTCGATGACGACGCAGTCCACGTCGGTGATGAAGGAGTATCGCCCGGAGTCGTGTTTGCGGGTGGCGCTGTCGGCCTTCTCCGGCGTCGTCACGAGCACGTCCGCGCGCTCCGCGCGGCGGGGGTTCAGGTCGCGCTCGCCGGAGACGACGTACACGGAGTAGCCGAGCTCCTCGAACCGCTCCCACTCGCTCTCCTTCTCGTTGGTGAGCGCGCGGAGCGGCGCGACGAAGAGCGCGGTTCCCCCCTCCGAGAGCGTCTTGCAGATCGCGAGCTCGGCGAGCGCGGTCTTCCCGGAGGCCGTCGGCGCCGAGGCGACGACGTTGTGATCGGTCTCTAAGATCCCCGGCAGCGCCTCACGCTGCATCCGGTTGAACTCCTCGAACCCGAAGGCGTCGGCGAACTCCGGCACCGCGTCCGCGACCTTCACGCCGCACCACGCCCGTGGGCGACTCGACGGCGACCGAGAGTCGTTCGCATCACGTCGAACGGGGGGCTTCGAGAGCAAAGGCGTTTCTCATGCGGCCGCGCCGGCCGCGGTCGACGCGGGCGGCCCCGAACCGCGCCGCAGACCCCGAGCGTTTAGGTGACCACGGGTCGACCGCCCGGTATGTTACCGTCGTCGCCGGTCGTCATCGGTGCCGCCGCCGTGATCGCACTGCTCGTTCTGTTAGTCGTCGTCCGTCGCCTACGCGCCCCGTCCTCGGAGGCGCGCGAGTCGAAACGCGCCCACGACGCCGCCCAAGAGCGCGAACCGCCGGTCGAGATCGGCGAGACGTACGAGTTCGGCGTCACCGAACTCACCGACCACCACTCGGGCGAGGAGGTCGCCGTCGGTAAGGTCGAGGGGTTCGTCGTCTTCACCGAGGACATCCCCGGCGACGTGACGAAAGGCGACGTGATCCGCGCGAAGGTGCTCTCGTTCAACGACGGCCGCACCTCCGCGGACGCGACGTTCGTGACGAAGGCCTGACGCGGAACCGCACCGCCCGGCACCGATCGGTTTTCGCCGACACGGATCACCTCCGCTCCGAGCATGAGGTTCATACGTGGTGGCGCCGAAGTGGTTTCGTAATGGCTCAGGCCGGGAATCAGGACCTCACGGAGCGGTTCATTCAGTTCTACCGTAACTACTACCGTGAGGAGATCGGACAGCTTGCGCAGCGATACCCCAACGAACAGCGCTCGCTGTACGTCGAGTACGACGACCTCTACCAGTTCGACCGCGACCTCGCCGAGGACTTCCGCACGAAGCCGGAGCAGATGCGCGAGTACGCCGAGGAGGCGCTGCGGCTCTACGACCTCCCCGCAGACGTCAGCCTCGGGCGCGCGCACGTCCGGATCGAGAACCTCCCCGAAGGCATCGATATCCGTGGCATTCGGGTCCACGACGACCACATCGGAAAGCTCGTCTCGATCAAGGGCATCGTCCGCAAAGCGACCGACGTGCGTCCGAAGGTGACCGAGGCCGCCTTCGAGTGCCAGCGCTGCGGCACGATGACGTACATCCCCCAGAGCGACGGCGGCTTCCAGGAGCCCCACGAGTGCCAGGGGTGTGAGCGACAGGGGCCCTTCCGCGTCAACTTCGATCAGTCGGAGTTCATCGACTCTCAGAAGCTCCGCATCCAAGAGTCCCCCGAGGGGCTCCGCGGCGGCGAGACCCCCCAGAGCATCGACGTCGACATCGTCGACGACATCACCGGCGAGGTGAGCCCCGGCGACCACGTCACCTGCGTCGGCGTCCTCCACATCGAGCAGGTCGAGCAGGGCAACGAGAAGTCCGCCATCTTCGACCTGTACATGGACGGCGTCTCCATCGCCATCGAGGACGAGGAGTTCGAAGACATGGACATCACGGAGGCGGACAAACGCGAGATCATCGAGCTCTCCAACCGCGACGACATCTACGACGCGATGGTCGACTCCATCGCGCCCGCCATCTACGGCTACGAGGAGGAGAAGCTCGCGATGATCCTCCAGCTCTTCTCCGGCGTCACCAAACACCTCCCCGACGGGTCGCGGATTCGGGGGGACCTGCATATGCTCCTTATTGGCGACCCTGGTACCGGAAAGTCACAGATGATCAGTTATGTAGAGAACATTGCTCCGAGATCAGTTTATACTTCGGGTAAGGGATCATCAGCTGCAGGGCTGTGTGTCACCGGCGATACGAAAATACACACTTCAGACGGGTTCGTACCGATCCGCGAGATCGCGACAGAGTACCATCCGAAACCGGTCGATGTGGAGACGAGCAGCACCGCAGAGCACGATCTCTACACCTTCGATCGAGCGTCTGGAAGGATCGACCTCGCCGAGAGTTCCCACGTCTGGCGGATGCCGGAGAAGCCGTGTCGGCGAATCGAGACCGCGCACGGAAAGGATCTCGAAGCATCTGTCAACACGCCCGTCCTCGTCTGCGACGAGAACGGGATCGAGTGGAAGTCGATCTCGGACGTCGACGCTGGCGACCACATCGGGGTACCGAAGTACACCGACATCGATCGTTCGTCCCCACCAGTCCGTGAGTACGTCGAATTCACGGAGGAGAAGATCAAGCCGACGGCTGAATCGGTTGAGTTCCTTCGCGGCGAACTCACGGACGAGTTCGGAACGCTCCGCGACGCCGCGGCCGAACTCGGCCTTTCCGAGGACTTCGTGTACGACACGCTCTCAAACCGACACATACCACTCGATAAATTGGACACGGTTCTCGCAGCGATCGGTACCGCTATCGATGATATCGACATCGATCGTGTGATGCTTCGCCACGGCAGCGGTGTTACGATACCCGATGAGTTCGACGCGGATCTAATGTATTTGATCGGACTCGTCTTCGGCGACGGTGACGTGGTGGTTTCCCGTCGTGGTGGAAATCGCGGTCACGTCCGTATCTCGAACTCCGACGAGGAGCTGCTGGAACGTGCCGCAGACATCATCGAGACGAAGTTCGGCAAGTCTGTCGATATCGAGTATCAGGAGGATCGTGTCCCCTGTGTTCGCCTTCACAGTGCGACGGTTGCCCGTTTCTTCAGCAACGTCGGCGTCGAGTCGCCAAAAGACGATATCGCCCTCGATCCGAAGCTCACGACCGCCGAACACGCCGACGCCTTCCTACGGGGCCTGTTCGACGCTGACGGATCCGTGTGTGGACGCGATAACGGCGGATCCAGCGTTCAGTTTTCGACCGTCTGTAGCGAACTCGCCGAGCAGGTTCAGCTGATGTTGGAAACGTACGGCGTACGGTCTCGGACACGCGAGCGCGATCGCCGCGGGACCTACGAACGTGCCGACGGCCACGAGATCGAGTCGACATCGGTTCAAACGCATCTAGCGATATATGGGAAAGAGGTCGATCGGTTTGCCGGCCAGATCGGATTCCGGTCGACGAACAAGTCCGGTGCGTTGGACAAAATTGTCAACGACGCACCTCGGCGCGGCGAATTTCTGCCTATCGGAAGTACTCTCGCTCGTACCGATGGAGGCGCAGGTAAATACTGGCAGAATCTGAACCGTGGCGAGGACCCGAGTCGCGAGCGGACTCTCTCGATGATCGATGACCTCGATCTCGGCGACGTTGGCCCCGACGTAGAGGAGGTAGCCAACGCGGATCTCGTCTGGGACGAAGTCGTTGACACCGAGGACACCGGCGAGAAAGAGGTGTTCGACCTAACGGTTCCGGACACGCACAACTTCCTCGGGAACGGACTCGTGACACACAACACCGCTGCGGCCGTGAGAGACGACTTCGGCGACGGTCAGCAGTGGTCGCTCGAAGCCGGGGCTCTCGTCCTCGCAGACAAAGGGATAGCCGCGGTCGACGAGCTGGACAAGATGGACTGCGTCACGGGCGACACCCTCGTCACGCTCGCCGACGGCCGCGTGGAACGGATCGACGAACTGGCGAGAGAGGCCGCCGAAGACGGCGAGATCGAGGAGCTCTCGAACGGTCGCCGCATCCGCGACGTCGACCTCGACGTCTGGTCGATGGACGAGGAGGGAGAGCTGGTCGAGCGTCCCGTGTTCTCGGTCCACGAGTACGACGCACCCTCGGAGCTGACCCGCGTGACGACGGAGACCGGCGAGTCGCTGACGGCGACGGCCGACCACCCGTTCTTCGTCCTGGACGACGGCGAGCGCGTCGAGCGCGAGGCGGCCGCGCTCGACGCGGGCGACTGGGTGTACGTTCCCCGCGAGATTCCGACGAAGGCGGCCGACGGCGGAACGATGGCCGCGAACGGCGGCGATCGGCCGGCTGCCGAGCCCGTCGACGACGAGGGAGTCGACCCCGCGACCGCGAGCGTCCTCGGGTACCTCTCCGGCGACGGGAACGTCTACTACGACCGCGACGAGGGCGTGTACGGCGTCCGGTTCACCAACGCGGACGACGAACTGCTGGCTGACTTCGAGCGAGCGGCGCGGGCGACGTTCGGCTCGGAACCGAGGCGTCCTCCGAGCGAAAAGCGTGAGACCGGCGTCGAGACGGTCCGCGTCACCGGAAAGGAGCACGCCGACGCCGTCCTCAACGCCGGGATGAGCCTCGGCCGATACGACGAGAAGTGCTTCCCGACCGCCGTGTCGGCCGGAAGCCGCGCGGCGAAATCGGCGTTCGTCCGCGCGCTGGCCGACAGTGAAGGACACGTCGACGAGTCGGCCGGGAACGTTCGGATCGCTTCCGCGAGCCGGGACCTGCTGGAGGGCACGCAAACCCTCCTCTTACAGTTCGGCGTGTCGAGCCAGCTCCAGCATCGCGAGCGAGACGAGAGTCGAGACGTGTACTACCTCACGGTGACCGACGCCGACTCGCTCGCGGCGTTCCGCCGCGCTATCGGGTTCACCGCCTCTCGAAAGGCGGAAGCGATCGACCGCGTCGTCGACGCCGCCGACGGCGACCGCACAATTCTGGACGTGATTCCGGAGATCGACGGCGTGCTGTCGGAGTGTCGCGAGTCGCTCCGGCTTCACCAGAGCGAGTGCGGACTCGACGCGGTCACGTATCACGACTTCGAGAGTGGAACGGCGAACGTGTCGCTCCACCGCGCCCGCCGGGTGCTCGCCGCGTTCGAGGACAGATTGGAGGCGGCGACCGCGGACCGATCGATGCTCGGCGACGATCCGTCGTGGGAGACTCTCTCCGAGATGTGCGGCCGGTACCACGTGTCGCAGTCCGAACTCGCGGAGGGAACGGCGCTGTCACAGCAACAGATCTCCCGCGGGTGGGGCGAGAGCGACGAGGTTCGCCAGATAGTGACCGACCGACTCCGAGAGACGCTCGTTGCGGTCGAGGAGACCGATCTCGGTAGCCTACGGGAGTTCGTCCGCGGAGACGTGAAGTGGCGCCGGGTGGAGTCGGTCGAAACTGTTCCCCCGGAATCGGCCGAACACCGCAGCGAGGTGCTCCGGCAGCGGCTCGCTGACGTTCTCGGCGGCCCCGTCGAGAACGTTGAACAGCGCGCACGGAGCCTGATCGAACGCGGTCCGGTCGGAGACAAGAGGGTGGAGTTGGCGTCGGCGCTGGAGGCATACGGCGTCAGTCAAGGGGATGTCGCGTCGTCGCTCAACGTGGATCAGGCGACCATCTCGCGGTGGCTGTCCGGTGCCGTTGAGACGGGCCGACTTGAGGACCTACGAGACGCGATCGCGAGCGAAGTGGACGCCGTCAAGGCGGAGCTCCGGTCGATCTTGGCCAGAATCGAGGACGGACGGACCCCGAAGGTGTACGACCTGACAGTCGAGGAGACGCACAACTTCGTCGCGAACGGCGTGGTCGTTCACAACTCCTCCGACCGCTCCGCGATGCACGAGGGCCTCGAACAGCAGAAGATCTCCGTCTCGAAGGCGGGGATCAACGCGACGCTGAAGGCGCGGTGTTCCCTGCTCGGCGCCGCGAACCCCAAGTACGGCCGGTTCGACCAGTACGAGCCGATCGGCGAGCAGATCGACCTCGAACCCGCGCTCATCTCGCGGTTCGACCTGATCTTCACGGTGACGGACAGCCCGGACCCGGAACACGACTCCCGGCTGGCGAAACACATCATCAAGACGAACTACGCGGGGGAGCTGAACACCCAGCGCGAGGAGCTGGCGAGCTCGGAGTTCACGCCGGAACAGGTCGCGGAGGTGACCCAAGAGGTCGCGCCGGAGATCGACGCGGAACTGCTTCGGAAGTACATCGCCCACGCGAAGCGCTCCTGTTACCCGACGATGACGGAGGAGGCGAAGGACCTCATCGAGGAGTTCTACGTCGATCTGCGTTCGAAGGGCGCCGACGAGGACGCGCCGGTTCCTGTCACCGCCCGGAAACTGGAGGCGATGGTGCGGCTCTCGGAGGCAAGCGCGCGGGTCCGTCTCTCGGACACCGTCGAGCGCGAGGACGCCGATCGGGCGACCGACATCGTCGAGTCGTGTCTCAAGGACATCGGCGTCGATCCGGAGACCGGACAGTTCGACGCCGACGTGGTCGAGACGGGTACCTCGAAGAGCCAGCGCGACCGCATCAAGAACATCAAGGGACTCATCGCGGACATCGAGGAGGAGTACCAGGAGGGCGCGCCCGTCGAGGAGGTGCTCGACCGCGCCGGCGAGATCGGGATGGACCCGGGGAAGGCCGAACAGGAGATCGAGAAGCTCCGGACGAAGGGCGAAGTGTACGAGCCCAAGCAGGGCCACCTCCGAACGACGTAGATGGACCGGATCTCCGCGATACGGAACGTCGAGGACGCGCTCCGCGCGTTCGAGAACGGCGACGCCGACCTCGCCGACACCGAGCGACGCGTGGCTGCGGTCCTCCGGACGTACGCCACCGAGTTCGACGGCGACGGCGACGTGTTCCGTGCGGTCGGCGAAGAGCCGGTCGACGGGACGATCGTGGTCGCGCCCTCGGCGCCCGCGGCGCGGGAGCGAGTGCTCTCGCTTACCGGCTCCGATCGTTTAGAGTATCAGACAGAAGATGAATCCGACTCTGTCCCCGAATTCGACGTGGAACGAGTGTGATCGCCGTACCGGTTCGGAACCGATAAGTTCCGGAGCCGATCAGCCGCGTTCGTGCTGCTGGTCGTGACGTATTCGGCGGCTGCTCGCACCGGCCTCCGGAACCTGTGCCGCCGCCACGAAGAGGCCGTCGCGCGGCGATTCGGACGCGCGGCGCTGCTCGACGGGACGGTGTACGCCGCGTTCCTCGCGCTCCGACTGCGCGAGTCGTACGGCGGAGACGTACAGATCGAGCGGACGGAGCCGTTCAACGAGTTCGTCGCGCTCGACGAACGGGTCCGCGAGGCGGCAAGCGCGTACGCGAACCGCGACGCGAAGTCGACGCCGTACGCCGCGTTCGCCGCCGGGACCGACCATCCGGACCCGGACTCGATGCGAGGCGACGAGCTGTGAGCGGTGCGGACGGACGGTGCGATCGAGAGGGGTCCGGCGAAGCGCCCGAAAGCGACGCGACCGCCGTCGCTCCCGGGCCGGAGCTTCCCGAGCCGGACGCCGTGATCGGTCGCGTTCCGACGGGAGAGAGCCTCTGGCGTGAGCTCGCGGCGGCGGCCCGGACGCGCGGTCTGGCGTCGTCGATCGGAGACGAGCTGATCGAGATCCGCGACGCGCTCGCCGCGATAGAGGTCGAGCCCGTGGATCTCGACGCGGCCCGGCGTCGGGTCGCGGCCGCGAGCGGCGAGGAGGAGCGGCTGAAGGAGCGGGTCGCGGCCCTCCGCGGGGGCGTACAAGCGCGCCGGGAGATCGAGGCGGAGACCGAGGAGGCCCTCGGCGACCTGGAGTCGGCGGCCGCGGAGCTGTCGGCCGCACAGAGCGATCGTATCGCGGCCGAGCAGGCGCTTCACCGCGCCCGCGAGCGAGCCGCCGACGCCCGCGACGCCCGCGAGCGACGCCTCGAGCTCCGGGATCGGCTACGGAACCGGCGCCGAGACGCGCGCCGAGAACTCGCGCGCGAGGTGTACTCGGCGTTCCGCGACGCGCTGTCGGTCGTTCCGGGCGCCGATCCCACCGACGCCGGCGCGGATCCCGGGGCGTACGACGGCCCGCCTCTCGCGGCGTCGCTGGCGGCGGTCCGGATCGCAGAGATCGACGGACCGGTCGTGCTCGGTTCGGGGGCGATCAGGTGGATCGCCACCCGCGGCGGCGCGGCGCCGGAGTCGGTGATCGACGCGTCGGTAGTCCGGCCGTGTCGGCGGTCGCAGTAGGTTAAAACGAGATGTGTGAAGTCGATCCGGGACCGTCGTCGCCGTCGTTCACGCCGCCGTCGTGGAGGTACTCGTAATGCTCGTCGGTGAGCAAGACTGTGTCGTCCTCGACCGCGATATCGATCCCGGGGAGCGCGGTTCCCGACGCCTGGCCGTTGTCGCACTCGCCGGAGCAGGCGTCGAACATCGACCCGTGCCGCGGACAGATGATCTCGCCGTCGCGGATCGCCGCGCCGCGACCCGTGTCGAAGCGCTGGTCCTCGTGCGTGCAGTTGTTGACCCACGCCCTGACGCCGGGGTCCTCCTCGCACGGGACGAGGATGACCTCCGTCTCGTTCCCGAAGGCGTCCGCGGCGGTGAAGCGGTACGAGCCGCTCGCCGGGACCTCGGTGCGGTCGGCGATCGGGGTTGCGTCCGACATGGGAACGGCGTAGGGGCGTCCGGTCGAAAAGCCTGCCGACCGGTTCGGCCTTCGGCCCGCGTCGAGTTCGGGATCGGCCCGTTCGATGGGTTTTATCCGACTGTACCGCGTGGGTCCGGTGTGAGTCAGTTCGATCGGACCGCCGGCGCGGACACGGGAGCGGAGACCGACGCGGCCGTGGAGACTGACGCGGCCGTGGAGACTGACGCGGCCGCGGAGACCGACACCGACACCGACGGCGACCTGACGCCCGCCCTCCGGACGGAGTCCCGAGTGCTCCCCGCAGAGGTGTTCGCCACGCTCGGCAACGACACGCGAGTCGACATCCTGCGCGCCCTCCTCGAACTCGGCGCCGACGAGGAGCCCGTGAGCTTCACCGATCTCTTCGAGCGGGTCGACATCGACGACAGCGCCAACTTCAACTACCACCTCCGCCAGCTCACCGGCCACTTCGTCAAGCGGAGCGACGACGGCTACGAGTTCCGATACCCCGGACGTAAGGTCGTCAGCGCCATCTTCACCGGGACGCTCACCGATCGCGCGCAGGTCGGGTTCTTCCCGGTCGAGGGGTCGTGTTACGACTGCGACGGCGACCTCCACGGCTGGTACGTCGACGACACGCTCACCGTGGGCTGTGCCGACTGCGGCACGATTCAGGTGAGCTACCCGTTCCCCTCCGGCGGGCTCGACGACCGCACGACCGACGAGCTGTTGCAGGCGTTCCACCACTACGTCCGCCATCACTACTGCCTGGCCGCGGACGGGGTCTGTCCCGAGTGCACCGGCGCGGTCGAGACGACGCTCGTCCGCGATCCCGACGACGAGGACCTCGACGTCGCCGTCGAACACGTCTGCGGGCGGTGTAACTACCGGCTGCGGTCGACGGTCGGCGTCACGCTCTTGGACCACGCGGAGACGCTGCTGTTCTTCTCCGAGCGCGGCGTCGACCTGAACACCGAGCCGTTCTGGGGGTTCGACTGGTGCGTGAGCGACGAGCGGACGACGGTCGTCTCCGAGGACCCGCTCCGGGTCCGGCTCTCGCTCCCCTGCGGAGGCGACGAGCTTCAGGTTGTCGTCGATGAGTCGGTGAACGTGGTGGAGACGACGCTGATCGAGTGAGTGGGAGAGAGTAAGCCGGCATACGCGTCGCTCGCGGAACGAAAGCACCCGCCGAGCGGGCCGAACGAGCCGGCGGGCGAAAGGTAGAATACCTCGCTGGATCGGCCGAATCCGGACCGATCGAATGCCCGTCGAGGTTCGTTACTCGAACAGCTCGACGGCCTGCTCGTAGCGGGTCGCGGGCTCGTCCCAGTCGACGACCTCGAAGAAGTTGTCGACGAACTCGCCGCGGGCCGGGCCGTAGTCGTGGTAGTAGGAGTGCTCCCACACGTCCAGCGCTACGATTGGGTGACCGCCCCAGATCGCGCCCTGGTCGTGCTTGTCAACTACGACGTTCCGGAGCTGGTTCGAGAACGTGTCGTACACCAGAAGCGCCCAGCCGCCGGCCGCGGA
>Ga0207851_100011_pt1 | contig 193492 bp, 223 predicted proteins | sample A23E3SouthBayCA_FD_187747 | JGI IMG/M metagenome (GOLD analysis project Ga0207851, IMG submission 187747) | Aerobic enrichment media microbial communities from Eden Landing Ponds, California, USA - A23 E3 (SPAdes) | ecosystem: Environmental > Aquatic > Marine > Unclassified | place: Emeryville... | reverse complement strand
ACTCACGAACGGCGGCGAGGACCAGATTCCGTACCTCGTGGACACCGACCGCGAGGAAGCGCTCTACGAGAGCGACGACATCGTCGACTACCTCGACGAGCACTACGCCTGACGCCGCGACCGGCGCGGCTCAATTCCCTGCCCCAGCCACGAGAGTATCGACCGAACAGCGACAGAGTAGTCGCTGTTCGGGTCGAGTTACAGAGGAGTGCGCTGGCCGGGAGTTCACCGAGCGCAGTGAGGTGAACGTCGGCCAGCGAGCGAGCTGTCGAACGAAGTGAGACTGCGAAGTGCGCTGGCCGGGAGTGAGCAGTCCGCAGGACCGCAAACATCGGAAGACGCTGCGCGTCTTCCGGGAATTGAACCGGAATCAGACGGTCGCCCTCGCTTCGCTCGGGCGCTGCGACTGATAGGATTCAATTCCCCCGCGCATCCACGAGGGCATCGACCGAACAGCGACAAGGCAGTCGCTGTTCGGGTCGAGTTACAGAGGAGTGCGCTGGCCGGGAATTGAACCCGGGCTATGAGCTTGGGAAGCTCATGTCCTACCACTAGACCACCAGCGCGCTCGGCGTCTGCGACTAACTGACGGCCCCACTTGAACGTAGCGTTTCGGGGAGTGGACGCGCGTCCACGATTTCAGGCCAGCGAGTGGGTTTTAGTCGGACGCCGCCGAACAGTAAGTCGATGACTGCGCCAGACACGATACCGCCGCTGGACTTGCGGTTCTCGGAGTCGGAATTGACCGCGCGCCGCGACCACATCCAGTCGTTCGTGCGGGAAACGCTGGAGGCCGCGGGCGCGGACCGCTGCGTGCTCGGGCTCTCGGGCGGCATCGACTCGACGACGGTCGCACACCTCGCGGTGGACGAGCTCGGGACCGACGCCGTCCACGGGCTCGTGATGCCGGGGGAGGTGTCCAGCGACCAGAACATGAGCGACGCCGAGCGGGTCGCCGAGGACCTCGACATCGAGTACGACGTGGTGGAAATCGACCCCATCGTGGACCTCCTGACGGAGCTGTACCCGGCGGCCGAGGGCGACCAGCTCGCGGTCGGGAACGCGCGCGCTCGGAGCCGGGCCGTGCTCAACTACCTCGTCGCCAACCACGAGAACGGCGTCGTGTTGGGGACCGGGAACCGCACGGAGGCGCTCGTGGGCTACTTCACGAAGTACGGGGACGGCGCGGTCGACTGCCACCCCATCGGGAACCTCTACAAGATGCAGGTGCGCCAGCTCGCCCGCGACCTCGGCGTCGACGAGGACCTCGTGACGAAGACGCCGACCGCGGAGCTGTGGGCCGACCAGACCGACGAAGAGGAGTTGGGCGTGGACTACGACACCATCGACGCGGTGCTGGCGCTCCACGTCGACGGGAACGTCCCGGCGAGCGCGACGGCCGACCACCTCGAAGTTCCCGAAGGCGTCGTCGAAACGGTGCGCGGGCTCCACGAGCGCAGCGAGCACAAGCGCGCGGTGCCGCCGACGCCCTAGTTCTCGAACGGCCGCTCCGAGAGCAGGCGCGCGAACGCGTCGGCTTCCGCGCGGTCCGATTCCTCGCGGCTCTCCTCGGCCGACAGCAGACCCGTGAGTTCGCGCAGCGCCGCGGCGTCGTTGGCCGCGATTTCCTCGGCGACCGCTCGCGGTTCGGCGACGACTCTGGAGACCAGCCCGATTTCGCGGGCCGTCTCCGCGTCGACGGTGCGCCCGGACAGCGAGAGGTCGGCGGCGTGGGTCGCCCCGACCGCCGCGGGGAGCCGGCGGGTGCCGCCCCACGCGCCGAACACGCCCAGCGAGACGCCGGGCTCGGCGAACGTCGCCTCGGGCGTGCAGACGCGCACGTCACAGGCGAGGGCGAGTTCGACGCCGCCGCCGCGTGCTGCGCCGTCCACGCCCGCGAGGACGACGCTGTCGCTGTCCTCGACTGCGTTCATCGTGCGCTGGCCGCGGCGCGCGAACGCCTCGCCGCGCGGGCCGTCCAACTCGCGGACGACGCCGAGGTCGGCGCCCGCGCAGAACGCGTCGCCGGCGCCGCGGACGTACACCACCGGCTCGTCGGCGTCCGTCACGGCGTCCCGGAGGTCGTCGAGGGCGTCGGGCGTGAGCGCGTTCCGAGCGTCGGGCCGGTCGAGGGTCACCACACGGACAGCGTCGCCGGCGTCCACGCGAAGCATACCGGTCCGTGGCGGTGGTTTCCAAAGGTCTTTGCCGTTCCCGCCGCTACCTTCGGTCGATGGAGGAGGCCGAGCAGGCGCGGGCCGCCGCCCGGGACGCCGTCGCCGACATCGAACCCGACGGGCTCCGGGCAGTCATCGACGACCACGTCGCGTCGTCCTCGATGCTCCCCGGCGTACTCACGGTGCTGAGCGCCCGCGTCGTCGACGGTTCAATCGACGACGACGCGGTGGCGCGCCGAGCGGCGGGCGTGCAACTCATCTACGAGGGCTTACGGACGACGCGCGACCTCGTCGCCGAGGAGCCGTGGGCGCACACCGACGAACAGGACCCCAGCGACGACCTCGACGTGCTCGCGGCGGACGTGCTCGTCGCGCGCGGCTTCCGGCTGCTCGCGCGCACCGAGGCCGCCGGCCACGCGGTCCAGACGGTCCGGGCGTTCGGCCGCCAGCAGACCGACGAACAGGAGGACCGGGCGTCGGCGTCGCGCTCGCTGGAGTCGAACGTCTTCGAACTCGCGGCCATCGCGGGCGGCACCGCCGCGGGCGGTGAGACCCCGGTGCCGCTGCGCCAGTACGTCGTCGGCCTCGCGGACAACGCCGCCGTCCCGCTGCCGGGCGCGGGCGACGCGCTCCCCGAGGGCATCGAAGACGTGATGGCCCGGGTCGGCGACCGGCAGGGCGACGACCGCGTCAGCCCGACGTCGACGGCCGACCGCTGAATCGAATCGCGTACAGGATACCCGTGCTTTCTAACGAATGCGTGCTTGGCTAGCTTAGCGGTAAAGCGCGTCCTTGGTGAGGAATCACCGTGTCAGCTCATCGGAGAGCGACGCGTCTCGGCTGCGAGGAACAAGACGTGCCGTGGTACTCGCTTCGGCACTGAGTGGTCTCACCGAGCGAACCACGTCGAGTCACACACGTGAACGGGCAACTTCACCACGAGAGTGTGACGACGATGAAGTATCTTCACTCGCACTCAGAAACTCGGTGCCCAACGATCGGGGTAGATATCGTGAGAGCCGCAAGTGATGCACTAATTGGAACGATGAACCAATTCATAAGAGATTGTCACTTCATCTCCGCTGCTTTCAACGTTCACCTCAAAGATGTCTCCCGGCGACAAGTCACAGTTCTCGACCACATCGGTAGGAATGGTCAGATCAAGTGAGTCGGCGCCGTAGTGCTCGCGGGCTTTCACGGTTTTACTCATTATCCCATCGGCACGTCTCTGTGCACTATTCGTTTTCTGTGCAAAATGTGCATATTTTACAATATGTGCAGTAAATTACACATTCATATATAGGTACCAGAGGAATGTGCAAGACCCTTTTGCGAACCTCTCCCCAAACGAATGGTCGGATAAGCGAGACGATTTGATTGAAGACTACCCATTGACGCTGGACGAAATCCGTAATCTCGTACTCCGCTCCTACAGCAAACTTCTCGAGACACGCATTGGAGAACCTTCGGACGATATTCTAATATTTGAGGATGTTCCTGTCGGAGCACAGACTACAGGGGCGTTTTTAGAGACGATCATCGCAAACGAGATTCAAAAAATTGACTCGGTATGGCGGCAAGGGTCAGATGCAGAGAAAGACCTAGTTCACACAGAGAGTCCGGAATACTCAACCGAGATCAAGATGTCCGGTCAGGTCAACGACAAGGTATTCGGCAACAGAAGTTTCACCCAAGATTCTGGGTCGGATGGGAAGAAGTCAAAGAGCGGATTCTATATAACATTAAACGTACACATCTCTAACGAAATCCTCCCGCCATCGCAGAACCTCTTCCTCATTCGTTTTGGATGGATTGATTTTGGTGATTGGGCTGGACAATCAGCCGCTACGGGGCAGGCTGCGAAACTTCCCGCGGAAGTTTACGAGCACAAGCTCCGAGTCGTCGATGGAGAATACCTGCTTGATGCGCCGCTTGAACTGGTACATATGATAGGGCCGGCAACGATCGAAGATATTCGCCCGTTCCTCATTCAGCACGATATTTCGACTGTTGGCGAGTTCCTCGCTGCATACGACGCCGTCGAAGACCCGAACAGCGATCTCGAAAAAGTCTATCGGAGGGTCGAGCAATATCCCGGCAACACCCTAACCATGGAGCGCGATGGTCTTGACACGATGAATCTGACTACGGAGACTTAGGAGAGGTCGTCAAGGCTCATCTGTTCGCCGTCCTCTTGTGTTGGTGGCTCGTATTCGTCAAAGACTCGAGTTTTGATGATTTCGTCCATATAGTTTTCATCCAATTCGATACCAATACAACTCCGACCGAGATCCCGTGCAACCTTGGCCGTCGTCCCACTCCCGAGGAATGGGTCAAGAATCACATCGCCACGGTCTGAGCTTGCCTTTATGATGCGTTCGATAACGTCTTCAGGATACTGAGCAGGGTGCTCTGTTCGTTCGGGCGATGCTCGACCCGTTCCAGAGGTGACTTTCGGAATGTCCCATACGTCGCCGGGGTTCTTTCCTTTCGGATTTACTTTTAGCTCACCGTCCTTTTTTTGATTCGGATACTTCGCTGGAACGCGAACGTCGTCCAGATTGAATGTATAGTTGTCAAGATCGGATACGCAGTATAGCCACGTCTCTTTTCGTGGCGAGAACCTGTGACGACAGTTCACTCCCGCCTTGTAGTGCCAAATGACTTGCTGGACAAACGAGATATCCAGCTCATCACGAATCAACGGATAGATATCGTACTCCCACGGAACGTACTGGCGGCCATCTGACTCCTTCCGAAATCCGATGTTGAGCCAGAATGAGCCATCTTCTGCTAATTTCTCCTCGGCCTTCAGCATCCACTGGCGCATAAAGTCTAAATAGTCGTCGAGCGCCTTCACCTCCTCATACTCTTTCCCAATATTATACGGTGGAGAGGTTACGACGAGGTCAATTTGATTATCAGAGATGACCTCGTCTATATTTAGAGCGTCACCTAAATACGCTCTATAAAATGTCTCGTCTTCGGTGGTTTCGTATTTCAGTTCCATCTCGCACACCCAAATTGTACATTATGTGCATTCATTCTTTCCATCTCGTAGTCGCGACACTTGGTAGGCCGCCCACCCCGCGTATATTAACTCAGGCCTCTAACGGAGTTGTTCTCACTCAACCTGTTTAAACCGTGTAGCTCAACTCATCTAATAGGGGCGGTTAAATCGTTCGTCTAGCATCTCACTCGCACGTTACTGTACGGCACGCCCGGTTGCTTTCATCACATTCATATACGGCTGTGTAGTAAAATCGGATGCAGAAGACAGAGTGCGGGTCTGTGCACCCGTCGGTGCCTGGGTAGCTTAGCGGTAAAGCGCGTCCTTGGTAAGGACGAGACCGCGGGTTCAAATCCCGCCTCAGGCTTTCACGGGCTACACGGCCTGTATTCCCACTTTGCGTGCTTCTTGGGAGCGAATCAATGTACCCCAAGAAAGCACTCTACCCACAAACGGCCACCCCCGCGCCGTCTTGCGATTCCGAGAACTGTCAGGACACTATAAACTCAGAACCCCATCAGCGGTGTTCCTCGCGCGTGGTGATAGGCCGATGAACCGCGACGACCCCCTCGAAGGGATGGAAATGAGCGCGGCATCCGAGGATATACCACCCGCGCCCGAACCCATCGAGTTCGGCTTCCCCCTCGTGAGCAAACGCTCGCGCGAAGACCTCGCGGAGTTCGGACTCAACATGGTTCAGGACTACCACGACTTCAAGAAGGACGTGCTGACGTGGCTCGGCAACTACGGGAAAAACCCCGACAAGCACGAGGGGCTGGCCCCTACCACGCTTGAGAGTACCCACTACAAGCTCGAAACCGTCTTCCGCTGGCTATGGAAGTACGAGGGCCAATACACCACGACGTTCACGCCTGAACACGCGGACAAGTTCATCACCATCCTGAATCAGGCCGACTCGATGATTGACAGCACCGTACTCCACCACGCGAAGGACATCAAGCGGTACTTCCGCTTCTGCAACCACGCACGCGGGAAGGAGTACGAGTGGGAACTCGATCTCGAACTCTCCGCGAGCAACGGCGACGAACGAGAGTACCTACGTCGCGCCGCGTTCGAGCCGCTGTATCAGGCCGCGCTCCAACATTCGTCAGTCAAGAGCTACTACTCCTGCTCACCGGAGGAACGCAAGGAGCTGAAGTCCTACGTCTCTCAGCGGCTCCAAGTCCCGAAGTCGAAGGTCGGCCCGGACGAGTTCAAGGAGGCAAACTCGTGGAAGTACCCCTCGATGATAGCCACGACTCTCGATACCGGGCTTCGACCCATCGAGGTGGGACGCGCCAAGGTGTCTTGGGTGAACCTCGAAGACAACGAGCTGAACATCCCGAAGACAGAATCCACGAAGAACGAGGGCCATTGGAATTGCGCTATCCAGAACCGGACGGCGAAGGCGCTCGAACGCTGGATAGACGAGCGGAGTACGATGGAGAAGTACGACGGTCGGGACGAACTATGGCTCACGCAGAAGGCGAAGCCGTACAACTCCGACTCGTGTAACGGTCTACTTGATCGAATCATCGAGTCGGGGAACGTCCCGATTCCCGAACACCGCGAGGACGAAATCTCGTGGTACTCCATCCGTCACGGCGTAGCGACGTATTGGGCGAACCACGTCGGCCCGCACCACGCGAAAGAACAGCTCCGACACAAGAGCGTCACGACGACGATGAAGTACCTTCACTCGGATTCTGATACCCGAGGGAGCGCCGTCGAACAAATCTGGTAGACCAAACACCATTTTTGAAGGATAGGCTGGACGGGGAGCTATGTACGGGTTCTGCGCCCGCATCTTGCGTACTGTTATGTGTATAGCACAAATTAAGTCGGTAATATGGAGCCGAAGACGATCTCGGATGTTATACCGGAACTAAACAGCACGTATCTGATTCCTGCTATCCAGCGAGAGTTCGTATGGGATACCGACCAGATTCTCGATCTATTCGACTCGATTCTCCGTGACTACCCCATCGGTTCTCTGCTACTATGGAAAGTCCGAGACGACCGGGCGCAGAGTGAAATCAAATACAAGTTCGTCAGCGACTACATCGAGGAACCGAACTACCCCCGAGAGATTGACGATGTAAACCACCACAACCCGAAGTGGAGCGAAGACTTAGATGGGGCGCTCCCGCCAACGACGAATCTCGTTATCGACGGCCAGCAACGACTGACCGCGCTCAACATCGGACTCAAGGGGAGCTTCTGTGAGCGGAAATTCAATGCCCGCCGGGATGAGGTCAGTTCGTGGGTTCGCAAGAAACTCTATCTGAACCTTCTCTCGAATCCGAACCGAATCACCGAAGGAATCGGTCGCCGGTATCATCTCGAATTTAAGAAGCCTCACCCTGAGAACGACTCCGAACACTACTGGTATCCCGTAGGCGAGATACTCCAATACCGCGACGAGAACGACTTTAACAACTATCTGTTCGAGGTCGAGGACGAGATAGAACAGCACCTAATAGACGAAGACCCCGACCTCAGCGCCGAACGAGTCAGAGAATACAAAAAGTGGGCAAAGCAGAATCTCAATAGTCTCTGGACGAACGTTCACGACCGCGATCATCTCAACTTCTTCACCGACGACACCGAAGATCACGACCGCATTTTGGACATATTCATCCGTATCAATCAGGGCGGTACACAGCTTCAACACCACGAAATTCTACTATCCCTCGCAACGTCAGAGTGGCAACAGGATGAGCCTTTCATCGTCGCAAGAGAGGCCGTCCCTAAACTGCGAGATCGTCTGAACCGTGATGTTCCCGGTGGGAACGAACCGTTCACGACAAACTTCGTTCTCCGCGCCCTGCTGACCTGCTCTGGTATGGAGGTTCAGTATCGCCTCTCGAACTTCAGCGCCGAGAACCTTGAGCGGATGAAAGAGGTTTGGCTAACAGACCGATTCAGGAACAGTCTGGAGGAGTTCGTGAGTCTGATGCGCGGGTACGACATTACGATCTCGCACGTTCACAGTCCTCTACTCTCGGCCCCTGCCATCTACTTCCTCTACAAGCACGATAGTCCACCGTTGGGGTGGAATAGTGCCCAAGGTCACGATGCTCGACGGGACGTTCTCTACTGGTTGTGCGCGGCAAAGCTCAAACGACTGTCCCGGCTGTCGTCCGCCCAAATTGCCGAGGCGGTTCGAGATGAGATAGATAACACAGACGAGGTTCGATTCCCGATAGACCGCATCGACGACCGGCTAAGAACAAGCTACGGAGAATCCGTCTACCTCTCGAATGATGACATAGACAGCATCTTCGATGAAGCGACGTACAACACCCAACGGGGAGAGTTCCTTCTCCATCTGCTCCGCTTCCCCGAATCAGCCGACCCCGGCCACAGTTACGAAGCCGATCACATCTTCCCGCAAAGTCAGGTAGAAGACGAGTACCCGGACTTGATGCACCGCGTGGGCAACCTCCAATTCCTTCGTGACGACGAGAACCTGTCCAAACACAGTAGCGACTTCGCTAATTGGCTTACTTCACAGACCGAGGAATACAAGGAGAGACACTATATACCGGAGTCGGAAGATGGGTCGCTATACGAATTGGGGAACTTCCCCGAGTTCGTGGAACAGCGCGAACAATTGATTCGTGAACATCTGCTTGAGGTCTGTGACGAACTACGCGAAGCACACGAAACGAATTAAGGGATGTAAACGGCTTTTGAAAGGCTCTATTCCCTAATTCCCGACAAGGACTTCAACCGAGCGCATCCCGAGATCGTTCAGACGGTAGTCTTTCTTCCGACCATCTCCCTCGTGGGGTCGTTTCTCCACAACGTCACGCTCCGATAATTCCCACAAGATTTGGCTCACGTCGTCCGGGTCAATTTCTGAATCCTCAGGGAGCTTTTCCCTGATCTCAGTCGTCGTATGCCATTTCTCGCCGTTATGTTCGTATAGAAATTCAGCGAGCTTTCGCGTCCGCGACCCCTCCTCGAAGTTGACGATCTCCGGGTCATCGTCCTCGGACTTCTTCGGTTCGATGGATTCGCCCGTAATGTATTCCGTCAGGTCAATCGGGGAGTCGGCTTCGACTCGAACGCTGATTGATTCGACCGAATCAGCGAATCCTGCCTCCTTGATGAACTGGTTGAAGGCGTGTAGACCCTGTTCGCCGGACAATTCCAGAGTCATAACACCCTCGGGTTGGTCAGACGACATAAGCTGATGTTTGATGTGGGGTACTGAAAAACCACTTGCTGTTAAAAATCCTCACAGGTTACTCACTACTCTGTGTTTAACTCTAAGTGTTCTACTACGGTACTGTCTTAGTTGAGTGAACAACCCTCGATGTGGTAAAACTCAACGTAGGTAACTACTTAGAGTATATATCTAAGATAGATATTTCGCCCGCGTTGTGCGCTCGCGCGAGCTAATTCGGATGTTTCGTCGTATAGTACCAGACGGTACTATATGACTTAAAGATACCTATTTGAGTCTTAGACTTCACCGGAAATCCTCGTGGAGTCGAGAGGGAGTCGGCCCGGTCTGGTCGTTGTATTTGTTCCCGTTCTCCTCGGAGTACGCCACGTCAGGCTTCGTCTTCATATCGTGAAGCGCGAGCTGGCAAATCCGCATCCCATCGCGGAGACGGATGGGGTACGGTGCGGCGTTGAACAGTTCGAGCGTGATCTGCCCCCGGAATCCGGGGTCGATGAAGCCCGCGTTGTGGATGAATAGGCCGAGCCGTCCGACCGACGAGCGACCGTGGAGGATACCCACCTTGTCGTCGGGTACGGTGATGCTCTCCTCGGTGTGAGCCAGCGCGAACTTCCCCGGAGAAAGCGAAAGCTCAGAGGTTCTTTCGTAGTAGTCGGGGTAGGAGTCGGCGTCGTCAACTTCAACAACGCCGGTCGCGGCAGGAATACGAAGCTCCGGCCCGAGGTGCAAATCCATCGAGGCGGGTTCGACAGCGAGCGTCTTCCCGTTACCACGAACGGCTCCGAGATCGCCACGGCTAATTGCGTGCTGAATATCGTGCTGAGAGAGAATCATGGGGCGCGAATCGAGTTGTTGTTCAGGTGGGTTTCGTAGGCGGAGAAGACGAGCGGCGACCACTTCTTACACTCATCGAGAACCTGAGTAGCGAACTCGCGGGCCTCCCATTGGGCCTTCATGTTCTTCCGCAGATCGAAGAAGTGCATCAGGGTTCGAGCGTTCGCAGAGAACGTTAGGTCAACCTCGACGCCGATGGGGAGGATGAACCGGGCGTCCTCCTTCGCCATTCCTTGTTCGATGAGCCGTTCATACAGCTCGACTGAGTTGAGGAAGTGTCCCTCGAAAGCGTCCTTCCCGGTGAAGTCTTCGGCGGGGCCGTCGTACTGGCCGAGAACCACGCCGTCGGCTCCGGGGTTGTTCTTGTCGCCCGGCGGAACGACGATGTTCTTCTCGGAGAAGTCGCAGTAGCGTTGGCTCTGAACGTCGAAGCTCATGTGGCGGTGTCGCGTTACCTGAGCCATAGCCGACCGGCTGAGTCCTTCGACCGCGAAGAACGCTTGGATGTGTTCAAACGGCCCGAAGTGGCCGCGTCGGAGTAGTTCACCGAGTAGTTCCTCGTGGGTCTTGTCCGTCCCTTCGAGGGCATCCTCAACGGTCTTACCGACGAGGGATTCGCTCATGTAGTCTCCCCGAGCCGCAATCACGGGAACATCGTCGGCGTTCGGTGTGCTGTATTCGGTCTTTAGTTCGACTTTCATTCGTAGTAGTAGGTGAGATTGAGATTGATCTCAGTCAGTTCAGGATTGAAGTGATGGGTTTCCTGAATCCCCTCGATGCGGCAGTCCTCTCGAAGTACGTCGCTGAGAATATCAGCGAGAATTGATGCAAGTTCGTCCTGCGAAGTCGGTGTGATGTATCTCATAGATGTATCTGATTCAGATTCTCGTAGAAGCCGCTCCTCAGTCTAATAGACGCGATATAATGACTTAAAGATAGCTATTCAACTCTTTACGCTACTGGTGTGAGCTGACCTGCTTCGTCGATTATTCGATCTTGATAGTGGACTCTCGCGTGTTCGTCGTGGCCGAGAACTTCGATGTTATCCAGACGATTATCGAGCTTCATCGAGTTGATGTGGTGAACGTCGTTCCCAACTACCGCGTCGTATCCGTACTTCGCAACCGCGAGTAGTCGATGGTGGAGGACGGAAACCGACTTTCCTTCCACGTTCACGACGAACTGTTCGTACCCGTCCGATCTCTCGGAGAGAGCAACGCTCGATTGACGCCCGGTGCGCTCTATCCCGAATTTCACCATCCAGTTCCGTACCGTCTCCTTTCCACAGCCAAGTTCCTCAGCGACCTTTCGGATGGAATGGTGACGGGAGTAGGCTTCTTCCAGCGTCTCCTCATCTCTCCACGGTCTTTCGGAGGACATTAGCAGAACGCGGCGAGTCCGGTCTGACTCTGCCCCTCGATTGCGGCGTCCACGTCGATGCCCACGGCGTCGAGAATGTCCACCATCGGGTTCCGAACGAGAGTGTCCTGCATCCGCTTCACGTCCACGGTGAGCTGGTCACGGAGGTCGTCCAATTGCGCTCCCCGCTCGTATCCAATCACATCGAGCGTGTCTTCTCCGAGTGTCGTGTGCTTGAGGTACACCCGCTTGACCGTATTCCCCTTCCCGAAGTTGCAGTCCTTGATGAACTTGTTAGCGTAGAACGCCGCTCGTGGCGAAGCGCCCTTCGGTGTCCCGTCCGACCACGAGTAGTCGTCCAGTTCTTTTCCAAGGCCGCCGGGGATTCCGATGAGATCGAAATCGGGGTTAGAGGCGTCGATGCGTTCGGCTCCTTCCCGAATGATACGGCGAATGTCGTTCTCGTCGCCGCCACGGACGATGGTTTCGAGGACTTCCCGTTGAACCTCCTTGGTGAGCTGAGCCGTGTTGTTCTTCTTGCACGGGTAGCCGCTGATGGACAACTTCCCCTTCCCGTCTTTCAGGGTGGCGTCGTAGTCCATCCCCTCGTCCCACATCTTCACGTAGGCGTAGAACTTCTTTTGCCCGGACATAAAGAACCGAGAGGCGTACATCTCGATCTCGATCTCGAACCGGCACGGGTCGGTCGGCATCCCGTACTCGGCGGCGAGGTCGACATAGACCTCGTTGTTGAGGGTGTCCGTGATTTCTTTCGCGGCTTCAAGACACTCCACTTGGCTCATCGAACTATCAAACGCTATATAATTTGAGTCGGTATCTCCATATGATACATTTGCGATACTTTTCTCGTTCACGTACTTCGCAGTACGTTTAATCACCGCCTGCCCCGTGAGGGTGACAGCGGCGGCAATATCGGCGTCGTAGAGGAAGAACCGAACCCACCCCAAAACGCCGTAGATCGAGTTAACTATCGTCTTCCTGACACTATACTCCTCTCCCCATTTCGCCTTCTCCTCGGGGCTGAGCGAGTCGTCCTTCTTCATCTCGCCAGCGTGTTCCTTCAGGCGGAGAGCTTCATCCACCAGTTCGCGGAACACGCCGTCATAGTCGAGACGGAAGTAAACGTCATTCGCGGCCTTCGCCACCGGCACGAGGTCGCCTCCTTCTTCGAGGACAGCGTAGAGGCCGTCGTCGTGTTCCTCTACGTGGATGGGGTCAACCTTCGTCTCCGGGCTGGCGTTCAGCATCCAGAGCGCGTTCGGATACAGCGAAGCAAGGTCAATTCCGACGATGTTCTCCTTGAGGCCGTTGAAGGCGTCGAACACGTAGGCTCCGTCGTAGCTCCCCGTGTCCTCCGGCTCCGTCGCGGTCGGCCCGGCGTAGCCCTCGTTGTAGAGCTTCCGGCGAATCATCATCTCGATGAACTCGTTGTTCGCCGTGGTCTGCTCGAAGTCCAGACCAATCGTATCACGGAGTGCCTTCTTGAACGCGAGAACGTTCGCGGCTTCGTTGACGCCGACCGTCAGGAAAACGTCCTTCGTGTTGTAGTTGAGGAACTTCTGCGTGTTCTCCGAGTATAGCTCGTAGAACCCCTTGTCCGTGTGTTCGATCTTCGCGTCGTCCAACTCCATCTCGGCGGCAGAATCGAGCGCCCCGCTGACCTTCGTGAACTTGGTGTCCTTCCAAGCGTCCATCAGGTCGTAGCAGGTACGCCCCTGAATCGTCGGGCCATTGTACCCGGTGTAGGAGTTCCCGGTACGGGAGAGGCGGTCGGCGTTGACACCGCGCTCTTTCATCCGCTCGATGACGAACGGGGTGTCGAACCCATTGCTGTTCCACCCGCAGATGAGGTCGGCGTCCTTGTCCTGAACGTAGCGGGTGAACTCTGTGAGCATCTTCCGCTCGTTCGGCTCGAACTTGAGCTGACTCAGGTGTTCGAGGCCGAGGTCGCTTGGATGGCTCACCGCATCGAGGTCGGCGTCGGGGAAGCGTTCCCCAAGCCCGTGACCATCGAGGTCGATGAAGCCCACGTACTCGTCGGTGTAGTTGTCGTGAGCGACGATAGAGAGGATACGGGCCTTCCCGTAGTCGGGGAACCCTTCGCCCCGGTCGTCTGTCTCAATGTCGAACGTAATCACGCGGGGCGGCGCGTCCATCTCCACCGGCTCGATCTCGTCGGGAGTCACCCGGTCGCCGGGGACTCGAACGCCGGTCTTGATGCCGAGGTCGATTCGGAGCCGGTCGGTGTAGTCCACGTCGGCTTCCCACGACTTCGAGAAGAACGACGAAACCTCTCCCATCTTCTTCGGGTTGTTGACGATAACCTTCGCCAGCTCGTCGCCGTCGACGAGGCCGGTAAAGTCGGTGTCTTCGTACCCCTCGATGTGGTCATTATCGAATGGGTCAACCTCCCCCTTCTCCGCCGCCGGGATGTAGAAGTAGGGGTCGAAATTCTCCACCGTCACCGAGTCCGGCTTCCCCGCTTCAGTTCGACCGAACAGTTTGATTTTCGGCGTGTAATCCTCGTAGACGAGTTCGGTGTTAGTAACGTAGATTTCCTTCATTTCAAATGAGGCAGGCACTCCACCCGCAGTTCAGGCACGTTTCGCAACCGCCCTGAGGGGCGATTCGCGGGCTATCACATCCGCACGGCGCGGCTTGCTGGTGACTCTGATTCTTCATAGATTGTGATCGCGGATGATGGTCGATTCAGCGGCAGTCCACTCGTGGAGGGCTTCATCGACGGGGACGAACCGCTGAGGGTCGTCGCCCATCTCATTCGAGAAATTGCCCTTCTCGTAGTCCACGAGGTTAAATTCCAGAAGACGGTCGTTGTCCGTCTCCTCGATCACGATTCGAGTAACATTCGCTCGCCGGAGCAGGCCAAGGGTAGACTCGCTGAACGAGTACCCACCGCCTTTCCGGTAGAAGTGCTGTTTCTGTTCGCCGTCCTCCCAGTAGGGATGTCGCTTCCGCTGACAGACGATACAGTTCGCGTCCCGGTTCGAGGGGCCGAGGAACCCGACGAACTTCTCGGGATTGTCGGGATACCGGAGCGGCTTGATCTCTCGAACGACGAGCGGTTCTACGTCGGTGAAGTCGTGTAGTGTGCTACTCATTATCTCGTTGTTTTTCCCTCATCGTCGCGTTCTTCGTCACCTCAAAACAGAGAGGACAGAGCGACTTGCCGGGAATAGGCTCTCGTTTGTCGCATTTTCGGCAGTTAGTCATGTCTCTGGATTCCGTGCCGCGCCGCCAGCGGATGCTGACGGCATTTCGACCGAAAACAGAGAGAATTAGAGCCAAGCCGGGGACTCGCCCCGGTATTCCTCCTTCCACTCGGGGTAGGAGAGCGTGTCGTCGCGGTAGAAGTACGCCCGACCGGGGAACGGGTGTTCCTCGTCCGAGCCGATACAGAGTTCGTCACGAGAGGGAGGTCGTGCCTTCCGCTCGTTTTCGAGAATCGCGGGTGTTTGTGGGTGTTCGACCTCCCGCCGTCGCCGGTTCAGGAACGCCGAGTCAACTCGGTCGCCCTTGTTCCACGAGAGCAGGACGTTCTCCATCGACCGCTCGATGCGATCATAGTAGTTGTAGCCGTCCTCTCCCCACTTATCGCCCTGCCACACACTCCCAAATTGAGCCGCTTTCAGCGGAGAGGCGGTGTCAACAGAGTGAACGGGGACGTAGTGGGATAACTCGAATTGTCGGTGCGGGCTACCACCGAGGATGTGAACGCTTCGGCAGTTACGGTACTCCCATACAGGCCACGGTACACCACCAAAGCGGTCTTGAGCGGGGAGTCCGACACGGAACCGAGAGGGTACACGGTCGGGCTTGACGCCCTTTGGAACCACAATAACGATTTCTGCGTGGCGGCGAAGCCGGTCAGCCTTAGCAAGAGTAGAATTGAGGGAAGACTTGTCCTCAATATCAGGCGCAACAGCATATTTTGGCTTCTCGCGCTTCACCACATCGAGGTGGGATTCCCATTTCTGGTCGAACGATAGATCATCTTGGAGAAACGGCCAATCGACGAACTCCACCGGAATCTCCCCCGGTGGTCGGGCTTTCGTACTTTCCATCCCCACGAGCGAGCCACCACGGTAGGCCGCTCGGGGCATATCCTCGCCGCCGCAGGACGTGACTATAACATCGATCTTGTCGGGTGAGCTGGTGCTGTCGCTGGTTGTTGCGTATTCTGTGAGACTCATTAGGAGTGTTCAGCTACGAGAGGGAGTGAGCGTGCTGTGCGTACAGGGTGTTGCGGATGGTTTCCGCTTGCTCCGCTTCCTCGTGCTGTCTCACAACACGCTTCATCTGAGCGTACTCCGTGAGCATCGAGGCGAGGTCATCGAACGATTCGTTGTGCAGGACGAAACTGAGGTTGCCTTCGGTCATTGTCGGTTATTGTATTCGTGTCGCAGGTAGTCGTAGATCGTTCCAAGTCCGTAGCTCAGCACGAGAACACCGAGAGGAATCAGACAGAGCCGGAGGAATACGTCCCAGTCACTCATTCATCCCGAGCTGACCGGGAATCTTCGTGTTCCCGAACGGGGCGCAGTTCTCACAGTAGACGACTGAATTGAGAGAACCGCGATACCGGGCGCTCCGTCTCTGAACCACGTAGTAGTCGTCGTTACACTCCGGGTTCAGGTAGTTGAACGTCATTCCGCACTTCGTACAGTCGTGAGGGAGATTGAAGTCCATCAGTAGGGATACCAATTCTTCTCTCGCTTGTGTTCGATAATCTCGTCTTTCGGCTTCGTAGAGCCATCAGGCTCCGCGAATCCGTGGTAGCCTTCTCCGCCCTTCTTCCCCCACGTCGACGGGCATTGGTCGTAGAAGAAGCACTTGCCGTGACCGTAGTGACAGAGGGGGCCGCTTTCGAGATCGTAGTTCCCGATCTCGGGCTTCATCTGCATCCCGAGGACTGACTTGCGGATGATGTGTCGCCGGTCTTCGTCCGGGTACGGGCTGACGACCAGCTCATCCTCCTGTGGATAGTACCCGGCGACCCCGGCGATTTCGTAGTCCAGTTCGTTCTCGAACAGCCACCCGTAGAACTCTCCTTCGAGGTAGATTCCCTTGTGGCGATACTGCTCGTCCTGAACTTTCCCGGTCTTGTAGTCTACAATCACCACGCCTTCCTCCGCCTCGACGCCGGGAACCGTTGCGGCGTGAAGCAGGGCGTCGGCGTACCCCATCCACGGGAGATTCCCGATAGGAACGTCGTCGCCTTCGAGTCGGCCTTCGACTTCAACCCCGAGGGGGAGCCACGCTTCGAGGGCGTACTCCATCACGGTCTTCCCGTCGCGGGGGTCGTCCAGAGCGCGGAACTTCGCGGCGGCGTAGTCGCACGCCAGCTCCCATCGCTCGTCCTCGAACTGCCAAAAGTTGCGGATGTGGGGTTCGAGCCATTGTGCCCAATCCTCCCACGGCCCCATCAACTCGGCATACGTCTCGGGGCGCTTCCCGTGTTCTTCGACGTACTCGATCAGGTTCAGGTGGAACGTCTCGTAGGCCCGGTGAATCTGACTCCCCTTCTCGGTGTGGTAAGAGCCGGGCGTCCGGTTCCCACACCAGTAGGAGTAGAAGAACTTGCGCGGGCATTGGAGATACGTCTTGATTCGGGACTTCGAGATGTGTTCGAGTCCGTTCTCAAAATGCTCCTCTGGAACCGTGAGATCGATTTCGTTTCCGTCGTCTGTGAGTGCTTTACTCATTGATTTCTACTTTTTCGAGAATCACGTCGTACCACCCACTCCCCGGTTCTTCGACGGCGGCGTACACCGAGCCGTCACCGAACACCGGGTAAGAGAGCATATACCACGTCCCGTCTCGGTCGTCTTGGGGAATCTGCGTGAGAAGTTCCTGCTGACCGTTCCGTACTTGACCGGCGAGGATTTCCACCGTCGCTACCGCATCGAGGTGGTCGGGCGCTCCGAGCGTTTTGTCGTTGATGTGGAGCGTGAGCCGGTCGTGTAGGTTGACGCTCTTGAGCGGCTGGCACTCGGACTGAGAGACGACGATGGAGTTGTCCTCCTCGGGTTCTTCCACGTCGTCGGCCCATTCCATCAAACGGACTTGCTGGCCGTCGTCCCCCTCCTCGATGTGGTAGACCGCTCCCCGGTGGTGGAGAACGTCCATCACGTCGTCGGGAACTTCCCCGTAGGCGAAAATCGCGCTCGGGAAGGGAGCCGACCCGTCCGTATGCTCGAACTTGAGGCGGCCCTCGATAACGCAGAACACCTCGGCCTCGACCGCGTACTTGTGGAACCATTGCGTACTCGTTCGGTTCGGAACCAAACAGAGAACGTAGTCCACGTCGTCGCGCTGAGCCTCGGTGCTGGCCTTCTTCATCCAGTCCTCAATATCGGAGTACGGTGGGTTCATCCAGACCGAGCCGAACCACCGCTGAGCGAGGCCGTCGTCGTCTATCGTGAATCGCTCCCGTCCGATGGGTTCGGGTTCACATCCAGAACAGGGGTCGAGGTCGAATTGTCCGCCGTTCGCCCGCTTCAGTTGGCGAGCGAGTTCAACAGGAGTGCCGCGTTCGTCGTTACCGGATTCGTAGTGCGCCTTGTTTTGAAAATCCCTACCTCCTTCAGTCGGTTTGTCCTTGGTCTTGCTGTTCGTACTCATCTTCGAGGACGGCGACGTGTTCCGTTATGTCCATCGCGTGAAGCTCACCGTCGCGCTTCTTGAACTCAATTACCGCTCTCTCCTGCGAAGCCGCTCGACGAAGAATATCCATCAGAATATCCTTCGTTTCCGAAGGGAGTCCGACGCTCACGAGAACAGGGCCTCCGCTTGGGTTTTCATCTCGCGGGGTTCGGGGTCAAATACGCCTTTCCACTTCTTGTTTCGCGCTTTTGCCAACCGTAGCGACCGCTCGATTTCGAGTGCGAGCGCGTCGATCTCATCATGTAGGTCTTGGTCTTCTTCCTTTGTCATCGACGTAGGTTGCTGGCGAGGTTGACGTAGCCGAGGCGGTCACGGTAATCATCCTCGTGGTAATCCCCACCCTGCGCTCGTGCGAGCTTGAACAGCGCCATCAAATCCGCCACGTCGGACGGGGTGATGTTCGGGTCGGGGATTCCGGTGTTGATGAAGTATGCGTTCCAGTAGTGAGCGATTCGTTGAAAGGAGTCTTCGGGAGCGCCGTGTGTTTCTGAACGCCCCTCGATGATTTCAGCCGCTTCTTCGAGCAGTCTCCCGTTATTCACTTCGTCCATTTCGTACCCGGTCGTATTTGATCTCGTTCACGTCCATTCGAGCGTGGGTGGTCGGTTCTTCGCAGACCGGACACACCATCTCGGTCTGTTCACCCCTGTCTCGCTGGCTGATTACGTCCGTCTCGAAGTCACCGCACTCCGAACAACGATAGCGAAAAGCATCCTTGATACCGCGAACTTGCGACCGGACGATTCGACCGCCCTGAATCTGCTTGAGTCCGTTCTCGTAGTAGAACTTCACCGTCCCGTCAGGGAGGTTCATTACATCGACTACGTTCTCGTACTCTCGGAAGTTCGTGAGGTTGCCGTCGTCGTCAACCTGAGCGAGATGGATGTTGTGACTAATGCCGTCTGTTCCAAAGCTCATCATTTGAAGTAGGGCCGTGGTTACTCGCCGTCCGGTGCAAAGTACCCGGAGTGCTTACCGTCGCGCTCTCCGAGCAGTTCGAGGTCGCCGCGCTGAAGTCTGAGGTAAACGCCGAAAGCAGACTCCTTCATCCCTTCCAGAATCTCTACGAGCTGTTCGTCGTCTTCGCCCTTCGCCATGAGAATCCGCTCATCGAGGGCGTTACTCAGCTTGAGTGCCCCCGACTTGTAGGCGTCAAGCTCCTGATGAGCCGTCTTAATGTCGCCCACGAGGTCAGAGAGGCGTTCGTCCTCGCCTCCGATCTCCACGGTTGTTTCGTTCATCAGGCGTTTCAACTCGGCAGTCGTGTCGGTGATAGATTCAGTCGCTTCCATAGTAACCAGATTGGGTGTCAACTCGCCCCGCCGCCTTCGGGTCGCTGACGATCTCGTAGGTGGGTCGCCCGTCGTCGCAGATAAGACCGCACTCGGGACAAACCGGCTCGCCCGTGTCTATCTTCTTCGCGGCTTCCTCACAGTCCGGGCAGTAGAGGGTTTCCTCCGTGATTTTCTTCTTCAGCACACGGCCTCTCGGAGAGTCGTGAGCGATAGGAATGAACTCGTCATAGTATCCCTCCATCAGCTCGCCGTCAATCATCCGTCCGGGGTGGTAACAGCGGAGGTGGGTGGGCATCCAGTCGTACTCGGTTTCGAGTGCGAACTTGTGGAGCGCCCAGTAGTCGTGGATTCCGGGGCCGCTCTCCATTTTAACCGTGTCAGCTCTTGGCTTGCCGAAGAACTCGTCTTTAGTATCCATTTAGTGTCCTGCTTTTGCGTACTGCTAAGAATCAGAGAACGTTGCTTAAGTCTTCCGTAAGACTCACCGTTAAGTCTCCAAGTCTTTACGGCTGATACTGAACGTCGTAGAGCCACGTCAGCGGGAGGCTGTCCGAGACTCCGTGAATCGTCGCACCGGGCATCGACCACTCGGAGATAGACTCCTCGAAGTCACCCGGCGGCTTGATGGAACCCGAGCGAATGACTGGAACGTTCATCACGCGGTCAACGCCCTGCGTGTGGTAGTGCCCGGCGTAGGCGATCTCGAAGTCATGCTGAAGCATCCAGCCTCTCCAATCCCGCTTCGAGGCCGCCGTCCCGATGTGTTCTGCCGCGTTCTGCCCGTGCCGGAGGTGGGCCTTGTGACCCCGCATCTCGAAGTTCGTGAACCCCGTCCGGTCGTTCCGAATGAAGGTGATGTTCTCGTAATCCGACGCCCGGACAATCGCATCGAGCATCCGGTACACGATGTCGTCCCCGTTCGCCTGCTGACTCGAACCGCTAATGCGAATCTCGCCGTGGTTCCCGGTCTGACACACGACCTGAACAGCCTCGAAGTGTTCCGCGAGAATACGAATCTGCTCGAAGTGAGCCTGAGTCGCAATGTCGATCTGCTCGTTCAGGTTCTTCTCCATCTCCCACGCTTGGCCGAGGTAGATACCGGAGCCGGTGATAATGTCACCGCCCATCAGGTAGTGAACCGTGTGGAACTCCCACCCGGCCTTCCGCTGTCGTTCGACCAGCTCAAGCGTCTTCTTCGTCCGGTAGCGAATCCGCTCAAGAGCGATTTCGGTGTTGAACACTTCGTTCCCAAACTCGTCTTCGAGAACGTCGCCAATGTGGTCGTCCGTGACGTGAATCACCACGTCCTCCTCCCCGCCTTCGGAGAGGGGAACTTCGCTGATAGCGGGTTCCGTCGCGTTCAGCACCTTATCGAGTCGTCGGGAGAGTGACCCGGCGGCATTGTTCAGCCGCTTCGTCTTCGTCGCCTTCGTGGTGGAACCGTACTCAGTCGTCCGGTTCTGGTTCGTGGGATGTTCCTTCTCCACGTTCCGCATATACGCTTCGACCTTCCCGCCCTCGATGCGTCTTTTCGCAAGCGGCGCTCCCTTGCGCTCGATACTGCTGATGTGATCGCGGGCCGTTGACTCGGAGAACCCAAACTCCTCGGAGAGAGCAGAGTAGGTCGCAGGCAGATAGTCGATGATTTCCAGTTCGGTCGGTGTGAGGTTCTGTTCGTAGTTCATGTAGGTACGTATTCTTCGTCGTAGATTCGACAGGATTCGTCCGAGAGGTCGTTCATTCCAACGCAGAACTCGCCGCCCGCATCCCAAACGTTCTTGCAGACAAACGGCCCTTCGTATCGGGTGATTAGGTCTTCAACAAGCGAGCGCGTCGTGGACTCGTTGAACCCCTCGATGGGGCGAAAGAAGTTCACGATCACGTCGATGGGGACTTTCTTCTGAATCAGCTCCTTCATCACGTTAATTTCCATCACGCGACTCTCGGAGCCGTAACCGTAGGAGTCGTCGCGCTTGACGAACTCCATAATACAGGGCTTGTTCGCAACGAGAAGCGGAATATCGCTGACCTTGATTCGGTCGTTCGCTTCCTCCGTGTAGCGTTTCACCGCCTTCGGGTCTTTCACCGACCGGCGGCGCTCGCTGTACGTGTTGTCGCCACCGCTGGCGTTCCGTACTTCGAGGGCGACCTCCCGGCGTCCGTCCTTCGAGGGGGTTCGCTCCTTGTAGGGCACGGGCCGGGGGCCGCTGGTAAGTTTCAGGTATTCCTCGGGAGTGAGGTCTACCAGTTCTTCGATGCTCACCGGAACACACCAACTCGTTTCATCTCGATGCTCCGCACCGGGATGAGGCGTGTTCGGATGCCGGACGAGACGAGCAAGGTCGCTTGAGTCAACGTCAACCCACGGGTCGATGTTGATTCCGCCCGCGATTTCGTCCAGTTGTTCTATCATCTGGTCGCCGTACCGCTCAAGACCACGCTTGAACTGCGTGTAGGAGCCGTTCGATACGTCCACTTCCTCGAAGTCGAAGAACAGGTGGATTCCCTTGTGGCCGGACAGGGACGCTCGCCAATGGTCTTGTTTCCCTCCCTCGATGATCGCCTCAGCGACGAGCTGAACGCGAATCAGAAGGTCACTCATCGAGCGTTTCCACGCATCGAGGGTTCGGTTCCGTTCGCGGTATTCCGAGTCTTTCGGAATATCGAAGTCAATGAAGATTGTGTCAATCTTTGGGATGTTGTCACCGTCGTCGGTGTGACCCCGAGGGAAGGAGTAAACAGACACGTAGCCTGCCTTTCCAGCACGACCAGCTTCCAGAAGGTTGCTTACCAGTTCTACTCGATTATTCGCCGGTTCCTGAATCTTGAACCGGGTACTCGCCTGACGGGGAGCGTTCGGCCCCACGTCGGGACACCATACTTTCGATGCTTCCCATAGAAGCTTCTCGTGATTTCCCATGTGTGAGTGTGGTCATTCGGTACACCTCGTGGCGAAGCTGGTACAACCCGCGCTCTGACAGTCGGGGCAGTATTCGGAGAGGCCGCCCATACTGGTTTCACAGCACCGGCACGTCCAACGCCCGTTCATCCGAGAGTCCCGCCAGCGAAGGCTTCCTCGGCGTCGGCGTCGGCATCGACTTCGGCCTCGGAGTCGTCGGAGTTGTCGCCGCCGTAGAGCGACTGACCGAAGACGTCTTCCTCGGCGCTCTCGGCCTCCTCTACTTTGTCTTCGAGGATGTTCTGCTTCGTGATGTTCAGCTTCTCCCCGGTGAATGGATGGGTCACGAACAGGCCGTCGCCTTCGCAGTACCGCTCGATGTATTCCTCCGCAATATCGTCGGGGAGGGCCTGCCGAGCGGTTTCCTTCGTGTCCTCGATCATCTCCTCCCAGTTGAGGGTCACGTCCCGGCGGGCTTGAGCCGCGAACTCGGACGCCTTCCACATCACGGGGTTCTCACTCTGGTCTTTCCGCACGTAGCCCTTCGTGAGCATATTGTTCAGCGCGGAGTGAACGTCGCGGTTCGTGATGTTGAAGCCACGGTCGCGCATCTCCATCTGAATCTCTGCCTTCGAGTACCCGTCGTTCGTGTCCCGAAGCATCGACAGCATCTCGAAGTCGATCTCCCGCAGGTTGAGCGCGGAGAGAATCATCTGCTCACCGAAAATCCGCATAGCGTACCACACGTCGGCGGGCGTGATTAGGAGAGTCGCCGTCTCCTTCCGGTCGGGGAGCGCGGGCGTCATCCGGTCTTTGTAGTGGAACAAAGCCACCGACCGGCAGAAGTCCAGCAGGCGCGGGAAGTCCTGTCGGGCCTCGGTGAAATGCTGAGGGAGCGGGTTCTGGTTGTTCAGAGCCACCGACACCGGGTTCAGCGTCCCACCGTTCGGGCCTTCGTCGGAAGCGAACATCTTGACCGGGATGCCGGAGACGTAACTCCGAATCTCCTCTCGCTCATCCTCGGTGAAGTTATACTCGACGAGGCCAGCTTCCTGCCGGGCCTGTCGCCGGTTCACCTTCTTGGTCAGCTCCTCGGAAGCGTCAATCGAGACGACCAACGCCCGGTTTCGTAGTTCGGGGTAGTCGTTGAGATCGACCTGCTCGTTGTCCGAAGCGACGAACAGAACGAAAGCGTCCGGGGGCTTCAGCTCGAACGACTCTGTTTGGCCGCTCGTGCCGAGAGCGCGAGAGTGAGTAGCCGACTTACCCTCCCCGTGGCGCTTCATAATCTCCTCCAAGTGCTGTTTGTCTTGAAGGGTCGCAATGTCCGGGTAACGGTGGACACGGGCCGAGTTCATCTGGTCTTCCTTCATGTAGAGGTCAGTCTTCGAGGTGGAGTCGGGAACCTTGAACACGAAGTCGCCCTTCGTGCAATAGTCCGCCGCGTCCACCACCATGTCCTTACCTCCCCGAGAGAGGCCGGTCATAGCGACGAACCCCCCGTTGAACCACGAGAGGAATACGGTCTGAAGGGTGTCTTCTTCCCCCATCAGGCCGAAGTCCTCTTTCATCAGGGTGAGATCGTACAGGTTCGGAATGTAGGTGTCTTCCATTAATTGAGGAATCGAGGTCGTCTCACGGACTGCGTTGCATACGCCTATTTCATGTCCTGAGTCCGGTTGCTATACTACTTCATCGAGCGGGAGAACAGAGCCTACTCGTCCTTTCGGACGTGCTTCTCCCACCGCTCCATGATGCTCCTCTCGGTGGATTCCCACGCGAGGTCTTCCAGCGCCTCGATTACCTCGTCCACGTCTTCGTCGGCGGGAACCTCGGCGGTGAGGAACGTGTGGGCAGTCGCCGGTTCGTACTGACCCAACTGTTTCTTCTTGTCTGCTCCGACCTGTACCTCCGTCACGTACTGCTTGGCTTCATCCTTGTCCATTTGTATGAGTTAACGTTGGCCGTTCGAGTCTTTACGCCAAGAGTGTCTACATCCGGCGCTCGATCTCGCCAATCACCGCATCGAGGTCGTACTCGGCGTCACCAACCTCACCGTCGACGAGCTGTTCGACGTTCTCCGGCGTCGTCTCACCCGTGTTTGCCATGAAGTCGATGATCTGGTCAGCGGCCTGCGGGACACCCTCGGGAAGCTCCTCGTCGGTGGCGTCACCGCCGCCGAGTGAACCACCCGAGGACTCCTCGGCGTCGTCGTCCGACGAGCCACCGCCGTTGTTGGCGATAGTGATACCGGCGAACGTCTCGGCGTCGAGAACCTTCGCGTCCGTGTATTCCACGTAGTCGTCCTCGCTCTCCGCGTCGTCGGGGAGGAAGCCGTCCTTGTAGTAGGAGAGGATGATGCGCCGCCCTTCGAGGTCGTCGCGCAGTTCGATGGCGTCCTCGTTCAGCCAGTTGTAGTTGTCGTCCTTGTCGTCAACCACGTCGTGACCAGCGGGCGTGATGACCTTGGCGAAGGTGCGGTTCTTCGTCCCGTTCGAGAGCCACAGCGTGCAGTTGCCGAGGCTCACCGGGTCGTCGCCCTCACGCACAGCCTCCTGAAGCTTGTACGTGAAGTTGTTGCTACCGAACTGCTCGTTGTGTCGGGAGGGAACTTCGTCAGCGCCCACATCCTCGGTGGGAGCGCCGTTGTCGTCGGTGGCGAACCACGTATCCCACCCGAACACTTTGAGGGTGTCGTCGGAATCGTCGCCCGGCGACCGCTCCATCACGATGCCGTCGATCACCTTCACGTCGTCGGCGTCCACGATGAGGGACTGACCGTAAGACGACCCGGTGTATTCACCGAGCCGCGAGATCGAGAACTCGATGAAGGCGTAGTTGTTCATCTTCAGGGAGATACGCTCCTCGAAGTCGCCGTCCGCGCCGCTCTGGTTGTTGGTGTTGCCGCCGCTGTTGTAGTCGGTGGAGAACAGGCTCATTATTGCTGTATAGGTTTCTCTGGTTTGCTCGTCAGTCGGTTCAGCTCAGGCTACGACATTGTGTTTGCGTCGTAGCGAAACGCCGAAGGCAGGACTCGAACCTGCAACCTACGGAGTAACAATCCGTCGCACTACCAGTTGTGCTACCTCGGCAAGAGAAAATGAGGGGCGGGTGCTTGTCCTCACTCTATTAGAGGTGGGACTAAGACTTAAAGATGCCTATATGATTCTTGGAAGTCGTCGGGAGGGATACCCCACTCGATGAGATTAATAGCAAGTAGAGAACTCGAAGGGTCGTCGATCACTCCGCCGCCTCCGAGAGTGCGTCGAAGTTCGGAACGACCGTACCATTCACGCGCTCGCCGGGAACGCTCTGCCCGGACAGCTCGAACACGTCGGCCACCTTCTCGATGCCGAACGCATCCAGCAGGTCGAAGAACTCAGCCGCCGCGTCCTCGATGCCATCGGGGAGATCGAACTCCAAGTTAGCCGGGTCGGGGCCGTTCGCCGTGTACGTGGGAATCACCACGTAGAGGTCTTCGGTCAGCTCGCCCCGGTCGATGAGTCTCGGCTCACCAAACTCGATCTGTACCTCGAAGCCGGAGTCCGTTCGCTCAGCGATTGCGTTGAAGACCGCATCAGCGCCACCGAGGTCGAGGTAGTCGAGGGGGTCGTCGTCGTCGTTACTTCGTCGGAACAGTAGGTTTCGGATGAATCCAAACATAGCGTCTCTCTGGTTCCAGCAGTTAGCCGCCGCTGGCGCGTCTCAAGGTAGCGATACAGAATCCCCTATGACCAAAGGGGAAGCGACCGGCGGGAATTGAACCACACCTTGACCCCGCCCACGCCCGTCGAGGGGCATGGTCACGGGGCCACCATTGGTCGCAAGATCAGCGATACACCGCATCGAGTTGGGAGGAATCGAACCATCCCTCTATGCGTACCAGCAACTCGGAAAAGCCACCGTAGCGGTGGCTGGATACCAACGAGTCAAACCATTACAGGATTCAGCCAAGCAAAGCAGTCGAGGGGGCCGCCGCGACCTCCTCACTCTATTAGACGCGGTTCTATGACTTAAAGATTCCTCTTTGAGTCTTATCCCCTCGCGCGGGCATAGCAAAGACTTAATAGACAGACTTCTTCTTTGGAGGTATGGCTAAGACGAAACACAAGAACGAAGAAAAAGTCGTCAAGTGTCCCGTGGAGGGGTGCGACCACGAGGGCCTGTCCCGAGGTATGCACCTTCACGTTCGTCAATCGAGCGGCAACGGACACGGCCCTAACGGGGATGTTCCCGACGGCTTAGATTTTAGTAATCTGGAAGTTGTGGGTACAAAGGAAGTTGAAATGGATTACCCGTCTGAACGTAAAGGAGAAGACGTAGCCCGTCTGTGTCCTTTCTGTCGTCGCCCGTTCAACGGGTATCAAGGGGTAATGATTCACCTTGGGCAGATTCAGGGCAAGGAGAATCACCCCGAAGACGCGGCTGATATGGTCGATAAGGAAGATTGCCCGGTTGCTCACGTCGATGAGAACCGGAACGTCATCGAGGTCGTGGAGCAGGGCGACCCCGACCTGATGCCGTCCACGGAAGAACGGCGGGACGGCTCCGTGCCGAGAGCTGACGTGATTGCCTACATCGAGTGGGCTGAATCCAACGATCAGCTCACGGCGGCGAACAAGGCACGAGAGATGCTACTCTAAGTCTCGATTTCGTCACGCCACTTATTCGAGAAGAACGACGTTTCGTACTTCCACCGATTGATGGATGGGTCGTTGCGGTACATCTCGTTCATCGACTTCACGATCTCGTAGAAGCCCTGCTTCGAGTGGTGCTTTCCTTCGGCTACCGGCATGACTATCTCACCCATGAAGATGCCCAATAGCTCGTTCTTCTGGATGATGTAGGGAGCCAGCGGGCTGAAGAACTTATCGAGGTCTTCAGCGCCCGACACCACGAACGACATCGTAGATTGCAGGTCTTTGATTTCCCACCCGACGCTCTGCTCCGAGCAGTATTCCTCAAGCATCCCGAACACGACCGTCTCCGGGTCGCTCCGGTTCATCTTGAACACCGGCTTCATCGTGTAGCCGGTCTTGTATTCGTCGTCTTCCTCTATCTCAACCCGGAAGCGGCCAATCGAATCGACCACTCCCGAGAGATACGCTACGTCGTCCTCTTTCATACCACCCAGTTTCGGGGTGGCGTGTTAAGTTATTCATTGTTCATCAATCTAAAGACTTAGAAACGGTATCTTTAAGTCCTTAGTTCCCGTCTATTAGAGTGAGGAGTTCTTCCGAACGGTTCTACTACACAGTATAGTACCTACTCTATTCTAACTACTCTGATAACACTCTGTTAGATAAAGAGACTCGATGTAGTGAACTACTCTTAGTAATACACTTAGTTATACTGTTAGGTCAGCTACGGGGGAGAACTCTACCTAAGATGATATTCTATGGAATCTCCCAAAGAGAAGCACCCACCTGAAACAATCACTCCCGACACAGAGAACGCAACGTACTTCGACCCGAACGAACGGAACAGCAATCCGAGCAAATTCCGGCGGCTAATGCTCTACAACCGTGGAACGTGGAAAGACCGCCGAGAAGAAAACAAGAAGGTCACTCATCGACAGGACAACCTCGCAATTCTGGACTCTCTTGCTGGTCAGCTCGATCTCACTCGCTTCCAGAAGGAGAAGGCTCGTCGAGTCTTCGATGATCTGGAATTGGGTAAACTCGGCAAGTCAGTATCGCTCGTCGCTTTCGGCGTTTGTACGCTGGTTGCCAACGACGACGTTCCCAACGGAACCCGCTACTGGCCCACATCCAACGACACCTGCTCGTTGTTCGAGTCGATTGCTGACGACCTCGGTTTCACCGAGAACCAGCAACTCAGCATCATTCTCACCATCGACCACCGGAGGGTCGAATGAGCGAGTTCACCATCCTCCGAGATACCCGAGAACACGAAGGCCACGGGTATTGGTTCGAGAATTATCCCGTTAGGGTGAAGGAGAAGAAGCTCCGCACCGGAGACTACGCCGTAGAGGAACCGGGTTACTACGGCAAGCACGGAACCTACGTCCCGCCGTTCGCAGTTGAACGGAAGGCGAAGGGAGACTTCCTTAACTCCATCACCCACGAACGAGATCGCTTCGAGCGAGAACTACAACGAGCGGATGAATGGGACGCACCGATGCCGGTCGTTGTTGAAGCCCCGTGGCTCGATTTCACGCAGGGCAACTACTGGCGGAACATCAATCCCAACTCGATCATTGGGACAGTCGAAAAGTGGCCGGGCTACTACAATGTTGACTTCTTCTTCAAGCCAACAGAATCTGACGCAGAGAAGTTCACCTACGATTTCCTCAAGTGGTGGAACAACCGTGAGTAAACAGGCTCGATTCTACCAACGAGCTTCCGCCTAATCGTTATGCAGTCACCGATCTCGGTTCGTGCCTCCTGCTCTATACAATCATTGTGAACGCTGTTGCTATCATGTAACATTCGTGTATGAGAGAGCGACTCTTTTTCGTGCGTCAACACCGCACGGTCAGTCGAACTCAACTTTTCGCAGAGAATTAGAAACGTAGCCGTAACCGCTCTCAGGTCATTTTCGTGGATACAACGAGGCCCTGAGCCAGCTCATTCATAGTTTTCGTCCAACCACGTAATCGCCGTAGCGAGAGCGCACATCATCTCCATAAACCACGGCCCCGATTGGGCGGAATAGATGGGATAGCCGTCTTCGATATACTCGTCGGACGTTCCCTCGTTGACGATCTCGAAGTCTCGAACGACTATGTTGTAACCCTCCTCGGGGTCGTCGTTCTCAGGATACACCTCCACCTCTACGCACTTCTCGTAGTTGATGAGGCGGAAGTCGTAGCCGTTCCCTCCGATGGGGCAGTATTCCCAATCGTACTTCGTGAGGTCGGGGCTGACGTGGTTGCCGGTCGTATCCGTTGCGACCGCCATTACAACCACCCGAGGTCTTCTGCGATTTCCTCCCCAATCCTCGCCTTTCGGTCTGCCATATACTCATCCTCCTCGATGCTTTCGACCGCCGCGAGCCATGCTTGCCGGGCTTCCTTCTCCGTGATGATGGAGTCGGCGTTGCTCAGGTCGAGTTCCCGAACGTAGTAGTCGTAAGTCTCTGCGATTTCGGTGGATTCGTCACCCGTGTCCGGGGCGTAACCTGCCGCGACAGCGGGGCAACAGCATCCACCAATCGTGTCCTTTCCGTAAGCGAAGTTTCGGTTTTGCGTACTCATTGTTCGTAGATTACCTCGTACTTGTCTCCGACTCGAACCCGAACGTAGCCGTCTCCGTACTCGTTCGGCGGGTCGCAGTCCACCATCTCGATCTCCTCGAAGTCGGTGATCTCGACAGCCACCAGAGCGTCCTCGTACAGCCGCTCGATGAACCGCCACTCGTTGTGGTAGTCTTCTTCCGACGCGAGGTAGGCTATGTCCGGCTCGTCGTCTCGGAGAACCACAACGCGCTCCACCTCACACCGGAACGTCCGGGTTTCCTCACACGACCATCCTTCTCCCCATCGACCCTCCGCGTAGTGGCAACGCTCGTGGAAGATTGCCGCACCATCTTCCAGAATCGGGTTGTCCACGTCCCCCGGATACCACTCGTGATCGTGGGAATGATCGGGAGCGTTCCACGGCGCTCGTGGGTCGCCAGCCGACGTTCCCGGCGGGTAATTACTCACCGTACACCACCGGGGCGATTGCGAGGTACTTCTCCGAGTCCTCGGGGTGAATTACCGCGATAAAGTTCCACTCGGGGTGGACGTAGATCGCGTCCTTGTTCTCCCGAAGGTCGATGTCGAAGAACTCCTCTGCCTTCTCGAAGTAGTCCTTCTGAATCCGGGTCTTCACCGTGGCGTCCTCGGCCTCCTCCGGCCACAGATCAACTACCTCAGTCTCCCCGGCGATAATGTCCTGAATGACCTCAGGGTGTTCCGACGCGAGAGTGTAGTCCCACGTTATCCGCTTGTTCTTCTCCCTCAGGTCTTCGCCGTAGGTTCCGAGGCAGACCGTGTTCTCGTCGTTCTCTATCGCTCCTTCGAGCGTTTCGGTATTCGCGCTTCCGAACAGTTCCTCGAACTTCTCCTCATCAGTTTGGATTGTAACACTCATTATTAGTTCTCTGAGTCTTTGCCGCGAAGTTCGTACAGAGCCTTCACGAACTCCGTCATATCGTCGAAGCTACTCCGCTCGACCGTCTCGCCGTCGTAGTACGACGATTGGTTGTCTCGAACCATATCGAGGCAGTCGTCGCACAGACCGTTTCGAGGGCCGGGCGTCTCGTTGCCACAGACCTCGAAGTATTCACACTCCCAATCCTCAGGTCGGGGTTCCGACTGAGTGTTGTGAGAGGTGTGGGTCGTATCGACACCGAGCTTGTTCATCCAATAGGAGATCGTCCCGGCGGAACAGCCGAGTTCGTCTCCCATCTCGGACTGGTCAAGCCCCTTGTCGTGATACAGTTCGTGGAGCGTTTCTGCGTCCTTCCACGGTTCTTCTTCGGGGGTTTCTGCCCCGAAGTCTGCGAGCGTACTCATTCTATGACGCCGTTTCCATCGGGTTCATCATCTCGCTCTCCTCCATCCAGTAGGTCGGGAAGGGGTGAGTCGGGAGTAACAATTCGGGCGGACATACCGATACTAACCGCACGAGGTTGACACCCGGTTCTTTCAGAGCGCGACACCTACCACCACCCCTCGAATCCCATCACTTGACGGGCGAGCTGGTCGATGGAATCCCGACCGTTCAGGAACAGGACGTTCGACACCATCTGCTTGATCGCATCGAGTCGGGGGAACGTCGCATCCCGAACGTCCATCCACTCTTTCACCACTCCCCGGAGAGAGCGGGACTTGTCGTAGAACGCCACCATCAGTTCAGCCGAGAACTGCCGGGCGAGGTTCCACGCTTCGAGCTGTTCGAGGTATCGTCCACGTAGTCCGTTGTTCATTTTACGCAGTCACCTTCGGGGCGTGTTCTGGTCGGGTCGCGTTGATTCGGTAGAGGCCGAAGACCTCCCGCATAATCGCCTGATTGTTGTAGTCAGCTCGGGCGTAGGCTCGGTAGAGGTCGCCCTCCCAAAGCGCCGTGAAGAAGTGGCCGCCGTAGGGTGTGAAGTCCTCAGCCTTCTCCTCGGTCAACTGTGGGGGAATGTGGTCGGTTCCCCGGACGTACTTCTTCACTTCTACCAGCACGGAATTGCGGTAGACCGCCTTCCCGTCGTCTCGATCTCGTTCCATCGAGGAAATGTCGAACTCGCACACCTCGATGAGTCGTTCGTCAGCTCCGGCCCATCGGAGTAGGCGTCGTTCGTGGTCGGTCAGGTCGGGCGTCGGGTCGTTGAAGTCGGTAAGTTCGTTCATTTTTGTATTCTCCTAAGACTCAGAGTATAGTCTATAAGTCTTTGCCGGTTATCGCCACGGCGCGGCGTCTTCGTTCTCCCAATGCTCCGGCGGTTCATCTCGAATCGCCTCGGTGAACCACTCCGGCGGCTTCGTCCGGTTCATCAGCTTGTTGAACGCACCGTCGATGACGTAGTACGACGCGGCTTCACTCTCCTCCGGGCCACGGACGGCTCGCCCCACGGACTGCTGAACGTCCAGCGAAGCCGACTCCATGTACCAGTCCCAGTCGTTCCGCTCATCGAGCAGGTAGGACACCCTGCTGTCACCGAGGTACGGGTAGGGAACCTTCAGGAGAACCTGCCAGCGGCAACGGTCGCCGTAGAGGTCAACACCCTCCATCATCGACGGGGAGATGAGAATGTCCTTGTCGGACTGAACCCACTCCTCGATCACCAAGTCCTTCTCCTTCTCTTGGTCTTGGACGATAACGTTCTCCCGACCGAGGGAGTCAGCGAGCTTTTCGGCCCGCTTGTAGGAGTTGGTGTGAATCAGGCCGTTCTCCCCTTCGTGATGGCTGTGAATCTCTCGAATCGTCCGAATCACCTGATTCCAGTTGCGATCTTCGCCGTCGCCGCTCATCGAGCCGACGATGGTGTTCGTGTGAATCAGTCGGTGTTCCTCGGGGAACGGCATCGGACGGCCAATCAGCTTCGTGGAACCTTCGAGGCCGAGGCGGTCGGCCCAATCAGCGATTTTCTCTCGGTACGGAATCGTCGCGGAGGAAATCACTCGCTTCTTCCCCCGGCTCCAGATGAACCGTTCGAGGAACTTGTCCACGTCCACCGGGCTAATGACCATCTTCTTCTGGTCGGACTTCCCGAACTCGCTCACCGTCACCGTCCACGGGCGTCCCTCCTTCACTTCCCGGTGGCAGTATTCGGCCTTCTTGATGAAGTCCTTACATTGGTCAACCTCAGCCTGCTTGTTCGGGTCTTCATCGTGGCGGTCTACGTAGTTTGTCGCCCGGTCGTAGAGGCTGTTGAGGATGTGGGTAACGTCCTCGAAGCGTTCGTAGTCCCACCGAATCCGGTCGCCCGTGTTCCGGTAGACCTCGTTCGGGAGAACCCACGGGGAGATAGTGAACCCGGCGAACAGGGACGCCACTTGGCTTTCGAGGCCGTGGCCTTCGTCAACGATAACGAGATCGCGGTCGTCGAAGGAAATCTGCTCGTCCTCGAACCCGTCCGTCATTAGGTAGGTCGGGATGTAGTTGTCAACCACCAGCATAGCGAACGTGAGAGCCGCTATGTCGGCGTCCATCGCTCGGGCCTTTGCTCGCCAGTAGGTACACCCGGCGATTGTCCGGCAGGACGCATCCTCTGTCTCGTTCGGGACGTTACAATCCTTACAGTTCATGTCGCTGGCCCCGCAGATGTAGTCCTGCCGGGACTTCAGCATCGTCACGTACTCCTGAAGGTCAACGTCCTCCGCGAGCTGATTACGGAGTTGCTTCTGAGGGGTGGTGTAGAAGGACTTGCCCGACTCGATGCCGTGAAGCTTGTAGTTGAAATGGTCTTCGAGCCGCGACTTGTTCTTGGCGAGGTGCTTGAACACCCGACCGAGAGTGACGTTCACCGGAGACTTCCCAATCCCCGTGGGGCCGTCGATCACGACGTTCGTGTGCCCCTCGATGAACAGGGCTTCGAGCGTCCCGTGGAGGATTTCGTCTTGGTAGTCCCGGTAGCCGGGGAACGGGAATAGATCGTCCGAGAGGTTGAACAGGTACTCCCGAAGCCCATCTCTGTTCCTCGAATAGTTCGCTAACGGTTCGACTCGTTGACTCTGGATTGTTTTGGTTGACATTCTTGCTTGAGTCTAAGACTCAGAGAAGTATCTATAAGTCTTTATCGCTATTGGTCAGCTCGTCATAGCCGGGACGACCACCTCCCGACGACGCCCCACCGTAGGGCGTTTCGCCATTACTCTTGCCAGTACCGCCGCTCGATGTTGATTACCTCCGATACATCACGGCGGGGCTTCGTCTTTCCACGTCGACGCCAACACGCCTTCCTCCGAAGGGAGTAGAAGTAATCGTAGTCGGCTTGCTCGATCTTCTCAATATCTTCTTCCATACTACCGGGGTGACACCGCAGGATGTTCGTCGGCCTATTCGTCGTCGTACTCGAACCAGAACTTCACGCCGACTCCCTTCCCGGTGAGAGTAGCGAAGGAGAACGAGAAGCCGTGTTCCTCCATCGTTTTCCGCTCGCTGTTCATCAGGATGTGTGAAGCCGGGTCGCCGTCGCTGTCTCGCCACGTATGGAACGGAATTAGGAGCATCTGAACGTCCCCCATCTTCCCTTCTCGGATGTGGCTCAGCTCACGGAACCGCTCGGGAAGCTCGTCGAGGATTCGTTCTTCGAGAACATCGTAGTCCACTTCATCGACGGTCGATTCATCGTTGCTGTCGCTACCTGCCGGGAGTGCTTTGGTACTCATTAGGGGTTACTCGCTGAGAATTTCGTCCGCTCGATCTCCATAGACCGCTTCCAAGTGTTGCCAGTTCGGAGGGTCGGGATTCTCTCGGAGAAAGATATTCACATCTTCTACGAACCTCTCGGAGACGTCTTCGAGATCATCGTCCTCCATATCCAACTCCCGTGCTACGAAGTCGATACCACAGAAGTCCCGTCCGTCGCTGGTCAGCTCCCATAGAACGTGTGCCCGGTCGCCATGCCGGGCTATTGCGTCCAGCTTCTCCTCCTCGGTCGCGTCAGAGAACTTCATTCGTCCTCCTTCTCTCGCTCCCGTTCCCGGCGAGCGCAGATGTTATCGAGGAACAGCTTGAGGGAATATTCGGGAATCTCTCGGTCGGCGTTCTTCACGGCGACTCGTGGGCTGATTACCTCGAATGGCTCGTCGTCCGGGTCATACATCCGCCACTCTCCCTGTCCGAGAGCTTCGAGGGTGTACGTCACCGGCTCCTTCGAGGACAGATTGATGTGGTAGTCGTACTCGTACTGGACACCCCGAGAGTGGAGAGGCCCTTCGAGCAGGTTTATCGCCTCACCCAATCCATCTCGGATTTCCTCGATGAAGCGGAGCTTCGTGATGATGTCGTTGTAGAACCCGGCGAGAGCCAACTGGTGAACGGACTCCTGTTGGTCTTCCGGGTCGTTGTAGTACCGTTCCCCTCCCTCGTTGTAGAACCCTTCTTCGGCGTGGTAGATCACGCATCGCTGGTAATACTGAATCAGGTCGTGGTTCTCCACAGCGGCCTCAGCGATAGCCCACAGGGGAACGTCCTCGGGAATCTCGTCGGGGTTATACGCCGAGGTTCGTATCTCGTCGCCTCCCTCTCGGGAGTAGTCGTAGTATCGCTTTGCGGTAGCCTGTACCTCTCGGATGTATGCCTCGAAGGAATCGTACTTGTTGCTCATTATCACACCAGAATTACTGCTCCACCGCTCCCTCCTCGCCGCTTGAAGAAGTCTCGCAGAATCGCCCTCAGTTCCACACTTCAACCCCCGGAGTGTCCACGTAGAGCGGCCCGATCAGCTCGGCCACTTCGCTGAAATTCTCCGGCTTCACGATGAAGCCCCGCCAAGCGAGACTGAACTTCCCGAGGTCTTGCTCCTGAAGGGCGTCGTCCACGACTCGGCAGACGTGTTCGTTCCAGAGCCGGGGAATCACGAAGAACCCCTGAGGGAACTGTTCTATCTGGAAGGTCGTCGGCGTCTCTTTCGTGAGGGAACCCCATAGGTGGGTCTTCTCCGGGTCGCCGCCGTGGTGGGACACCCACATCTTGTTCAAGAGGCTCCGACGCTTCTCGTGGAGGTGGAGGACTTCGCGGTTCTCCGGTTCCATCAACGCATCGAGGCTGTCGATCTCGTTGAGGTGGGCCTCCAAGTCACCGACCGTGAGAATCTTCGCCACGTTCTCGTTCAGCTCTGCCATCACTCCGTAGGGAGTGTCCGACTTCCACCCGTCCTCGATTGTTTGCTTGATGGTCGCCGGGTTCAGGACGAACCGCCGGTAGTAGGCATCGACCTTGTTGAACGAGGTAGTGTAGAACTGCTCGATGCGTCCGAACTCTGTCTCGTACACCGTAGGGTCGTCTTCGTTGCTGAACTCGGCGTCGGGCTTCTCCCGGTAGAGAGTCTTACTCTTACCGTTGAACCACTCCCGAATCCAGAACTCGTCATAGAGCGGAAGGGGGTCGTCGGCGTCGGTGAGCTTCCGGGCCTTCCACACCGGGTCAACTGGGTCGTTCGGTTCAAGCCGGGGCGGGCTGATGCTGTTCGCTTCGAGAGTGTTTACCAGCGACTCTCCGGCCTTCGTCTCTATTGTAGTAGGAAGCATCGTTATCGGGTCATTCGCCGCGCCGCCATTCCACCGACGAGCCGCTGGTGGTGCTGTCCACAGAGGATGAATCGCCCGGTGTCGTCCTCCGCGATCTTGCTCCCTTCGTAGGGGCAGGGGTCGTCGTCGGTCGCAACTGTTCGTCCGTGGTGACACATCTCGCCGCCGTGGTAGTGTTCAAAGTCAACCATTAGTGAGTCTCCGCGTAGTGCTGTTCGTGAGTCTTTGCGCTGAACATCGGGAGCTTGTCCTGCCACCACCGCTTCCAGAGACACCGGAAGTTCGAGCAACGAACTCCGTAGGAGCGTTCCTCAACATCCGAGTCACACGCAGGACAGTTCTCGGGGTAGTCGTCGTGTGGTTCCATTACTGAGTGACCTTCTTCGCACAGCTCCGGCAGTAGTACCGCTTGTCGCTGTCACTCGGGAAGGCGATTCGCCAACCGCCATTCTGCTTATCCCGAGTAACCGGCGTTCCGTTCAACCGAGGGCCGCCACATCTCTCACACTCTAAGGCCACGTTCCACCTCGGAACTCGATGAACCGGCCTTCGTCGTGATCGTAGCCGCCCCGAACCCTCTCGCCGCAGTCCTTACACCGCCAATTCGCCTGATAACCCCGACTGGAGAGCCACGTTCGGTTCTCGTGGTCACACATCCAGAGTCAACTCCTGTATCTCGCTCGTTCGGAACGGCTTGCTCCGATCTTGTCCCTGAACCGTGGACTCGATAACGACCTCCGCGACCTTCTCGTGAGGATAGTCCTTAGCGAACACTCCGGCTTCTTCGAGCCTCGATGCGACTTCCCGCCGCGTTTCGAGAGGGAGCTTGTTCGGCTTGAGGTGGAACATATGTCCACCACGGGAGTCGTTCTTCGGTCGGGCTATCACGTCGTGGGTCTTGGTGTGAGTGACACTCATCGGTTCTTTGGGTGGAAGATGTGGTTCTCGGGGTACTCTCGCTGAGCCGACCAGCCGAAGGACTTGAGCCACACCGAGAGACAGCCTTCGCAGAGGAAGACCGTCATATAGCCGCCGTTGATACCTCCGGTGTAGTCGCTCAGCACGCCCTTCTCCCGGCCTTCCCGACCACACTCCGGGCAGTAGTCGTCGTGGTGGTATCCCTCGAAGTGAATCCCCGAAGGCATCGACCGGAAGGGGTTGTCGTCGGAAGCGTGGGGTGGCTCGAACACCTCGGTATCCACTCCCCACGTTTCCACGAGGGCTTCCCGTCGTTCGATTCCGATTAACTCCTCTCCGTTGTTGTCGGTGGGTCTAACACTCATTATTATGTCTCTGAGTCTTTATACCGAACCAACCAGAGTCAGCTCGTCGCTCAGGTAATCCTCTTGGAAGTCCATCTCGTCCTCCCAATCCTTCTGACAGTCCTCGCAGTAAGCGAACGGGTGGCTCCGACCTTTGACCTTCACTACGTGGTCGTGGTCACAAACCTCGTTCTGGTAGTGCCATTCCTCCTCGCGGAGTTCGTCGATACGCTCGTCGATGGCCCAACGAATCCCATTTCGGATGGAAGTCTCGATCTCGGCCTCGTTGACGCCGTTCTCGTAAGCGTCCTTAATCTCTCCCGGCGTTGCCTCGACGGTGAACTCGACAGTAACCGTTCCCCACGTATCTCCGGTGTATTCCTCACATCGGAGCTTCGAGCCACCACGGGAGCCGTGCTTCATCTCCCACTTCCCTCGGGAGTAGGGAACGACCTGCCAATCAGGGGAGCAGGAATACGTCGCCATCCCCTCGATGTGGCCCTTATGATCGTAGGTCTTCAGGGTGACGTGGGGCAACTTCACCCGAAGGTGCTTCATATCCCTCGGGTACAGCTCGAACCAGCGCCCCATCCAGCGGGCCTTCCGAAGTTTCCGCCACGCTTCTTCGTCGTTGGCGTGGAATCGGTAGTGGTAGTCCCGACCGTCCGGGTTCCCCATCCAGTCCTCGGGGTAATCGTCCCACGTCATTATGCTTCGACCTCCTCGATGGGGAGAACCAGCGGTTCTTCGTCGGTGTCTATCGGGTCTTCCGACCAGAAGAACACACCAAACGTCTCGGAGTCGTATTGGTGAACGTCGTAGGCTTCGGTGTAGTTCTCGTCGTCGTCAAACGCCTCGTTGAACGCTACGACAGCATCCACGTCCGACTCGGCGGTGACTATGATCTCGTAGCGATTCTCTCTCGTCGGGTGGTCGGTGAATCCAATAACTGACATTCTCACTCCACGATGTAGTGGCCGTTCGGCGTCTCGTAGACAGTGCCGGGCTTCACGTAGTCGTCGTCCTCTGCCATCACTTCTTGAACCGCGATTTCCAGAATATCCATTATGCGTATCCTGCTTGGTAGACCGCTTCCGCTTGCTCGAACTCCGATTCCTTCGCGTCGGTGAATACCTCGATCTCCACCACAGCACGGGGATAACCCTCGGTGTCAGCGGTGAAGTTCTCGTAGATAATCCAGCGACCATCGAGGTCTTCTTCGAGAAGGTCTGTCGCCGCGAAAATCGCATCGAGGTCGTCGTCTTCATCCACCGCATACTCAGCGGCGAATACGTCCAAGTCCTCCTTCAGCCGGTCTATGAGGTGCTTTTCGAGACTCATCCCTTGATGATTTGGAGTCCGTGGTTTGCTTCGAGGACGTGTTCCGCCGCTTCCTTCGTGGGGAAGGACTCGATAATATCGAACTGAACGCCGGTTTTTCCAACATCGAAGTACGGTTCTGTCGGGTCGATTAGGTGGTACTCGTTCATATTGTCACAATCTCAGGCTTCGCTTCGTGGTTCGGTTCCGCCGTAGGAGCCAAGCTCAGCTTGGGGCCGGTCGGTTTCCTCGAAACCATCACGGCTCCCGCCGCTGGTGGTTCGTCGTCGTCGCTCCCGCCGTCCCTCGGGTCGATCTTCAGGAGAGGGTTCGCGTTGCTCTCGTCGTCGCTTCCACTCTCGGTATCGCTCTCGGCGGATTCGTTGGGCAAGAATATCACCGCTCATAGTCTGGTTCGTAATCGAGGGCCGAGTATGCCTCATCAAGAGCTTCAGCAAGCTGGTAGCCAGCCGCCGTCTCTCGATAATCCCGACCACAGTTCTTCAGCGCCTCACTCACTTCATCGGCAAGAGTCGCTAACGCCAGCCGGTCGATTTCTACGGCGTTGCTCATAGGTGAGCCACCTTCTCCATCGGGTTGTTGAAGCCGTCCAGCTCGTCCATATCGAAGCCGGGTTCGTCGCGGTCGTCGTAACTTGCGTCGTCGTTCATCTCCGGGTCGTGGAAGTCGGGGTAGTAGTTGTCGTACATCGTTCTCTAAAGGTCACTCAGGGCCTTTTCCAGCGCCGAGTCGAACAGCGCCACAAGTTGCTCGATAGCCTGTTCCTCTCGGGGAATCGGCTCTCGCCACTCCCCGTCGATGCCGAGAATCAGGTATTCTTCCTCACTCGGGATTACGTCAATCCCTCCCCACGATTGGGGTTCCTCGTAGTACCTCGCCACCGAAGCCTTGCGGAGTCGGTAAGCGTAGTCTCCGATCTTCTTTTCGAGGTCTTCTTCGCTTAGGTCGATGCGTCGATCTGTCGTTGGTGTCTTTTCTGCTACTGCCATCGGTGTCACCCGGTAGTTTTCACTACCAGAGGCTCCGCTACGGGGTCGAACCGTAGTTTTCGCCACTCGGAGCAAAGGGTTAGAGTTGCTTACTTGAGTCTTTAGAGCCGATTGTAACCTCGTCGATGATCGGCTCGCTTGGCTCGTTCTAAGTCACAGTACCAGCAGTTACAGTCCGGTTTCAGGGAATGTGGTCGTTTCATTTGGGGTTACTCGCATCGAGTCGCTGTCCCCCGAAAAGTTCCTCACTCTAAGAGACAACGTTGCGGTATTAAGTCTTTGCTGTTTACATCCAAGCGCCGGTATATGCCGCTCCCCGGCCCTCTCGAATCTTCTCCTGTCGTTCTTTGCGTCGTTGCTCCTGCTTCTGAAGGCTCTTGAGTTTCTTCCCCGTCCCTCGGTAGGTCGTGATGATCGACTCATCCCTCGGGTCGATGACTACCGTGATGAGCTGGCCGCTCCATCGAGTCTCTAAGAGAACCCGTCCTTTGCGACCGAGGTGTGCCTCACCATTCTCAATCGCTTGGTCAATCGCACTCATCGGAATCCGTCGCTCCCGCCGCCGGTTCCCTCCGTGAGAAAGAGGGTCGTATTCGTAGTTCTTTGCGTCTCGGCTGAAAGTCGGTGTCTCGTTCATAGTTGTCACTCGCTGTCGTGGTATTCGGAGTAGCGCCGCCGGTACTTCTCGGCCTTCTTCTTCGCCTCGATCTCGTCGTCGGTCAGGCCGGAGCCTTCGTATTCCTCAGGCTCCGACGTTTTCTCGTGGTGGGGATGAATCTCACTCGGGTCGGGAGTCCATCCCATAAACTCAGCAAGTTCCTCTCCTTCGAGCAGTTCTCCCTCGCGTCGTTCCTCAACTACCGCTCCGAAGGCTCGATGCCTCTGGTCGATCTTGAGGTCAGCGCGGTGGCTCCATTGGTTTTCTTCCTCCCGTTGGGAGGTTCGTACCGTTCCGAGCCTCGGGGCGAACATTACTCGCTCTCCTCACTATCCGCCGCGTTGAGCGCCGCTAACTTGTCCATCTCACGTCGATAATCCTCGTCGCTAAGGGGGTTCGTGAGACTGCCAGCGCCGCCGCTACGTCGTGGGTATCGCTCTCGTCGTTCCATAGGTGTCACTCGTGGTAGCCGTTGCTACCGAGGCCCTTCCGGGGAGTCGAACCCCGGTGTCGCCACTAAGGGTTATTGAAGCGTCTTTGAGTCTTTGCGCCTTACTCGGAGTTTTCGAGCAACTGCTGAAGAAGGGCGTCCTTCTCGCGCTGGCTCATCTCACTCACGTCGGGAACCTCCGGCTCGGGAAGTTCGACGTGTTCCTCGTAGTCTTCCCAGTTGAGACTGATCTGATTCTCTACGATGTGAACCAGCAGAGCCTCGCCGTACTTGTTCCCGATACCCTTCACTTCCGTAGGGTCGAATAGTTCCTCGGGAAGATCGAGGCCGGTGTCACTCTCGCCGTCGCCGCCGCTGTTGCTCTTATCGTTCGATTCCGCCGTTTCATCGACTTCGACTTCTCCGAAGTAGTCACTTAGAAGGGTCTTGAGGCGTTCCTCGGCTTCCTCGTAAGTCGGGACACTCCCGACCTCGAAGCCTTCCGCCGCCTCTTGACGACCTTCACTTGCCACTACCGGGACAATCGGCTCCCCGTCGCTGTTGATGGGAACCATCACGGTGTCACTTGCCTCGATGATTTCCTCCGAGAGCAGTAGCTCACGCTGGAACTCATCCGCTTCGGCAAGTGGCTTCACACCGAACCCGCCGTTTTCCTCCTTTAAGGAGTCGTACTTGCCACTAAAGGCGTTGTAGTCGTTGGCGGTGTAGTCGGTGGAAAGGTAGAACGCTCTCCCGAGAGAGCCGTCGCTATCGTTAGCCTCGCACGGCTCGATCAGGTTCACATTCCGGGGCGCTTCACACCACTTAGCGATTTCACTCTCGCCGCCCTTCTTCACAGAATCCTCTCCGAACGCTTTGCGAACCTCGTGAGCGAGGCTCACCACGGAGTAGTCGTCCTTCTGGAGAAGGTCGTAGAGGTCACTAACAGGGTTAGCGCCGATCTTGCTCACCGTATTCTCAACGAAGTCGCCGTCGCTGTTGACTTTCACAGACATAGTTCGTTGGGTGTCACTTAGTGCTACTTTCCGAAGGGGAAGCACCAAACCCCCCATTCCGACTCAAGGAGAGAGATGACTCTCACTCACTCAAGTCGTGGTTGCTTAGCACGGGGCTTAGCCCCGTAAAGCCTCAATCCCCCGTCAATTCGGGGTTGGCTGTCGCTGGAACCTTTACGTCTATCCTTCCCCGTCCCTTACGGGACGGGCCGAACATACGAACGAGCGAATTAAGTGTGACACTTACCCCTCAAAGCCGATTGCTATACGCTACGCTGTGCGATCTGCTCGCTATGCGGAGTTTCAAATCTCAAAGAGTCTTTCGCGTTAATCGCTATGAGCATTCGCTCTTGACTACTACGTACTTCTCCCTACGAACCTGTTTATGGCATAGACTTTCGTTCCATAGGCTAAGCGCCTATTGTTTTAACCGTAACCGCATCCGAAAGTGGGTGGGATTCACGTTTCCATAGATGTATCTAATACATCTGGTTCGACAGTTTCGAGACGTTAATCGCTCGATGTGTCTATTTTCGTCACTCTTTGCCCTAAGGGACGCTCTTTGTCCGGGCCATACTCCCCCTATCACCTGAAAATACTCCCCGGAAAGCCGCTTTCCGGTTTCGGGCCTACATACCGGGACGGGGCCGCTTTCGCGGGCCGTCCCGTTCGGGCCGTACTTCAAACGTAACACCGGGAAAGGCGTTCGGGGCCGAACTATGCTACCTTTGAGGTTATCTCCGGGCGCATTCGGGGCCTTTCCTTTGTCGTATCAGGGGCCGGGCCGGATTTCTCGATCACATATCGTTTCGTCCGACCGGCCCCCTCTTTCCCGCCCCGGCCCCGTAGGGCCGGTAAATCTCCCCCGTACTAAGACGGGCCTATGTGGTTTCGGGCCGTTTCGGGCCGTTTCCCGGTTATCTCCCCGTCTCTCGGGGAATTGTCGGTTAATCCGACGTTTCCGTACTAACGACCTTACTAAGAATCCCGGCCCCGGCTTCCACGCCGGGGTTTCCGGCCCCTAAGGGCCGTTTCACCGTGAAAGACGGGCCGTTTCCGGCCCCGTCTCCTACATTTCGTAAGGGTCAATTCGGCCCGTAGTTCCGTCTCTCCGGTCGGCCCGAAACAGGGGCCGAAACGGGGAGATTCTACCTACTGGCCTACTTACCCGCCCCCGACCGTTCGAGGGGAGATTAGCGGTAATTCCGTTTGAAGGTGGCAACGTGCTAACGAAAACCTCCAACGGGGGGCGCATATGGCAACGCCCCCGATACCGGGACTTAAGCCGGTTTTCCGGGGTTTCCGGGCCTTTAACGCCGGGGAGTATATCCCCCGGCCCATTTCAGGGGGCCGACCGCCCCGGATAACATCAATCCGGGGCGGGCCGCTTTCACCGAGCGACATATATACCAAGCATCCGGGGGGTATATATAAGTGACGGGTGTAGAACCATTATATACTATTAATCCGGTAGAGACGGGCGGTAGACGGGCCAACTGACGAATGTAGTTTCAACGACATAGTAGAAATAACCGGCAAGTATTGTAAACTGACAGGGTTTAGTAGTAGTTATACATATAAAGGTAAAAGTGTGAGAGTGTCGAACGCGGGGAATACAAGCCTCGATGCGGTAATATAGTGGGTAAAAATACCGGCAAAGAGATTTAATAAGTAAGACGGTGAAAGTGCCGAAACACCGACGGACGGACGGGAGACGGCCCACAACGTACAAACAGGGGAAACGCGGGCCGGAACGCGAGAGACGGAACGCGCGGGACGGGACGGGAGACGGACGGACATAGGAGAGACGGACGGGACGGCCCCCGTACTTGCCGAACGCGGCGTTTTCAGGGGCGGGGAGATACCGGATAACGGCCCGTATGGACGGCCCGAGAGGGGGAGAGACGGCCCGCGCGGGGCGTGAGACGGCCCCAGTAGGCCCGAGAGACGGGACGGGACGGACGGGACGGGGCGGGCCGTGAGTGAGATCGAGAGGGACGGGCCGACCGGGACGGACGGGACGGGCCGACCGGCCCCAGTAGGGACGGGGCGGGACGGGGCGGGGGCCGACCGGAGCCACTAACGAACAGGCAGGCACGCCGCCCGCGCGTAGGGTGGCCAACAACGCACATATCAGCAGGTACAAGCCCCAACGACCGGGCCGAGGGACGAACAGGGAGTTAGAACATTAAGGCACATTCCGCACACGAGCTTTAGTAAGTAGCTCTCAGAATTTTCACCTCTGAGGTCAGAAAAATCGGTTTTTCTTCTTGGGTCGGGTGGCGGGGACGAGCTGGTGTGGACGGCCACTACGTGTTTCTTGGAGAGGAGTTCTCCTTTCTCGTGGGAGAACACGACTGAGATTAGTCGGCGGGTGGTGAGCCTCTGGTGGACGGCCTCTCGTGTCGGATATGATCGGGGATTTCTACTTCGGTTCTCTCTGGTGTGATGTTACTCATCGAGTGGGGAGTCACCATCTCGCCTTTCTCGTGCATTTCGAGGTCGCCATACACGGCGATCTTGCCGCAGGAACAGCAGAACACCTTGTAGTCTCCGTAGTGGAAGGCGACTCCGGTGTTATTGCATCCGTGGACGGTATCTCGGTTGGGGAGCTGGTCGAGCCAATCCGCGTCAATGCAGTCTTCCAGATAAATTGGCTCTTTCGTAGGGTCAACGCCGAGTAGGTCTGAGAGTTCGTTGATTACTGACACGGTGAGAGAACCCGGCCCTCTCGTGTCGTGCGCTCCCCGGCTAAGCAGATCATGTTCCTCATCAACCGCAACATGGTGGCTGTGTACCGGGTCAGGCATACCTGTTTAGGAGAGAGTCGCGGTATTAAGACTTATCGCTCAAACTTCTTCTTAGTGTGCGATTCAGACGCATAGAATATCTGTGGAGAAAAAGCCTGATTATCTCCCTTTCTCGCTGACAAGTAGTATTTGAACACCCCCCTTCCTATATAAACCCTTTACCATTAATAGGAGTGTAGGAGTGAAGCGACGACGAAGACCTCCTACCGATGGCTTTCTTCTCTGGATTCTGAGCTGGTGACTCAGATTCTTCTCTCTGGTTCTGTTTTACGTCGGTTTTGACTCAGGTACTTTCCTTTTCTCTACCTGAGTTTCTACTCTTTCTAACCCAAGTTAGAGGAAAACGACTCGATGCGGTGAATCACTTTACGTACAACACAATGGCTCAGGCAGAAGTAACCGGCTACACGGTGCAGGAACTCGCGGAGTTACGCCACGAGTATCTTCAGACACCGAAGGCCGAGAAGGGGATTCCCTTCGATACTGCTTACTGCCTCACACGAATCGGGAAACAGCCCGAGGACTACGACGGGCCAACACGATATTGCAGTAACCGAGTAGCCCGCCTCGATGAGGGTGGGCACGCTCACTCGTGCCGATTTCACGGCGCGAATCAGAACGCCAACGGCAACAACGACAATCTCGAACTTCTCGCGGCACTCAAACACGGAATGTACGCTACTGACGAACACTTAGAGGAGGTTTTCACCGAGGACGACCAGCGGCTCTACGACTTCGTAATGTCGTGGGCGGACGCTTATGGCTGGCCGTCCAAGGAGGAAGACCCCGCTCGCCACGATCTGCTTGAGCAGGCGGCGATTGCTCGTGTTCGAGTAGCCCGGTCGTCCGAATACATCCTCGACGAGGGTGAGATGGACAGGCAGGAAGTGTACGATGAGAACGGGAACCTTCGCGTTATCACAGACGCGCACGGCCTCTCCGAAGACCTCCGCCTCAAGCAGAAGCTCATTCTGGACATTATGAAGGAACTTGGGCTGACGCCGAAAGAGGCGGCGAAGATGGACACGGACGAGAAGGCCGCCAGCGCAACGGAACAGCTCGCCGCTGTCGCGGCGGAGGCTGTTCTCGGCGGGGACAACTCTGACCGGGAGTTCGACCCCGACGACGACATATTCGAGGACGAAGATGGCGGAACTTGAACCATTCTCCGCTGGCTACGCGCTTGTTCGGGACGCGACCGTTCAGACGTGGAGCGAGCAGGAGGCTCACATGGACGTTGATCTGTACGACGATCTCGCCTTCTACCTTGGCGAGCCGGTAATCGGCATGGTCGGCGGGCTTCACTACAATTTCAGGCCCTCCGAGCAGGTTCTCAGCGATCAATGTGCGATTCCCCGGCATAACCGGGGGCGAAGGGTGGGCGGTTCTACCCTGCTGGTGCGACGGTGAATCAACTATGAATTGCTATAACTGCGGTTATCACGCCCCCAAAGGCGGGAATTGCTCCACCTGTGGCGTTCTTCTTGGGGATTTCCGCATCGAGGGGGCGACTCAAATCAATGGAAACGTCTGAAAACTCTAAGTTTAGTGTCTCTGAGGACGGCAAGCTCGTCCGAGAGGAGACTGAAGAAGCGAATTTCGAGGAAAACCTCACCTTCGAGGACTGAATCGTGACTGAGCCTTGCGAAAACTGCGACTGCGGCCTTTCTGAGCCGGATTTCGAGTACGATACGGTCGAATTTGGACTTTCACTCCCCCTCGCGTCGGTTCTGGACGGTCATATCCGTGGTTCTACGGATGTTGACCCCGCTGACGTGGAGAAAATCGAAATCTGCGGCGATTCGATCACGATCACGGTTCAGTAGCGTTCTCCCCGACTCGATGCGGCGAATCTCTCTTTATGAACCCCTATGAGCCGGTGAAGGTGTCTAAATCGGAAGCATACCCCCGAACTAATACTCCGTTGGACGGCGAAGCCGTCGGATTGGAGTTTGGTGACTCCGGCGCGGAGCCGCCTCGGTATCTCGTCGAGGATTCCCGCAACTGGTATGCGTGGATTGAGGCGCTGGACGGCGATTCTTACGTCAATTTAGACAACATTCGGTAGTTTTTCATGCAGGAAATAGCTGAGGAGTTCGCCTCCGAGAGCGATGCTGACGTTGACGCATTGCTTGAGAGGTGGGATGGACGGCCCGATCTTCTCGCAGAGGACATTCTCCGGGCGAAGAATCTGGAAACGGACGAAATTGAGCCGCTAACGCTCTTTCGACCGTACCAGCCCCGGATTATGCACGCCTACTTCTACGGCGGCTCGAAGATTCTGAACATCTACAAGGGCCGTCGTATCGGCGTTTCCTACGTAATTGGGATTTGTATTCTACTTGAGGCGCTTCTCAAGCCGGATACGTTCTATCCGATTCTCTCGAAGACGAAGGGGCAGTCGAACTCGCGGATTAGCGACATTAAGACGCTAATCAAGAACGCGAAGATCGATATTGAGCTGGAGAAGGACAATCAGGACGAGATTGTTCTCTCGAACGGGTCGCGTATCAAGGCGTACACGGGCGACCCGGACTCCGCTCGTGGTGAAGACCCGCCGAAGACGGTCTTTATTGACGAGATGGCATTCCTCGAAGACCAGAGCGCCACCCTCGATGCGTACCTACCCACCATCAGTCTCGGTTCGAGTCAGATGGTTCAGGTGTCCACTCCGAAGGCGTCGAACGACGAGTTCATGCAGGCGAACGAGCGGGGGACACCGGACGGTCGCAACGACTTCGGGATTCTCGCGCTGAAACAGCCGACGTTCAAGAACGCGGACGAGATCGAGACGGACGTTTCCCTGTTCGAGCAGGACGTGGAACCCGTCCGGGGCGACTTTGACTTGATGGCGGCGGAGACTCAGCGAGCCAGCGACCCCAACGGCTTCGCACAAGAGTATCTGTGCCGCCCTGTGAGCGACGAGTACCGCTTCTTCTCGATGCCCACCATAGAGGTCGCAATGGGGCGGGGGGCCGCTGAGGATTACTCCTACGGCCTCAGGCGGTACGAGACGACGAACACGCTGGTCATGGGAGTGGACATTGGGTTCAACTCCGACGACACGGCGCTGGCTGTCTTCGAGCATGAAGGCCCGCGTCGGTACTGCCGGTACAAGGAGATCGTGAACGACCGCGTGCTTTCGCAGGCGGGAATCACTCCATCGAGTCGGCAGAACCCGGCGGCGGTGGCCGAACGTATCTCTCAGGTCTATCACGCGATGGGCGTTTCCAACGTCGTGATGGACATGACGGGCGTGGGACAGGGGTTCCACGACGAGGTTCGGCGTCGTATCGGGCGGGCCTACACGGGCTTCAATTTCTCCGCGAAGGACAAGGTGGAGAAGATGATGGGCAACATGAATTATGCCCTTCACAACGATCTCGTGTGGCTTCCCGAGGACGAACCCCTCCGTGAACAGCTCGGCGCGATTGTCAAACAGCAGAAAGAGGATTGGCAGAAGCCGAAGTTCACCGGGAAGGAACACGCCCCGGAGGGGAAGGACGACCTCGCTATGGCGACGGTTCTTGCGGCGTTCCCTCCGAACTTCAAGGCCGACAAGTCACGAAATCTCCAACAGCGGGAGGAAGTAACCCCTCCGGTTCAGGTGGAAGAACCACAGGAACGCGACGGATGGGCGGGGTTGAAGATCAGCGGGCAGTCCTCGGGCGGTCGCGGGTATTCTCTCTCACACGGGCGCAAGGAACGCGGTTACAGCTCACGACACAAACGCCGTGCAACTGGAAGGCGGCGACGGAAGTTCTAATCTACTCTCTTTAAATGACTACTGGAAATTTTGTTGACCCTCCCGAGGAGGGCGAGCGGATGGACTTCGCCGCCGACTCCCCGAAGGGGGCCATTAAGGAAAGCGGACAAGGCGGTGGGAGTCGATTCACCGGCCCTCGATCATCTGAGGCTCCCAAGTCGGAGATTCAGAAGAATCGGGATATTGTTCGTACCGACCCTCACGTTCACGAGGGTCTTTACACGCTCATTGACTGGCTCTGCGGTGACGGCTTCAACATCTCACCTCGGAACGTCCCCGGAACGGGGATGGAGCAGACCGAGGAGGATATTGCGCCCATCGCGCTTCTTCTACACAACTCGGAGTTTTGGCGCGTGTTCAACCAATGGGTTGAGTACGCGGCTCAGGACGGTCACTCGTTCATGGAGCTGGTCGTGGAAGACGAGCGGTTCCGACCGCGCGTTCTCCCGACCGAGCGGATGCACAAGAAGACGGACGAGTACGGGTTCGTTACGAAGTACGCTCTGGAACCGCCGGGTGGCGGTGGGCCGGACGATGATGATGCGACGGTCTACGACCCGCACGAGGTCGCTGAGCTTTGGTTCACGAAAGACCCCGCCGAGGACTTCGGGCGGTCGTTCGTCGAGCCGATTCAGGAGCAGGCGGATATGCTCCGCGACATGGAGTTCGACTACGCCCGGTTCGTAGCGACGAAGGCGTACCCGCCCGTGCTGTGGAAGCTCGGGACAGAGGAGGAGCAATGGTCGGAAGACCAAATCTCCGGGTGGTTGGACACCGTGGAGCAGATCGAGCCGGATTCGATGCTCGCGGCTCCCCACGATGTTGAGTCCGAGATCGTCGGCGTGACCTCTACTTCATCGACGGCGGGGGCTATGAAGCTCGAAGGGACGTTCGAGCATCTTCAGAACCGCATTATCACGGGCCTCGGGATTCCGGCGCTCCTGATGAATATGGGCGGTTCGACGGGCGAAGCGACCGCCTCGATGCCTGCCTTCAAGCGGCGTATCAAGCGGCTTCAGAACATCATTAAGTCGGCTGTTGAGAACCAGATTCTCAAGTCGCTGATGGTGGAGTCGTCTCTTGATGAGTTCGACGGCGTAGTTCCCGAATTTGAGTTCGGTGAACACTCGTCGGCTGAGAAGCGGCTTGAGATTGATAAGCTCATCAAGCTCTATCAGTCCGGGTTCCTCACTCGTGAGGCGTTCGCTGAGCGGGCTGGCATCGACCCCGAGGTTGAACTGCCGTCCCCCGACCAGCTCACGGGCGAGATTATTCCGCTTATCACGGAACTCGCCGGGCGTGGCGACAGGGTTCAGAACCCTGATGGTGGGCGTCCGACTGACACCGGGACTGGTGTGGAGTCGGCGGGTGGGGAGGTCAAGTCCCGAGAGTCGGGACGAGACAGCTCGAATGAGCGTAATCGGCAGTCCATCACGGAGGATGAAAACGCCTAATGCCCGCTGACCCCCCGGATGGAGACTCCGAGGTGAAACTCCTCAAGAGTATTCTGAGTGAGATTCAAGACCTAAACTCACAGCTTGCTCGTACAGACGAGCGTTCTCGAAATAACCGCGAACAAGTGGAGAATCTGCGCGACAATCGGATTGTCCCGATGGAAGCGGCTGTTGAGAAGAACGATAACCGTAGTCGGCGCAACTCCCTGATTATCGGGGCGTTCGTGACGGCGCTTACTCTCGGTTTTGGGGCGGCTGTGACGTATCTCTTTACTCTACTATGAGTCTCGATCTACACGAAATCGAATTTTCTACCAGTACCGATTCCCCGCCCGACGATAAGCCGACGCCGGTTGATTCCAACGCTCAGCTTGAGTTTACTGCCGGGCGGCACTTCCCCGAGTCCGTTGACCTCGATGGGTTCAACGAGTACGGGGTGCGTGAGAACCGCGACGACGAGGGCGATCTCCTGTCGGTTGACGTTGTGTACGAAGCAATGGAACCCGGCCCGCCCGAAGCCCGGAACGGCGTTCGTATCACGGACACGTTTCTGCGGAAGGTCGCGGAGAAGAACTACTCGGGACAGGAGCCGTATATGCTCGGCCACTCCGACCGCCCGCTGGACGAGATTGGTAAAGTCCAGAAGGTGTGGTTCGAGGAGTCGGTCAGCAAGCTGATGCTGATGAATCGGGTGTTCAACACGGGCGCTCCGACCCACGACGAAGTGGTGAAGCGCCTGACGTACACCCCGCCGACGATGACCGATGGCTCGGTCGGGTTCGGTAATCAGTATGAAGCTGTGGTGAACGACGACGGAGAGCCTGAACTCATCGACGGGCAGATTCGAGAGTTCAGTACCGTCCCGTTCCCCGGAGGCTACGATGAAGGTGGGCTTGGACTTCCGAGCGCCGCCTTCGCAGAACACATCATGGAGCAGATGAACGCCGCTGTCGATGATGAGGACGAAGCCAACCCCCTCGATGTGGGGGAGTCCTCGGAGAACTCGGCCTTCTCTGTCCGCACGGAGACTATCTCCTTCTAACTAACTATGGATTTCCAGAAGGTTACTTTCGACACCGACCTCGATGAGATGGAGGCTGACGAGCTTGCTTCGCTCGTTCGTCAGTTCTCTGAGGCACAGGAACAGAATATTGCGGAGTTCGAGCAGGCCAGCGAGACTATCGAAGGTCTTGAGGGTCGCGTCTCGGAGGTTCAGGAGTTCGACGCTGAACTGACGGACGAGCTTGCCGAAGCCTCGCCTCTTGGTGAGGATGAGCTGGCGGCGTTCTCGATCTCGCGGAAGCGCGAGCTTCTTGCTGAGTTCGCTGAGGCGGACGAGGATGAGGAGGAGGACGACGAGGACGAGGAGGCCGAGTTCTCTGACATGGGCCAGCGCGGTGAGACGCACGACGAAGACGCGAAGGCAGACTTCGCAAAGGAGTACCTCGGAGATATTCCGGGGCTTGGCTTCTAAACAAAGGAATTTCTGATATATAATGGCTAACTTCAAGTTCGCTAAGTTCAAGGACACGCCGCTGAACCGCGACGGTGAAACTCTCGACCCCGAAGCCGCTCTCCCTCTGCTTGAGGGCGACGTTGTGGGTCTGGACGCGGACGTTGATGGGAACACCATCGTCGTCCCCGCCGACGCTGACGCTGGCGTTGCACAGCCCGCTATTGGTGTGCTGATGGAGGACGTGCGCGACCGTTCGTACTGGTCGGCCACGCTCCACGACAACGGCACGATGGGTCGCCGCCTCGACGACGCCTACGACAAGGAGCGCACGCAGGCTGGCGACGAAGTGACGTACTTCACCCACGGCATCTACCTCGAAGACGAGGACGCTACGGTGGACTTCACCCCGAACGAGCCGGTCTATCTCGGCGTCGGCGGCGGCGTCACTCAGACCGCTCCGAGCGCATCGGGCGAACTGGTGCAGTACCTCGGGGTTGCCGTCAACGCGACCACGTTCCTTCTGGACGTGAACCACGAGTACGAGACGCTGGCATAGAGTACCAGCCTAAAGACTTAATCTCTATCTTCTAACTCTTTATGGTTAACCGCGAAATCTTCACTAAGGACGACGTTCCGCTTGTCGAGATTGCTGAGCAGACTCAGAATCTCGTTGACTACTTTAACGAGGCTGACCGCCCGTTCCGCGACCTGTTCGTTGAGCAGGTCGATCAGCAGACCTTCCTTCAGGAAATCGAGGCTGAGCCGGGCGAGTGGGAAAAGCTGAGTGAGGGCGAGTTCCCCGGCACGACTCGCGCCGACGACGACGACTACCTCCAGATGACCATTCGCACGAGCGAATACGGGAAGTCGCTCGGGTTCACTCAGCGGTTCCTCGAAAAGTCCACCAGCGAACACATTATGAAGCAGGTTCGTAATGTGCTGGCTGAGGGCAAGGAAACGGAAGACCGCATCATCCACGATGTGATCTTCAACGGCATCGCTGACGGTAGCGAGCCGGTCTGGTTCGACGTTCCCGACCACGGCGAGTACGGCTTCGACCGCACGCACTCCCACGTCTTCTCGGGCACGGACGACCTGCTCGGAGAGACTTCGGCCCGTGCGAGCGAACACATCGAGTATGCGGCTGACGAGCTTCGCCACCACGGGTGGAACGGGCAGAAGGTCGCGCTCATGTCCATCGACCTGAAGCGAAAGCTTCGCAACGAGCTGTCGTGGGACATGGACTACCACATCCCGATGGCGACCGGGATGCGGAGTCAGGACGTGCGTGAGCAGACGTTCAGCATCGACGGTGTTGAGCTGATGACTACGCCGTACCTCCGTGGCGACGAGTTCTACGTTATCGGCGTCGGTGAGAACCCGGTCAAGGAATACATCGACCGCCCGATGCAGGTCACGCGCCCCACGGGTGGCCCTGCGACCGAGCCGGGTGAGATCATCAACGCCAGCGGCACGATGTCGTTCGGTGTCAGCATGACGAACCCGCTCGGCGCTGTCCACTTCACGGGCGAGAGCGCGAACTTCTCGTAGACGGGCGAGCAGTTCGAGTTCGACTTTTCTTTTTCGTACTTTCAATGGCAACTGACGATACTACACTCAAATCTGAAGTCCGGGCGTTCACCGGCATCGAGGAGTCTCGAATCTCCGATGGGGAGATGGATGCTGTCGTTTCGGACGCTAAGCGGCATATCAAGCTCCGAACCTCACTCCACGAGTCCGAGATCAACTGGTATGGCGACCCGGCTCAGGAAGAAGCCCTCAATTGGGCTACCAAGCTTTTCCTCAAGGTTGCCGCAGGCGAACTCGATGCTCAGACCGTTCAGGTAGGCGCGATTGACAACAAGGCACTTCTCGCCAAGCGGAACAACGAGACGACCGTTTGGTATCGGAATATGGAGAGCGCCATTCGCCGGATTACCAAGCCCGGCGCGGCGTTCGGTCTTTCCTCTGTCTCTCGGACTGACCGGGAGTACGGTACTGACGAGGAGGACGACTCTGGTAGCGTCTCTCTCTGATTATGCGACGGCAAGCTCACGCGGCGATTGACCGTCTTGGGAAAGACGTCGACGTTCTCATCGAGGGGAAGGCCGGGGTTGACGAGTTTAACAATCCCGAGTATGACTGGATACTCTCTCACACCACTCGATGCGTTAGAACATATCCGAATCGGAACACGGAGTTGAACAATCGGGGCGGCCCCCGGAAGCGCGATCACCCGGTGTTCCTTTTCGCACGCGACGACGCCCCCGGTGGCAACGACCGGATTCGGTACGACGGGGTTCTCTACGAACTTGAGTCCCCGACCGTGTACGACACTCACGTTGCGATTTTCGGCAAGAAGGTTTCTGAATAGCGATGGGCAAGATCAAGGTTCGAGTCAAGGGCGAGGAACGCACCATCCGCAACATCAAGCGCGACTTGAAGCGCGGGATGGACAAGTCCACCGAGCAGATCGCGGAGTCTGGTCGGGACAAAGCCCTCGAAATCATCAATCGGAATCAGGCGTACTTCAACTACGAGGTCGCCAAGGGGTTCCGAATCGTCGACGGTCGGGATACCGCGACTCGTTCCAGTATCAAGCTCATCAACGAAGCCCCTCACGCGGGGGCGCTCGACGCTGGTGTACCGGCGTCCGAGTACGCTGACGGCGGCCCTCCGGTTCAAGCCCTACTCCCGTGGGTCGCCCGGAAGATGCAGGGCTTCTCCCTCGGGGGAGACGACGACGGCGGTGGCGGCGACGGCGGCTCCGTGTTCGACGTAGGCCCCGACGTTCCCCGGTCGCTCACCGGACGCTACGACGCCGACGACGTGGAAGAAGGCGACCGAGTGTTCATCAAGTACGACGAAGACATTGACTACCTCGTTGACGTTGTAGAGAAGAACGACGACTCGTTCGTTGCGCTTCAGGGGGACGGCTCCCGCTACGAAGTGGACTATTCGGACATTATCTCCCCGCTCGGGGAACACCCGTCGCTGGATAGTGACGGACGGGCCGACGTGGGAGATCGCGTCTACTGGTACGACGAAGACGGGAATCTCCTGTACGGCTACGTCACGGGTGACGCCCACTACATTGGGTACAATCGACGGTACGTGGTCGAAGAAGTGGACTCCGACGAGAGCCACATGGTTCCGGTTACTCGGGTTCTTCAGGTCGAAGACAGGCCGGAGTACGACGAATCGTTTGCTACCGACTCGATGAAGCGAGTCTTCATCCGCGACACAGCGGGTGGGAAGGCTCAGATGGCCTACTACAAGGCCGAGGTCGTCGCGTACAACGAACACTCCGGGGAAACCGCTCGTGGCGTCGTCTCAAGTCCGCCGATCAACAAGAACGACGGCTTCAAAGTGGAGCTGGACAACGGCGAGGAGTTCGACGTTGACGACGACCTGAACGGATGGGTGATTCGTGACCTCGAAGACTTCACGCAGGTTTCGGAGTCCCGGCAGGACGAGCTGATGCTCGGCCACTTCGATGATGTGGTAGCGAAGACCGATGGGGACGGCGGCGTTCCCTCCCCGGCTGACGTTCAAAATCTCCGCGACGGCGTGGAGGATTTCATCTTCCCGTCCTTCGAGGACAGGGAACACCTCGGTCGGGTTATCTTCGAGTGGGAGAACGCTCGGATTCGGCAAGACCGCGATCACGTCGGGTCAGACCCGGACGGGTGGCGGCTTCAGCACTCTCCCGGCTCGGGGAATAGATGGGAAACGACCCTTGGGCACGAGTTTGGTCACGCATACAGCCAGCCAACGGATGTGAGATACACGTTCTACGGGAACGACCCCGACGAGTACCACTTCGCAGGCCCGTGGTCGAAGCGTAACGACCCGTCGCACTCCCATATGTACGACTCCGGGCTTCCCGACTGGAATCCCTACGATGAGGAAAACGCAGTTCACGGCTACATCGAGTCGTACATGGCTATTGACGACTCGGCCCCGAGGCGGGTTCGGTACTCGAACGGGAAGCTCGTCGACGATAACCGCGACCAGCTTGACCCCTATGGTTTCCACGATTGGGAAGACGAGGTGGAAGAAATCGCCCGGCTCGATGCTCAGGGGAAGTCTCCGGCGACAGAGGCCCTGAAAGACCACATTCGGGAAGTGACCGCGAAGCAGGTTCTCAAGCCCGACGACATGAAGCTCGAACAGGGCGACTTCGTTGCGGTTCGCCGTGATGGAGAGCTGGAAGTTCTCGAATTTACGGGGTTGGATGGGACACCATCGACGTTCAGCGCGAGCGACGAGGAGGGCGTCCCGAACAGCGCAATCGCTTACGGATTCAAGAAACCGCACGAGGACTACGGCGACGAGGGGTTCTACGTTGATGAAGACGGCATGATTTACGCGACCTCTACGAATGATTGGGGTGAAGTGACGCTCTCGAAAGAGGACGCTCCTGAGTTCGTCGGGACGATTGAACGGAAGTTCTACGACGAGTCTCTGGACGAGTTCCCCGAGCTGACCACTCCCGAGTCAGAGCCGAAGAAGCGGCTTCAGGAGGCGGCGAATATGGCGTTCTGGTATCAGGTCGTCCATATCGCTAACGACCAATCTCCGAACAAGGCCGACTCGAAGGAGATCGTGTTCCGGGGCGGCTATTCGTCTACCTACTTCGAGGAGGTCATGTCCACGTTCAGCGAGGCCATGACTGTCCCGAATCCGAGTCGGAAGCAGTTGAAGAAACTCCGGGTGTTGGTGGACACGTACCCATACTTCGTGCGGGCATACCTGCTAACACGGAAACCCGTAAGTAGCGAGGCTGAGAAGATACTGAAAGACGAGGGATTCCTATGAAGTTCGTATTCATCGAGCGGGGGAACCAAGGATGGGCTGAATATGATGAGTCCACCGAGACGTTCTCGTGGGAGTACGAGGGGAGCCACGAGGAAATCCTCGGCTTGCTCCAAGACCTCGATGATGGCCTACTCTACGATGAAATGGACACGGGTGAACCAGTTGTAGAGACGAGCCGGAGTGGTGCGGTTGCGCCGAGCGAACAGCTCGTGCCGTTGCCGTGGGACAAACAGCTTGAACATCTTGCTCGTGATCTCCGGTTCTACGGAGCGCAGGTTCATTGGGTAGACGAATAATCTGAATGGCTAACGACGAAATAGACGCGCTGATGGAGAAATGGGGCGAGGATACCGTCCGTAAGGCGTTTTGGCTCCAGAATCACATCAAGCACCACGGCGTGAAGGGGATTCACTTCATGCATCCCGGCCCGGACGGGGGCGAAAACGCAGAATCCCATATGCGGCAAGTCGGGCCGATGATGGCGAAACGAATCATCGAGGGTGAGATGGACGACGTTTACTAACGCGACGTAGCGGCTCTCTCCTTCCTCTTTTTTCCTATGTTTCCTAAAGAAGCAGTCTCAACTCTAATCTCAGAGCTGAACAGTCGGATTCCTCCCCCTGTCCATACGGCGGGCATCGAGGAGGAGCGACCGATTCCAGCGGTTCTGATTGACGGTGTTGACCTGCGAAATATCAACGCGCACAACTCGAACTACGCTGGTTCTAAGTTTGATTCAACGACGGGTCACGAAGTTGCGGAAATCAACCGCTTCTACTACACGCTTCGCTTCGATCTCGTCGTTCGAGACGACTCCGAGACGGGAGCCTACGACATTCTTACTCATCTCCAAGCGGCGCTGGCTACGCTGAGTGAGAGGCCGTGGGAATCGTTCCACCCGGATGTGAACGAAATCCGGCTTCTCAGTTCGGGTTCGGTGAGCTACACGTTCAACGAGCCTGCTGAGACTGAAATCCACCAAGCCTTCGAGCTTGTATCGTTCTTCGAGACGACTGATTCTACCGACGATGTGATTCAGTCTATCTCCAAACACTTCGACATTTCCTAATTCTAACACATGGCTGACTACGGCAACACTATCGAACCCGGTATTGTCACGAATGTCAACTCGGCGCTTGCTGTCACTTCGAGTGGGGGCGCTCCTGCTGACGTTGGTATCGTGGGACAGGCTGATCTTGAGAACGGCTCGGCTGAGACGAACGCTGTCTATCAGGTCACTCGCGCGACGATTGCCCGCGAATGGTTTGGTGAGGACAGCCCCCTTACCCGCAACGTTCTCGATGCTCTCTCCGAGGGAGCGTACCCGGTCTACGCGGTCGCGGTCGACCTCGTGGATGTTTCGGGCGAAGACCTCTCTGGTCTTGCCTCTAACACGGGCACGCTCGCGGAAGGCCCCGTGAGCGAGGACGCGACCGACACGGTGTTCACCGTGAACGGCGCGGAACTGGACACGGTTCTGGTCTACGAAGACCTGACTGACCTCTCTCCGGGCGCTGACGAGGTTTACGTGAACCCGTCGTCCCGAGAGTTCAAGATCGACGCCGAGCTGACGGTCGGGAACACGGGCGACTCTGTGGACTACACGACCGCCGACTACGAGGCGGGCCACGCGGCTCTCGCTGACGGCGCTGGCGGCGCTGTTGACTTCTTCACGACGCTGAGTGAGGATTCGGCTGTTACGGCTGACGCTCAGCAGGTTGTGAACGCGCTGGCGACTGAATACAATCTCGCGGTCGCAATCGTCGGTGCTGGCGTGGGCATCGACCCGGACTCCTACGACAACCAGTTCGACGATTCCCGCGTGCAGGTTCTCTACCCCGCTCGGGACTCGGAGGGCTACTCCACGCTCGGGGCCTACGCTGGCCTTCGTGCGAAACTCGGTATCACGACCACGCCGATCAACAAGCGCCTCTCGTCCGTCAAGTCGCTCGCTGTCAGTCTGAACAAGGCTGAGCGCGGTGCGCTGATTGACGAGCGCGTTGTTCCGCTGGCCGACGAGAATGAGGGCGCTCGGATTGCTGACGACGTGAACTCGGTGAGCGACACGAACACCGAGGAGGCGGGCATCCGCTTCGGCTTCACGCGGCTCGTGATGGACTACGTTATCACGACCGTTCGTGTGAACGAACAGCCTTTCATCGGTCGTCTGAACAGCCGTGCTGTCCGTGCGTCCCTTGAGGGTCTGCTGAGTAATCAGCTCAGTTCCCTGAAGCGGTCGAACGCTATCGTGGACTACCGCGTTACGGTGTCCCGAGTCGATGCGACGACCTCGGCTGTTGAGATTCAGGTGAAGACGGCGAAGCCCCTCCGGTTCATCGAGAACACGATCACGATTGGGACTTCGGCGTAAAGACTCAAAACACTCTTTCTAATTCATTATGTCTGCTTCTAACGTTGACCGGATTGAGAGCGCGGCGAACATCACTCTGAACATCTCGAAGGGTGGCGAACAGGTAACTGAAGGCGACTTCGAGGACACCAACTTCGGTAATTCCGACTTCGATGACGCTGGTGGCGCGGTTAACGCGGGTACTCTCCGCGTTCCGATCTCGCGGCTGGACACGACTAAGGACATTGAGATTTCCGAGATTCGGGAGTCTTCGCTGAAGGCGAGCGGTTACTCGGTCACTTCCATCAGCTATTCCGGCTCGATGATGTTCAAGGGCGAGCGCGTCCACGGCCCCGACAACGAGCCTGTCAGCATCGAGTCGCTGATCTACGATGCTGAGGGCGTCCCAGTTCCCTGCTCTATCACCATCACCCACGAACTCTCCGGCAAGTCGGAGACGTTCGAGGACGTTCTCGTGACCTCCGACGCCTACGAGGTTCAGTCTGAGTCTGAGACAGAGACGAGCTTCGACTGGATTGCGATGGACAAGGTGATGAAAGACCCCGAAACGGACTCCGAGAGTTCGTAAACGGGCCGTTCTCTACTGAATCGACCTACGACTAACTTTCTTTACACTTAATCTATCATGGCTGACGAAACCGACAACGACAGTAACGACGTTAACATCTCGAAGCTCCGCGAGCTTGCTCTCCGGGGGAAGAACTATCGCGAGGAATTTGACACCGACTACCTCGGTGAAGCTCTGACTCTCTACCTCAAGCCGCTCACCGATCTTGAGTTCCTGCCGATTGCGGCGTTCCTCGAAGACAAGCTCGACATGGACGCCGAGGAAGCGAAGGAACGCATCGAGGAGGAGCGAGAGTCCGGCGAAGACAACGAAATTGACGCCTCGAACTTCGACCGGGAGTTCGTCGGCATCATGCAGGAGGCCGCCGCGAAGGGCGTAGACACCGAGCAGGGTGACGCCGAGGGTATGACCGAGGAGGAAGTCCTCGATACGATTCGGATGCTTCTCGGTGGGAAGTCCATCGAGATCGCGGAGCGTGTGTTGGACATTTCCAGCAACGCAGAGGACGCCAAAAAGTTTCGCAGATAGCGGGGCCGCAGGCGTAGTTCTTGGCCTCAAGACCGAACTCGGCGCTGGCTTCGTCGGATGTGAAAGTCAACTCGAAATGACGCCGTTCCAGCGGCAGATTTTCGAGGCCGAGAAAGTGCGGGAACACGAGGCGGAACAAGAGCGGATGCAGGCCGCCCAAAATGGAAAGATGGGCGGTGGGGGTCGCACTCCGAACCCCGCACATCCGAAGGTTCCCTCGGGCGGCAGTCCGGGTTCCCGGCACTCGCAGTCTGAGACGGTACGGTATGTGAACGACAACCCCGACGAGAATCCAGAGGCGAACGTCACGTTCGTTGACTAATTATGTCTGTTACAATCGACCTCGACATTCGAGCCGAGGACGTGGTTGCTACTCTCGAAGGAGTCGAAAAACAGCTCGAACGGCTGGAAAACGACTTCGACTTTTCCTTTGATGGGGACTTCAAGGCTCAGCTTGACGATATTGCCAAGACCCTCGATGGGTTGGGCGACTCGTTGGTTGACGACCTCGATGAAGTAGCCAACCGGCTCGAAGACCTCGATATTGACGTAGGCGCTCCCGCCGGAGGGGGCGACTCTGGTGGAGATACTGGAAGTGATAGCGGAGATCGCTACTTTGCGGACAACCCCGGCGCGACAATGGGGATGCGGGAAATCATGCGCCGTGTCCGTGGTGGAGACTTCGGCCCGACCGCCGATTCTGTCGCTGAGGCCGACCTCGACTTTGAAGTTGAACGGCGGGAACGCATCGAGGGGCTGAAAGAGGCCCTGACCGATTCAGTTGGTGACGGTTTCCTCTCTGGATTCCTTACGAACCGGGCGAATTGGGGCGGCTACACGTCCGACCGGAGCATGGGTATTCCGTCGATGCTCGAAGGGAAGGGCGTCTCCCCCGAGCGGCTTCGGTTCGGTAAGCTTGGAAAGGCCACCAAGCGCCTGAGCGGGAAGGTTACGAACCTCCGTGGAGTCATTCGTAGTGCGATTCCCTCGATGGCGAAGTGGTGGCAACTGATTGCGCTGGCACTCCCGGCCCTGATTACGTTCGGTATTCAGGCGGCGGGTGTCGGTGCGGCGATGCTCTCGATGGCCGCCGCTGGTGCGGCGTTCATCGGACTCGGTTTGATCGGCCACGGTGACGACATGGCTGAATCGTGGCGGAACGCTCAGCAACAGCTCTCCGACCTCAAGGAAGACCTGTTCGAGACGTTCCAGCCCTCGATGCAGACCTTCGCTCCGATTCAGGACGCTTGGTTTGATATTCTCCCGCAGAAGCTCTCGCTCGTCAACGATGAGCTGAAACAGCTTCAGGGAACCAGCTTCCAGTACGCGCTATTCGACGCTACTGGTGGGACGATTGAGTTCATCGCGGAGTTCATCAGCCGGATGCGCGAGATGGACGGAATGATTGCTCAGCTCGCCATGCGGTTTGGGGATATTATCGGTACGAACATCCTCAACTTCTTCTCGTGGCTTGTCCAAGAAGCCTATCTGAATCAGGAGACGCTGATTCGGCTCGGACAGGTTATCGCTGACGTTGTGGAGATCATCTACAATCTCTCCAAGGTCTTCTCTCAGCTCATCATCGTCTTTAGTCCGCTCATCGGCTTCGTGCTGTGGCTGACTCGAACATTCGAGAGTCGCCTTGCGCGGGCGATTATCTCTGTGCTGGTGGTCGTCGGCGTGTTCGTCGGCCTGCTGGTGAAGACTATCGCTGTGATGGCGAAGCTCCGTATCGCTCTGCTGATTATGAGCATCACGGGGTCGGGCGCTATGGCTTCCTTCGCGGGGTCGGCGCTCACCGCGCTGAGTGCTGTTCAAGCGAAGGTGTGGGCCACTATCATGTCCCTCACCGCGCTTCAGGCGGCTCTGGTTGCGACGGGGATTGGCGCTCTGCTGGTCGGCGGTGGCCTGCTTGCGTACAAGGCCCTGAAGCCGAAAGGCCCGCCGTCCGGTGGTAGCGGTTACTCCGGGTACACGGACAGCGGTTACGGGAATACGGTCATCAACGAGGGTGACACCTACAACTTCAACGTTGACGGTTCGATTGACGGGCCGACTGAGGAGAAGATGTGGGATATTGCTTCGCTGAACAACCAGACCGACTCCACGCGGTCGCTGAATCTCAACGATGGAGAAGGAACCTAAATGAGTAGTTCTGAATATAATTTCGATGAAGACCCTATCTCTGAGGGGCCGAACGACACGATCACGTTCCGCGTGGTCGCGTTGGGTGAACCTGCAATAGAAGACGAGGCGGCTGATGAGGTATCTCGTCCGGCTCTATTCGAGTTCGCTCCGATGTTCTACCCGGATAGGTTCAACCAGAAGTTCGACAAGGAGCTACGCCGCGAGGGTCAGCAATGCCGTGGTGAGGACGTTTCTCTAAAGAATCAGAAGAACTCCGAGTTCCACGCGACCGGGGTTATTCTTGAGGAAAACCTCCGCGTTGTTCAGGCGCTTGCGGAACACGAGGGCGTCGTGGATATGTTCACTCCTGTTTCCCCGAACGGGGGGATGGAGTGCTACATCAAGGGCGGCGACGTTGGCGAGATCGAGGGCTGGAATCCAGTTGCGAAGCAATGGATGTTCAAATACACTCTTGATTTCGTCTCTACTGGTCTCGACGAGTTTGGCAACGACACCGAGAACGACGTGGTGAGCAGTATTCTCGATCAATGAATTGCGAAGACGCAGATATTACGTTCGCGTTTATCGGGACGGACAACGATCTCGATAATCCGATTGTGGAAATTCGCCCGCTCACGATGGATTTCCAGCGGAATCGCAATAAGTTCGATTTTGCTCGCGCCAAGTTCTCGAAAGGTGTGGCTGAACACGTCGAGTCGGCTGTCCACGATGAGGATGGCGCACTTCACCGCCCCCGCCCGGTTGTTATCAAACTCGGCGGGATTCCGGTTCACCGGATGCTCTACCTTCCCGACGCGATTCACTTCGGGAGCAACAACGTCCACATCGAGCTACACGACTGTCAGAAGTACCTCGACCGGGGCGTTGTAGACTACCAGCGGCAGAACGTCCGCCTCGAAGACGCTTATCGCTACGTGTTCGGCCAGCGGGACACCTCGGACGGCGAGATGTTCTCTGGTATCGACTTCTCAGTTCCCGATTCCGCGTTCGAGCAACTGAACAGTCGGATGAAGCCCGGAATGGGGCCTATCGACTTGAAAAACCGCAAGACGTGGCGGCTGATTGAGGAACAGGAGCGTACTGACGAACACACGGTTCGCCACCAAGAAGACGTAATCCGCGATCTCGAAGCCGAGAACGTTCACAACATCATCGACGGGCACTACGCGCTCGATTTTGAGCAGATTTCCCCGTGGGAAGCTATCCTCGAAATGAACGAGAAGTTCGGCGTCACGACGTGGGTGGCCCCGGACGGGAAGTTTTGGGTCGGCAGTCGGGACGCTACCGGCATCGATCACATCGCGGCTCCTGATGACCCCCGAGTGTGGCGGCTTGTTGACTACAACATCACGCCGCCCCGCGACCCGATTATGAAGGTCGTCGTTCGGGGGAAGCAGGTTCACGACCCGAACGACAGTCTCGTTAACAACATCGGGGAGTTCGTCAACCAAGACCGGAACATCTTGGACTTCCGTATGGAGGGAGTCGCTGAACGTCCCGATATAGACTTCGGGCGTATCATCGAACCTGAAGACCTCGAAGCGGCGGCTGACGGACTGAAGGAAGTGGCCGACCGGAAGTTGAGGAACGAGCAGAAGAAGCAATGGAGCGGGAATCTTGAGCTTCTTCCATCTCACTCCGGTAGCGTCTGGACGGACATTCGGGACGTGCAGATCGGTGACTCGATTGTTACTGTCCCGCCTGAGAACAACAGCGGGGAGTGCAAGTCGGGCGTCCGGTTAGAGCGGTTCTGGATTACTGGCGTTCAGCACAAACTCGGGGAGGACGGCGAGTGGAGTCTCCGTCTGAACGTGGTTCCTGTGGAGGACGGACACCTCCACCCGGACAACATCAAAGTCTACAATCGCTACTTCGACCCGACGAGTGGCGATTACGTCGACGAGGAAACCTACGAGGCCCGCAAGAAGGAGAACAAGGGCTTCCAGCTTAACGACATCATCTGATTATGATTCACGGTATAGTTACATCTACGACGGTCAGCTCCGGTATTATTCTCGCTGACGTTCAGGTGGCACGAGCGGGGGTAACTTACAAAGAAGTGCCCATGATGCACCAATTCCCCGGACACATCCAGTCTATCACGGAGGGTTCTCGCGTCCTCCTTGACCGGACGGCGGATAATCTGTGGGTGATTCTTGGTGTTCTCGAAACGAACGAGGATATTCTACCGGACGATGTGACCGAGAATGAGCAGGTGATGGCGTTCGATGATGGGACTGAGATCAGCGTCAAGCAGTCCGACACGGACGGCTACGACGTGAATATCAACGCATCGAGTGAGTTGAACATCAAAGCATCCGGGGACGTGACGATTGAGACGGGGGGACACCTTCAGTTCAAGTCGTCTTCGGTTGACTTCGACACCTCTGGTGGAGAATGAGCAAGAAGTGGGTAGTCCACGGCGCGAGCTGTGAGGCGGACGGCCACCCCGGAGAGTGCCAAGCGACTGTCTCCGGTTCGACGCAGGACAACGACGGCGATACGTCCGTGACTATCAACGGAGTTCCTGTCACCGACCACGGCGACTCGATGCGGTTCGACTCTCACGCTCACAACTACGTGGAAACAGACGACGGTGGCTACTGCGACGACTACTACGGCCACGATCTCGTTCCCGACCAGAACCCCGATGTAACGATTAACGGACGCCCGATTGTACGAGTCGGGGATAGTACGAGCGACCCCGGAGCGGGTACTGCCGTAGTGCTGGATAGTGGCGGCAACGGGACGGTCACGCACACGGAATAAGCCGCTCAGCCGCTCACATCGTATATAAACCCTTTACCATTAATAGTATTAGAGGACTCCCTTCGTATGCTTGATTTAGCCCTTGATAGTGACTTCTCCGTTTTTCTTGACGGAAGTAACGACCTTGCGACGGTGAGCGGGAGGGAACAGTTCGAGCAGTCGGTCGTGATTATGCTCACCGAGCTGATGCGGGACTCCGCTATCGGGGAGTTCGACCAAGCGACCATCGAGCAGAAGCTCAAGCTCGAAGCATCGAGGGTAGCACGCAAGCACGACCGAATCTCCGAGATTTCAGGAATCAGCGTGGCCCCGCACAAGGACAATCCGCACGCCTACGTTATCGGTATCGACTACAAATCGGACGAATTTTTCGAGGAAACAATTATTGAATGACGATTAACGAAGACGGCTCGTTTGGCGGCGATACTGAGGTGGAAATACTCGATGCGATGGTTGCCGACGCGAAGCAGTATTGGTCAGAGGACATTAAGGAGTCTGACCTTGCTGTAATTCGCAATTTCTACCGGCCTATCGCTCGGCGTCTCGCTCAAGCTCAGGACGATATTGGACTCGTTCTTGAATCAACGCAGATAGACAACGCGGATGGCGCGGCTCTCGATCTTCTCACGGCGCTCATCGGCGTCACCCGAGAACCCGCAGTTCGCGCTGAGGGTTATGTGACGTTCTCTCGCGGCGACACCGCCGAGATGGACTACAACATCCCTGCGGGGACGGAGGTTCAAACACGAACCGAACCCCCAATCGAGTTTGTGACGACCGAGGGCGCGGTTATCGCGGAGGGTGAACTTTCTACCACCGCTCCGGTGATTGCGGTGGAACCCGGCGCTCAGAGTAACTTGGGGTCGAATACGATTACGGCCCTGCCTGTTCCTCTCTCCGGCGTCGAGCAGGTTACGAACGAGGAGAGTACGGCTGGCGGTGAGAACCGCGAGACTGACGAACTTCTCCGCGACCGAGCGAAAGGAGAGCTGGCTGAGGGTTCGAGCGCGACTGGCCCGGCGCTGGTGACTGCTGTTCAGCAGGTCGAAGGCGTGACCTCGGTGAGCATCCTCATCAACGACACCCCGGACGAGAATGGTCGCGGCTACAACCTCCCAGCCAACTCCGGTGAGCTGGTCGTGACCGGCGGCGACGACTCCGCGATTGCTCAGGCGATTTTGGACACGAAGGGGATGGATTCGACCCTGATTGCGGGGGTGAACGGAGTCGGTGTTCCGGGCGTGGAGGCTGAACTTCCGAACGGTCAGACGCACCCGGTTGACTTCTCGCGGGCGAACCCTGTGACCATCTACATCGAGGCAGATGTAGCGGTCAATTCGACTTACGAGAGCGACGAGGACGTTCTTGACAGCATCGTGAAGTACGTCGGTGGACAGACCACGGACGGCTTCGAGCGCGACGGCGAGCTTGGTGTGACCGACGACGTTCTCTACGGCGAGATCGAGTACCGGATTCGGGATATTCCCGGCGTGTACGACGTGACGAGGCTCAAGATTGGTCGCACAGACCCCCCGGAGTCCACGGACAACATCTCTATCGGGAACATGGAGGAGGCGAACACGGACGCTCGCACGGACATTACGCTCACGACGACCGAGGTGTAGTTGAATGGCGACGATTCACGATGAGGTTGAGCAACTGGTTAACTCGCTTCCGTCGTACTACGCTGACGACGACGAGAGCGGAAATTGGAAACTGCTCGATGCGGTTGGCCGCCAAGTAGTTGACCTCGACGGCGACATTCAGACGCTCGATGATGAGACGACCGTTCAGGAAGCGATGGACGTGGACTCCCTCGAAGAACTCGCAGGGATGGTTCAAGTCCAGCGGTACTCCGGTGAGAGCCGCGATCACTACCGAGCGCGGATTCTTGCTGAGTATCAGCTCAACACGAGCGAGGGTACTATCGAGGACGCTTTCGGCTCGATAGCCACTATTCTTGGGTGCGAGATCGAGGACTTGTGGTTTCAGGACTGGCGGTTCCTCTTTGGAGAGGTTCACAACCGCACGGTCTGTTTCCTTCTTCCCTACGACGACGTTCAGAACATCAACCTCTCGGGGCCGGAAATTTCGGAGGTCGTTCAGAAGCTCGCTCCGGTCGGGACTACGGTAAAGTCGCAGTATAACGGCTCGCTCCTCTACAAGACGAAGGACGAGTACGAAAGGACGAACTGGAGCGGTTACAGCGGCGGCTACGACGCTCTTGACTCCGAGGGCGACCCGACCGGAGAGGGCGGGACAAAAGGAGGACTGATTCGATAAATGGCATACACTTCTAAACTCAAGGAATGGGGAGCCGTCGCTGAGGAGCGGGCCGAGTTCCCTGATGGGTACAGGTACACGAAGGACAACCCGCCCGTCACTCACTACGACAACTTCCTCGTTCACAATCTCATCGAGGACGTTCAGCATCTTGTTGACCTCACGAACGAGATCGACCCGGACAACGACGGGCAGGTGGCTGACGCTGAGACGCTTCAGGGGAAGTCTCCCTCTCAGCTTGGTGGCTTCAAGTTCATTCAGTCGGACAATCCCGACGAGCTGACGCAGGGGACGACGTGGTTCAAGGATTCAGCTCACCTTCTGTTCGTCTCTGATGGCGAGCAGTACGATGTGTTCCCCGAGATGGGGTACGATGAGACTCCCGACTTCAGCGGTTCCGAAGGGTTCTCGCTGACGCACGAAACCCCGGCACGAACTCGACTCGATGCGGGGAGCCTCAAACTCATCAACGAGCAGGTCGTCGCTGACTTCGAGAACGGTATCTCCCCCGACCATCACGCTTGGTGGTGGAGCGACACCTCCGGTATTTCTCACACCGGGAGTCGCGCCGAGATCACGTCGGTCGGGGAAGCCTACACGCCTCAGCTTCAGCGGGACGTTCCCGTGGCTCAGGATATTGAGTTCTCCTTCGAGGTGGGTGAGGACACGGCGAACATAAACGACGAGTCGATCATCCGACTGGACGACGAGAACGGGAACCGTGAGTTGGAGATTCAGTTCAACGACGGCGCGGGGAACGTCTCTCTGAGTGACGGCACGGAACTGCTCCCCGAGTGGACTGCCGGGCAGACCTACGTGTTCGAGGTAGACCCGGACTTCAACGCCGGGACGGTCGATGTGACAATCGACGGCTCGACGATCATCAGCGGTCGCACTATGGGTGCCACCGCTATCTCGAACATCTGGTTCGGCTCGAAGACGACGGACTCCGGGGCTACTCGGAGCGTGTACGTAGACGATGTTCACACCGGAGCGCGGGAGTACGGTGAAGTCGTCGTGTCTTGCCCCGAACCGGATTCACGCATCGAGGGGTGGGACTTGCTCCGGTTCGACCGGACGGTGGCCGGAGAGAGCGTTGTAGTTGATGTGGAGGACGAGAACGGAAACACGCTCGTTGCTGACATTGATTCCAACGAAGACCTCTCGGCGGCTGTTGACGCGGCGACGAACCCGCAGATTCGGGTGAAGTTCACGCGAGCGAATACGGCGAACAATCCGTCGTTTGATTCGCTGTACCGACGGTGGGTTCTCCGCCCCGGTGACAACGGCGTGAACATCCGAGCCTTCGGCTCTGACGGCGCTGACAACGTTCACGAAATCAACTTCACGGCCCCGGTCACGAGGGACGAGGATGGCCGCGTAACGGTTGACCTCGACCCGAGGTACGTGAACGTTACCGGCGACTCGATGAGCGGCGACCTCGACGTGAACGCTCGCGTTGAGGTTGGTGACGATCTCGTTCTTGACGACGATGATGGACAGCAGTATATCGTCGTTGGGAAGGATTCAGACACCCTCACGATTGCCGAGCAGGGCGGTTCTGCGTTCGAGCAGATGGATGTGAACGCCCGGTCGTTCACGAAACAAGGCCACGAAGTGTGGCACGACGGGAATCGAGACGGACGGCAGAATCAGCGGATGCATATGCACACTCGGCTCGCTCGTCGGGTAAACTAACTCTTAGAAGCTACTATATATGGTCAATTACGGAGCAGGACTCTCTGGTAACAAGACAGTCTCAAGTAATGAAACGGCGAATACCGTTATTCTTCAGTACGAAAATCTAACCATCGAGTCGGGGGTGACGTTTACTGTTCCCTCGCCCGCATCTATTCTGGTTCAGGATACTCTGCGGGTTGATGGAACCCTCCGCGTAGATTATAGCGCGGCGGGTGGTTCTGGTGGTGGAAATATGGGGCCTCCCGGCGGTGACGCTGGCGGTTCTCTTTCAATCGCCGCTAAAACTGTTGATGGTACTGGTACTATCTCAGCAGTCGGTAAGAGTGGGGGAACGAATAACAACAATAACAGCTACGACAATTCCAACTCAAATTCAAATTCGGGTAGCGGCTATGCTATTCCGTATGCTGGAATTAGTGGCTCTGATGCATCGGGTGGCCCCTCTGGTCGCAGACCGAATAACACCAACTCCAATGTCATGTCCAACTCGGTTTCCGGCCCGAACGGAATCCAAGAGGACATTCGACTCAAGGAGTTCGTTGAAGACTACCTGATCTCCGGCTCCTACATCACCGAGTCCGTTCTGGACATTATCCTGAGCGGTAGTGGTGGTGGAGGCGGTCGTGGCGAATACGACAACTCATCCGGTGAATATGCCTCCGGTGGCGGTGGCGGTGCTGGCGGTAGTCTGATTACGTCCGGCGGAAACGGCGGTCGCGGTGGCGCACAGGACGGTGGTATGTGTGGAGCTGGCGGTGGTGGCGGTGGAGCTGGTGGCTTCGTCGCCCTCATCACCGAGAACTACGTCGGAGATATTACTGTCAAAGCAGACGGCGGAGATGGCGGCGATGGTGGCGACGGAATGAGCTACTTCAACGGGAACGACAACTCCAACGGCGGCGGTGGCGGTGGAGGTGGCGGTTCCGGTGGCCTCGCTCTCTACTACGTCAACGACGGACAGGTTCCGACCACGAACGTCACGGGAGGTTCTGGTGGGACTAACTTGGGCGACCGTGGTGAACCCGGAAACGCCGGACGTGACGGTACTGCTCTCGTGTACGACGTTAGCAAAATCGCATAATCATGCCTACTGAAAAGACAATTCTTCTCATCCCTCCGGGTGGTCAAGCTCGGCCTGACCCGAGGTATGATGAAATTCGTGAATCGGAAGATGTTGAGGCCCCCGTCACAGTTCAGGAACTTGTCCCTGATGATGGTGAAACGTCGGTAGACCGCGCGTTCGTTACTGACGAGCGAAAGACGCTGGTTGGTGAAGCTATCGCTGACTACGAAGCTGAAAAGGCAAAGACTGACCCGGACGTTCAGGTTCAGTTGGATTCCCTTGAGCGAGCGATCTCGTATATGTGGGACGTAGTTTCCGCAGAAGACGTTGGCTCTGAGGCGCTTCGTGAACAGAGCAAAGAAACGGGCGACTCTACCGACAGCACGACTGACGACTCTACCTCGGCGTAAGCCGGGGTGCTTTTTCTTTCTATGTTCCCGAGATTTCTACTCGATAGTGACGACGATTGGCAGGAGGGACTACGGGCGAACCTGTATCCACTCCTGCATCCCTACCTCAAGCCGCTCGGTGGCTATGCGGTCGGTGAAACGCGACTGAATCAGTACGTCGGGCGGTTCGACGAAGATGAAGAAAGCATCGAGGTGGAGCTGGTCGATGCTGGTTTCCGCCGCAATCCGATTGCGTGTTTCAAGTCGCTCCCCGATGGACGAGTGAGCGAAGGGTCGTGGGTTCTTCTGAACGAAGACGCTCCCGATCACGTCGCGCCGGGGATGCAACTGCACGTTACTATGTTTGAGCGCGACGACGGGCAGAAAGGTCGTGAGATATACGCCCACTACGAGGACGATTGGCGTTCGGCCCCGGTCGCTCATCTCCGCGCTATGAACTTCAGCGCCGCCGCTGGCGTTGATATTGCGGGAGATTACTTAGACGAGAGAACGTTCCTCGTCCGACAAGATTAGTCTCTACTCAACTTGCTCCGGTGGAAGCATACGCGAACCCGCCTTGTGTTGCCAGCGCCGGTCACGGTACGTAGAACCGTGTGAACTGAGTTCCGCCTTCGTTCTACTCTTTTCCAGTTCTTCTTCCTCGGTCATGGGCCGCGCAGTCGCATCGGTAATCATCGAGTCTCGCTTGAAGGGAATTACCTGAACAATTGGAGTCCCGGCGTCAAAGATTCCGTCGAAGTCTCCGCCAGTCCACATGAAGGGGGCGTTCACTTCGTTGAAATAGTGGTCAATATCAACGACCCCCGAGAAGGGAGTGAACGGCTGTCCGGGCCGATTCATCGGGTTCGTGATGAGCGCAGAGTACCCATCAGGAACCTTCATCGACCAGTAGTTGTGGAACTTCATAATCGGCCACTCGTGGTTCGGGAACATCTCCCCGCCCACCTGTTCGAGACTGTGATTTGAAATCATCTCCCGAGCAAACTCCCATTGGTATTCCACATATCCACCGTCCGCAATGAACTGAACTTCTGCGGCGAGGGGGATAATCCAGCCCATCGTCATTGCTTCCATAAACGGGGCACAACGCTTGACGGTGGAACTCTTGATGTTTGAACGTTCGTTAGTAGAACCGTCTTCGGTCTTTGTCAGGTATTGGCCGAGTTGCTTGTACCATTCCGGCATGACCTTGTTCGCCGGGATGGGTTCGGGAATCGCTCCGTACAGTTCTTCCTCAGTCACAAACTCGATGAGCTGGTCTTCTTCCGGTTCTTCGTCTGCTGGTGAGCCGTCCGGCCTCACGTAGTTAGAGAGGTCACTAACGGCATCGGTAACGCTCGAAAAATCCATTTGTCTTCACTCTATTAGACGCGGCACTATGACTTAAAGACTTCTTTTTGAGTCTTTAGTCTAAAAACGATATGATACCCGGAATTGAACAGACCCCGCCCCTCGTGGCGTGGGCACTCGGCTTCTTCATGGCATTGGCACTCAAACGCGGTCGAATCCAGAGTATCCTCGACCGATTCCTCCCCGTCGACGATCAGAATAAGAATTGAATAGACATCTTTAAGTCCTTATCCACCGTCTATTAGAGTGAGGACTTCCGACGAACCCACACGGTTCCCCCTCGAAAAATCCACACCCCGTACTACCCACTAAGGGAGTAGTACGGGGTGTTTTTCACTCTCAGTAGTTCGCTTAGTAGAGTCTGAATAGAACAAACGACTCGATGTAGTGAACCACTCAGAGTAGTCCACCTACTATACTACTATCCTATACACAAATGTCCGTAGTCACAACTGAAAAAGACGAAACCGAACAGACTCTCGAAACCCCGATCAAGACCGTTGATGAATCTCTCACCGTAGAGGAGCGCCTGACCGACAACGCCGCCTACGGTATTCTCCCGGCTCGCTATCTCCGCAAGGACAAGGACGGCGAGACGACCGAGGAGATCGCGGAGATGTTCACCCGTGTCGCTGAGAACGTCGCCGGAGCTGAAGACGTCGAGGACTTCCAGAAGTGGGCCGACGAGTTCTACAAGCAAATGAGCGAGCTTCGGTTCATGCCAAACAGCCCCGCGCTGATGAACGCGGGAACCGACATGAACCAGCTCTCGGCGTGCTTCGTGCTGGAACCCCGCGACGATATGGAGGATATTTTCGAGACGGCTAAGCAGGCCGCGCTGACGTTCCAGAGCGGCGGCGGCGTCGGCTATGCCTTCTCCCACCTCCGACCTCGGGGCGCGTTCATCAACTCCACGGGCGGCGAAGCGAGCGGCCCTGTGAGCTTCATGCGGGTCTTCGATGAGACGTGTAATCAGGTGAAGCAGGGCGGCAAGCGACGGGGCGCTCAGATGGGTATTCTCCGCGCTGACCACCCCGATATTGGGCGCTTCATCGTGGCGAAGCGGAACGAGGGCGAGTTTGCGAACTTCAACATCTCGGTCGCTACGACGGACAACTTCATCGAGGCAGTTGAGGCTCAGGACACCTACACTCTCTACGACCCCGAGACGGACTACACGGAGCCGTACACCGTCCGAGACGAGTCCGCGTACTTCTACTCTCCCGAGTATCAGGACAACCCGCGCTCGGCGTTTGACGACGGCGAGGGAGCTATCGTAGAGGAGAACCTGTGGCGGGACTACGCCGACGAGATCGAGTGTGAGCTGTACGGCGAGCGCGTGACTCTCCGCGAGAAGTGGGAGGGCCACGAGGGTCTACGCATCGAAGTGGGTGAGCCGATGGAGCTTCCCGCCGCGTTCATTTGGGACGTGATGATCGACGGGGCATGGCGCAACGGCGAGCCGGGCCTGTTCAACTTCGAGGAGTCGAACCGCCAGCACTCCTTCGACGTGGAGAAGCACCCGGAGTACCAGATGAACGCGACTAACCCCTGCGCCGAGCAGATGCTCGTCGAGTACGAGGCGTGCAACCTCGGCCACATCAACCTCTCGCTGATGCTTTCGGAAGATGCGATTCCGTTCGATGAGTACCGGAAGGTCGTTCACCACCGCACTCCCCCGGCTCAGGTCGTGGAGGACTACTTTGAGAACTCGATGGATTTCTCGAACTTTGATCGAACCATCGAGGCGGGTGTCCGATTCCTCGATAACGTGGTCACGCAGTCCGACTTCCCCATCCCCGAGATCACCGAGCAGGTGAACGAAATGCGGAAGATTGGACTCGGTATCATGGGCTTCGCGCAGATGCTTTTCCAGATGGGGATTCCCTACGGGACTCCTGAATCATACGAGATGGCTCGGTGTGTCATGCGGTACATCGACCGGAAGGGAACGTGGGCGTCCCACAACCTCGCTATGGAGCGCGGCGTGTTCGATGCGTGGGACAAGTCGAAGTACGCGACTCCGAAGGAGTACCCGGAGTGGTTCGCGGCCCGCACCGGCCTTGACCCGAACGACTGGTCGGACGGTTTTCCCATCCGCAATCACAACATCACGACTATCGCGCCGACCGGGACGACCTCGATGATCGGGAACACGACGGGCGGGTGTGAGCCTGCCTACAACGTGGCGAACTTCAAGAACGTCGGGGAGGACATTCAGGGCGACGACCTGCTCGTGGAGTTTGACGACTACTTCCTTCGGACGCTCGAAGCCAGCGGCATCGACGTGGAGGCCGTGAAGGAGGAAGCGGAGACGCTGATGCGGAACAACGAGTTCGACGGCGTTGACGACCTCTCGATTCCCGAGGGTATCAAGGAGATTTTCGTCACGACGCAGGACTTGTCCTCTGAACAGCACGGGCTGATGCAGAGAGCGTTCCAAGAGTTCTGCGACTCAGGCATCAGCAAGACGGTCAACCTCCCGAACGAGGCCACGCACGACGACGTGAGCAACGCCTACCGTCTCGCCCTCGATGCGGAGAAGCGCGGCGCGGTTATCAAGGGCCTCACCGTGTACCGGGACGGCTCTCGGGACGAGCAGGTGCTTACGACCCGCGTTGACAACAAGCTGGACGACGACGAGGACGAGTCGAACCTCTGCCCCGACTGCGGGGAAGCCGAGATCGAGGATACCGAGGACTGTGCGGTGTGTCCTGAGTGCTTCTACTCGCCGTGTAAGTAGGCAGGCGAGACATTATGTGGAGTAGGGCACAAGTTTGTCCCAATGCCCTGTTCGACCTGTGGCACTCCCCTACTGGTTGGTCACAAATTCAATAGCCTCTATTGTCCGAACTGTCTGGATTTGGGTGTAGTTGACCCTGAGAGCGTTCAGGAACAGATAGACCAGACTCGTCAGATTGTTAGTGAAGATCGGGCTATGACGATGTTGAGTGAGTACGATAAGAACCACCTGATACTCCTCCTGATTGACGAGCTAAATCGAATATCTCACTCGTTCTATGAACGGTTTGACTCTGAACTGCCTGTGCGGAAGTTCGCCTATACGAGTTATCTCCTAAAATTGGTCTACGAGCGCGACGATTTCGGGGACAAGCAGTTCGAGTATCAGGAAGACGGTCTACCCGAGACGATAGGACTTCTCTACGACCTCATCGACAAAGTTTACAGAAAATTAGATCAAGTTGAGGACAGGTTCGTTTACGCTGTCGAGGCTCAAGTAGAGCCGCACAACCCCAAACCGTTCGTTGGTGAACACGTATTCTTCGATTCGGAATATAGATACTGTTTCATCCGATGCTTGGACAGTCTTGCTGGCGGGAGTAAGGAGGGTATCGAATTTTTCTACCGGGCGCACGAGGAAGCTCGGAGCTTCGAGAAGACAGATGTTGACGATATAGATTCTTTACAGGAGTTCACAAGCACGTTTTTTGAGATCATCGTCACGATGGCGTTCATGCTCTCCACGGACAAGACGCTCAATGAAATCTACCATAAATCGCTACCTGACAGCGTTGATGCCTTCGATCTCAAAGGGTTCTTAGATTGTATTGATTCTCAGTTCACCGATGAAGGGATAGCACACATCGACGAAACGGGGACTCTCCCGGTCGCCGCTGAAGAAGGAGTAAATCATTGCGGAGAGAACGTCTTTGGCGATGATTGGGGGCAGGTCAAAGAAAGTCTCCTCGTGAGCGAGAGTAATGTAGATGCTCACCCCTTCCTTTTCAAGATTATTCGTGAACACGTCATTACGCAGGATGCTGGAAGGCCACCCGTTACGAAGGATGAACCCGTTATCCTCTATCCAAGATACTACAATCAGCTCATCAGGTTCCAACTGTTCCCCCTGTTGGAGAACGGGGATTCTCCAAGTGGTCAAGACCTATTAGAAGATGAGTGCGATAGTCGTGGAGAACAGTTCGAGTATAACCTCTATGAATTTCTGAGAAACGATGGCTACGAGTGCTATTACAGCTCGTGGTTCACAAAATCAGACCAACGTGAGATCGACCTCATTGTGGTCAACCAATCGGATGAAGAACTCTGGTTTATCGAGTGTAAATTCCTCCTTCCAGAAACGCATATGCGCTCAGCGAGCGGAGTAATCCGTCTCAATCAGAAATTCGATTCCAAGGTCTACAAAGAAGATACCGAGCATTACGATGCCGAGTCGGGAGAGCCATTCCCTGAGAAGGTAGAAACGTGGTTGGATGAAAAGCCGGGAGACACCTTCTTGTCCCACCTTGACCGGGACGGCGAAGATCGAGTAGAACAGCAATTTGCGGAGGAATGGACTGACCTCGATGTGAGGATGTTCGTAGTTTCAAATGTCGTTCCATCCTACATCGAAAAGGGGGGTGTAGAGTTCTTGACCGACGTAGAATTTATTGAGATGCTGGAAGGAGAACTGCCTGTTTATACGCCCAAATCTTGAATCACAGTCAATAGGTCGTCTAATGCTCTCTGTGCGGCATCTGAACTCTCACACCCGGTTAGTACGACCTTTCCACTACCGAAGATCAGGATAACGCATTCGTGCCTCTCAGGTCTGTAAATCAAGCCGGGAAATTGCTCCGGCTCGTACTCAGTCCGGTCTAACCCCAACTGGATGGCGACCGCGTTGAGGTTCTGCTCGCTTTCAAGTGTCCCCGTACATACGACGTTCTATATCGAGAACCCCGTATCCTCGGGTGATTCGATTGCCCCGAGGTCGGCAAGTTGTGAAAGGAGGAAGTCCCGAGCGGCGTAGATTTCATCAACGTTGTCGGCCCCGTAGATGATGAACTTGCCCGTTCGGTAGACTGTGATGGTGGGCTTGTCCTCGAAGCGGAGGTACATCCCCGGATAATTCTCAGGGTCGTATTCGGCTTCGCTACCGATCTCGGAGCTGAGTTCTTCCAAGGCGAACTCAGAACTAACCGCACCTGACCCGACGACATTGACGATTGTTACCTCATTCATTCAAAAGACGGCCTGTTTAGAAGACTTCCATATATTCGTCTACAACTTCTCTCTCCTCGTCCGTCAGTCCGAAGATGTCGTACACCACACTATCGATCTCATCTTCTAATTCGTCAATACTCGCACTCTCAATGGTATCACGGTCTTCTTCAAACGACTCGATGAGCTGTTCCACTCCCCGCCGAGTCTGTGGTATCGGAATCGTCTGTTCTTCTCCCTTCTTCATATTCCGACCGTCAACGGCGGCGTGAACGTACTTCGCGCGGAGCTTCCGCACCTCACGGCTACCTGAGTCCATCACCGGGTCGCTGATTTCGTCCGAACGACCAGCAGTTACGGCAAACCGACCATCCGATTTCTCCTGAATATCCGCGTTGACCGGGTATCTACGCGACTGCCATTCATAATTGATGTAATCGAGGTTCCCGTCGTACTCTCCAAGATAAGCCTCAGGGAATCTATCAATCCGATTCTCCGTATCGAACGTGGTCACTATATCCGAAAGGGTACTGTTGATACTCTCTCGCTGGCTGTCGCTCCCCCACGAAACTGGTAGCGGTTCAAGATAGTGAGAGGTGTATTTGTAGTATCCTCCCATCTTGATGCTCGTAATGTGCTTGAGGTAGAAGTCAAGGACATTTGAGTTTAGGAGCGCGGCGAATGTCTCAGTTCGATTCTGATATTTCGGCTCCAACTGGACACCGTACCCTGCCTTGAAGTACCACGTCCCTCTCTCATCCAGCATAAACGTAGCTTCACCAGCTATCTCAGCTCCGATTAGCTTCGGCTTCTCAAACCGTTCCATGCTTTTGGGATAGCCGAAGGCATACCAATCGTCGCGCCCTTCCCACTTCCCACCTTCACGCCCTTCTAAGGTTTCCTTGTGGGACTCGAAGTAATCCCACGAGAGCGGAAGCTCATCTCTGATATAGTCCTCAGGGATGAGTTCAACATCTCCATCGTCAGTCTCTCGATATGGAGAAATAACGTGCTGTCCCGACCAGTCACCTCTCCAGCGTTCTATATCTCGTCCCTGCAACCACGGCTTTAGGAGGTCTGTCTCGATCTCGTATTCCTTCTCCTCTCCCTGTGGAATGACTCTGACTACATCTCCCGTTTCATCGGCCTCAATCCTATCTGCGTTGACCGGGACAACGACGAAGACCTTGTTCGCGCTTGTCTGTGTTCCCGCGAAAGCGGAATCCACGACTTCCTCAAGGGTAGAATCGCAGTTCTCGTCGAGCTTATTCAGAATCTTTCGCTCATCTGGAGGACAGAGAGGCCAGTAGCTTTCATCCAGCTCAGACTGAGGATAGTCAAATACGTCAATATAATCGTCGCTGTAACCCGGTTCGTCTCGGTGATCGCGGACTGCCTCGATGATTTCTTCGTCTACTGAAGGCCCACTATCTTCATCCACGTTCCCTTTGACTCGGACGCACCGAATCTCGTTGTTCTCTCGAATGTCCTCATCCGGCTCATCTTCCGCAATTACGATAGCCGGGTAGTTCGTGGCGTCCTCGAATACGCCTGAATCACGGAAGTCGTAGATTTCATCGAGTCGGGAGTCTCGAAGCAGGACACGACGAATCCCCTCCCCGTAGTCCGTGACCATAAACTGATTCGGTGTAATGTAACCGAGTTTCCCGTTTCCGTCCTTCAGGAAATCAAGCCCACGTTCGTAGAAGGGGCAGTAGAGATCGTAATTCTTCGTGGTGGAATCATACAGTTGCTCTAACATCGCCTTCTGCTGGTCGGGGAGGTGCTGGATACGAACGTAGGGGGGATTCCCAACCACGTAGTCGTAGTCCATATAGTTCTTGACGACCAGCGCGAGAACGGTGTCCTCGAAGATTTTGAACAGGCGACCGTCGCCGTGTTCCTCACGGAGATACTGAACCGTATTCAGAATATCGTCCACGTAGGGAGCGAAGAACTCCTCGATGCCATCGTACTCTTGGTTAGTGTAGCGGTAGATTCCCTGTTCAAGACCACCGCTGTATTCCCACGTTTCCTCCTCCATATACCACTTCACAACGTCGAGAACACCTTGTAGCGCCGCGAAGTATTCCCCGAAGTTGTGGATGCTGGCGTTCAAGCGAGCTGTATCGTACAACGGCATCCGAACCCGCTGAACGAGGAACCCATCCTCAGTCTCCTCTACTTCGTCTTCATCGACCTCCACGGGAAGCGGGACTGGAATCTTCACGTCCTGATTGTCGTCCGTCACCCCATCGAGGGTCATTTGCTTCTGTCCGTCGTTCCCAAGGTCGATACCTGTCAGTTCACGCTCGTTCCGAAGCGTGTCTGTTCGGTAGATTGGGAGCCGACGAATGGTGAAGTCGCGGTTTTCCTCTTTCGCATCCCGGTACTCGGGGAGGATAGCGACCATAAACCGAATCTGTGCCATCAGGACGGCGAACGGGTGAATATCAAGGCCGACGATGTGGGGAGTCGTACAGAGGTCGGTGAGGTGTTCCTCCCAATTGGGGTCGTCATTATACCTCCTTACGTCCTCGATGTACCGATTCACGGCTTCCACGAGGAACGTCCCCGACCCACAGGAGGGGTCAATAAGCCGCTCACCAGAGACGCCGACGTTGTAATCAACGCCGTCCATAATGTAGTCGATGACCGGCTGTGGGGTGTAGAACTCCCCGAGAGCTTTGCGTGTCTCCGGGTCGAAGTAGTGCTGGTAGAGATCGCCCAAGAGGTCGCCCTCAATTTCCTTGAAGTCGAACTTCAGGACGGAGAAGAAGACGTGGGCAATTGCCCGGCTGAATCGGTCACGGGTCGCCGGACTAATTTTTGTGACCTCACCAGTCCCCTTCGCTACGTCTTGGAACTGACTGGCCCTCGATGCGTGGGAACGGGTCATTTGCTCCGCGAAGCCGTCAGTCCACCAGATGAAAATGTCGTCCTCGAAAAGGCTCTGAACGAGGTGTTCTTCCATATCCTCAATCAGCCCGTTTGCGGCGACGGGGTAGGCATCGAGGCTGATGTTATCCCCGAACCCTTCGAGTCCCCGGAAGTATTCGCTCATCCCTCCGTAGGCGGTGTTTCGGAAGAAATCGTGATCTTCCGTCGCTTTGGCAAGTAAGAGTCGAGCAAGAAGCGCGTGACCGCTCTCCAGACAGAACATAAAGTCTCGAAGCGACTGCTTCCCTCCGATGAATGGCTCCCACGAGTCAGGAGTCTCATCGGGTTCGCTGGCGTAGCTGGCTTCCCAAAAGTCATAGGCCCCCTTCACGAACTTCGCTTCCTGTTCGTCGCGGAGTTCTTCGAGTAAGTCCATCAACGCCGTGATGAGATCAGCGAAGGGGCTGTTCTCCTCTAACCGGAAGGTGTCGAAGAAGTGTTCCCGACCGAGTTCCGTATCAAGTTCCACTTCATCGAGTCCAGAGAGAAAATCGTTCACACTCTGTGGGTCGGTAATGTCCCATTCGGGCTTTTCGAGAGCGTGACCAATATCGGCGGCGTCACTCTCGGTGGCCTCGCTAAGAGCGAATCCAGCCATTCGAGTATGGCCGTCTCGCCTATACAGTCGGAACTCCTGTCCGTTGGTCAGCACACCGTAGTCGGCTTTCAGCTCATCGACGTAGTGGAACAGTTGGTCTTCGTGGGGGGTGAGATCGCGTCCGGTAGTTTTGAACTCATAAACGACGGTGACTGACTCGTTGTTGTCGAGGGTAACGTAGTCGGGTCGCCGGTCGTCGGGGAGCGTCCACTCACTACGGAGGTCGTGGCCTGTTCCTTCGTATCCGAGATGCGTATAGAAATTCTCGTTGAGAAATGCGTTCTCAACGTCCTTCTCAGTCATATCCTCATCGAGCCGGGAGGCAATCCCGTGGAGGGCATCAAGAATCGCAGACGTGTCGGGCATAACAAACCCGAGACAGTCGCACACTAAAAAGGTTGCATCAACCGGAGTAACTACTCAATAGGTGGCCTGAGGTCACGCCACCGCAGGTCGATGGTTTCGCCCCCATCAAGTTCTACTCGAAAGAGCTGGCTGTCACGGTCGTCTCCGGTTACAGCTCCCGCGTCGTCTTGTAGAACGTCAACGATGGTTCCGTGTTCGCCGTGGTACTCCCTGTGGTCGGGGTCTGATTCGTCGGGGAGATCAACACGAACGCGGTCGCCCTCGATGAATTGTGGCATCCACCTATCCCTGTAAGATTTCCATAGACTCAGAATCCGAGTATCCGTGTTCGTTCCTGAGGTGTTCTAAGAAACTCTGAGGGCTGGTCGTGACGCCCGTTTTGTAGTAGTCGCAGTCCGGGCAGTCATACTCCGGTTCGAGGCCCATCTCCACTTCCTCGGGCTTCTCGGAGTCTCCCCCCTCGATGGACGGGTCACTCGGCCCGACCATTTCGAGATCGCCTACGCCAAGCCGCTCGCCATACTGGGACTTTGCCCAGTCGTAAATGGCGTCTTCAAACTCATCGAACGCTTCATCGGAGTATTCCGTATCCGTGCTGTAAAACTGAATCCACTCCTCTGCGTCAACGTCGAACCCTAATGCGTGGATTCCATCATCGCCAATAAATGAGATGATGAACGCTTCATCCGATTCTGGACGGATACAATACTCCCGAGCCTGATCTTCCATACTGAGAACTTCACGCTTTGTTAGAGGACGCGACGGGAGGGAGTCTACTGTCTCGCTCATTATAGCCAAGTGGTCGAATCAGGGGCATAAAACTGTTCGACCCGTCCAACCCCTCGATGCGTTGAGTCAGGAAAAGATTTCTTCGGGGGAGATGTTGCCGTTGAGGTGCTGTTGTTTCTCCCACTCTATCTCCCCTTCGACCTTGCCGAAGATTTCTGAGGCGATGGTTCGATCTTCGTAGTCGCGGTCGGGGTCGTCCTTGATTGCTTCCAGTTCGTGTTCCAAAAAGGCGAGTTGTTTGGGAGTGAACTGCATATAAAGAACCACACCCCGTGGGTATATAAAAAGTGGTGCTTAGCTACACGACTTCTTCGAGACCACCGAAGTCGTTTGTCTGAGTGCTAAAGACGAATAGAAGACAGTCGCCGTTGTGGAGGTTGATCTTCTGGAGATGAATGTGGTCTAAATTCCCGTTTCGCTCCAGAACTTTGTCTCGAATCCGTTGGTTGCGTTCTGAATCAAATCGGCCCCCATCAATAGGTTTGATTTGCTGTTGTTCTTCGTCAATTCCGCCGACTAACAGGCGCGTATCCCCGTGAATTTCCTTTGAGATTCGATCTGCAATCTGGTCTTCATCGTCGACGCTCGTGAACCAGTCTCGCGCTTTGAACTCGATAACGGTATCCTCATCGCGCAAAATGACTCCCTCGGCATCCAGCTTTTTGGCGTATTTCTCTGCTAACTGATTGAAGAAATGACTGAGCGGGGATTCTACCCACTCTGAAACGACGGAGAAGATAACATAGGAGAGGATATTGGTGAGTTGGTCGCTGGTTCCTGCCTTCTGCATCCGCTCATAGACGAGGTTCAGCTTTTCTAAGTCCTGAGCGTCTGTCTCGTTGAATATCTCGAAGCACCCGACTTTGAATGCGTCTTTGGAAAATGGCCTACCAGCGTGGTATATTTGCGTCTCAGTTCCGTCGTTGAACTGACGGACGAGATCGACGAGCCACGACTCTGCCATCTCGATTTTGTTGCTGGCAAAGGCGATATTGAAATCGTCATGCTCTTTCAGAACGAGGTTGCGTCCGTTCTTACCTTCGGTGACGCAGTTTTTGTTGTCGTATAATTTCGACTGGAACGGCTCCATCGAGCTGGCGACCTGATTGAAGTGTTCTCGATAGGACTTGACCTCGTAGTAGAGACTATGGAAGTCTTGTAGAAACTCCTCTGTATCGTCGTACAACCGATTTCCGAACTTCACCTGAGTCACGCTATACTCGTTATTTGGAGTTCGTAGTACCCCCTCGATGAGTTCGTAATCACCTTCGGGTAGGAGGAATTTCTCCTCAAATTCATCTCTGGTATATTGGAACGCACAAGTGGAGCTGTCTATCTCGGTGAATATCTGAACTTCACCAGCATCTCTGTACGCGATTTGATTGTCGCTAATTCCGAGCCAGCCTGAGAGTGATTTCGTCTGATGGCGCTCGTAGTGTCGGACGATGGTTTCTCCGTCCTGCTGACGAAATTCAGCGTACTTGTTCACGTTGTCGGTGTCAAGTAGGCGCTCGATCACGTCGACGTTCTTCGTGATCGATTTCTCTTTCGAGTCAGTATGACAAATAAAGATAGAGTCAGCAGTAACGATGAGGACAGCGTATTTCCCTTCTTGCCGGGCGCTGGTCATCATGTTACTACAAAAGTCGTTGACCAGCATAGCACAGCTTTGGTCGTCATGCTCAGGATAGGTGTTGAAAATCGACTCGATGAGCATTTCCGGGTTAGGTTCCATATCCAGCTCTGAGAAGTGGTGTTCCCCGGTCTGTGCCTCGAACCCATCGAGGACTTCGTTGAAATTCTGTACCGGCTCTGATTCGGTGATTGTCCGGTTGTGGAGGTCGGAGCTTTGTATCTCCCGATAGTAGACGTAGATCGGGCTTACACTTCTCTCAAAGAGATGTGATTGCTCCATAGGCGATGTTCTTCGCTAACGATTTTGTTGGCTTCAAGAAAAAACTTGGTAGTTGACTGATCTTCTGACGGGTGAGATTTTGGTGTTCAGTCGGAGGGTGTCGGTAAGGATGAAGTCGTAACTTCCCACCGAGTTTGTGGAAATCGGGTGATACTGGCACGGCATCCGGGCCTATACCCGTAGTTTATTTATAAGCAGGTGTGTAAGTAGAGGGTAGAGAAGTACGCAACGTGGGGCCTACCGGCAGATTTAGCCCCTTTACCGCCGCCGCAGGCGGCTACGGAAGCGCGTCCTTGGTAAGGACGAGACCCCGGATTCAAATTCCGGCCTAGGCTCTTCCTGCGGAACTGTGTGACGAGCAGCCGCCGCAGTCGGAGTTCAACTCAGTCGCAGCGCGACCGCCTGACGACGCTCAAATTCCGGCCGGCACTTTCCGTTCGACGCGAAACCGAGTAGCGACGCGGCTACTCGGAGATGCCGTACGTGTCGCCGGTCCAGTCCCGCGCAGGGAAGTCGTAGACGGGCTGGTGGTGGTCGATGTCGTCGATGCGGGCGCGGTCCTCGTCGTCGAGTTCGAAGTCGAGGACGTCAAGGTTCGCGCGGACGTGCTCGGGCGTCGAGGACTTCGGGAGCGGGACGACATCGTTGTCGATGGCCCACCGGAGGACGACCGCGGCGGGCGAGCGGTCGTACTTCTCGGCGACCGCCTGCACGGTGTCGTCGTCGAACACCTCGGTGCGCGCGAGCGGCGCGGCGGCCTCGACGACGGTGTCGGTCTCGCGGCAGTAGTCGACCACGTTGTCTTGGGTGTTCCACGGGTGGTACTCGATCTGGTTGACGGCGATGGGGACGTCGCTGACGTGGCGGGCGCAGCTGAGCTGGTAGGCGCTGAAGTTCGAGACGCCGACGTTCCGAATCTTGCCCTGTTCGTGGAGGGTCGCCATCGCGTCCATGGTCTCCCGCAGGGAGATGGCGGGGTTGGGCCAGTGGACGAGGTAGAGGTCGAGGTAGTCGGTGCCGAGGCGCTCCAGCGTCGCCTCACAAGACTCGATGACGGACTCGTAGTCGAGGTGTTTCGGGAGAACTTTCGACGTGAGGAAGACGTCGTCGCGGTCGTACTCCGCGAGCACGTCCCCGATTTCGGCCTCGTTGCCGTACCCCTCGGCGGTGTCGACGTGGGCGTAGCCGGCGTCGAGGCCGGCGCGCACGGCGCCGCGGACGGTGTCGCCGCTGATGTCCCACGTGCCGACGCCGATGGCGGGGAGTTCGTCGCCGCTCGGGAGCGTCTTCGTCGGTGGTGTCATCGTCGCACCGTTGCGCGGAAACACCCAAAGGCGTTTGGCTCGCCAACAGTTTCGCGCCCTCGGCCACCTTAGTGACATATAACCACATCAATTGGGAATAAGCTGTATGTGGAACAGCGTTATATTCCTCTGCGGCGGACGTGCTCGCATGGCCACGAAGGACGCGAGCGCGGACGCACGCGAATCGGGCGAGAGCGAACCGGACCCCCACGAGTGCCCGTTCTGCGGCGCGTACGTCGCCTCCCCGGGGAAGGGGTTCATGTTGCACGTCGAACAAAACCCGGAGTGCGACGCGGACTTCGAGACGTGGCGCGACCGCGTCGCCGACGACGTGCCCCGCGGGTGGAGCGGCTAGCCGCGGCGAACGAGACAGCCCCGCCGAGCGTCACGCGGAGGGGTCGCCGGCCGCGTCCGACGCCCGCGGCTCGGCGCCCTCGACCGCTTCCTCGACTGCTTCCTCGACGCGCTCTTCGACCGTGTCGTCGACTTCCTCGGCCACGCGCTCCTGCACGCGGTCATCCACTTCCGCTTCGACGCGTTCCTCGACCGTGTCGTCGACTTCCGCCTCGACGTGCGTCTCCACCTCGTCGGCCACGGCGCCCGACACTTGGTCCTCGACCTCGGCGGCGACCTGCGTCTCGGCCGCTTGGGCGACCTCCTCTTCGAGAAGCTGCTCGTAGATGCTCATGTTCTCCCAGACGCGCAGGAAGTACCCGAGCACGAGGCCGCCTTCGAGCGCGGCGACCCGGGCGTCCATCCCGAAGACGAGCAGATAGCCGAAGCCGAGGCTGAACGCGACACCGTAGACGACGTCGATGTAGAACTGCGTCTGTCGTCCACTGAGCGGTGGCATCGGTTCGATATTCGCGCCGTCCGATGAAAGGCGCTACGCCGCGCGCTCAGAAGAACGCGAACTCGAACGCGAGAAACGACGCGACGGTGGCGGCGACGGGGACGAGGTTCTGCGTGGCGACGACGCGCACGGTCGTCGACGGGTCGAACAGCTCGGAGCTGTCCGGGAGGTCCTCGGGGGCGTCCTCACCGATTTCCCGGGTCGCGTCCTCGCCGTCAAGTTCGGGGTCGCCGACGGTCGGCGCGTCGTCGTCGGTGAGCGCGCCGACGGAGACGCGCGGCGACGCGCGGCCGCGCACGGCGTCCGCGAGTTCGAACGTCCGCGTCGCCTGCCCCCAGCCGAGGCCGACGATGGACATGGTGGCGATGACGACGAAGCTCGCGGGGATGCCCGCGGCCGACAGCGAGACGACGACGGTGGAACTGATGACGGCGACGACGATGGCCGCGGTCAGCGGGAGCTCCGTGATGTCGTTGCCGAGCGTCTCCATCGTGCGGCGCGCAATGGTGAACGCGCCGACCGCGACGGCCGCGGAGCCGACGAGGATGCCGGCGTTCATCCCGAGTTCGCCGCTGCCCACGAGCGGCGCGATGGCGTTGGCGACGTTGCTCGTCCCCGAACTGAACGCCATCAGGCAGCCGATGGCGACGACGACCACCGTGCCGACGAGCTCCCGGCGGGTGGTGTTGGGGCCGAGCGCGGGCCGCGGGAGCGTGCCGTCGCGGTCGAGGACGACCAGCGGGCCGTCGCTCTGGTCGATGGCGAACGCGTGGTCGATTCGGGGGTAGTAGTACCGACCCACCATCACGGACACCCAGAAGCCGATGGCGGGCGAGACGAGCCACCAGATGGCGATTTCGCCGACCACCGTCCAGTCGACGCTGTTCGCGGCGATGCCGAGTCCGACGATGGCGCCGACGGCCGTCATCGACGTGGAGGCGGGCGCACCAGAGAGATTGCCGACGAGCAGCGCGCCGCCGACGAAGAACAGGACGGTGATGCTCACCGGGAGCGTGAACACCGCAGGGTCGGCGAGCAGCCCCTCGCCGAGGGTGTCGACGACGCGGCGGCCCAGCGTCCACGCGCCGGCGAAGAAACACACCGACATGAGCGCGGCGGCGGTGCCCTTCGAGACGGCGTCCGCGCCGACCGCCGGCCCGAACGCCGGCCCCGTCGTCGAACCACCGACGTTGTACGCCACGAAGCACGCGATGAGGACGCCGACGACGAGCAGTGTCTCTGTCACGGTCGCTGGGCCGGTAGGGCCGAGTCGATAATAACGTCTTCTCACTCGCACCGAAAGCGGGAGTGGGGGAGTGCCGGACGCGCGGGGGAGAGTGGGGGAGTAGTCGAACGCGCGTCCACTGGGGTGGTGTTCGCTCGGTCGTTATAAATATTCGTCAGACGCCCCGTGCAAGCTGGCCGGGCCCGGTAGTGGCGGCTGAGCACACGTCAGCGTCGTTATACGCGGCGGAAGACCCATTAGCACGGAGCGTCCGAATTCCTTGCATGAATCGACGCAGATTCCTCGGCGCGGCCGGCGTCGCCGGGCTCGGCGCGCTCGCGGGCTGTTCGGGCGCGGTCGGCTCCGTCGCGCCCCCGAGCGTCCCCGAGGACGTGCTCTCGGAGGGCGGGTGGACGAAGACCGACGAGACCACCGAGACCGTCTTCGAGCAGAGCTACGGCCCCGTCACGGTCACCGCGAAGTCCACGGTCGTGGCTTACGAGGACGAAGCCCTCGCCGCGGACGTCAGCGAGAAGACGCTGGGGAAAATTGAGGGCACGCTCGCCATCTACTCGGCGTCGCACATCAACTTCTCCCCGGACCTCAACAACCTCCCGGGCGGCGTCGGCCGCGCGGAACTGCTCTCGGAGGTCGAGTCCGCCGCGGAGTCCCAGTTCGAGCAGCGGATGCGGGACAGCGGGCTGGAGAACGTCACGAAGACCGGCGAGACGGAGTTCGAGACCGACTCCGGCGCCACGCCCGGCATCACGACGTTCACCGCGGAGTACCCCGTCGGTACGCTGGAGTACGAGGCCAGCGGCGAAGCGTTCACCATCGAGGGCGGCACAATCGAGGTCGCGGGCGACCTCGCAGTGTGGAACGCCGGCGACTACGTAGTCGTCGCGGGCGGCGCGTACCCCGGCGAGAACTTCGCCACGACCACCGAGCAGTCCCTCTCGGAGGCCATCACGGTGAGCGTCGACATCGACCTCGGGCTCACCCCCGGCGAGTACGAGGAGGAGGTCCGCGGGCTGATGGCGGCGACAGAATGACGGCGTGGCGCGACCTCTTCGACCGCGCCGCCGACCGCGAGGCCGAGACAGAAGACGTGCGCGCGGCGCTGGCCGAACACCGCGACGATGAGTGACGTGAGCCCCGCGCGGGTCGCCGCGGACGCCGACGTGCTTGCCGCGGACCTCTTCGTGGACGGCGACGCGCGCGCCGCCCTCGACCACGCGCGCTCGCACTCGTGGGTCGACCTCGTCGCCAGCGAGCACCTGCTGGACGACGCCGAAGCCGTGATTGCGGCGCTCGCCGACCCCGCGCTCGCGGCTGACTGGCGCGAACGCGTCGAAGACGAGGCCGTGCTCGTCGACCACCCGGCGGGGGACCAGCCGGCTCTCGCTGCCGCGTACGCCGGCGACGCCGCCCACGTCCTCACGTACGACGAGTCCATGCGGTCGGCGCGCACCGGCATGGAACTGAAGGGCCGTGTGAACGTCAGCGTGAAGGCCCCGGACGCGTTCGCGCAGCTGTTCGACCCGGCGAAGCTGTACCCGACCGTCGTGGGTGGCGAGTACACAGGCCCGGACCGCGACCCCCGCGAGTAGTCAGTCCGCCCGCTCGGCCAGCCAGTCCGCGAGCTTCGCCAGCGCGCGCCCGCGGTGGCTGAGCGCGTTCTTCTGCTCGGTGTCCATCTCCGCGAACGTCTCGCCGTCGTGCTCGAAGATGGGGTCGTAGCCGAACCCGCCGTCCCCCCGCGGCGCGACGAGGGTGCCCTGCACGGCCCCGGAGAACGTCTCGGTCACGTCGCCGTCCGTGTACGCGACCGTACACCGGAACGCGCCGCGGCGGTCCTCCAAGTCCTCGGCGAGCTTCCAGACGCGCTCGATGCCGAGCGTGTCCTCGACGTACGAGGAGTACGGCCCCGGGAACCCGTCGAGCCCGCGGACGAACAGCCCGGCGTCGTCGACGACAACCGGCACGTCGGCGTCCTGCGCCTCGTAGGCTTCTTCGGCGCCGCGGGCCGCGATGGCTTCGAGGCTGTCGCTCTGAATCTCCGCGTAGTCGTAGTCGTGCTGTCGGACCTCGTAGACATCGGCGAGGTACTGTTCGGCCTCCCGGACCTTCCCGGGGTTCGTCGTCACGAACCGGAGCGTGCGCATACCGAGGCGTCGGCGCGCACCGAGTTGGAAGCGTCGAAACGAGTCAGTCGTCGACGACGACTTCGACGGCCTCCTCGACGGCGTCGTCGTCCGCGTCGCCCTCGCTGTTCTGCTGCTGGTAGAGCAGCACGCCCGCGACCGCCAGCACCACCCACGACCGCCAGTTCGCGAGGTTCAGGGTGTACCCGATGCCGAACGGCTTCTCCACGAGCATCCCCTCGCCGGGCTGCCAGTACGACTCCAGCATCCCGCTGAGCTTCGGGCGCTCGAAGTTGTACGGCACGCCGAACAGTTCGCCGCTGGACGGTTTCTCGGCCATACCAGTCGGTTCGGCGGCTGTCCCCAAATCAGTTTGGGGCTACTGGTAGCGCCCACGTCCCTCGATGGCGCGCAGCTGGTCGAGCACCGACTCGTCGCCGGCGTCCCGATAGGCCGCCTCGAACGCCGCCGTCAACGGCTCGGGGTCGTCCGCGGTGCCCGCGAGGCTCTGTTCGAAGACGTGGCAGTCCATCGCATGGTCCTCCACGTCGTCCGTGTAGTAGCCGAGCCCGAAGTCGATGAGGAACGTGCGGTCGTCGCCGTCCGCGCCGCGCGACTCGCGGGTCGCTGTGCTCCCCGCTCGTTCGTTCCGTGACCGCTTCGCGGTCACGCGAACATTTCTGGTCGTCGGGTCACCGTGCACGAACCCGGCGTCGTGAATCGCCGCGAGGTGGCGGCCGACGTCCCGGACGCGGGGCTCGTCGAGGGCGTCTCGGAGGTCGCGGTCGCCGACGCGCTGGAGCGTCAGCGTCGACTCCGGAACGTCCACGTCCCAGACCAGCGGCGTGGGGACGCCGTGGCGGCGCGCCTCGCTGGTGAGGCGGGCTTCGAGGACGGTGCGGTCGCGGCGCAGGCGGGCGTCAAGCGACGGGTGGCGGTACTCCTTCGGGAGCCGCGCCTTCGTCACGTGGTCGTCCGCGAAGGTGACGGTGGCCTCCGCGCCCTGCAGGACATCTCTGTCGGGGCGCGCGGGCGGCTCGGGGTCGCGCCACGTCACCGGCACCTCGTCCGGCCGGAAGTTCGAGTCGATGGCCGACTCCTCGATGTCGAGGGTGTCGCCGGCGCGCGCCATCTTCGCGCCGAGCACCGCAATCATCCCCGCGTTGTCCCGCAGGAAGCGCGGCTCCGGCGCGAAGAAGTCGGCGCCGCGCTGCTCGCACATCGATTCGAGCATCCCCCGCAGGCGGTCGTTCTGCGCGACGCCACCCCCGAGCACGAGTTCGTCTCGCCCCGTCAGCGAGAGCGCGCGCTCGGCGACCTCCACGAGCATCGCAAACACCGTCTCTTCGAGGCCGCGGCAGACGTCCTCGACGGGCGTCCCCCCGTCGGACTCACTTCGCTCGTCCGACGAGCCCGCGCTCGCTCCGCTCGCGCGGACGCCGTCGTAGGCCTGCTTGGCGGCGCTCATGATGCCCGAGAAGGAGAAGTCCATCCCCTTCACGACGTACGGCAGGTCGGTGTACTCGCCGTCCTTCGCGTGGGCCTCGACCTTCGGCCCGCCGGGGTGGCTCCAGCCGACGTGGCGCGTGAACTTGTCGAGGGCGTTCCCCACGCCCGTGTCCATCGTCTCCCCGAGCACGCGGTAGCGGCCGTTCCGGAACGCGAGCACGTGCGCGTTCGCGCCGCTGGCGTTCAAGCAGACGGGCGCGTCGAAGCCCGAGCGGTGCCGCCCGATTTCGAGGTGGGCGACCATGTGGTTGACGCCGACGAGCGGCACGTCCAGCGTCTGCGCGAGCGCGCGCGCCGCCGACCCGACGATGCGCAAGCACGGCCCCAGTCCCGGACCACGGGAGAACGCGACGGCGTCTATCTGGCCGTCGCTCTCGTCGAGAATGGTTTCGACGACCGCGGGAATCGCCGACCGCATGTGTTCGGCGGCCTCCCGCGGGTGAATGCCGCCGCTGTCGGGCTGGTAGGCGTCGGACTCGATGACGACAGAATCAGTCCCGGAATCGTACAGCGCCGCGCTCGCACACCACGCTGTCCCTTCGATTCCGAGAACCCGCATCTACGGCGTCAGTCCCACTCGGTGTAGCCGCACTTCCCGCAGTACTGCCGGTCGCCGTGGTCCGCGAGGAACGTGTCCCCGCAGCGCGGGCACATCTCCTTGTCCGTCGTGCCGTCGTCGTTGTAGTAGTCGCTCCGAGGCATCTTATTCGGCCTCCTCCGCCTCGGCGTCCTCCTCGGCGCCGATCTTGTTCCGGTCGAGCATGTGCTCGTGTTCGACCTCCGCGGCGTCCTCCGGGGAGTCGTAGGTCTTCGCGCGGCCGACGGTCTTGCGCATCCCGAACTTCGTGTCGAGCTCGTGGACGACGACCTCCTCGGAGTCCTTGTCGAGCTTCGCCGCGAGGCTGTCGCGAACGGAGAGCCGCGACGGCGTGGCGTCCTCGTGCTCGATCTCGAATTTGACCTCAGTCCGGTGAAGCAGGGGGTTGTCTTCCTGCTCCAGAATCTCGATTTCCATGGTCAGTTGTTCGTATATGAACGCGAAATCAGTAAAAGCATTTCGAAGGGCTGATTGCGCCCGCGAGCGCGGCGGCGCTACTCCAGCAGCGCCCAGAACGCGTCCGTCGTCTCCAACAGCTCGCAGAGTTCGTGGGCCTGCTCTTTGAGCGCGCTCGTCACGTTCGCCAACACCATCCCCTCGCCGGGCTGGCCGTAGACGACGCTCGCGCCGACCGGCGCCGCCACGACGGCGGGCAGCGTCGCGAGGTCCTCCTCGCCGTCGACGGAGAGCAGCGTCGACCCCTCCGCGTCGATGGCCTCGACGAGCGCTTCCAACAACGCTTCGGAGATGGTGCCGGGGTCGCTGGCGACTTCGACCGTGCGGTCGGCGTCCGGGCGGCCGCCCGCCACCGCCTCGGTGACGGCCTCGCGCTCGGTCTTCCCGTCCACGACCGCGACCTTCGGCGGCGCGTCCGCCGCCACGAGGTGGTACGTCACCACGTCCCCGACCGCGATTATCGGGCTGCCGGCGTCCGCCAGCAGTCGCTGGGCGTCCTCGTAGACCGCGCCCAGCGGCTCCTTGAACGCCCCGCGAGCGTCCGGCGGGAGCGTCGCGGCCGCGCGAGCCACGCTACCGGACCTTCAGCGCGTACTCGCCCGCCTCCGAGACCTCCATCTTCTCCGCGATTTCGGACTGCTCGGGGTGCGTGATGACCACGTAGCCCGCCCAGTCCTCCGTGAGGCTCGTCGACGAGCAGTACGGACACATCTCCTCGTCCGGCTCGACGATGCGGTGGCAGTCGTGGCAGGCCAGACGGTTCGACGCCATCTACTCGGCCTCCTCGCTCTGCTCGCGCTCCTCCCGGAGCCAGTCGTGCTTCCCGAGCCCGGGCTGTTTCGCCGTCAGCCCGATCTTGGACTCGCGGGGGTTGCGCTCGTCGATGCTCTTCGTGACGATGCGGGCGCGCACCGAGTCGCCGGTGCCGATGACGCTGTTGGACTCCCGGGAGGCGAGCTGCTGGTTCTCCTCGTCGAACGCGAGGTACTCGTCGCTAATCTGGGAGACGTGCAGGAGGCCGTCGACGGGGCCGATGCCGACGAACGCGCCGAAGCTCACCACTTCGACGATTTCGCCGTCGACGACTTCCTGCATCTCGGGGTCGAACGTGACGGCGTCGAACTCCGCTTCGAAGTAGACGCCCGGACGGTTCGGCAGCACCGCGCCCTCGCCGAGGTCGTGGACCTCGGTGACGGTGACGACGCTCCCGATGTCCTCGTCCATTCGTCCTTCCAGTTTGTCCTGCAGCAGCCGCTTCACGAGGTCCGGACTCACGTCCCCGAGGTGCTCGGGCGGAACCTCAATCGTGTCCTTCAGGCGTGCTCGCTTGTACATTTATGGTTGAGTGGTAGTCAGTTGATTCCGGCCCCTTAAATGAATTACCGGCACGCCCGCGTCGAGCAGGCGCGTTCTGAGGGGGGCGTCGTTCGTGACGACCGCGTCGGCGTCGCCGTCGACGGCGAGCGCGTACAGCGCGTCGTCTGCGTACGATTCCTCCGTCGCCACGGTCGCACACCGGTCTGCCAAGTCCGCCGCCACGCTGGCGGCCGTCGCTTCCTCCCCGGCGCCCGCGCCGAGCTTCGCCAGCTCCGCGCGGACCGTCTCGGGGACGACGGCCTCGTAGTCGTCTAAGACGCGGTCGAGCTCGTCGAAGACCCGCACGTCGTTCTCGACCGGCATCATCAGCGCGTTGGCGTCCATGGCGACCCGCATCACTCCGTGAGCGTTCCCACGCCGATGAGCCGCCACCGCGCGCCGACGCGGCGATTGATGGCGATTTTCGACCCCTCGGGCGCGCACACCGGCCGCTTGAGCTGCACGTCGCACTCGCCGTCGCGCGCGCTCGTCACCGAGCCGACGGTGGTGGCGGTGCCGACGGTCAGCATCAGCGGCTCGCCGGTGTTGATCTCGTCGATGGTCTCGCCCTCCTCGGCGCCGACGAGGCGTTCGAGCAGGTCCACGTCCATCGTGAAGGAGTCCCACGTCGGCGGGAGCGTCTCCGGCGGGCCCGCGACCTGACCGGCGAGCGCGTCCCCCTTCGTGAGGCTCGGGTCCAGACCCGTGCCGACGCCCAGCAGGCCGCCGGGCGACGCCGCGTCGACGTTCTCGCCGCCGGCTTGGAGGCTGCGGACGGTCGTGGAGACCGAGCGCCACTCCGTCTGCCCTTCCTCCTCGACCTCGCGGCCGGGGCGGAGTTCGATGTCCTCGTCGACGTCGAGTTCGCCCTGCACGAGGCTGCCGCCGAGCACGCCGCCCAGCAGGCCGTCCCACGTCGTCCCGGGGCGGTTGATGTCGAACGAGCGCGCGACGTACATCCGGGGGTCGGCGTCCGGGTCCCGGTCGGGCGTCGGAATCTCGGCTTCCAGCGCGTCGATGAGCAGGTCGACGTTGATCTCCTGTTCGGCGGAGATGGGGACGATGGGCGCGCCCTCCGCGACCGTGCCCTCGACGAACTCCTGAATCTGCTCGTAGTTCTCGCGGGCCTGCTCGGCGTCCACGAGGTCGACCTTGTTCTGCGCGATGACGATGTTCTCGATGCCGATGATGTCCAGCGCCATCAGGTGCTCCTCGGTCTGGGGCTGGGGGACCGGCTCGTTGGCCCCGACGACCAGCACCGCGCCGTCCATGATGGCGGCGCCGGAGAGCATCGTCGCCATCAGGGTCTCGTGGCCGGGCGCGTCCACGAACGAGACCGTGCGCAGCACCTCCGTCTCGGTGCCGTGCTCGGGGCACTCCTCGGCGACGGTGTAGCAGTCGGGCTCGTCGCAGTCGGGACAGCGCCGCAGCGTCGCGTCGGCGTACCCGAGGCGAATGGAGATGCCGCGTTTCATCTCCTCGGAGTGCTGGTCCGTCCACTCGCCGCTGAGCGCCCGGACGAGCGTGGTCTTTCCGTGGTCGACGTGACCGACCAGTCCGATGTTCACCTCCGGTTGTCGGTGATTGTCTGCCATGTTCACAGAGTAATCTTGCGTGAATTTCGCCCCGAACGACTGATAAACCTACTGTTACAGAGGCGTCGGCCCGCGGCGGGCCGAAACGCCGCCCGCTGGCCCACTACTCGGGAGCGCGCGCTCCGTCCGAACCGGGCGTTTAACCCCGTCAACGACGAACGGAGAGGCGTGCGAGAGTTCGGATTCGAGCTCCGACTGTGCGCGCGCCTCGAAGCCGGCGGCGTCCCGAGCGTCGGCGACGCCGGCGTGGTCGCGCGCCAACTCGGCACGAGCGTCCACGCCGCGGGCGGCCGCATCGTGGACGCGGTCTGCGTGCTCCCCGGCCCGGAGTTCGACGCCCGCACCGGACTCACCAGCGAGACGATTCCGCCCGCGGTCCTCGACGCGGACGTGCCGGTCGGCGAGTACGAGCGCGTCACGAGCGTCTTCGACGGCCCGCCGGAGCGCGCCCGGACGCTCGCGGAGCGCGGCGCTGACACCGGCTTCCTCGACCTCGACCGCCGCGGCGGGCAGACGGTCGTCCGCCAGCACGCCCGCTACCCGGACTGGGTCGGGGGTCTGGTGGGCGTCGAGAACAAGCCGGACCTCGGGCGGCCGGGCGACCTCGAAGCCCAGATGCGCCACGACGCCAGCCTCGGCGTCCTCGACTACGCGGTCGTCGCCACCGCCTCCCACGTCACACGCGCCCACCTGAACCGCCTCCCCAAATCGGTGGGCGTCTGGCGCGTGGACTTCGACGCCAGCGACCCAATCGACGTGGTTCGGGAGCCCGAGCGGCTAGACGCCCGCGGCCCGGGACTGGAGGTGCTCGGCTCCGAGCCCGGGAAGACGAACGTTCGTCCGGTGACGGCCGCCGAGAAGGCGCGCCAGCGCCGCCGCGTCGCCGAGCGCGCGTACGGCAAGGGCTGGCGGACGTACGACCTCCCGGGCTGTTCGGCGGCCGCTCGCGGCGAACGAGCCGGCGCCGCGGCGCTCCCCTTTTGCGCGTACCACGACCGGCTCGTCGACGCCGCCAGCGAGTGCGGCGCCGACTGCCCGGGCTACGAGCCCGCCGACCCTCCAGACGCCGACCTCGACGCCGAACGCGAGCGGAACACGCCGTGGAACGCCGACGCGGGCGGGCGGCGCCGCCAGTCGGGCCTCGACCAGTTCTGAGCACGCCAGCGAGTTTCAAGTGCGAGCCGGGCGACGACGCGAGCATGGAGCGAAGAGAACGAGCGGCGGCGGTCGGTCTCGGGCTCGCGGCCGCGGGTGTCGCCACGGTCGCGGGGGCGCCGCTGGCCGCTGCGGTCGGGGCGCTCGCGCTGTACGCGGGCATCGGCTACTACGCGACGCGGCACCCGGACGTGGTCTGGGGCGGGCGCCGGGAGACCGGCCCCGACTGGGTTGCGGGCGGGTTCGCCGGCGGCTTCTCGTTCGGACTGCTCGGGCTCGTGGCGGCGGGCGTGCCGGCGTGGGTGTCGGTGGTCGCGGTCGGACTCGCCGGGTTCGGGTTCGTCGCGGGCGTCGCGTGGGCTCGCACCGACGGCGGCGCCGCTTAGAGCGTGAACGTCTCGCCGTCGACGGCGAGTTCGTCCGCGAAGGCCTCGTCGGCCGGGTAGAAGTGCGAGACGTGGACGACGCGCGTCTCGTCGGCGCCCAGTTCGTCGCCGAGCGCGAGCGCTCCCTCCTTGGTCATGTGCTTGGTGCCGAACGTCCGCGGCACGCCGTCGTCGTCCTCGTGGCGGCCGCCGATGGGGTGGGCCTGCGCCCGGTCGGCGGGCACGATGCCGTCCGCCAGCAGGAGGTCCGGATTCCGGAGTGCCGCGAGCGACGCCTCGGGGATGTCGTAGCTGGTGTCCCCGGACAGCGAGAGCTTCGCGCCGTCGCGCTCGACGACCACGCCGTAACACACGAGCGGCGGGTGGTCGACGGGCACGAGGGTCACGTCGAAGCCCGCGGCCTCGAAGGACTCGTGGGGGGTGACGGCGCGCGGGTCGACGTTGTCGAGGTAGTCGTACTTGCGAGCGACCGTCTCGGCGACGCTCTCGCCGGTCGCCGGGTCGGTCTCGTCGGCGGCGTACACGGGCAGCTCGTCGAACAGCCGGTAGGCGTTCCCGAGGCCGTCCAAGTGGTCGAAGTGGATGTGGGAGACGACGCCCGCGTCCGGCAGCGCGACCTCCTCGCGGAGGAACTGCGTGCGGAAGTCCGGGCTGAAATCGAGGAGGAGGGCGTCGCCGCTGGCCTCGTCCTCGATGTGGACGGCGAAGCGCGTGCGCTCCACGCCGCGCTCGCGGGCCGCCCGGCACGTCTCGCAGTCACACCCGGGCGTCGGCGTGCCCGTGGTGTCACCGGTGCCGAGCAGCGTGACCCTCATGCGTGGTCGTGGCCGGCGTGGGGTGCGTCCTCGCCGCCGTCGGGGTCGTCGATAGCCTCTTCGAGGGTGTCGAGGTTGCGGAGGTGGTCGCGGTCCTCGAAGTCCGAGACCGCCTCGACGAGGTCGTCCTGCGTGAGCGTGCGGCGGTCGTCGACGAGCGCGTCGAGGACGGCCTCGCGGAGCACGAGCCGGAGGTCGCTGCCGGTGAGCCCCTCGGTCTCGGCGGCCAACTCCGCGGCGTCGAAGTCGTCGACCGCGAGCTCGCGGGTGACGACCTCCAGAATCTCCGCGCGCATCCCCTCGTCGGGGCGCGGGAACGACAGAATCTCGTCGAAGCGCCGCCACGCCGCCGCGTCGAGTTCGTCGGGGTGGTTGGTGGCGCCGATGAGCAGCACGTCGTCGTTCACCAGACTCACCTCGTCGATGCTCTTCAGGAGCGTGTTGACGGCGCGCTTGATGGCGTTGTGCTCGTCGCCGGTCCGCGTGGTGGCGACGAAGTCGAACTCGTCCATGAAGAGGATACAGGGCGAGAGCCGCTTGGCGACCTCGAAGACCTTCTCGACGTTCTTCGCGGTTTCGCCGAGGTACTGGCTCGTAATCATCGAGAGCTTGACCTCCACGAACGGCAGGTCCAGTTGGTGGGCGAGCCCCCGCGCCGTGGAGGTCTTCCCCGTCCCCGGCGGCCCGACGAACAGCAGCTTCCCGATTTCGCTGAGCCCGATGGTGGCGAGGTAGTCGCGGTGCTCGATGGCCTTCGCCACCTTCGTAATCTCGGCCTCCTGCTCCTCCGTGAGCACGATGTCGTCGAGGGTCACGTCGATTTCCGCGGGCGAGCGCACCTCCACGAGGTCCAGCATCTCCTCGTCGTCCTCGTCGAAGTATTCGGCGAGCAGGCCGTCGATCCACTGCGGGTCGGCCTGCACGGAGCGGTTGGCCTCGCGGGCGGCCTCGTAGTCGACGCCGAACTCGTCGCCGACGGCGTACGCCAGCACGGGGTTGTCGCGGACCCGGTCGGCGTCGGCCTCGTCGACGAACCAGTCGACGGCCATCTCGTCGTCCACGAGGCTCATGCTCCCCGCGAACGTGTCGCGGTCGGTGAACATCAGCCCGGAGATGGCGTCCCACGGCTCGTCGACGCCGGAGCCCTCCGTGACGGCGGTCTCCGTGGTCTGCGGCGGTCGCGGGACGCCGTCGTCGCCCCAGAGCGCGGTGCGGTACGCGGGCGGCAGGTCGTTCTCGTCGAGCTCCCGGTGCTTGTCGTAGATGCGAGCGGACAACAGGAATTCGACGACGTCGAGCGCCTCAGTCACTACCACCGACCTACCACCTCGGGGCGCATAAGCGCGTCGCAGTCGCCACGGAGCGCGGTCGCTGCGCGCACTCAGCCGTCAAGCTGTCGCGTTCGCGCGGACGTAGAACACGACCGGGCGGCCGTACTGGTAGCCCTGATGGACGGTGCGGGTGTAGCCGCGCTCGGGGAGGGTGTCTTCGAGGGCGGCGTCCTCGTCGTCGAGGGCGACGACGACCGGCGGCTGGCGCTCCACCACCGTCTCGTTGTGGAGGGTGCTGGACGCGTTCGCGTCGTACTGGTCGAAGTACCACGGGAGCGGCAGGCGTTCGAACCAGCCGGTGTAGCCGCCGTGCGTGATGTTCAATTCGGGCTGCTCGGTGAGGTCGTCGGGGTTGTGGAACGTGTCCCCGTAGTAGAGCACGTCGGTGCCGTCGTTGCTCGCGGAAACTTCCTGAATCCCCTGTAGCGTGGGCTGCATCTCCCCGGCGGGCTGGGCGTACTGGACGAGGACGTTGTCCGGGCCCTGCGGGTTCGCGTACGTCGTCTGCGCGGCCACCGCGCCCGTGCCCGCGGCGGTGACAAGCAGGGCGAGCGCGACGGCGCGAGCGCCGGCCGAGTTGCCCGCGGCGGCGGCCTCGCGCCCGCGGTCGTAGACGAGCGCGACGCCGACGCCCGCGGGCACCGCCAGCGGCACGATGGCGTTTATCATCGACCACGCGGCGGAGATGTCCGCGACCGCGGGGTAGCCGAACACCGAGAACGCCCCCCAGTAGAAGCACGCCTCCACGACGGGGCGGGGCTCCGCGGTGGCGTAGCGCTCGTAGAGGAACCCGAGCACCGCGAACACGACGAGCGCGGTCGCGCCGACGGTGAGCACGGTGAGGTCGTGTTTCAGGAACGCGACGTAGGAGTGCTCCTGCGTCCCCGTCGACCCCCATAGCTGCACGAACTCGTGCCACGACCCGAGCGTCGCCTCGCGGAGCACGCCCGGCAGCATCGCGGGGTCGCCCAGCGCCTCGTAGAGGTCGGGCTTGGGCGCGTAGAACGCCACGACGACGACCGCGGCCTCCGCGAGCGCGGCGCCGAGGTGGAGCTTGTACCGCCACGCGGCCCGCGCGACGCGTCGAACGTGCGAGCGCGCGACCGCCCACCGCGTCGTCTCGTCGCCGGCGCCCGCGAGCACGAGGCGGCCGTCGAGCACGAGCGCGAGCGCGCCCAGCCAGCAGACCGGGTAGAGGAGGGCGTTCTCCTTGGTGGTGAACGCGAGCGCGAACGGGAGCGCCGCGGCGTAGAGGTAGCGCGCCTTCCCGGTGTCGACGGCGCGCACGAACAGCCCGAACGCGGCGAACATGAACCCCGCCAGCAGCAGGTCGTTGCGCATGAACCGCGAGTAGTACAACAAGACGGGGTTGGCGGCGAAGAAGAGGCTCGTGGCGACGACCGCGGGCTGGGAGAGGCGCTCGCGGAGCAGCCACGGCGTCACCACGAGCAGTGCGCCGGCGACCGCGACCACGAGCCGCATCGTGAAGTCCGACGCGCCGAGCAGGTCGAAGACGACGCCGTTGACGTGCGGGAGGAACGGCCCGTGGATGATGGGGCGGTACTGCCACGCGCCGACGTCCATGTAGTGGAGAATCCAGTCGGCGACCCGAGATTCGTCCTGATGGGCGACCCGCCAGCCGAGGTCCCAGACGCGCGCGAGGAGGGCGAGGGCGGCGACGGCGGCGAGCACAGCGGCGACGCGGCGCCGCGGCTGCCGCCCGCTGGGCCGAGACATACCACGCGGTTGCGACGGGGTGGATAAACGCTTTCCGGATAGGGAGAGGCGTCGCGTAGCGACGGCTCTCCAGAAGTGAGCGGTGAGTACAGCGAGCCGCGAACAGCAGAGAGCGCCGCGTAGCGGCGAGCCTCGGAAACACAAACGGCAGGCGTTCGCGGAGGCCGCGTGCTACGACTCGCCGAGCCGCTCGGCGACCGCTTCGATTGGATGGGGCGGGACGCCCTCGGCGCCGTCCCTGTCACCGAGCTGAGAGCGACAGGAGCCGCCGGGGGCGACGACCCGGTCGGCGTCGCTGGCGTCGACTCGCTCGAAGAGCCGGCCGGCGATTGCCTGTGAGAGGTCGTAGTGCTCGTCGTGGTAGCCGAAGCTCCCGGCCATCCCGCAGCACGTGGTGTCCAGCGGGTCGACGTCGTAGCCGACGCGCCGGAGGACGCCGACGGCGTGGTGGTCCTTGTTCGTGGCCTTCTGGTTGCAGTGGCCGTGGTAGCTGAGCGCGCCGGCGGCGCCCGGGGAGAGGTCCGTGACGGGGAGGGCCTCGTCGAGGCGGAAGGTGTCGAGGTACTCGCAGACGCCGTACGCGCTGTCGGCGACGCGCTCGACGGGCGAGCGGGCGCCGTCGGCGGCGGTGCCGTCACCGAGCAGGTCCAGATACTCGTCTTGGAACAGCACGGCGTCGGACGGCTCGACGAAGACGACGTCCCAGCCGTCGGCGACGCGCGGCGCGAACTGGTCGACGTTGGCGCGCGCTCGCTCGCCGGCCTTCCCGAGCATCCCCGCGGAGAACGCCGCGCGCCCCGACGGCGCGGCGTCGTCGGGAACCTCGACGCGGACGCCGGCGGCTTCGAGCGCCCGGACGGCGGCCTTCCCGGCTGCCGGATACGAGTAGTTCGTGTACGTGTCCGGGAACAGGAGCGCGCGCCGCTCCGCGTCGGCGGCGGGGACAGTAGAGCCACCCCGGGACTCGAACCAGTCCCGGAGGGTCTCGCGGCGGAACGGCGGGAGGTCGCGCTCGGGCGCGATGCCGAACACCGACTGGAGGAGCCGGCGGGCGCCGGGGAGGTCGGTCGCCCAGTTCGAGAGCGGCGCGAGCGCGGAGCCGAGCTTCGAGGCGGCGTCGATGTCCGCGAACAGGCGCTCGCGAAGGGTCGCGCCCGCCTGCTGGTGGTGGTGGTGTTTCGCCTCGGCCTTGAGCTTCGCCATGTCGACGCCCGTGGGGCAGTCGCTCGCGCAGCCCTTGCAGCCGACGCAGAGGTCCAAGACCTCCGACTGGAAGCGCTCGGAGTGCAGTTCGTCCTCGGGGAGGTCGCCGCTGATGGCGGCGCGCAGCATGTTCGCGCGCCCCCGCGTGCTCTGGACTTCCTCCTCGGACGCGCGGTAGGTGGGGCACATCACGTCCGAGTCGGTCTGTCGGCAGGTGCCGCAGCCGTTGCAGCGCTCCACGAGCTCGCCGAACCCGCCGTCGTCGGAGAAGTCGAGGGCGGTCTGGGGCTCGACGGACTGGTAGTCGGGGCCGTATCGGAGGTGGTCTCGGTTGTCCGCGCCGACGCCGCGGTCGGTGTCGGGGCCGACGTCGGCGGCGCTGTCGCGGTAGACGACGTTCCCGGGGTGCAGCCACCACTCGGGGTCGAAGGCGGTCTTCAGTTCCTTGAACGCCGCCCAGAGGTCGTCGCCGTACATCTTCGGCGTGAACTCCGTGCGCGCGCGGCCGTCGCCGTGCTCGCCGGAGAACGAGCCGTCGCGTTCGAGCACGAGGTCGGTGACCGCGTCCGTGATGGAGTGCAGCGCGGCCACGCCGTCCTCGTCTTTGAGGTTCAGAATCGGCCGGACGTGGAGCGTGCCGGAGCCGGCGTGCGCGAAGTACGCGGCGGACGTGTCGTGGTCGTCGAGAATCGCCTCGAACTGCTCGACGTACTCGGCGAGCTCCGCCGGGGGAACGGTGGCGTCCTCGATGAACGGGTACGGCTTCGGGTCGCCCGGCAGCGACATCAACAGCGGAATCGCGGCCTTCCGGAGCTTCCAGAGGTCGTCCTGCGCGGACTCCGCGTACGCCTCCACGACGTCGAAGGCGGGGCCGTCGTCGAGGAACCGCTCGTTGGTCGCGGCGACGGCGGCCGCGAAGTCGTCGTGGAGCTCGGAGTCGAACTCAAGCATCAGCGCCGCCGCCGCGTCGTCGGGAATCGGTTCGACGTACTCGGCGTAGCCGTCGGAGTCGGCGGCCAGCCGGAACACCTCGTCGTCCATCAGTTCGACCGCGCTGACATCGTACTCCAGCGCAACGGGGACCATCCGCATCGCGTCCGCGAGGTCCTCGAAGCAGTACAGCGCCAGCGCCGTCTCTTCGGGCACCGTCACCAGCGAGAGTTCGGCTTCGACGACGACGCCGAGCGTGCCCTCCGCGCCGACGAACAGTTTCGCAGGGTTGAGCACGCGCTCGCCGTCGGCGTTCTCGTAGACGACGCGGTCGAGGTTGTAGCCGGTGACGCGGCGCTTCAGGTCGGGGTAGCGCGCCTCGATTTCGTCGGCGTGATCTTCGACGAGCGCGCGAACGGTGCGGTAGAGGTCGGCCTCGCGGTCGTCCCCGGAGACGAGTTCCGCCCACTCGGGGGAGTCGAGGACGACCTCCCGCGCCTCGATTATGGAGCCGTCCGAGAGCACCGCCGTGACGGCCTCCGTGTAGGCGTCGGTGATGCCGTAGCGCACAGAGTGGGCGCCGGTGGAATTGTTCCCGATGCCGCCGCCGACGGTCGCGCGGTTCGACGACGCGGGGTCGGGCGCGAACTTCAGGCCGTGCTCGGCGAGGCGGTCGTCGAGGTCGTCCTGCACGACGCCGGGCTGGACGCGCGCCCGCTTGGCGTCCGGGTCGACGGCGAGCACGTCGTCCATGTGGCGGGAGAGGTCGAGGACGACACAGCCCGGGCCGACGGTCTGTCCCGCCAGCGACGACCCCGTCCCGCGGGGGAGAATCGGGACGCCGTGGTCGGTCGCCACGTCGACGGCGGCGCGCACGTCCTCGGTGTCCGTGGGGAAGACGACGCCCGCGGGCTCTGCGCCGTAGATGCTGCCGTCCGTCGCGTACAGGACGCGGGCGTACTCGTCGAAGGCGACGCCGCCCGACACGCGCGAGCGGAGGGCGGCGGCCAGTTCGCGGTACTCCTCGGCGTCCGGTCGGTCGACGTCGAGCTCCCGCGCGGACCACGTCGAGTGCTCGGAAGTCACACCCCGTAATCCACACGGTCGATAATTAAAGTTAGTCGTCGCGTCAAAACCAGCGGCGTAAACCGCGAACACCGTGCGACGCGTTGTCGGAGGTTTATGGTGCGTCGGGCGCCAGTGAGCGTATGGCAAGCGACACCACTCCGGTCATCGCAGCGGCCTACCGAACCCCGCAGGGCAAGGAAGGCGGCGTGTACGCGGACACGCGCAGCGAGGACCTCTCGGTCCCGCTCATCGACCACATCCTCGACGAGCACGACCTGACCAGCGACGACATCGACGACCTCCAGTGGGGGGTCGCCCAGCAGCGCACCGAACAGGACAACAACGTCGCGCGCGTCATCGCGCTCCTCTCCGAACTCGGCGAGGACGTGCCCGCCGCGTCCGTCAACCGCTGGTGTGCGTCCTCGATGGAGGCAATCATGCGCGCCGCCGACTCCATCAGCGCCGGCCAGCGCGACGCCATCATCGCGGGCGGCGTCGAGAACATGTCCCGCGTGCCGATGGACGGCGACTCCTACGAGCACCTCCACCCCGGGCTCGCCGAGCGCTACAACGTCCCCGAGCTCCAGATGGGGATGACCGCCGAGGAGGTCGCCGAGCGCCACGACGTCACCCGCGAGCAACAGGACGAGTACGCCCTCCAGAGCCAGCAGCGCGCCGCCGCCGCGGCCGACGAGGGGCGCTTCGACGACGAAATCGTCCCCATCGAGACCGACGACGGCCTCGTCGAGGAGGACGAGGGCATCCGCCGCGACACCTCGCTGGAGGCGCTGGCGAAGCTCCCCACCGTGTTCAAGGGCGACGGCACCGTCACGCCCGGGAACGCCAGCCAGATCTCCGACGGCGCGTCCGCGACGCTGGTCACCAGCGAGCAGTTCGCCGAGGACCACGGCCTCGACGTGCTCGCGTACGTCGGCGACCACAACGTCGCGGGCGTCGACCCCCGCGTCATGGGCATCGGTCCCGTCCCGGCGACGAGGGGCCTGCTCGACCGCACCGGCGAGGACATCGAGGACTTCGACCTCGTGGAGCTCAACGAGGCGTTCGCCTCCCAGACGCTGTACGCCCGCGACGAGCTCGGCATCGACAACGAGAAGTTCAACGTCAACGGCGGCGCCATCGCGCTCGGCCACCCGCTGGGCGCCAGCGGCGCCCGGCTCCCCGTCACGCTGATTCACGAGATGGAGAAGCGAGACGCCGAGAAGGGGCTGGCGACGCTGTGCGTCGGCTTCGGGCAGGGCGCCGCGATTACGTTCGAGCGCAAGTAGCTGTCATCGGCCCAGCAGTCGGGTCGAGTATCGCGCCGCACCGAGACCACGAAATTGATACCGCCGCCTCGTTTCTCTCGACGTAATGCGTTCCGTCGGCATCGTTGTCCCCGCCTACGACCCGAACGTCGAGGTGCTCGTGTCGTACCTCGGCGCCCTCCGAGAGACCATCCAACCCGAGCGCCTGCACGTGGAACTGGACGCGGGCTCGGCGGCGACCGTCGCCGCGATTCGTGACGCGGGCGCGACCGTCAACGACGCAGCCGAGCGCCGCGGGAAGGGCGCCGCCATCACCGCGGGGTTCGAGGCGCTGGAGACGGACGTGCTCGCGTTCGCGGACGCGGACGGCGCGACGCCCGCCTCGTCGCTCTCGGACGTCGTCTCGCCCGTCCGCGACGGCGACGCCGACCTCGCGGTCGGGTCGCGCCGCCACCCCGACGCGACCGTCGCCAGCCACCAGACGCTCGCGCGGCGCTTCCTCGGGGACGCGTTCGCGTGGCTCGCGGGCCGGCTGCTCGACGTGGACCTCTACGACTACCAGTGCGGCGCGAAAGCCATCACCAGCGAGGGCTGGGCGCAGGTCCGGGACCACCTCTACGAGCCGGGGTTCGCGTGGGACGTGGAGCTCGTGGCGATGGCCGCCGCACTCGACCTCCGCGTGCGCGAGGTCCCCATCGAGTGGGAGGACCAGCCGGACTCGACGGTGTCGGCGGTGGAGACGTCGATAGCGCTGTTCCGCGCTCTGTTGGTGTCGCGCCACCGGTCGAAGCGCCTGCGGGACAGCCAGCTACACGAGGCCATCGCGGCGCGCCGCGACGAACAGCCCGCGCTCGTGGAGCGCCACCGATGAACCCCGCCGACCGCGCCCGCGAGGCGCTCCCGGACCGGCTCGCGGCGCTCGTCTCGACGGTGCGGTTCGGCCAGTTCGTCTCCGTCGGCGCAATCGGCGCCGTCTTCGACGTGACGACGCTGGTCGCGCTCACGGAGCTGTTCGGCGTGGCCGCCGCAGTCGCGAACGTCGCCAGCATCGAGACCGCGATTCTCGTGATGTTCGTGGTGAACGAGCGGTGGACGTTCGCGGAGCACGGCGCGAACGGCCTTCGCTCGGTCGGCCAGCGGCTCGTCCGCTCGCACGTCGTGCGCGCTGGCGGGTCGACGCTGCAGTACGTGCTGTTCGTCGCGGTGTTCTACAACGTCGCCGTCGACCTCTCGGTCGCGGGCGTGGACCTCTGGCTGGTCGTCGTGAAAGGCGGCGCCATCGGCGTGGCGATGGTCGTCAACTACGTCTTCGAGAGCTTGTTCACGTGGCGCGTCCACGCGGGCGAGTAATCAGTCGCGAGGGTGACACCAGTCCAGCGCCTCGCGGACTGCCTCCTTCCGGCCGAGGAACGTGAGGTGGTCGCCGCGCTGGAGCGTGAACTCGCCGGACGGCACTTGGTTCTCGTCGTCGCGGCCGACGAGCGCGATGATACAGCCGTTCGGGAGCTCGGTGTCCAGCTCCGCGATGGTCTTCCCGACGAGCTCCTCGGAGGTGACTTCGACCTCTTGGACGTCGCCCGAGCGCCCGATTTCGGTCATCCAGTTGGCGAGCGCGGGGCGCTCGATGATGTTGTCGATGCCCCACGCGGTCGCCAGCGACGAGGAGACCGTGCGGACGCCGAGGTCCTCGAAGGCGTCGACGTTGTCCGGGTTGTTCGCCCGAGCGATGATGGTCTCCACGCCGAACTTCGAGTCCGCGAGCTGAGAGACCAACAGATTGGCGTCGTCGTCGCCGGTGGCGGCGACGACGATGCGGGCGTTCTCCGCGCCGGCGGAGCGCAACTCGTCGGTGTCCGTGCCGTCCCCGTGGTGGACGGTGAACCCCTCGTTGCGCGTTCGTTCGACCATCTCTACGTCCTTCTCGACGAGGACGACGTTCTCACCGCGGTCTTCAAGGCGCTCGCCGAGCGCCCGACCGACGGTGCCGCCGCCGACGATAATGACACGCATTGGTATGACATCGAGTGCTTGCGCGATGTGTCTTGCGAACCCACCCTCGAAGACGACCGTCAGCAGGATGACGAGGAAGACGATGCCGACGAGGAGGCTGGCGGCGTCCTCCATCCCGCTGCTCTGGAGCTGTACGGCGAACAGCGTGGCGACCGACGCGGGGATGATGCCGCGTGGGCCGACCGCGCTCATGAACGTCCGCTCGGAGAGCGTGTAGCGGTCTCCCCGGGTGGAGAGGAAGACCCCGAGCGGCCGGATGACGAGCGCGACGAGCGCGACGACCGCGAGCCCGGCGACGCCAAGCCGGATGAGATTGTCGAACGACAGCAGGGCGGCCAGCCCGATGAACACGAACGAAAGGACGACCAGCGTCACGTCGCCCTTGAACGCCTCTATCTCCTCCTCGTAGGGGAGGTCGGCGTTCCCCAGCACCATGCCGGCGGTGGCGACCGCGGCGATGCCCGCTTCGCCGCGGAGGAAGTCGGCGGCGCCGTACGCGACGAGCGCGCCGGCGAGCACGATGAGGCGGGCGTTCTGCGGGGCGTTCCCCCGCGAGAGGTCGACGTGGCGCAGCAGGTACCAGACGACGCCCGCGACGGCGAGCCCGAAGAGCACGCCGATGCCCAGCCGGACCGTGAACTCCTCGATAATCTGCATCCGCGTGAGGCCGGGGTTGTTCACGACCTCGAAGACGACGATGGCGAGGATGGCCGCGGTGACGTCGTTGACGACGCCCTCGGTTTCGAGCGCGGCGCCGACCCGGTTGCGGACGGGCACGATGTCCAGAATCGGCGTGACGACCGTCGGGCCGGTGGCGACCAGCAGGCTGCCGACGAGGAACGCCATGTCCCAGTTCGCGTCGAGGAGGTAGCGCACCGACAGCGCGGTCCCGACCAGCGAGATGGCCGCGCCAATCGTCGTGAGCCTGACCACCGCGCCCGGCGCCTCCCGGAGCTTCGGGAGCTTCAGGTGGAACGCGCCCTCGAAGACGATGATGGCGACCGACAGCCCGACGATGCTGGACAGCGTCTCCGCGCCGCCGAACGTCTCCAGCGTGACGACCCCCAACACCTCGGGGCCGACGAGAATCCCCGCGATGACGAGGAACAGCACGCTCGGCACTTGGAGGCGGTCCGCGATGACTTGCGACGCCACTCCGAGGGCGATAATCGTGGCGACCAGTGGAATGAGTTCGGAGCTCACAGGAGCACCTCCAGTGCCTGCATCGTCTCGTGATTCAGCGCGACTGCCCTTAAAGCGCCCGGATGCCGGCAGTCACGCCCGACACTCCGGTCACTCCGCGTAGATGTCCCCGATTTCGTCCGCGAACGCGTCGAGGATGTTGCGGCGCTTCTTCTTCATCGTGGGCGTGAGCAGGTCGTTCTCCTCGGTGAACTCCGTGGGGACGAGGCGGAAGCGCTTGATCTGCTCGTAGTCCTCGAAGTTCTCGTTGACGCCGTCGACCGCCTGCTGGATGCGGGCTTGGACGCGCTCGTCCCGGCACAGCGACGCCTTGTCCTCGGGGAGGTCGATGCCCTCGTCGGCGGCCCACTTGCGGAGGGCGTCGAACGACGGGACGATGACCGCGGAGACGAACTTCCGGTTGTCCCCGACGACCATCGCCTGCTCAACCAGCGGGCTCGCGGCGAACGCGTCCTCGATGGGGCCGGGCGCGACGTTCTTCCCCGTCGACAGCGTGAGAATCTGTTTCGCGCGTTCGAGGAACGTGACGTAGCCGTCGTCGCGAATCTCGACCACGTCGCCGGTCCGGAACCACTTCTTCCCGGAAGACTCGTCTTCCGACGTCCCGCTCGCTCCGCTCCCGGAACTCCCGTCGAGTTCGGTGAACGCCTGCTCGGTGGCGTCGTCGAGCCCCCAGTAGCCGTCGAAGACCTGCGGGCCGCGCGCGAGCAGTTCGCCGACCTCGCCGTCGCTGGCGTCGCGCTGCTCGGGGCTGGCGACCGTCTCGTCGACGCGGAGCTCCGTGTCCACGACCGCCGGGCCGATGGTGCCGGTTTTCGGCGCTTCCGGGGGGTTCACGCAGAGCACGGGGCTGGTCTCCGTGAGCCCGTAGCCCTCCAGAATCGGGAGGCCCATGCCGTGGTAGAGCGCGCAGAGTTCGGGGGACAGCGAGCCGCCGCCGGAGATGAAGAAGTCGATGTTCCCGCCGAGCGCCTCCCGGACCTGCTCGAAGACGAGCCTGTCCGCGACGGCGTGTTTCGCGCGCAGCGCCAGCCCGGGGTCGTCGGCCTCGTAGTAGTCGCGGCCGACGCCGGTCGCCCACTCGAAGATGCGCTCTTTCGTGGGGGACTGGGCGGCCTCCTCGCGGACCGCGGCGAAAATCTTCTCGTAGACGCGCGGGACGCTCGTGCCCACGGAGGGCTCGCACAGCGAGAAGTCCTCGCGGAGCGTGTCCGGGGACTCGGCGTAACAGACGTGCGCGCCCGACGCGAACAGCAGGAAGTGGCCGGCGAGCCGTTCGAGGACGTGCGCCAGCGGGAGGAACGACACTACGCGGGACTCGGCGGTGATGGCGGGGCGGTCGCTCTTGTCGGGGCGCGGCCCGAAGCGCTTGCGGCACTGATTGACGTTCGCCCGGAAGTTCGCGTGCGTGAGCGCGGCGCCCTTCGGCTTCCCGGTGGTGCCGGACGTGTAGATGAGGCTGGCGAGGTCGTCAGTGTCCGTGCCCTCGACCCACGACTCGTAGGTGTCGCGGTCGAAGGCCTCGCGGCCGCGCTCGTAGACCGCCGACAGCGGCATCGCGTCGTCGTCGGCGACGTGGTCCATCGTGACGACGAACTCGACGTCGAGGTCGTCCTCGACCTCGCGGACGCGTTCGAGTTCGGCTTCGCCCTCGACGACGACGCCGACCGCGTCGCTGTCGCCGAGGAGGTGGTTCACTTGCCGCGAGCTGGAACTGGGGTAGACGGTGGTGACGGCGCCGCCGGCGGCGAGAATCCCGAAGTCGCACTGCGCCCACTCCATGCGGGTGTGCGCGAAGATGCCGACGCGGTCGCCGGCGTCGACGCCGAGGTCGCGGAACCCCGCCGCGAGGTAGCGGACGGCGTCGCGCATCTCGCCGTACGTGAGGTCGGCGAACTCGCCGTCGGGCGCCTCCTCGAACACCGCGGGCGTCAGCGTCCGGTCGTAGACGCCGCCCTTGTACCCCTGTGCGGGCCGTGCTTCGTGTCGCTCGGCCGCGTCCTCGAACATGCGGGCGAGGGTGGTCTGCCCGGTGACCTCGTCCTCGTAGTCGCGTTCCGCCTCGCGGAAGTCCATACCCCCTAGTTGGCCTCCCGGGTCTTAAGGTAGTTGAGAACCCCACGAACGTTCATTGAGGTTTCCGCGCGGGCCTTGTGGTCGCCCCAGACCTGCCAGACCTCGTTCGTGCTGGAGAGGTGGTCGATGGCGGCCTCCTCGCTGCCGCGCTCGACGACCTCGCGCTCGACGGTCTCGACCCACTCCCGCAGGACTTGCTCGTACTGGCGCAACACCGCGTCCACGTCGTCGGGCCCCGGCCCGAAGTGCGCGTACAGCAGGACATCGGGGTCGAGGCGGCGAATCAGTTCGGCGTCGGTGACGCACTGTTCGAGGTCGAAGTTCGGCGGCGGGCTCGTCTCCCGCACGCGGTCCTGCGATGGAATCCAGATGCCCGCGGCGTCGGCGGTGAACACCGCGTCGGCGGCGTGGTCCTCGAAGACGACTTGGTGGGGGGCGTGGCCCGGCGCGTGGTGAGCAGTCAGCTCCCGCGACCCGAGGTCGACCGTGTCGCCGTCTTCGAGTTCCACGATGCGCTCTTCGGGGACGGGCTCGGGCTCGACGTAGTACCGCCACTGGTCGCCCACGGCGTCCTTGGTGCCCGCGACGAGCCGCGACGGGTCAACGAGGTGGGGCGCGCCGATTTCGTGGACGTAGACGGTCGCGTTCGGGCACTCCTCCGCGATGAACCCCGCGCCGCCCGCGTGGTCGAGGTGGACGTGCGTGACCAGAATCGCTTCGAGGTCGTCGGGCGCGATGCCGCGCTCGTCGAGCGCGGCGAGCACGCGCTCGTAGTTCGTGCCGATGCCCGTGTCCACGATTGCCGGGCGCTCGGCGTCGACGACGTAGACGGAGCCGTACTCGCCGGTGTCGTACATGCCGGTGTCGACGTACGAGATGCCACTACACTGTTCGACGTCGAAAACGTCGCCGGGTGCCATACCGAAAGACGGGTGGCCCGCACGCAAAAGATTTCGCGTGCGCGGGCCGCGTCACGGCGTCCCCGCCACCGGGAGCACCGAGAACGCCAGATACGACAGCGCGGTCGCCGCGCTCGGCCCCAGAATCCAGAAGGAGACGAACCGCGCGACCGTCGACGCGTCGAACAGCGCCGCGGGGTCGGGGCCGCCGCCCGCCGCCCCGATTTCGGGGACGCCCTCGTCGGCGTCGGCGGCGACCGCGCTCACGGTGACGCCACCTTCTACGTCGCCGCGCGCGAGCTCGGCCGCCGTCGCCGTCCGCGACGCCCGCCCCCAGCCGAGGCCGACGATGGTCATCACCGTCGAGAGCGCGAGGCTGATGGGGACGCCGAGCCACGACGCGGCGGTCGTAATCGTCGCCGCGACCACCGTCACGACCATCGCCGCCAGCAGCGGGAGGTCCGTGAGTTCGCTCCCGACCGAGGCCATCGTGCGGCGCGCGATGGTGAACGCGCCGAGGCCGATGGCCGCCGCGGCGAGCACGACCGCCGGCCGGGCGTCGAGGAGGCCGCCGCCGACCAGCGGCGCGACCGCGTTCGCCACGTTACTCGCGCCCGCCGAGAACGACATGTAGCAGGCGACGACGACGACCAGCGCGGTGCTGACGAACTCCCGGGGCGTGGTGTTCGGGCCGAGCGCGGGCGTCGGCACGCCCGAGCGGTCGAGGACGACCAGCGGGCCGTCCGACCGCTCGATGGCGGCGGCGCGCTGGAGGCGGACGTAGAGGTAGCGGCCGACGACCGCGCCGCACCAGAAGCCGGCGACGGGCGCGACCAGCCACCAGACGACGATTTCCCCGAGCACCGCCCAGTCGAGCGTCCGGGTCGCCAGCCCGAGGCCCGCGATGGCGCCCACCGCGGTCATCGACGTGGAGATGGGGACGCCGTAGGCGTTGGCGACCACCATCCCGAGCCCGATGAACGCGAGCACGACGATGCTCGCCTCGACAGTGAACGCGGCGGGCGCGACGACGCCGCTGCCCAGCGTCGCCACGACGTTCCGGCCGACCGTCCAGCCGCCCAGCAGGACGAACGCCGTCATCAGCGCCGCCGCGGTGGTCTTCCTCGTGACGCCCGCGCCCACGGCCGGCCCCCACGCGACGCCCGTCGAGGACCCGCCGACGTTGAATCCGACGAACACCGCGGCCGCGACGGCGACCAGCAGGAGCGCGTCCATGCCGGGAGGGGTACGCGGTCGGGCGTGGTGTATATTCGGGATGGGGCCGATATTCGGGCGGCCGCGGGTTCGTGAGCCGTTGACGGGGATGCGATACGTTCTTGCCGCCGCCCGCGCAAACTCGGGCAAATGCTGAGCAGACAGTACGTCCGCGAGCACCCCGAGGAAGTGCGGGACGCCCTCGACAAGAAGGGCGTGGACGCGGACCTCGACCGGATTCTGGAGGTCGACGAGGAGTGGCGCGAACTCAAGGCCCGGGGCGACGAACTCCGCCACGAGCGCAACGAGGTCTCCTCGAAGATTGGCGAGCTCAAGCAGGAAGGGAAGGACGAAGCAGCGCAGGAGGCCATCGAGCGCTCGCAGGAGCTCAAGGACGAACTCGAAGATGTCGAGGCGCGCGCGAACGAACTGGAGGCCGAACTGGAGCGCAAACTCCTCACGCTCCCGATGGTCCCCCACGAGGAGGTGCCCGTCGGCGCCGACGAGTCCGAGAACGTCGAGCGCCGCCGCGAGGGCTTCGACGACCTCCGCGACCTCCCCGAGGAGGTGACCCCGCACTACGACCTCGGCGAAGAGTTGGACATTCTGGACTTCGAGCGCGGCGCGAAGGTGTCGGGCGGCGGCTTCTACTTCGCGAAGGGCGCCGGCGCGCGCCTCGAACACGCGCTCGTGCAGTTCATGCTCGACGTCCACCGCGAGCAGGGCTACGAGGACGTGTTCCCGCCGATTCCCGTGAACTCGACGTCGATGGAGGGCACCGGCCAGTTCCCGAAGTTCGTGGAGGACGCCTACCGCGTCGGCGACGTCAACGAGGCCGACTACGACGAGGACGACCTCTGGCTGCTGCCGACCGCGGAGGTGCCGGTGACGAACATGTACCGCGACGAGATTCTGCTCAGCGACGACCTCCCGCTGAAGCATCAGGCGTACTCGCCGAACTTCCGCCGGGAGGCCGGCGAGCACGGCACCGAGACGCGGGGCATCGTGCGCGTCCACCAGTTCAACAAGGTGGAGATGGTGAACTTCGTCGAGCCCGAGGAGTCCTACGAGCGCTTCGAGGGGCTCGTCGACGAGGCCGAGGAGGTGCTGCGACGGCTCGACCTCCCGTACCGGATTCTGGAGATGTGCACGGGCGATTTGGGGTTCACGCAGGCGAAGAAGTACGACATCGAGGTGTGGGCGCCCGGCGACGACATGGACGACGGCCCCGCGAAGGGCGGGCGGTGGCTCGAAGTCTCGTCGGTGTCGAACTTCGAGGACTTCCAAGCGCGTCGGGCGGGCATCCAGTACCGGCCCGAGCGCCACGAGAGCGCCGAGCACCTCCACACGCTGAACGGCTCGGGGCTGGCGGTGCCGCGCGTGCTCGTGGCTATTCTGGAGTATTACCAGAACGACGACGGCACCGTCGACGTGCCCGAAGCGCTCCAGCCGTACATGAACGGCCAAGAGGTCGTCGAGGGCACCGAGAAGGTCGGGGAGTCCGCGCTCGGCGCGGGCGACCGCGAGTAGCGTGGTTCGGAACGTGCGACCGCAGAGAGCGAGTGAGAACCACGGAACGCGCGACGTGCGACCGCAGGGAGCCGTGAACATCGCGGTGGTGCGAATCGGCGAGTAGGCTTTTCCTCGCGCCCCGCGACCCGGGGCGTATGAGCGCGAGCACGCGGAGGTGGCGGTAGTGGTGGAACTCGGGTACACGCTCTCCAGCGAGGAGCACCCGCCGAACGACCTCGTGGAGTACGCCGCGCGCGCGGAGGACGCGGGCTTCGACTTCCTCTCGATTTCGGACCACTTCCACCCGTGGGTGAGCCGGCAGGGCGAGAGCGGCTTCGTCTGGTCGACGCTCGGCGGCGTCGCGCACGCCACCGACGACATCCCCGTGGGGGTCGGCGTCGTCTGTCCGATTATGCGCTACCACCCCGCGGTGGTCGCGCAGGCGTCGGCGTCGGTCGCGTCGATGCTCGACAGCCGGTTCTTCCTCGGGGTCGGCACGGGCGAACTGCTGAACGAGCACGTCGTCGGCGAGCACTGGCCCGAGCACGCGGTGCGGCTGGAGATGCTCGAAGAGGCCGTCGAAATCATCCGGCGGCTGTGGGCGGGCGGCCAGCGGAGCTACCGGGGCGAGCACTTCACCGTCGAGAACGCGCAGCTGTTCACGCGCCCCGCGGAGACGCCGCCAATCGTCGTCTCCGCGTACGGCCCGTCGGCCGCGGAGACCGCCGCGGAAATCGGGGACGGCTTCTGGTCGGTCGGCGTGCAGGACGCGGTTCGGACGTGGGAAGAACACGGCGGCGAGGGGCCGCGGTACACGCAGTTGAGCGTCTGTTACGCCGAGACCGAGGAAGAAGCGGTCGAGACCGCCTACGAGTGGTGGCCCAACACCGCGCTCCCCGGCGAGCTTTCGTCGCAGCTGCCGACGACCGCGCACTTCGAGCAGGCCTGCGAGCTGGTCACCAGAGCCGACATCAGGGAGTCGAGTCTCGTCACCAGCCCCGACCCCGCGGCGCACGTCGCCGCCGTCGAGGAGGCCGTGGACGCGGGCTACGACCGCGTCTACGTCCACCAAGTCGGCCCCGACCAAGCGGGGTTCTTCGAGTTCTACGAGGAGGAAGTGCTGCCCGCCGTCGAGTCGATAGCGCCGGCGTAAGTCGTTAGCCCGACGATTTCGCCGTCCTTTGTGTCGAAGGCGTCCACGAACGCGAACAGCTCGCGGCCGTCGTCCTCGGCGGCGAGCAGGCGGCCGTGGACCGCGACGCCGTCAGCGCCCTCGTAGACGGCGTCGACCGCGTGCCGGGTGTCGGTGCGCGGGCGGTCCTCGCGCATGAACGCGACGAACGCCTCGCGGCCCGAGAGCGTCATGTCCGGGCGAACGTGCTCGAACGACGGCGCCAGCACCTCGTCGAGCGCGTCGTACTCCCCGGCGTCGATGGCGTCGTAGTACGCGCGTGCGAGGTCGGCGTCGTCCATGCCTCGACGGTGGGCGCGGACGCTCAAGAAACCGCGGGAGGCGGCTACTGGCTCGGGTACGAGTAGTCCAACACCGTGTTTCCGTCGGCGTCGCGGACGCGGACCGTGTCGCCGTCGTCGTCCCAGACGGGCTCGTCGACGTCCCAGTAGAGGTCCGTCGCTGTCCACTCGCCGTCGCCGGTGTGTACGCGAACGCGGTCGCCGGCGTCCAGCGTGAAGCCGTCCGGGAAGTAGAACTCCCAGCCCTCGGCGTCGCTGAGGACGTAGCCGGACATGTCGAGGGCGGCGTCGCCGTCGTTCGTGAGTTCGACGTACTCGTCGGCGAGCGCGCCGCTCTCGGGGTCGACGGTGCGGTCGCTGACGACGAGGTCCGGGTCGGCGGCCTCGGTGTTGTCGAAGCCGCCCGGTCGGACGGTGTCCGACCCGCGGAACCACACGCCGTTGCCGACCTTCCCGACGACGAACCCGCGCGCCGAGTCGAGGCCGAACTGCGCCGCGCTGGTCTTGTATTCGAGGTGGAGCGCGCCGTCCACGCGGGAGTACGACTGGGGCTGGGCGCCGTTCCCGCCCGCGAGGTACGACCGGCTCCCGAAGTTCACCGAGTAGTTCCCCGGGTCCACGTCCTCGGGGTCGACCCAGTCGCCGTCGGCGTCCTCCGGGGGCGACTCCAGCGCGACCGTGATGCGCTCCTGCGTGTAGGGGTCGAACTCGTTGGGGTCTTCGCCGGGCATGATTTCGACGTTCGCGCGCCTGACCTGCCGGCCGCGGGCGGGCTGGAGCGACGCCGGCCGCTCCGTCGAGAGAGTGATGCGTCGCGGGTCCGCGGCGTCACCGGAGAGGAACTGCCACGCGTCCACGCCGCTGAGCGTCTTCGGCGTGAGCTTGATGGTGTAGTCGTCGCGGTCGAAGCCCCCCCAGAACGCGCCGCCGTCGGTCTTCCCCTCGCCCCACTGCCACTCCACGACGCTGTTGCCGCCCTCCCACGGTTCGAAGTCGTCGTCGACGTTCACGGGGTCGTCGCGGACCGCCCACTCGCCGCTGTCCCGGGAGAGCCCGGAGAGGGAGAACCGCGCCGTGCCGCCGTGGGGCGTGTCGGGGCTGCCGTGGAGGAACGCCAGCGACGACCCGACGGGGCCGTCGTAGACGAACGTGCGCGCTCGCTCGTCGGCCGCGATGAGGTCGGTCGCGGGGTGGGCGGACGTGTCCTCGGTCCGGTAGTCGTAGAACTCCTCGATGGTGTCGCCGCCGTGGGACAGCGCCGTCACCGACCACCGGAGCTTCCCCTGTCGGAGGAGGAGCCTGCGTTCGTCGTCGCCGTCGGGCTGGAGGGACTGGTAGACGCTCGCGCCGCCGAGCGCGAGCGCGCCGAGGCCGACTGCGCCCGCGGTGAAGCCGCGCCGCGAGAGCCGCCGTCCGTCGCTGTCGTCGGTCATGGTTGTCGAAGTGATTGGTGGCTGGCACGGAAAAGGACAGTGGCCAAAAGCACGGAAATCGGCCGAGAGAGACGTTCTCACCCGTCACGGGGGTGTCTCGGGGGAGCGCGGCGCTTTTGCCCGCCGGCGCCGTAGTCGGCGCGTGGACCTGCACGTCCGGTACGAGGGCGACGACGACCCGAAGAAGTGCACGGCGCGCAAGCTCGCGCGCTTCGACGAGGCCGCCCTCCACGAGTCGGCGCGCGCGACGCCGTACGGGGTCGTGTTGAACCCTCACGCCGACACCGCGCTGTCGCCCGCGGACGCCGACCACGGGCGGCTGGTCGCGCTGGACTGCTCGTGGGAGACCGCCGGCGAGGCGATGTTCGAAATCGACGGCGAGCACCGCGCGCTCCCGTTCCTCGTCGCCGCCAACCCCGTGAACTACGGCCAGCCGTTCCAGCTCAACACCGTGGAGGCGTTCGCCGCCGGCCTCTGCATTCTGGGGGAGCGCGAGCACGCCGAGGAGATTCTCTCGAAGTTCACGTGGGGGCACACGTTCCTCGAACTCAACGAGGAGCCGCTCCGGCGGTACAGCGAGTGCACCGACTCCGCCGAAGTCGTCGCGGTGCAGGACGACTACCTCGCGGACGAGAATTGATTTTGCGGCGAGCGGTCGCGGAACGCGACCGCGAGGGCTCGGTTCCGAACCGCTTAAACGCACCCCGAGCGAACGGGAGCGCATGAGCGAGTCCATCGAGGCCCGACTGCTCGAGAAGCAGATCTGCATGCGGTGTAACGCCCGGAACCCCAAGCGCGCCTCCGAGTGCCGCAAGTGCGGGTACAAGAACCTCCGGCCGAAGGCCAAGGAGTCCCGCTCGACGTAATCAGTTCTTCTCGCCGTCCCACTCGCTTTCGAGCACCGAGTAGTACCGCACGTCCCGGTACTGGCCGTCGACGTACACCTCGTCGCGGTGCGTCCCTTCGAGTTCGAAGCCGAGCTTCTCCCAGATGCTCGCGGAGGCGTCGTTGCCCTCGAAGACGCGCGCGACGACGCGGTGGCGGCGGTACTGGGCGAACGCGTACTCGGTGACGAGGCGGCCCGCCTCGGTGCCGTAGCCGTTCCCCCAGAACTGTTCCCCGAGGAAGATGCCGACCTCGGCGCTGCCGTTCACGTCGTCGACGCCGTGGACGCCGACGCTCCCGACCGGCTGGTCGTCCACCGCGACGACGAAGTTCACGTCGCCGTTGTCGTCGCTGGCGCGCTCCTCGTACCACTCCTGTTCCTGTTGCTCGGTGAGCGGCGTGCGCGCGGACAGCGACGGCCACACCGCGGGGTCGTTGAGCGTCTCGCGCAGGAAATCGAGGTCCTCCTCGGCGACCGCACAGAGGTCAACGGCGTCGCCTTCGAGGAACGGTCTCCCGGGCATACCAGCGGGGACGCGCGCCGACGGAAAAAGCGTTCCCGGGCCGTGGCAATCAGTTACAAGGAGCTACTCGTCGGGGTACTTGGGCTCGCGGCGCTCGGCGCGTTCGAGCGCGCGCTCGACGACCTCGCGCACGTCGCCGTGGAAGACGCTGCCGTGCCCGGCGTACATCCCTTCGACGCCCGCCGGCATTCGTTCGAGAAGTTCTCGAATGCTCCCGACGAGTCGCTCGCGGGACTGGCCGGCCATGTCCGTGCGGCCGAAGCTCCCGTCGTCGAACGCGCCGTCGTCGTGGACGACCACGTCCCCGGAGAACAGCGCGTCGTCGGACACCAGCGAGACGTGGTCGGGGGCGTGGCCGGGCGTGAACACGGCCTCGAAGTCGTCGTCGCCGACCTGCACGCGGTCGCCGTCGCCGAGCGCGTGCGTGCGCAGCGGGTGGTCGTCGAAGGCGTACACGTCGGGGTCGAAGGCGTCCACGACGGCGTCCAGTTGCTCGACGTGGTCGCCGTGCTGGTGGGTGACGAGGACGCGTTCGAGGTCGTCGACGTGGCGCCGAATCTCCTCGATGACGCCGCCGTACGCGCCGGCGTCCACGAGCGTCGGTTCGTCGCCGTCGACGAGGTAGGCGTTGCACGTGAACGTCTCGGCGTCGCGCGTGACGTGGACTACGTCCATACTGTCGGTGACGACCGGAGCGTGGTAAAACGGCGGGGTTTTTTCACGCTCGACGGCCAAGTCGCCGGGGAATTTTTGGGGGAGGGTGCCGTACGTACACACATGGGTTTCGGGAGTTACGACGAATCCGAGCAGGAGAACCAGTCTCTCGACTCAGACGACATCGACGCCGACGACGGCATCGACACCGCCGAGTACGAGCACAGCGGCGACGTGAACTACGAAATCGACGCCTCGAACGACGAACTACTGGACCGACTCAAGGACATCAAAGGCGAGTAGCGTGACCCGGGCGACGACGCGGGTGAGCCACGACCGGGGGGCGCCGGCCGCGTGAAGTCCGGAACGCGCGCGCTCGGGGTGGCGGAGTCCTACCGGGGCGAGGTGTCCACGGTCGCCGGCGCTGTCGTGCGAGCGTCCCGCGTCGCGGACGGCTTCTCCTTTAGTTCGTGTACGGTCGGCGGCCTCGACAGCACTGCCGCCGTCATCGACTGCTACCGGCAGTTGGACCGCGAAGACATCCAGTACGTCCTCGTGGCGGGTATCGCGCCCGCGTGGTTCAACGTCGTCGACCTCCGCGCCGTCCGCGACGCCGTCGAGCGGCCCGTCCTCTCGGTCTCCTTCGAGGCCAGCGAGGGGTTGGAAGCCGCCATCCGCCGGGAGTTCGACGGCGAGGAGCGCGACCGCCGGCTCGCCGTCTACGAGCGCCAGCCCGCCCGCGAGCCCGTGACCGTCAACGACCAGCGGGTGTTCGTGCGGTCGGTCGGCTGCGAGAAACCTCGAGAGGTTGTGCGCGCGTTCACGCCCGAGGGCGGCCGCCCGGAGCCGCTGCGGGTCGCGCGGCTGGCGGCCCGCGCGGCCGAGCACAGCGAGGCCGTGGAATGAGCGAGCGGGGAGCGCGTGCTCGACCACCGGGAGAGCACGGAGTGACGAGGGGAGAACCCAGTGAACCGTGAGCGAAGCGACCCGCGAGCCGCGCGGCCGAGCATAGCGAGGCTCCGGATTGAGCGAGGCGCGCCGACCGCCGACTGGAGCGGCGGCGTCGTGGACGCCGCGCGTCTGTAACGCTTAACCCCGCGGCCGTGGTCGGCACACGCATGAGCGACGCCGACGGCATGGAGGGGTTGGAAGTCACCGAGTGCACGCGCTGCGCGGCCCTCGTGGAGTCTCGGAGCCGAATCGTCGACGGCGACGGCCCCGCGGACGCCGACGTGCTGTTCGTCGGAGAGGCGCCCGGCGAGTACGAGGACGAAGAGGGCGTGCCGTTCGTCGGGCGCAGCGGCGACGTGCTCGACGACGAACTCCGGGACGCCGGGCTACCGCGCGCGGACATCCGCATCACGAACTGCGTGCGGTGCCGGCCGCCCGAGAACCGCGACCCCTCCGGCGAGGAGCTGGCGAACTGCCGGCCGTACCTCGAACGCGAAATCGAGCTCGTCGACCCGGAGGTCGTCGTCACGCTCGGGAAGGTCCCCGGCGAGCACCTGCTCGGGCGGGACGTCGCGGTCACCAGCGAAGCCGGCAGCGTCGAGCGCGTCGAACTCGGCGGTCAGCGGCGGGAAGTGCTGATTTGCCTCCACCCGGCGGCGACGCTGTACGACGCGAGCCAGCGGGAGGCGTTCACGGAGACGATAGAACGAGCGGCGACGATGGCCGGCGAGAGCAGCGGGCAGTCCCAGTTAGGGGAGTTCTAGGGGCTGCGGTCGCCGACGCCGAGCCACTTGCCCGGGTTGAAGAGGTCGCGGACCGCCTCGACGAATCCCTTGCCCTCGTGCTCGCCGGGGCGGAGCCGCGCGCGGATGCGCGAGGAGACGAGTTCGATGCCCAGCACGACGACGAACACCATGATGAGGCCGGCGGCGGTCTGGCGGAACTGGAAGAGGTCCTGACTGTTGCGAATCAGCAGGCCGAGACCGCCGGCGCCGACGACGCCCAGCGAGATGGCGATGCGGGTGTTGATTTCGAGGATGTACAGCGTCCACGCGATGAACGACCGCGACACCTGACTCAGCATCCCGAAGCTGACCGTCTGCGTGCTCGACGCGCCCGTCGAGCGGATGGCCTCGATGGGGCCCTCCTCGATTTCTTCGAGGTCGTCGGTGAACAGGCGGCCGAGGTTCCCGATGCCGTCCGTGGCGATGGCCAACACGGCGGTGACCTGTCCGGGCGGCCCGATGGGGATGTAGAGGAAGATCCAGACGATGGCGGGAATCGCGCGGACCGCGCTCAGCGTCCCGCGGAAGATGAAGTTGAACGGGAACGGCGTGACGCGCTCGCTGCCGAGCACGCCGAGCACGAGCGCCAGCGGGAACGCGAGCACGGTGCCCATGAACCCGAGCAGGAGCGTCACCAGACTCGCCCGGACCAGCGACTGGCGCTCCGACTGGAGGCTGTCGATGATGTGGACGCCGCCGTCGCGGAAGCTCGCGGGGATGGCGCGCAGCCCCGTGATGCCCTGTTCGCTCGTGTAGACGGTGAACCGCTGGAAGTCCGGCGGGAAGAAGCCGGTCGCGATGAAGTCGAACATCGCCGGATATCGGTCGGCGACGACGTTGGGCTGGAAGCCGATGAAGCCCAGCCCCCAGTACGTGATGCCGAGGACGGCGACGACGAGCGCGACCCACAGTACGTACTTAATGCGGCGTAGGCGGTCCAGCGCCCGCAGTTTCTCGCGGACGGGGTCGGCGGCGCTCACGCGCTCTCACCACCGTCGGCGGAGGCGTCGGCGGTCACGGTGTCGGTGCCGGTCGGGTCGGTTTCGAGGTTCCCGTCGGCGTCCTCGCCGTAGTAGATGTCGTCCATCCGCTCCATCGTGAGGTCGTCGGCGTCGCCGTCGAAGATGACTTCGCCGTCGCGGATGCCGAGGAACCGGTCGCCGAACTCGCGGGCGATGTTCACTTGGTGGAGGCTCGTCACCGTCGTGAGGTCCTCCTCGCCGGCGGCCTTCTTCAGGTACCGCATCACGTCGCGGGCCGCCTTCGGGTCGAGGCTGGCGACGGGTTCGTCCGCGAGCAGAATCTCGGGCTCCTGCACGAGCGCGCGAGCGATGCCGACGCGCTGTTTCTGCCCGCCGCTCATCGACTCCGCGCGCTGGCCGGCCTCGTCGAGGAGGCCGACGGTCCGGAGGGCTTCCAGCGCGTTGATTTTGTCGTACTCGGCGTGCATCCCGAGGGCGCTCCGCAGGAGGCCGTTCCGGGAGAGCGCGCCCGTGAGCGCGTTCCCGAACGCGGTCTTGCTTTCGAGGAGGTAGTGCTCTTGGAACACCATGCCGACCCCGCTGCGGTTGTGGCCGATCTCCTCGCCGCCGACGCGAACCGACCCCTCCGTTGGCTGGGTGAGTCCGTTCAGCACGCGCAGCATCGTGGACTTGCCGGCCCCCGACGGTCCGAGGAGGATGACGAACTCCCCCTCCGGGATGGTGAAGGACACGTCGTCGAGCGCGACGGTGTCCTCGTCGTATATCTTGGTGACGTTTTCGAACTCGATTTTTGGCATCGTGGGGTTCCTGTGTGGGAGAATGGAGGGCCGTGGGAAAAACGGCCCGGACTAGCGCGAGCGTGTCGAGGCGCGACTACTCGAAGATTTCCGTGCCGACGCCGAGCTCGTTGGCGACGTCGATGACGGACTGGTAGTCCTCGCGGCTCGCCTCGCGGACGTCGCTGAACCAGAGGTCGTCGTCGGTGCCGGATTCGCCGTCCGCGCCCTGGTAGATGCTGTCCGGCCCTTCGAGGAACGCGTCCTGAATGGCCGTCTTGGCTTCCTCGCTGAGCTCCGGCGAGACGACGATGGGCGCGCGCGGTAGCCCCTCGTCCTCGTGGAGCGTGGTCGCGACCTCGTCGAACTCGTCGGGGGACGGACCGGTCTTGGTGTCCCGGACGAACCCGCCCATCGCGGCGGCGTCGACCTGTCCCTGTTCGAGGAGCGTGTACGAGCCGACGTGGCCGCCCGCGAAGCGCGCGTCGAACTCCGCCTGCGAGCCGTTACCGTCCGGGAGGTTCCCGACGTCGAGGCCGCCCTCGGAGGACATCGCGTACAGCGGGTACAGCGCGCCGCTGGTCGAGAGGGAGTCCGAGAACGCGACCCGCTTCCCGGAGAGGTCCGACAGCTCCGTGATGTCGCTGTCGTTGGGCACCGCGATGATGCTCTTGTACGTCCAGCCGCCGTAGCCGTAGCGCTGGAGGATGATTTCGGCGTTGTCCGACATCACGCCGAGCGCGCCGGCGAACGGGCCGGTCTCGGCGAGGTCGAGCGTGCCCTGTCCGAGCGCTTGGATGACAGCGCTGTAGTTGCTTCCGATGGTGCTCTGGACGTCGAGGCTGCTGGAGGTGTTGTAGTTCTCGCGGACGTAACTCCCGATGTGGTCCTCGAGGGGCGCGTACTGCACTTGGAGGTCCTCTTGGGGGACCGACGGGGAGATACCGAAGTTGATGCTGCCGTCGCCGCCGAAGGTCATCTGTTCGGCGGCCTCCGTCGTCGAGTCGCCGCCGGAGGAGTCGGTCGTGTCCGGCGCTTCGGTCGTCGAGTCGCCGTCGCCGCCACCGCCGCCGGTGCAGCCGGCGAGCCCGGTGAGTCCAGCGATACCTGTCGCGCCTGCGATTTTGAGGAATTTGCGTCGTCCCGCCATGGGGAATTCGTTTGTCAATACGAGAGATGGCTGAAAAGGTTTGTCCTTCAACTATATGCAGTAGTACCCATCACTATGTACCAAACGGCGGAGGGAAACCCACTTGCGACTGGGGGGCGAAGCCACGAACATGAGCATCTCGTCGACCGACCAGACGACCGCCTCGGTCGTCGTCGTTGACTACGGGCTGGGGAACCTCCGGAGCGTCACGCGCGGGCTCGAACGCGCGAACGCGCACGTGACGGTCTCCGACGACCCGGGCGCACTCGACGACGCCGACGGCATCGTGCTCCCGGGGGTCGGCGCGTTCGGCGACGGCATGGAGAACGCGGGGCCGTTCCGGGACGCGCTCACCGATGCCGCCGACGCCGGCCGCCCGCTGTTCGGCATCTGTCTGGGGATGCAGATGCTGCTCACGGAGAGCGAGGAGGCCGAACGCGAGGGGCAGGGTGACGTGAAGGGGCTGGACCTGATTCCGGGCCGGAACCGCCGGTTCACCGGCGACGTGAAGGTCCCGCACATGGGCTGGAACGAGCTCGACGTGACCCGCGAGCACCCGCTCGTCGACGGAATTGATGGTGAGTACGCGTACTTCGTGCACTCCTACTACGCGGCGCCCGACAGCGACGACCACGTCGTCGCGGAGACGGAGTACGGCGAGCGCTTCCCCTCCATCGTGGCTAACGACGAGGGCAACGTCTTCGGCACGCAGTTCCACCCAGAGAAGTCCGGAGAAACCGGGCTCCGCATCCTCCGGAACTTCGTGGACATCTGCGCCGAGCAGTAGGCAACGGTTCCCACGCCCGAGCAACGTTTTTCTCCCGTTTGCCCGACGAGACTGTATGGCCAGTGTGGAGTACGGCGCGACCGCCGAACGACTCCAGTCGCTGTACCGCGAGTACGACTGGTGGGCCGACCGCGACACCGAGAGCGTCCGCCGCGCGCTCGAACACACCGACGAGACCGTGCTCGTACGCGAGGACGGCGACCCGGTGGCGGCCGCCCGCGTGCTCACGGACTACGTCTACTACGCGATGGTGTACGATGTCATCGTCGCCGAGGACCGACGCGGCGAGGGCTTCGGCGAGGAACTGATGGCGGCAGTCCGCGACCACCCGCGACTGCAGGACGTGTCCCCCTCGCTGCTCGCCCGCGAGGGCCTCGTCCCGTTCTACGAGGACTGCGGCTTCGAGGTGATGGACGAGGCAATCGACCACCCCGAGGGCGACCCCGAGCCGCTGTCGTGGCTGCTACATCCCCGCGACGGCGAATAGAACAGCAGACTGCACAACCGACAACGAGCATCCGCGACCCGAGTGGTCCGAAGGACCCGGAGGGGTCGCGGTTCACGCCGCGAACGAGCGAAGCGAGTGAGCGGCGGCCGACGAGCGACCAACGGGAGCGAGGAGTGCTTTTGGCCGAGCTTTTACCGAGCGAGGCGGCAAAGCCGCCGAGCGCAGCGTAAAAGGTCGCTATAGGAAGTCCCGGACTTCGCTGTAGTACATGTCGTGGTGGTCGACTTCGCCGACGCGTTCGGCGATATCGACGGCGATGGCGTGCCAGCAGGATTCGTCGGGGTCGAGGTTGTACTGGCTGTCCTGACAGTTGCAGTTGCCGTCTTCGACGATGTACTCGTCTTCGTGGCCGACGACGACGGTGAAGTCGTTGTACTGTTTGACGCGGCCTTCGCTGGCGGCTTCGACGGCGCGTTGGCCGCGGTCGCCGTGGTCGGCGAGGAGGCGTTCTACGATGGGGGCGGTGAGTTCGCCGGCGTCGGCGAGCGCGGCCCGCCAGTCGTCGACCTCGGGCACGACCCGCTGTTGGGCGGGGCGCGGTTTAGCAGGTTCGGTCGCCCGACTGTGGTACGTGTCGACACACCAATCTGATTCCTTAATCATTGTTAATGCGATTCTACCCATATTACATTATTATTCATTAACTTTATGCGGGTGGTCGCCCCGCTACCAACCGCGATGTCCGCAGTACGCCACCGCACGACCGCTCGCACCGACTACCGACCACCGCGACCCACCGAGACCCCACCATGCCCACCTACACGGACATAGACAACACCGGCGCGCCCGTCGTCCCGGACCTCCGGGGCGACGCCGACGAGGAAGAATCGCTGTCAGAGACCGTCTGGAGCCACCGACACACGGAGCCAACTGATGAGTGACGACTACCCCGACTACACGCACCGAGACATCGACAACGCCGCCGGCCGCGAGTTCCGCGAGCTGCTCGCGGACGACGACCCCTACGTGTTCGCGCCCGGCCTCTACCACGCCCTCGACGCGCGGCTCGCCGAGCGCGCCGGCCACGACGCCGTCTACATGAGCGGCTACTCGACGGTGCTGGGGCAGTTCGGCTTCCCAGACCTCGAGATGGTGTCGATGACCGAGATGGTCGAGAACGCAAAGCGCATCGTCGACGCCACCAGCCTCCCCGTCGTCGCGGACGCCGACACCGGCTACGGCGGCGTGCACAACGTCCGCCGCGCCGTCCGCGAGTACGAGAAGGCCGGCGTCGCCGCCATCCACATCGAAGACCAGACGACCCCGAAGCGCTGCGGCCACATCGCCGGGAAGGAGATCGTCTCCCGGGAGAAGGCCCGCGCCCGCTTCGAGGCCGCCGTCGACGCCAAGCAGAGCGAGGACACCGTGATTATCGCGCGCACCGACGCGTACGGCTCCGCGAACGGCGACTGGGAGGAACACCTCGAACGCGGCCGCATCTACGCCGACGCCGGCGTCGACCTCGTCTGGCCCGAGATGCCCGACCCGTCCCGCGAGGACGCCGTCGAGTACGCCGAGACCATCCACGAGACCCACCCGGACCTCGACTTGGCGTTCAACTACTCGTCGTCGTTCGCGTGGAGCGAGGAGGACGACCCACTGACCTTCGAGGAGCTGGGCGACCTCGGCTACGAGTACATCTTCATCACTCTCTACGGCCTGCACTCGGGCGCGCACGCCGTCTACGAGGACATGGAGAACATCGCGAACAACGCCGAGCAGGCCCAGTTCGACCTCGAAGACCGCTACCTCGGCCACGAGACCGAGTCCCACCACGACCTCTCGCTGGTCTCCCGGTATCAGGACATCGAGACCCAGTTCGACCCCGAGGCGCGGCGCCGCATCGAGAACTCGGAGGGGTACAGCGAGGACGAGAGCGACCCCATCACGGCCGGCGAGGCGACGCCGGAAGCCGGTCAAGACGACTGACTCGCCTACATGATTAATATGCGAAGGAATACATGACGGACACATGAGTACCGAGCGACACTACGACCGCGAGTTCGTGCGCACGTTCTTCACGACGCCGACCGCGGTCGAAGGCGAAGACGACTCCGCGAAGATGCTGCGCAGCGCCGCCGGTCTCAGCGGAATGGAGGCGCCCGACGTCTGGGTGCCGGACAACGAGGACGCCACCGCGCCCTCGATGCGCGCGGAGGGCGCGCGCAACATCGTCGACGTGGTGAGCGAGCACGGCGCGGACTTCCCCGGGGAGATTCACCCGCGCGTGGTCTGGCACCGCGAGCGCCCGTCCACGCGGCGCCGCGGCTTCGAGCAGATGCGCACCATCACCGACCCCGACGGCGGCGCCGTCGAGCACATCGACGGCTTCGTGATTCCCGAGGTCGGGGACATCGACGACTGGAAGAAGGCCGACGAGGCCATCACCGTCGTCGAAGCCGAGCACGGCCTCGACGAGGGCAGCCTCTCGATGTCGGTCATCGTCGAGAGCGGCGAAGCCGAACTCGCGATGGGCGACCTCCGCGAGGAGATGGGGAAGCCGTCGAACAACCTCGAACGCATGTTCCTGCTCGTGGACGGCGAGGTCGACTACACGAAGGACATGCGCGCGATGACGCCCACGGGAGAGCTCCCGCCGTGGCCGGAACTGCGCCACAACACCTCCCGGGGCGCCAGCGCCGCCGGCCTCGTCGCTGTGGACGGCCCCTACGACGACATCCGCGACGTGGACGGCTACCGCGAGCGGATGCGCGAGAACCGCGCGAAGGGGATGACCGGCATCTGGTCGCTCACCCCCGAGCAGGTCGAAGTCGCCAACACCGCACCGCTCCCGCCCGAGACCGGTAGTTGGCTGCTGGACGTCGGCGGCCGCGAGGTCGAACTCGACGCCGAGGGCGGCAGACAGGTCTACGACGGCGACGACCTCGACTTGGAAGAGGACGGCGACGGCTACGTGCTCCGCGCGGACGGCGACGAGCGCGAACTCTCGGAGGACGAACTCCGAGAGGAGCTGCTCGACCGCACCGCCTACGTCCCGAGCATGAGCGACATCGTCGACTCCATGGAGGAGTTCGAGGCCGCCAAGGAAGCGGGCAAGGGCGCCATCGCGATGACCCAGTCCGCCACCCTCGCGGTCGACGGCGTCGAAGTCGAACTCAGCAAGGACCGCATGTGGGACGAGGCGACCTATCAGGCCGCCCAGACCCCCATCACGCTGTTCCAAGACGTCTACGAGCACCGCCCCGACCAGCACGACGACCTCGAAGCGAAGTACGGCGCCGACGTCGTCGAGCGCGCGACGAACGTCGGGAACTGACGCGCGGCCGCACGCGGACGTGCTCATCCCGCCCGCGGCCCGCATTCCGTCGCATCCGGAGTTCTCGTAGCTCGGGAGGGCTCTCGCCTCCCGCTCCGCACGACCGACAGTGCTCGCTCTGACCGAGGAGGCTTCGCCTCCTCGCGGCTCACGGGTCGCTTCGCTCCCCGCTCGCATTGTCCCGGGAGACTTCGTCTCCCGTAACCGTCGGCCTTTTTTCGGCGTCGCTCGGAGTAGCGGTATGCTCGTCGAGGAAGGCGGCGTGACCGTCGAAGTGCCCGGGGAGGCCGGCGGCGGCGAGGGCGCCGGCGACGGCGTGTTCTTCAACCCGACGCAGGAACTCAACCGGGACCTGACGGTCGCGGCGCTGTCGGCGTACCGCGAGCGCGAGCCGCGCGCGGAGACGTACCTCGACGCGATGGCGGCCAGCGGCATTCGAGGCGTTCGCGCCGCCGACAACGGCTGGGCGGCGACGCTCGCTGACCTCGACCCGGACTCTGTCGAACTCGCCCGGGAGAACCTCGCGCGCAACGACCTCGACGGCGAGGTCGTCCAGCGGAACGTCAACAGCCTCCTCCACGAGGACGGCCAGTTCTTCGACATCGTGGACCTCGACCCGTTCGGGTCGCCGATTCCGTTCGCGGACGCCGCGTTCGCCAACGCCCGCAACCTCGTCTGCGTCACCGCCACCGACACCGCGCCGCTGTGCGGCGCGCACTTCGAGTCGGGCGTCCGGAAGTATTCCGCCGTCCCCCGGAACACCGAGTACCACGCCGAGATGGGGCTGCGCGTGCTGTTGTCGGCGCTCGCACGGACGGCCGCGCGCTACGACGTGGGCGTCACGCCCATCTTCAGCCACGTCAGCGACCACTACGTCCGCACGTATCTGGAGCTCTCGCACACCGCGACCGACGCCAACGATGCCGTCGACGAACTCGGCTACGTCTACCACTGTCAGGAGTGCCTCCACCGCGAGCACGAGTACGGCCTCATCGCGGACGCGCCGGAGACGTGCGCGCACTGCGGGGGCACGCAAGTGCTTCCCGCGGGCCCGCTGTGGCTCGGGCCCGCCCACGAGGAGGCGTTCGTCGCGGCGGTCCGGGAGCACGTCACCGACTACATGGGCACCGCCAAGCGCGCGCGGAAGCTCCTCGACACCGTCGCGGGCGAACTCCACGAGCCCACGCACTTCGACCAGCACCGCCTCTACAAGCAGTGGTCCGAGCCCGCCGTGGGCATGGACGAGTTCCTCGACGAACTCCGGGAGGCCGGGCTGGCGGCCTCCCGCACGCAGTACGGCGGCACGACGTTCAAGACCGACGGCACGCTCGCGGACGTGGAGGCCGCGGTCCGCGAGTAGGCCGCCCGCAGTAGCCCGATTTATGACCCACCGCGTCGAACGCCGTGACGTGACACGAATCGGGTCCGTCGTCGGGGTCGCGCGACGCGTCGCCGGAACCGCCAGAGACGAGCAAGTGACGTTCCTCTCGGCGGCCGTCGCCTACTACGCGTTCGTCTCGCTGATTCCGCTGTTGGTGCTGGCGGTCGCCGTCGGCACCGCCCTCGGAGGAGTGGAACTCGTCGACACCGTGGTCGGCGCGCTCGACCCGTTCCTCACGGGGTCCGGCGAGACGGCGCTCCGGGACGCGCTGAGTAGCGGCCGCGGCCGCACGAGCGCGACCGCGGTCAGCCTCCTGCTGTTGACGTGGTCCGCGCTCAAGCTGTTCCGCGGGCTCGACGTGGCGTTCTCGCGGGTGTACGGCGTCCAAGCGCCCGAGTCGCTGCTCGAACAGGTCGTCGACGGCGTGGTCGTGCTGCTGACGCTCCCGCTGGCGGTCGGCGCCGCGGTCGCAGTGACCGTCGCCGTCCCCTACCTCGACGCCGTGCCGTACCTCGACCTCGCCAGCGCGCTGACGCTGCCGCTGGCGCTCGCGCTCGTGTTCCTCCCCGCCTACTACGTCTTCCCGGACGTCGAAATCACCGTCCGGGAGGCGCTGCCGGGCGCGGCGTTCGCCGCGGTCGGGTGGACGCTGCTCGCACAGGGGTTCCGCGTGTACGCCGCGTACGTCGGCGGCGGCGAGCTGTACGGGATTCTCGGCGGCGCGCTGTTGTTGGTGACGTGGCTGTACTTCGGCGGCATCGTTATCACGCTCGGCGCGGTACTCAACGCCGTGCTGTCGGGACGACCTGACGACGACGAGCGACCGGAGCCGGAGCCGCCCAGCGAGGCGCCCGACGTCGCCGAGCTCGGCGCGGAAGTCGAGGCGCTGCGCGCGGAACTCGACGAGAAGACCGTGCAAAAGTCCGAGCTGGAGGCCGACCTCAAGCAGTACGTCCGCCAGCGGCTGCGCAGCGGGAAGGCCCGCGGCTGGGGGCCGTACCTCGTGTTGCTGTACGGCACCCTGATGACCGTCGGCGCGTTCCACTACCTCAGCGGCGGGTGGTCGATACTGGCGATGGTCGTGGTGTGGCTGTCCACGCTCGGCCTCTACGTGCTGATGGTGCTCTTTGGCTTGAGCGTCAGCGCCGTCGGCGTCCCGGGTAGAATCGCCGACCGCGTGCGGTCGTGGCGGCGGTGAACGCGCTCGGCCGGAGCGCCGGCGTCACGGAGGCGCTCGCGGGCAGTATCCCGGCGGCGCTGGTGCCGGTGGTCGCGGCGCTGACCTTCCTCGGGAGCACGTGGTTCGTGGTGTCCGCGGGGCCCGCGGTCTACTTGTTCGGGCCGTCGCGGGGGTGGCTGTCGCGGCGCGACGGCGCGCGCCTGCTCGCGGTGAGCGTCGGCGCGCTCGCCGTCGTCGTCCTCGCGAAGGGCGCGTTCGCCGAGCCGCGGCCCCCGGCGTCGGTGATGCGCGTCGCCGAGCACGGCAACGGCTTCCCGAGCGGCCACGCCACCGGCGCGGCGGCGTTCTACGGCGGGCTCGCGGCGCTACTGAGCGTCGGTACCCGCGCGCGCCGGTACGCCGCGGGCGCCGGACTCGTCGCGTTCGTGGCGTTCACGCGGCTCGCGCTCGGCGTCCACTACCTCGGGGACGTCGTGGCGGGCGCGCTCCTCGGCGCGGCGTTTGTCGCGGTCCTGCTCGCGCTCACGCGCCGCCGCGTCGCCTACGGGTTCGCCGTCGCCGTCCTCGTCGCCGTCGCTGCCGTCGCGGTCGTCGGCCCGACGAAGGACCCGATTGCGGCGCTCGGCGGGACCGTCGGCGCGCTCGCCGGCTGGTGGCTGGTGACGCGACGCGACGCGCTCACGAACGAGGTCTCGGTAGCGACCGCGGCGCCCGTGCTGGGGGTGCTCGGCGGCGCGGCCGCGCTCACGCTCGCGTTCGACGGGAGTCTGCCCGCGGTGGGCGTCACGCACGCGCTCGCTGGCGTCGCGTTCGTCGCGCTCCCGGTGCTGGGGCGGTAGCCGTCGCTGCGTCGGGTCGGCGCAAAAGAAACGTAGTGGAAGGAGCCGGCCGCTCAGAACTTCTCGAGGTAGCGGTCGAGCTCCCAGTCGGAGACGTCGACGCGGTAGTCGTCGTACTCGGCGTTCTTCGCTTCGAGGAACTTCTCGGAGACGTGCTCGCCGAGCGCGTCGAGGACGACGTCGTCGTCTTCGAGCTCGTCGAGGGCGTCGCCGAGGTTCGGCGGGAGCGTGTCGATGCCGTACTCCTCGCGCTTGGCCTCGTCGAACTCGTAGATGTTCTCGCGGACCGGGTCGTCGCAGTCGAGACCGCGCTCGATGCCGTCGAGGCCGGCGTGGATGAGCGCCGCGAACGCGAGATACGGGTTACACGACGGGTCCGGGAAGCGCGCCTCGATGCGGCTCGCGGACGGCACGCGCGCCGCGGGCTTGCGGATGAGCGCGGAGCGGTTGCGGTCCGACCACGCGACGTACACCGGGGCCTCGTAGCCGGGGACGAGGCGCTTGTAGGAGTTCACGGTGGGGTTGGTGACGGCGGCCAGCGCGGGAGCGTGGTCGAGGATGCCCGCGGTGAACTGCTTGGCCGTCTCCGAGAGGTTGAACTCGTCGTCGCCGTCGTGGAAGGCGTTCTCGCCGTCCTCGGTGAACAGCGAGATGTGGGTGTGCATCCCGGAGCCGTTGATGCGCGGGATGGGCTTGGGCATGAACGTCGCGTGGAGGTCGTGCTGGGCGGCGATGGCGCGCACGACCGTGCGGAACGTCCCGACGTTGTCCGCCGTCGAGAGCGCGTCGTCGTACTCGAAGTTGATCTCGTGTTGGCCCTGCGCGACCTCGTGGTGGGAGGCCTCGATTTCGAAGCCCATGTCTTCGAGGCCGTAGATGATGTCGCGGCGCACGTCGCTAGCGAGGTCCTTCGGCGCGAGGTCGAAGTAGCCGCCGGCGTCGTTGGTGTCCGTCGTCGCGCGGCCGTTCTCGTCCTCCTCGAAGAGGAAGAACTCGGGCTCGGGCGCGGCGTTGACGGTGTAGCCCATCTCCTCGGCGCGGTCGAGGGCCTGCTTGAGCACGTGGCGCGGGTCGCCCTCGAAGGGCTCGCCGGTGGACGTGTTGATGACGTCGCAGATGAGGCGGGCGGCGCCGCCCTCGTCGCCGTCGCGGGTCCGCCACGGGAGCACCGCGAACGTCTCGGGGTCGGGGACCAGGCGCATGTCCGACTCCTGAATGCGGACGAAGCCCTCGATGGACGAGCCGTCGAAGTAGATGCCGTCCGTGAACGCCTTCTCGGCCTGCGAGGCCGGGACGGAGACGTTCTTCACGGTGCCGAGGATGTCCGTGAACTGGAGGCGGAGGAAGTCGATGTCTTGTTCGTCGATTTTCTCGAGTACAGCCTGCTCGCTCGGGCCGAGGCCCTCGCTAGGATTCCCGTTCGTCATATCTGTGGACACTCCAGACGACTACATCCACCATTAAAGCAGTAGCGGTTAGCGTAATTTTGGGAGCGGTGGCGATAACTGAACGTTCGTAAACTTCTATACCCCGGGGCGGTTACAGGAGTGTATGACGTACGAGAACCTCGACGCGCACCTCGTCAACGAGCTCTTGGCGGACGGCCGCGCCAGCCTCCGCAGCCTCGCCGACGAGCTCGACGTATCGGTCACGACCGTCTCCAACCACCTCAAGGACTTGGAGGACGAAGGCGTCATCGAGGGCTACGTCCCCATCGTCGACTACGACCAGCTCGGCTACGACGTCACCGCCATCATCCAACTCAAGGTCGAGGGCGGCGCGCTCCCCGACATCACCGACCGCTTCCGCGACCACAAGCAGATGGTCTCCGTCTACGAGGTCACCGGCGACCACGACGTCATCGCCGTCGGGAAGTTCAACGACACCGACGACATGAACGCGCTCATCAAGGAACTGCTCTCGGACGCCGACATCAAGGAGTCCAACACCAGCGTCGTCCTCAACGCCGCCGCCGAACACGAGCAGTTCGAACTCGACGTCAAAGAGGAGTGACGCGACCGCGCCGCCGACCGCGCGTGGCCGAGACCCGCGGCTAACCGACGAACCGTCGAAAGAACGGGAGAGTCGTGGGCAGCGAAGCGGACGTCGAGCGCAGCCGGCGACCGGCCGTCGACGGGGCCGGCCACCGAATATTGGGGCGCGTCAGCGTCCGAGCGTCGTCTCGTGTGAATCGATACGGTGCGACCGAGCAGCGACGGGTCGGCTGGTGGAAGCTGGTCAGCGACCGAGCTTACATCATGCCGCCCATGCCGCCGCCCATACCGCCGCCCATGCCGCCGGCGCCGCCCTCGTCGTCACCCTTGTCGGTGGAGAGGTCGCCGGCGGAGATGATGTCGTCGATTTTGAGCACGAGGTTCGCGGCCTCGGAAGCGGACGTGACCGCCTGCTCCTTGGCGTGCGCGGGCTCGACGACGCCGGCCTCGAAGGTGTCTTCGAGGTCGCCGGAGAGCACGTTCAGGCCGGTGCGCTGGTCGCCCGACTCGTGCGCGGAGCGCAGGTCGACGAGCGTGTCGATGGAGTCCAGCCCCGCGTTCTCGGCGAGCACGCGCGGCACGAGCTCCAGCGAGTCCGCGAACGCCTCGACGGCGAGCTGCTCGCGGCCGGAGACGGAGTCCGCGAAGTCGCGGAGGCGGTCGGCGACCTCGACCTCGATGGCGCCGCCGCCGGGGAGGACGCGGCCGTCCGAGAGCGTCTGCGCGGAGACGTCGAGCGCGTCAGTGACGCCGCGCTCGAGCTCGTCAACGACGTGGTCGGTGGACGCGCGCAGGAGAATGGTGACGCCGTGGGCGGCCTCGTCGTGGCCCTCGACGTAGAACAGCTCGTCCTCGGCGTCGCGCGTGACGGAGCCGCTGGCGACGTCCGCCTCGGAGGCGGAGTCGAGGTCCGTGACGACCGTGGTGTTGAGGACGTTCGTCAGGAACTCGATGTCGGACTTCTTCGTGCGGCGCACCGCGAGGATGCCCTCCTTCGCGAGGTAGTGCTGGGCCATGTCGTCGATGCCCTTCTGGCAGAAGACGACGTTCGCACCGGTGTCGACGATCTGCTGGACCTTCTGCTTGAGCTGCTCCTCCTCCTGGTCGAGGAAGGACTGGAGCTGGTCGGGGCTGTCGATGCTGACGGAGGTGTCGGCCTCGGCCTCCTCGACCTCGATGGCCTCGTTCAGCAGGAGGATGCGGGCGTCCTCGACCTCGCTGGGCATCTGGTCGTGGACCGGGTCCTTGTCGATGGCGCCACCGACGAGGAGCTCCGAGTCACCGACCGAGCGGCCGGTCTGGGTCTCGACGTTGATGTTGGCGGCGTCGACGACCGTGCTGCCGTCCTCGGCCTCGACGGCGACCTGATTGATTGCCTCGTAGATGATGCCGGAGAGCAGCTCCTTGTCGAGCTCCGCGCCCTTGCCGGTCATCGAGGTCTCGGCGACGCTACGGATGAGGTCCTCGTCGTCGGGGTCGACGTCGATGGCGACGTTGTCGACTTCCTCGCGGGCCTGCTCGGCGGCGAGGTTGTAGCCCTTGATGATGGCGGTCGGGTGGATGTCGCGCTCAAGGAGGTCCTCGGCGTTCTTGAGGAGTTCGCCCGCGATGGCGACCGCGGTCGTCGTGCCGTCGCCGGCCTCGTCCTCTTGGGTCTCGGCGACTTCGACGATCATCTCCGCGGTCGGGTTGTCGATGTCCATCTCCTGCAGGATGGTGACGCCGTCGTTCGTGATTGTGACGTCGCCCATCGAGGAGACGAGCATCTTGTCCATGCCTTTCGGCCCGAGCGTGGAGCGGACGGCGTCCGCGACGGCTCGCGCCGCGGAGATGTTGTGCTCCTGAGCGTCCTTGTCCTTCACGCGCTGGGCGTCGTCTCCCATGATGATCATGGGCTGACCCTGCATCCGCTGTTGCTGCGCCATAGGTACCCGGAAGATTGATTGTGATTCTATATAAAAGCTTCTGTTCGTCCGCGAGAGTGCACGGTGACGAATCGACCGATACGCCGTGAATCCGGCGCAAAATAACCACAGATGCCGAATAGTGTGAGAGATGTTACCACGAGGTGGCGGCGGCGAACCACCCTTTAAGTTAGGATACGTCGGATTCGTGGCCCACCAGCTCCGCCATCGCGTACTCGGCCTCCACGGGGTCGATGCGCACCCGCACCCGGTCACCCATGTCGCCGTCGGGCACCAACACCACGAAGTCGTCGACGTGCGCGACGCCGTCGCCCTCCTCCCCGATGCTCTCGACGTCCACGACGTACTCCTCGTCCTCCTCGACCGGCACGGGCGTGTCCCAGTCACTCATACCGCGACCTTCGCCAGCCGACGAGAAGAGCGCTGGGGCCGCACGAACGAAGATAGTCGCGTTCGCTTAGCACCGCTGCCGTGGCTCCAGCCGCTAAATCCCCAATCGCGGGACAAGCATACGCGCGGCTCCGCCGGGCGTTTCACCGCGAGCCTCCGGCTCGCGGGAAGTTTTTAGCGTAGCTTTTTGCGAGGAGTGGTCGCCGGAGGCGACCCGACGAAGTAAAAAGCTACGCCGGGACAGGGATTTGAACCGGACCCAGACGGTCGACCTCGCTGCGCTCGGTCGCTGCGACTGGTAGGGTTCAAATCCCTTTGCGTTCACTCGACTGCGGCTCTCGCGGCGCGACGAGACGCGCCGCTCGGAGCCGTTACGTCACGAGAAGCGCCGGGACAGGGATTTGAACCCTGAACCCCGTAAGGGGACACGCTTTCCAGGCGTGCGCTTTGCCATTCGGCCATCCCGGCCCGTCGTCACCTATCCGCGTCTGTCGTTTAAACCCTTCTTTTCGAGTTAGCGCAGGCGCGTGGCCGCGACGTGGGCGACCAGCGAGGACGCCGCGAAGACGACGACGGCGACCCCGAGCAGCGGGAGGAAGCCGACGCCGCCGTCGGCGAACAGCCGGTAGGCCTGCGCGAACACGAGGAACGCGAGCGCGCCGACGGCGCCCCACGCCAGCGTATCCAACGTGGAGCGGCGCATCTAGTCGCGCTGGGCGGCGACGGCTTCGATTTCGACGGCCGCGCCCTTCGGGAGCGCCGACACTTCCAGCGCGGAGCGCGCGGGCGGGTTGTCTTGGAAATACTCCTTGTAGGCGTCGTTCATCGCGTCGAAGTCGTCGATGTCGTCGAGGTACACCGACACCTTGAGCACGTCCTGCATGGTGAGCCCCTCGGCTTCGAGGATGGCCTTGACGTTCTCGAGGCTCTGTCGGGTCTGCGTGGCGATGGGTTCGTCGTCGAGGAGTTCCCCGTCCGGCGTCAGGGGAATCTGGCCCGCGGTGAACACGAGGTCGCCGTCGGTCGTGGCTTGGCTGTACGCGCCGACGGCGGCGGGGGCGTCGGGGGTGTCGATGATGCGCTTCATGTCCGGTGGGTCGCGGCCACTCGTATTAAAGACCGGCGTCAGCGCTCGGCGAGCGGGGGGCAAGCCGCAGTGCCGAGCCGAGTTGGCGGGCGCGGTCAGTGCTGGGGGCGCGGGCCGTTCAGCACCGTGACCTCGAAGCCCTCCGCGCGGATGCGGTCCAACAGCGCGTCCACGTGCTCGGGGCCGCGGGTCCCGAGGTCGAGTTCGACTTCGGCGGCGTTCATGGCGATGTCGCGGTTCGTGCGGTCGTGCTGGACGGCGTAGATGTTCGCGCGCTCGTCGGCGACGATGTCGAGGAGGTCGTTGAGCGCGCCCGGGCGGTCCTTCAGGACGGTGCGGACTTTCACGTAGCGGCCTTGGTCGACGAGCCCGCGCATGATGACCGTCGTGAGGAGGTTGAGGTCGATGTTCCCGCCGCAGAGCGCGGGCACGATGACCTCGTCGTCCTCGTAGACGAATTTTCCTTCGAGCAGCGCCGCGAGCGGCGTCGCACCCGCGCCCTCGACGAGGGTCTTCCCGCGTTCGAGCAGCAGCATCAGCGCGGTCGCAATCTCGTCGTCGGAGACGGTGACGACCTCGTCGACGCGCTCGCGGATGACGGGGAACGTCTGCTCGCCGACGCGCCGCACGGCGATGCCGTCCGCGATAGTATCGACAGAATCGACGGCCTGCGGCTGCCCCTTCTGGAGCGAGGACGCGACCGTGGAGGCGCCCTCCGCCTGCACGCCGACGACGCGAACGTCGGGGTTGTGGGCCTTCACGGCGGTGGCGATGCCGGAGATGAGGCCGCCGCCGCCGATGGGGACGACGACGGTGTCGAGTTCCGGGAGGTCGTCGACGATTTCGAGGCCGATAGTGCCCTGTCCGGCCATCACGCGCTCGTCGTCGAAGGCGTGGACGTACGTGCGGCCCTCCTCGGCTTCGAGCTCGTGGGCGTGGCTCTGGGCGGCGTCGTAGTCGACGCCGTGGAGGACGACCTCCGCGCCGTAGCTCTTCGTCGCCTTGATTTTCGAGATGGGGGCGGTCTCGGGCATTACGACCTTCGAGTCGACGCCCGAGCGCGACGCCGCGAGCGCGACGCCCTGCGCGTGGTTGCCCGCGGAGGCGGTGACGACGCCCGCGTCGCGCTCGGCCTCGGAGAGCGTGCGGATGCGGTTGGTCGCGCCGCGAATCTTGAACGAGCCCGTGCGCTGGAAGCACTCCAGCTTGAGGTGGACCTCCGCGCCGGTCATCGTGGAGAACGTGTTCGAGTAGTCCAGCGGGGTGTGTCGGGCGACGTCAGCGACGCGCTCGCGGGCGTCGAGCACGTCGTCGAGTGCAATCATGCTCGCGGCTACGACGCAGCCGCTGTTAACGGTTGGTGGTGTGCTCCAAGAATACGGGGGACGGAGCGTGTGACAATCGTGTCGAGGAGCGCGACGGACATAAAACCGACCAAAGCGCGGTGAAAGTGAAAGTGCGGGGAAGCGGCGGTGCAGAGCAGCGGCGCGGACCGACAGCGGTTTCTCCGGGCGCGCCAACGCTGGACCGTGGACTCCCGACTGCGCGCGGTGTGGCGGCGGGTGTTCGCGCTCGCGTGGCCCGTGATGGCCGAGCAGACGCTCCGCACGCTGATGCGGACCGTCGACGTGGTCGTCACCGCGGCCATCTCCCCGGCGGCCGTCGTGGCCGTCGGCATCGCGGACCTCTACGCGCGCTTCCCCCTACGTGTCGGCCTCGGCCTCGGCGGCGGCGCCATCAGCCTCTCCAGTCAGGACACGGGCCGCGGCGCCACCGCGTCCCGCGACGAGGCCAGCGCGCAAGCCGTCCTCCTCGCTGCGCTCGGCGGCGTTCCGTTCGCCGCCTTCGGCGTGCTCGCCGGCCCGGCCGCCGTCCGCCTGCTCGGCGCCGACCCCGAGGTGGTCGCGCTCGGCGGCACCTACCTCGGCATCATCCTCCTCACCGCGCCCGGGCGAATGGTCGCGCTCGTCGCCGCGCGCGTCCTGCAAGGCACCGGCGACACGCGCACGCCGATGTACGTCAACGCTGTCGCCAACGCCGGGAACATCCTCGGCAGCGCCGGCTTCGGCCTCGGCCTCTTCGGCCTCCCGGAACTCGGAGTCGTGGGCGTCGCGGCGTCCTCCGCCGCCGCGAACGCGTTCACGGGCGTCGCGCTCGCGGCCGCCATCGCCTCCCCGTACACGGACGCCGGCTACGCGCGCCCGCGGTCGCTGACGATTACGAAACAGCTACTCATCGTCAGCGGCCCGAAGGTCGCGGAGGGCGGCATCTCGGAGCTCGCGGAGTTCCCGTTCAACGCCATCCTGCTGTCGTTCGGCACGAGCGTCAACGCCGCGTTCCAAATCGGCCGCCGCGCCTACCAGCAGGTCACCGGCCCGCTCTCCCGCGGGTACAGCGTCGCCGCGAACGTCGCCGTCGGGCAGTCACTGGGCGACGGCGACGGCGAGACCGCGCGCTACGAGGGGTGGGCGGTCGCCGCGCTCGGCGTGCTCACGGTGGGCGCAGTCGGCCTCCTGCTCGCGGCGTTCGCGCGGCCGCTCGTCGCCCTCCTCACGGACGACCCCGAGACGGTCCGCCACGGCGTCTGGTTCGCCCGCGCGTACGGCCTCAGCGCCCCCGCGCTCGCGGCGTTCGTCGCGCTCTCCGGCGCGCTGCAGGGCGCCAGCGAGACCCGCGTCCCCCTGCTCGCGCGCGCCACGGGCATGTTCGGCGTGTTCGTCGGGTTCTCCTACCTCGCCGGCGTCGTGCTCGGCTTCGGCCCCGCGGGCGCGTACTGGGGCGTCGCGCTGTCGAACGTCTGGATGGCGGGCGTCGTCGCCGTCGGCTTCCACTACGGCGACTGGGCCGACAGAGCCGCGTCGATGATGGCGGAGCGCAACGACGCGTAGAAAAGTCGAGACGGCTTACCGCTCGTCGAGGGGCACGAACTCGCGGTCCTCCTCGCCGACGTAGCGGGCGCGCGGCCGGATGAGGCGGTTGTCCTCGTACTGTTCGAGGACGTGGGCAATCCAGCCGCCCGCGCGGGACATCGCGAAGATGGGCGTGTAGATGTCGACGGGGATGCCCATCTGGTAGTACGTCGAGGCGGAGTAGAAGTCGACGTTCGGCGCGAGTCCCTTCTCCTCGTTGACGTACTCCTCGATGGCGACGCTCATCTCGTACCACTTGGTGTCGCCGGCGGCCTCGCCGAGCGCCTCGCTGCGCTCGCCGAGAATCTTCGCACGCGGGTCCTTGACGTTGTAGACGCGGTGGCCGAAGCCGGCGACGCGCTTGCCCTCGTCGAGGGCGTCTTCGACCCACTCGACGGGCTCCTTGCCGGAGTCGTCGATCTCCTTGAGCATCCGCATGACGTTGGCGTTCGCGCCGCCGTGGAGGCTGCCGCCGAGCGTCCCGACGGCCGACGTAATCGCGGAGTGGAGGTCCGCGAGCGTGCTGGAGGTGACCATCGAGGAGAACGTGGAGGCGTTCAGCCCGTGGTCGGCGTGGAGCACGAGCGCTTGGTCGAAGACGTCCGCGAGCACGTCGTCGGGCTCCTCGTCGTTGAGCATGTAGAGGAAGTTCGCGGCGTGGCTCAGGTCGTCGCGGGGCGCGACGGGGTCGTCGCCCTCGCGCAGGCGCGTGAACGCCGCGACGATAGTGGGAATCTTGGCGGTGATGCGCTTGCCCTTCCGGAGGTTCGCCTCGCGGTCCGTGGGGTCGGCGTCGGCGTCCGGGTCGTACGCCGACAGCTCCGAGACCGCCGTCCGGAGCGCCGCCATCGGGTCCTCGTCGGCGGCCGCGAGGTCCGCGACGAGGTCGAGGACGTCGTCGTCGAGTTCGCGGTGGCCGGTCATCTCCTCGCTGAACGCCGACAGTTCCTCCCGATTGGGGAGGCGGCCGTGCCAGAGCAGGTAGAGGACTTCCTCGTAGCTCGCGCCGCGCGCGAGGTCCTCGATGGTGTACCCGCGGTAGACGAGTTTGCCCTCGTCGCCGTCGATGTAACTCAGCTCGGACTCCGCGACGAGCACACCTTCCAGACCCTTCTTGAGTTCGTCGGCCATGTGCGTGGGTTCTTGACGGTTCTACCTAATGTGTGTCGGTTTCCTTCACGGTCGTCTACGAAAATATTGCGAGTGAAAACGGTTGACGAGCGCTCCGTGCTAACAGATAACGAGAATTGGGTGCGTGCCCCCGGCGACGCGAACGTTTTTGCGGGCCGGGAGTGAATCCGGGGCCATGAGCGGCCGCGTCGAGTACGAGCCCGCGAGCGTGAAATCCCTCCTCGCGGAGATGAAAGACACCGCCGAGCTCCTCATCGACCTCTCCTACTCGGCGGTGCTGCACGGCAGCGACGACGTGGCCGCGGAAGTCCTCAAGCTCGAAGAGCGCATGGACGTCCTCCAACTGCGCGCCCGCATGAGCCTCCTGATGGCGGCGCGCAACCCCGAGGACGCCGAGGCGCTGGCGCCCGTGCTCGGCGTGGTCGGCGCCGCCGAGAAGATCAGCGACGCCGCCGGCGACATCGCCAAGGTCGTCCTCGAAGACATCCGCGTGCCCGAGGCCGTCCGCGCGGCGCTCCCGGAGGCCGTCGAGTCGCTGGTGCGCGCCGAGTTGGCCGACGACTCCGCGTACGCCGGACGCACGCTGCTGGACGTGAACCTCGAAACCGAGACGGGGGTGCGCGTGCTCGCCATTCGCCGCGGCGGCGACTGGCTGCTGAACCCGGACCGCGAGACGGAACTGCTGGCGGGCGACGTGCTGTTGCTGCGCGGCCCCGACGAGCGCATCGGCGGCGTCTACGAAACTGCCACCGGAGACGCCTACGAGCCGCCCGCGGTCCCCGAGCCGGGCATCGACGACCTCGAACGCGCGGTGGACTCCGTGGTGACGATGAAGAACATGAGCGAGCTCTCCGTGGACCTCGCGTACGGCGCGGTGCTGTTCGACTCGACAGACCTCGCCGCGGAGGTCGTCGAACTGGAGGCGGAGGTGGACGCGCTGAAGTCCCGCTTCGAGGCGTGGACGCTGCGCGCGGCGAGCCGGGTCGAGGACCCGGTGTCGCTGCGCGGGCTCGTCCACATCGCCACCGCGACGGAGGTTATCAGCGACGCCGCGGTCGAAATCAGCGAGGGCGTGCTGCGCGGCCTCGACACCCACGTCGTCGTGCAGGAGGCCGTCGAGGAGTCCGACGAGGTCATCGTCCGGGAGACCGTCGAGGCTGCGAGCGCGCTCGACGGCGCGACGCTCGGCGACGAGGCGGTCGCCACCGAGACGGGGATGCGCGTCATCGCGGTGCGGCGGCCGGACGCGGACGCCGACGAGTGGGTCGTCCAGCCCGGCCCCGAGACGGCAATCGCGGCCGGCGACGTGCTGCTGGCGAAGGGGACGCGCGCGAGCGCAGAGCGCCTCCGCGCCCTCCTGTCGGGGTGACTCACCGTCGAAGCCGAGCGGGGCCGCCCACGAGAAGGGAGCCCCGCGCGGGCGACTATTCGAGGCCGCGGTAGAGCTTGTAGGCCGCGCCCGCGGTGAACGCGAACGTGGCGAGCAGGCCGACCGTGAACGCCAGCACGGCCGCCAGTGCGATCAGATACGTCGTCGAATAGGGCGACCCGCCGGACGCCACGACGAAGAAGTAGTAGGTCGCGGCGGCGACCAGCAGGCCGACCGCGAACCCGCGTTTCGCCTGCGTCACGACGCCGAGCGCGCGCACGAAGTTGTCGACGCCGGGCCGGTCGGACGCCGCGTCGGCCGGCCGCTCGGACGGCTCGGACATGCGCGATGGTTCGGCGGGGCGAGTGAAAACAGCGCCGATTCCGGGACCGAACCGCTCAAGGCCACGCGTGCGTGGGATTAGTGTAATGACTACGCTCGGCACGGCGTCCGCTGACCCCGGAGAGTTCGACACCGGTCGGCTCACCGTCGGGGAGATGCGGGACGGGACCGCGGTCGGCCTCCCGGTCGCGGTCGTGAACGGCGAACGCGACGGGAAGACCCTCTACATGCAGGCCGCCAGCGACGGCGACGAGCTCAACGGCGTCGGCGTGCTCCGTCGCGTCGTCCCCCAACTCGACCCCGCGGAGCTGGCGGGCGAGGTGCGGGTCGTCGGCGTCACGAACTTCCACGCGTTCCAAGTCGCCGAACACCGCAACCCCATCGACGACACGAAGCTCAACCGCGCGTACCCCGGCAGCGCGAACGGCTCCTCGTCCGAGCGCATCGCGCACGCGACGTTCACCGCCGCCGAGGACGCGGACCTGATTCTGGACCTCCATCAGGGCTCGACCTCCCGGATGCTCAACGAGGTGCGCGTGCGCTGCGGCCGCCACCACCGCCTCCACGGCGACTGCCTCGAACTGGCGAAGGTGTTCGGCTGCGGGCACGTCCTCGACCAGAAAGGCCCGGAGGGCCAGCTCGCGCGCGCCGGCCCCGCCGACGGCATCCCCACCGTCGACCCCGAACTCGGCGGCGCCGTCGGCTTCGACGAGGAGTCCATCCAGTACGGCGTCGACGGCGTGTTCAACGTCCTCCGGTACTACGGCTTCCTCGACGGCAACGTCGAGACCGAGCGCCAGACCCGCGCGAAGGACTTCGACCGCTACGGCTCCCCCGTCGGCGGCGTCGTCGAGTACCGGCAAGAGCTCGGTGACAAAGTGCGTGCCGGCGACACCCTCTTCGAGGTCACGGACGTGTTCGGCACCCTCAAGGCCACCGTCACCGCCGACAACGACGGCGTCTTCTGGCGCTCTCGGCGCCTCCCGCAGGTCGCCACCGGCGAGTACGTCTGCTCGGTCGGCACCGACGTGGACAAATACTAACCCACTTTTTCCAGCGCTCGGCGCGCTACGCGCGCCGTCGCTTGCAAAAACTTGGGGAAAAAGCGCCGTCGGACCCCCTGTGGGGGTCCTCGGCGCCAGCGCGCTTCGCGCGCTGTGAACCGCTCGCGCCTCCCGGCGCTCGCGGATGCTTTGGCTTCCGCCACGCTCAGGTGGCCGTACCGCCTCTGCTCGGGTATGCTCGAATGCCGTGCGTGCGGTCGAACCTACGAATCCGGGCCGGACGAGCCGTGGCGCTGCGAGTGCGGGCACGCGCTGGACTTCGCGGAGCAGCCGCTTCCCGAGAGCGACGAGCCGGATGTCGATCCCCGCGAGGGGCTGTGGGCGTTCGACGAGTTCCTGCCGATTGGCGCCGAAGTCACGCTCGGCGAGGGGTGGACGCCACTTGCGGACGCGCCCGCGTGGGACGCGCAGTTCAAGCTCGACTACGTGTTCCCGTCGGGGAGCTACAAGGACCGCGGCGCGGCGCTGACGCTGTCGCGGGCGGCCGAGTTGGGCGTCGAGCGCGTCGTCGAGGACTCCTCGGGGAACGCGGGCGCGGCCGTCGCGCAGTACGCCGCGCGGGCCGGCATCGACGCCGACATCTACGTGCCCGCGGACGCCAAGCAGTCGAAGCTCGACGCCATCGAGGCCGCGGGCGCGACCGCCGTCCGGGTCGAGGGGAGCCGGCAGGACGTGACCGACGCGTGCGTAGAGGAAGCGGTCGGTGGTGACGCGTGGTACGCGAGCCACGCGTGGAATCCCGCGTTCTACGCGGGCACGTCGACGTTCGCGCTCGAACTCGCGGCCCAGCGCGACTGGACGGTTCCCGACGCGGTGGTGCTCCCGCTGGGCCACGGGACGCTGTTCCTCGGGGCGTACCGCGGCTTCCGCGCGCTGGCGGCGGCGGGCTGGACGGACTCGGTGCCGCGGCTGCTGGGCGTGCAGGCGACGGGCGTCGCGCCGCTCGTCGAGGCACTCCACGGGCCCGGGGAGGCGGGGACGAACGACGTGGCTGACGGCATCCAGATTCGGGAGCCCGCGCGCAGAGAGCAGATTCTGGCCGCCATCGAGGCGACCGACGGCGACGCCATTGCGTGCGACGCCGCGGCGACCGAGGCGGCGCTCGACGACCTGCACGAGCGCGGGTTCTACGTGGAGCCGACGAGCGCGGTGGCCGTCGCCGGCCTCGACGCGTACCGCGAGCGCGGCGTCCTCGACTCCGAAGACGTGGTGGTAGGGTTGACGGGCAGCGGCCTGAAGAAGTGATTACCGCCAGTCGGCCAGCGAGACGAACGCGCCGTCCTCGGCGGTGACCCACGTGGTGACGAGTTCGTCGCCGTCGGCGTTCGCGGGGAACAGCGTGCACGCCCGCTCGCCGTCCTGTACCTCGACGTGCGCGGCGAGTCGCCCCGCGGCGGCGTCGCTGTCGGTCATCTCGCTGGCGACGCGACCCTCGTCGGCGGCACGGCGGTCCGGGCGCATGGTTGCACTTTCGTCGTCGCCGAATAAAGCGTTGTGGCTGCCTACGAACGAGTGACAACCGCCGAAAAACACGTGTTCCTCGATTGCGGGCTACCGCTCGGGATGGATTGGGGCGTCCCAGTCGCCGCGAATCAGGGGCTTGGCGACGTGGCGGCGGGCGCGCGGCGGCACCTCGTACCACCCCTGCTCTAGCTCGCGGTCGACGGCGCGCTCGACTCTGCCGGGCGCGGTCGTCCCGCAGTCCCGACACCGGTAGCCCTGATTCGCGCCCGCGCTCTCCATCGACGCCCCGCAGTCGGGACAGGTCGGTGTCACGGACTCGGTCTCGTTCAGGCTCCTGACGGCGAACTTCTCCAGTTTGAGCGTGCCGTCCCCGACCTCGCCGCAGACCGTGAGGCGGTCGCCGGGCCGGAGCGCGCGCACGCGGTCGCGGAACCGCTTGGTCGGCTCGAACGCCGCACACTCGACGCGAACGCCGCCGGCCTCAACGGGCACGAAGACGTGGCCGCCCCGGCGGGTCTCGGGCTCGCCCGCGACCGTCGCGTCCGCGCGGTACGCGCGCCCGTCCTCGATGTCCGCGAGGTCGGCCTCCCGGAGGTGGGCGTCGGTCCCCTGATTCGTGACGAACAGCTCGCTCGCGTAGACGCGCTCGCTGTCGATGGCGTCCGCGACCTCGGTGACGGTGTCGGCGTCGTCTCCCCTGATGCCGTAGAGGATGGGACCGGGCGTGTGCGGGACGCAGACGAGTTCGCCCGCCTCGCGGTCCACGGTGTCCCACGCGGCCGGGTAGGCGGCGTCGGCGGCCGCGAACACGCTGTCGGCGTCCACGTCGCGCTCGGACCCCCAGCGCTCGGGCGCGCGGTAGTCGATGCGCTCGTACGTCCAGTCCGCGAAGGCAGTCCACGCGCCGACGGCGGCGAGCGCGCCGACGACGCCGCGGCCGTTCTCCCACTGCGCGGTCGCGTAGCCGTGTGCTGTTGCGAGCGAGTGGGCTTCGCCGGGGTCGAGGTGTTCGCGGAGCGCGCGCTCGGCGAACGCCGCGACTGGGTCGGGCGCGTCGGTCTCGGGCGCGACCACCACGCCGGGGTTCGTCCGGGGGTCGTCGGTCTCGGCGGCGTCGGCGACGACTTCCTCCGCGACCGCCAGCCCCACGGCGGGGTCGGCGTCGGTGTGGACGGCGAGCGCGGCGTTCCCCCGGGTCTTGTACTCCACCGCGGGGTTGAGGCGCACCAGCAGCACGCGCTCGACGCTCGCGCCGCGGTCGCGCAGCCGCTCGGCGACCAGATGGGCGGCGTAGGTCGTGCACATCCCGCGCTCGCGGGAGTCCGTGTCGTCGAGGGCGACGACGGTCATCGTCCGGACTATCGCGTGGGGCCCTTTCGCGCTTCCGGTCCGCGGTCGCTAGTGGCGGCCGAATGACCGAAACCGCCGGGCAGCGACGCCGTATCGACACAACGCATATATGTGGCCGCCGGCTTACGTCCGTGTATGTCACGGTCGGTACTCATCGAGAACGTCACCGCCATGCTCGCGGACGCGGGGTTCACGGTGAGCGACCGGTGCGCGACGCGGCCCAAGAGCTTCGACGTGGCCGCGCGCCGCGAGGCGGACGTCATCCTCGTGAAGATTCTCGGCAACATCGACGCCTTCGACGCGCCGACCGGCGCGGAGATGCGGCGCCTCGGCACCTACCTCGACGCCACCCCGATGGTCATCGGCCTGCGCACCCGCGACGAGGAGCTCAAGCCCGGCGTCGTCTACTTCCGGCACGGCGTCCCCGTGCTCAGCCCCGACACCGCGATGGAGTTCTTCGTGGAGGGCGTCCCGCCGCTCATCTACGCGGCCCCGGGCGGCCTCTACGTGAACATCGACGGCGACGTGCTCGCCGACCGGCGGCAGGACGAGGACCTGAGCCTCGGCCAGCTCGCCAGCCAGCTCGGCGTCTCCCGGCGCACCGTCTCGAAGTACGAGGACGGCATGAACGCCAGCATCGAGGTCGCCATGGAGCTCGAAGACCTCTTCGGCGGCGACCTCACGTCCCCCGTGTCGGTGATGGACGGCGCCGAGGAGGTCCGGGACGCCGACCCCACTCCCGACGACCCGGAAGCCGACCCCGAAGACGTGCCCGTGCTGTCGGTGCTGGCGCGCGTCGGCTTCGAGGTCCACCCGACGGACCGCGCGCCGTTCAAGGCCGTCAGCGAGAACGCCTCCCGGGCTGACCGGATGCTGACCGGGCACTCCTCGTTCACGGAGGCCGCCGTCAAGCGCGCCCGCATCATGAGTTCGCTCGGCGAAATCACGCGCACGCGGGCCGTCTACGTGGTCGACGAGGCGGGCCGCGACGCCGTCGACGACACCGCCATCGTGGAGCGCGAGGAGCTCGAAGACGTCGAGGACTCCGAGGACCTCCGCGACCTGCTCGCCGACCGCGGCGCGCCCCAAGAGGCCTGACGCCGACTACTCCTCTGCGGTCCGGTGTTCGACGCCGAGCCCGCCGTCCTCCTCGCGCCCGAGCAGCTCCCGCTGGGGGTACGGAATCTTGATGCCGGCGTCGTCGAGGGCGGCTTTCACGCTGCGGACGACGGCCGCCGTCGCCATCGCGCGCTTGGCGGGACTCGGGTGTTCAATCCAGAACCGGCACTCCAAGACGACCGCGGAGTCCCCGAGCGCCGTCGGCACCACCTGCGGCGTGGGGTTGGCGAGGACGTGGGACACGTCCTGCAGGGCGTCGTCGACGACGGCCTCGGCGGCCTCCACGTCGGCGTCGTAGTCCACGCCGACGTCGACGGACAGCCGGAGGCGGTCGAGGCTCGTGCGGTTGGTGACGGTGGCGTTCAGGACGTTCTCGTTCGGGATGACGATTTCTTCGCCTCTCGGGTTCCGGATGCGGGTGTTGATGATGGTGATGTCGGTGACCGTCCCCTCGTCGTCGCCGACGGCGACCCAGTCGCCGATTTCGAAGGGGCGCGCGAACATCAACACGAACCCCGCGATGAGCGACCCGATGGTGGTGCGGGCGGCCGTACCGATGACGATACCGAGGAACCCCGCACCGACCAGCAGGCCGCCGAGGTTCACGCCCCAGACGGTCAGCGACGCGATGGCGGCGGCGACCAGCACGCTCACTTGGAGGACGCGGAAGACGACGCCCTGCTGGTGTTGGTTCAGGGCGTCGGAGCGCTCGGCGTAGGCGTCCACGCGGTCCTCGAGGACGTCGATGCCGACGAGCGTCGCCGCCACCAGCGAGACGGTGACGAGCACGCGGACGAACAGCGGAATCGTCCCGACGATGGCTTCGACGGCGGCGACGGCGACGCCGACGTACCCCCAGACGACCAGCACCATCAGGGACGCGACGAGGAACAGCGCGAGCTGGATGACGCGGACGACCAGCGTCACGGGGAACCGCACGTCGAAGGCGTCGGCGTCGACGGGGACGCGGTCGTCGGTGAGCACGCGGCCGGTGACCTCGCGGTGGACGGTGCGAACGATTCGCGGCGCGAACAGCCACGCGAGGACGAGCGCCGCGGCCGCCAGCGCCACGGTCGCACCGGCCCGCGCCTGCGTGGATGCGAGTGCTTCGAGCGCCGATTGGACTTGCTGGACCGCGTTCACGGATAGGCGCACGTCGCTTCGCGCGGCCAAAAAGGCGTGGATTCCGGCGAGGGCTCGGTCGGCGCACGGGCTGCGTCAGCGCGCACGGGTCGGCCGAGGCAGTTACGCGCCGTACGTCTCGTTGAGGTACTCCACGATGTCGGGTCGCCCAGCTTTTCCCGCTCGTCGCGGTGCTCCTCGCGGCAAAACCTGGACCAAAAACGCCGGCTTACGCGCCGTACGTCTCCTCGAGGTACTCCACGATGTCGTCGCTCTCGGGCATCCCCTCGACGCCGTGGTCGGTGTCGACGAGCACGGGGACGCCGGTCTGGCCGCTGATGGCTTTGACTTGGCCGCGCTTGTCGTGCGAGCTCGGGACCTCGTGTTCGACGTAGTCGAGGCCGAGTTCGTCGAGCTTCGTCTCGACTTTCGCGCAGTACGGGCAGCCGGGGAGCTTGTAGAGTTCGAGTGTCACGCCCCGGGCTACGGGACGGCGACGCAAAGAAGCGGTGGATGCGGCGGGCGGCGCTCAGACCGCGGCGGCGAGCGCGCCGCTGGTGCGGACGTAGAAGTAGACGACGAACGAGAGCGCGAGCAGCCACTGGCCGACCGACACCTCGTCGTACTCGCCGACGGCGGTCTTCACGACCGGGTAGGAGACGATGCCGGCGGCGATGCCGTAGCCGATGTTGTACGTGAACGGCATCACGAAGACGGTGAGGCCGGCGGGAATCGCGTACGTCATGTCGTCCCACGCCACGTCGGTGACGTTCGAGAGCATGATGACGCCGACGACGACGAGCGCGATGTGGCTGGCGTACAGCGGGACGATGGCCGCCAACGGAACGACGGCGAGGCTGGCGAGGAAGAGGACGGCGACGACGAGCGCGGTGAGGCCGGTGCGGCCGCCCTCCTCGACGCCGGTGGCGGACTCGATGTACGTCGTGACCGTCGACGTGCCGAGCATACTCCCGACGGTGGTGCCGATGGCGTCGGCCATCAGCGGCTTGTCGATGTCGGGGAAGTTGCCGTCCTCGTCGAGGAAGCCCGCGACCTGTCCGACGCCGACGAGCGTGCCGGCGGTGTCGAAGAAGTCCACGAAGAAGAACGTGAACACGATGAGCGCGAACGCGAACACGTCGATGTTCTGCGCGGGGGCGCCGACGAGGCCGTCGATGAACGCGCCCGCCAGCGGCGTGATGTCGTACTGCGCGCCGGTAATCGACGTGGTGAGGGTGCCCGGCGCGACGACGCCCGCCCACTCGATGACGTAGGCGGCGGCGGTCGTGCCGAGGATGCCGACGACGATGGAGCCGGGGACGCCGCGGGCGTACAGCGCGAGCGTGAAGAACAGCCCGGCGACCGCGAGCGTGGCGGCGGGGTCGGTGGCGATTTGGCCGAGCGTGACCATCGTCGCTTGGTCGGCGGCGACGACGCCCATCTCTTGGAGGCCGATGAGCGCGAGGAACCCGCCGATGCCCGCGCCGACCGCGAGCTTGACGGGTTCGGGGAACGCGCGGATGATGGCCTTCCGGGCGCCGGCGGCGGTCAGCAGGATGAAGATGATGCCTTCGACGAACACCGCGGCGAGCGCGACCTGCCACGGGATGCCGAGCCCGATGACGACGGTGTACGCGAAGAAGGCGTTGAGGCCGAGGCCGGGCGCCTGCGCGAACGGGCGGTTGGCGTACAGCGCCATCACCGCGGTCGCGACGAACGCCGAGAGGATGGTGACGACCGCCAGCATCTGCTGGACTTGGTCGCCGGAGTACCCCGGCAGCGAGATTGCTTGGCCGAGCGTCGCGGGGTTGACGAGGACGATGTACGACATCGCGAAGAACGTCGTTACGCCCGCGAGCACTTCCGTTCGGACGTCTGTGTCGTGTTCGTCGAGTGCGAAGTAGTCAGCGAGCCCCATTAACGATGCACGTTCGGGCATAACTACACCGCCCGCTTAAGCGTTGTTATGCACGTTGGAAGTCCGTGCCCGTAGCGGATGAACAACCACCAAGAAAACGCACGAACGTGGATAGAATTGGGGGACAGAGGGGGCGGACGGGAGCGGTCGGCTATTCGAGTTCGGCGAGCGCGCCCACGGGGGCGTCGGTGAGTTCGCGGGCGCGCTCGACGCCGTCGTCGCCGACCGCGATGAGCGTGAACACGCCGGTGACGTCGCCGTCCGCGGCGTCGGCGATGTCCAGCAGGATCTCTTGGGTCTCGCCCGAGCGGATGAGGTCGTCGACGACGAGGACGGTCTCGCCGGCGTCGATGGCCGACGCGGGCAGGTAGTACGTGAGTTCGATGCCGGAGGCGAAGCGCTTGCGCGCCTCGATGAACTCCTCGACGGCGGTCTCCTTAGACTTCTTGGCGTACGCGCAGCGCGCGCCGTAGTACGACGCCAGCGACGCCGCGAGCGTGATGCCGTCGGTGGCGGCGGTGAGCACGACGTCCGGGCGCTCGAAGTCGAACGTCTCGGCGGCCACCGGCGCCACGAGGTCGAGGAACGACTGGTCGAAGACGACCCCGGAGTTGTCCACGTACCCCTCGTCGTCGAGGCGAACGCGCGCCTCAAGTTCCTCGCGCAGGAGGCCGGCGCCGGCCTCTTCGACGACTTCGCGGGCGCGCTCGGCGCTCGGGAGGACGTGGCCGTTCACGTAGCGGTTGAGGTCGCCGGCGGGGAGCCCGGTCTCCGCGGAGAGTTCGTCGTACGTCCGGGTCTCCTTGAGCGTGCGCAGCACGTCGACCGCTCGCAACTGGAGGGCAGCCTTCTCTGCTCGGTTCATACAGATGCACACGTTTCCACAAACTTGAGTACCCCGGAAGCTCGCTCGTGCGAATAATTCACAGACGCGCCCACTTCCGCGGGCGGGACTACTCGGCGTCCAGCAGGTCGCTGGCCGTCACCAGCGCCTCCATCTCGACGCCGTGCTCGGCGAGCAGTTCGCGGCCGCCCTCCTCGCGGTCCACCACGAGCAGCGCGCGGTTCACTTTCGCCCCCGCCTCGCGGAGCGCCTCCACGGCGTCCACGGCGGACTGCCCGGTGGTGGCGATGTCCTCCACGACGACGACCTCCTCGCCGTCTTCGAGGCGTCCCTCGATGCGGTTGCCCGTGCCGTACTCTTTGGCTTGCTTGCGTGCGATGACGTACGGCACGTCGGCCTCGACGGACGTGGCGGCTGCCAGCGGCACGCCGCCGAGCGCGACGCCGCCGAGCTTCGCGTCCGCGTCGAGGCGCTCGGCGAACGCCTCGGCGATGGCGCGCAGGCAGTCGGGGTCGGTCTCGAAGAGGTACTTGTCCACGTAGTATTCGGACGTGCCGCCGTGGGAGAGCTCGAACTCCCCGAATTTGACGGCGTCGGCGTCGCGGAGCAACTGGACGAGGTCGTCGGACATTGCCTGAGTTGGCGGGCCGACTCGACAAAAGGGGTGCGATTGCCCGTCGAGGCGGACAGCCGAACCGCGGGTATGCACGTCCGTGAGAGTATTCAGAGGACGCCCCGGACAGTCTTCGAGAACTCGATGTAGAACAAGTCGGGCATCCGCGAGCCTCGCAGCTCGAAGAGTCCGAGGCGAGTGGTTCACTCGCGGCTTCGCCGCGAGGCCGACGAGCGAACGGAGCGTCGTAGACGCGAAGTCGTTCGAAAGAGCGCACAGCGCTCTTTCGTGATGACGAAAGACGGCTTTGCCGTCTTTCGAACCATGAGTGAGGAGTGCTTTTGGCCGAGCTTTTGCCGAGCGAGCGGCCGAAGGCCGCTCGCGCAGCGCAAAAGGTCGCTTACCACGGCTCGTCTTTGAGTCCGAGCGCGTACGCGATGCCGTTGGTGAGGACGTGGAGGAGGGGCGTGAGCACGAGGATAGCGACGACGACGTCGAGGGTGAAGGTGTCCCCGAACCACCCGGATGCGGCGACGGCGGCGAGCGCGAGCGCGACGACGACGAAGTCGAGTTGGTCGAGGAGGGGGAAGGCGGCGCCGCGCTCGCGGCCGGTGCGGCGCTTGAGGAACGACGCGAGGATGTCCCCGAGCATCGCGCCGGCGGGGAGCGCGAGCGCGGCGGCGGGCGGGAACGAGGGGAGCGCGACGCCGACGGTGTCGCTGGCGGCGGGCGCGACGGCGTTCAGGACGGCGGCGAGTGCGACGCCCGCGAGCACGCCGACGGCGGTGCCGCGCCACGTCTTGCCGTCGCCGAGCACGCGCTTGCCGCCCCACGTGCGGCCGCCGTCGATGGGGCGGCCGCCGCCGGCCAGCACCGCGGCGTTGTTCGGGACGTACGCGGGCAGCATCACCCACACTGCGGTTGCGACCGTCGCTGCGAGACCCATGCGTGGGGGATGGGCGCGGCCGGCGGAAAAATCCGCGGGTTCGGCCGGGGGAGGCGGGTCGTTTAAGGGACGCGCACCCGGAGTTCCGAGCATGATACCGCCCGTTGCGAGCAACTTCGTCGCGGGGGAGACGCCCGCGGAAGCCATCGAGCACGCCGAGGCGCTGAACGCGCGCGGTGTCGGCGCCATCCTGAATCTGCTGGGCGAGCACTACGAGCGCCGGCCGCCCGCGGACGCGGACGCGGCGGCCTACGAGGACCTCGTGCGGGACATCGAGACCAGCGGCGTGGACGCCTGCGTCTCGGTGAAGCCCTCGCAAATCGGACTGGACGTGGGCGACGACGTGTTCGCGGAGAACCTCGCGGGCATCGTGGAGGCCGCCGACGAGCACGGCGTGTTCACGTGGGTGGACATGGAGGACCACGAGACGACGGACGCGACGCTGGACGCCTACGAGGACCTCACCACCGAGTACGGCGGCGGGGTGGGCGTCTGCATTCAGGCGAACCTCAAGCGCACCGAAAGCGACCTCGAACGGCTCGCGGACCTCCCGGGGAAGGTGCGGCTCGTGAAGGGCGCGTACGACGAACCGGAGTCGATAGCGTACAAGCGCAAGGAGCGCGTCAACGAGGCGTACCGCGACTACCTCGAATACATGTTCCGGGAGTTCGAGGGCGGCGTCGCGGTGGGGAGCCACGACCCCGCGATGATTGCCCACGCCCGCGACCTCCACGACGAGTACGGCACCGACTACGAGGTCCAGATGCTGATGGGCGTGCGCGGGGACGCGCAGTTCGACCTCGCGGCCGACGGCGTGGACGTCTACCAGTACGTGCCGTACGGCGGCAAGTGGTTCTCGTACTTCTACCGGCGCGCGATGGAGCGCAAGGAGAACCTGTTGTTCGCGCTGCGCGCGGTGCTGGGCCGGTAGCCCGAAGGTCTCGAAATCCCTATACGTCGCCGCTCAGTGCACTCCGGTATGCCCTCGTGGAAGCGAGACTTCGCCAGCGGGCTCATCGTGCTCGCGCCGATTCTGGTCACGCTGTACGTCCTCTACTGGCTGTTCTCGCTCATCGCGCGGTTCTCGCTGCTGGCGACGAACGTCGGCGACCCCGTGGTGGCGGTGAGCATGACGGTGGTCATCTTCGTGCTGTTGGTGTTCTCCGTGGGCTACCTGATGCGGACCGCCATCGGCACGTTCGCGGAGGAGGTCTTAGACGACCTCATCAACCGCCTGCCGGGGCTGCGCATCGTCTACAACGCCTCGAAGATGGCCGTCGAGACGGTGCTGTCGGGCAACGAGGCGGAGTTCCAGAAGCCCGTGAAAGTCGAGCCGTGGGACGGGATGCGGCTGACCGCGTTCAAGACGGGGAAGACGACCAGCGACGGCCGCGAGGTGGTGTTCATGCCGACCGCGCCGAACATCACCTCGGGGTTCGTGATGGAGCTGGAACCCGAGGACATCGAGGACGCCGACGAGTCCACGGAGGACGCACTGACGAGAGTGCTGAGCGCGGGGTTCGGGGAGAACGAGCGCGATGTGCCCGAACCGTTCACCGACGACGAAGACGAGTAGTCAGACGTAGTGGAACCACTCCTCGCGGTCGCCGCTTTCAACCACGTCGAAGAACGCCTGCTGGAGTTCCTCAGTGACGGGGCCACGGGTACCTTCCCCGATTTCGACGTTGTCGACCTGCCGGATGGGCGTGACCTCGGCGGCGGAGCCGGTGAAGAATAGCTCGTCGGCGGTGTGGAGTTCGCCGCGGGAGATGCTCACGTCGTCGTGGACGGTGTAGCCCCGTTCCTCCGCGAGCGTGATGACGGTGTCGCGGGTGATGCCGTCGAGGATGCTCTCGGAGAGCCCGGGCGTGAAGAGTTCGCCGTCGCGCACGAGGAAGAGGTTCTCGCCGGGGCCCTCGGCGACGTTGCCCTCCTTGTTGAGGACGATGGCTTCCGTGAAGCCGTTGCGCCGGGCTTCCTCGCCGGCGAGCATCGAGTTGACGTAGAGGCCGGTGGTCTTGGCGTTCGTCGGAATCTGGCTGGAGGCGTGCTTGCGCCACGAGGAGACCATCACTTCGACGCCCTCTTCGAGGGCTTCCTCGCCGAGATACGTCCCCCACGGCCACGCCGCGACGGTCACGTCGGTCGGGCAGTCCTTCGGGGAGACGCCCAGCGAGTCGTAGCCGTAGTAGGCGATGGGGCGGACGTAGCAGGACGCGAGGTCCTGCCGGTCGAGCAGCTCGATGGTCGCCTCGGTGAGCTCCTCGCGGGTGTACTCGATGTCGAGGTCGTAGGGCTTCGCGGACGCGAACAGCCGGTCGAGGTGTTCCTCCCAGCGGAACAGCGCGGGGCCGTTGTCGGTGTCGTAGGCGCGCACGCCCTCGAAGACGCCGCTCCCGTAGTGGAGCGCGTGCGTGAGCACGTGGACCTGCGCGTCCTCCCAGTCCACGAAGTCGCCGTTCATCCAAATCGTGTCGACGTCCATGTCGTCGAATCCGCTCATACTCGCGGGGAGGGGCGGCCGTCTCATAAAACCACGAGTGCCGGCCACCGGCGAGGCTTGTCGGGAGTCCGAGAAACCGGATGAATGTCCTACAATAATTCAACCGAGACGCTTAATTACCGTAGAGAATTACAATCGGGCGATGAGCGACCACGCATCGCTGGCGTACGAGGACATCGACGAGGGGCTGCGCCCCAGCCTCGGCGAAGCGCTCGTACCGATCGTCGCCGTCGTCGTCTCGCTCGGCGTCGGCTCGGGCTATCTGGGCCTCGCGCCGCACGCACCACTCCTCTGGAGCATCGCATTCATCGGGCTGTTCGCGCGCTACCGGCTCGGCTACGACTGGAACGGCGTCTACGACGCCGCCGCGTCCGGCCTCGAGATGGGCCTGCAGGCGATTCTCATCCTGTTCGTCATCTACGGGCTCATCGCCACGTGGATCAGCGCCGGCACCATCCCCGGCCTGATGTACTACGGGCTCGGCACGCTCACCCCCATCGTGTTCCTGCCCGTCACCGCCGTCCTCGCGGCCATCGTCGCGTTCGCCATCGGCTCCTCGTGGACGACCGTCGGGACGCTCGGCGTCGCGTTCGTCGGCATCGGCGAAGGGCTGGGCGTCCCGCTGGCGATGACCGCGGGCGCCATCGTCTCCGGCGCGTACGCCGGCGACAAGCAGAGCCCGCTGTCGGACACCACGAACCTCGCGGCCGCCGTCACCAACGCCGACCTCTACGACCACATCAAGGCGATGCGGAACGGGACCATCATCGCGTTCGGCCTCTCCGTGGTCGCGTACGCCGTCCTCGGCGTTTACTTCGTCGAGGGCGGCGCCGCCGACATCGCTGCCATCAGCGGCCCGCTGGCGGACTCGTACGCGCTCGGCCCGCTCGTGTTCCTGCCGCTCGTCGTGACGTTCGGGCTCGCGGTCCGCGGCTACCCGCCGCTGCCGTCGCTGATTGCGGGCATCTTCGCGGGCGCGCTCACCACCGTCGTCGCGCAGGGCGCGAGCTTCACGACCGCGTGGAACATCTTCCTCAACGGCACCGACCCCGCCACCGGCAGCAAGCTCGTGAACAGCCTCCTGTCCGCGGGCGGCATCTCGGGCTCCGCGTGGACCATCACCGTGGTCGTCGCCGCGCTCGCGCTCGGCGGCCTCCTCGAACGCACGGGCATCCTCGCCACGCTCGCCCACCACCTCACGACCGCCGTCTGGTCGCCGGGCTCGCTGGTCGCCGGCACCGGCCTCGCCGCCATCGTGACCAACGCGTTCTCCGCCCAGCAGTACATGAGCATCGTCGTCCCCGGCCTCAGCCTGCGGAACCTCTACGAGGAGTACGACCTCCCCGAGACGGACCTCTCGCGGGCCGTCGAGGCCGCCGGCACCCCCACGGGGCCGTTCTTCCCGTGGCACGCCGGCGCCGTCTTCATGACGAGCGCGCTGTACTCGAACTCCCCGGGCGCAATCTCGTGGTGGTGGGTACCGTTCTACTTCTTCGGCATCCTCTCGCCGCTCGTGCTGTTCGCCATGGCGCTGACCGGCCACGGCTACACGCAGCGGCCCGAGCCGGCCGAGACCGCGCCCGCCGACGACTAGGGCCTCCGCGGAAGCACACGCGCTCTCCTCGGCCTACCCATCGTAGTGCAGCACCGGACGATTCTCCGATTCTTGATTCGCCGAGGGACGACTACGCGCCGAAACGCTCTATACGCCGACATTTGAACGGGCGAGTGACCACCGCAGCCACACGATGGAACGCCCGCACCGAATTTCGAGAAGAGTTGTCCTCGCATCCGCGGGGAGCGTCCTCCCCGCAGCGCTCGCAGCGGGCTGTCTCTCCACGGACGGCGACCGACGGTTTCGAATCCAGCAGCTAGAGCTCTGGAATCGGACGGACTCGACGCAGCGAGTCGGCGTGCGCGTGACCGCTGACGGCGAGACAGTCGCGGAGCGAACGCGGGAGCTAGCGGGCGGCGACAGCTTCATCGTCGCGGACGAACTCCCCGACGTCCGGCGAGCGTTCGAAGTCAGCACTCGATTCGACGATGGGGGCTGGCGGACAGTCACTGCGCCCGGCGACGTGAACGCGGACTGCCTCCGGTTGACGTGCATGGTCGAACCGGGCGATGGAACCAACGAGGACGCCCTCTCGACGTTCGTCGCTGGCTGTGACGAAACGACCAGCGAGTGACGGAGTACGTCGCCGCTCGCCGCCGGCGCCGACAGCCTGAAACGGGTGGCCGCCCGGGTTCACGTATGGCAGATGCCGACGTTCGCCCGCACGCGTCACAGCACGACGCCATCGGCGACCTCCCGCTGGTGACGCGCTCGGCGACCGTCACCGAGGTGGAGACGATGGACCAAGACCGGCGGCCGGAGGTCGTCGCGGCCGTCGGCGACTGGCTGGCGGACCGCGGGCTCGCCGCCGACTACCCCGAGGTCACGCGGGACACCGACCTCTCGGGGCTCGCCGCCGACCTCGGCGCCGCGGGGTATCCGGGCCTCGCGCGGAAGGTGGCGACCGTCGCGGAGCGCTACGACCGCCCGAAGCCGATGCTGGCGCGGGTGCGCTTCGACACCCACCGGGACGTGGACTTCCTCGCGGGGCAGTACGTCGGCCTGCGCTACGACGGCACCTCGCGGGCGTACTCGCTGGCGAACTCCCCCACCGAGGACGAACTCGAAATCTGCGTGCGCCGGGTGCCGGGCGGCCGGCTCTCTCCCCGAATCTGCGACGACCTCGCGGTCGGCGACGAGGTGAGCGTCCGGGGGCCGTACGGCGAACTCGTGCTCGGCGAGCAGTCCGAGCGCGACCTCGTCTTCCTCGCCACGGGCACGGGCGTCGCGCCCCTGAAGAGCATGATAGACTACGTCTTCGAGACCGGCCGCGACGAGTACGCGGGCGCCGAGCGCGACGTGTGGCTGTTCCTCGGCGCAGCGTGGGCCGACGACCTCCCGTACCGGGCGGCGTTCCGGGCGCTCGCCCGCGAGCGCGAGAACTTCCACTTCGTCCCGTGTCTGAGCCGGGAGCCCGTGCTCTCGGACTGGGACGGCGAGACCGACTACGTCCAGCACGCGCTCCTCAAGCACACCGACGCGAGCGCCGTCACCGCGCCGCTGGGCCGCCGGCTGGAGCAGTGGCTGCGCGAGGAACCCAGCTCCGGCGTCCGCGCGCGCATCGACCCGTCGAACGCCGACGTGTACGCCTGCGGCATCAACGCGATGGTGTACAGCCTCGTCACCGCGGCCGAGCGACTCGGCGTGCCGGCCGAGCGCATCGAGTCGGAAGGGTTCGGGTGAGCAACAGCGAGCGCCGAGAGTGCGCGCGGCGACTGACGCCGCAGTCTCGTCTCTACGCGCCCAACGTCGCGAACGCGAACACCAACAGCAGGTACGCCGCGACGACGACGACGGCCACGAGCGGCACCAGCGAGAGGTAGTCGTGGTCGCCGCGCACGCCCGCGGGCTCGCCGCGCTCGACGCGCTCGACGGCCTCGTCGTCCAGTTCGGAGGCGGACGGCATCACCTCGGGCAGTCCCTTCCGGCGGGCGTCGAGCTTGTTCAGCGCGAGCACCGCACCGAGCGTGAGCACGGCCGCCAGTGGGAGCGCGACGTACACCGACTGGAGGCCGAGCCCGTACAGCACCAGCACGACGACGGTCGCGCCCGCGGCGGTCGCGGCGAACGGAATCTGGGTGTTCACGTGGTCGACGTGGTCCGACCCCGCGAAGATGGAGGACATCACGGTGGTGTCGCTGATGGGCGAGGAGTGGTCGCCCCAGATGGCGCCGCCGAACAGCACGCCGACCAGCACTGGCAGCACGGACGGGCCGACCAGCTGGTAGCCGAGCGGAATCGACAGCGGCGTCAGAATCGCCATCGTCCCCCACGAGGTGCCCGTGGTGAACGCGACGAGCATCGCCGCGACGAAGACGATGAGCGGGAGGAAGCTCCCGGGGACGCCGCTGCCGACCATCGTGTCCACGATGAACTGCGCGGTGCCGACGCGCTCGGCGGCGAGCCCGATGGCCCACGCCAGCACGATGATGGCGAGCGCGATGTTCATCGTCTTGAAGCCGTTGACGACGGTGTCGCTGGCCTCCTCTAAGTCCAGCGTGCCGTACGCAAGCGACCCGACGAACCCGGTGACCATGAACGCGAACGCGCCGTAGAGCAGCCCCATCGCCACGTCCGTCTCTTGGAACGCGGTGGCGACGTCGACCCCGGGCTGGTAGCCGCCGCCGAGGTACCACATCGAGACGAGGCCGACCACCAGCAGCGCGAAGATGGGCGCGAAGAAGTTCACCAGCGAGGGGTTCGCCTCGCTGGGCTCCCCGACGTCGTTGGAGACGTCCGACAGCGGCGTGGCGTCCTCCCGAATCGTCGCGCCGGTGGCGCGGGCGCGCCACTCGGCGTCCAGCATCGGCCCGTAGAACCGCTGAGTGAGCGCGACGAACCCGACCATGAAGAACGCCATGAAGCAGTAGAGGTTCCACGGAATCGACTGGAGGAACAGGCCGAACGGCGTCAGCCCCAGCTGTTCGGCGGAGACGCGCGCGGCCTCGAAGCCCGCGATAATCATCGACACTTGGTAGCCGATCCAGTTCGAGACGGGGCCGAACGTCGTCACGGGCGAGGTCGTGGAGTCGAGGACGTAGGCGTGCATCTCCCGCGACGAGCGGTTCTCTTGGGAGAGCTCGCGGGTGGCGTTGCCCGTGACGACGGTGCTCGTGTAGGAGTCGAAGAAGATGAACACGCCGACCAGCCACGTCAGGAGCTGGGATTCGCGGGCGGTGCTGACGCGGTCGCCGATCCAGCGTTCGAGCGCGAGAATCCCGCCCGAGCGGTAGATGAACGCGGCGCCCGCGCCCATGAACAGGATGAGAATGATGAACTTCGTGTCGAACGGCGACCGCACGACCTCCACGAACCACTCCATCGTGAGCGCGGTCGCGGCGATTGGGTTCCACGATTCGACGATGAGCGCGCCCGCCCAGACGCCGGCGAACAGCGACACCAGCACCTGCCGGGTGACCAACGCGAGCACGATGGCCAGCAGCGGGGGCGCGAGCGAGAGGAGTCCGTACTCTGCCATCGGCGGTATTACAGAATACCCGGTGATAAAACTACGGACGTTTCGTTACGTGAGGGGAACTACAACGAACAGCAACGCGGGCGCGGGAACGGTAGCCGTCAGGCGTCGAGCGTCACTCGCCGAACGCCGACAGCAGGTCGCTGCCCTCGACGTAGACGAGACCCTCGCGGTCGGCGTACGCCTTCGCGTCCGCGACCGAGAGCGCTTCGCCGGTGTCGGCGTCGAGCATCTCGCAGACGACGGCGGCGGGCGCGACGCCCGCCTCCGCGGCGAGCGCGACCGCGAGTTCGGTGTGGCCCTCGCGGTCGGACAGCGACGGCGCGGCGCGCAGCACGTGGACGTGGCCGGGCGCGCGGAACTCCGCGGCGAAGTCCACGTCGTCGGGGTCGGCGGCGGCGCGCGCGAGCTCCGTGATGGTGAGCGCGCGGTCCTCGTCGGTGATGCCGGTGAACGTGTCTCGGTGGTTGACGGGCAGCGAGAACGACGAGCGGTCGTCGTACCCGAGGTGGCCGTGGTCCGCGGCGGGGTGGTCGATGACGTCCGCGAGGAACGGCAGGTCGAAGGCGTCGGCGGCGGCGTCCCCGACCGCGACGCAGATGAGGCCGCCGGCGTCGTTGCGGAGGTGCGCGACCGCCGCGGGCGTGACCGCTTCGGCGGGGTAGACGAGGTCGACTTCGCCCTCGCGGTCGGCGGCGTCGTGGACGAGCACGGGCTCGCCGGCGCGGAACGCGTCGACGGCGCGCTCGACGCGGGAGGCGCTACTGCTCTTCGACACGGACAGTCACCTCGTCGCCGTCGAGCAGGCCGAGTGCCTCGCGGAGCTTCGTCGGCGCGATGAGTTCGACCTGCGTCTCGTCGTGGTGGGTGCGGTCGGGGACGATGACGTGCGCAGGCGAGAAGGCGCCGTCGCCGCTCTCGACGGTGGCGTGGTAGCACGTCGCCGGACCGTAGGTGCGCTCCTCGTCCTCCCAGCCGTCGATGCCGACGCCGTCCATCGCTTCGAGCGCCGAACGGGCGCGCTGGCTCTCCGCGCTGAGGTCGACGTTGAGCGTGCCGAGGTACGGCTCGTAGCCGAGCTTCTCCTCGAACTGGCGCATGTAGCCGGGGAGGCTGATGTAGTGGCGGCCCTCGCCCATCCCGCTGGTGACCGTCCCGTCGAGCGCGAGCTCGCCGGCGTCCTCGAAGATGCGGCGGTAGTCCTCGTACTCGCGTTCGAGCGTGCGCTCGCCCTCGTCGGTGATGGCGACCCACTGGCCGTCGTTGACGAGGTCTCGCTCGACGAGGCCCGCGTCCTCTAACGCCTGCAGGCGCCGGGACGCGGTCTGGTTGGAGGCGTCGAGGCGGCCCGCGAGGTCCCCGCAGGAGACCTTGACTTCGCCGCGGCGCGCGCCGTCGAGCGCGAGCAGCTTCAGCACGGCGAGCTCGTCGAAGCCGACCTCGCTCGTGCCCGTTGCTTGCGACATACCGACAGATTCGGGCGCGCGCCGCATAAGAATACCGGAAGTGGAACGCGTCCCGAAAGTGAGGGCGTTCAGTCGGCCGTCGAGCCCGCCCAGAACGGCGAGTCCGGGCGGAGCTTCGGCACCCACGTCTCCTCATCGCGGGCGAGCAACGCGATGCGCGAAGCCTCGTCGGTCTTCAGCACCGGGAGCCCCGACATGTTCGCCTGCACTTCCTCGGCGAACTCCACGACGGCCTCGGGGTTCGGCATCGCCTCGCGGTCGAGGCGGTCCCGGGAGTCCCCGACGTGCATGTAGGCTTTCAGCTCCACGAAGTCCGGGTCCGCGCGCTCGTAGAAGCCCGCGTACCAGTCCGGATTCGCCACGTTCTCGCCGCCCACGAGCGTCGTCCGCAGGACGGTGCGGGTGTCGTCTTTCTCGTACAGCACGTCCATCGTGTCCACGAGCTTCTCCCACGCGTCGTCCTCTCGGGCGCCCACCACGTCGTCGAACGTCGCCCGCTCGGGCGCGTCCACGGAGACGTACAGCTGCGTGGGGTCGCACTCGGCGAGCACCTCGGGGCGCGTGCCGTTCGACACGAGGAACGTCGTCAGCCCGCGGTCGTGGAACTCCTCCAAGAGTTCGGGGAGGTACGGGTACAGCGTGGGCTCGCCGTCCAGCGAGATGGCGACGTGGCGCGGCTCCATCGCCTCCTCGAAGCGCTCCCGCGGAACCTCGTCGTTGCCGCCGAACCCAGAGAGGAGGTCCTTCTGGAGTTCGATGGAGGCGTCCACCACCGCCTCCGGGTCGTCCCACTCGACGCCGTCGAGCTCGTACGTGTGGCCGGCGTGGTCGCGCCAGCAGAACACGCAGCGCTCGTTGCACCGCACCACGGGCGTCATCTGGATGCAGCGGTGCGAGCGGATGCCGTAGAAGGCGTGCTTGTAACAGGTGCCCTCGCCGCGCAGGGAGTTCGCCGTCCAGCCGCACGTCTGGGCGGCGGTGTGGTTGTCGTGGTGGTAGTCCGGGTCGTCCACCTGCTTGGGCATACCCGTCGTTCGGCGAGCGCGTGGAAAAGCGTGGCGTTCGGCCCCCACGCGGGAGTTAACGTTCGAGAATCGTCCCGCCGGAACCGACCGCGACGTCCGGCCCCCCGTCGCCGCCGTACGCGACGTCGTAGATGTCGGAGCCGACCGGTGTGTCGTACTCCTGCCAGCCGTCGCCCGTGCGCTCGTAGACGTAGCCGCCGTTGCCCGCCGCCAGCACCGGCTCCGCCGGCCCGAGACGGTCGAGGCCCTGCAGGGCGTTCTCGCCGACGTCGACCGGCGTCCACCCGCGACAGCCGCAGTCGTAGCGGTAGATGGTGCCGCCGCCCGCGGAGACGTAGACCACGTCGTCGTCGCCGAGCACGTCGTAGAACGATTCGTTGGCGTTCGAGACGCCGATTTTCGTCCACGTCTGGTTGTAGTCGGTGGTCTCGAAGGCGGCCTGACTGGTGCTGATGCCGTAGGCGGTGTCGGTGTCGCCGCGGGAGAACGCGACGCCGGGGATGGTGGACCCGCCCGCGGGCTTGACGACGTCCCCCCACTGGATGCAGTACGCTCCCTCGTCGTTCTCCTCGAAGACGCCGTGGAGGACCTCCCCGGAGCCGTTCGCGACGATGACGTGCTCGCGGTCGATGGCGCCCGTGGCGGCGATTGCCTCCCACGTGCTCGTCTTCCCGTCGGGCGCCGTGTAGTCGTACTTCTTCCCGGTCTCCACGTCGTAGGCGCCCATCGCGCCGGAGCCGCCCGCGAACCAGATGCGCTCGCCGTCGCTGGTGACGGCGACGTCGTTGAGCGGGTTGTTCGACGCGCTCGGACCGCTGTCGACGACGAGCCGCCACTCGCCGTCCACGAGCGCGAGCACGTTCCCGCTGGAGCCGACGGCGTGCGGGCCGTCGGCGGTCTGGACCACGGAGGTTATCGACTTCGACGTCGGCGACGACGCCTCGCTCCACGCCGCGTCTGGCGAACTCTGTGCGACTGCCTGACTGGCGACCGCGCCGCCGCCGACGGCGGCCGCGGCGGCGCCGCCGGCAACTTTCAGGAACGTCCGACGCGAGGACGAGCGTCCGGTCATAGGTCGAATCCCATACGGACGAAGGAGTTCGGCGAAGACTATATTTACTGGCCGTTGCCCAACAAACAAAATGCAATAGATTCGTCCGCCAACAAAGGTTAGCTAATATCGGCGAACTACACATCGGTCGAAACTGAGGCTGGCGGTCCGACGACCAGCCGTCGCGCGCACGACGGCCCGGTGGTCACGGCGCCGCCGCCCGCTCGCCCGCTTCGGAAATCCCTTTAGCCGTCGCGTCGAACGAGCGAGCATGTTCATCGCTTTCCGCCGGGAAGTCGAGGCGGCCCTCGACGCCGCGCTCGACGACCTCGGCTACCCCACCGAGGACCTCGGCATCGAGGAACCGCCCGCGGACGTGCCCGCCGTGCTCGCGTCCAGCGTGGCGTTCCGACTCGCCGGCGAGGCGCAGGCGCCGCCGCCGGAGGTCGCCGCCGAAATCGCGGCCGCAATCGACCTCGCGGACGCCGAGTACGTCGCCAGCGCGTCCACGCAGGGCCCGTACGTGAACTTCGCGCCGAGCGAGGCGTACTTCGAGGGCGCGCTCGCGGACGCCCAAGCCGACGACTGGGGGCGGCTCCCCGACGCCGACACGTCGGTCGTCGTCGAACACACCAGCGCGAACCCCACGGGGCCGGTCCACGTGGGCCGCGCCCGCAACCCGATTCTCGGTGACGCGCTCGCTCGCGTGCTCGACTACGCCGGCTACGACGTGACCCGCGAATACTACGTCAACGACGCCGGCCGACAGATGGCGGTGTTCACGTGGGCGTACGAGACCTTCGACGAGAGCGACCTCCCCGAGCCCGAGCGCGAGAAAGACGACTACGAGCTCGTGCGCTACTACCGGAAGGGCAACGAGTTCCTCGAAGACGGCGACCCCGAGGCCGTCGAGGCGGCCGAGGCCGAAATCGCGTCCATCATCGAGGGGCTGGACGCCGGCGACGAGGCCACCTACGAGCGCGTCGGGGAAGTCGTCGACCAAGTGCTGGGCGGGATGACCGAGACCCTAGAGCGGCTCCCCGCGGAGTTCGACGAGTTCGTCAAGGAGACGCGGTTCCTCCGCGACGACACCACTCACGAGGTCGTCGACCGCCTCCAGAGCTCCGAGCACGCCTACGAGGAGGAGGACGCGTGGCAACTCGACCTCGACGACTGGGACATCGAGCAGTCGTTCGTCTTCCTGCGCTCGGACGACACCACGCTGTACACGACGCGGGACCTCGCCCACCACGAGTGGAAGTTCGACACCTTCGACTACGCCATCACGGTGCTCGGCGAGGACCAAGAGCTGCACGCGAACAAGCTCAACGCCGCCTTGGACATCCTCGGCAACGACACCGACCAGCTCGAAGAGGTGTTCTACGCGTGGGTGAACCTCCCGGGCGGCGAGTCGATGAGCACCCGGCAGGGGACCGGCGTGGACATGGACGACCTCCTCGACGAGGCGGTCGCGCGCGCCGAGGACGCGGTGCGCTCGCGGCTCGACGACCGCATCCGCGGCGACGACCTCACCGAGGAAGACGTCGAACGCATCGCCCGGCAGGTCGGCATCGGCGCGGTGCGCTACGACATCGTCTCCAAGCAGCCCACGAAAGCAATCACGTTCGACTGGGAGGACGCCCTCGACTTCGAGGGGCAGAGCGCGCCCTACGTCCAGTACGCCCACGCCCGCGCCTGCGGCATCGCCGCGGAGGCCGACGGCCTCGACCCCGAACTGGACGCCGGCCGCCTCGACACCCCCGAGGAGCGCGACCTCCTGCAGGCCATCGCGCGGTTCCCGGGCGTCGTCGAGGAAGCCGCCGAGGACCGCGAGCCCCACCAAGTCGCCACGTTCGCCCGCGAGTTCGTGGACACGTTCAACGCGTTCTACCGCTCGCGGCACGTCCTCGGCGACGACGTGGACGACGACACCGCGGCGGCGCGGCTCGCGCTTGTGAACGCCGCCCAGCACACGCTGGCGAACGCGTTGGACGTGCTCGGCATCGAAGCGCCGGAGTCGATGTAAACTTAGAGCGCGCCGACGAACGACAGCGAGCCGTAGACGATGAGCAGTGCGACCACGACGTAGACCAGCAGCCAGCCGGTCGAGACGGAGTTCTCGTTTGCCATACCCGACACTCGGCGGCCGTGTTCGCTTAATTGTTCCCGTTCAGCCGAGCCGCCCGCCCGTCAGCCGCGACAAAAGCGACCGGCGCTCGGGCTCCTCGTCGTCGGCCGCGACCTCTGCGAACGCCGCGCCCGCGGACACCTCGCCGTCCTCGTCGCCGTCGCGGAACGACACCGGCGGCGACTCCCCGAGCAGCTCGTAGCCGAGTTCGCGGTACGACTGCGCGGCCGGGTTCTCGGGCGCGTAGACGACCAGCGGCTCGCCGGCGTCCTCGCTGTCCGCGACCGTGCCGTCCTCCGGAATCGTGCCGAGCAGGGGCGCGTCGATGCGCTCGACCGCCGCGTCAACGTCCACGCTCGACCCCCCCACTCGGGTCAGAATCAGGCCCGTGACGTCGCCGCCGACGCGCTCGGCCAGTTCGAGCGTCTTCTCGGTGTTCTCCAGCGCGGCGACCTGCGGCGTCGACACCAACAGCACGTCGTCGGCGAGCCCCAGCGGGACGGTCGTGTCGTGGCTGAGGCCGCCGCCCGTGTCCACGACGGTGACGTCGTACGCCTCCCGGAGGTCGGCGGCGACCTCGCGGAGCTTCGAGGGGTCCGCACGCCCGAAGTCCTCGATGCGCGTGCCGCCGACCATCACGTCGAACTCCCCGGGCGCTTCCACGACGGCGTCGAGCGCGTCCGCCTCACCCGCGAGCACGTCGTGGAGCGTCGCCTCCCCCGACTCGAGGTCGAGGACGGCGCCGACGTTCGCCATCCCGAGGTCGTAGTCCACGAGCACGACCGAGCGGTCCGCCTCCGCCATCACCGCCGCGAGGTTCACGGCGGTCGTCGTCTTCCCGACGCCGCCCTTCCCGGAGGCGACGGCGAACACGCGTCCAGTCATTGTGTGAGGGTACACAGAGTAGCACTTAAAGCGTTGGGCGGGACCGGACGAGCGAGCGCCCGAGCGCCGGCCAGCGACCCGCCCGCCGGCCCGGCGACCCCCGAGGTCAAAGGTTACTTACGCGCACGACGGCTATCTCGGAGTAATGAGCGAGCAGGAGGGCGAACCGTCCGAGGACCGCCGAAAGTACGAGTTCCAGAAGGTCATCGAGGACCTGAAGGACTACACCGGGAGCGGCACCCAGCTGGTGACCATCTACATCCCCCCGGACAAGCAGATTTCGGACGTCGTCGCCCACGTCACGCAGGAACACTCCGAAGCCTCCAACATCAAATCGAAGCAGACGCGGACCAACGTCCAAGACGCGCTGAAGTCCATCAAGGACCGGCTGCGGTACTACGACACGTTCCCGCCGGACAACGGCCTCGTCGTCTTCTCCGGCGCCGTCGACAGCGGCGGCGGCCGCACCGACATGGTGACCGAGGTCTTGGAGTCGCCGCCCCAAGCCATCCAGTCGTTCCGCTACCACTGCGACGACGAGTTCCTCACCGAGCCCCTCGAAGAGATGCTCGGCGACAAGGGCCTCTACGGCCTCATCGTCCTCGACCGCCGCGAGGCCAACGTCGGCTGGCTGAAGGGCAAGCGCATCGAGGCCGTCAAGTCCGCGTCCAGCCTCGTCCCCGGCAAACAGCGCAAGGGCGGCCAGTCCGCCCAGCGGTTCGCCCGCCTCCGGCTGGAAGCCATCGACAACTTCTATCAGGAGGTCGCCGGGATGGCCGACGACCTCTTCGTCCCGAAGCGCCACGAGCTCGACGGCATCCTCGTCGGCGGCCCCTCCCCCACGAAAGACGAGTTCCTCGACGGCGACTACCTCCACCACGAGCTCCAAGACTCGGTGCTCGGGAAGTTCGACGTCTCCTACACCGACGAGTCCGGCCTGAAGGAGCTGGTCGACCGCGCCCAAGACACGCTCGCGGAAGCCGACCTGATGGACGACAAGTCCGACATGGAGGCGTTCTTCAAGGAGCTCAACGGCGGCAACCTCGCCACCTACGGCTTCGAGCCCACGCGCAAGAACCTCGTCATGGGCTCGGTGGAGACGCTGCTCATCTCCGAGGACCTCCGCAAGGACGTCGTCACCTACGAGTGCCCGAACGGCCACGAGGAGCGCGAACTCGTCGGCCAGCGCGCCGACACCCCCAGCCACACGTGCTCGGAGTGCGGCGAGGACGCCGAAGCCGGCGAGCGCGACGACGCCATCGACCACCTCATGCAGATCGCGGACAACCGCGGCACCGACACCCACTTCATCTCCACCGACTTCGAGAAAGGCGAACAGCTGCTGACCGCCTTCGGCGGGATTGCCGGGCTGCTGCGGTACGGCACGGGCGTCTAAGACGCACTTTTTGCGCTGCGGGGGTGCGCCTTCGGCGCACCCCGCTCGGCAAAAACTTGCGGAAAAAGCACTCCTCCCTCCAGCCGCGGGCTTCGCCCGCGTTAGTCGGTCGTCGGCCTGCGCTCGCTTCGCTCGCGCAGTGAACCGCTCGCGGCGCGAGGCGCGTAGCGCCTCGGTTCGTGCGAACGGGAAGCGAAGCGACTCGTGAGCCGCGCGGCGCTCGCGGATGCTTGTACCTCGCCTGAATCGCCGCCGCTCTCGTTTCGCCGGCAGGGACAGGTACTTGGTACTCGGTCACATGGACCAAGACGCATCGCTATGCAACCGTGCCAAAACTGTCAGGCGGTCATCGACGAGTACGTGTTGGACAAACAACTCGAACCCCTGCGCGACCTCACGGTCGACGACTTCAACGTCTGTGCGGACTGCGTGACCATCGTCGACGACGCGTGCGTGGAGTGTGGCGGCGCGGTGTACGTTCCCCGAGGCGACTCGACTGCACCCGACTACTGTCCGGCCTGCCGGTCGGAACTCATCGAGCGGACCGGCCACGACCCCGGCTGGCACCGGGACGCTATCTCGACCTGAAACGCCGACCGGTCGCTCTCGCTTTTCGGTCGACTCTGCTCGCGAGCGCCGCGAGAACCGACAATCAGCAGGACGCGAAAATGACTACGCCAGCGGCGTCCGCTCGACCACTTGCCCGTCGTAGGTCGGGTACTGCTCGACGATTTCGCCGCTGTCGACGTCGCCGTCCTCGACCATCTCTTCGAGGAGCCACCACGCCACCTCGACGTGCTCGGACTTCACGGTGTAGAACTCGTCGGGGACGCCGAGCTCCTCGATGCGCTCGGGGCTGACCGTCGTCTTCCCGTAGACGAGCGTGCCGTCCTCGGTCACGTCGTCGAACTCCCGGCGGACGTTGCGCGCCATGCGCTTGAGCCGCGAGCGGTGCTGGGCGGCGTCCTTGAAGACGCTCGTGCAGAAGTAGACCTTCTCGTGGTCAGCCATCTCTTCGAGGATAGCGTCCTTGGAGCCGTCGACGGCGCTCATGTGGTCCTCTTGGAGTTCGTAGCCGGCGTCCTGCATGCGCTCGTAGTTCCCGTCGCTCATCTCGAACTCGTTGACGTTGCAGAACTCCGCGGCGCCCTCGTCGAGGAACTCGAGGAACTCCTGCTCGGCGCGGATGCCCGGAATCTCGAACGCCGGGGTGAGCCCCTCCTCACGGGCGATGTAGAGGATGTCCTCCCACTCGGTGCCGTGGAGGTCGCCCCACTGCTCGTACGGCGGGTGGAAGCGAATCTCGTCGAGGCCCGCCTCCGAGAGGCGGCGCATGTTCTCGCGGCCGCCCGTGATGCCCGTGTAGAGGTGCGTGTGGTGGTCCTCGCCGAACTCGTCTTTGAGCAGGCGGAGGTACCGGCACGTGCGGTCCAGCACTTCCTGCGGCTCGCCGCCCGTGATGGAGGTGCCGAGCGCGTCCATCAGCTTCGCCTCCTGAATCACGTCCTCGTCGCTCTCGACGGGGCGCTCGTTGGCGTACACCTGCTGGACGTTCTTCCGGTTCTCGCCCAGCGGGCAGTAGAAGCAGTCGCGCTGGTCGCAGTACCCGTAGACGAAGAGCACCATCTTCCCGCCCTTCGCGCACTGCTCGCAGCCCTTCGAAATCATTCGTTGGAACACGTCTACTCCCCGAAGGCTGAAAAACTGTGCGAAACGGGGTGGCCCGAGTGGAAAGTGATTTAGGCCAGCCTAAATTAATCTGCGGCGATGGGGAGCACGCGGACCGACGCCGGGGAGGACCGACTGACCGAGCAGCTACCCGAAGAGGCACTCGAACTCGTGGCGTTCCTGACGCGGTCAGAGCACCGGCTGCGGGTGCTCGACCTGCTCGACGGCGGCGAGCGCACGCGCGAGGAACTGCGCCAAGGGACGAGCGTGACGCGAGTGACGCTGAGCCGCATCCTCGGCGACCTGACCGACCGGGGGCTCGTCGCCGCAGACGCCACGGGAGACAGCTACGAACGGACAGACTACGGCGACCTCGTCTACCGGGACGTCGTCCGACTGCTCGGGACGGCGGCGGTCGGACAGGCGTATCCGGGGGTGGTCGAGCGGCTGCCGACCGAGCGGTTCGACTTCGACCTCCGGTGTCTCGCGGACGGCACCCACATCACGGGCGAGCACGCGGACCCGGTGGCGGGAGCGCGGGCCGTCGCGGACGCCGCCCGGGAAGCCGCGGAGTGCGAGGCGGTCGTCGGGACGTTCACGTCGCTCCCGATGTACGCCTTCGAGGAAGCGGTCGCGGCCGGCGAGGAGCCCGACTGCACGGTCGTCTTCGACGCACGCGTGACCGAGACGATGCTCACCGACCCGAGGCTGCGGGAGAAGTGGCGGCAGATAGAGGCGGCCAACGAGACGACGGTCTACTACGGCGTCGACGACCGCGTGCCGTACACGGTCGACCTCGTCGGCGGCGACACCGTGTTCATCACCGTCGACCGCGACCGAGAGGGCGGCTTCGACGTGATTCGGTGCGACCACCCCGAGGTCGTCGCGTGGGCGCGCCGGACCGTCGAGGAGCACCGAGCGGCGGCGACGCCGCTCGCCGAGTTGAGCGTCGACGAGTAGCCCGGTCCGCACCGACAGGGAGTGTTGCCGTAACGAACCGTGTTCGTTCTACACGCCGTGTTACGCCGAACAGCGCGAATCACTAAATCGCTTTAGGCCAGCCTAAACTACATGGCACGCCGACGCCAGATACTCGCAGGGAGCGCAGGCCTACTCGCAACGACGCTCGCCGGCTGCACCGGCAGCGGGGAGTCCGCGGACACGACCGAGCCCGCGACCGACGAACCGACCGAGACGGCGACCGAGACGAGCGCGTCGACCGAGGAGGAATCGGCCAGCGACGACCCCACGCCGTACACGGTCCACATCGAACCGAACGACCCGTACACGTTCGAGGAAGTGCCCGAGACCTACGGCGTCGTCTCCGGTCCCATGCTCGACATGGGGATGGCGCTGGGCATCCACCCGACCGCGACGACCGGCCTCGAACGCGCCCCGCTGAAGTTCTACGACCTGCTCGGGCTCGACTTCGACGAGAGCCGCGTCGCCAAGCTCGCCAGCGGCGCCGAGTCCGGCTACGACAAGGAGAACTTCTACGCCGCCGACGCCGACGTCTGGCTCATCCCGAAGAGCACCCTCAACCGGTTCACCGGCTGGGACGACTCCGACTATCAGGACATCGTCTCCCAGACCGGTCCCTTCCTCGGGACCCCGCTACGGTTCGCGCCGACCGCCGCCGTCTCCAGCGACCCCAACCCGTACACGCTCTACGAGGCCTTCGAGAAGGTGGCGACCGTCTTCCAGCGGCAGGAGCGGTTCCGCGCGTGGCAGTCCCTGCACGACGACCTGATGGCCACCATCGAGGACGGACTCCCCCCGGCGGACGAGCGCCCCACAGTCGCCGCCATCTGGCGGGGTGTCAGCCCCGACTCCGGTCGGTTCCGCATTGCGCCCCTCCACCGCCTCGGCAACAACACCAAGTCCTACTACCGCGTCGGCATGCAGGACGCCTTCGAGGGGCAGTACCCGGGCGGCCCCGTCGGCTACGAGGAACTGCTGCGCGTCGACCCGGACTACATCGGCGCGGTCGGCGCGCTCACTTCCTCGACCCACGAGGAGTTCGTCAGCAACGTCGTCGAGCCCTTCGAGAACAACCCCAACGGCCAACAGCTCTCCGCCGTCCAGAACGGGAACGTCGTCCGCAGCGCCGGCCAGTACATGGGCCCTATCGTGGACATGTTCTCCACGGAAGCCGTCGCCAAGCAGGTGTACCCCGACGCGTTCGGCGAGTGGCCCGGCAGCGTCGGTGACGTTCCCGAGGGCGAGCAGCTCTTCGACCGGGAACGGCTCCTCGACATCGTCGCCGGTGACCTGTAACAGATGGTGGAACTGTTCGAACGGCTCGCCGAGCGCCGACCGAGCGGCCGCGTCGGCGCTGACTCGAAGCTCGGGGCCGTCGCGCTCGCCAGCGTCGCGGTCGTCGTCGGCGCGACGCTGCTGCAAGTGAGCTTCGGCGCGTACCCCCTGTCGCTCGGGGAGGCGTGGGGCGCCGTCTTCGACCCGGAGGTCGCGCTCAGCGTCGAGGCGTGGCGGGCGTTCCTGCTCAGCGGCGACGTGCCGTCGTGGTTCACCCAGCAACAGCACATCGTCTGGAACATCCGCCTGCCGCGCATCCTCGTCGGCGTGCTCGTCGGCGCGAACCTCGCGGTCTCCGGCGCTGTCTTCCAAATCGTCACGCGCAACGAGCTCGCCAGCCCCTACATCCTCGGCGTGAGCGACGGCGCCGGCCTCGTCGTGCTGACCGTCCTGACGGGGTTCTCGGGGCTGCTCCCGTTCGTGCCGGTGCTGGCGGCGTTCGGCGGCGGCGCCGCGTTCCTGCTCGTCTACGTCATCGCGTGGAAGAACGGCACTAGCCCCGTGCGGCTGGTGCTCGCGGGCGTCATCGTCGGCACCGTCTTCGGGTCCGTCCAGCGCGCGCTGTTCTTCTTCATCGACGACCTCAGCACGGTGATGTCCGCGCAGGCGTGGCTCTCCGGGTCGCTGCTCAACACCGACTGGGGGGAGGTCCGCATCGCGCTCCCGTTCACGGTGCTGGCGCTGGCGCTGGCGTTCACCGTCACCCAAGAGCTGGACGTGCTCGCGCTCGGCGAGGAGACCGCCGAGTCGCTGGGGATGCCCGTCGAGCGGATGCGGTTCGCCGTCGCCGGCATCGCCGTGCTCTCGACGGCCGCCGCCATCGCGGTCGCCGGCCTCATCGGGTTCGTCGGGCTCATCGTCCCGCACATGGTCCGCAACGTCGTCGGCAGCGAGTCGCGGCGGCTGCTCGCGGGCTGTCTGTTCCTCGGGCCGGCGCTGCTGGTCGGCGCGGACGTCGGCGCGCGCCTCGCACTCAGCCCGATACAGCTTCCCGTCGGCATCATCACGGGGCTGGTCGGCGGCCCGTACTTCCTCTACCTGATGCGGAAGACCGAGAACATGGGGGAAGTGTGATGGCGGGCAGCGACGGCGCGCTCGGCGCGAGCCGCGAGCGCGCGACTGACCGGCCGGAGAGCGACTCGACAGCGTCGGGGACGGCCCTCGACGCGGACGAGCTCGTCGTCGGCTACCCGGGCGCTGACGAGCCCGTCGTCGACGGGGAGACGCTCGCGGTGCCGGCTGGCGAGGTGACCGCGCTCGTCGGCCCGAACGGCAGCGGGAAGTCGACGCTGCTGAAGGGGCTGGCGAACCGGCTGGAGCCCGACGCCGGCCGGGTCTTGCTCGACGGGCGGCGGGTGGAGTCGTTCGGGTCGAAGGAGCTCGCGCGAGCCGTCGGCCGGCTCTCCCAAGAGAACACCGCGCCCGACACCATCACCGTCGAGGCGCTCGTCGAACGCGGCCGGTACCCCCACCGGGGGTTCTTCGAGTCGGAGGCCGACGGCGACGAGCAGGCCGTCGACGACGCCATCGCCATGGCGGGCATCGACCACCTCCGCGACAGGGAAGTCGGGGAGCTCAGCGGCGGGCAGAAGCAGCTGGCGTGGATTGCGATGGCGCTCGCGCAGGACACCGACGTGCTCCTGCTGGACGAGCCGACCACGTTCCTCGACCCCCGCCACCAGCTCGAAGTGATGGACGTCGTGGGGACGCTGCGCGACGAGAGCGAGACCACCGTCGTGCTCGTGCTCCACGACATCTCGCAGGCGGCGCGGTACGCCGACCACGTGGTCGCGCTGCGTGACGGCGCGGTGTACGCCCGCGGCGACCCCGACAGCGTCGTCACCGCGGGCGTGCTCGCGGACGTGTTCGGCATCGACGCCGACGTGCTGGAGACCGAGCACGGCCCGCAGGTCGTGCCGCTCGGTCCCGCCGACGAGTCGCGGTAGCCGGCCATCGGCCGACCGCCGCGGTGCGGGCTCCCGAAAGCAGTTATACCGCCCACTCGTACCGTTCGGCGAATGCTGCTCGTGCTGTGCGTGGACCTCGACGACGACCTCGGCCGGAAGACCGGCGTGCCGACGCCCGTCGTCGGCCGCAACGAGGTCGAACACGCCGCAGTGTCGCTGGCGGAAGCCGACCCCGAGGACAGCGACGTAAACGTCCTCTTCGAGGGCGTCCACCTCCACGACCAGTACAGCACCGACGAGGACGTGGAGGTCGCCGCCGTCACCGGGCTTGAACGCGGCGACGTCGCCGCCAACCGGAAGGTCGGCCGCGAGGTCGACGAAGTGCTGGCGAGCGTGCAGAGCGACGACCCCGTTCGCGCGGTGGTCGTCACGGACGGCGCGCAGGACGAGTCCGTCGTCCCCGTCATCCGGTCTCGGGTCCCCATCGACGCCGTCAAGCGCGTGGTCGTGCGGCAGGCCCAAGACCTGGAGTCGATGTACTACACGCTCAAGCAGGTGATGAACGACCCCGAGACCCGGGGGACGCTTTTGGTGCCGCTGGGCATCCTGTTGCTCATCTACCCGCTGGCGGTGCTGGCGGACGTGCTCGGGCTCCCCGGCGCGGTGTTGGGCGTCTCCTCGGCAGCGGTCGGCCTCTACGCGCTGTTCCGCGGGCTCGGCCTCGAATCCGTCGTCGACGAAACCGTCGAGCGCGTGCGTTCGGGGCTGTACACCGGCAGAGTCACGCTCATCACGTACGTCGTCGCGGCCGCTCTGCTTGTCATCGGCGGTGTCGAGGGGATGAACGAACTGGAGGTCGTCCGCGACGCCACGCGAGGGTCGCTGGCGCCCTCGACGGTGCTCGCGGCGCTGACGTTCGGCGCGGTGCGGTGGTTCGCGGCCGCCGGCCTGACGACGAGCCTCGGCCAAGTCACCGACGAGTACCTCGCGGACCGGTTCCGCTGGCGGTACCTGAACGCGCCGTTCTACGTGCTCTCCATCGCCGCCGTCCTCCACATGCTGTCGGCGTTCTTCCTCGGGTACGTCACGCTCACCGAACTCGCCGCGGTGCTGACGGCGGGAACGCTGGTGAGCGTGCTCTCCACGCTGACGTTCGCCGTCGTCGAATCCCGGCAGGCCGACGGGAAGGGCGGCCCGGACGCCGCCTAGGCTTCCCGGGAGACGACGAACTCTGCGAGGTATTCGAGGTAGTCGTAGGCCTCCCCAGCCGGCAGGTCGAGGCTGTCGAGGGCGTCCATCGCGCGCTCGCTCTCCCGCTCGGCGAGCGCGTTCAACTCCGCGGGCGAGCGGTCCGTGACGCGGACGATGCTCGGGCGGTCCATCTCCTCGTCGATGCCCGCGGGCTTCCCGAGGTCCTCGCTGTCCATCGTGGCGTCGAGGACGTCGTCCCGAATCTGGAACGCCACGCCGACCCGCTCGGCGTACTCCCCGAGCGCCTCGATAGAGCGGCCGTCGGCGTCCGCGGCGATCGCGCCGAGTTCCGCGGCCGCGCGGAACAGCGCGCCCGTCTTCCGGCGCGCCAACTCCATGTATTCGGCCTCGGTCTCCGGGCGGTCGACGAGCTCGATGGCCTCGCCCTCGCCGAGCTCCACGAGCGCGTCCGTCACGCACTCCATCGCCCGCGGGTCGCGGGAGAACAGCGCGAACGCCTCCCCGAGCAGGCCGTTCGACGCGACGAGCGCGGGCCCGTAGTCGAACGCCGCCCACGCGCTGGACTTCCCGCGGCGGAGCGCCGACTGGTCGATGATGTCGTCGACGACCAGCGAGGCGTTGTGGACGAGTTCGATGCCGACCGCGAACCCCATCGCGTCCTCGCTGTCCCCGCCCGCCGCCTCGCAGACGAGCACGGTGAGCGTCGGACGCACGCGTTTGCCGCCCGCGAGCACGACGTGTTCGAGTTCGTCGCTGAGCTCCGACGGCTCCACGGCCGCGACGGTCTCCGCGAGCCGCTGCTCGATGGCGGCGCGGTGCGCCTCCACGTACTCCATTACCCGTCTCTCGGGGATTCGCGCGGAAATATATGACGGGACTGGGCAGTCCACGCCGGCTACGCGTCGTTCACCGGCCGACAGAACACTGCGAGAACGGAAGCGACCGAGGTCTGGCCGTGGATGCCTGTTAGACGTTCGGCGCGTCGCCGCCGAACTCCTCGATGAGCGCGGGCACCACGTCGAAGAGGTCGCCGACGACGCCGTAGTCCGCGATGTCGAAGATGGGGGCGTTCGGGTCGGTGTTCACCGCGATGATGGTGTCCGCGCCCTTCATCCCGGCGACGTGCTGGACCGCGCCGGAGATGCCGATGGCGAGGTAGACGTCCGGGGTGACCTGCTTGCCTGACTGGCCGACCTGCCGGTTCTTCGGCAGCCAGCCGTTGTCCACGATGGGACGCGACGAGGAGAGCGTCGCGCCCGTCACGTCCGCGAGCGCCTCCACGAGTTCGAGGTTCTCCTCCTCCTCGATGCCGCGGCCGATGGAGACGAGGAAATCCGCGTCCGCGATGTCTACGTCACCGCCGCCGACCTCCTCGAAGCCCTTCACGGTCGAGCGGACGGCGTCCTCGTCGATGGCCGCGTCGAACGCGGAGACCTCGGCGTCACCGACGCCCTCCGCAGGTGGCCACTCGCCGCCGCGGATAGAGACCGCGAACGGCCCCTCGGCGACGTCGACGGTCGTCTCGACTTTCGAGCCGTACATCTCGCGGGTGACCTCCAGCGTCCCGTCGGCGTAGTCGAGGCCGACCGCGTCGGAGACGTACGGCCGGTCGAGCCGCGACGCGACCGCGGGCGCGTAGTCGAGGCCGTTGACGCTGTTGGGCACCACGAGGAACTCGGGGCCGAGGTCCTCGACGAGCGCGGTGACCGCCTGCGCGTACACGTCGTGGTTGAACTCCTCGCCGTACTCGACCGTGTGAATCCGGTCGACGCCCTCGCGGTTCAGGTCGTCCGCGAACGACTCCACGTCGCCCGAAATCACCGCCGCGTGGAGGTCGCCGCCCGCGGCGTCCGCGAGGTCGCGGCCCGCCGTGAGCAGTTCGAGGCTGACGTCGCGCAGGTCGCCGCGGCGGTGGTCAGCGACGACGAGCACGTCGGAACTCATTCGCCGACCACCCCCTTCTCGCGGAGCACGTCAGCGAGCTTCCCGGCCTGCTCGCCGGCGTCGCCGTCGAGGTACTGGGCGTCGCTCTCGGTCTCGGGCTCGTACATCGCGGTCACGTCGAGGCTGCTCGCCACGTCGCCGGCGTCCAGCCCGAGGTCGTCGAGGGCCTGCACGTCGATTTCCTTCGACTGCGCCTGCCGGATGCCCCGGAGGCTGGCGTACCGCGGCTCGTTGATGCCCGTCTGGATGGCCAGCACCGCGGGAAGCTCCACGTCGGTGAGCTCCTCGACGCCGCCCTCCAGTTCGCGGCGGACAGACGCCACGCCCTCGTCGAGGACGTTCTCGGTGTCGAGCGCGTTCACAACGGCGGCCCACTCGAAGCCGAGCGTCTCCGCGAGCGCGACGCCGGTTGCGCCGAAGCTGTCGTCGTTGGCCTGCACGCCCGAGAACACCACGTCGGGGTCCTCGTCCTCGACGACGGCGGCGAGCAGTTCGGCCTTCGTCTCGACATCGAGCAGTTCGACGTCGTCGATGGCGTCGTCCCAGACGCGGACCGCGCGGTCCGCGCCCTTCGCCAGCGCCATCCGAATCGTCTCCTCGCTTCGCTGTGGGCCGATGGTGACCGCGACGACCTCAACGTCGTCGCCGGCCTCCGCGAGCTGGACGGCCTCCTCGACGGCGTAGTCGTCCCACTCGTTGAGGTCGTAGTCGAGGTACGTCTCCTCGATTTCCGTGCCGGAAATCTCGAAGTCGTCCTCGACGGTAGCGACCTCCTTGACGGTGACGAGAACCTTCATCGTGCGTGAGTGCTCCGGGACGCAGGTAAACGTTTTCGGAACCGCGAGGAGCGCGCGAACAGTTTCTGTCCCGCAGAACGGTTACTCGTCGCCGTCGTCGACGCCCTCGCCGGGCAGCGAGATGAGGTTCTCGCGGCCGATGCGGAGCTTCTCCACGCGCTCCTCGTCGGCCATCGAGGACAACAGCTGGGAGACCTTCGCGGTCGACCACCGCGTCTCCTCGACGATTTCGGACTGCTTCATGCGGCCGCCGTTCTCGCGCAGCAGCCGCTCGACGCGCTCCTCGTCGCTCAACAGCTCGGAGTCGACCGCCGCCGACTCGGCGTCCCCGTCGGGACTGCCGTCCGCCGGCCCGGCGTCGTCTGGTTCGGTCGCCGCCCCGCTGCCGGGCGGTTCGTCGTCCCGCGGTTCGGCACCGGGCTCGCCGTCGCCGCCGTCGTGGTCGGCGTCGTCCGTGACTGTCGCGCGGGCGCGGCGCAGCCACGAGAACGCGGAGTCGCCGCGGAAGTACGCCCACACCACGCCGGCGCCCGCGAACAGCGCGAGCGCGCCGACCGCGACCAGCACGAACATCGAGACACCGACCACGCTGTCGGCCGGCCGGAACTCCGCGAACGGCCGGTCCTCGTCGAACGACTGCGGGCCCGACCAGCGGTAGCCGTTGTCGACGATGCTCGTATCCGGCAGCACGTTCTCCGTGTCGTAGCCGTCCGGCGGACGGAGCGTCAGCGACTGGTTCGGGCCGAGGTCGCCGAACCACTGCGCGGAGAACGAGTCCACGACCAGCCGCTCGTCCTCGACCCGGGAGAAGTTCGTCCACGTGAACCGGACCGAGAGCACGCCCGTGGAGTTGTTCGCGCGCTCGACGACCCGCGAGGTCCGGTCGGCGTTCCGGATTTCCATCTCGCGGCCGACGCGGTCGCTGACCGACGGGGCGACCGAGCGGAACACGTCCACGGAGAACTCGGTGTCCGTCTCGCCGGCTTCGAACCGGCTGCGGAGTCGCTGGAACGCCTCGGTCGCGTTCTCGTCTTCGAGGAGGTACTTCGAGGAGACGGTCCAGCGGGCGGCGCCGTCGGGCTGAATCTGGACCGTGATGTCGACGCCCGACAGCGTCGGCCCGGAGTCTTCTTGGAGGGCGGCCGACTGCGGAGCTGGCGCTCCGACTGCACCGGCCGCGGGCACGGAGAGGAGACAGACGACGGCGACGAGGAGGGCGGCCTGCCGCATACGAGTTCCGTCCACCCCGCTCGTGCAAAGTATTTTCTATCCGCCGGAATCCGCCAGCTCACCGACCGCACGCCCCAGTTCCCGCCTCGGACGGTCGTTACGGCGGACTGACAGGCGGTTCCGCGCTGCCGGCGGCGGCGTTCGACCGAGACTCGGCCGCGTTCGTGGTCTCCGCATCGCTTTTGTCGGGTGCGGTCGAACGCGTTGCCATGCCTCGCGTCCGCCCCGCCCTCGCTGCCGTCCTCCTCGTGGTCGCCACGACGGCCACGCTCGCCGCCAGCGGCGGCGTCGCCGCCCCCGTCGAGCCCGCCGACAACCCAGTCGTCGGGACCTCCGAGCAGTCCACGCACGTCCTCCTCCTGACGGACGCCGACGAGACCGGGTACGACGAACCCCACGCGTCCGTGACCGAGACGCTTGAGTCCGGGCACACAGCGCTCGGCACCGACCTCCGGCTCGGGACCGTCGAACAGCGCCTCGACGCCGCCGAGAACCGGTCGGTCAGGGGCGAAATCCTCGAGAACGCCACCGAGGCGGCCGCCGAGCGCGTCACGGCGCTGCGCGACCGCGCGAATGCCGCCCACGACGCGTACCGGAGCGGCGAACTGTCGGCCGCCGCGTACCTCCGCACGCTGGCCACGATTCACGCCGAAGCCAGCAGCCTCTCGGCGATGCTCGGGCGGACCGCCAGTCCGGGGACGCTGTACGCGCACGCCCACGAGAACGGATTCTCGGACATCGGCACGCGTATCTACCGGCTGCGCGCGCAACTGGCGACCGTACAGGGCCCGGTCCGGGAGCGCGTCGCGGACGTCGTCCACGGCGACCGCGACCGGATTCGCGTCCACGTGACCGTCGGCAACGGCGTCATGCTCTCGACGATGCAGGACGGCCAGTACGTCCGCGAGACCGTCCGCCCGGACAACGCCGAAGAGACGCTCGGCGGCGACTTCTCGGACGCGTCGGCGGTCATCCAAGCGAACTACCCGTGGCTGTCGAACAACTCCCGCTCGCCGAACATCATCGAGACCCGGGGCGGGTACGCTTTCTACTACCGGGCGAACTACGGCCACGGCCAGATTACCGCGTACATCGACACGACGACCGAGAAGGTCTACGTCGAACGCCACCAGCAGACGCTCGCACAGCTCCCCGCGGACGTCGAACAGCGAGACACCGAGGACAACGTGACGCTGTCCACGTCCCGGACGTACGCGGGCGGACCGCTGCTCGTCCGGGCGACCGGCGAGGGCGGCGAGCCGGTCGACACCGCCGTCTCGCTGAACGGGACGTCCGTCGGCGACACGGGCGACGACGGCCGGCTCTGGGTGTTGAGTCCGGCGGGCGAGTACAGCGTCACGACAGTCTACGAAGGCTCGACGCTGGGCGTCAACGTGACCGCGCGGCCGGCGCCGTGACACCACGGACCGCCCGAGTGTTCTTGTGGGAAGACGGGACCACGGGAGCGCGTGGCTCGCGGCTACGCCCCCGTCGCGGTCGTCCTCCTGCTCGCGGTGACCGTCGTCGCCGCGGCAGCCGTCGCAACCGCCGTCCCGGGCCTCCCGGGCGACCCGCCGCCCCAGCGCGGCGTCGGCGTCGACGCGACCAGCGGCGGCCGCATCGCGGTCACCCTGCTCTCCGGGGAGTCGCTGGACACCCGGCGGGCGACGGTCCGCATCACGGTCGACGGCGAGCCGCTGGCCCACCAGCCGCCCGTGCCGTTCTTCGCGGCGGAGGGGTTCGTCAGCGGACCGACCGGCCCGTTCAACGTCGCCGCCGACCCGTCGTGGACGGTCGGCGAAACCGCGTCGCTGCGGGTCGCGGGAACGAACCGGCCCGCGCTCCGAGTTGGCGCGACGGTCACCGTGCGCGTGCTCGTGGCCGGACAGGTCGTCGCCGTCGCCGAGGCGACAATCGAGGAGGAGGCGTAGCTAGCGGTCCGGCGAGTCCTCGGGCGCTCTGGCGAGCGTCACGATGGCGCGCGGGCTCCCGGGCTTGGCCTGCATCACGTGGTGTTCCACGTCGACGAAGCCGGCCTCCGCGAACATCCGGTCGGCCTCGTCCTCGTCGTAGAACAGCATGATGGCGTCCGCGACCTTCTGGAACACCGTCGAGTTCGGGTAGTCCGGGCCGACGACGACCGTCCACTCGCCGGGCTCGAGCACGCGCCGAATCTCCCGCAGCCCCTCGACGGGGTTGGGCCAATACTCGATGGAGCCCGACGACCACACCGCGTCGAACGAGCCGTCCTTGAACGGCAGTCGCTCCGCGTCCCCGAAGTGGAACGCCACGTCGCCGTTGCGCCCGAACTTCCCGAACGCCTGCTCCAACTGGTGGGGGCTCTGGTCGAGGCCGTAGACGTCGTCGGTGTACTGGAGGATGCCTTCGGTGCCGAACCCGGTGCCGCAGCCGACGTCGAGCACGCGGTCGCCGGCGTCGATGTCGAGCATCGCCAGCGCCTCGTCGCGCATCTCCTCGTTCCACACGAACGGGTTGACGCGGTCGTACACCTTCGAGAGATACTTGTAGAAGGTGCGCGCCCGCGCCTTGTTTTCGAGGACTCCCATTACCCCGGAATTGCGCCCGAAGACGCATAATAGCTTGCGTTAACGCCCACGGACTTCGCAACTACCATATAGGCCGTGGTCGAAGGTCTGCCCGGTAAGAGTGTATGCCAAGGCCAGAGGTTCTTGAAGACATCAAATCGGCTGAATCGGACGCCGACGACATCGTGGCCGAGGCGGAGGAGGACCGAGAGCAACGGTTGTCCGAAGCCCGGAAGCGGGCCGATGAAATCCGCAGCGACGCGGAAGAGGAGGCCCGCGAGCTGAAAGAACAGCGACTCGAAGAGGCACGCGAAGACATCGAGGCGGAGCGCGACCGCATCCTCGAAGAGGGCGAAGCCGAGCGCGAAGAGCTCGAATCCCTCGCCGACGAGAACGAGGAGGACGCGGTGGCGTACGCCGTCGAACAGTTCGAGGAGGCGGTACATGCTCAGACCTGAGCGCATGAGCAAGGTGTCGGTGACGGGCTCGAAGCGCGTCATCGACGACGTCATCGAGACGATTCACGAGCTGAACCTCGTTCACCTCTCGGACTACGACGGCGCCATCGAGGGGTTCGACAACGGCGACCCGATGGCGGGCGCCGACGGCGCCTCCGAGAAGCTCGTCACGGTGCGGTCGCTGCAGTCGACGCTCGGCGTCGACGAGGAAGACGCCGGCCCGACCCGCATCGTCACCGACGAGGCCCTCGAGACGGAGCTCGAGGAGATTCGCGTCGAAGTCAACGAGCTCGACGACCGGCGCGGCGAGCTGGAGGACGAACTCCGCGAGGTCGACGAGCGCGTCGACGCCGTAGAGCCGTTTGCCGAGCTCGGCATCGACCTCGACCTGTTGAGCGGCTACGACAGTCTGCAGGTCGCCGTCGGCGAAGGGAACGCCGACGACGTCCGCGAGCAGCTCCAGACCGACGAGACCATCGAGGCGTTCGAGGTCTTCGAGGGCGGGGACGCGCTGGCGGTGTTCGCGTACCCGCGCGAGGACGACCCGGACGCGCTCGACGACGCGCTCGTCGGCGTGGAGTTCGGGCGACTGGAGGTCCCGGACGCCGAGGGCAGCCCCGACGCGTACGTCGAGGAGCTGCGCCACGAGCGCGAGACCATCGAGTCGAAACTCGACAGCGTCGAGAGCGAGCTCAACGAGCTCCGCGTCGAGCACGCGGGCTTCCTGCTGGCCGCCGAGGAGAAGCTCTCCATCGACGTCCAGAAAGCGGAAGTCCCGCTGCAGTTCGCCACGACCGAGCACGCGTTCGTCGCCGAAGGGTGGATTCCCAGCGGCGAGTACGCGACGTTCGTCGAGGCGATTCAGGACGCGGTCGGCGACCACGCCGCCGTCGAGGAGCTCGAACAGGCCGACTACGAGCCGTCCGGTCACGGCCACCACGGCCCGGCCGACGAGCCGGAGTCGGTCACTGACGACACCGAGGCCGAGGCCGCCACGGACGGCGGTACGGCCGCCGACTTCGACGCCGACGACAGCCCGCCGGTCATCCAAGACAACCCCAGCGTCGCGCGGCCGTTCGAGGCGCTGACGGAGGTCATCAACCGGCCGAAGTACACGGAACTCGACCCGACCGTCGTGCTGTTCCTGACGTTCCCGGCGTTCTACGGCTTCATGATCGGGGACCTCGGGTACGGCATCCTGTACGCCGCCATCGGCTTCTGGCTGTACCGCGGCTTCGACAGCGAGATGATTTCGAAGCTCGGCGGCGTCGCCATGTGGGCCGGCGGCTTCACGGCCCTGTTCGGCGTGCTGTACGGCGAGATATTCGGACTCCACCTCGTCACGGAGTACGTGTGGCACAGCGTGTTCGGGCTCGCCGACGCGCCCCTCAAGAAGGGGCTGCACGTCGGCGCGTTCGCCGAGCTCTGGCTCGCCGCGAGCCTGATATTCGGCATCGTCCACCTCGCCATCGGCTACGTGTTCGGGCTCGTCAACGAGACGCGCTCGCACGGCCTCAAGGCCGCCGTCACGGAGAGCGGCGGCCCGCTGCTGCTGATGGCAGGGGTCGGCGCGTGGCTGTTCAGCACGCACATGCAGGCCAACGGGGGGCCACGCCCCGAACTGCTGTACCGCGCGGTCGACCTGCTGCCCGGCGTCGCCGGCGGTCTGCCGCCGGTCGTCGGGCAAGTCGGGCTGGCCGCCGCCGTGCTCGGCCTCGTGCTCGTGACCATTGGCGAGGGCGCCGCCGGGTTCCTCGAGAGCCCGACGTACGCGCTCGTCAACACCGTCTCCTACACGCGGATTGCGGCCGTCCTGCTCGCGAAGGCGGGCATGGCGTACGTCGTCAATCTGCTCGTGTTCGGCGCGTACGAAGTCCACCTCGAAGAACCGGAGACCGTTGAGTACATGTTCGGCCTGTTCTCGGCGGTCATCGAGCACGAGACGCACTTCATGCTGTTCAGCACCGACACCCACGGGGGCGAAGTGCTGTTCCCCGGCCTCGTCCACATGGGCACCGCGGGGGTGCTCGGCGGGGTCGTCGTGCTCGTGCTCGGCCACCTCCTCGTGTTGGCGCTCGGCGTCACATCCGCCGGCTTACAGACGCTACGCCTCGAATACGTGGAGTTCTTTAACAAGTTTTATGAAGGCGGTGGCGAGAAGTACCACCCGTTCGGCCACCAGCGAAACTACACCACTGAGGACTAAGTAACATGTTCGACGCACTCACACAGTTCGCCACGATCGCACAGGAAACGGCTACCAGCAGCCCCGCAATCACCCCGAAGTCCGCCGCCGCACTCGCCGTCGGTCTCGCCGCCCTCGCCGCAGGGTACGCGGAGCGCGGCATCGGTAGCGCGGCCGTCGGCGCCATCGCGGAAGACCAGGACCTCTTCGGTACGGGCCTCATCCTGACGGTCCTCCCCGAGACGCTGGTCATCCTCGCGCTGGTCGTCGTCTTCGTCGTGCCGTCCGCATTCTAATCACCGTTCCCCCCTCTCATCTATGAGCTTGGAAACAGTAGTTGAGGACATTCGAGACGAGGCCCGCGAGCGCGCGAAGGAAATTCGGTCGGATGCCGAATCGCGCGCCGAGGAGATCGTCGCGGACGCCGAGGCCGACGCCGAGGAGATTCGCTCCGACGCCGAGGCCGACGCCGAGCGCGAAATCGAGCGGGAGCGCGAGCAGCGCCTCTCCAGCGCGAAGCTCGAGGCCAAGCAGATGCGCCTCGAAGCGCGCCGCGACGCCCTCGAAGACGTCCGCGAGACCGTCGAATCCGAAATCGCCGACATCGACGGCGACGACCGCGAGGAACTCACTCGCGCACTCATCGACGCCGCGGCCGACGAGTTCGACGCCGACAGCGACGTCAGCGTCTACGGCCGCGCGGACGACGAGGCCCTCATCTCGGACATCCTCAACGACTACGACGGGTACGAGTACGCCGGCGAGCACGACTGTCTCGGCGGCGTCGTCGTCGAGAGCGAGACGTCCCGAGTCCGCGTGAACAACACGTTCGACTCGGTCGTCGACGACGCTTGGGAGAACAACCTGAAGGAAATCAGCGCACGCCTCTTCGACGAGGAGCAATGAGCGTGTACGGGTCGGCAAACTACGAGTACGTGGTCGCCCGCGTCCGCCACCGCCGAGCCAGCCTGTTCAGCGACGACGAGTACCGGAAGCTCCTCCGCATGGGCACGGGCGAAATCGCTCGGTTCATGGAGGAAACCCAGTACGAGGACGCGGTGAACGCGCTGGGCTCGCGGTTCAGCGGCGTCGACCTCGTCGAGCACGCGCTCAACGAGACGCTCGCCGACGACTTCCAGGACCTGCTGCGCTACAGCGAGGGACGACTCTACGAGCAGGTCGTCCGCTACCTCCGGAAGTTCGACGCGTGGAACGTCAAGACCGTGCTCCGCGGGCTCTACTCGGAGTCCGCCGACGAGGAGGTCCGCTCGGACCTCATCCACGCCGGCGAGTTCGAGGAGGCGTTCCTCGACCGCCTCGTCGCCGCCGAGTCCATCGAGTCCGTCGTCGAGCTGCTCGACGGCACGCTGTTCGAGACGTACCTCGACGGCGCGTTCGAGGCCTACGAGGAGTCCGGGACGCTGGTCCCGCTGGAGAACGCCGTCGACCGCGCGTACTACGAGAACCTCGTGCCCGACGCGTCCGTCCGCGGCGAGGCCGCGCAGCTCTACCGGGAGTTCCTCGAAGCCGAAATCGACTTCCGGAACGTCCGGAACGCGCTGCGGCTGGCGCGGTCGGGCGCCGACGTCGACCCGGCAGAGTACTTCATCGACGGCGGCGCGCTGTTCGACCGGACGGAGATCGGCCAGCTTGTCGCGGACCGCTCGACGCTGGTCGGCCGCATCCGCGAGAGCAAGTACGGCGACGAGCTCTCGAAAGCGCTCGACGAGCTGGAGGACGCCGAGAGCCTCATCGGCTTCGAGCACGCCCTCGACCGGGCGCTGCTGGAATACTCCGACCACCTCTCGTACGTCTACCCGCTGTCGGTCTGCCCGGTGCTGGCGTACGTGCTGGCGAAAGAGCGGGAAGTGGACAACATCCGCGCCATCGCTCGCGGCCGCGAGGCCGGCCTGAGCGAGGCGGAAATCGAGGAGGAGCTGATCGTCCTATGAGCCAAGAGATCGCAGTGGTCGGCAGCCCGGACTTCACCACCGGGTTCCGGCTCGCGGGCGTCCGGAAGTTCGAGAACGTCCCGCAGGACGAGAAAGACGAGGCGCTCGACGACGCAGTCGAGTCGGTGCTGGCGGACGACGACGTCGGCATCGCGGTGATGCACGACGACGACCTCGACGCGCTCTCGCGGCAGGTCCGCGAGGAAGTCGAGACGAGCGTAGAGCCGACGTTCGTGACCATCGGCGGCGGCGCCGCCGGCGGGAGCGGACTGCGCGACCAGATCAAGCGGGCCATCGGCATCGACCTGATGGCCGAAGAAGACGAATCCAACGAATGAGTCAAGCAGAAGAAATCACTGACTCCGGCGTAATCGAGAGCGTGAGCGGTCCGGTCGTGACCGCCACGGACCTCGACGCCCAGATGAACGACGTCGTCTACGTGGGCGACGAAGGCCTGATGGGCGAGGTCATCGAAATCGAAGGCGAAGTAACAACCATTCAGGTCTACGAGGAGACCTCGGGCATCAGCCCGGGCGGCCCCGTGGACAACACGGGCGAGCCCCTCACGGTGGACCTCGGCCCGGGCATGCTGGACTCCATCTACGACGGCGTTCAGCGCCCGCTGGACGTCCTGCAGGGCGAGATGGGCGCGTTCCTCGACCGCGGTGTCGACGCGCCCGGCATCGACCTCGAGAAGGAGTGGTCGTTCGAGCCCGTCGTCGAAGAGGGCGACCACGTCGAGGCCGGTGACGTCCTCGGTACCGTCGACGAGACGGTCAGCATCGAACACAAGGTGCTGGTGCCGCCGCGCAGCGACGGCGGCGAGGTCACCGACGTCGACGCCGGCGACCACACCGTCGACGAGCCGGTCGTCGTGCTCGACAGCGGCGAGGAAATCGCGATGCGTCAGGAGTGGCCGGTGCGACGTGCGCGTCCCTCGAAGGACAAGCACACGCCGCGGACGCCGCTGGTGACCGGCCAGCGGATTCAGGACGGCCTGTTCCCGCTGGCGAAGGGCGGGACGGCGGCGATTCCGGGGCCGTTCGGCTCCGGGAAGACCGTCACCCAGCAGCAGCTGGCGAAGTGGTCCGACGCGGACATCGTCGTCTACATCGGCTGCGGCGAGCGCGGCAACGAGATGACGGAAGTCATCGAGGACTTCCCGGAGCTGGAGGACCCCCAGACCGGGAACCCGCTGATGGCCCGCACCTGTCTCATCGCCAACACGTCGAACATGCCAGTGGCGGCCCGCGAGTCCTGCATCTACACGGGCATCACCATCGCGGAGTACTACCGCGACATGGGCTACGACGTGGCGCTGATGGCCGACTCCACTTCGCGGTGGGCGGAGGCCATGCGCGAAATCTCCTCGCGGCTCGAGGAGATGCCGGGCGAGGAGGGGTACCCCGCGTACCTCGCCGCCCGCCTCGCGCAGTTCTACGAGCGCGCGGGCCTCTACACCACCCTCAACGACGACGAGGGGTCGGTGTCCGTGGTCGGCGCGGTCAGCCCGCCGGGCGGCGACTTCTCCGAGCCGGTCACCCAGAACACGCTGCGCATCGTGAAGACGTTCTGGGCGCTGGACGCGGACCTCGCCGAGCGCCGGCACTTCCCCGCAATCAACTGGACGGAGTCGTACTCGCTGTACAAGGACCAGCTCGACGACTGGTGGCGGGAGAACGTCTCCGAGGACTTCCCGGAGGTCCGGCAGTGGGCCGTCGACGTCCTCGACGAGGAGACCGAGCTGCAGGAGATCGTCCAGCTCGTCGGGAAGGACGCGCTGCCCGACGACCAGCAGCTCACGCTCGAAGTGGCTCGCTACCTCCGCGAGGCGTGGCTCCAGCAGAACGCGCTCCACGACGTCGACACCAACTGTGAGCCGGCGAAGACCTACGAGATGCTCACGGCCATCAAGACGTTCAACGACGAGGCCTTCGAGGCGCTGGAGGCCGGCGTCCCGGTCGACGAGATTCAGAACGTGGACGCGGCGCCCCGCCTCAACCGCATGGGCGTCCAAGAGGACTACGAGGAGTACATCGAGGAGCTGAAAGACGACCTCACCGAGCAACTGCGCGACCACTACTAATGAAAGAGTACAAGACAATCTCCGAAGTCAGCGGCCCGCTGGTGTACGTCGACATCGACGAGCCGGTGGCCTACGACGAGATGGTGGAAATCGAGACGCCCGACGGCGAAGTGAAGCGCGGTCAGGTGCTCGAGTCCAGCGACGAGTTCGTCGCGATTCAGGTCTTCGAGGGCACCGAGGGCATCGGGCAGGACGCCTCGGTGCGGTTCCTCGGCGAGACCCTGAAGATGCCCGTGACCGAGGACCTCCTCGGTCGCGTGCTCGACGGCTCCGGCCAGCCCATCGACGGCGGCCCGGACATCGTGCCCGACGAGCGCCGCGACATCGTCGGCGAAGCAATCAACCCGCACGCGCGCGAGTACCCCGAGGAGTTCATCCAGACGGGCGTCTCGGCCATCGACGGCATGAACACGCTCGTGCGCGGACAGAAGCTCCCCATCTTCTCGGCGTCGGGGCTGCCGCACAGCGACCTCGCGCTCCAGATTGCCCGGCAGGCCTCCGTCCCGGAGGAGGAGAACAGCGAGGAGGGCGGCAGCGAGTTCGCCGTCGTCTTCGGCGCGATGGGCATCACCGCCGAGGAGGCCAACGAGTTCATGGAGGACTTCGAGCGCACCGGCGCGCTCGAACGCTCCGTGGTCTTCATGAACCTCGCGGACGACCCCGCCGTCGAGCGGACGGTCACGCCGCGGATGGCGCTCACCACGGCAGAGTACCTCGCCTTCGAGAAGGACTACCACGTGCTGGTCATCCTGACGGACATGACCAACTACTGCGAGGCGCTGCGCGAAATCGGCGCGGCGCGCGAGGAGGTGCCGGGTCGGCGTGGCTACCCCGGGTACATGTACACGGACCTCGCGCAGCTGTACGAGCGCGCCGGCCGCATCGAGGGCGAGGACGGCTCTGTCACCCAGATTCCCATCCTCACGATGCCCGGCGACGACGACACCCACCCGATTCCGGACCTCACCGGGTACATCACGGAGGGGCAGATCATGATGGACCGCGACCTGAACAGTCAGGGCGTGACGCCGCCCGTGAACGTCCTCCCGAGCCTCTCGCGGCTGATGGACGACGGCATCGGCGAGGGCCTCACGCGCGGGGACCACGGCGACGTCTCCGACCAGCTGTACGCGGCGTACGCGGAGGGTGAGGACCTCCGCGACCTCGTAAACATCGTCGGCCGGGAGGCGCTCTCCGAGCGGGACAACCTCTATCTGGACTTCGCGGACCGCTTCGAGGAGGAGTTCGTCGACCAAGGCTTCGACACCGACCGCAGCGTCGAGGAGACGCTGGACCTTGGTTGGGAGCTGCTGAGCCTCTTCCCGAAGGAGGAGCTCAACCGCGTCGACGAGGAGCTCATCGAGCAGTACTACGTCGAGGACGAGGCCAGCGAGGCCGAGGAAGCGGCCGCCGCGGACTGAGGCGGCTGCGTCGTTCTCGCCGTTTCTTCCGTTCTCGCTCGCGTAGCGGCGGCGCCGGGGAACGCATTTGGGGCTCGCGGCCGTACGGTAGGGAGTGACTCGCACGGTCCGACGCGGCGGGCGGTGGTCGTCGTGAGCGACAGCGAACCGATGCGACCGGGATATCCGCCGACGGCCGCCGTCGACGAGGCGCTGAAGGAGCGCGCGATGGACGAGGCGCCGGTCGGCATCACCATCTCGGACCCGTCGCTGCCCGACAACCCGCTCGTGTACGTCAACGACGCCTACGAGCGCCTGACCGGGTACAGCCGCGAGGAGGTGCTCGGGCGGAACTGCCGGCTGCTGCAGGGGCCGGAGACGAGAGAGGCGCCGGTCGCGGAGATGGCGCGGGCGGTGGCCGCCGAGGAGCGGACGTCCGTGGAGCTCCGGAACTACCGAAAGGACGGGACGGAGTTCTGGAACCGCGTGGACATCGCGCCCGTCCACGAGGACGGCGAGCTGACGAACTTCGTGGGGTTCCAGACGGACGTGACGCGGCGCGTGCTCGCCGAGCGGGCCGCCCGGGAGCGCGCGCGGGGGCTGCGCGACGAGCGCGAGCGCCTCCGGCGCGTGCTCGACCGCGTGAACGGCTTGGTAGGCGACGTGACCGAGGGCGTGGCGGCGGCGGCGTCGCGGATGGCGCTCCAGCGGGCAGTCTGTCGGGCAGTCGGCGGCGTCGACCCGTTCGCGTTCGCGCTGGTCGGCGAGTACGACCCCGCGAGCGGGGACGTGGTGCCGGCGGTGGGGTCGGCGGGCGGCGACACGGAGGTGTCGGCGTTCGACCTGTCGTTCGAGGGCGACGACCCCGTCGCGCGCGCCGTCGAATCGGGGCGCGTGGAGGGAGTGAACGCCGAGGCCGACGGCGGCCTGCACGGCGGCGACTGGCCGAACTGCTACGAGTCGATGGCGGCGGTGCCGCTGGCGTACCGGGAGTCGACGTACGGGGCGCTGTGCGTGTACGCGACCACCGCCGACGCGTTCGACGACACTGAACGGGAGGTCCTCGGCGCAATCGGGCGCGTCGTCGCCACGGGCATCAACGCCGTGGAGAGCCGCCGTCGGGTCGCCACCGACGAGTCCGAGCGGCTGACCTTCGAGGTCGCGGACGCGTCGTTCGTCCCGGTGGCACTGGCGGCGGCCCTCGGCGAGCGCGTGGAGTACGTCGGCGCCGAGCAGGCCGACGACGGACTGACGCAGTTGTTCGACGCTGACGCGGCCGCGGACGCGTCGGCAGTCGACGAGCGGGTCGCGGCCGTGGACGGCGTGGCGCGGGCGACGGAGGTGGCGACCCACGACGACGGGACGCTGCTTGCCGTGGAGACGGCGGCGCAGTCGCTGGTGGACGCGCTCGCGGCGCGCGGCGTCGCGGTCGTCGCCGTGGAGGCGACCCCGGCGGCGGCGCGCGTCGTGGTGGACGCGCCGGGCGACGTGGACCCGCGGTCGGTGGCCGACGTCGTCGACACCCACTGCGGGGACGCGTCGCTGACCGCCGTCCGACAGCAGAGCGCCGTCGAGGACGACGACGCGGTGGAGCGCGCGCTGACCGACCGACAGCGGGCAGTGCTGCGGCGCGCGCACGCGGCGGGGTACTTCGAGCGGACGCGGTCGGTGTCCGGCGAGCAGCTGGCGTCGTCGATGGGGCTCTCGCCGTCGACGTTCCACGAACACCTGCGGGCCGCTCTCCGGAAGGTCGTGGCCGCGGCGACGAGCGCCGAGCGACTGGACGTGGACGCTACTTGAACGCGCCCCCATTCTTCCGGAAATTTGTGGTATCAAACTTACAACTATTTCGGCCGAAGTAACGGACGTACCATGGCAACACCAGGTTCAGAGGCGACGTGGCTCTGGCTCGGCACGGCAGGCATGTTCCTCGGGATGGTGTACTTCATCGCCCGAGGCTGGGGCGTACAGGACCGGCGGCGACAGAAGTTCTACATCGCGACCATCTTCATCACCGCCATCGCGTTCTCGAACTACCTCTCGATGGCGCTGGGCTACGGTCTGACGACGGTCACCGTCGCCGGCGAGCAACTCCCAATCTACTGGGCGCGGTACACGGACTGGCTGTTCACCACGCCGCTGTTGCTGTACGACCTCGGCCTGCTCGCGGGCGCCGACCGCAACACCATCGCGACGCTGGTCGGCCTCGACGTGCTGATGATCGGCACCGGCGCCGTTGCGACCCTCACCGGCACCGGCACGGACAGCATCGGCGGCGAGGCCGCGCGGCTCATCTGGTGGGGCGTCTCCACCGGCTTCCTGCTGGTCCTGCTGTACTACCTGTTCGGGAAGCTCACCGAGCAGGCGTCGAAGCTGTCCGGCGACACGAAGAGCACGTTCACCACCCTCCGGAACATGATTCTCGTGCTGTGGCTCGTCTACCCGGTTTGGTGGCTCATCGGCACGGAGGGACTGGGCGCAATCGGCCTCGGCGTCGAGACGGCCGGCTTCATGGTGCTGGACATCACCGCGAAGGTCGGGTTCGGCATCGTGCTCCTCCGGAGCCACAACATCCTCGACGACGCAGGCACCCGGCAGCGCGCCGGCGCGCCCGCTGACGCGTGACCGAGTGGTGGCGACGGCCGCCACTCTCGGTAGCCTTTTCGCCGTGCACGAGAAACACCCGGCGACCGTGACCCGACTCGCCGCCGACCGCTGGCCCGCTCGAGCGCCCTTGGGTCGAACGGACCGCGCGGGGCCGGGTCGCCACGGGGGACAGCAGTGGCGCTGACGTACTTCCAGTTCCTCGGCGCGTTCGTCGCGCCGCCGCTGGTCGCGCTCACCGCACTCCGCCTGCGGGACCGCCGCGAGGACTGGTGGTCGCTTTCGGGCGTGGCCGTGTTAGTCGTGCTCGCGCTTGCGTACACGACACCGTGGGACAACTACCTGATTCACCGCGGCGTCTGGACGTACGGCGACCGGCACGTCATCGGGACGCTGTGGCTGGCGCCCGTCGAGGAGTACGCGTTCGTGGCCGCACAGACGGTCGTCACGGGGCTGTGGGTCCAGCGCATCAGCGGGCCGCCCGACGCCACATTCCGCCCGAAGAGGCGCGACGCCGCGGTCGGCGTCGTCGCCGGGCTCGTCGTCACGGGCGCCGGGCTGGCGTGCCTCGGGGCGACGAGCACGTTCTACCTCGGCGCCATCCTCGCGTGGGCGGGGCCCGTGCTGGCGATGCAGTGGGCGGTCGGCTGGCGCTACCTCGCCGCGCGGCCGCGCGTCGTCGCCGCGGGCGCCGGCGTGCCGGCGCTGTACTTCGCGGTCGCGGACCGAATCGCGCTCGCGGACGGCATCTGGGCGATTTCGCCGGCGACCGCCACCGGCGTCGCCGTCGCGGGCCTCCCCGTCGAGGAGGGCGCGTTCTTCCTCGTGACGAACCTCTTCGTCGTGCAGGGACTGGTGCTGTTCGACTGGGTGGTCGCGCGATGGGCGTGAGGAGACTGGACGATGCGGTGCGGGAGACGCTCGCGCGCCCCGCGCTGGCCGCCGGCTGGGTCGGTATCGCGGTCGCCGCGCTCCCGACGCTGGCGGGCGTCGAGCTGTCGACGCCGGTCCGGTACGCGCCGCTGGTCGCCAGCGTCGTGGTCTTCGGGCTCCCGCACGGCGCCATCGACTACGTCGCGCTCCCGCGCGCGGTCGCGGGCCGCGTCACCGGGCGGTGGCTCGCGGTCGTCGGCGCGCTCTACCTCGTGCTCGGCGGCGCGTACGCGGCGGCGTGGTTCGCGTGGCCGGTCGCGGCGGCGCTGGGGTTCGTCGCGCTGACGTGGCTCCACTGGGGGCAGGGCGACGTCTACCCGCTGGCGGTGCTGTTGGACGCCGACTACCTCGGTTCGCGCGCGCGTCGCGTGGCGACCGGCGTCGTCCGCGGCGGCCTCCCGATGCTCGTGCCGCTGCTCGGCCACCCCGAGGCGTACCGCGAGGTAGTGGCGCTGTTCGCCGCGCCGTTCGGCGGCAGCGTCGGCGACCTCTGGCTGTTCGCGCCGGACGCCCGGCTCGCGCTCGGCGTCGCGTTCGCCGCGCTGACGGTGGGGACGCTGGCCGCGAACCGGCTCGCCACGGCGGCAACGCCGCCGACCGCGTGGCGCATCGACGCCGCCGAGACCGTCGGCCTGTGGGCGTTCTTCCTCGTCGTGCCGCCCGTGTTCGCGGTGGGCGTCTACTTCTGCCTGTGGCACGCAATCCGCCACGTCGCCCGCGCGGTCGCCGTCGACGGCGGCTCGCGGAACGCGCTCGCGGCCG